>Ga0315550_1000002_pt1 | contig 557450 bp, 494 predicted proteins | sample SalMarSW160190MG_2_FD_203100 | JGI IMG/M metagenome (GOLD analysis project Ga0315550, IMG submission 203100) | Salt marsh sediment microbial communities from the Plum Island Ecosystem LTER, Massachusetts, United States - Salt Marsh Sediment SW1601-90 ...
GCGACCTTGCGCACCTCGGCGTCGTCCTCCACGACGAGGACGCACTCCCCCGGGCGCGCCTCGCCTTTCACCGGCGCCGGCGGCTTTGCTTCCGGCGCGGCGCTCGCTTCCGGCGCGGCGCTCGCTTCCGGCGCGGCGCTCGCTTGAGGCGCGCTCGGCAGGAGCATTCTCACCGTCGTCCCGTGGCCGGGCTCGCTCTCGATCGCGACGTGGCCCCCCGATTGCGAGACGAACCCGTAGACCGTGCTGAGGCCCAGTCCGGCGCCCTTCCCCACCTCCTTCGTGGTGAAGAACGGCTCGAGCGCGCGTTCCCGCACCTCGGGCGGCATCCCGCTTCCGGTGTCGCTGACGGCGAGCTGAACGTACTGCCCGGGCAACGCCTCGGCGCTGCGCATGGCGTCGTATTCGTCGAGATCGCGATTGCGCGTCTCGATGGTGAGAACGCCGCCTTTGGGCATGGCATCGCGCGCATTGACCGCAAGGCTCATGAGCGCATTCTCGAGCTGTCCCGGATCGACGAACGCCGGCCGGGCGTCTCCGGACAGCATCGTGCGGATCTCGATCGTCTCCCCCAGGCTGTGGCGCAGAAATTCGACGGTCGAGAGAGCCAGGGCGTTGACGTCGGTGCGCTGCGGCTGCAGAACCTGCCTGCGGGAAAAAGCCAGCAGGCGCTCGGTCAGCAGCGCCCCGCGCCGCGCCGCTTGGATCGCGCGCCGAGCCATTGCGTGGAGCGGCGTTCCTTCCTCGAGCTGCTCTTCCATCAGTTCGAGATTACCGAGGATCACCGCATTGAGGTTGTTGAAGTCGTGGGCGACGCCGCCGGTGAGGTGCCCCACGGCCTCCATCCTATGGGCGCGGCGCAGCTGCTCCGCGGCCCGTTTGCGGTCGGTGATGTCGGTCGAGATCCCGCATACCCCGCGGATGGCGCCATCGGCCCCGTAGAGCGGGAATTTCGTCGAAACATAGCTGTGGATGCCGTCGGGATGGGGTGCGGTCTCTTCGATCTCGATCGGCTGGCCGATGTGAAGGACGTCGAGGTCGTTGCGGCGGAACGCATCGGCGACGGGTGCGGGAAAGATTTCATGATCCAACCTTCCCTTGATCGCCTCGCTGGTCAGGCCAAATATCCGTTCGAAGGCCTTGTTGATGAACAGGTAGCGCCCGTCGCGGTCCTTGGCGTAGATCACCGCCGTGGCGTTGTCGAGGATGGCGCGCAGCAGATCTTCGGTTTCGCGGTAACCGGATTCGGCCGCCGCGTGTTCCTGGCGCGGCCGACTTTGCTGGAACGAGGCTTCGAGGGCGGAAAGGAGTTGCTCGCGATGACCGAAGTCCGTTGCGCCGCCGCGTCTCCCCTCTTTCCCGGCCGCCGGCGGCGCCACCTCGTGGGTGGTCAGCCACACGACGGCGGGCTGCGCCTGGCGGCCCTTCACGACCAGGGCGAGGCCGGGGGCGGAACCTTCGGCGCCCGTGGCGATGTCCGACAGCACCGTTGCGAGGGCCCGGTGCGCGGCCTCGGCGTCCTTGGCCACCGCGACGTCGTAATTCGCGGCGGCGAGGATCTCGGCGATGCCGCGTGCGAAGTCGCCGTCTTCTTCGACGATGAGAACGCGCCTGCGCTGCGGAGCGGAAATCGCGTTCTTTCTCCTGATTTCGTCCATCGCGGCGCTCCCTCGCCTCGCGGCGACATTAACACAGGGGCGGGACACGCATCATGGGAAACCGGGTCCTGGTCCGCGCCCGGTTATCGGATATAATCAATTGAAGGCGCGGAGCGGAATCATGAAAGAAAAAGACGTCGTGTGCGGAATGGACGTGGATCCGGCGCGCGCCGCCGCGAAGGAAACATACCAGGGCCGCATCTATTACTTCTGCTCCAAGGGCTGCGGCGAGCGGTTCGCCGCCGCGCCCGAACGTTACACCGGCGAGGCCGCGGCCGGACCGGCCGCGGGTCCCGGCGCGGAAAAAGGGCCGGCCGGCCCCGCTTCCGCCCATGTCGATCTCAGGGTCGGCGGCATGACCTCCAAGCGCCATCCGCCGCTCATCGAGGCCGCGCTCGCGAAGCTCGAAGGCGTCAAGGACGTCCACGCGAATCTTTCCACCGGCATTGCGAGCGTCGATTACGATCCCGACCGGATCACGATTCCCGACCTCGTCGGCGCCATCCGGGCCGCCGGTTACGCCGCGGGCGCGACCATGGTGCGGCTCGGCGTCAAGGGCATGACATGCGCCTCCTGCGTGCATCAGATCGAGACCGCGCTGGGGCAGACGCCGGGCGTGATCTCGGCCAGCGTCAGCCTCGGCACCGGCACCGCCGACGTGACCTACGAGCCCGAGTACGCCGCTCTCGGCGATCTGCGCCGCGCCATCGAGGAAAGCGGCTATGAGGTGGCCGAGGCGCGCGAAGGCGACGTCACCCAGGAAGAGCAGGAGCGCGCGCGGGAATTCCGAACCCTCATGCACAAGTTCTGGTTTGCCGCCGGTATCGCCGTTCCGATCATGATCCTCAGCTATCCCGCGATCGTTCCCGGGATGGCGCAATGGGCGCCGGAGGGAAGCGGGGCGCGGCGGCTGTTGTGGGCCGGGCTCGGGCTCCTGACCGTGCCGGTGATGGCGTGGTCCGGGTCGCAATTCTTCACCGGCATGTGGCGGGCTCTCAAGCACCGCTCGGCCAACATGCACACCCTCATCGCGATGGGGGTTTCCGCGGCCTTCCTCTATTCGGTGGTGGCGGTGGCGGCCCCCGGGATCTTTCCCGACCCCGCGCTGGCCGAGACCTTCTGGGACGTGAGCGCGACGGTGATCGCCCTCGTCGTGCTCGGGTCCGCCCTCGAGACGCGGGCCCGGGGGCGCACGTCCGAGGCGATCCGCAAGCTCATCGGCCTCCAGGCCAAGACGGCGCGCGTGGTCCGGGACGGCCAGGAGCGCGACATCCCGGTCGAGGAAGTGGTGGTCGGCGACATCGTCGTCGTGCGGCCGGGCGAGAAGGTCCCCGTGGACGGCGAGGTGACGGAGGGTGCGAGCGCCGTGGACGAGTCGATGATCACCGGCGAATCGATTCCCACCGAAAAGCACGTCGGCGACGAGGTCATCGGCAGCACGCTCAACAAGACCGGAAGCTTCCGGTTCCGCGCCACCAAGGTCGGCAAGGACACGGCGCTGGCCAACATCATCCGCATGGTCCAGAACGCCCAAAGCTCGAAAGCGCCGATCCAGCGCATCGTGGACGTGGTCTCCGGCTATTTCGTCCCCGCGGTAATGATCCTGGCCATCCTCGCCTTCGTCGTCTGGTACGACGTCGGCCCCGAACCGCGCATCATCTACGCCACGATCACGCTGGTCACCACGCTCATCATCGCCTGCCCCTGCGCGCTGGGTCTCGCCACGCCGACCTCGCTCACGGTCGGCCTCGGCAAGGCGGCCGAGAACGGCGTGCTGATCCGCTCCGGCGACGCCCTGCAGACCCTGGAGAAGCTGGACGCCATCGTGCTCGACAAGACCGGCACGGTCACCCGGGGCGAGCCGGCGCTGACCGACGTGGTCGCGGCCGATGGATGGAACGACTCCCGGGTGCTGCGCTTCGCCGCCTCGCTCGAGCGCGGCTCCGAGCATCCGCTCGGCGAGGCGATCGTCACAGGGGCCGAGGCGAAGGGTGTCGCGACCGAGACGGCGGCCGATTTCGCGGCCGTCCCGGGCCAGGGGGTGCGCGGAAAAGTGGAAGGATATCAAATACTTCTTGGCAACGCCAAGCTCATGAGCGAGAGCGGCGTGGCGCTCGATTCGCTGAGCGGCGAATGGGACCGCCTGGCCGGCGAGGGCAAGACGCCGATGTTTGTCGCCGCGGACGGCCGCGCGATCGGCGTCATCGCGGTCGCCGACACCGTGAAGCCCGATTCGCAGGCGGCGATCGCGGCCCTCAAACGCCTCGGCCTCGAAGTGGTGATGCTGACCGGCGACAACCGGCGCACCGCGGACGCCATCGCCCGCCAGGTGGGCGTGAGCCGCGTGCTCGCGGAAGTCCTGCCCGACGACAAGGCGCGCGAGATCGAGAAGCTGCAAAAGGGGGGCCGGACCGTGGGCATGGTAGGCGACGGGATCAACGACGCGCCGGCGCTGGCCCAGGCCGACATCGGCTTCGCCATCGGGACCGGCACCGACGTGGCGATCGAGGCAAGCGACGTGACCCTCATCAAAGGGAGCCTCACCGGCGTCGTGACCGCGATCGAGATCGGGCACGCCACCATGCGCAACGTGCGCCAGAACCTGCTGGGCGCGTTCGGCTACAACTCGCTCGGCATCCCGGTGGCGATGGGCGCGCTTTACCCGTTCTTCGGCATCCTGCTCTCGCCGATGATCGCCGCCGGCGCCATGGCCATGAGCTCGGTGACGGTGGTGTCCAACGCCAATCGCCTGCGCACCTTCCGGCCGACGGGGATCGCGTCGTGACCCCGGACCGCTGGATGGTGACGGTCATAGGGCTGGCGCTCGTCGCCTTCATCGTCTGGTTCTTCTGGCTCAAGCGCGGCAAGGCCACGCGCGCCTTGCCGTCCGCGGCCGGGCGCCAGGAGGTGATGGTGACGGTCAAGGGCGGCTACAGCCCCGACACCATCGTCGTGCGCCACGGCCGGCCGGTGCGACTCAATTTCCGCCGCATGGAGACGGCGGCCTGCTCGGAGATGGTTCTGTTCCCCGACTTCCACAAGAGCGCGCGGCTGCCCACCGGGGAGACCGTGGCCATCGAGTTCGTGCCCGAGAAGCCGGGGGAATTCGAGTTCACCTGCCAGATGGGAATGCTCCGCGGCAAGCTGATCGTGGAGTGACCCGGCGGGATCCGGCGCCTATACGCCCGTATAGCCCGGCATGACAACGAATTCACGTTCCCGCCATCGCCTAGCAATGCGCCAGCCGCCATAAACGGCGGCGCGCGCGCGGGATGAGCCGTCCTTCCGGCGCGCCTTGTCCCGGAGGTCACCCACGCATGAAAAGGTCAGCCGCGGTGGTCGCCGCGCTTGCCGCCCTGAGCTTCGCGGCGCCGGCTCTTGCCACCACCACTTCGAAGGTCACGCGCGAGAGCTGCCGGTCCTACGCCCAGCAGATGGAGGATGCCATCCGCACCCATGCCAGCGCACCCAAGCTCGACCAGGCAAGGAAGCTGAAAAGCCGCGGAGACAAGGCTTGCGGGGCCGGCAAATACGGTACCGGCGTGAAGAGCTACAAGATCGGCCTCAAGGATCTCGGCGTGAAACCGGTGCGGAAATAGCCCCCGATCATCCGCACCAAGCCAGGCGGCCGGCCCAATGGGCCGGCCGTCGCCGTTTGGGCCTCAACTCCCGGCCGCGAGCGTAGCCGCCGTTTCGCCGCGGTGCGCGGCATCCGCACTTTCTTGCGTCGACCCCTTGGGGAACACCACGGTCACGCGAAGCCCGGGCGCGTTGTCGCCGAGCTCGAACGAGGCCCGGTGCAGCCGTGCCACCGCCGCCACCAGGCTCAAGCCGAGCCCGCTTCCCGGGATCGCGGGATCGGTGCCGATGCGCACGAACCGCTCGACCACCCGGCCGCGGTCGGCCGGCAAGATCCCGGGGCCGCTGTCGTTCACCACGAGACGCACCGTGCCGGGACCGGAGTCGACCGAAAGCGTGATGCTCCCGCCGGCGGGCGTGTATTTTATCGCGTTGTCCAGCAGGTTGGCGACGGAGAGCGCGAGCAATTGGCGGTTGCCCAGCATGACCGTGCCCTCGCCGATCTCGGCGCGCAGGGCGAGCCCCCGCTCCTCCGCCACCGGCTCGTAGAGATCCGCCACGTCGGCCGCGACCACCCCGAGGTCGAGCGAGGCCATGTCGGCGCGCCCCAGGCCGGATTCGGCCTTGGCCATCTCGATCAGCGCGTTGAAGATGGAAAGGATGCGGTCGGTTTCGGCCACGGCGTGCTCGAGCGCGGCGCGATACGACCGGGCGTCGGGCGCGGCCCGCAGCGCCAGCTCGATCCGTCCCTTCAGATGGGTCAGCGGACCGCGCAGATCGTGGGCGATGGAATCGGTCACCGTGCGCATGCTGGTCATGAGGTGCTCGATCTGATCGAGCATCTGGTTCAGGTTTTCCGACAACCTGTCGAATTCGTCTCCCGTGCCGCGGATCGGCATGCGCCGGGACAGCGTGCCCTCCACGATCATGCGGCTCGTCTGCGTGATCGCCTCCACCCGGCGGAGCATGTAGCGGCTCATCAAGACGCCGCCGGTGAGCACGAGAACGAAGGTGAGCGCCAGCGCCCAGCCCAGCGCCTCGGTGATGCGGCGCTGCATCGCGAGGATTTGCTCGACATCGCGCCCGACCAGAAGCAGCTCGCCGCCCGCGAGCCGCATCGCGCGCGCGCGGACGCGGTGGGGCGTCGAGCCGCCGGCCTTGACCTTGTCGATGACGAAGCGGATCCATTCGCCGTTCGAGGCCGAATCGGCCGGCCAGACCGAGATGTTTCCCGCCAGCGGCCGGCGCTGCGCGTCGGTCAGAAGGAAGATGGCGTTCTTGTCGTCCGGGTCGCGCGCGCGCTGGGCGACCACGTCGATCAAGCTGGCCTTTCCCAGGCGATGGTACTCGTCGGCCAAACCCTTGATTTCGCCGATGATTGCGGCGTTGGTCTCGCTGTCGAGAGAGCCGACCGTGTTGCTGTAGACGAAGACGAAGGGAAGCACCATCGCCACCCCGAACACGACCAGATTGACGAGCGCGAGCCGGAAGGTCGAGGTCTGGAAAAGCTTAGGAATTTGCACGGAGCGAATAGCCGGCGCCGCGGATCGTGTGCAGCAGCGGGTTCCCGAAACCCTTGTCGATCTTCTGGCGCAGACGGCTGATGTGGACGTCGATGACGTTCGTCTGCGGATCGAAGTGATAATCCCACACGGCCTCGAGCAGCATCGTGCGCGTGACGACCTGATCGGCGTGGCGCATGAGATACTCGAGAAGGCGGAACTCGCGCGGCTTGAGCTCGATCGTCTCGCCGCCGCGCGTCACCGTGCGCGCCAGAAGGTTCATCTCGAGATCGCCGACCTTGAGCACCGTGCCGGGCGCGGTGGCGGTGCCGCGCCGCAGCAGCGCGTCGACACGGGCCATGAGCTCGGAGAACGCGTAGGGCTTGGGCAGGTAGTCGTCGGCGCCGGCCTCCAGCCCGTGCACCCGGTCGTCGACCTGGCCGAGCGCGCTCAGCACCAGAATCGGCGTCCGGAGCCCTTGCGAGCGCAACACCTTGATGATCGAGAGGCCGTCGGCGCTGGGCAGCATACGGTCCACGACGATGAGGTCGTAGCGTTCGCTCGCGGCCATGAACAGCCCGTCGCGGCCGTCGCCGGTCCAGTCCACGGTATAGCCCCCTTCTTCCAAGCCCTTGCGGAGATAGAGGGCGGTCTGGGCGTCGTCTTCGATAACTAGTATGCGCATCGATCCAAAAAGGTGCTGCGGGCCCGCAGGCCGCTTACGCATCCGTCGCGGCCGCGGGTCCCTGGAGCGGGTGAGGGGAATCGAACCCCCGTCTTAAGCTTGGGAAGCTTCTGCTCTACCATTGAGCTACACCCGCAGGGCCGGCGGCGATTCTATACCCAAGCGCGCCGGGCCGGGCAAGGCATGCGGGGCCGCCGGCAAGGCGGGGGCCGGAAGCGAGCGCACCGGAATGTGATTTTGCGGGCGCCGGGGGGCCGGGCTAAACAGGCGGCGGGAGGCTCCATGACCGATATCGCGACCAAGCCCCAGGGCCAGCCGCCCGCCCGCCCGCTCGATCCCCGCAAGTTCCGCGATCCGGACGTGACCGCGGCGGGGGAGAGGCGCGCCCATGTCACCCCCGGCGAGCTGCGCACACTCTGGTTCAACACCGGGACGCTCTGCAACCTGACCTGCCGCGGATGCTACATCGAATCCAGTCCCGCCAACGACCGCTTGGCCTATCTGACCGCGGCGGAAATGCGGACGTTTCTCGACGAGATCGCCCGCGAGAACCTGCCGACGCGCGAGATCGGCTTCACCGGCGGCGAGCCTTTCATGAACCCGGAGATCATCGCGATGATCGAGGCGGCGCTGTCGCGCGGCTTTCGCGCGCTGGTACTCACCAACGCCATGAAGCCGATGGCGAATCTGAAGGCGCCGCTTCTGGACCTGCGCGCGCGCCACGCGGACCGCCTCGTCATCCGCGTCTCGCTCGACCATTACCGCGCCGCGCGGCACGAGCTGGAGCGCGGCAAGCGAAGCTTTGCGCCCGCGCTCGAGGGCCTGCGCTGGCTCTCGCAAAACGGGTTTTGCACCCACGTCGCCGGACGCACCTGCTGGAACGAGACCGCGGAGAGCCTGCGCGAGGGCTATGCGCGCCTGTTCGCCGAAAACGGGATCGCCGTCGACGCCTTCGACCCGGTGGCGCTGGTCCTGTTCCCGGAAATGATCGCTTCGGCCGACGTCCCCGAGATCACCGAGAGCTGCTGGAAGATTCTCGGCGTGTCGCCACAGGACATGATGTGCGCGACCTCGCGCATGGTGGCCAAGCGCAAGGGCGCCGGGCGTCCGGTCGTGCTCGCCTGCACGCTGATCGCCTACGACCCGCGCTTCGAGATGGGGGCGACGCTGGCCGAGGCCGCGCGCGCGGTCGCCCTCGCCCACCCGCATTGCGCGCGGTTCTGCGTGCTGGGCGGGGGCGCCTGCAGCCGCGCGTGAGGCGGGCGCCCGCCAATCGCCTTGACAGGAGAATCCCGAGCCCGTAATCAATTCGCGTCGTGGTGATTTGAGCCGACCGGCTTGCGGCCACGTTAAACAAAGCGCTAAAAGGTCGGAGCCCGAAAGAGCCCCGATCGCACCGGTCGGGGTTTTTTGCTGTCCGGACGCCGCTTTCGCGCCCGGCGGCGAAGGGAGGGGACACATGGCGCAAGCACATTCCGGCGGGAGCGAAACCTGGCGGCCGCAGACCCAGGCGGTCCGCGGCGGGACGCGGCGCAGCGAATTCGGCGAGACCAGCGAGGCGCTCTTTCTCACCTCGGGCTACGTCTACGCCTCGGCCGAGGAGGCCGAAGCCGCGTTCAAGGGCGACCTCAAGCGCTTCATGTATTCGCGCTTCGGCAATCCGACGGTCGCCATGTTCGAGGAGCGCATGCGCCTGATCGAGGGCGCGGAAGCCTGCCGCGCGACCGCGACCGGCATGGCCGCCGTCTTCGCGGCCCTCATGTGCCAGCTCAAGGCGGGCGACCACGTGGTGGCGTCGCGCGCCCTGTTCGGCTCGTGCCAGTACGTCGTGACCGAGCTGTTGCCGCGCTACGGCATCGCCACGACGACGGTCGACGGCACCGACCTCGACCAATGGAAGCAGGCGCTGGCGAAGAAACCGCGCGCGGTGTTCCTCGAGACCCCGTCCAATCCCGCGCTCGAGGTCATCGACCTTCGTGCCGTCTGCGATCTCGCGCATGCGGCCGGCGCGCGGGTCGTGGTGGACAACGTCTTCGCCTCCCCGATCCTGCAGAAGCCGATCGCGCTCGGCGCCGACATCGTCGTCTATTCCGCGACCAAGCACATCGACGGCCAGGGACGCTGCCTGGGCGGCGCGATCCTCGGCCCCGACGAATTCGTCAAGGAAGAGCTGATGCCCTTCTTCCGCAACACGGGGCCGGCGCTGAGCCCCTTCAACGCCTGGGTGATGCTGAAGGGACTCGAGACGCTGGAGATGCGCATGTCCCGCCACTGCGAGAACGCGAAGGCGCTCGCGGAATTCCTCTCGAGTGTGGGCAATGTCACCCGCGTGCTCTACCCGGGGCTGGACAGCCACCCGCAGCACGCGTTGGCGATGCGCCAGATGAAGGCGGGCGGCTCGATGGTGTCGTTCGAGGTCGCGGGCGGAAAGGAGGCCGCCTTCCGCCTGCTCAACGCGCTCGAGCTGATCGACATCTCGAACAACCTGGGCGACGCCAAGAGCCTGATGTGCCACCCGGCCACCACGACCCATCAGCGCATCCCGCCCGAGGAACGCGCGCGGATGGGCATCGGCGCGGGGCTGGTGCGGTTTTCGGTCGGCTTGGAGGACGCCGAGGATTTGAAGGAGGATCTGGCCCGGGCGCTGGCCGCGGCCTGAGACTTGGTGCGCGGATTGCACGGTTTTGGCGATTGCCGTGGACAGGCCGCCCGGGAATGATCGTATGATACGGGCGTGGCCGCGGCTGCTACCGGTGGGAGGAGAGACGCCATGAGAAGGCGCAGCGAATCGCAGGAATCCGGTCCGATGTACAGCCAGAATACCCGCGAGATCTGGGTGACGGTGGAGCCGATCTATCTCGAGGACCAATCGACGCCGGAGGAGAGCCATTACGTCTGGGCCTATCACGTCCGGATCGAGAACAAGGGCGCGAAGACCGTCCAGCTCCGCTCGCGCCATTGGCAGATCACCGATTCGTTCGGCCGCACCCAGGAGGTCCGCGGCGCCGGCGTGGTGGGCGAGCAGCCGGTGTTGCATCCCGGCGACAGTTTCGAGTACACGAGCGGCACGCCGCTGGCCACGCCCTCGGGGATCATGGTCGGCACCTATCGCATGGTGACCTCCGACGGCGAGGGATTCGACGTCGCGGTGCCGCCCTTCTCGCTGGACAGCCCGCATCAGGAGCGCACGATCAACTAGCGCCGGCAAGACGGCCCAACGACCCGCGACTGGCCCTGGCACCGGGCCTGCTGTAAGCTCGTGAGCCGTCCCCCGCCCGGCCCCGTCATCCTTGATTCGGGCGGGTCTTGCGCTAAATCCCGGGAGGCGGCACCGTCCGGTCCGCGGGGGAACCCTCCTTCGCCGCGAGGGCAACGAGCCGGAGACGACTAGAGACAACTTTGGAAGCCGAGAACCATGAGTGATCCGTTGCGCATGCCCCATCGAGCCCCGTTGACGAGCCCGGAAACCGCCGCGGGCGAGCCCGGCGCCGGCACCCGGCCGAGCCGCACCGAGGCCGAGGACGCGGTGCGCACCCTCTTGCGCTGGGCCGGCGACGACCCCGCCCGCGAAGGCCTGCGCGACACGCCCGGGCGCGTCGTGCGCTCCTACGAGGAGTTCTTTTCCGGATACAACGAGGATCCGCTCGAGATTCTGAAGCGTACCTTCGAGGAGGTCGAGGGCTACGACGAGATGGTGATCCTCAGGGACATCCGCTTCGAATCCCACTGCGAGCACCACATGGCCCCCATCATCGGCAAGGCCCACGTCGGATACCTTCCGAAGCGCCGCGTGGTCGGGATCAGCAAGCTGGCGCGGATCGTCGAGATCTACGCGCGCCGCCTCCAGATCCAGGAGAAGCTGACGGCGCAGATCGCCAACACCCTTCAGGACGTCCTGGAACCCAAGGGGGTCGCGGTCGTGGTCGACGCCGCGCACCAATGCATGACCACGCGCGGCATTCACAAGCCGGGTGTGACCATGGTCACGAGCCGCATGCTCGGCCTTTTCCGCACCAATCCTTCGACGCGGCGCGAGTTCCTGGCGATGATCGGAACCCCGCCCGACCATCTCCACAACGTCTGATCCCGCACCCGCGCCGCCGCTAGAACGCGCGCCACGGGCTTTCGCGCTGTCCTATAGACACGAGCGCCGCGATGGCCAATGATTGCGCGCCACCGTGTTTCAGGGGACGTGCGGCGCGACGGTGATTCAATTCCGCCCCGTATTCTTCGTCATCGGGATCCTGCTCTCCACGCTCGCCGTGGTGATGGTGCCGCCCGCGCTCGCCGACGCCGCGGTGGGAAACCCCGACTGGATCGTGTTCGCGACCTCCGCGGGGCTGACGCTTTTCATCGGCGTTTCACTCATCATCGGCAACTGGGCGCCCCGCTTTACGATCGACGTGCGGGAGGCCTTCGTCCTTACCACGCTCGCCTGGCTGGTGGCGGCCGGCGCCGGGGCGCTGCCGATCGCCTTCTCGGGCCTCCATCTCAGCTTCACCGACGCCTACTTCGAGGCGATGTCGGGCATCACGACGACCGGTTCCACGGTCATCGTCGGCCTCGATTCGGCGCCGCCCGGCATCCTGCTGTGGCGCGCGCTGCTGCAAATGCTGGGCGGCATCGGATTCATCGTGCTGGGGGTCGCCGTGCTGCCGTTCCTCAAGGTCGGCGGGATGCAGCTCTTCCGCATGGAGTTCTCCGACAAGTCGGAGAAGGTTCTCCCGCGCGTGGCCCAGATCGCGGGCGGGATCGCCGCGATCTATGTGGCGCTGATCGCGCTCGACGCGACTCTGCTCTGGATCGAGGGGATGCGCGGGTTCGACGCCGTGTGCCACGCCATGACGACGCTGGCCACCGGCGGTTTTTCGACCTTCGATGCATCGATCGGCCATTTCCACAGCCTCAGCATCGAGACCACCACGACCGTGTTCATGCTGCTGGGCGGCATGCCGTTCGTGCTCTACCTGGAGTTCCTGCGGGGAAAGACCCGGCGGCTCCTCCGGGACAGCCAGGTGCGCGGCTTTCTCGGCCTCTATGTGGCGACGGTCGCGGCGCTGGTGCTGTGGCAGTGGCTGGGCGGGGGCGAATCCTTCCCGCAGGCGCTGCGCGAGACCTCGTTCCAGGTCGCCTCGATCATGACCACCACCGGCTTCGTCACGGTGGATTACCAGACCTGGGGCGGATTCGCCGCCGTGGTCGTCCTCTACATCACCGCGGTCGGGGCCTGCACCGGCGCCACCGCGGGCGGCATCAAGGTCTACCGCCTCGAGGTGCTCTATGCCACGGCCAAGGCGCAGATCCGCCGCATCATCCAGCCCCACGGCCTGTTCGAGCCCCATTATGCCGGCAAGCCCATCCCCGAGGCGGTGGCGAGCTCGGTCATGGGATTCTTCTTCCTGTTCGCGCTCACCTTCGCCGCACTCTCGCTCGGGCTCGGGGCGACCGGGCTCGATTTCCTCACCAGCATTTCGGGGGTCGCGACGGCGATGGGGAACGTGGGGCCGGGACTGGGCGCCGTGATCGGCCCGGCCGGGAACTTCGCCAGCCTGCCGGACGCCGCCAAATGGCTCCTGACCCTGGGCATGCTGCTCGGCCGGCTTGAGCTCTATACCGTTCTCGTCCTCTTGTGGCCGGAGTTCTGGCGTGGCTGAGCGCGGCGGACAACGACCCGGTGACGGCGACAGGGGCGCGCGCGGGACGCCGGCCGCGGGGGCGCCATGATCGGATTGCGCCCCGTCGTCTTCCTCGTCGGCCTGCTGCTCTCGGCGCTCGCCATTGTCATGCTGATCCCGGCGCTGGTCGACCTGCGGGCGGGATTTTCGCACGATGCCTCGGTGTTCGCGGTCTCTTCTGGGTTCACGCTTTTCATCGCCGTGAGCGCGGTGCTGGCGGCGCGCGCCGGCGAGATCGAGATCGACGTGCGCCAGTCCTTCGTTCTGGCCGCCTTGGGATGGACGGCGGCCGCCGCCTTCGGGGCGCTGCCGCTCGCTTTCTCCGACCTCGGGCTCGGCCCGGCCGATGCCTTCTTCCAGGCGATGGCCGGCGTCACTACCACCGCGGCCACCGTGATCACCGGTCTCGACGGCGCACCGCCGGGAATCGTGCTGTGGGGCGCGTTGCTGCAGTGGTTCGGCGGGCTCGGCGCGATCACGATCGCGATCGCGCTGCTGCCGGCGTTTCACGTCGGCGGCATGCAGATCTTCCGTGTCAATTCGGCAGGCGGCGGCCGGCGCGCGTTGCCGCGCGTGGCCCAGATCCTGACCGGCGTCGGCCTCATCTACGTCGCCTTCACGGCCGTCTGCGCCACCTTGCTGTGGGTCGCCGGAATGACCGGCTTCGAGGCGGTCGTCCACGCGATGACCACGATTTCCACCGGCGGCTTTTCCACCTCCGACCAGTCGATCGCGCATTTCCGCAGCGTCCCCGTGGAGATCATCGTGATCCTGTTCATGATCCTGGGGAGCCTTCCCTTCCTCCTTTGTCTTCAGGCGCTGCGCGGATCGCCGCGGCGGCTGTTCCGGGACCAGCAGGTCCTCTGGTTCCTGGGAATTCTGGCCGCCACGGTCGTCATGATGACGTATTGGCGGTGGCACCACGGCGGCGCGCCGCCGTGGCAGGCGCTGCGGGCGGCGGCCTTCAACGTGGTGTCCATCATCACCGGGACCGGGTTCACTACCGCGGACTACGGCACCTGGGGCGGCGTCGCGATCGCGGCGTTCCTGTTTCTCATGGTGGTGGGAGGATGCGCGGGGTCCGCCTCGAGCGGCATCAAGATCTTCCGCTTCCTCGTGATCTATGAAGCGGCGGACGCGCAGATCAAGCGCCTGATCCAGCCGAGCGGCCTGTTCGTCGCCAAGTTCAACGAGCGGCCGATTCCCGACGCCGTCGCCAGCGCGGTCATGGGGTTCTTCTTCCTGTTCGCCGCGTCCTTTGCGTTGCTCGCCCTCGGGCTCGGCGCCATGGGGCTCGATCTTCTCACCTGCCTGTCGGGAGCGGCCAGCGCGATCGCCAACGTCGGGCCCGGACTGGGATCCGTGATCGGGCCTTCGGGCAGCTACGCCACCCTGCCCGACGGCGCGAAGTGGCTCTTGAGCTTGGGGATGCTGGCGGGGCGGCTCGACCTATACACGGTCCTCGTGCTGTTCGTCCCGGCCTTCTGGCGCGGCTAGCGCCGCCTATTGGGCGACTAGGAATTTCTTGAGATACAGGTCGATGTTCTTCGCCATCTCGGCGTTGAAGTCCTGCATCGCCGCATACGTCAGGTCGTACCAGAAGCGCTCGCGCTCGTTCAGGGTTGCGTTCTCCGGCACGGTCTGGGTGTGGACGGCATGCGCGTTCGCGAAGCCCTCGCGGAAGCCCTTGGACGTGTAGATCTCGATCGTGACGTCCACGGTCGCTTCGTAGCGTTCGCCCTGCTCGACCGTGAAGTAGCTCTTGATGTCGTGCGGGTGGTGGAGCGCGGTCTCCTTGACCGAGGCGTCGTTGATGATGACCTTGGCCCAGCCCGACGGACCCGCGGGACGGATGCGGTCCGAAATCCAGCGGCGCACGACCTTCTCCGGCGGGACCGGGAAGAGATGCTCGACGTAAGGCTCCTTGAACGTCGGCTTGTACGCCGACACCACCTCGACCCGCGCGACGTTGAACCGGAACGGCGGCAGGTGGCTCCAGGTGATTTCGGCGAAGCTCTGCTTGGGCGGCGGGCTGGCGCAGGAGAGAAGCGCCAGTGCGCCCAACAGCGCGGCCGCGATTCGGGCGGTTGTGACTTTTGCGTGCATGCGGCGGAGCCGGATCGGGCTTTGGAGGCGGCCATACTGGCACGACCGCGCGTGGACGTTCAAGATGGGCCCGTTATCCGGCGGCGCGGAAGCGCCTGAGCGCGGCGTCGTCGAATTCGTAGGACGCGTTGCAGAACTGGCAGACCACCCGGACGCACCCTTCCACTTTCAGATCTTCCAGCTCGTCCATGGGTATCGACGCGAGCGTCCGCTGCACCCGCAGGGTCGAGCAGCGGCAGCGATGAGCGAGCGGCTTGGCGTCGTAGACGGTGATGCGCTCCACGGGGAACAGGCGGCGCAAGAGATGGTAAGGGCCGATTCCGGGATCGAGGAGCTCGCCGTCGGTGACGCTCGACATCAGGGCGACGACGCGCCGCCAGTCTTCCTCGGCGTCGCCGTCGCCGGGGACATCGACCCCGGCCCCGCCGACCGACGCCGGCATCCTCTGCAGCATCAGCGCGCCCGCCTGCCAGCACGCGGCGTGCCCGGCGCCGGCGTCCTTGCCCGCCGCCAAGCTTACGCCGGCCTCGATCTGCTCGGACTGGCGCAGGTACTGGTGGGCGCAATCGGCAAGCGTGGGCCCCGTCAGCTCGACGATGCCCTGATAGCGCTCGGTGTGCGGGCCCTGGTCCATGGTGAAGGCGAGATAGCCCGTCCCCAGCAGCCGCGGCACCGGCCCCAGCGCCGCGCCCGGCCCGCCGCCGGAGGCCAGGCGCCGCAGCCGCTCGGCATCGAAGCCGGCGTAGCCGCGCATGTCGCCCTTGCTCGTGGTGTCGGCGACCAGCGTGGAGACCGGTCCGTTGCCCTTGGTCTGGAGCGTGAACACGCCGTCGAACTTGAGGCCGCCGGCGAGCACCGCCGAGAGCGCCAGGGATTGGGCGAGGATCTCGCCCACCGCCGCGGGGTAGTCGTGGGTGCGGATGACGGTGTCCGCGACGCTGCCGAGGCGCACCAAACGGCCGAGGATGCCCAGATCCTCAAACTGGAACGGCAGCACGAAGTCGGCGGTATCGGGGGCCCGGGCCATGGGTGCCTAGGTGGTCACCCGAGGCACCAGATCAAGATGCCTTTCTGGACGTGGAGGCGGTTCTCGGCCTCGTCCCACACCACCGACTGGGGGCCGTCGATCACCGAATCCACGACCTCCTCGCCGCGGTGCGCGGGCAGGCAATGCATGAACACGGCCGAGGGATCGGCCCGCGCCATGAGCGCGTCGTTGACCTGATAGGGGCGCAGCAGCGCGCGCCGCTCGTCGCCGCCCTTCATCCCCATCGAGACCCAGGTGTCGGTCACCACGCAATGGACCCCCGCGACCGCCGCGGCCGGGTCCTCGCCCACGCTCACCCTGCCGCCGTGGGCGCGCGCCCAGGCCAGCACTTTCTCGTCCGGCCACAGCCGCCGCGGGCCGGCGACGCGCAGCGTGAAATCGAAGCGCGCCGCCGCCTGGACCCAGGACGCGGCGACATTGTTGCCGTCGCCGACCCAGGCGACCGTCTTGCCCGCTACGGGCCCGCGCTTCTCCTCGAAGGTCATGATGTCGGCCATGAGCTGGCAGGGATGGGTGTGGTCGGTGAGGCCGTTGATCACGGGAACGGTGGCGTAGGCGACCAGCCCGTCGATCTTGTCGGCCGAATCGGTGCGAATCATGATCGCGTCGACGTAGCGCGACAGAACGCGCGCGGTGTCGGCGATGGTCTCGCCGCGCCCGAGCTGGGTCTCGGTGTGGGTCAGGATCACGGTGTCGCCACCGAGCTGGTGCATGCCGACCTCGAACGACACGCGCGTGCGCGTGGAGGGCTTCTCGAAGATCATCGCGAGCGCCTTGCCCGCGAGCGGCTTCGCGCCGCCGCCCTGCTTCGCCCCCATCTTGAGCTCGACGGCGCGATTCAAGATCTCGCGAAGGGTCTGCGAATCGAGCCGGTCGAGATCGATAAAGTGCTTGGGCTCAGCCATGGAACAGAACCCACATCAAGCCGCCCAGGCGGCGCAGGTCTCTTCCAGGATACCACACGCCTGGTCCACTTCGGCGGCGCCGACGATGAGGGGCGGCAGGATCCGCACCACGTTGTCTCCCGCGGTCGCGGTCAAGAGGCCGCGCTCGCGCAGCCGCGCCTGGAGCTCGGCATTGGGCACGGCGCACTGAAGCCCGATGAGGAGGCCGAGCCCGCGCACGTCATTCACGATCTTGGGAAACCGCCCCGCGATCCGCGTCAGGCGGTCGCGCAGCCGCCGGCCCATCTGGACCACGTGATCGAGGAATCCGTCGGCGAGCATCACGTCGAGCACGGCGTTGGCGACGCTCATGGCGAGCGGATTGCCGCCGAAGGTCGAGCCGTGGGTGCCGGCGGTCATGCCGACCGCGGCGCGTTCGGTCGCCAGACACGCGCCGACCGGGAATCCGCCGGCCAGGCCCTTGGCGAGCGCCATGACGTCGGGCGCCACCCCCCACCACTGGCAGGCGAGCAGCTTTCCCGTCCGCCCCATGCCGCTTTGCACCTCGTCGAAGAAGAGCAGCAGGCCGAACTCGTCGGCGACCGCGCGCAAGCCGCGGAAATAGTTCGGGTCGGCGGTGACGATGCCGCCCTCGCCCTGGACCGGCTCGACCAGGATGCCGGCGGTTTCGGGGCCGACCGCGGCGCGCAGCTCGTTGAGGTTGCCGAAGGCGACGTGGTCGAAGCCTTCCAGAAGGGGCTCGAACCCCTTGGTGTGCTTCTCCTGGCCGCCGGCGGAGATCGTGGCCATGGTCCGGCCGTGGAAGCCGTTTTTGCAGCAGATGATCCGGTAGCGGCCCGGATTGCCGGTGTCGTCGTGATACTTGCGGATCATCTTGATGCCGCACTCGACCGCCTCCGCCCCGGAATTGCAGAAGAAGGCCCGGTCGGCAAAGCTCGCCGCGACCAGCCGCTCGGCCAGGCGCTCCTGGCCGGGGATCCGGTACAGGTTCGAGCAATGCCACAGCTTCCCGCCCTGCTCGGCCAGGGCCGCGACCAGCTTCGGATGGCTGTGGCCGAGCGCGTTGACCGCGATTCCGGTGGCGAAGTCGAGGTAGCGCCGCCCGTCGGTGGCATAGAGGTAGGCGCCCTCGCCCCGCTCGAAAGCGAGGTCGGCCTGCCGGTAGGTAGGTAGAAGCGCGGACACCATTGTCCTCGTCGAAGCCTGGCGGAATGTGGGTTTAGGGCGCCCCGGAATCCCGGAAAGCGCGGGAGTATCTGAGTTTGGACCGGTCCTGTCAACGCGAGGACGGCCCCCCTTCCCCCGCCGCCGCGGCCGATTGCGGCCCCGGCGGGCGAGCCCGGGGGCCTGCGCTCCCTCAGTCCTTGAGCTTGTAGCCGGTGGCGAACATCCACTGGCACAGCGCCCACAGCGCCGCATTGACCGCGATCATGGTGACGATGCCGGTTGCAAGCGGCCCGTCGGCGTGGCCGATGAATCCGTAGCGGAAACCATCGATCATGTAGAAGAAAGGATTGAGGTGGGCGATGGTGTGCCAGATGCCGGGCAGCCTTTCGACCGAATAGAAGGTGCCGGAGAGGAAGGCGAGCGGCGTGATGACGAAGTTGGTGACGGCGGCGATGTGGTCGAATTTCTCGGACCAGATTCCCCCGATCACACCCAGGAGCGACAGCGTGAGCGAGGCGGCCACGGCATGGAACAGGACGAAGCCGAGCGCGTGGATACGCATCGGCACGAACAGGGCCATGACGAGGCCGGTGACGAGGCCCACGATCACGCCTCTCGCGACTCCGCCCGCCGCGTAGCCGAAGGTGAGCTCGGCGGCCGAGAGCGGCGGCATGAGCACGTCCACGATGTTGCCCTGGACCTTGGCGATGACGATGGATGAAGAGGTGTTGGCGAAGGCGTTCTGGACCATCGCCATCATGATGAGCCCCGGCGCCAGGAACTCGGAAAACGGCACCCCCACCACCTGCGTCACCGAGCGCCCCAGGGCCAGGGTGAAGATCGCCAGGAACAGGAGCGTCGTCACCACGGGGGCGAACACGGTCTGGGTGAAGACCTTGAGGAAGCGCCGCACCTCCTTGACGACGAGCGTGTAGAGCCCGCGCCAGTTGACTCCGGCGACGGGATGGAATTCCGGCATCGCGGTCACGACGCCGCCTCGTCTTCGGCGGGGGCCGGACCCGCGGCGCCGGCCGCGGGCGGCATGCGCATGTGCACGGTGCGCTGCGGGAACGGAATCTCGATGCCGAGCTCGTCGAAGCGATTCTTGACGCGGCGGTTGAATTCGCGCCCCACCTTCCATTGCCGGGCCGGCATCGTCTTGATGCGCCCCTTGATGACGATCGCGGAATCGCCGAACTTGTCGAGGCCGAGCATTTCCATCTCGTCGAGGATGTAGAGGCCGAAATTCTTGTCATTCTGCATCTCCGCGCCGATCTCCTTCAGCACCTTGATGACCCGGTCCACATCCTCGCCGTAGGCGACGCCCATATCGAACAGGTGGTAAGAGAAGCCCTTCGTGTAGTTCATCACCGTCGTCACGGAGCTGAAGGGGATGGTGTGCACGTTGCCTTCGAGGTCGCGAAGCCGGATGCTGCGAAAGGACATGGCTTCGACGACGCCGGTGTGCTTGTCGAGCTCGATGACGTCGCCGATCGCGACCGCCGCCTCGAGATAGATGAACAGCCCGTTCAACACGTCCTGGACCAGCTTCTGCGCGCCGAAGCCGACCGCCAGGCCGACGATCCCGGCGCCCGCGAGCAGGGGCGCGATGTTGATTCCGACCTGGGCCAGGATGATCAGGCCAACGATGGCCGCCAGCACGATGAAGACGACCTTGCGGAACAGCGGCAGAAGGGTCTGGACGCGCGCGTGGTGCTCGGCCGATTGAGGGTCGGTCGCCGTGCGTGTCAGATAGCTCTCCATGTAGAGAGTCGCGCCTTCCCACACCAGCGCGGCGATCATGAGCACCACGGCGATGCCGGCGGCGGTCCCGGCGATGTCCCGGCCGGTCCCCGTGGTCAGCCATGTCAGCGACTCCAAGCCCCAGACCTGGAGAAGGCCGAGCACCGCGAAGCCGTAGATCAGGAACTTCACCATGGCTTTCAGGATCGGGAGATAGCGGTTGGCGCGGTCTTCGAGCGACGGAAACCGCTCCTTGATGTCATCGCGCACCGAGAATCCGCGTTCGATGGCGCCATCGAGCACCGCCGCGGCGAGCCGCGCCGCGACCGCGATGGCCAGCGTCAGCAGGCTCGCCGTGAGAACGAACTGGAACCCGCCGGGCAGCCGCAACGCCCACACGAAATAAAGCGCCGCCAGGTAAAGGATGGCCACCAGGTGCCAGGTGTCGGCGGCCAGCGAGCGAAGGCTTTCCAGCGCGCCCGCCTTACCGGCCTCGCGGGGAGCCCGCCGGCCACGGATGCGGTCGGCGACGAGCCGCCGGTTCTGGAGAATGAGGATCACGAGCATGAGAGCGATGGCGAGACCCAGCACGTTGAGAATGGCGTGGAAGCCGCCGATGCGCAGGCCGAGGGCGAGCGCCGCCTCCGCGGCGAAGTAGCCGTAGACCGCGGTGCCGGCGAGGCGGCGCACCCAGATGTAGGCGTAATGCGCGGTCTCGTCTCCGGCGGGCAGGATGCGCAGCGCCGCGGCGTCGGGCGAGAGCAACGCCGCGGTCACGACCAGGATCAGGCGCAGCAGAATCGCGGCGTTCACCACCGCGATCGCGACGGCCCGCGTCGCCGCGTCCGGATTCGTGAAGGGGAGCGCCGAATAGGCGATGGCCGCGAACACGATGACCGGCGCGATATCAAGGGCAGCATGGGCGAGGCCCATGCCCCAGCGCATGAGGCGGCCCTGGGTCGCAAGCGCCTCGACGGCGCGGCGCGGCCGCCGCAGCAGCAGCATCGCGCCGCGCTGCCCGAACCAGGCGAGGCCGATGACGAGGAGGAGCTTGGCCGCCAGCTCGCCCACGGCGGCGCGCGCCTGCGGGTCGCTGGCTTGGCGCTCGAGCCAGCCGAACAGCACGGGCACGTTGACCATCACCTGGGCGGCATTCGTGATCTGCTGGCTCGCCTTATCGACGGTATCCGAGAGCGATTCGAAGAAAGTCGGGCCGGCCTCCGGCTTGGCCTGCTTGCGCGCCGCGATCATGGCACGGAGCTGCGCGGCGAGCTTCTCGCGCTCCGCCGGATTCTCGATCGTCGAAAGCAGTGATTCGAGGTCTTGGACGGTGACCTCGTCTCCCGCCGGAGCGGCAGCCGGGACACCCGGGATGACCGGACCGGCCGCCCAGGCCGGGCCCGCCCCGCCTGCCAGCATGGCGGCGGCCAGAGCGAGCGCGGCGCAAAACAGCCGCGGGCGAAGGCTTTTCTTTGGCCGGGTCCCGGTTATCATGGCGCGCCAAGACTACCGCCTCGGGCCCGGGATGTCATAGGGCTTCGGGCCGCGGCGGCGGAGCGAGCGAACCGGTGGAGGCAGCCGCGACCATGGCCAAGAACGTGACCATCTATCACAACCCCCGTTGCAGCAAATCGCGCCAGACGATGGCCCTTCTCGAAGCGCGCGGCATCGCGCCCAAGGTCATCGAATATCTCAAGACGCCGCCCACGGCTTCCGAGCTTCGCCGCATCCTCAAGCTTCTCGGAATGAAGCCGCGCGATCTCATGCGCCGCAAAGAGGAGCCCTACGCGAAGCTCAAGCTCGACAACCCGAGGCTCACCGAAGCGGCCCTGATCAAGGCGATGGTCGAGAACCCCATCCTGATCGAGCGGCCGATCGTGGTGGCGGGCGCCAAGGCGGCGGTCGGCCGCCCGCCCGAAGCGGTGCTCGAGATATTGTGAAGCGGGCGCGCGGCAGCGGCGGGCCGCTTCGCGTCGTCATTCCCAAGCTCTATTTCTGGAAGAGCGCCAAATGGCTGAAGCGGATCGAATTCGCGGCCCAGGACAAGCCCGGGTTCTGGGAGGTTCGCGGCTATCATAACAACGGCGACCCCTGGCGCGAGGAGCGCTACGGCCAGGCTTTCGCCCTTCGCTAGTTGCTGCGGCCGGGAGCGATTCTCCCTAGAATGATCGGGCCGCCGCCGGTGTGGGCCGCGGCCGGGTCTGCGCCGCGAGAAAAACAGGACATCCGCCGTGTCGGAAATGATGAACACCCGCGAGGTCGCGGAATATCTGCGCATCAAGGAGCGCAAGGTTTACGACCTGGTGCGGACCCGCCGGATTCCCTGCACCCGCGTCGCCGGCAAATGGCTGTTCCCGAAGACGCTCATCGACCTTTGGATCCTGCGCAACACGCGCTGCGACCCGGCGGTGGCGCCTGCTTCGCGCCCGGCGGCGGTGATCGTGGGAAGCCACGATCCGCTGCTCGAATGGGCGGCGCGCGAATCGGGGTGCGCGCTCGCGATCCTGTTCGGCGGCAGCCTCGACGGGTTGCGCCGCTTCGCCGAGGGGGAAGCGGCGGTGTGCGGGATGCATATCTTCGATCCAGAGACGCAGACCTACAACGAGGAGGCGGTGAAGAACACGCTCGAGGATCTCGACGTCGTCCTCATCGAATGGGCGCAGCGCGAACAGGGCCTCGTGGTGGCGCCCGGCAATCCGCACCGCATCGCGAAGCTCACCGACCTTCGCGACCGCAAGTCGCGCTTCGCCGACCGCCAGGAGGGCGCGGGCGCCAGGATTCTTCTCGCCCATCTCCTGGCGCAGCAGGGGCTGTCGCTTTCGGATCTGAAGCGGCTTTCGCCGCCCGCGCTCAACGAAACCGACGTCGCGATCATGGTGAGCGAGGGCAAGGCCGAAGCCGGCCTCGCCATCCGGGCGGTGGCGGCGCAGTTCCGGCTCGATTTCGTGCCGCTCCACAAGGAGCGCTACGATCTCGCCGTGCGCCGGCGCGAATATTTCGAGCCGAACTTCCAGCGCTTCCTCGCCTTCACCCGGACCGCGCGCTTCGCCGACAAGGCCGAGGCCCTGGGCGGCTATGACGTCACGGGGCTCGGGCGCGTCGTCTACAACAGCCCCTGACCGAATTCGCGAGCCAAGAGGTGGCAGGCCCGGACCCGCGCCGGCCGGCGCGCGGCCGGGCTGCGGCGTATTGCCCGGACCGGCGATTGGAGATTGACCCGGTGCCCGACGCCCCCATTTTTCGAGCGATGATGTCCCTTCGCCTTCGATGGCTGCGCCCGCCGGTACTGGCGCTCCTGCTGGTCCTTCTCGCGACCCCCGCCTTCGGCGCCGACGATGCCGCCGTCGCCCGCGAGCTGGGCCTGCTGCTGCCGCAGGTCGCCAAAGACAGGGCGCTCGCGCCCGCCGGCCACGCCGCCGCGGTGGGGCGGTTCTATGAGCTGACCGGCCGCCGTCCGGCGTGGCGGCAAGATGGCGCCTGGTCGGCCGAGGCCAAGGCCGCCCTGGCCACCCTCGAGGCCGCCCACCGCGAGGGGCTGGATCCCGGCGACTATCCCGGCCCCGCGTTCCGCGGCCTGCCGGTATCGGGTTCCGCCGCGGAAATCGCGCGGAGCGATCTCCTGCTCTCGGCGGGGATGCTGCGCTACATCGGCGACGTGAAAGCGGGCCGCGTCGTTCCTTCCACCCTGGGGCCGCAATACGCCGTGCATCCGGTGCGCCCCGATGCGCCGGCGGTGCTGGCCGAGGGGCTCAAGGCACAGGATTTCAGCGCGTGGCTGTCGCGCCTCCCGCCCGACGATCCGGCCTACCGGCGGCTGCGCCACGCCCTTTCGGTGTACCGCGATCTGGCCGCGAAGGGGCCGTGGCCGCGTCTGCCCGACGGGCCGACGCTGCGAGCCGGAGCGAGCGGCGAAGACGTCGCGGTGCTCCGCAGACAGCTATCGCTTCTCGGCGATCTGCCGGCACAGGACGGCGCGGGGCCCGCGGATTTCGACGCCGCGCTCGACGCCGCGGTGCGCCGCTTTCAGCGCCGCCACGGCCTGCAGGTCGACGGCGCCGTGGGCGTCCACACGCGCGCCGCGCTCGCGGTCACCCCGCAGGCGCGCGCCCGCACGATCGCGCTCAATCTCGAGCGCCTGCGCTGGTTCCCGCATCCCGCCCCCGACCGCTACATCGTCATCAATGCCGCGGGCTTCGGGCTGACCGCGATCGCGCATGGAAAAGTGGCGGCCGAGATGCCCGTGATCGTCGGCAAGCCCAGCTGGCGCACGCCGCTGTTCGAGGACGAGATCACGGGCGTCACCTTCATGCCGACCTGGACCGTCCCTCCCAACATCCTGCGCAAGGAAGTCCTGCCCAAGATCAAGCGGAACCCCGATTATCTCGCCCAACACAACATGAAGGTCTACAGCGGCTGGGGCTCCGACGCCTGCGAGGTCGATCCTCTCGACGTCGACTGGAAATCGATCGGGCCGGGTGCGTCGGGACGCAGGTTCGTGCAGCAGCCGGGCCCTTCCAATGCCCTGGGGCGCATCCGCTTCACGCTGCACAACGAATTCGGAGTCTTCCTCCACGACACGCCGGCGAAAGAGCTTTTCGGCCGCGAGGTGCGCGCTTACAGTCACGGTTGCGTGCGCGTGGGCGACGCCGCGGCGCTGGCCGCGTTCGTATTCAACGGCGATCCCAATTGGCCGCCCGCGGCCATCGAGGCGGCGATGAACGGCGGCGAGACCCGGGAGGTGGATCTGCGCGCGCCGGTGCCGGTGGAGATGACGTATCTTACCGCCTGGGTGGAGGAGGATGGAACGGTGCAGTTCCGCGCCGACGTCTACGGGCGCGATCCGCCGCTGGCCGGTTTGCTGGGGCAGGCCCCTTGAACCGGCCGGCCGGATTTACTACTTTTTATCGTATTTGGCGTATCCGGAGGGTGGCGAGCCTTCTTCCGAGGCGCGCAATCCAACGGGAAAGATAGGCATGCATTCCAGAGACAAGCCCTTCGCCTTCGATCTCCCCTCCGCCCGACCCGGGCTCATGACACGCCGCCGCGCGCTGCAAATCGGCGCGGCGGTTTCGCTTTCGCTGGCGGTGGCACCCCGCACCGTGTTCGCCCGTGAGGCGCCTGCGCGCACGATTTCGTTCCAAAATCTCCATACCGGTGAAAATCTTAAGACGACTTTCTGGGCGGAAGGCGAATACGTCCCCGAGGCGATGCACGAGATCAACTGGGTGCTGCGCGACTTCCGCACCGGCGACGTGAAGGTCATCGATCCCGAACTTCTCGACCTCCTGCACACGCTTTCGGGCAAGCTCGACACCGCCAAGCCGTTCCAGGTGATCTCGGGCTACCGTTCCCCCGCCACGAATGCCATGCTCCACGCGCGCAGCAAGAACGTCGCGGTCAAGAGCTTCCACACGAAGGGCAAGGCGATCGATATCAGCGTGCCCGACCGCGCGCTCGACGATCTCCGGCGCGCCGCGCGCTCGTTGCGCGCGGGCGGCGTCGGATACTATCCGCGCTCCGGTTTCGTCCACGTCGACACCGGACCCGTCCGGCACTGGGGCTGAGAGCGGCCGTACGCGCTTCCCGCGCGGCGCGGTCACACGCGCCCACGCCCGTGTCACGACCGGAAAATGCGATGAAGGGTGGCGCGCCCGGAGAGATTCGAACTCCCAACCCCCAGATCCGTAGTCTGGTGCTCTATCCAATTGAGCTACGGGCGCGGGATGTCACGGGCTCCGGGGCTCTAAGGTGCCGCGGCAAGCGGGGCTCGTGAGGGGCGTGACACTAGCCAAATCGCCTCCCGATGGCAAGCTGGCGGATTTCCTTGCGATCAGCGGCGCGCGCCGGTCCGCGGGGACGAATCCGGCTTGTCGCCCCGGGAGGCATTCGTTACTATCACCGGCGAGCTTCAGGGGGGCTCCGTTTCGATAACTTTCGTATAAGAATAGGGGTTTGTCGCCGCCGGCCCGGCCGGGTCCGCGGACGGCCGTGTCAGGTGACCGATTCGGATGGCTCATTGGAAAATTAAAGTGATTCTGATCTCCTCCGCGCTTGCGCTCGGAGGGTGCTCGGTTTTCGAAGATCTAGGCGATCTGGTGTGGCCCTCCGACGAGGAGGCGTCGCAGCCGGAAGTGGTCCAGGTGCCGCCGCCGCAGCCGGCGGCGCCCCCGCAACAGGCGGCCCCGCAACAGGCGGCGCAGCAACCGCCGCCGCCGGGCTACCGGCAACCGCCGCCGGGCTATCCGCAGCCGCCGCCGGGATACCCGCAGCAGCCCCCGCCGGGCCAGCCCGGCGCCGCGCCGCCGGCGCCGCCCCCGCCGCCGCCGCTCGGCACTACCAATTTCCAGCCGACCCCACCGACGCCGGGGGCGCCCACGGGAACCTACGTCGGCGCCAAGGTGCAGCAACTGCGCCAGGATCTCACCAATATGCAGGCGGCGATCTCGCAGCATAACGGCCAGCTGCAACAGCTTCGCAACACCACGGTCCAGCACTCGCAGGCCTATCACGGCATCGTTGCCGCGATCAGCGCGCGGCTTCAGGTCGGGACCACCCCCGGCAATCCGGTCCTCGTGCAGCAGTGGAACGAGGCCCAGGCCGATCTCGACCGGCTGGACAGCGATATCGCCGGCATGAACAGCCTGGTGAACAAGGTGACCGCCGATTCGGCGATGGCCTCCTTCCTTCTCGAAAGCGTGCGCGCCGCCTATGGGCTGTCGGGCGCCGTCGACGAGGACCACCGCCAGCTCGCGATCCTCGAGGACGAGACCAACCGCACCGTCGTCCTGATCGACCGCCTGCTCAACGAGCTGAGCCAGGACGTGCGCCGCCAGAGCCAGTATGTCTCGCGCGAGCGCAGCAACCTTTCCACCCTCTCGCTGGCGATCAGCAACGGCGAGCTCTACGGCCAGAGCCTGGCCAATCGCGCCTTCCGCTCGGCGACGCCCGGACCGGGGCGCGCGGGCGGCGCCGCGTTCTCGGGAACCGATGGCCGCCGGCCTCTCGTCGTGATCCGCTTCGACCGTCCCAAGGTCGATTACGAGCAAGCGCTCTACAGCGCCGTGAGCCAGGCGCTCGAACAGCGGCCCGACGCGAGCTTCGATCTGGTCGCGGTGAGTGCCACGAAGGGATCGGCCGCCCAGGCCGCCATCAACGCCACCAAGGCGCGCAAGAACGCGGAGGCGGTGCTGCGCTCGCTCAACAGCATGGGCTTGCCCGCGGACCGCGTGACCCTCTCGGCCGCGACCAGCGCGACCGCCAGCACCAACGAGGTCCATCTCTACGTGCGGTGAGCAGCGCTTCCCGGAAATCGACGGACGATGCCGGCGCCCTCGGGGCGCCGGTCGTCTTTCCGGGCAACGGCGCCCGTACGGGAGCGTCGGCGTGAGCGACGCCGCGACGATCCCGGTCTCGTGGGAGGCGCTGCACGCCGGCGCCCGGGCGCTCGCCCGTCGGCTCGCGGAGAAGGGTCCCTGGACGGGAATCGTCGCGGTGGCGCGGGGCGGGCTGGTACCGGCCGCGATCGTCGCCCGCGAGCTCGGAATCCGCAAAGTCGAAACCGTCTGCGTCGCCTCCTACGACGACCGGGTCCGGGGCGAAGTTTCGTTGCTCAGCGACCCCGCCGCCTTGAGGCGGACATGCGGCGACGGATCGGGCTGGCTCGTCATCGAGGACATCGCCGATACCGGCAACACGTTGCAGGCGGTGCGCGAGATTCTTCCCCGCGCCCACTTCGCCGCCCTCTACGCCAAGCCCGCCGGCCGGCCGTTCGTGGCGTGTTTCGTGACCGAGGTGGACCAGGAGAGCTGGGTGTTGTTTCCCTGGGACGCGCCGCCGATACCCCCGCAGCCCGCGCGGGGCGGCGGCAAGACGTAGAGCCGCGCGCGCCGGCCGCTAGCGGGAAACCGGCACCGGGACGTTGTCGATGAGGCGCGTCTTGCCCAGCCAGGCCGCGGCCAGGACCCGGGCGGGCCGGGCGAGGCCCGTGACGGGCTCGAGCGTCGCGGCGTCGCGGACCTCGAGATAATCGAGCTTCGTGAAGCCGGCGGCGACCAGATCGCGCGCCGCTCCGTCCGCCATGGCGGCGATTTCGCCGGGACCGGCCTCTTTCGCCGCGGCGAGATTCTCCGAGAGCGAAAGCAGCGTGCGGTAGAGCGCGGGCGCGATCCGCCGCTCCGGTTCCGAGAGGTATCGGTTGCGCGAGGAGACGGCCAAGCCATCCGGCTCGCGCACCGTTTCGACCGCCTCGATGCGCACGGGAATGTCGAGATCGCGCACCAGGCGCTCGATCACGCGAAGCTGCTGGTAATCCTTTTCGCCGAAGAAGGCGACGTCGGGCTGCGCCTGAAGGAGGAGCTTGGTCACGACCGTCGTCACCCCCTCGAAGTGCACGGGACGGAACGCCCCGCACAGGCCCTCGGTGAGCCCCTTGACCCGCACCGAGGTGGCGAATCCCTCTGCGTACATTTCGGAGAGAGCCGGCGCGAACAGGACGTCCACGCCGGCGGCCGCGAGCTTTTGCGAATCGCCGGCTTCGTCGCGGGGATAGGAGGCGAGATCCTCGTTCGCGCCGAACTGGGCCGGATTGACGAACAGGCTGACGACGACCCGGGCGCAACTGCGCCGGGCCTGCGCCACCAGCGCCATGTGGCCGGCGTGGAGCGCGCCCATGGTGGGAACGAGAGCGACGGTCTCGGAGCGCACCCGCCAGGATGCGACGGTGCGGCGCAGATCGGCCACGCGCCTCAGCGTTTCCATACCGCCTGCCGGTTGGCTGCTTGCACGGGGTTCGACGAAGAGGCCGCGCTACCGTTCGTTGCCGGCGCGGCGCGCCGAAATCCGGCCCGGCACCGCTTCGGCGTCGCGCCCGGTGCCGTAGCAGTGGCGCGCCTCCGGGAACTTGCGCGCGCGCACGTCGCGGGCGAAGGCTTCGGCCGCCGCCGCCATCTCGCGTCCGAGATCGGCGTAGCGCTTCACGAAGCGCGGCGCGGCGCCCGCGGTCAGGCCGATGAGGTCTTCGGTCACCAGGACCTGGCCGTCGCAGGCGGGCGAAGCGCCGATGCCGATGGTGGGGATCGGGACCGAGCGCGTGATGCGGCGCGCCGCCGGCTCCATCGTTCCCTCGACGACCAGGGCGAACGCGCCCGACTCGGCGACCGCGTGGGCGTCGGCCAGGAGCCGCGCGGCCTCCTTCTCGCTCTTGCCGCGGGCGCGGTAGCCGCCGGTCTTCATCACCGACTGCGGCTGCACGCCGACATGGCCCAGAACGGGAATGCCGCGGGCGACGAGAAACGAGATCGTCTCCGCCATCTCGACTCCGCCTTCGAGCTTGACGGCGGCGCAGCCCGTCTCCGCCATCACCCGCGCCGCCGCGCGGAACGCGGAACGCGGCGAGCTCTGGTAGGAGGCGAAGGGAAGGTCGACGACGACGCACGCATGCCGCGAGCCGCGCACGACCGCCGCGCCATGGGCGACCATCATGTCGAGCGTAACGGGCAGCGTCGTGTCGAATCCGTACAGCACCATGCCCAGCGAATCGCCGACCAGGATCACGTCCACGAAGGGATCGATGAGGCGGGCGGTCGCGGCGCCATAGGCGGTGAGGCAGACGATCGGCTCTCCGCCCTTGCGCGCGGCGATGTCGGGAACCGAAATGCGGCGGATGTGTCCGATCGCGCTCAAGTCTCTTCTCTCCGGTTGGGACGACGGGCGCGGGCGCCCGGAAAGGGGACGGGCTGTTTTACTGCAAATGCGCCCACAGCGGAAGTGGCCTGCGGAATCGCCCCGATTCCAGTGGCTTGCGCCGGCCCGGGATTCCGGGCTCACTTCGGGCGACGGACGTGAAGCGGCCAGAATTTCTCCATGGTCAGGTAGGTGAAGGACGCCGACCAGCCGATCATCACCAGTCCGTTCAACGCCTCGACCCCCGTGACCAGCCGGACCGGGCCGATCGGGAAGACATCGCCCATCCCCAGCGAGGTGTAGGTGGCGGCGGAAAAGTAGACGTAGTCCTGCCAGTCCCCCGACATGAGGCCTCCAAAACTGCCGAACCCGAGCACCGCCGTGAACGCATAATAGGCGAGGGCGTAGAGCCACACCTCGATGGTGTGGGCAAGGAAGGCGGCGAACACCACGAAGATCACCCGCATGCGCAAGGGGACGGGGACCGCCGGCAGAAGCTTCGAGGCGGTGCGCAGAATCTCGTAATGGATCAGCATCGTCGTGCCGACGAGGATGACCGAGGCGATGGTGGCGGCGAGCATTGCCCTTCCCTTCCCAGGGCCGCGGCGGACACCGTCCCGGCGCGCGGCGCTTAAGCAAGCATGACCGGGGCCCCATTCTCAAGACGGAGCTTCACACCCATGGGCGCTGCGGTGGGGCGCACGGTCCGCTATCATGGCCCCGGGCTGGATCCGATGCTCTGGAAGACCCACATGCCGAGGCCGTTTTCCGCCGCGGGAGGAGCGGTTTTCGCCGCCCTGATCGCGGCGCTGCTGCTCCAGGCCGGCTGCGCGCCTGCCCCCACGCCTTCCGCGGCGCCACCGGCCGCGATGGGCGAGGCCGACGCGCCCGCCCGCGCGCCGCATTTCATGGCCGCGGCCGCCAATCCGCTCGCCGCCGAGGCTGGCCGCGACGTGCTGGCAAAAGGCGGCAATGCGGTGGACGCCGCGATCGCCATGCAGATGGTCCTCAACCTCGTCGAGCCGCAGTCTTCGGGGATCGGCGGCGGCGGATTCCTCCTCTATTACGACGCGGCGACGGGCGAGGTGACGGCGTATGACGGGCGCGAGACCGCGCCGCAGGCGGCGACACCCGACATGTTCCTGACCGCCGAGGGCAAGCCCAAGGATTTCTACGCCGCGGTCGTGGGCGGCGGGGCGGTGGGCGTGCCCGGCATCGTCGCGATGCTGGAAATGGCCCATCACGACCACGGAAAGATTCCCTGGGGCCAGCTGTTCCAACCCGCGATCCGCATGGCGGAGCGGGGATTCCCGGTCTCGCCGCGCCTCCACGAGCTGATCGCCGGCGATAAGCACCTCAAGACCTTTGCCCGCACCGCGGCCTATTTCTTCCACGCCGACGGCAGCCCGCGCGCGGTGGGAGAGAATTTGCGGAATCCGGCGCTTGCCGAAACCCTGCGCGCGATCGCAAGCGGCGGCCCGGAGGCTTTCTACGACGGGCCCATCGCGCGCGACATCGTGGCGGCGACAAGATCGGTGGCCTCCAATCCCGGCCGCCTGGCCGAATCGGATTTCGCCCATTACCGGGCCAAGCGCCGCGCGCCCGTGTGCGGCCCCTACCGGCGCTGGCGCGTGTGCGGCATGCCGCCGCCGACCTCGGGCGGGGTCACGCTGCTGGAGATGCTCGGCATGCTCCAGGCCTTCGACCTCAAGGCGCTGGGACCCGAATCGCCCGCCGCCGTGCACGTGATCGCGGAGGCGAGCCGCCTTTCCTTCGCCGACCGCAACCGCTACCTCGGCGACCCCGATTTCGTGCGGGCGCCGGTCGGTCTTCTGCTCGATCCCCTCTATCTCGCGCGCCGCGCCCGCCTGATCTCGCCCGTGCGCGCGATGAAGCGCGTATGGCCGGGGCGGCTTGGCGCGGCGTCCGCCGCGCCGGCCGCGGTTCTCGCCGATTCGCCCGCCGCCTCCACCACCCACATCAGCGTGGTGGATGCCGACGGCAACGCGGTCACCTTCACGTCGAGCATCGAGTCGGCCTTCGGCTCGCGCCTGATGGTGGACGGCTTCCTGCTCAACAACGAGCTCACCGATTTCTCGTTCCGGCCGGTCATCGACGGCGTCCCCGCCGCCAATGCGCCCGCACCCGGAAAGCGGCCGCTCAGCTCGATGGCGCCGACCTTCGTGTTCGACGGCGACGGGAAGCTCGTCCTCGCCGTGGGCTCCCCGGGCGGCCAAAGCATCATCGGCTATGTCCTGAAGACGCTGGTCGGCGTGCTCGACTGGGGAATGAATGTCCAGGAGGCGATCGATCTCCCCAATTTCGTCGCCAAGGGCGGCGCCCTCGAGATCGAAAAGGGCACCAAGCTCGCGAACCTCAAGGCCGGGCTCGAGGCCATGGGCCACAAGGTGGAAACGCGCAAGCTGACGAGCGGGCTGCAGGGGATCGCGGTGACGCCCGGGGGCCTCGAAGGCGGCGCCGACAGAAGGCGCGAGGGGGCCGCGCGGGGCGGCTAGGACGCGGCGGCCGCCGTCTCCCGCCCGGCCGTGCCGAGGCCCTGGCCCTGGAGCGGCAACGAGAGCCGGAACACGGTGCCCTTTTCCGAGGTTTCCAGCACCGTGATGTCGCCGCCATGCGCGCGCATGATCTCGCGGACGATCACGAGGCCGAGCCCGGTGCCGCCGCTCCGCGCCGAGCCGATGAAGGGCTGGAACAGATGCTCGCGCGCCTTGGCGGGAAGACCGGGCCCGTCGTCGGCGACGGTGATCTCGATCCGGCCGTCGCGCGGGCCGGCCGAGATCCGCACGTTCTTGGCGCCCGCCTGGGCGGCGTTGCGGCTGAGATTGCCCAGCACCCTGAAAAGCTGCTCGCGGTCGGCCACGATCACGAGGTCGCCCGCCACCTCGTTCTCGAAATGCACCTCCGATCCGTCCGTCAGCATCTGGTCCGCACCCACGTCGTCGACCAGGTCGCGCAGCGGGAAAAGGTCGCGCCGCGGCGGCGGCGGCTCGTCGTGCGCGTAATCGAGAGTCAGGCGGCACAGGTTGACCGCGCGGTCGATCGATTCCATCAGGCGCGGGGCCATGCGCGCCACCTCGGGATCGCTGGTCGTGATAAGGCGGTCGGAAACCACGCTCGCGGTCTGGAGGATATTGCGGAGATCGTGGCTGATCTTGGCGACCGCGACGCCGATCGCGGCGAGTCGCGCCTTCTGGGTGAGGGCGGCGCGCAGGTCGCGTTGCATGACGGCGAGCTCCCGTTCCGCCATGCCGATCTCGTCGCTGCGCGCGCTCGCGTTGATCATGCGCGACGCATCCTCGGGATCCGTGCGGAAGGCGATCATGTTTTCGGTGAGACGCCGGATGGGGCGGACCATGATCCATTGCAGGCTGACGAAGACGAGGGCGGCGGTGGCGAGCGCGATGGCGATGGACAGTCCCAGGATCCGGTATGAATAGCTGTACATGGCGAGCCGCATCGGCGTTTCGTCGATCACGACCTCGATCACGGCGCCCCCTTCCTTCGGGGAATAGCCGATGACCCGCAACACGCGGTTGCGATCCTGAACCAGCGTGTCGAACGCATCCATGATGAGATCGATCGGGCGGGTATCGTCGATGGGAACGACGAGATCGGTCTTGGGGGGCATCTTGCGGTAGAGCGCGCGTTTGGTGAGGTCGGGCCCGGCGAGCGCGATGCCATAGGCACCTACCTGGTCGAGCAGCTTCATCGCCAGCTCGTCGCTGACCATCTTGTCGGGGGTCGCCTCCAGGGCGAGGGTGGCAAGCTGGGCGGTGGAGATGCGCTCCTGCAGGTACTGCTGGCGGAACCGGGCGATGGAGGGCACATAGACCGCGACTTCGCTCACCATGACGAAGAAGACCGTCAGGATCAGAAGCCGGGCCGAAAGCCCCCGGGCCAGCCGGGGACGGGGAAGTCTCTTCGCCGCCATCGTTCTAATTATAGCACCCTCCGACCTCGCCATCGCCCCGCGCCGACGTTTCCGCGTTACGAGAAGGCGGCGAGCCCAGGGCCCGCCGCCCCTCTTCGCGTGCTCTTCGACGCCCCGGGCGCCGCGGTGCGGCGGCGGCCCGCGGCTAAGCGACGACCGGCGTCACTTTCCCGCGCACGGATTGCAGGGATTGCACGGGCTGGACTTGGCCGCGCACGGGTTCTTCGCCGCGCACGGATTGGCCTTCGCGGCGCACGGGTTGCACGGGCTGTTGCCGGCGCCGCAGGGGCCCGATGCCGCGCACGGGTTCTTGGCACCGCAGGCGGCGAAGGCGGTCGCGGTGGCGGGACCGGCTGCGAGCGCGGCGAGGCCCAAAACGGCGATGATCTTCCTCCACATGATTCGTCTCCCTGTCCTGGTCGTTTTTGACGCTTCGCGCGCTGCGCCTGTCGCGCCGGCGGCGCGACGCAACCGGATCGCCCCTTTCGAGGACAGGGGGAGTAGAGCCCGCGCCCCGCGCCAAGACGACTCAACTTTTCGTGAGAGATTTCGTGATCGGAGCGCAACCTGCGCCGATCATCCGAAGCGCGACAGGAACCGCACGAGGCGGCGAACCTTCGGCCCGAACAGCGCCGGCGCGTAGAAACTTCCCGCCGCGCGCTTGTTCGCTTCGCCGAGCGTGGGATAGGGCGCGATCATGCCGGCGATCGCACTGAGCTTGAGCTTCTGGGCGATGGACAGCGACCAAGTCTGGACGAGATCGCCCGCGTGCGCCCCCAGAATCGAGGCGCCGAGCACCCGTCCGCGCGGCGTGGCTATCACTTTCACGAGTCCGTCGGTCGTGCGCTCCGCCTGGGCACGGTCGTTCTCGTGGAACGACCAACGCAGCACCCGGACCGCATGGCCGCGATCCCGCACCTCCTGTTCGGAAAGACCGACATGGGCGAGCTCCGGCGCGGTGTAGGTGACCCAGGGAACCGCACGGTGATCGACCTTGGAGGGCAAGCGGAGCAAGGCGTTGCGGATCACGATCCCGGCGTGATAGCCGGCCATGTGGGTGAACTGGTAGGGGCCCGCGGCATCGCCGATCGCGAAGACGCGCTTGTTGGTCGTCCGCAGCCGCGCGTCCACGGTGACGCCCTTGGGGGTAGTGGCGATGCCGGCGGCTTCCAGCCCCAGCCCCTCGACGCTGGCCTTGCGGCCGGCTGCGACCAGCAGGTCCGTGCCCTCGATCCGCTCTTCCTTTCCGTTCGCGCGAAACCGGGCGGCGACGCCGGATGCGGTCTTCTCCACGCCGAGCACGTCCGCATCCTCGACGATGCGGATGCCTTCGCCCGCCAGAAGATCGCCCAGGATGGCGGTCAGCTCGGGATCGTCCTTGGGCAGGATCCTGCCCTTCTGCAGCACCGTCACCTCGGACCCCAGGCCGCGGTGCGCCTGCGCCATTTCTATCCCGATGGGCCCGCCGCCGATGACGATGAGCCGGCGCGGCAGCCTTTGGCGCTCGAACACCGTCTCGTTGGTGTCGAAGGGAACGGTCTCCAGCCCCGGCACGGCGGGAATCAGGGGGGAGGAGCCGGTCGCGATCACGAAGCGCCGTGCAAAGATGCGGTGATCGCCGGCCTCGACCTCGCGCGGGCCGGTAAACCGCGCCGGGGCGCGGATGACGGTGGCGCCCAGGCCCTCGAACCGCTCCGCCGAATCGTTGGGCGCGATCGCCGCGATCACCGAGCGGATGTGGGCATAGACCCGTGCGTCGTCGATCGCGGGCTCGCCGCAATCGACACCGAAGCGCGCCGCCTTGCGCGCATCGGCCGCCGCATGGGCGGCGGCGAGCAGCGATTTCGAGGGGACGCAGCCGTAGTTGAGGCAGTCGCCGCCCATCCGCCCTTTCTCGATGAGGACGGTGGCCGCGCCCATCTGGGCCGCCGCGGCGGCGACGCTGAGCCCTCCCGATCCCGCGCCGATGACGCACAGATCGACACAATGCCGCGGCATCACATGTCCCCTTGATCCGTTCCGGGGCGCCGCGCTATCCGCGCGCACGCCGCGCCTTCAGCCATTTGTAACCGACCGGCACGAGCGAAAGAGCGGCGAGCGCCACCAGCGGTCCCAGGATCTCCGGCCGGGTGACGAGACCGAGGTCTGGCATGCGGCCGGCCTCGACCAAGGCGCCGAGCCCGTTGCCGACGCTGCTGTAGACGGCGGTGCCGGGAATGATGCCGATGAACGTGGTGGCGACGTAGACCGAGAACGGAACGCCGAGGAACGCCGGCACCAGATTCACGAGCCAGAAGGGAAACAGGGGCACGAGACGCAAGACGAGGAGATAGCTCGTCGCGTTCTCGCGAAAGCCCGCCTCCATCTTGCGCAGCCAGGGACCGGCGCGCGCCCGCAAGGGCTCGCCCAAGGCGGTGCGCGCCGCCAGGAACACCGCCGTCGCGCCGATGGTGGCGCCGATGACGGCATAAACGGTCCCCAGCACGGTGCCGAACAGGAAGCCGCCGGCGATGGTGAGCACCGCGCCCCCCGGAACCGAGGTGGCGGTGGCCAGCGCATAGACGGCGACGAAGGCGAGCGGCGCGAGGGCGCCGGACCGCTCGACCCAGGCGAGCAGGGCCTCGCGGTTGTCGGCGAGCACGGAGAGCGACAGGTAGCGATCGAGCCGCAGCGCGAAGAAGGCGGCGAGCCCCGCCGCCAGGAGCGCGAGCGGCAGGAAGCGGCGAAGCGCGAACGCCGCTCGGCTCCGCTGATGGGGGGTTTCGGCCGCGCTCATGGGCTTTCGCACCGCTGTTCCTCGCCCCGAACCGCCCTTTTTGGCCCGCTTCCGGCCGGGGCCAAGCCGTGAAGAAGTGGCCGTTATGTAACATGGGGTCCGGCCGGCGGCCACTCACCTTCGGGTGAGGTCGAAAGGGGCCGATTTCACCGCGATGTGAGGGCCGTCGTGCCGCCTTTTCCGCGGCGTCCCGGCGGGCCGGCAAACGCTGAAATCGCTGGTCGGACATTGACTTCCGCCGGTCAAGCCCGTATACACGCGGCCTCGCCCGATTTTCAGCCCCCGACGACGGAGTCACGCACGTGAAGCGCACTTACCAGCCGAGCAAACTGGTCCGCAAGCGGCGGCACGGCTTCCGCAAGCGCATGGGAAGTGTGGCCGGCCGGCGGGTGATTTCCAACCGCCGGGCCAAGGGCCGCAAGCGCCTGTCGGCTTAGCCGGTGTGCCCGTGGGCCTCGGGCGCTTGAAGTCGCGCTCGGACTTCCTGCGGGTGGCGGCGGCATCCCATAAATGCGTCAAACCCGGCCTCATCCTTCAGGCCGCCCTTCAGCCAACTCATGAACCCGCCGCTCACAAGGAACCCCACGACGATCCCCGGGTCGGTTTCACCGTTACCCGGAAGGTCGGCAACGCCGTCGAGCGAAACCGGGCGCGCCGCCGCTTGCGCGCCGCCGCAAGCGAGGTTCTGGAGCGCGACGCGCTTCGCGGCCACGACTACGTCGTCATCGCGCGGCGCGAGACCCTCAAGCGCCCGTTCGCCGATCTGGTGGCCGATCTCGCCGGCGCCCTGCGCAAGCTCAGTTCGGAGAAGGCCCGCAGCGGGACCGCGCCGGGCCGCCGCCGACATCGCCAACCGAGCCGGAAGCATGCGCGCGGTTGATCCGGCGGCGCTGCCCGCGCTCTTCCTTCGCGCGCTGGTGCGGTTCTACCAGCTCGCGATCTCGCCGCTCCTGACGCCGAGCTGCCGGTTCCACCCGAGCTGCTCGGAATACGCGCGCCAGGCCTTGACCCGCTTCGGCGCCGTCGAGGGCACGCGCCTCGCCGTGCTGCGGCTGCTGCGCTGCCACCCCTGGGGCGAGGCCGGCTTCGATCCCGTCCCGGAGGCGCGGCCGGAAGGTTCCCAGCCGCCGCGGTGCCGTCATGGATAACCAGCGCAATCTTCTGCTCGCCGTCGTGGTGTCGATCGCGATTCTGATCGCCTGGCAGTTCTTCGTCGAGATGCCCCGGATCGAGCGGCAGCGCGCGCAGCAAGAGGCGGCCCGCCAGGAAACGACGACGGCGCCGCCGACGGCGCCCACCGAGCAGGCGCCGCAGGCCGTAACGCCGACCGCGCCCGGGGCGCCGGCCGCGCCCGCGGCGGCCGCGCCCGAGACCCTGCAGGAGGCGCTGGCAAAGAGCCCGCGCGTGACGATCCGCTCGCCCCGCATCCACGGGTCGATCGCGCTCAAGGGCGCGCGCGTGGACGACGTGGAACTCACGGGGTACCACGTCACCACCGATCCGAAGAGCCCCGACATCGATCTGTTCTCGCCGCCCGGGACGGAGCATCCCTATTTCGCCGAGGCCGGCTGGGTGGCCGGGGCCGGCAAGGGCGCGGCGCTGCCCGGTCCCGACACGCTGTGGCGGGCGGACCACGACACGCTCACGCCCGAGCAGCCGGTGACGCTGACCTGGGACAACGGCCAGGGCCTGACCTTCGTGCGCAAATACGCGCTCGACAAGGATTACATGTTCACCGTCACCCAGCGCGTGGAGAACCAGGGGAGCGCGCCGGTCACGCTTTTTCCCTACGCGTTGATATCCCGCACCGGCACGCCCAAGACGCTGGGCTACTACATCCTCCACGAAGGCCCGCTGGGCGTCCTCGACGGCACCCTGCACGAGCTCAAATACAAGAGCCTCAAGGAGGAATCGCCGACCGAGCTGGCGAGCACGGGCGGCTGGATCGGAATCACCGACAAATACTGGCTGGCGGCCGTCATTCCCGATCCTTCCGCGAAGGTGAAGGCGCATTTCCGCTACGTGGACCGGGGCGGGGTCGACGTCTATCAGACGGATTTCCTCGGCGCAGCGCAGACGGTCGCGCCCGGAGCGAGCGTCGATTACCAGAGCCGCCTTTTCGCCGGGGCGAAGGTGGTGCGACTCCTCGACCATTACAAGAACGCGGACCACATCGACCGGTTCGATCTCGCCGTCGATTTCGGCTGGTTCTATTTCCTGACGAAGCCGATCTTCTACATCCTCAATTTCTTCAACGGGTGGCTCGGCAATTTCGGCCTCGCCATTCTCCTGCTCACCGTGATCATCAAGGCGTTCTTCTTCCCGCTCGCCAACAAGTCCTACCGGGCGATGGCCAAGATGCGCGCGCTGCAGCCCGAGATTCTGAAGCTGCGCGAGCGCTTCAAGGAGGACCGCGTGGCGCTGAACCAGGAGATGATGGATCTCTACAAGCGGGAGAAGGTGAATCCGGCGGCGGGCTGCCTGCCGGTGGTCATACAAATCCCGGTGTTCTTCGCCCTCTACAAGGTCCTGTTCGTCACCATCGAAATGCGTCACGCCCCGTTCTTCGGCTGGATCAGGGACCTTTCCGCACCGGACCCGCTCGACGTGCTGACGCTTTTCGGCGCCGTTCCCTGGCAGCCGCCGCACTATCTGCATTTCCTCATGATCGGCGTGTGGCCGATCATCATGGGCATTACCATGTTCCTGCAGCAGCGCATGAACCCGCAGCCGCCCGATCCCATGCAGGCGCGCATCTTCTCCCTGCTGCCCATCGTCTTCACCTTCCTGCTCGCCCGGTTCCCGGCGGGGCTGGTCATCTACTGGGCATGGAACAACGTGCTTTCCGTCGCCCAGCAATGGGTCATCATGCGCCGCGCCGAGGTGAAAAGGGCGTAAGGCGCGCGATGGCGGCGCGGCGCAAAGCAGGCGGCGAAGCCGGCGCCGACACCGAAGGGGCGGAGCGCCTGGAGCGTGGCCGCAAGCTGTTCGCCCGGGAATGCCGCTTCGTCACGGGCGCCGCCTCGCCCGATGGGATTCCGGAAGGCCGCCTCCCCGAGGTCGCGCTGGCGGGGCGTTCCAACGTCGGCAAATCCTCGCTCGTCAACGCGCTCACGGGCCGGCAGATGCTGGCGAAGGTCTCGCGCACGCCCGGGCGCACGCGCCAGATCAATTTCTTCTCGCTGGGCAAACGTCTCACGCTGGTGGATCTTCCCGGCTACGGCTACGCGCGGGCCGGCAAACGCGAGAAGGCGGCCTGGGGACGGCTGGTCGAGGGCTATCTCAAGGGCCGCGCTCCTTTGCGCCGGGTCTGCCTGTTGATCGACGCGCGGCTGGGGCCGACCGCGGCCGACCGCGAGGTGATGGCGCGCCTCGACGCCGCGGCCGTTTCCTATCAGGCGGTGCTCACCAAATCGGACAAGGTCAAGGAGGGGCCGCTGGCGCGGCTTTGCGCCGGGCTCGCCCAGGAGCTGAAGGGCCACCCCGCGGCCCACCCCGAGATCATGGTCACGAGCGCGCGAACCGGGCGCGGCATCGCCGAGTTGCGGGCGGCGCTCGCCGAGCTCGCGGCCTGAGGCTGGCCCGAATCGGGTAATTCCGGTACAGTCCAGCGCCATGGCGCCCAAGAACGACAGCGACCGGGAAATCTTCCTCGCCAAGGCCAAGACGCTTTCCGAGGCACTCCCCTACATGCGCCGCTATTCGGGGCGCAGCTTCGTCATCAAATACGGCGGCCACGCCATGGGCGATCCCGAGCTCTCGCGCCTGTTCGCGCGTGACGTGGTGTTGCTGCAGCAGGTGGGAATCCACCCCGTTGTCGTGCACGGCGGCGGGCCGCAGATCGGCGCCATGCTCGAGCGCCTCAAGATCAAGAGCTCGTTCGTCGACGGCCTGCGGGTCTCCGACAGGGAAACCGTCGGCATCGTCGAGATGGTGCTCTCGGGCTCGATCAACAAAGAAATCGTGCGCGCCATCTTCGAGGCCGGCGGAACCGCGATCGGCCTCTCCGGAAAGGACGGCGGGATGATCGAGGCGCGCAAGCTTCGGCGCACGGTTCGCGACGAAACCTCGAACATCGAGAAGATACTCGACCTCGGCTTCGTCGGCGAGCCGACGGTCGTGCGGCGGAACATGCTCGCCACCCTCGAGAGCGCCGACATCATTCCGGTGATCGCGCCGCTGGGATTGGGCGCGGACGGCGAAACCTATAACATCAACGCCGACACCGCGGCGGGCGCGGTGGCGGCCGCGCTCCAGGCGACGCGGCTGCTGCTTCTCACCGATGTCGTCGGCGTGCTGGACAAAGACAAGAAGCTCGTTACCGAGCTGTCGGTCGAAAAAGCGCAGGCCCTAATCGGGGACGGGACGATCTCAGGCGGCATGATCCCCAAGGTCGAAACCTGCATGGAGGCGGTTCAGTCGGGAGTCGAAGCCGCGGTCATCATCGACGGGCGCGTGCCGCACGCGCTTCTGCTCGAGATCTTCACCGAGCACGGCGTCGGCACGCTCATCCACTCCGGCCGCTGAGGCGGCCTGCGCCGCGCCGCTATCGCCGTCCCGCGGCCGGTTCCCCGCCGGCTGGAACCATCGTCGCGAAGAAGTCGAGCTGCCAGTCCATCTCTTCCGGCGTCAGGGGATACTTTTCCGCGCCCAGCGGCTGGACCAGGGAGTCGGGCGCGATGTGGGCGAAGCGGATCTGGAGCCGGGTCGCGAGCGGCATGCCGAGCCCGGCCTTCCAGCACAGCGCGGTGATGCCGCGGGCGCTGCGCGATTCGGCGACCTTCTCGACCAGGGCCAGCGACTGATTGGAGAGCACCGCGAGCGCGGCGGCGACGAAGCGCCGGTTGCCGGCGGCAAGCGCTTCGGAGATGGCTTCCTCGCTCAGCTGGCCGTCCGCCTGCAGCGCCCGGACCTCGGCGAGGAGCGGGTCGCCCGCGCCCCCGGCTCGGGCGGCCGCCGCGGCCGCAGGTTGCCGGGTTTCGCCCCCGTTCGCCCGGGGCCGCGCCTTGCGCCGCGGACCGCCCGCGTCGTCGGACGGCGCGGCGGCCTCGCGGTCGAGCCGGCTCTGAAGCTCGTTTTGCAACACCTTGACCGTGTTCGGGTCGAGGTCGCCGCGGGCCTGGAGGACCTCGATCAGGGAATCGGCGACGAAGCCCGCGATCTTTGTCACCGCCCGGGGCGAGAGCTTGGGACGGCGCGCCAAGGGGGCGTGCCATGCCTCGACCTCGGGGGCGCGGTCGATGAGGTGGTCCAGCGTCTCCTCGCGGATCTGGGCGCTGGGATTGGCCAGCAGCGCGCCGATTGCCGCGACATCATCGGATTGGGCGATGGCGTCGCTCACCGTTTCGGCCACGTTGGCGCGCTGCGAGATGGCGGCCAGCGGCCCGGCGATCGGACAGCTGCGGATGATCTCGAGCAGGTCCTCGTCGGTGAGCACCGGCGACGACCGCAGTACCGGCCCCGAGACCTCGATGTCGGTGTCGCGGGCCAGCTGGCGGATGATTTCGGCGGGCGCATCGGCCACGTCCTGCAGCGTTTCCGCCAGGATGCGGCGCACCCGCGCCAGCTGGTCGCGCGCCAGGATCTCGAGAACCTGGTACGTCATGCGCCCGACCTGCTCCTGCTCGTTGGCGGAAAGCCCGGGCGCCAGGCGCGCGATCTTTCCGGCGAGATCGGTGCGGACCACCTCGTCGCCGTCGCGGGCGAGGAGCAGATCGGCGTGACGCGGGGCGTTGGCGTTCGCCGCGATGTTTCGGCGTACCTCGGGCGCGGGGTCTTCGGCGAGGTAATAGAGGATTTCCGGGCGCACGTCGTCGCGCGCGGCAAGCTTCGCGCGCACCGCCACGTCGTCGTGCCGGGCGAGACGCTTTTCCTCCTCGTAGCTGAGCGGCTTGCGCGGCAGCTTCAGCGCGCCGGCGATGCGCCCCAGCGCTTTCCTCATCCCGACGCCCCCATCACCGCCCGCGGGCGGGGCACGGCGGCCCGCGCCAGCTCGACGCCGCCCTTGCCCGCCTTCTTGATCAGGTACATGGCCTCGTCCGCCTCAGCCATGAGCTGGTCGAGCCGCCGGCCCGTCCCCGGCTCGAAGACGGCGATTCCGATCGAGAAGCCGAGCGGATGCGCGGCGTCTCCCGAGTATCCCGCGAGCTCTCCCGCCGTCGCCAGCAAGGCATTGGCCTTGGCGAGCGCACCCGGGCCGTCCATCTTCTCCAGCCACAGCGCGAATTCGTCGCCCCCCACGCGCGCCACGAGATCGTCCTCGCGGACATGGGCGCGCAGGACGTCCGCGACCGCGACAAGCGCCGTGTCGCCGCGGTGGTGGCCGTGGCAGTCATTGACCGACTTGAAATTGTCGAGATCGAGATAGCACAGCGCGCCGCGCCAGCCGCTGCGTTCGGCCTCGGCCAGGCGGCCGGACATCTCGGTTATGAAGACGCGGCGGTTGAGCAGGCCGGTGAGCGCATCGATCCGGCTCACGCGCTCCAGCTCCTCGTGGTTGGCGAGCTGCTCGATGGCGATGCCGATCTGGCTCGCCACCTCGCCCAAAAGATCGAGGTCGTCGCCGTCGAAGTCGCGCCCGCCGTTGCCGCGCCACAGCGATATCGCGCCATTCACCGCATGGCGGTAGCGCGTCGCCATCGCCAGAACGACGTGATCCCCGGCGGCGGCGCGGCAGCGGTCGGCCTCGAACGTCAGCGCCGCCAGCGGCGCTTCGGGAACTCCGGGCACCTTGCCGAATTCCGCCGCCAGCCCGAATCCGCCGCCGGGAGCGGCGCGATGAATGCGGCAGGCGGCCGCCCCGAAGCCCTTCGCGATCGTCGCGGCGGCCGCGTTCATCATGTCCTGGGGCACGATCTCGTCGCGGATCTGGCGCACGATATAGGCGAGAAGCTGCTCTCGCGCGCGGGCGCGGGCGAGCGCCGAGTCGCGGTCGCGCGCGTCGGTCACGTCGCGGGCCACGCCGCGGGCTCCGCGCCAACCGCCGGTCTCGTCATAGAGCGGCACGCAGGAAACCAGGAGGCAGGCGCGGCCGCCGTCGGCACCGCGCGCCCAGACCGTCACATCTTCCTGCGCGGCCTTGGCCCCGAAGGGCAACGCCGCGTCGTCGTAGGAATCGACCGCCAGGAACTCGCCGGGATCGCGTCCCACCATGTCCTCGGCCCGGTACCCGAGCGCCCCGCGCGGCGAGACGAACACGAGCTTGCCGTCGGCGCCCGTCTCCCAGGCGAAGTCGCTGGAGATTTCGACCAGATCCTTGTACCGCTGCCGCGATTCGGTGAGCGCCGTGCGCAAGTTCCGCATCAGCGTCATGTCGTAGCCGAGCAGCAGGGCGCCCCGCGCCGGACTCCCCGCGCCGTTATCGCCGACGGGCACCACCGTGACCGAGACCGTGGATTGCGTTTCCGGCACGACGAGGGCGGCGGCGGTTGCCGACCCCTCGGCGAGCGCCTGGCGAAGCGCCTGTCCCAGCTTCGAGGCGGCGCCCCGGGCAGCTTCGGCCAGCATGTCGCCCGCCTTGCCGTTCGCGGCCAATACCGTGCCGCCGCCGTCGACGCAGGCCACGGGTCCCGGAAACCGGGCGAACGGCCCGCCGGGCTCGAACAGGCGGACGAGCGCGCGCCGCAGGCCCCGCCCCGGCCGGAATAGGGCCGAAGCGCTTTCGAGGAGGCCGCCCCTCATTACGACACCGCCCGCGCCACCGCGTGCGCCGCACGCCCGCTCGAGCGGCGCGCATCGAAAGAGGTGATGTCGAGGGAGGGACGGCCGAACAGATAGCCCTGGCCGAACCTTACGCCGCAGCTGCGCAGAAGCTTGATCGTGTTCTCCTGTTCGATCATCTCGGCGATGGTGCTGATCTCGAGATCGTTGCACAGGCCCGCAATCGACTTCAGGAAGTGGCGGTCCTTGGCCACGGCGAGCGAGTCGCGCACATAGCTTCCGTCGATCTTGACCATGTCCACGTCCAGCGCCCGCAGGTAATGGAAGGCGGATTCGCCGGCGCCGAAATCGTCGAGGCAGACGCGGAATCCGGACTTCCTCAGCTTCTGGATGATCGCGTTGGCCCGAGCCAAGTCCGAGATGTTCGCGGATTCGGTGAGCTCGAAGAAAAGCTTTCCCGCAAGCCATTCGTTCTTATTCAGGAGATTGAGGAGGTCGGCCACGAATTCGAGGGAGGAGAGCGAACGGCCCGACACATTGACCGCGACGACGTATTCCTTGCCCGCTTTCCGGACCTCGTCCAGCCAGCCGATCACACGGCGGCACATGGCGATGTCGAATTCGCAGACCATGCCGACTTCCTCGGCGAAGTGCACGAACTGGAAGGGCGATACCCCCGCGCCGTCGCGCAGGCGCATGAGTGCCTCGAAATGATGGACGCGCCGCGTTTCCAGTTCGACGATGGGCTGGAAGGCGACGTCGAAGGCCCGCGACGCGATGACCGAGCGCGCGTTGCCGATGCGCCGCACCGTCTCTTCCATATGCTGCGAGAGGCCCTCGGTCATGCTGTCGATGCTGAGGTTGTCGCCTTCCGATTTCTCGTAATGCTTGACGGCATGAACGAAGGCGCGGGCCGCGTCGGCTCCGTCGAGGCCCTGGCTGCCCATGCTCACCGCCGCCGCCTTCACGTCGATGCCACGATGCTCGGGGTCGATGTCCGCGGCGAGGCGGTCGATCCTGGTTTTCAGGACCTTCACGTCGAGGTTGGATTCGTGCAGCACGCCGTAGCGTTCCTGCCCGAGCGCGCCGGCCGATTCGCCGCCGAGCGAGCTTTCGCGCAACGCGTTGCCGAGCGTGAACATGAGCTCGCGGCGGGATTCGACATCGAGCCGCTGGCGAAGGTCGTTCAGGCCGTTCAGGTCGAGGACGGTGAAGGTTGTCGCCGTGCCGCGGCTGAGCGCCTCGCGCAATCGCGCCGCCCCGACCTCGGAGAAACCGCCCGAGCCCAGAAGGCCGGATTCGAGGTCGTGGGCCGCCGCCTCCAGCGCCACGGCGGGCGACACCGATTCCTGCATCCGTAGCGCCAGGAAATAATGGCCGCCGAGATCCGGCAGATAATAGCCGCCGATCGTCAGGGGAACGCTGTGCCCCGACGACCCGACCACATGCAGGCCCGTTTGCTCCAGGCGCGCCCCCCTCGCCGCGCGGTCGAGGAGCCGGCGCAGCAGCGGCTGTTCGCTCGGCGGCAGCAGGTCGAAGACAGAGGTGCCCACCAGGCCGCCCGCGGGCCTGCCGGTGAGGGCCACGGTGGCGCCGCCGGCGTAGGTGATCATGTGCCGGGAATCGAGCTCGATGAGGATGTCGGCGCCGCAGAACGCGAACGCGACGTAACGGTCGCGCTCGTGGCGCAGACCGGCAGGCGCCGCGCCGCCTTCAGACCGATCCTTGCGGGCATCGGACATGTTCCGGACCCCATCCCCACGCAATTGCGGGCCGGGCCGCCCGGGGTCCCGCCCCGGCGGTTGGCCGCGATCCCAAAGCTTAACCAAGACAGCTTAAGGAATGTTTGCCTTGTCCCTCGTTCGCGCGCCTGGCGGGGTTGCACGCGGGCCGCGGCAACCCCACACTAGCCAGCATGGCTCCCTCCCCCGCCGCGGCCGCGGAGAAACCAAGTCTTAACCATATCGAGGCTTGGGTCTTCGACCTCGACAACACGCTCTATCCGGCCTCATCCAACCTGTTCGCCGAGATCGACCGGCGCATGGCCGAGTTCATCGCGGCGGAGCTGCGGGTGGCGCCGGACGAGGCGCGCCGCATCCAGAAGGCGTATTTCCGCGACTTCGGCACGACGCTTCGCGGCCTCATGCTCAATCATGGGATTGCGCCGGATCTGTTTCTCGATTACGTCCACGCCATCGACGTTTCGATCCTGGCGCCCGACCCGGCCCTCGATACGGCGCTCGCGCGCCTCGAGGGCGCAAAGATCGTCTTCACAAACGGCTCTTCGGGGCACGCCGAAAAGGTCTTGGACCGCCTGGGCGTCGCCCGCCATTTCGCCGCGGTGTTCGACATTGCCGCCGCCGACTATCTCTCGAAGCCGGACCCCGCCGCCTACCGGGCCTTGGTCCGCCGCCACAACCTGACCCCGGGCGCCACCGCCTTGTTCGAGGACCTTTCCCGCAACCTGGCACCCGCGGCCGCGCTCGGAATGACGACGGTGTGGGTGCGCAACGCCACGCACTGGGCGGAGGCCGCCGAGGGCCGCCCCTCCTTTGTCCACCACGAGACGGACGATCTCGTCGCCTGGCTCGAAGGGGCGATCGCCGCGCGCCGCCCGGACCGCGCCCCGCGGCGTTGACAGCCCCGCCGGCCTCCCGCATGTTTTGACACGTCCTTGTCAAAACCCGCCCGGGGCCAAACCTCATGACCATCCAAGACCTCGAAACGGCCATCGACGCCGCTTGGGAAAAGCGCGGCGAGATCACCGTCTACAGCCGCGGCGAGATCCGGGAGACGGTCGACGAAACGCTCGAACTCCTCGATTCGGGGGAGATCCGGGTCGCCGCGAAGGTCGACGGCGCGTGGCGGGTCAACCAGTGGGTGAAGAAGGCGATCCTTCTTTCCTTCCAGCTCCGCGACATGGTGGTGACGCTGGGCGGGCCGCGCGACACCTCGCACGGCGAGGCGACGTGGTTCGACAAGGTGCCCGCCAAATTCGCCGGCTGGAACGAGGAACGGTTCCGGCAAGGCGGGTTCCGCGCGGTGCCGGGCGCGTGGGTCCGCCATTCGGCCTACATCGCGCCCAAGGTCGTGCTCATGCCCTGTTTCATCAATGTCGGCGCCCGGGTCGAATCGGGAAGCATGATCGACACCTGGGCGACCGTGGGTTCCTGCGCCCAGATCGGCCGCAACGTGCATCTCTCCGGCGGCGCCGGCATCGGCGGCGTGCTCGAGCCGGTGCAGGCCACTCCGGTCATCGTCGAGGACGGCTGCTTCATCGGGGCCCGCGCCGAGGTCGCCGAGGGCGTGGTCGTCGAGCAGGGCTCGGTGCTGGCGATGGGCGTCTATATCGGCGCCTCGACCAAGATCGTGGACCGTGCGACCGGCGCCGTTCACCAGGGCCGGGTGCCGGCTTATTCCGTCATTGTTCCGGGAACGTTGCCCGGGGCCCCGCTTCCCGACGGCAGCCCGGGTCCCGGGCTTTACTGCGCGGTGATCGTGAAACGGGTCGACGAAAAGACCCGGGCCAAAACCTCCATCAACGAATTGCTCCGCACGTGACCTTCGCCCGCGCCGCCGCAGAAGCCTTGGATCTGGCGCGCGACCTCATCCGCTGCCCGAGCGTCACCCCGCAGGACGCCGGCGCCCTCGATGTCCTGGAAGACCTGCTCGAAGGCGTCGGCTTCGAGTGCCATCGCCTCATTTTCTCCCATGCGGGAACGCCGGATGTGGCGAATCTCTATGCGCGCTGGGGGCGCGGCCAGCCCAATTTCTGCTTCGCCGGCCATACCGACGTGGTGCCGGTGGGGCGGCGCGAATCCTGGACCGTCGATCCTTTCGGCGCGGAGATCGGCGACGGCCGGCTTTTCGGGCGCGGCGCCGCCGACATGAAGGGGGCGATCGCCTGCTTCGTCGCCGCGGCGACGCGTTTCATCGGCGCGCACGGCAAGGAATTGCGGGGTTCGATCAGCCTGCTCATCACCGGCGACGAAGAGGGCCCGGCCGTCAACGGCACGGCCAAGGTTCTGCGCTGGGCGGCCGAGCACGGCGAGAAGATCGACGCCTGCCTCGTCGGCGAGCCGACCAGCGCCAAGCGCTTGGGCGACACGGTGAAGATCGGCCGGCGCGGCAGCCTGACCGCGCACCTGACGGTCCACGGCGTTCAGGGGCATACGGCCTATCCGCATCTCGCCGACAATCCGATACCGAAGCTGCTGCGCATGCTGGATTCGATCACGGCCGAGCCGCTCGATTCCGGGACCGAGCAATTCCAGCCTTCGATGATCACCATCACCACGGTGGATGTCGGCAATCCCGCCTCGAACGTGATCCCGGCCACGGCCAAGGCCAGTTTCAATATCCGGTTCAACGATCTCCACACGGGCGAAAGTCTCGGCAAGCGGTTGCGCGAGAGCTTCGACAAGGTCCAGGCCGCACTCGGCGGCACTTACGATCTGGCGATCGAGGTCTCCGGCGAGGCTTTCCTTTGCCCGCCGGGCGCATTGGCCGAAACCGTCGCGGAGGCGGTCGAATCGCGGCTCGGATTCAGGCCGGAGTTCAGCACCGCCGGCGGCACCTCCGACGCGCGCTTCATTCATCATTATTGCCCCGTCGCCGAATTGGGCCTTGTCGGCACCACCATGCACAGGGTGGACGAATCGGTGGAGATCGCCGACCTCGAAACGCTGACCGCGATCTACGAGGACGTCCTGGAGCGGTTCTTTTCGCGCAGCGGGCCCGCGCTCGCGCGATGATCGGCACACAAGAAGTGGCTTCCTCGATCTACGGGGCCTTCCGGCTGGCCTCGCTCCACGAGGACGGCATGGGCCTCTTCAACCGGACGCTCGACGGGTTCTGGCGCTCGTTCTTCGCCGCCGTGCTGGTGGCGCCGGGTTATCTCGCCGTCGCGCTGCTCGAGCCCGACGGCGGCGTCTCCCTTTCCACCCACGACGCGATCGTGACGGGGCTCGCCTATGTGATCGGATGGGTCGCGTTTCCGGTCGCCATGATCCCGGTCGCCCGGATGCTGGAACGCGAGGGGCGCTACATCGGCTACATCGTCGCGTACAACTGGGCGGCGGTGCCGCAAATGCTCCTGTTCGTGGGGGTGGAGGTCGTCGTTCAAGGCTTGGCGCTGGGAACGGGGACGGGCGCGCTGATCCGCGCCGCCGCGTTTCTCGCCATTCTCGCCTATTACTGGTTCATCGCCCGCACCGCTCTCGCCATCGCCGGCTTCGCGGCGGCCGGCGTGGTGGGGCTGGACATGGTCTTGACGCTGATGATCAGCGCCGTCGCGGGCGGCGTGACCGGCGCGCCCGCCGGCTAGTAGACCACCTCGGTCAGATAGAGCCCTTCGGCCGGCGCGGTCGGGCCGCCCCGGGCGCGGTCGCGTGCGGCGAGCGCGGACGCCACGTCCCCCGTCTGCCATCTTCCTTCGCCGATCAGGCTCAGGGTTCCGGTGATGTTGCGGACCTGATGGTGCAGGAACGAGCGGGCGCGGGCGTGAATCCGGATCTCGTCGCCCTTCCTCTCGACCGCGAGCACGTCGAGGGTTTTGACCGGCGATTTCGCCTGGCACAGGCTGGCGCGGAAGGTCGAGAAATCGTGGCGCCCGACCAGCGCCTGGGCCGCCTCGTGCATCGCCTCGTGATCGAGCGGGGCCACGACATGCCAAGCCCGCCCGGCGTCGAGGGTGAGCGGGGAGCGGCGGTTGACGATGCGGTAGAGATAGGCGCGGCTCTTCGCGCTCAAGCGGGCATGAAAGCTGTCCGGAACCGCCGCCGCCGCCAGCACCGACACCCGCGCGGGCTTGAGGTGGAAGTTGAGGGCGTCGCGGACGGTGTCCGGCTTCGCGCCGCGCGCGAGGTCGAAATGGGCGACCTGGCCCAGCGCGTGGACGCCCGCGTCGGTGCGCCCGGCGCCGAACACGCGCACCCGCTCGCCACGGAAGCGGAAGATCGCCTCTTCCAGCACTTCCTGGATCGAGACGCCGTTCTTCTGGTGCTGCCAGCCGACGAAGCCGCGGCCGTCGTATTCCACCGTGATGCGGTAGCGGGGCATCGCGCGGCCCCTCAGGCGGGGCTTGCGAGCACGGTGCCCGCCGCCACTTGGCGCCCGCGCAGGAAGGCGTCCGCCGCCATCGCCGCGCGCCCGGCGCGCTGCACCGCGAGAAGGCGAAGCGCGCCGTTTCCGCAGGCGATCAAGAGCCGGTCGTCGAGCACGGTTCCGGGGGCGGCTTTTGTTGCCGGCTCTTCGGCGGCCGCCGCGAGCACGCGGATGCGCTCGCCGTCCAGATCGAACCAGGTTCCGGGGCGCGGGGCGAAGGCGCGGACCTTGCGCGCGAGCAGGCCGGCGCTTTCCCGCCAGTCGAGGCGCTCCTCGCCGGGCTGAAGCTTCGGCGCGTAAGTCGCCCCTTCACCGGGTTGCGGGCGCGGGGAGAGGGTGCCGGAATCGAGGCCCTCGAGGGCGGCGAGCACGAGCCGCGCGCCGAGATTCGCGAGCTCCGCGCCGAGCTCGCCCGCGGTCGTCTCCGGGCCGATGGCGGCGCGCTCCATGAGAACGATGGCGCCGGTGTCGAGCCCCTCATCCAAGGCCATGATCGTGACGCCGGTTTCGCGGTCGCCCGCCAGGATGGCGCGGGGGATGGGTGCCGCGCCGCGCCAGCGCGGCAGCAGCGAAGGATGGATGTTGAGGCAGCCCAGTCGCGGCGCCTTCAGGATCGCGGGCGGCAGCAGCAGGCCATAGGCCGCGACCACCGCGGCGTCGGGACGAAGGGCCGCAAAGCTCTCTTGTTCCGCCGCACCCTTGAGGCTTTTCGGCGCGCGCACCTCGAGCCCGTGGCGCCGCGCCGCTTCCTCGACGGGACAGGCGCGCTCCTTGCGGCCGCGCCCGGCCGGGCGCGGAGGCTGGCAGTAGACGCGGACGATCTCGGTGCCGGCGCTTATCAGCGATTCGAGCGCCGGCACCGCGAACCCGGGCGAGCCCATGAAGACGACGCGCAGTCGCCGCATCGCGTCACGCGGGCGCGGAAAGGGCGAGTTTGCGCGCCTTGGTGAGTTTTCGCAGGATGATGTTGCGCTTCAGGGAGGACAGATGATCGATGAACAGCACGCCGTTCAGATGGTCGATCTCGTGCTGGATGCAGGTGGCGAGATAGCCCTCGGCCTCCATCTCCCGGATCTCGTTCTCGTAATCGAGGTAGCGGATCTTGACCGCCTTGGAACGCGAGACCTCGGAATACTGGTCGGGCACCGACAGGCAGCCCTCCTCGCACACGATCTCCTCTTCCGAGCGCCAGACGATCTCGGGATTCGCGAGCTTGATCGGATTGGGCTTTTCCCCCTCGCGCTCGCGGGCGAGGTCGATCACGATGACCCGCTTCGCCACCCCCACCTGAGGCGCGGCCAAGCCGATGCCCTGGGACGCGTACATCGTCTCCAGCATGTCGTCCATGAGCCGGCGCACGGAATCGTCCACCTTCTCCACCGGCTTGCTGACGACCTTGAGCCGGGGATCGGGGGCGGTGAGGACGGAGAGGATCGCCATGTCGCGCTTCCGGTTGCCTTCGATTCCCTTTCGATTCGTTCTAGTTATGCCCTGCCCCTGGCGCCGTCAAGCGGCCCGGGCCGAGGCTTTGGCCCGGTCGCGGCGACCCGCCGGCCATGGTAGCATCGGGTCTTCCCGCGAGCCCGGAGCCGAACCTTGGACCAGAGCCTCGTCATCCTCATCGCCGCCGCCGCCATCGGGCTCGTCGCCGTGGTGTTGCTCGTGACGCTGGCGGGCGTGCGGGGGCGGCTGTCGCAGATGGCGGAAAGCCAAGCCGCGGCACAGGCACAGCTCGCCGAGCGCCTTCAGGCCCAGGAGCGCGCGCTCTCGCGCGGCGTCGAGGAGCGGCTGGCCGACCTCTCGCGCCGGGTCGGCGAGAGCCTGGAGAAGACCTCCCTCCAGACCCACAATTCCATGACCGACCTCAAGGAGCGGCTGGCCGTGATCGATGCCGCCCAAAAGAACATCACCGAGCTCTCCGCCCAGGTGGTCGGCTTGCAGGACATCCTCGCCAACAAGCAGCGGCGCGGCGAATTCGGCGAGATTCAGCTCCAGGACCTGGTCGCGGGCGTTCTGCCGCCCTCGGCCTATGCCTTCCAGGCGACGCTGTCCAACGGCAAGCGCGCGGACTGCCTGATCCAGCTCCCCAACCCGCCGGGAAGCATCGTGATCGATTCGAAGTTCCCGCTGGAGAGCTATCGCCAGATGCACGACGCCAAGGACGACGCCGCGCGCGCCGAGGCCGGCAAGAGATTCGCGTCCGACATCATGGCCCATGTCCGGGCGATCTCGGAGAAATACATCATTCCCGGCGAGACCGCGGAATCCGCCCTCATGTTCCTGCCCAGCGAGGCGGTCTACGCCGAGCTTCACGGCAACTTCGCCGACATCGTCGAGAAGGCGCACCGCGCCCGGGTCTATACGGTTTCGCCGACCACGTTGTGGGCGACGCTGAACACGATCCGCGCGGTTCTGAAGGACGTGCGCATGCGCGAGCAGGCGGGCGTGATCCAGCAGGAGGTGGCGAAGATGATGGAGGACGTGGGCCGGCTCGACCAGCGCGTCGCCAATCTGCAGCGCCATTTCGACGCCGCGGTCGAGGACGTGCGCCTGATCCGGACCTCGACCGAGAAGATCACGGCCAAGGGTGACCGAATCCGCGAGGTCGAGATCGGGGACGGAGCCGCCGAAGCGCCGGCGCTGCAAGCCCCCGTGCGCCGCGCCGAGGGCGGCTAGGCGGGACGGCGCGTCTTGAGCGCGGCCGAGATCGTTCCCTGGTCGAGGTAGTCGATCTCGCCGCCGACGGGAAGACCATAGGCGAGCTTGGTGACCGCGACACCGGTGGGGGCCAGGCGCTCGGCCACGTAATGGGCCGTGGTCTGGCCGTCCACGGTGGCGTTCATGGCCAGAATCACCTCCTTGATGCCGCCCGCCTCGACGCGCGAGACGAGGGGCGCGATGGCGAGATCCTGCGGCCCGACGCCGTCGAGCGCCGAGAGCGTGCCGCCCAGCACGTGATAGAGCCCCTTGAACGCGCCGGAGCGCTCCATCGCCCACAGATCGCCGACCTCCTCGACGACACACACGATGCTGCGCTCGCGTTTCGGGTTGGCGCAGATGGCGCAGGGATCGGTGGTGTCGAGATTGCCGCACACGCTGCAGGCGCGCATGTTCGATGCCGCGTCTTCCAGCGCGGCGGTGAGCGGCTTCAACAATTGTTCCTTGCGCTTGAGGAGATGGAGCGCGGCCCGGCGCGCCGAGCGCGGGCCGAGCCCCGGAAGCTTGGCGAGCAACTCGATCAGCCGCTCGATCTCGGACCCGGCCATGCGCGGGACGCCAGAGCCGTCTAGAACGGAAGCTTCATGCCGGGCGGAAGATTGAGGCCGCCCGTCAGCTGCGCCATCTCTTCGGCGAGGCGCGATTCGACCTTGGCGCGGGCGTCATTGAAGGCGGCGACGATGAGGTCCTCGAGGACTTCCTTGTCTTCGCGGTCCACGATCCCGGGATCGAGGGTGACGCGGCGCGCGTCGCCCTTGCCGGTCAGCGTCACCTGCACCATCCCGCCGCCGGATTGGCCGGTGACCTCCTCGGTTTCCAGGCGTTTCTGCATCTCGGCCATGCGCGATTGCATTTCCTGGGCCTGCTTCATCATCTGGCCGAGATTCTTCATGACGCCTCGTCTTCGCTGTCGGGGTCGGTATCGGGCCGGGTCCGCTCCCGGATCCGCTCGATGGCGGCGCCGGGGAATGTTTCGAGCACCGCCCGCACCAGCGGATCGGCCTCGGCGCGCGCCTGCACCCGGGCGGTCTCGTCTCTCTCGCGCGCGTCGAGCGTCGGCAAGCCCTTCTCCTGCGACACCGTCACCAGCCAGCGCCGTCCGGTCCACCGGCCGAGCAGCTCGCCCGTGCGGTTGGCGAGGTTGGACGGCGCCTGGGGCGTGGGGCGGATCTCGATCCGGCCCGGCTCGAAACGGACCGGGTGGACATGGGTGCGGAGATGGGCGTGCAGCACGGCTTCGCGGTTGGCGGCAAACAGCGCCACCGCCTGCTCGAAGGTATCGATGCCGGCCGAGCCGACCGGCTCCGGCACGCCCGCCGCCTCGTCCTCGCTTTCCGCTTCCGCCTGGGCCCGGGGCGCGGGCCGGCGCGCCGCCGCCGCGCCCGAGCCGGAATAGGCGCGCGGGCGCTCGTCGGCATAGGATTCGACGCTTTCGGCGCGCCGGGGGCCGGAAGGCCGGGGCGTGCCGCCGTTGCCGGATGCCGCCAGCGACGCGCCGCCCGAAAGCTTTTCCACGAGCTCGGCCGGGCTCGGAAGGTCGGCGGCATAGCCGAGCCGGACCAGCACCATCTCGGCGGCGGCGAGCGGGGTCGGGGCCATCTGCACCTCGCCCAACCCCTTGAGCAGCATCTGCCAGGCCCGCGCCAGGCTGGCGAGCGAAAGCCGCTCCGCCATGGCCGCGCCCCGCTTGCGCTCGGCCGCCGGGACCTCGGGGCTTTCGGCGGCGCCGGAAACGAGCTTGAGGCGGGTCAGCCAGTGGCAGACGTCGAGGAGATCCTGCATGACCACCGCCGGGTCGGCGCCCGAAGCGTAGAGCGACGAGAGCTGATCGAGAGCGGCGGGGATGTCGCCGGCCATCAGCTTGTCGAAGAGATCGATGATGAGGCCGCGGTCGGCGAGGCCCAGCATCTCGCGGATCTGATTCTCCCCGATCGCCTCGCTTCCTTCGGCCGGGCCGTGGGCGATCGCGGTATCCAGGAGCGACAGCCCGTCGCGCACCGAGCCGTCGGCGGCGCGCGCCAGAAGCGCGATCGCCTCGGGCGCGATCCGCGCGCCCTCTTCCTCCGCGATCCGCGTCAGATGCGCGGTCAGGACCTCGGGCTCGACCCGCTTGAGGTCGAAGCGCTGGCAGCGCGACAGCACGGTCACCGGGACGCGCCGCACCTCGGTGGTGGCGAAGATGAACTTCACGTGCTCCGGCGGCTCCTCGAGGGTCTTCAGCAGCGCGTTGAAGGCCTGCTTCGAGAGCATGTGGACTTCGTCGATGATGTAGACCTTGTAGCGCGCCGAAACCGGCCGGTAGCGCACGCCCTCGATGAGCTCGCGGATGTCGTCCACGCCGGTGCGGCTGGCCGCGTCCATCTCGATGACGTCCACGTGCCGGTCTTCCGCGATCGCGCGGCAATGCTCGCACTGGCCGCAGGGCTCGGCGGTCGGGCCGCCGGTCCCGTCCGGCCCCACGCAGTTGAGCGCCCGGGCGATGATCCGCGCGGTCGTGGTCTTGCCCACCCCGCGCACGCCCGTGAGGATGAAGGCGTGCGCCAGGCGGCCCGTCGCGATGGCGTTCTTGAGGGTGCGCACCATGGCGTCCTGGCCGATGAGGCCGGAAAAGCTGGCGGGCCGGTGCTTGCGCGCCAGAACGAGATAGCCTTCGCTCGTTTCGTGCTCCGTCATGACCCCATAAGGGTGTTCACGCCGGCAAGGGCGGGAGGATTGCGCTCACGGTGGGAGGTTGGTCGAGGCGACCCGGACCCGATCTCGTTACGGCTGCTTCCTTCCGGACCTGACCGGATTGGCGAGCGATCCGTCCACCGCCAACCTCCCGCGCTCACTATAACAGGTTGGGGCGGAGGAGTCGCAAGGGCGATGGGGCGGCGTCAGTCCTGCTTGGCCCGGCGGCCTTTGTAGCGGAACGGATCGGCGTAATAGACGCCCAAAATCTTCACCTCGTGGGAGAAAAACTCGAGCTCCTCGAAAGCGAGTCTCAGGTTTTGCTGCTCGGGATGGCCCTCGACGTCGGCGTAGAACTGGGCCGAGGTGAAATTGCCGCCGATCATGTACGACTCGAGCTTCGTCATGTTGACGCCGTTGGTGGCGAATCCGCCCAGCGCCTTGTAGACGGCGGCGGGCACGTTGCGCACGCGGAACACGAAGCTGGTGATGATCGGGCCCTTCGCCGGGTTGGGATCCACCGGCTCGCGGGCGAGCACCAGGAACCGCGTGGTGTTGTGCTCGGCGTCCTCGATCCCGGATTTCAACGACCTGAGGCCGTAGATCTTGCCGGCCAGCGCGGAGGCGATCGCGGCGGCGCTGCGGTCGCCTTTCGCGGCGACCTCGGCCGCGGCCCCCGCGGTATCGGCATGGACCACCGGCATCAGCTTCAACGAGCGGATGAACCGGCGGCACTGCGAGAGGGCGTGGACGTGGCTGTGCACGGTCCTGACCTGCGACAGCCTCGCACCCGGCAGCGCGAGAAGATGGTGGTGCACGCGCTCGAAATGCTCGGCGACGATGTGAAGGTCCGTGTGCGGCAGAAGCTGGTGGATCTCGGCGACCCGGCCCGCCACCGAGTTCTCGACCGGGATCATGGCGAACCGCACGCGCTCCGATTCGACCGCCGCGAAGGCGTCCTCGAAGGAGCCGCAGGCGAGCGTGCGGAGCTTCGGAAAGGCGGCGCGGCAGGCGACGTCCGAATACGCCCCCACCTCGCCCTGGAAGGCGATGATCCCGGGAAGGCGCTTGGGCATGCGTTTGGGTCGTTTCGTCATCTGGCTCGGCGGGGTCCCCGATGCCCGCCGCGGGCGGCAACAACCCCCCTACCGGGCGCTCGAAAGTCGCGGGAGTATCGGCCGGGGCGGGTCCTTCCGTCAACGCACGAGGCGGCCTTTCGGCGGCGCGCCGCGGCCGGCCCAAGGCGGTTTCCGGGGCAATTCCGCATTGCGCCCCTTCCGGCGGACGGGCTAATTTCGGCCCCGGAACACCGCGCCCCAAGGCGGGGCCAGAAAAAACGCAGACGAGGCCGGGCCAACGGCCGGAAGGGGAGGAGAAGATCATGAAGCAGATGGAGATCACCAAGATTTTGGGCGCGATCCTGGTCGCGGCCCTCGTCGTCATGGTGATCAAGGTCGTGAGCAACCATCTCTTCGGCACCGAGGGCGAGGAAGGCGCGACGCAAGAGGCGGCCCCCACGGCCACGGCCGAGGCTCCGGCCCAGCCCGCCGAGGCGCCGGCCGCCGAAGCGAAGCCGGAACAAGCCCCGGCGGCCGCGGCCGCACCGGCCGAGCAGCCGGCCGCCGCGCCGGCGGCCGCGCCGGCGGCCACGCCGGCGGCCACGGAAACCGCCGACCTGTCCGGCGGCGATCCCGCGGCCGGCAAGAAGGTCTTCCAGGGGCATCTCTGCTTCGCCTGCCACAGCTTCGAGGCCGGCAAGAACGGCGCGGGGCCGAGCCTGCACGGCGTGTTCGGGGCCAAGGCCGGCGGGGTCGAGGGTTTCAGTTTCTCCGACGCCCTGAAGAACTCGGGCCTCGTCTTCAACGCGGAGACGCTCGACAAATGGGTGCAGGGACCGCAGAAGGTCGTGTCCGGCACCAAGATGGTCCTGGCCAAGCCGGTGACCGACGCGACGGACCGGAAGAACCTCATCGCCTACATCAAGGAGGAGTCCTCGAAGTAGGCGCGGTCATGACGGCCGCCCGCGGGCGGTCCGGTCGGCGCGGGGGCACGGCATGAGCGATCCGAAGTCCCCCCGGGGGCTGCTGGCCGCCAACATCGGGATCGGACGCAAGAACGAACGCCGGCTGACGGGCCGCGCCCTTCTTTACTGGTGGACGCTCAAGGGCGATCTTCCCTTCCCGCGCCATTCGGCGTTGCCCCTCGACTCGGGAGAGGCGAACAAGGGCGAAGGCCTTTGGCCCAACATCTTCACGGCCTCGATCCGTCCTTCGGTCGAGGCCAGCACCTTCGTCTTCTGCGGCGCGGCGGTCGCGGAAATCTGCGCCGCGCCGCCGCCCGGCCGGCTCGTTTCGAGCTGCCTTCCCTCCCCGGTGTGGGACAAGCTGCGCTACGTTTTCGAGACGACCGCGACGACCATGAAGCCGCTCACCGCGAGCGGCCGGTTCGTGGCCGAAAGCAGCCGCGTGGCCCTTTATCGCTCGATCGTGCTGCCGCTTTCCGAGGACGGAAGCGCGGTCGATCACGTGCTTGGCGCGCTCAGCTTCAAATACGTGGGCGATTGAGCCTGCCCCCCGCCGGTCCGCGGCGGGCGGCGGACGCTGGACTGCCCCTTTTCTTCCGCATTGTTTCGGGCCACACTTGCGGCCATGGCGGAACGTCAGGTGACCATGGCCGCGCCGGTCCCGGTGGCGGACCTTCTCGCACTCGCCGAGCGCATGGCCGACGCGAGCGGCGAAATTCTGCGCCGCTGCTTCCGCAAGGACCTCCGCTTCGACGACAAGGCGGATTCGACGCCCGTGACCGCCGCCGACCGCGAGGTCGAGCAGCTGCTGCGCCGCATGATCGAGAAGGAGCATCCCGATCACGGCATCGTCGGCGAGGAATTCGGGGCGGTGCGCGAGAACGCCGACACCGTCTGGGTGCTCGACCCCATCGACGGGACCGGGGGATTCGTCACCGGCAAACCCCTGTTCGGCACGCTCGTCGGCTGCCTTCACAACGGGGTCCCGATCGCCGGCGTCATCGACCATCCGGCGCTGAGGGAGCGCTGGACCGGCGGCGAAGGCGTGCCGACCACGTACAACGGCCAGCGCGCGCGGGTGCGCCCCTGTGCGCGCACCGCCGACGCGATGCTCTACGCGACCACGCCCCACATGTTCGTGGGCGGGGACGCCTACGCCTTCGATGCCCTGTGCGAAGCGGTCAAAGGCGTGCAATACGGGGCCGATTGCTATGCCTACGGGCTGCTGGCCTCGGGCTTCGTCGATCTCGTCGTCGAGGCCAGCATGAAGCCCAGCGACTATTGCGCCCTCGCCCCGGTCGTCGAGGCCGCGGGCGGCATCATGACCGACTGGGAGGGCCGGGCGCTGGGGCTCAAGTCCGACGGCCGTGTAATCGCCGCCGGCGACGAGCGGATCCACGCCCGGGCGCTCAAGATCCTGGCCACGGGCCGCGACTTCGGGGGCCACGGTTGAGGCTTCGGCCGGGGCCGTCGGGGGCGCGCAATCGCAAACGGCCGCCGGACCGGTGCGGCTGAACAAAGCCGCCATAGGTGCGCGCGCCCTCCCGGCGCTGCTCGCGTTGGCGTTCCTCGCGCTGCCCGCGGCAGGCGACGCGGCGCCGGCAAAGGCGGAGGCGCCGACCATCAGCCACGGCCTTTCCATCTATGGCAATCTGAAGTACCCGCCGGGCTTCACCCATTTCGACTACGTCAATCCCAACGCGCCCAAGGGCGGCGAGGTCAAGCTGTCGGCGGTCGGCACCTTCGACAACCTCAATCCCTACATCCTCAAGGGCGTTGCGGCGGCCGGCCTCAATCTCACCTTCCAGACGCTGCTGGCCAGCGCCGACGACGAGGCCTCCGCCGCCTACGGCCTCGTCGCGGAATCGGTGGAGACGCCACCCGACCGCTCCTGGGTCGTGTTCACCCTGAGGCCCGAGGCGCGCTTCAACGACGGCACGCCGATCACCGCCGACGACGTGGTGTTTTCCTTCAACATCCTGCGCACGAAAGGGCATCCCTTTTTCCGCGCCTATTACGCGAGCGTGAAATCGGTCGAGAAGCTCGGCGCGCGCAAGGTGAAGTTCACATTCGCGCCGGGCGGCAACCGCGAGCTTCCCTTCATCATCGGCAACGGCCTGCCGATCCTTTCCAAGGCCTTTTTCGAGAACCGGCAGTTCGACAAGACGACGCTCAAGCCGGTCCTGGGGAGCGGCCCGTATCGCGTCGAATCGCTGGTGCCGGGGCGCTCCATCACCTATCGGCGCGTTCACGACTATTGGGCCGCGAATCTTCCGACCGAACGCGGCCAGTACAACTTCGACACCATCCGTTACGACTATTACCGCGACGCGACCGTGGATCTCGAAGCCTTCAAGGCCGGCGAATACGATTTCCGGACCGAGAACACGGCCAAGGTCTGGGCGACCGGCTATGATTTTCCGGCCCTGCGAGAGGGGCTCGTGAAAAAGGAGGAGATCCCCAACGAGCAGCCGACCGGCATGCAGGCCTTCGTGTTCAACACCCGGCGGCCGATCTTCCAGGACCGGATCGTGCGCGAGGCCCTGGAATATGCCTTCGATTTCGAGTGGACCAACGAGCACCTCTTCTACGGCGCCTATACCCGGACCAAGAGCTATTTCTCGAACTCGGAGCTCGCCTCGCGCGGCCTGCCCTCGCCGGGCGAGCTGGAGATCCTGGACCGCTACCGCGGCCGGATCCCCAACGCGGTCTTCACGAAGGAATACGATCCGCCTTCGACGGATACCCCCGGCGGAATCCGCGCCAATCTCATCAAGGCGCAGGCGCTCCTCAAACAGGCGGGGTGGGTGGTGCGCGACAACCGGCTCGTCAACGAGAAGACCGGCGAACCGTTCTCGTTCGAGATTCTTCTCGTCAACCCGGCGTTCGAGCGGATCGCCGCGCCCTTCGCCTACAACCTGAGTCGGCTCGGCATCGACGCCCGCATCCGCACCGTCGATACCTCGCAGTACCAGAACCGGGTGGATAACTTCGACTTCGACATGATCGTGGACAGCTTCGGCGAGTCGCTTTCGCCCGGCAACGAGCAGCGCGATTTCTGGACCTCCAAGGCGGCGGAAACCCCGGGAAGCCGCAACACCATCGGCATCCACAATCCCGTGGTGGACGCGCTCGTCGAGCTCGTCATCTCGGCGCCGAACCGGCAGGCGCTGATCGATCGCACGCGCGCGCTCGACCGCGTGCTGCTGTGGAATTTCTACGTGGTCCCCCAGTGGCACGTGCGGGTCTACCGGGTCGCCTATTGGGACAAGTTCGTCCATCCCAAGGTGACCCCGAAATACGCCCTTGGCTTCATGACTTGGTGGATCGACCCGAAGAAAGCCGCCATGATCGCCCGGACGAAGGCGCGCGTCGTCGGATCTTCGGGTCAGGGCCCTTCCGCGGGCGCGCGCAAGGCCTGGCTGATCGTGCTCGCGGCCGGGTCCGTCCTGCTGCTCTATTGGGTCGCGCGCGGGGCCCGGCCCGGTATCAAGGAATAGCGCGCCGATGCTCGCCTACATCGCCCGCCGCCTGCTTCTCATCATTCCGACCCTGTTCGGCATCATGCTGATCAATTTCGTGATCGTGCAGGCGGCACCGGGCGGCCCGGTCGAGCAGGTGATCGCCAGGATCCGGGGCACCGCCGTCGAGGCCACGGCCCGGGTGGGCGGCGCGCAGCGCGGCGAGGTGGCCGGCCAAGCGCCGGGAGCGGCCGGCCAGGCCCCGGAAGAGGCGCAGGCCGCGAGCAAGTATCGCGGCGCGCGCGGCCTCGATCCCGCGCTCATCGCCCAGCTGGAGAAGCTTTACGGCTTCGACAAGCCGCCCGCCCAGCGCTTCTTCGACATGATGAAGAACTATCTCGTGTTCAATTTCGGCAACAGTTTCTTCCGCGACCGGCCGGTGATCGACCTCATCGCCGAGAAGCTTCCCGTTTCCATCTCGCTCGGGCTTTGGACCACGCTTCTCATCTATCTCATCTCGATCCCGCTCGGCGTCGCCAAGGCGGTGCGCGACGGCACGGCCTTCGACGTCTGGACGAGCGCGGTGGTCATCGTCGGCTACGCCATCCCGGGTTTCCTGTTCGCGATCCTGCTCGTGGTGCTGTTCGCGGGCGGCAACTACCTCGATTGGTTCCCGCTGCGCGGACTCACTTCGGCGGGATGGAGCGGGCTTCCGTGGCCGGACAAGATCCTCGACTATTTCTGGCACATCGCGCTGCCCATCACCGCCCTCGTGATCGGCGGATTCGCCAGCCTCACCATGCTGACCAAGAATTCGTTCCTCGAGGAGATCAACAAGCAATACGTCTCGACCGCCCGCGCCAAGGGCCTGAGTGAGCGGCGCGTGCTTTACGGCCACGTGTTCCGCAACGCCATGCTGATTCCGATTGCGGGCTTTCCCGCCGCTCTCATCGGCATCCTTTTCACCGGCCAGCTCCTGATCGAGGTGATCTTCTCACTCGACGGCCTCGGGCTCCTGGGCTTCGAATCGGCGATCAACCGCGATTATCCGGTGATGTTCGGCACGCTTTACATCTATACGCTGCTCGGCCTCGTTCTGAACCTGATCAGCGATCTCACCTACGTGGTGATCGACCCCCGCATCGATTTCGAGACGCGCGAGGTCTGAGGATGGCGCTCGGCTTGCCCAAGATCCGCGTCACGCCGCTGACCAAGCGGCGCCTCGCCAATTTCCGGGCCAACAAGCGCGGCTTCTGGTCGCTGTGGATCTTCCTCGCGCTGTTCGGCGTGACCCTGTTCGCTGAGCTCATCGCCAACGACCATCCGCTCCTCGTCAAATTCGACGGCGCCTATTATTTCCCCGTCTTCAAGACTTACCCCGAGACCACATTCGGCGGGGTGTTCAAGACCGAGGCCGATTACCGCGACCCGGTCGTCGAGAAGCTGATCGACGAACACGGCTGGATGATCTGGCCGCTCATCCCCTTCTCCTACAACACCATCAATTTCGACCTTCCGGTGCCGGCGCCCTCGCCTCCCTCGGCCGTCAATTGGCTGGGCACCGACGACCAGGCCCGGGACGTGGCGGCGCGCCTCATCTACGGCTTCCGCATCTCGGTCCTGTTCGGGCTGACGCTCACCTTGTTCAGCTCCCTCATCGGAGTCACGGCGGGCGCGGTCCAGGGCTATTTCGGCGGGCTGACCGATCTGCTGTTCCAGCGCTTCATCGAGATCTGGTCGGGGCTGCCGATCCTGTTCCTGCTCATCATCCTCGCTTCGATCGTCGAGCCGAACTTCTGGTGGCTGCTGGGGCTGATGCTGCTGTTCAGCTGGATGTCGCTGGTGGGCGTGGTGCGGGCGGAATTCCTGCGCGCGCGCAATTTCGAATACGTGCGCGCGGCGCGGGCGCTCGGCGTGGGCAATCTGGTCATCATGTTCCGCCACGTGCTCCCCAACGCGATGGTGGCGTCCCTCACCTTCCTGCCCTTCATCCTCAACGGCTCGATCACCACGCTCACCTCGCTCGACTTCCTCGGATTCGGGCTGCCGCCCGGCTCGCCCTCGCTGGGCGAAATGCTGCAGCAGGGAAAATCCAATTTGTTCGCCCCCTGGCTGGGCTTCACTTCCTTCACGGTGCTGGCCATCATGCTGAGCCTTCTCATCTTCATCGGCGAGGCGGTGCGCGACGCCTTCGACCCGCGAAAGACTCTGGCATGAACCGGGCAGCGGAAAGCGGGAGCGATCTTCTCGAGGTCCGCGACCTCTCGGTCTCGTTCCACGTCAGCGGGCGGGAGGTGAAGGCGGTCCGGCACATCTCCTTCGACATCAAGAAGGGCGAGATCGTGGCGCTGGTGGGCGAATCCGGATCGGGCAAGACCGTGACCGCGCTTTCGATCGTCCAGCTTCTGCCCTATCCGACGGCGAGCCACCCCTCGGGCAGCATCCGGTTCCAGGGCCGCGAGATGCTGGCGGCGACGCCGCGCACGCTGCGGGACATCCGCGGCAACCGGATCTCGATGGTCTTCCAGGAGCCGATGACCTCGCTCAATCCCCTCCACACGGTGGAAAAGCAGATTTCCGAGACCTTGTTCCTCCACAAGGGGCTGGGCAAGGTGGCGGCGCGGGCCCGCGCCATCGAACTGCTGCATCTCGTCGGCCTGCCGGAAGCCGAGGAGAAGCTGAAGAGCTATCCCCACCAGCTTTCCGGCGGCCAGCGCCAACGCGTCATGATCGCCATGGCGCTCGCCAACGAGCCCGATCTTCTCATCGCGGACGAGCCGACGACCGCGCTCGACGTCACGATCCAGGCGCAGATCCTGGCGCTGCTCAAGGATCTCCAGGCCAGGTTCGGGATGGCGGTGCTGCTCATCACCCACGACCTCACGGTGGTGGAGAAGATGGCCGACCGCACCTGCGTCATGACCGAGGGCGAGATCGTCGAGCAGGGGCCGACCTCGCAGATCTTCGCCGCGCCCAAGCACCCCTACACCAAGCGCCTGATGGCGGCGGCGCCCAAGGGGCGCAAGGAAAAGCCCAAGCCCGGCGCGCCCGTCGTGGTGGAGGCGCACGACCTCAAGGTCTGGTTCCCGATCAAGCGCGGGTTCCTGCGCCGCGTCGTCGGCTACGTCAAGGCGGTGGACGGCGTGACGCTTTCCGTGCACGAAGGACAGACGCTGGGGGTCGTCGGCGAATCGGGTTGCGGCAAGACGACGCTTGCCCTCGCCCTTTTGCGCCTCGAGCGCAGCGAGGGCGACATCGTCTTCCTGAACCAGAACATCCAGGGCTGGGGATCGAAAAAGCTGCGGCCGCTCCGGCGCGAGATGCAGATCGTGTTCCAGGACCCGTTCGCCTCGCTGAGCCCGCGCATGTCGGTGGGCCAGATCGTCGGCGAGGGGCTCGACGTCCACGGCCTCGGCCGCAGCGGGGAGGAGCGCCGCGCCCTGATCGACCAGGCTCTCACCGAGGTCGGCCTCGATCCCGAGGCGCGGGACCGCTATCCCCACGAATTCTCCGGCGGCCAGCGCCAGCGCATCTCGATCGCCCGCGCCATGGTGCTGAAGCCCCGCTTCGTCGTTCTCGACGAGCCCACCTCGGCGCTCGACATGTCGGTGCAGGCGCAGATCGTCGACCTGTTGCGCGACCTCCAGGCCCGCCATGACCTCGCCTACATGTTCATCAGCCACGACCTGCGCGTGGTCCGCGCGCTCGCGGACGACATCGTCGTCATGAAGGCCGGCCGGGTGGTCGAGCAGGGGACGGCGGATACGATCTTCGAGCGGCCGCGCGAGGCCTATACCCGGGCGCTGATCGCCGCCGCCTTCAACCTCGAGGCGGTCGAAACCGCGGCGGTCGGGACGTAAGGCGCGGAACGCCCGCTCAGGGGACCCGGCGGGCGGCGCGCACGATGAGGTCACCGAAATCGCTCAGGAAAACCGAGCCGCGCACCGTGCGCTGGACGAGGATGCTGCGCCTGTCGTCGGGGTCGGTCTTGCGCCGGACGAGCCCGAGATCCTCCAGCCTGTCGAGCGCGCGGGTCACCGCGGGCTTGCGAAGAACCAGCTCCCGGGCGAGCCCGCGGACCGTGTGGGGCGGCGCCGTCATGTAGACGCAAAGCAGCACCGCGAGCTGGCGCGCGGTGAGATCGGGGCCGCGGCTGCGCACGGTCTCGAAGACCGCCCCGCGCCACAGCTCGAGCGCGTTGCGGGCGGTGATCTTCATCGCCGGCCGGCGCCAAAAACGTTTCGCATGCGTATCAAATTAGCGGCTGGCCTGCGGTTTCGGCAAGCCTCACCGCCGCGTGCGCCGGCGCGTCTTCCGTGCCTTCGCCGCCGGTTGCGCCGCGCGGGCCGCGATGAGCGCGAACAGCGCCCGGATGCCCATCGCCTCCCCGCCCTTGGGCCGGCCCGGCCGCTCGGTCGGGTTCCAGGCCATGATGTCGAGATGGGCCCAGGGAACGCCGGCATCCACGAACGTCTCCAGGAACAGGGCCGCGGTGATGGCTCCGGCATAGGGGCTCTGCGAGATGCTGGAGAGGTCCGCGACCGCGCTTTCGAGCCCCTCGCGGTAGCCTTTCCAGAGCGGCAGGCGCCAGACCGGATCGGCCTGCTCGGCCGCGTGGCGCAGGATCTCGGCCGCAAGCGCCTCGTCGTTGCAGAAAAGGGCCGGCAGGTCCGGGCCGAGCGCGGCGCGGGCCGCACCCGTCAGCGTCGCGCAATCGATGAGGAGCGCCGGCTTCTCGCGCGCGGCCTCGGCGAGCGCGTCGGCGAGCACGAGCCTTCCTTCGGCATCCGTGTTGCCGATCTCGACCGTGGTTCCTTTGCGGCTCTTGACCACGTCGAGCGGGCGCATGGATTCGCCCGACACGCTGTTCTCGACCGCGGGCACCAGCACGCGCAGCCGTACGTCGAGCTTGGCTCCCATGATCATCGCCGCAAGGCCGAGGACATGCGCCGCGCCGCCCATGTCCTTCTTCATCAGCTTCATTCCGGCTTCGTTCTTCAGATTGAGCCCGCCCGAATCGAAGCACACACCCTTTCCCACCAGCGTGATCCTGGGCGCGCCTTCGCGGCCCCAGCGCAGATCCACGAGCCGCGGCTGGCGGTCGCGGGCGCTGCCGCGCGGGCCCTTGCTGCTGGCCCGCCCCACGGCGTGGACGAGGGGATAGTTCTGTTCCAGCAGATCGTCGCCCGCGATCACGGTGCAGCGCGCGCCGTATTTCCGGGCGACGCCGGCCGCGGCCGCCGCGAGCTGGGCGGGACCCATGTCGGCGGCCGGCGTGTTGACGAGGTCGCGCACGAAGAACGTGGCTTCCGCCGCCCGCGTGATTGCTTCGCGGTCCACCCCCTTGGGCCACACGAGCATGGCCGGGCGCCGTGGCCTCTTCTTGTAGCGGGAGAAGCTGTAGGCGCCGAGCGCCCAGCCGAGCGCAAGCCGCGCGGCGGCGGCGGCGCCGGGCGCGGTCTCGTCCAACCGGTAAGCGCCGGCGGGGAGCTTTCCCGGAAGCGCGGCGAACGCCCAATGGGCGTCGTCCGGCGCGAACCCCACCAGCACCCGCGCGATGCGGCCGCGCTGACCCGGCACCACGCAGATTTCCTGCGCCGCCGCGGTAAAGCCGCTGGCCTTGACCCAGCTCCTGGTGCGGGCGTCGCCGCGCGCGAGCCAGGGCCGCAGGTCGCGCTTTTGCAGCGGCGTGATCGGAACGGCACGCGCGGCGCGCGCGGTCAGGGGCAGCATCACGGAAATCTCCCTTTGGCTGGGCAGCAGGCGCCGACTAAAATGGCAGGAAGGGCAAGGTCTGAAAAGGGGACGCGCGGGGCGCCGACCTCCGGCGGGCGCGGCAGCACATGGCCGACATCACCATCTATCTCGGCAACAAGAATTATTCCTCCTGGTCGCTGCGCGCCTGGCTCATGCTTCGCCGCGTCGGGCAGGAATTCGACGAGGTCGTCATCCCGCTGCGCGAGAACGAGACACGCGAGACGATCCTGCGATATTCCCCGTCGGGAAAGGTCCCGGCGCTGCACCACAAGGGCGTCGTGATCTGGGATTCGCTGGCCATCGGCGAGTTCCTGGCCGAAACGTACACGAAGGCCGGGCTGTGGCCGCGGGACGCCGAAAAGCGCGCCCACGCGCGTTCGATCAGCGCCGAAATGCATGCCGGCTTCCCCGACTTGCGCCGCACCATGCCGATGAACATGCGAAGCTCGTTCCCGGGGCATGAAATCACGCCTGAGGCGCAGGCCGACATCAACCGCATCACCGCGATCTGGCGCGACTGCCGCACGCACTTCGGGGCCGACGGCGATTTCCTGTTCGGCGACTTCACGATCGCGGATGCGATGTTCGCGCCCGTGGTGAGCCGGTTGAAGACCTACGGCGTGGCGCTCGACAACGGTCCGCGGAGCTATGCGGACGCCGTTTGGAATCTCCCCGACTTCCAGAAATGGTACGAGGCGGCGCACAACGAGCCTTGGATCGTCCCCGATTTCGAGCGGTAGGGTGCGCCGGCGCCGCGCCGGCCGCGGGCCTTACTTGAGAAGCCCGATCTCCCGGTAAAAGCGCGCCGCCCCCGGGTGAAGCGGCAGGACCACGCCCTGGAGCGCGGTCTCGAGCCGGATGCTGCGCCCCTCCGGATGCCCCGAATCGAGGAGGCGGCGCGCGCCCTTGTTCCACAAGGCGCGCGTGATCTCGTAGACGAGGCCGGAATCGACCTGTGCCGACACCAGCCACTGGGCATTGACCCCCAGCGTCACCGTCGGCGGAATCCCCTTGTAGGTGCCGCCGGCGATGACAGTTTCGCTGTAGAAGGGATAGGCGGAGCGGATTCGCGCAGCGCCCTCGCCGTCGATGGGAACGAGCGTCACGGCGGAAAGCCCCGCCACCGTCGCGTCGGCAAGCTCCGTGATCGCGGCCGACGGGGCTCCCGACACGAGGAAGAGCGCGTCGAGCTTGCCTCGACGCAGCAAGTCGGCCGACGGCACCGGGCCCAGATGCCGGGCCACGATGTCCGCTTGGGTGAGGCCGAAGCCGCCCAGCACGACCCGCGCGTCCACCTCGGTGCCCGAGCCCTTTTCGCCGAGCGAGACCCGCTTTCCCTTGAGGTCGGCGACCGAATGGATTCCGGAATCGCGGCGCACCAGGAGCTGGATGTTCTCGGTATAGAGATTGGCGATGGCGCGGAGGTTCGCCGCCGGCTTTCGGCCCGAATAGATCCACTGGCCGAAATACATCCAATACGCGACGTCGGCCTGGACGATGCCGGATTCGAGCCGCCCCGCATTGACCTGGATGGCGTTCTCGACCGAGCCCTGGGTCGCCTGGGCGACCGCGATCAGCCCCGGCACGCCGCAGCCGCCGACATCGCAATCCTTTCCGCCGGGACGGTAGGTAATGGCATTGGCAATCAGCCCGCCGACCGGGAAATAGGTGCCGCCGGCCGAACCGGTGCCGATGCGGAAATAGGTCGCCGCGGGCTCCTGGGTCGAGCCCGGCTCCTCGGCGGCGGCGTGAACCGAGAGAAGGACGCCGGCAAGAAGCAGGATGCAGCGACGCCACCATCCACGATGGTCGCGCCGGCGCAACGCTGGGCTCGGGCTTGGCATGGTTTCCGCGCTTTGAGCTTCGCCGGCGCGTCGCGCCGGCTCGAGTCCGCTTGGCGCCGTCATAACACGGCGCGCGCGCGAGCGGAAACGGCGGCGCGCCGGCCTGGCTTGCCCAGCCTCAAAGACACCCTAGAGGTTATTTTGCGCCGCACCATAGACCTCTCCGCCTGGGACAAGGCGCCGCACGGGGAGCCCCTGGACAAGCGGATTTTCGTTCCCTAATGTCATTGCTGCAGGCGCGAACATGGTGCCCCTTCCCGAATCGCCGGGCCGGCCCGCGGCGCGTTGCAAAAACGGAGTCGAAAAAGACCCCAATAACGATAATTCGGGCCCGCCCGCCCCTTTCCGTTCACCCGTCGCGAACGCCGCGCCGTCTTCCCGAGCCGGGGAGCGCCGCAGCCGGGTGCGCGGACGAAGCGACGAGGCCCCGACAGGTAGGCAAGACTTAGGTGTCCAGGATCGGACTCGCGGCTCTTCTTCTCGTCGCGCTCGCCAATTTCGCGGTTTGGGCGTGGCTGGGCCGTCCCGTCGCGGCGCCGGATTACGACGGCGTCATCCGCGGCGTTTCCTTCAGCCCCTACCAGCGCGATCACGACCCCGCCCGCGGCCGCCACCCGACCCCGGCCGAGATCGACCGCGACCTTCGGCAGGTGCGCGGCGTCGCCGACGGGGTGCGCACCTACAGCGCGCTCGACGGTCTCGATCTCGTGCCCTATCTGGCCCGGCCCTACGGTCTCAGGGTGGCGATGGGCGCCTGGCTCGATGGCCGGCTCGGGCGCAACGAGGAGGAGATCCTCCATGTCGTCGCGGCCGCCCGGAACAACCGCAACGTGGACCGCATCATCCTCGGCAACGAAGCGATCCTGCGCGGCAACCTCACCGCGGACCAGCTCGTCTCCTACCTGCGCCGGGTGCGGAGCGAGACCACCGTTCCCGTCTCGACCGCGGAGCCCTGGCATGTGTGGCTCGCCCACCCGGAGCTCGCGCGCGAGGTCGATTTCATCGCCATTCACGTGCTGCCCTACTGGGAAGGGGTGCCGGTGGATCAGGCGGTCGGCTATGTCCTCGACCACTACCGCCGGATCCAGGCGGCGTTTCCGCACAAGAAGGTGGTGCTGTCCGAGGTCGGCTGGCCGAGCGACGGGCGCACCCGCGGCGCGGCCGAGGCCAGCCCCGCAAACGAAGGCGAATTCCTGCGCGCCTTCCTCAACGCCGCGGACCGGGAGGGCCTCGACTATTACCTGATGGAGGCGTTCGACCAGCCGTGGAAGGCCCGGCTCGAAGGCGCGGTCGGCGCCTATTGGGGCCTGTTCGACGCCTTCCGCCAGCCCAAGTTCCCCCTCACAGGCGCGATCGCGCCGCTCGAGGGATGGCCCTGGCTTGCGGCCGCCGCAACCCTGCTCGCGCTCGTTCCGATCGTCTGGTTCCTGCGCCGGGTCCGCACCCTGCGCCCGGCCGGATATGGCTTCATGCCCGCGGTGATGCAGATTTCCGCCTTCGCCCTGGTTTGGGCCGCCCATCTCGGCATGTCGCGCTACATGGGGACGGCCGCCGCGCTCGCCTGGACGCTCGGCTTCCTCGCGCTTTCCCTCGTGTTCGTCATCCTGCTCGCCGAAGCGGCCGAATTCGCGGAAAGCCTCTGGCGCAAGCGGCTGTCACGCTGCTTCCCGGCAGCCTCGCCCCGGGCGACGGAGCGTCCGCCCAAGGTCTCGATCCATGTGCCGGCGTGCAACGAGCCCCCGGACATGGTGATCGAGACGCTGAGCGCGCTGCGCCGCCTCGACTACCCCGACTACGAGGTCATCGTCGTCGACAACAACACCGCCGACCCGGCGCTGTGGCGTCCGGTCGAGGCCGCCTGCGCGGAGTTGGGTGAGAATTTCCGCTTCTTCCATCTCGATTCCTGCCCGGGTTTCAAGGCGGGGGCGCTCAACTTCGCGCTGCGGCAGACCGATCCCGAGGCCGCGGTCGTCGCCGTGATCGACAGCGACTACGTCGTCGAGCCCTCGTGGCTGAAGAGCCTGGTTCCCTATTTCGCGAGCGAGCAGGTCGGCTTCGTCCAGGCGCCCCAGGATTACCGCGACGCCGCGACAAGCGCCTTCAAGGAATCCTGTTATTGGGAGTACGCGGGCTTCTTCCACATCGGCATGGTCGAGCGCAACGAGCGCAACGCCATCATCCAGCACGGGACCATGACGCTGATACGTCGCGCCGCGCTCGAGCGCTTGGGCGGGTGGGCGGAATGGTGCATCTGCGAGGACGCCGAGCTCGGCCTGCGCCTGCTCGAGGCGGGCTGCGAATCGGTCTACGTCACCCACAGCTTCGGCCGGGGCCTCATGCCCGACAGCTTTGCCGCCTACAAGCGCCAGCGCTTCCGCTGGGCCTACGGCGCGGTGCAGATCGCCAAGCGCCATTGGTATGCGCTTCTTGCCGGAAAAGGCTCGCACCTGACGCCGGGACAGCGCTTCCACTTCCTCGCCGGCTGGCTGCCGTGGCTGGCCGACGCCCTCAACCTGGCCTTCACGCTGCTGGCGGTTCCCTGGAGCCTCGGGCTTGCCCTGTGGCCACGTTTCGTCGACTTCCCGCCGGCGGTCGTGGTCGCGGCGGCGCTTTCCCTGTTCGCTTTCAAGCTCGCCAAGACGTTCTGGCTCTACGCCGCCCGCGTGCCGGCGTCGCCCCGACAAAGCCTGATGGCGGCATTGGGCGGGCTTTCGCTGTCCTTCACCGTGGGGCGCGCCGTCCTGAGCGGCCTTGCCACCTCCGACCAGCCGTTCCTGCGCACCCCCAAATGCGAGGGAAAGCCGGCCTGGCTGGCGGCGCTCGCTGCGGCCTGGCAGGAAACGGCCCTGATGCTGGCGCTGTGGGGGGCGGCGGCTGGCGTCGCGCTGGCCTATGGCGATGCGCCGGACGTGCGGCTCTGGATCGCCTTCCTGCTGGTTCAGTCGGCGCCGCTCGCCTCCGCCCTGGCCTTGGCCGCGTTGTCCGCGGCGCCGGAGCGCCGACGCAGCCTTGCGCCCGCCACGGCGGCACCGCAAGGCGAGGGATTGCCGGCGTCCGGCCTGGCCCCGGCTCTGGCGCCGGTGCCGCAACAGGCCGCCTCGCGCCAAGCCTGACCGGCCCGCCGCGGCCTCCCGGCTTGTCCGGCGTCGCCGCCTCGTAGATGATCGACGGCGAGTTCCCCTCGCCCGCTGCCGTCGGCTGGTCTCGATCCCGTGCCCGCCTCCGATACGATGACGGTTTTCGTGGCGGCGGTCTTCGCCGCCACCTACGTCGGCATGGCCTTGGGCCGCGTCCCGGGCCTGCGCATCGACCGCACCGGGATCGCGCTGTTCGCCGCGATCGCATTGATGGTGACGGGCGCGCTCACACCCTCGGCCGCGGCGCAGGCGATCGACTTTCCGACGCTCGGCATCCTGTTCGGCCTGATGGCGCTGTCGGCCCAGTTCGTGCTCGCCGGCTTCTACGATTGGGCAGCCGCGCGCATCGCTGCCTCGGACGGCGGCCAGACGGCGCTGCTGGCGCTGACGGTCGCCGTGTCCGGGGCGCTTTCAGCCGTGGTCGCTAACGACGTCGTGACCTTCGCGATCGCTCCGGTTCTGGCCTTCGGGCTGACGCGACGGGGTATCGACGCCAGGCCGCATCTCATCGCCCTTGCCGCCGCCAGCAATGCCGGCTCGGCAGCAACCCTCATCGGCAATCCCCAGAACATCCTGATCGGCGAGGCGGGCGGGCTGCGCTTCCTCGATTTCCTGGCCGTGTGCGGGCCGCCGGCCGCGGCCGCGCTCGTCATCACCTTTCTCGTCGTCCGCTACGTCTTCCGGGCCGAGCTGGCGCGCCGCCCGGCGCGGCCCGCCGTCGAACTTCCCGCGCTCGATCGCGGCCAAGTCCTCAAGGGCGTGATCGCGACCGCCGTGCTCATCGCGCTCTTCGTTTCGCCGCTGCCCCGGGCCGTGAGCGCCTTGGCGGTGGCCGCCGCACTTCTGGTCTCGCGCCGCTTCGCCACCCGCGAGATCATGGCCGAGGTCGACTGGCATCTCCTGTTGCTGTTTGCCTGCCTGTTCCTAGTGAACGAGGCGTTCCGCCAAGCCGGCGTGGCCGCCGGCGGCCTGGCTTGGCTGGAGGGCCAGGGACTGCTTCCTGGCCGGCTCGCCGTGCTTGCGCCCGTGACGCTTGCCGCGAGCAACACGATCGGCAACGTGCCCGCCGTCATCTTGCTTCTTTCCCTGTGGCCGCCGCCTTCCGCCGGCGCGCTTTTCGGATTGGCGCTGCTCTCGACCCTTGCCGGGAACCTGTTGCTGACGGGAAGCTTCGCCAACATCATCGTGGCCGAGCGCGCCGGGGGCGCGGGCGTCGCCTTCGGATTCCGCGATCACGCCCGTTGCGGCGTCCCGATTTCGCTGCTGTCCATCGCCGTCGCCGTCGCCTGGCTCGCGCTTGCGGGCCAGATGCCGTGGTAGGACGTTGTCAGCCGGCCGCGAGCACGTAGGCGGCGCCGGCCGCCCCCGCGCCCGCCACCAGCGGGACGACCCCGACATTGAAACGGAACAGCGCCACGAACGACGCGGCCGCGAAAAGAAACGCCGGCCAGTCCAGCGTTCGCCATTCCGGCACGAACAGCCGCAGAATGCCGAGATGCGTCTCGCCGACGGCCGCAAACAGCACGTGGAGGGCGAACCAGATCGCGAGATTGAGTACGACGCCCACGACCGCCGCCGTGATCGCGGTCAGCGCCGAGGCGAGCTGGCGGTTCTCCCGCAGCCGCTCCACGTAAGGCGCGCCCAGGAAGATCCACAGGAAACAGGGCACGAAGGTGACCCAGACCGTGAGCGCGGCGCCGGCCGCCCCCGCCAGCATCGGCGCCAACGGGGTCTGCGCGCGGAACGCGGCCATGAAGCCGACGAATTCGGTGACCAGGATGAGGGGGCCCGGCGTGGTCTCGGCGAGCCCCAGCCCGTCCAGCATCTCGCGCGGCGAGAGCCAGCCGTAGTGGCTGACCGCCTGCTGGGCCACATAGGCGAGCACCGCATAGGCGCCGCCGAAGGTGACGACCGCCATCTTGCTGAAGAAGGTCGCGATCGCGGCATAGACGTCCCCGGGTCCGAAGGCGACGACGAGGGCGGCGACGGGCGCGAGCCACAGCGCCAGCAGCACCGCCGACACCTTGACCGCGCGCGCCAGGCTGGGCCGGGTGTGATCGGCCCCGCCATTGGCCAGGAACCGGTCGAGGGCGGGCGCTTCTTCGCCCTCGGGGACGGCCGCAGCAGCCGCGGCGGCGAAGATCCGGGGAAACAGCCGCCCGCCGAGGAATCCCGTAACCGCCGCGCCGACCACGATCGCCGGAAACGGGACATTGAAGAAGAAGATGGCGACGAAGGCGAGCAAGGCGATGGCGACCATCGCCGGGTTGCGCAGCGCGCGGCGCGCGATGCGATCGAGGGCGTGGACCACGATCGCCAGCACCGCGGCCTTGATGCCGAAGAAGATCCCTTCGACCAGGGCGAACTTCTGGAACCCCGCGTAAAGCGCGCTCAAGCCCAGGATCACGAAGAAGCCGGGCAGGATGAAGAACAAGCCGGCGACCAGGCCGCCCAGCGTGCGGTGCATGAGCCAGCCGAGATAGGTCGCCAGCTGCTGCGCCTCGGGGCCGGGAAGCAGCATGCAGTAGTTGAGGGCATGGAGAAACCGGACCTCGCCGATCCAGCGCTTCTCCTCCACCAGGACGCGATGCATCATCGCGATCTGGCCGGCCGGCCCGCCGAAGCTGGCTAATCCGATCTTGGCCCAGACCCCGAGCGCCTCGCGGAACGAGACGCCGTGTCCGGACGGCGGCGCTTTCTGCGGTGTTTCCACGGTTCCCCCGGCGGGATTCGCACAAAGGCGGTGGCCGCGAGAATGGCGGGGAAACGCGGCGAAATCTACCGCAACCGGATCGCGTCGCGGCGTGGAAAGCGGGAACGGCCGGACCGGACCGAAGGGCGGACCACCGGTTTCCCCGGCGAGCGATCGGATGACCGGCCACTCGGTCGGTTACCGTGACGGCCGAGGTCCCGCCAAGGCCCGGCCGGGCTGCCGTCCCGCCGGCCGCGGGGACGCGCCCCGCGCCGGCGTTCCGGGCCTCAGGCGATGCCGAGCACCTTCCGCGTCGTGGAATCGAGGGTGCCGGTGATGGCCAGGCCGTGATCGGACTGATAGTTGAGAAGCGCCGTCATCGTGCGCTGATCCAACACGCCGTTCACCCTGAGCCCGCTGCCATCCTGATTCAGCGCCTTCTGCAGCGCCGACACCTCGGTCCGATCAGGGACCGAGGCGGCGCGATAGGGGGTGTCGCGCACCGTTATGGTCTCGTTGGCCACGGGCAGCGGCCCCGCGAGCGAAGGCGCCCGGCCGTTGTCGAACATATCGCGGGCCGGCAGGACCCCGAACGACGATGACGCCCGCATGGCATGTTTCTTCGCGAGATTGATGACTCGCGTGGTTGACGACGATGACGGCTGCGTCGCCTGATTCGCGAGGTTGATGACCGCGGTCGTCGCGGACGCCGAGGTGAGCGTCGCCCCGGAGCCCGCCAGCGCGAGAATAGCTCCGGCGGAAAGTGCCTTGAATGTTTTCGTCATAATTGCCTCCGTGTGTTTGCGATCGGGCCTTTGCGGCTCGAATTGATCTTTAGCTGTGGCGCGGGCATTGCCGGAGCGTGTCCCGCCGATTACATCTTTGTAAGGCGGAGGACCACGGACGATGCCGGAACTGCGTTACGACATGCCGCTTTACCGCCCGCCTTCCGAGGCGGAGAACCTGATCATCCAGGCGACGCTGGGGTGCAGCTTCAACCGCTGCACCTTCTGCGCCATGTACAAAACCAAGGAATTCCGCGCGCGCGATCTGGCGGAGGTCTTCGCCGATATCGAACGGGCGGCCGAGGTTTCATGTGAAACGCGCCGCGTGTTCCTGGCCGACGGCGACGCCCTGGCGCTCCCGACCGAAGACCTGGTCGCGATCCTGAAGCGGCTGGCGGAGACCTTCCCCGCGCTGCAGCGCGTCTCGAGCTACGCCCTGCCCGCGAATCTCCTGAAGAAGTCGCTCGAAGATCTGCGACTTCTGCGCGGGCACAAGCTGAGCCTCGTCTATTACGGAATCGAGACCGGTTCCGCCGACCTGCTCCGGCGCATCCGCAAGGGTGCGACCCCTCGGGGCATGATCGAGGGGCTGAAGAAAGCGCGCGAGGCCGGGATCAAGACCTCCTGCACCGTGATTCTCGGCGTGGGCGGAAGGAAGCGCTGGCGCGACCATATCGAATCCACCGCCCAGGTCGTGAACGCGGCGGCGCCGAACTACGTCTCGACCCTGCAGCTGATGCTGGACGAGACGTCGCTGGAGGATTTTCTGGGCAGTTTCGGCGAGCCCTTCGAATTTCAGGACGACGACGGGATCCTGGCCGAGCAGGAGCTGTTCGTCTCGCTTCTCGATCCCGGCTCGCCTGTCATCTTCCGCTCCAACCACGCCTCCAACGCCCTGGCGCTTGCCGGCACGCTGCCCAAGGACAAAACGCGGCTCTTGGCCGAGATCGGGGCGGCGCGGAGCGGCACGCTGTCGCTGCGCCCCGCCTGGGCGCGGGCGCTCTAGCGGAACGAAGGCGGCGGCGCCCGATCAATCGGCTCTTCTGGCGGCGAAGCGCAGCCGCACGTAGTCCGCGGTCCACCGGCCCGACCGGCCGCAAAGATTGGGCCGCAGCAGGGCGACGACCTCGTCCATCGCTGCGCGCCGTTCGCCTTCCGGCAATTGGTCGAACACACCCTTTGCAAAAGTCGAAAGCCAGCCTTCCATCCCGGTGGGAAGCGGGGTCGGGCGCGCGAAGAGCTCGGCCGAGAGGACCGTGAAGCCATGGCCGCGGAGCAGTTCGGAATATTCCTCCGCGGTCGGGTAGTACTGGGCGCGGAGCGAGAGAAAATCGAGCCCGCGGCGGCCGAACACGGCGGCGAGGGCGGTACGAATCGCGGCGATGTTCCCGTGCCCGCCCATTTCGGCGACGAAGCGGCCCCCGGGCTTGAGCGCGCGGCGCACGCCCTCGATCACAGCTCCGGGCCGCGGCATCCAATGGAGCGCGGCGTTGGAGAAGACCGCGTCGAATTCGTTCGCGTAGGGCAGCTCCTGCGCGTCGCCCAGATCCACCGCAATTCCGCGTTGCCGGGCCGCCGCCGCGAGCTCGGGCGAGGCATCGAAGCCGCGCGCCGTCGCCCCGCAGGCCGCGATCCGCGCCGTCAGGACGCCGTCGCCGCAGCCGAGATCGAGAATCCGCTCGCTGGGCTTGGGATCGAGAAGCGCCACGACCGAAGCGCCGAGATCGGAGACGAAGCGCGCGTTCGCCTCGTAGCCCTCGGCGGTCCAGGTCTGCATCGGTTTCGCTTTCGGCATGATGGTCGCTTTTCTAGCCCGACCCGTGGCGGCGGGATAGGCCGCACCGACGCCCGTCTGCCCGCCTCATGGCGCAACCGTGAATTCGAAATCCCCTTCGGCCGCGTGTCCGTCCACCGATACCGCGCGCCACCGCACCTTGTAGCGGCCGGCCGCAAGGGCCTTCAGGGAAACGTAGAGCACGGCCGGATCGTGGGGATCCAAACCGGCATTACCGAGGTCCATGCGCTTGCCCGCGGCGTTCTCGACATCAAGCGCGCTGGCGGCGGGATCGAGCCTTTCGCTGAAGGAGAGCCGCACGGCCTTGGGCGCGGCCGCCACCGTGCCGTCCCGGGGCCGCCGGACGTTACCACCGGGGCCGGCCGCCGGAAAGGCGGGGCATGGCGGAAGGCGCTCGCGGGCGCCCCAAAAACGCAGCGCTTTCAATGGCCTCCCGGATAAAAATTCGCGGCTCTTCGGGCGCAGGGGTTTGCGGCGCGTTCCGTGTTAATAGATATGCAAATGCATCAGCTGCGCACGCCGGACGCGGAAACGGGCCCCGCGGCCGAGTCCCCGCAATCCCGCTTGCCCGGCGGGAAGGCTGCCGTGAAACCGGCACCGGTCCGGCCGCAACGGCCGCCCCGGCACCGCCGCGCGGCCTTGGTCGTGATTCTGTTGCTGGCCGCGGCCGTGGCCGCCGGGGTCTGGTGGCTGAGGCGCGACCAGGCGGCCGAGGAAACCTCCTTCCTCACCCATACCGTGGCCTTGGGCAACGTCGAGGACACGGTTTCGGCCCTGGGTTCGCTCCAGCCGCTCCAATACGTGGACGTGGGAACCCAGGTTTCCGGCCAACTCCAGAAGATCTATGTCGACTACGGCGACTCGGTGAAGGAAGGCCAGTTGCTGGCCGAGATCGATCCGACCGTCTATCGGGCGCGGGTCGGCGCCGACGAGGCACAGCTCCTCATCCTCAAGGCCCAGGTGGCCGAGAAGCAGGCGCAGAAAGCGTTGGCCGAGCAGCAGTTCAAGCGCCAGAAGGAGCTGTTGGCCGCCCGCGCCACCAGCCAGGACTCCTATGACGCCGCCGACGCCAATCTCAAGGTCACCGAGGCCCAGATCCAGGAGCTCCAGGCCCAGATCAAGCAGACCGGATCGACGCTCGACGGCGACCGCGCCAATCTCGGCTACACCAAGATCTACGCGCCCATGTCGGGCACGGTCGTCTCCATCACCGCCAAGCAGGGGCAGACCCTCAACGCCAACCAGACGGCGCCGATCATCCTCAGGGTCGCCGATCTCGACACGATGACGGTCTGGACCCAGGTTTCCGAGGCCGACGCGCCGAAGCTCAAGATCGGCATGCCGGCCTATTTCACGACGCTGGGCGAGCCCGACAAGCGGCGCTACGGCAAGCTGCGCCAGATCATTCCCACGCCCGAGGTCGTGAACAACGTCGTGCTCTACGACTCCCTGTTCGACGTCGCAAACCCGAACCACGACTTGCTGCCGCAGATGAGCGCCCAGGTCTTCTTCGTGCTCGCCGAGGCGAAAGACGTGCCGGTCGTTCCCGTCGCGGCATTGCGCCTGGTCCCCGGGGCCAAGGACCACTCGCATTTCACGGTGCGCGTCCTGGAGAACGGCCAGCCCGTGGCGCGCGAGGTGGAGATCGGCGTGAGGAACCGGCTCATGGCCGAGGTCCGCTCGGGATTGTCGTCCGGCGACACGGTCGTGCTGGAGCGCACAGGCGGCGGTGAAACGGCCGGATCGGCCGTGCCCTCGGCCGCGCGGACGCCGCGGATATGACGGTTCTCGTCGAGCCGGCGTCGCCGCAGGCGGCCGCCGCCGGCCTCGCGCCGCTTATCGAGCTCACGGACGTCACCAAGACCTTTGGGCGGAGCGAATTGCCGGTGGAGGTCCTCCATGGCGTGTCGTTGAAAATCTATCCGGGCGAGTTCGTCGCCATCATGGGCGCCTCGGGCTCCGGCAAGACCACGCTCATGAACCTGATCGGCTGCCTCGACCGCCCGACCTCGGGCAGCTACCGCTTCGCCGGCGAGGAAATTTCGGACTACCGCGCGGACGCGCGCGCGCTGCTGCGGCGGGAATCCTTCGGCTTCATCTTCCAGCAGTACAATCTTCTGGCCACCGCGACGGCCACCGAGAACGTCGAGGTGCCGGCAATCTACGCCGGGGTTCCGCGCGCCCAACGTCTCAGCCGCGCCCGCGAGATCCTCTCCTCGCTCGGCCTCGGCGACCGCCTCGACCACCGCCCCAATCAGCTTTCCGGCGGCCAGCAGCAGCGCGTTTCGATCGCCCGGGCGCTCATGAACGGCGGCGCCGTCATCCTCGCCGACGAGCCGACCGGCGCGTTGGACAGCCAGAGCGGCGCCGAGGTCATGCGCCTCCTGCACGACCTCAACGCGCGCGGCCACACGGTTCTTCTCGTCACCCATGATCCAGAGCTCGCCAAGCACGCGCAGCGCATCGTCACCATCAAGGACGGCCGGATCGTGGAGGATTCCAATCCGGTCGTTCACGTCCCGGAGCTGGCGGCCGGGGCGCTCGCGCCGCGCCTTCCCGGCCGGGGCAGCGTCTTCGCCACCCTGCCCGACATCGCCGAGGCGGCGTCGATGGCGCTCCGCTCGCTTCGCGCCAATCTGCTGCGGACGCTGCTGACGCTGCTCGGGATCATCATCGGCGTCGCGTCGGTCGTGACCATGCTCGCGATCGGCGACGGCGCGAAACAGGCGGTGCTCGACCGGATCTCGGCGATGGGGACCAACCTCCTGCTGGTCCGGCCCGGCGCACCCAACATCCATTACTCGACCTCGGTCACCGCCACCCTCGTGCCCGCCGACGCCGAGGCGGTCGCGGAGCTCCCGAACGTCGCCGCCGCGGTCCCCGAGTATCCGACGCAGGTCACCGTGCGCCACGGCAACGTCGATTATTCGACCAACGCCGATTCCACCACGGCCGCCTACCCGCAAACGCGCAACTGGTCGATGGCAAGCGGCGTCTTCTTCAGCGCGGCCGACGTCCAGCACTACGCGCCGGTGGCAGCACTGGGCCAGACGGTGGCGAAGATTCTCTTCCCGCCGACCGAGGACCCCATCGGCAAATACGTTCTCATCAACAATATCCCGTTCCAGGTGATCGGCGTGATGGGCGCGAAGGGCGCGACCCCTTGGGGGACCGACCAGGACGACGTCGTCTTCACCCCCTACACCACGGGAAGCCTTCGCCTGTTCGGCCAGCACTATGTGCGATCCATCACCGTCCAGGTCACCGACACGGACCGGATGAAGGAAACCGAGGCCGCGATCACACGCCTTCTCACCGCCCGCCACCGGACGCAAGACTTCCAGATCCGCAACATGGCGGCGATCCAGGAGGCGGCCATGGAAACCCAGCAAACGCTGACCGTGCTGCTCGGCTCGATCGCGGCGATCTCGCTTCTGGTCGGCGGCATCGGCGTCATGAACATCATGCTGGTCAGCGTCACAGAGCGTACGCGCGAGATCGGCATCCGCATGGCGACCGGGGCCCGCAAGCTCAACATCCTGCTCCAGTTCAACACCGAGGCGCTCGTGCTGTGCCTGCTCGGCGGCGTGATCGGCGTGCTCGCCGGGCTCGGCGCGGCCGAGATCTTCGCCCACTTCGGCAAGCCCGTCCTGCTTTCGCCCGGCCCGGTCGTGCTCGCCTTCGCCTGCGCGTTCGCGACCGGCGTGGTGTTCGGCTTCCTGCCCGCGCGCAAGGCGGCGAGCCTCGACCCCGTGGTGGCCCTGGGCGCGGAATGAGGCGCCTTCCGATGCTCCGCCGCGCCGCCATTGCAACCCTGCTCATGCTGCTTGCGGCGTGTTCGCTCGGGCCGACCTTCGAGGCGCCGAAGGTGGCAAGCCCCGCTTCATGGCGGGAAGGCGGCGGGAGCGAAGGGATTTGGCCGAGCGCGTCCTGGTGGCGCGGATTCGGCAGCGGCGAGATGGACAAGCTGGTCGCCGGCGCGATCGCGGGCAACCACGACTTTGCTGCCGCCGTCGCGCGGGTGATCGAGAGCGAAGCGCAGGCCAAGATCGCGGGCGCCGCCCTTTATCCCGCCCTCGAAGCGGGCGCCGGCGCTTCGCGGAGCCAGTCGGCCAGCCTGACTACGACCTCGTTCGGCAGCCGTTCCCCCGGCCCGCAGACCACCGTCAACCTCTCGCTCGGCGCCTCTTACGAGATCGACTTGTGGGGCAAGAACCGCGCCGCCGCGGACGCCGCGATCGCGCGCGTGCGCTCGAGCCAGTTCGACCGGCAGACCGTCGCCATCACCCTCATGTCGGACGTGGCCACGACCTATTTCCAGATCCTCTCGTTGCGCGACCGCGTCCGCCTCGCCGAGGAAACCCTGAAGAACGCCCAGGGCATCCTCGACCTTCTCGAGAACCAGCAGCGCGTCGGCACCGTCTCCGACCTCGAAGTGGCGCAACAGAGAAGCGCCGTGGCGACCCAGCGCGCCGCAATCCCCACATTGGTCTCGGCCGAGCGACAGGCGATCCATGCGCTCGCCCTCCTGCTCGGCGACAACCCGGAAGACGTCACGGTGGAGGGCCGCTCGCTCGACCAGGCGACGCTTCCCGCCATCGTCGCCGGAATCCCTTCGACTCTGCTCGAGAGGCGCCCGGATCTGCGCAAGGCCGAGGCCGACCTCGTCGCCGCGAATTTCGACATCGCCAACGCCCGCGCCCAGCGCTTTCCCAGCATCGATCTGACCGCCCAAGGTGGCACCGAAAGCGCGGCACTCTCCGGCCTGCTCGGCCCGGGGAGTTTCCTTTACACCCTGGCCTCAAGCGTGACCGCGCCGATCTTCGAAGGCGGCAAGCTCGAGGGCCAAGAGGAGTTCGCCAGCGCCCGCTACCGCGAGCTTCTGGAAAACTACCGCCAGGCGATTCTCGCCGCCTTCCGCGACGTCGAGGATTCGCTCGCCGCCTGGAACGGCAGCGCGGCGCGATACGAATTCGACCGCGAGGCATACGAGCAGGCGAAGGAGGCGTACCGGCTCGCCGATCTGCGCTTCCGTGCCGGGACGGTGGATTTCCTGACCGTGCTCGAGGCGCAGCGCACGGTGTTTCAGGCCGAGGACACCCTGGTCCAGACCAACCTGGCCCGGTTCGACGCGATCATCGGGCTCTACAAGGCGCTGGGCGGCGGCTGGAGCGGCTCGCTGCCGCCGGCGGCGAAACCCGTGTCCGGTTCCCCGTGACCGCGCCGGTTGCCTCGAACCGCGCGGCGGAAATAGAATGCCAGCCCGCGGTCGTTGAGGGAGGTAGGGCAGGATGTTGATGCGCGTGATCGCCGTATTGGGTTTCGCCGCCCTCGCCCTTTCGGCGGCGCCGGCCCGCTCCCAGGACGCGTGCCAAGCGATGATGGGCCGAGTCGTCACGGCCACCGGCATGGTCTCCGACTTCGTCTACCTGCAATCGGCCGACAAGTCGCAGTTCTTCATTAGCGACACCAATTTGCCTTGCAACTCCGACATTTGGGTCTTCGTCGACGGGCGCATCCTCTGCTCCGACGGCAAGAAGGCCACGATCCTTGGCCGCTTCGACACCGGCGAGCTTCAAGACGGGACCAAGAGCTACGTCCTTCTGACCGACGCCGAGCACGCGCGCTGCAAGTAGCCGGCGGCAACGGGACCTAGGCCGGAGCCGCCGTTTTCGCCCGGTACACGAGCAGGAGCGCGCCGATCACCGCCGCGGAAATCACGTCCCAGTAGAAAAACGGCGGCAAGCCGTGGGTCAGGCCGAGAACCAGGCACAGCACCGCCGCGGAAAGACAGGTCCCGCCCAGAAGGAGCAGGACCTTGCCGTGCCTGCCGGGCTCGTGCACGGCCAGGATGATCAGCGCGCCGAACCAGAACATCACGAGAAAGAAGTTCCGCACCGTGTACTGCACGAGCGGATCGTCCGGGAACGTGACCGGCCCGAACCACGACATGAAGGTGTTGAGCGCGCCCCATGACAGGAACACGAACACCACGGACGCCACGAAAAGCAGTCCGGAAAGATAAAGTAGCCCCTTGATCGCCTTCATCCCTGTTCCTCCCTCTTTTGCGACTTTCCCCGCGCCTCACAAACGGCGCCGCACCGCCTCGCTCCCCGTCACGACATCCAGGAGCTCGGTCGTCGTCTCTTCCTGGCGAAGCTGGCGCTCCTGCCCGCGGAGCGCCTCGAGCTTGTCCTCGATGTGCTCGTGCGCCGATTCCATGGCCTGCAGCCGCGCGCCGTTCTCGCTCACGAGCGATTCCATCGCGGCGCGTCCCAGCTCGGCCAAGACGAACTCCCCGGCCAGCTTCTGCATCAGGATCTCGGGGGCGAGATTGGACAGCGGCGGCGGTCCCTTTGCCTGGGCGGCGAAGGGCGCGAGATCGAGGGGCAGCACCGCCTGTTTCTCGATCTCGGAGCGCCCGCCCGAGAGATACCGGGCATAGACGATGTCGACGCCGCCCGGGCCGTCGGCATCGATGCGTTTGTAGATTTCGGCGGCCACGCGCCGCGCCGTCTCCAGGACGCCCGGCACATGCGTCGCCATGGGCACGGCCCAAGCGACCGGAAGGCCGCGCTCCTGGGCCACGAGCGCGCCCCGCGCGCCCACCGGACACAGGTGCGCGCCGGGACCGAGCGCATTCGCGGCGTCATCGAGCAGACGCTCGTTGAAGCCGCCGACGAGGCCGTGCTCCGAGCAGAAGAAGACGACGCTGCGGCCGCCGGGGAGCGCCCCGCGGCCCGGCACCGGCGCGCCGTCCAGGCCGATCAGGGTGGCGGCCTGCGCGATCGCGCCCCCCACGATCTCGGTGTAGCGCCGGATGCCTTCGAGCGCGGCATTGCCCTGCTGGATGCGCACCGCGGCGAGCGAGCGCATCGCACCGATGATCTCGGAGAGCTCGACGATGCTCGCGATCCGGGTCTGGAGGCGGGCCAGGCGCTCCATGGCTAGCCTCCCGCCGCTTCCTCGGCCGGCGCGAAGGGCGCGGCCAGTTTCTTAAGCACGGCCAGCAGCGCGGTGCGGTCGTCCGGGGTGAGCTCGCCCGTGTTCTGGATCCGGCTCAGCACCGCTTCGCAGCGTTTCGGCAGCTCGCGCCGAAGCTTCTCCCGGAAGGCGGCGACGTTTTCGGCCGAAAGCGGATCGAGCAGCCCTCCGGTCAGCGCCAGCAACAATGCCACCTGCTCGCTGACCTTGAGCGGTGCGAACTGGGGCTGTTCCAGCGCGGCGCGGATGCGCCGGCCGTGCTCGATGGTGTGCTTCGTGCGCTCGTCCACCATCGCGCCGAAGCGGGTGAAGATCTCGAGCTCCAGGAACTGGGCATATTCCAGCCGCAGGCTTTCGGCCAGATCCTTCACGGCCTTGGCCTGGGTGCGGCCGCCGACGCGGGAGACGCTCTTTCCCACGTTTACGGCCGGCTTCTGGCCCTCGTAGAACAGCTTGGGCTCGAGGTAGATCTGCCCGTCGGTGATCGAGATCAGGTTGGTTGGGATATAGGCGCTGATGTTTCCGGCCTGGGTTTCGGCGATCGGCAGCGCGGTGAGCGAGCCGCCGCCCATCTCCGGCGAAAGCTTGGCCGCGCGCTCCAGCAGGCGCGAGTGAATGTAAAAGATGTCGCCCGGATAGGCCTCGCGCCCCGGCGGGTTCCGGAGAAGCAGCGAGAGCTGGCGGTAGACGATCGCATGCTTGGTCACGTCGTCGATCACCAGCAAGGCATCCTGCCCGGCGTCGCGAAAATATTCGGCCATGGTGCAGGCGGCATACGGCACCAGCCACTGGAGCCCGGGAGGCGAATCCGCCTCGCCGACGACGAAGATGCACCGCTCAATGGCGCCGAAGCGGCGCACGGCGTCGACCACCTGGTTCACCGTCGAGCTCTTCTGCCCGACCGCGGCATAAACGCAGATCACGTCGCTGTCGCGCTGGCTGATGATGGTGTCCAGCGCGATCGCCGTCTTGCCGGTCTTTCGGTCGCCGATGATGAGCTCCCGCTGACCGCGGCCGAGGGGGATCATGGCGTCCACCGCGGTGAGCCCGGTCTGAAGCGGCGTCGTCACCAAGTCGCGCTCGACGATGGCCGGGGCCGGCCGCTCGACCGGCTCGTGGCGCGCGTGCGCGATCGGCGGACCGCCGTCGAGCGGGGCGCCGACCCCGTCGACGATGCGTCCCAGCAAGGCCTCGCCCACCGGCACGCGCATGACCTCGCCGCTGCCGTGCACCATGCTTCCGGCGGCGATCTCGTTGTCCGGGCCGAACAGCACGCAGCCGATCCGCGTCGCCTCCAGGCTCGCGGCCATTCCGGGAACGCCGCCGGAAAAGAACAACAGCTCGTCGAGCCGGCATTCGGAGAGGCCGGAGACGACGGCGATGCCGTCGCCCACCTGCTCGACCCGGCCGATCTCCTCCAGGCGCGGGACGGGGCGCAATGCGGGGACGTAGCCGCGCAGCGCCGGCAGCCAGCGCTCGATCTCGTCACTCAGCCTCGGCACGGCTCTTCAGCTCGCGGCGCGCCTGCTCGACGCTTTCGCGCCAGGTGAAGCGGAGGATGGCGTCGCGGAAGTGGAGCTCCGCGCCGGCGATCAGCGAATCGTCGGCGTCGAAATCGATCGCGGCGCCGCCGCCCAGCACCGCTTCGAGCCGTTCGCGCCAGCGCTTCTGCTGCGCCTCGTCCAAGGCAGGGGCGGTCACCACCGTGACCCGGCCGCCGTCGCCGAGCGCCTTTCGAAGCTCCGCGCGCTCGTTCTCGGGGAGATTCGCCAGATGATCGCAGACGCGCGCGAGGAAAACGTCGCTCATCGCCTCGGAAGCGGTTTCCTTCAGAAGCTGGGCCGCGATGTCGGCGCCGAGATCGATTGCCCGCCCGCGCAGTTGCTCCAGCGCCTCATCGCGTTCGTCGGCGAGCTTGGCACGCACCGTCTTCATGACCTCGGCGGCTTCCTGCCGCGCCTGCTCGATGGTCTTCTTGCGCTCCGCCTCGATCTCATCGCGCGCCTCGGCCATCACCTTCTCGCGCATGGCGGAGACGCCCGCCTGCTCCTGCTCGAAGCCGCGGCGCGCCCGGTCCGCCTCGGCCTCGCGCCGGGCCGCTTCGTCGAGCGCGCGCTGGGCCTCTTCCCGGCGGCGCGCGATCACGGCCATCACCGGCTTGTAAAGAAACCTCTGCAGCAGCCAGACGAGGACGAGGAAATTGACCGCCTGCAGGGCGAGGGTCCACCAGTCGATCGTCATGGTCAGCCAAGGAACGGATTGGCGTAGAGCAGAAGCAGCGCGATCACGAGGCAGTAGATGGCCATGGTCTCGATCATGGCGAGACCGACGAAGAGCGTGCGTGACAGCGGCCCGACCGATTCCGGCTGCCGGGCGATCGCCTCCATGGCCGCGGCGACGGAGCGGCCCTCCGCCAAGGCCGGACCGATGGCCCCGAACGACACGGCGATCGCCGCCGCGATGATGCTGATCATTTGGATCGTCATGACATGCCCCCTATCCGCCTTCGATGCTGCCGACCGCGGCGCCGATGAAGACCGTCGCCAATACCGTGAAGATGTACGCCTGAACGATGCCGATCAGGATCGCGAGCGCCAGGAACGGAACCGGGAGAAGAAGTCCGGCCAGGACGGCGACGATCCCGATGACGAATTCGTGACTCATGATGTTCCCGAAGAGCCGCACCATCAGGGAAAACGTCCGCGTGAATTCCGAGATGACGTTGAGCGGCAGCATGAACCAGCTCGGCTTCAGATAGCCGGCGAGATAGCCCTTCAGCCCGCGCATCGCGATCCCGTAGCCGTGGACTGCGAGATACACCACGATGGCGAGCGCCGCGGTGGTTTCGATGTGGGAGGTCGGCGCCTCCACGCCGGGCAGCACGACCGAAAGATTCGCGAAGACGATGTAAATGAAAAGCGTCCCGAGCAGCGGAATGAACGGCGCGGGATCGCGCTCGATCACCTCGCGGATCTGTTTGGCGATGGTCTCGACGACGATTTCGAGACAGACCTGCCATGTCCCGGCCCGCATCCGCATCCGGCGGGTCCCGAGCCAGGAGGCGGCCGTCAGCACGGCGATGATCGCCCAGGTGGTCACGACCGGACGGGTCACGGGAACCGGCCCGACATGGAACAGGATGGTGGTGGCGAGGGGCGAGCGTTCTAGCATGGCGTGCCGACACCCCGCAGGCTGAAGAACCGCGCCCCCATGAAGCCGAGCAGCATGGCGAGCACGGCCGTCGCCCCCCAGCTCGAGGCGGCCCAGAACGCGAGGCCGGCGCCGGCCAGCCGCAGGGCGTGCAGCCCGGCAGCCCGCCAGGCGCGCGCGCCCGAAAGATAGAGCCGCACATTGGCCCGCAATCCCCTGAAATACGCGAGCCCCAGGGCAAGGCCGAGGCCGAAGAAGACCGCGGCTTTGGCGAGCGATAGCGCCGTCATTCGCGGTGGACCCTCCCCCACGCAAGATAGCATCCCGCGGCCAGCCCGACGAAAAGAAGCGACCCCGTCCAGAAGATTCCGGTGCCGAGCTGGCTGTCCAGCCAGCGCCCCGTGAAAATGCCGATGAGGGTCGGCACCACGATGATCCAGCCGAGCACGCCGATCATGGCCAGGTTCTTGCCGATCGGCCGCTCGCCATGGAGCCGCCACCGTTCCTGTCGCTCCCGGCGCAGCCTCACCGATTCGTCCAGCTTCTCGGGATGGTCGGACTCGTCGCTCATCCCTCTGCCTTCTCGCCCGGGCCGGCGCCTATCCAGGGCTGTGGCCGCCCCGTTTCGGGGCGCAGATAGCGCCAGATCTGGCGGATCACCGCGAGCTGAAGCCGGGCGGCGGCGGCGCGCGACACCTGCTCGGCCCCGGCCTCCTCGCGGAAGCGCTTCAGGACGTCGTTTTCCAGCGCATAGAGGTCGTCGCCCGCCACCGCCTCCGGGGCCGCGACCTCGACGGTGTGGCCGCCGCGAACGGCCAGCACGCCGCCGCGCACCGCGACGTAGTGCTCGGCGCCCGCGCGATCGCGCCAGCCGATGACCGAAACCGCAAGGACGGTCAGGAAATCGGCGTGGCGCTCGAGGACGCCGAACGCCCCGCTGTCGTCCTCGGCGCGCAGGCTCACAACGTCCTGTGCGTCCGCGACCACGCCCATCGGCGTCGTCACGACGAGCCTCACGAGGTGCCGCCCGCGGCGCGCTGCTCCTTGGCGCGTGCTTCGTCGATGTCGCCGACCATGTAGAAGGAGGCTTCCGCCCACTTGTCGCCTTCGCCGTCGAGAATCGCCCGGCATCCCTTGATCGTGTCGGCGAGCGGCACCGAGCGGCCGGGAACGCCGGTGAACTCCTCCGTCACCATGAAGGGCTGGGTGAGGAAGCGGATCAGGCGGCGGGCCCGGTTCACCACCTTGCGGTCGGCCGCGCTCAGCTCCTCGATCCCGAGCAGCGAGATGATCTCCTGAAGCTCCCGGTAATGGGCGACGGTCTTGCGCACCTCCTCGGCGAGGGCGTAGTGCTCCGCGCCGACGATCCGGGGATCGAGCAGGGTCGAGGTGGAGCCGAGCGGGTCGATCGCCGGGTACAGCCCCTCGCTCGCCATGTCCCGCGACAGCACGACCGAGGAATCGAGGTGGGTGAAGGTTTCGGCCACCGCCGGGTCGGTGAAGTCGTCGGCCGGCACGTACACGGCCTGGATCGAGGTGATCGCGGCGCCCTTGACCGAGGCGATGCGCTCTTCGAGCTCGGCGATCTCCGTGGCGAGCGTGGGCTGATAGCCGACGCGGGAGGGAAGCCGGCCGAGCAGCCCGGAAACCTCGCCGCCCGCCTGGACGAAGCGGAACACGTTGTCGATGAGGAAAAGAACGTTCTGGCTCTTGACGTCGCGGAAATACTCCGCGACCGCCAGCGCCGCCATGCCGACGCGCCAGCGCGCGCCCGGCGGCTCGTTCATCTGTCCGAAGACGAGCGCCGTGCGCGCCAGAACCTTGGATTTGGTCAGTTCCGTGAAAAGCTCGTGCCCCTCGCGCGAGCGCTCGCCGATCCCCGCGAAGACCGAAATTCCCGCGTAGCGCTCGACCGTGGTCCGGATCAGCTCCATGATCAGGACCGTCTTGCCGACGCCGGCGCCGCCGAACATCGCCGCCTTGCCCCCCTTCACCAGCGGCGCCAAGAGGTCGATGACCTTGATGCCGGTGTGGAAGATCTCGAGCGAGCGGTCCTGGTCCTTGAGCGCGGGCGGGGCGCGATGGATAGGCCAGCGGGGCACGTTGGCGCCGAAAGCGGGCAGATGATCGATGGGCTCGCCGACCACGTTGATGAGGCGCCCGAGCACCGCATCGCCGACCGGCACGAGGATCGGCGCGCCGATCGCGCGCACCGCCGTGCCGCGCCGCAGCCCGGCCGTGTTCTGCATGGCGACGGCGCGCACGGTCACGCGGTCGAGGTGCTGCTGGACTTCGGCGACGAGGTGCTGCGACCCCTCCCAAGCGATTTCGATCGCGTGGGTGATCTCGGGCAGATCGCCTTCAGGAAAGGTCACGTCCACCACCGATCCGCGCACGGCGACGACCCGCCCGGCGGCACCCTCGCGCGGCGCCTCGGTCGGGGCAACGGCTTCTTGCGAATCCGACGGCTCTGTTTCCACCGGGCCTGAGTCTAGGGAACCGGGGTGAAGCCGGTCAATGTCGCCAAGCGCCGGGCAGCGCCGAGCAAAAAGAAACGGGCGGGTCCCGTGGGACCCGCCCGTTCTTGACGTTAAGCCGTTCGAGAGCCGGGATTAGACCTCGGCGCAGGCGTAGCTGTTGATCTCGAGGCCGACGGCGATCTCAACGATCTTCGGAGTATTCCAGGTCATGAGAGACTCCCTCTGTTAAACGTTGCTCCGGTAACGATGGGCTTATAGTGCCATTGCGCGTCTGAACGTGACTTGAGCGGGCCGTTAATTTAGAATTCATCTAAATCGTGCGATGAACCGGGTTCCGGCGGGCCTGTTCCCGCCCAAGTTACTGCTCCAACAAAGATATTTCCTTTGACGACGATAGGGAGGCGTCATGGACACCCGCCGCTGGAAACACCCGGCCCTGAACGAAATCAATCTCGGCGACATCACGGACCAGGAACAGGGCGAGTCCCGGGATGATGCGACCGCCGCCAAACTTTACCTCGCGAACGCCGAGCGCGGCGACGCCAAGGCCCAGCTCAACATCGCCCTGATGCTGGCCGACGGCACGGGCGTCGAGCAGGACCCGGTGGCCGCCTATATGTGGGCGGAGCTCGCCGTTTACCGCGCGAGCGACCATCTGCGCGAGAACGCGCTGAAGCTTCAGGCCCATCTCGAGCGTACCCTGAGCCCGGCCGACATCGAGAAGGGCAAAGAGGCGGCGCGGCTCTGGCACCCGAAGAAGGGATGAACGAGCCGCGGCGGATCCGATGTTGATTCCGCGGGCCGACCGGGACTGGGCGCGGCCCTTTTACGGCTGATCGGGCGGCCTTTCCCGCTCCGGGGCCGGCAGGTCCTGATTTTCCACGGCGGCCTCACCTTCGGCGGGCAGCGGCTCGGCACGCGGATCGAGCGCCAGCACCACCGGGCTGGTGCGCGGCAAGGGCACGAACTTGCTCTGCTCCTCCACCGGCGCCGACGCCCGTACCCCCATCCGGTAGGCGCCGAACAGGCCGACGGCGAGGCTCGCCGTGGCCGCGAACACGAACAGCCCCTCGGGACCGATCGCCCGCATCAGAAGCGAGGCTGAAAACGGACCGATTGCGGCGCCCGTTCCATAGACCAGCAGGAGGCCGCTGCTTGCGGCGACCTTGTCTTCGTCGGCGATGTAATCGTTGGCGTGGGCAACGCAGAGCGAATAGAGGGAAAAGGCGAACCCCCCGAACAGCAGCGCGAGCGCCAGCTCCGCACCGAGCCGCAGATGCGACATCGCGGCAAGGGCCGTGCTAATCGCGGCGATGCCGAAAGTGACGCCGACGATCACACGGCGGCGGTCGACGCGGTCGGACAGCCATCCGATCGGCCATTGCAGCACCATCCCACCGAGGATGGTAATGCTCATGAAAAGCGCGACGCCCGCGGCCGGAATCCCGATGCCGACGGCGTAGAGCGGCCCGACGCCCCAAAAGGCGCCGAGTGACAGCCCGGTTGCAAAGCATCCGATCACCCCCAGCGGGGAGGCCGCGTAGAGTTTCGCCGGCGGCAACGCGCCGGGTGCGGTGATCGCTGGCGCCGCATGCCGGGTGAGGGCGACTGGCACGAGACCAATGGAAACCAGGGCGGACGCGACCAGAAAGAGCTGGAAGCCCGCGGGATCGTAAACCATGAGAAGGAGCTGGCCGGCCGCAAGCGCGCCCAGGTTGACCATCATGTAGAGGCCGAGGATCGTGCCCCGCGTGGCGTTGGTCGTGACGCCGTTGAGCCAGCTCTCGACCACCATGTAGATTCCGGCAAAGCAGATTCCGCTCACCAGGCGCAGCACGAACCAGACCGGCACATCCACGAAGATGGGATAGAGAAGGACGATCGCGCTGGCGATCGCGGTCAATGCCGAATACGCGCGGATATGGCCGACGCGCCGGACGATCGCGGGAGAGACGAAATAGCCCACGATGTAGCCCGCGTAATACACGGACATGATGAGGCCCGTGGCCGCGACCGAGAACGCCTCGGCATGGGCGCGGACCGCGACGAGCGTTCCCTGAAGGCCGGCGCCGAGGAGAAGGATCCCGATCCCCGAGAGGAGCGAAAAAACGGGCGCGATCAGGGACCCCATGAGCCGTCACTCCAGCCCCAATGCGCCTGTTTTTTGTTTCCACGAGGCGCCGCGGCCCCGCGCGCTCGGGAGGCCGTTGCGCTCTCGTCCTATGCGGGAACCAGAGGATTGAAATCGCGACCGGCGACGAACTCGGGGCGCGGCTTGGTCCCGCCGAAGGGCGCGTCCAGGGTGTTCTTGACGCTGTTATATACCACGAACAGGTTGCTTCGTGGATAGGGCGTCATGTTGCCGCTCGAGCCGTGCATGGTGTTGCAGTCGAAGAGGATCAGCGAGCCCGCCGGCGCCGCCGGGGCAGCGATGCCGTCCCCTTCCTTCACCAAGTGGCACAGGGTTTCAATGTCGGGCACCCCGACTTCCTGGCGCCGCAGCGAGTATTTGAAATGGTCCTCCGGCGTCTCGCCGATGCACGCCACATAGTGAAGATGGGATCCGGGGATCAGCATCAGAGGCCCATTGATCGGCAAGTTGTCGAAAAGCGCGATCGAGACGCTGGCGGCCCGCATCCGCGGCATGCCGTCCTCGACGTGCCAGGTCTCAAAATCCGAATGCCAGAAGAACTCCTTGCCGTCGAAGCCGCGCTTGTAATTGATCCGCGACTGATGGGCATAGACGGGGCCGCCCAGGAGTTGTTCGATGATCGCCACAATCCGCGGGTCGCGCACCATCCGGTCGTAGATCCGGCTCCGCCGGTGGACGTCGAAGACGGAGCGGATCACGTCGCTCTCCGGCTCGCGAATCACCGCCGGGTCGGCGCGATCCGCGTTGTCCCAGAGGCGGTCCATCTCGCCGCGCAATACCGCGAGCGCGGACGCGTCGAGGAACCTCTCGAAGATCAGGAATCCTTCACGGGCATAGCGCTCGACCTTGTCGGCCGATAGCGGGCCGCGCCCCGGGTCCGTTGCATGCACGACCGGGTCCTTGCGCGGCGTGATCGACGGCCTACTCCCCTGCCGCGACGGATAAGCGTCGATCAACGCCGTCATCGTCCCTGTGCTCGCTGCTCAGCGCCGCCCGGCCGGCGAGGGCCGCGCCGCGCAGGTCGCACCCGCAACCGCGAGCGCCGTTAGAATGCATCCGCGTCACGCCACCTGCCCTGCACCGATCTCCGCGCCGCGGCCGGCGGGCGCCGCAAGCGGCCGGCCGACGACCTCGACCACCGCTTCTTCCAGGATCTCGAGTCCGCGCCGAAGCTCCGCCTCCTCGATCACGAGGGGCGGCATGACCTTGAACACCTCGCTCTCGGGACCCGAGGTTTCCATGATGAGCCCGCGCTCGAAGCCGACGCGGCAGATCCGCTCCGCGAGCCCGCCCGGCCCCACGGCGACGCCCTGCATCAGGCCCTTGCCCCGGACTTTGCCGCACAGTTCCGGATATTCCCTGACGATGCCCTCGAGCGCGGCGCGCACCACGCGCCCCTTGGCGCGGATGCCCTGCGCGAAGGCGTCCGTTTCCCAGAACCGCAGCGCCTCGGCACCGGTGACGAAGGCCAAGTTGTTGCCGCGGAACGTGCCGTTGTGCTCGCCGGGGCTGAAACAGTCGTAGGCCGGCTTCACCAGTACCAGCGCGAGCGGCAGGCCGTAGCCGCTGATCGATTTGGAAAGGCAGATGATGTCGGGGTCGATTCCCGCCGGCTCGAAGCTGAAGAACGACCCGGTCCGGCCACAGCCGGCCTGGATGTCGTCCACGATCAGAAGAATGTCATGGCGCCGGCAGATGGCCTCGAGTCGCCAGAGCCATTCGTCGCTCGCGACGTTGAGGCCGCCTTCGGCCTGGACGGTCTCGACGATTACCGCCGCGGGAAGGTCCACGCCGCTTCCGGGATCGCCGAGCGCACGCTCGAGATAGTCGAGCGTGTCGATGCCCGGGCCGAGATAGCCGTCGAACGGCATGCGGTCCACGCCCGTGAGCGGCACGCCGGCGCCGGCGCGCTTGGTCGAATTCCCCGTCATCGCGAGCGAGCCGAGCGTCATGCCGTGGAAGGCGTTGGTGAAGCTGATGATGTTCGTGCGCCCGGTCGCCTTGCGCGCGATCTTCGCGGCGCATTCGATGGCGTTGGTCCCGGTGGGACCCGGGAACGCGATCTTGTAGTCCATGTCGCGGGGCTCGAGGATCACGTCATGGAACCTCTGAAGAAGGCGTTCCTTGGCGGCCGTCGCCATGTCGAGCCCGTGGACGATTCCGTCGCCCGTCAGGTAGTCGAGCAGGCGCGACTTCATCCCGGGCGGGTTGTGGCCGTAATTGAGGGCCCCTGCGCCGGCGAAGAAATCGATATAGCGGCGCCCGTGCTCGTCCCACATCAGCGAGCCGCGCGCCTTGGTGAAGACCGTCGGAAAGCTGCGGCAGTAGGCGCGAACGCGCGATTCGTATTTATCGATTATTTTCACAGCTGTTCTCCAATTTGTTCCTCTGGATGTCGACGGCGCTCCGTCGCCGGTTTCGCGCGGCGCGGCGAGCGTCCCCGGGCCGGCCGCGGCAGCGGTCCGATGCGCACGAGCTCCTCGCGCTCATGTGCGCTTCCGGGAAACAGCTCCGGCCCGAAGCCGGGATAGACGGTGAAGGGAACGTCGAGTTCGCGGGCCACCGATTCGAACAGCGCGCGGGACGCCGCGTTCGAGGTCGCCACCGTCGCCTCCAAACGGCGGATATGGCGGCAAGCCGGGCGCGCCAGCAGATGGCTAAGAAGTCTTCCGGCCAGGCCGTGGCCGCGCTCGTTCGGGGCGACCGCGACCTGCCAGACGAAAAGGGTGTCGCGGGCGGCCGGGCTTACGAAGGCGCAAACGAACGCGACCGGCTTCGAGTCCCGTTCCACCACCACGCAAGTATCGGTGAAATGCTCCGCGAGCAGGAGATAGCTGTAGGGCGAATTGACCTCGAGGACGCCACTGGCGCGAGCCAGCTCCCATAGCGCCGCGCCGTCCGCCGCCGATGGGGCGCGGAAGAAATAATCGCGCCCGTCCGGCGATTGCCAATAGCACGGTCCAACCTCATAGCGGCGGCCGCGCGCCTTTGTCTGGGCCTCGATCCGCTCGGCGGGTTTGGGACGCTCGGGGACGGTCCCCTTTCGTTCCTCGCTTCTCGCGGCGATTTGCATCGTGCCTCGCTTGCTTGTAGCGGTTTGAATCATTGCTCCTTTCGAAAGCGGTCGACGGACCGTCTTCAAAAAACAAAACTCTCGGGGCGATTGATTGTTGGCCAATATAGATAGCGTCTGAATCCGATATGTCAACCCGTAAATCTGGGAAATAATTACAAGTATAAGGAATACTACTTGATGCGAATTAACAATTATGAATTTACTCTGCAACGTCGCTTGGATTTATTATTTAATGTTACTTGCGATACCAAAGTAATTTATCCAGGTGACTTGGGGAGCGGCGAGCCCGCGCGCATGCCCGAAGGCGCGATGCGGCCCGGCGGGACGGGGTTCTTTCGCGGCGCAAGGGAAAAAACCGAAATCTTGCGGTTGGAAGTCTAAAGGGCGTAGCTCGCCGCGGCGGCAAAGCCGAAAAGCGCAAGCACCAACAGCATGGCGGCGGGCAGGCGGGTCGCCGCGAATCCGCCGAAGCCGGCGGCCAGCGCGGCCTTGACGGCGTTGTTGGTCGAGGCGGCGACGATGACGGCCGCGGCGAGCGCCCCGATGGGCACCCCCGGGACGCCGCCCTGCGCGATGCTGAGGACGAAGGGATCGATATCGGTCGCCCCCGCGGCCGCGGCGAGCATGACCACGCCCTTTTCCCCGAAGGTCGTGCCCGCCCATCCCGTCACGATCGAGATCACGACGAAAACGGCCGCGAAAACGACCGCCGCCGGCAGCTCCAGCGGGTTGGTGGCGGGTATGACGGTGCGCTCGGCCGGCGTCACGGCCTTGCGCCATTGGTAAGCGGCCATGGCCGCGCCCGCGGCGAAAAGCGCGATCAGCGCGGGAGCCAGCATCCATGCAAACCGTGCATCGAAGATGGCGATGATGACGTCGAGCCGCAGATACATGACGGCAGTCGAGGCCACGATTCCCGCCGCCAGATCCGGGCGCGCGGCCCCCGCCGCCCGCTGGCGCTTGGCCAGCACCACGGTCGTCGCCGTCGAGGAATAGAGGCCGCCCAACACCGCCGGGAGAAGCACGCCCTCCCGTGACGGTCCGTAGCGCTGCGCCAGGTAGCTCGCATAAGACAGGCCGGAGACCGCGATGACCGCAAGCCAGACGCGGTAGGGCGTGAGCGGGGTCACGTCCATGATCGGCCGGTCGGGAACGAGGGGAAGGATGACGCCGACCAGGATCAGGAACTTCCCGGCGGTCATGAGCTCGTCACGCGGCACCAACTGCACGAGCCGGTGCATCCGCTCCCGCGCGCCGAGCAGGAGAACGGCCGTGACCGAAACCGCGACCGCCACCCAGGGCGGCTGGGACAGCGAGATCGGCCCGATGACGTAGGCAAGCAGATTGGACGCCGGAATCATCAGGCTTCCGGTGGCGCGGCCCTGGGGCGCCGCGATGCGGACGTGGGCGAAAAGCCACGCGCCCAGCGCGAGCAGCCCCGCGACGAAGGCCAACGCGTACTGCGGCTCGATCAAGTACAGCGTCGCGCCTGAGACCGCGAGAATCGGGAACGTCCGGATGCCGCCCGGGCTCACCCGCTCCTCGCGCTTGTAGACTTCCTCGAACGCGAGGCCCAAGAAGATGGCAAGCGCAAGCGCAAGCCCGAGGCGCTCGGCCAATTCGAGCGGGGGCATCGCCGCGCCACTCACGGCGCGATCGATCCGTCATGGAGACGGCCTTCCTCGAATTCGAACACGACGTCCGGATCGTACCGGAGAATTTGGCGGTTCTTCTTCTTGTACTGGATGCGGAACAGCAGATGGCGGATGAGATTGAGGCGCGCCGCGTGCTTGTCGTTCGCATCCACGATGTACCACGGCGCATAAGGAGAGCTTGTCCGAAGCAGCATGGCGTCCCGCGCCCGGCTATACGCTTGCCATTTCTTCTGCGCCACCTTGTCGATCGGACTGATTTTCCACTGCTTGAGCGGATCGCGCCGCCGGCTGGCGAGCCTTTTCGCCTGTTCCTTGCGTTTGATGTCGAGATAGTATTTGAAAATCTGGATTCCGGCGTTGATCAGCATCCATTCGAAGGTCGGCGCGGCGCTGAGAAACGCCTCGGCCTCGGCCTCGCTGCAGAACCCCATGACGCGCTCGACGCCGGCGCGGTTGTACCAGGACCGGTTGAAGAGGACGAATTCCCCGGCAGCGGGGAGATGCGACGCATAGCGCTCAAAGTACCATTCCGTGGCCTCCCGGTCCGAGGGCTTGGGAAGCGCGACCACCCGCGTCTCGCGCGGGCTCAAATGCTCGACGATGTGCTTGATCGCGCCGTCCTTGCCGGCGGCGTCGCGCCCTTCGAGAATGACCATGACGCGGCCGCCGCGCGCGATCAGGTCGCGCTCGAACCTGACGAGCTCGATCTGAAGCTCGCGAAGGCTGCGCCGGTACGCGCCCTCGGCCCGGCCATCTTGGGAATCCGCCTTCCCCACCCCAGCCCCCCTCGATTCGCCGGCGCTTGTTCCGTCGGCCTCTTCCGACTATATCGCCGGAGCCATCCCGGAAGGCAAAGAAACCCGGAGCCGGCGGGCGGGGACGCGGGGCGTGGACCAGGTACGCGAAAAGGGCCGGCGGTCGGCCGCCGGCCCCTTGGCCCCGAAACGGGGGACATGCCGCGGCGGCCGGCTCGCCCGCCGCGCCGCGGATGGCGTCTCAGGCCGCCGCTCCGCCCGGCCACGGGCCGGCGGCGCCGCGGGAATCCGCCCCCTCGCGTCGCCACGGCTCGGCGGCGCGCCAGCGATAGCCGAAACCCGGATAATTCTCGATCGCCGCGAAATTGGCGTCGACCATGCGGAATTTCCGGCGTACGTGGCGGATGAGCGAGCGCACATTGGCATGGAAGCCGTTGACGCCCTCGCCCGCCTTGAACGCCTTGCCGTGGACGACGTCGTAGATCTCGCGGTAGGGAACGTCCTCGCCGGCCCGGCTCGCGAGCAGACACACGATGCGAAAGGCGGTGACCGTGAGCGGCACCGGCTCGCCCCGCCAGAAGGCGCGGTGGGTCTTGGTCTTCAGCGTCAGCGGCCCGCGCACCAGCATGTCCGGAATCGCCTCTCGCCCATCGCGCGGCTGGGCGCCGCGCGCGATGATCCGCAGACGCTTGGCCAGAATCGACGCGTTCCGCGACTTGTCGAGGGCGTCCACGGCCCCATGATCGAGCGCGGCTTCCTCCGTCTTCTCGTCGCAGCACGCGGTCAGGACGACGACGGGGATTCGAAGGCCCGCGGCCCGGAAGCGGTCGAGCGTCTCGGCGCCCGACAGGATCGGCATGTTCCAATCGAGAAGAACGACGTCGCAACCGTGCCCCGCGGCGAAATAATCGAGCGCGGCGTTTCCGCCGCCGAACGCGACGACGCCCAGGTCTTTCTCGATCAGGTTCCGCGCCAGCTGCTCGCGAAACGCGTCGTCGTCGTCGATGAGTGCGACGGTCACCGGTTCCTGCGGCACCTTCTTATCGGAAAATGGTTTCTTGGAAAACGTCGCCGTCCCGAAATCCTGCGGCCGGGTCCGGGCGCCGAAATTCTTGCCATTGATTTGGATCATGAGAGTCGACCTTTCCAACATCGCGATGAATCAGGTTCAACGTCCTGGGCAAATATCCTCGCAAGACATCCTCAACCGTTGCGCCATCCTCATCTGGTCTGGACCGCGCAAGCGCGCCTTGCCTGACGGATAGACTCATTTCCCGCCCCGTTATTCCCGATCCCGCACCCGCCCGCGCGATGGAGATGCTTCCGGAATAAACCGGATCGCCGCCGCGTCTGTCGCTCGTGTCCATGGACCCCAAATCGCCAAGGCCGTTGCCCGCGCGCGCCGCGCGGCACAATGGCCCTGGCGGCGGGTCGGGCCGCGGTCTGCGGCGCCAACCCGAGAAACGCAACCACAAGGAGACAACTCATGACCAAGACGATCTTGACCACGGCCCTTGCGGCAATGTTGATCGCGCCGCTCGGGCTTGCCACGGCCGTTCACGCCACCGGGACATCGAATGTCCAGACGGCGCGCAGCGATGTCCACGGCCAGCCCAGCAAATGCGACAACATCACCGATCCGGTGAAAAAGCAGCAGTGCATCAAGCAGGAGAGCGGCCAGAGGTAACGCGTCCCGTTTCCACGCCGCTTCATCGTATCGAGCGGGCCCCGGCGCGGGGCCCGCTCCCCGATGCCGCAACCGGAACTTTTTTTGACATCGTTAAGTCACAGCCCCCACCCGACCCGGTCCCTGAGAATGACGCGGACGAACGAGACGACCGCGGCGAGGCATCGCCGCGGACCCAGGCCCTCCCGGCCAGAAGAAGCCAGAAGAAAACGTCAACAGAAGAAGAGGCAGGTGCCGTGGCCGATTCCCAGAAAGCCCTGTGCCATCACATCGAAGCGCTTCGCGGCTACGCCCGCGCGCTGCTCGGAAACCCCTCTCAGGCGGACGACCTGGTGCGCGAGTGCCTCGTCCGAGTGCTCGCCCGCAGGCGCCCGGACCGTCCCATCCGCGACATCCAGGCCCATCTCTTCGCCATCTTCCACAGCGTCCGCGCAGACCAATTTCGCCATCCCGCCGAGATGCGCGCGGCCGTCGCGCTCGAGGCTTCGTGCCTGGCCCTCTCGCGGCCGGGCTGGCCGGATGCGCATCCTGCCTGCCGCGATCTCGAGGATGCGCTGGCCGCATTGCCCGAGCACCAGCGCCAGGCCGTGCTGCTTGTCGGCTTGGCGGGGTTCGGCTACGAGCGCGCGGCCGCGGCACTGGGAGTTCCCGTCGCCACCGTCCTGTCGCGCCTAGCCGGCGGCCGAGAGTCGCTGCGCCGGCTGATGGCGCCGGCCGATCCGGGCCCATGGTTTGGAATAGAGCGGGCTCGGCGCCCGTCCCGTGAACGGGACGCCGTGGCCGTGGCCGTGCCACCGGCGAGGTCGAGATGAAGCCGGCAAGTCCGAACGCCGATGCCGTTCCGCCTTGCGGCGATCCCTCTCGCCGGGCACGCGCCAAAATTCGCCTTGTCGCCTCCGAAGGGGCGGCGCCGGCCCGCAACGGAGCAAGCGGCCCCGCGCATGCCGGCCGGAGTCCCGGCTCTCTCCGGCCGGTCGAGTCCCCGCGGCCGCCGGCAGGCGAGGGAGCCGCGGCGGGAGAAAACCTGGATGCGATGCTGACCTCCCACATCGCGGGCCTCAGACGCTACGCGCGGGCCCTGCTCGGGAATTCGAGCGACGTCGACGATCTCGTTCAGGAATGCCTGACGCGGGCGCTGGAGCGGATCCGCAGCTGGCGCAAAATCAGGGACGTCCGAGCCTATCTTTTCGCCGTTCTGCACAACGTGCACATCGACCGGCTGGCCCGCCAGAGGCGCGCCGGAACCGCCGTGCCGCTCGATCACGCCGTCGCTTATCTCGCCCTTGCGCCGGCTCAGCCGGTGCGGCTCGAGATCCGCGATCTCGCCCGGGCGCTGCAACAACTGCCGGTGGAACAGCGGCGCGTCGTGCTGCTGGTCGGCCTGGAGGGAATTCCCTACCAGGAGGTCGCGGATCTGCTCGGAATCCCGATCGGGACCGTCATGTCGCGGCTGTCCCGCGGCCGCGAGGCGTTGCGGCGGCTGATGGCGTACGGATCGGGCGCCTCTTTGCGCATAGTGAAGTCATGATGAACGTCTCGAGCAAAAGCGCCCGTCCCGTCACGGAGGACGAACTTCAGGCCTATGTGGACGGTTTCCTGCCCGCGCCGCGTCGCGCCGCGATCGAGGCCTATCTCGCGATCAATCCCGACGAGGCCGAGCGCATCGAGGCCTATCGCGCGCAGCGGATCGGTATGCACGCGCTGTTCGACCGCGCCGCGGATCGGCTCCTGCCGGCCGATCTCGTCGCCCTGGAGCGGCAGGTTCTCCGCGCGCTCGACCGCCGGCGCCGGCAGCGCACCGGGCTTCGGGTCGCCGCGTCCGTTGCCGCCCTCATTACCGCAGGCGCCGCGGGCTGGTGGGCCTCCGAGATCCATGCTTCGCGCAACGATCCTCTGGTCGTGTTCGCGCGCAACCTGCCGGGGATGGCCTTCTTCGCCGCCCCGCCGACGGTCGGGGCGGCCACGCCGGGCGATCAGGAAAGCCGGCTCGTCGGCTGGCTCACCCGCAATGCGGTCGCGGCCTCAATGCCGATGCCGAATCTGCAGCCGCTCGGCTTCAGCTTCCTGGGTGGTCGCATCCTCCCCACCCCCGCGGGCCCGGCGGTGCAGCTCACCTACGAGGACGCCAAGGCGCAGCGTGTGAATCTCTACATCAGCACGATCGCCGGCGTGCGGAAGGCGGATTTCACCTTCCTCCAGGAACGCGGCGTTTCCCTCTTCTATTGGAGCGACGGTTCGCTGGTGTACGCGCTCATCGGCAACAGGGACCGCAACGGCCTGCTGGAGATCGCCAAGGCGATCGGCGACGGCTTCGCCCCGTCAACGGCCAGCGCCGCCGCGTCCGCGCTCAAGGCGGCATCGGACCCCGGCATCTACCGCGCCGATCCCAACCCCGCCGGAGCGGCGAATTCGCAAGGCGCCAAGGTTCTCGACACGCCCCCTGCGGCGACCTCGGCGCCTCCTCATGCGCCGCTCCCGCCGGCGGCGCTGCAAAAGCCGGACTCGAAGACGGGCGCCGACCCCGTCGTCAAGAAACCCGACGAAACGCGGACCTGAGCGCCGCTGCGCCAAAAAAAACCGGCCTCGCACCGGAGACCGCTTGGCGACGGCCGCCGGCGCCTTGGCCGGAGGATGGGGGAGGAAGCGGGTGGTGGGCCGGGCACAGCCGATCCGCCGCGCGGGGCCCGGTGGACGCTAGTTTTCCTTTTTGTCGCTCTTGTTGCCGGCGTTGAAATCGTGCAGCGGGTCCGTGAGCGCGCCGATCGCGGCACCACCCGCCCCGCCGATAGCCGCACCGAGTGCCGGGACACCGGCGATGGCCCCGATGACCGCGCCGCCGGCCGCGCCGATCGCGCCGCCGCTCAGCGCCCGCTGCTCCTGCGGCGTCATGTTCGAACAGCCCGCCGCCAGAAGCACCACCGGGATCACAAATCCGATACGCGAAAGTCGGGACAAACTCGCCTCCTGTCGTTCGCCAAGCCGTCATGGCCACGGCCGTCAACGATACGTAGACCGAAGCGCGGAGCGATATATTCACCGCCTCGCCGGCGCGGCAAGCCGCGCCACGAACTTGTCACAGCGCGCCGAAACCGACCGAGGCGACGTTCCGGAAAACCGCCGCGCGCCCGCCTCACGCGGCGAGGCGCAACCCAACGGTCATCCTCAGCCCGCCGGCTTCGCCGATCGAGGCGGTCACCGTGCCGCCCATCGCCTCGACATTGCGCCGCACGATCCAAAGGCCGATGCCGTAGTGATCCTCATCGTCCTGCGATGGCGCGGGGCGCTCGGAAAAATATCTCTCGAAGATTCGCTCCAGGTTCTCGGCGTCCACACCCGGCCCCTCGTCCTCGACGACGAACTGCGCGAGTCGCCCGTTGCGCCGCAGCGCCACGTGAAGTGCGGATTCATGCGGCGCGAAACTGACCGCGTTTTCGAGAACGTTCTCGACCACGGCCTCGAGCATGTCCTCGCTGCCCCACACGGTGACATCGGGCTCGATCTCCTGGCGCAGCGCAAGGCCGCGCGCGCGGGGCCATTCGGCGCAAGCCGCAACCGCTTCGCGGAGCAGCGCCGAGAAGTCGATTTTGCGCTGGGGCGTGTCGATCAGCTCGGCGGCCGCCTCGTCCATGCGCCGCGCCGCCGAAACCACGGCGTCGAGCCGGTCGACCGAGCGTTCGATGAGCTCCAGCGAGCGGCGGGCGCGCGCGTCATCCTGCCCGAGCGCGCGTTTCAGCGGCTCGAGCGACTGCGAGATGACGGCAAGCGGCGCCTTCAGCGCGTGGGCGTTCTCCTCGGCCGCCTGGCGGATGCTCTTGGCCGAGGTGTGCAGGGCGTTCACCAGGCGGTCGAATTCCTGGGCGACGGCCGCGAGCTCGGGGATGCGGCTGTGGGCGGCGAAGGAAGCGTCGCTCGATCCCCGGGTCCGGATTTCGCGCGCCAATCTCTGGAACCGGCGCAGGCTTTGCCAGACGCTGCCGAAGAGCGCGATCACGATGACCGCCATCAGAAGGTAGATCGCGGCGGCGAACCGGACGTCCGCCGTTTTCCAATAGGGCTGCGCGAACGACGACGTGGTGAACTCCTGCTTCGAATTGGAGGTGATCACGGCCCAGCACCCGTTCTCGAGGTTGAGGGGCGTGATGGAGGTGAGAATCTCCTCGTCGCCGGCCGGATTCATGTAGCGCGTGGACAGCGCTCGATCGCCCGAGCAGGTGTCCCGGAGCAGGTCGAGGATGCCCGTCTTCACCATCTCCGCCATTTCCCGGCTGAGGTATTCGGCCGAAACCGGCGGCGCCGCGGCGATGTAGAAGAAGGTCCCGGGATCGACGGCGTCTTTGGGCCGGAACAGGAGCTTCACGTTTCCCCGCCCGATGGCCATCTTAGCCAGGGTGTATTTGAGGGAATCGGCGGCGTTTTCCTGGAAGCCCGCGAGCAGCGGCGACAGGCCGACGGCGATGAGCCGCCCCTCCTCCTGGATGCTCCGCATGAGGAGCGCGTTCTTCTCCTCGTCCGCCGCCCGGAAGCGCTCGTAGAGAATGACGGGAACGGCGAGGAAGATCACTAGAAGGATGACGAACCTGACCGCGAGCGACCGCGAGAGATCGCGGAGCCTAGCGAGCATGTTCCACATTCCTGGCTTCGTCGCGCCACCGGTAGCCGAAGCCGGGATAATTCTCGATATGCGCGAACGATTCGTCCACCGCCCGGAACTTCTGCCTGATGCGCTTGATGAAGGTGCGCACGTTCGTGCGGTAGCCCTCCTCGCCCGGCCCGGCGACGAAGTCCTTGCCGTGGACGAGATCGTAGAGCTCCCGGTAGCGGACGTCGTTCCCCGCCCGGGACACGAGGTATTGGAGCATCTTGAATTCGGTCAGGCTGAGCTCGACCTGCCGATCCTTCCAGAACGCCCGGCTGGTGTCGCAGCGCAGTTCGAGCGGCCCGCGGCGAATGTTGCCGCCGCCGTTCCCTTCGTGGGCACCCTTGGCCTTCGCCCCCGAGAGGATGAGCTCCACGCGCTTCAGAAGGATGGAGAAGCTGCGCGCCTTCTCGACGAAATCGACGGCGCCGCTCAAGAGAGCCGCCTCCTCGTACATCTGGTCGGAAAGCACGGTGAGGAAGATCACGGGGATGTCGAGGCCCTTGTCGCGGACCTCGCGCAGCACCTGGATACCGTTCATGCCCGGCATCTTCCAGTCGAGAAGGATGAGGTCCCCGGTGCCGCCGGCGGCGACATACTCCAGCACCGCCCGGCCGTCGCCGAATCCGCGCACGTCGAAACCGGCGTCGGTCAGGTTCTGCTGAAGGGACTCGCGGAACAGGCCGTCGTCGTCGACGAGGATGATCCGCGTGCGCGCCTTCCCGGCTTCACCGTTGCTTGACACGGTTCTCCGCTTGAATTTGGCCGACGCACAATTTCGCGTTTTCCGCGCTTCCCGGCTGCGGCGGCGTCGTGGCGCCGCCGGCAGGGCTGACGTCGCCCACCGGCTGGATATCGTAGGCGAGCGCGCGGAGCTTGTGCGATCCGATGTCGAGATAGAAGAACACGGCGAGCGTGCAGTCCTCGCCCTGATACCGCCAAACCGTGGCCGGAGGCTCCTGGCGAATGTCGAGCGGCTTGCCGATCAGATCCTCGATCGAGACCTGATCGAGCCCCACCAGGATCCGCGGGTCCAGCATGTTGGGCTTGGCCACGGGCCGGGCCGGCGGCAGGGCGGCGACGGCCGGCTTCGTCCGCTGGCTCGGGGCCGGCGTCTGGACGATGGGAATGGCCCGCGTCGGCTCGCTCGGGGCCCGCGCCACCGCGCGCGGCGGCGGGTTCGGCGATTGGCCGTGGTCGAGCCAAGTGCTGCACGAGGCGAGCAAGGCGCAAGCCGCGACGGCGGCAGGCACCCGCCATGCCGTCCTTCTCGAACCCCGGCTTCCCCGAAACGTCCTGTGCGTCATCGACCCTGCATCCCCAACCGCGCCGCTCCCGTCTCGCGGCACGGGCGCCGCCCCTCGCGGTGCCAAGCGCGGTGCCGAGGTAGGCCATCCCCTACCCCGGGCCAGCGCGGGCCGGCGCCGGGCGGTCATTCTTGCCCGCAACCGTGGCAAGATTGGGGCATGAAATCTTAAAGAAATTCTATCGCTTGTCGGTCCGGGCGAAGGACCCGGGCGCCGTTTCGCCGGCGTGTGGCGCGTGACGATGCGCAGATCGGTGAAGGGGAATGCGCGATGCGCGGCAACCGGGAGTCCGGGCGGGCGAACGCGTCGCCGCCCGAGATTACCCGGTGCCGGAAAAGGACAGGCCGGCCGGCAGCCGGACGGGCTCCCGGTTCGGCCAGACGGAGCTGGGGAAGGGCGGCCTTAGACGGCTTCTTTCAGTTCCTTCGCGGCGCGGAACGCGACCTTCTTGCTCGCCTTGATCTTGATGGCCTCGCCGGTCGCGGGGTTCCGGCCCATGCGCGCCGGCCGGTTGCGGACCTGCAAGATGCCGAGCCCCGTGAGACGCAGGCGGTTGCCTTTCTTGAGGTGCTTCGTCGCGAGGCCGACGAAGCCATTCATGATCGCTTCGGCGTCCTTCTTGGACAAGTCGTACTTGTCGGCAATTTCGGCGGCGATCTGCTTGAGGGAAACGGTCGGTTGCTTCGCCGATTTGGTGCTAGCCATGCCGGGACACTCCTTGAGATGTTGGGCGCGCGAATAGAATCACGGTGCGGCAAGAAAGGCAAGGCTGAGTGCCGGGGATTCGCGCCTTTTCCGCCGGCTCGCCCCGCCCGCCTGTTCGCTCGTCCGGCGCCGGGTATGCGGTCCCGGCCCGGCGGGCGCTCTCCCGGGAAGCCACCCGGATCGCGATCCGGCAATCCTCTTCCCGGGGGTCATCGTGGGCCCCGCCGAGCGGTCCCGCGCTTGGCCGGGCCGTTTGCGCCCGTGCCGCCTTTGCCGGCGGGGGCCTCCGCGGCCTGGGCCGGCCTGATCCTCTTTTGCCGCAACAGCACCTCGGCCTGCGCCGCCGGAACCGGCGGGCTGAAATAGAAGCCTTGGGCCTGGGTCTCCGGCCCGATCGAGGCAAGCAGCGTGCGCTGCTCCTCGGTCTCGACACCCTCGGCGATGACCTGAAGACCGAGCTCGCGCGCCAGATTGATGATCGCGCGGATGGTCGCCGCCCGCTCCGGGTCGCGGGTCGCCAGATCGACGAACCACTGCGCGATCTTGATGTGGTTGACGCGGTAGGTTCTCACGTAATCGAACGAGGAATATTCGGTTCCGAAATCGTCGAGCGCCACCTTGACGCCGAGCTCGCGAATCCGCGCCAAGACGTCGCTCTGCGTCCACGTGATTTGCGCCAGCGTCGATTCCGTCACGTCGAGCTCGAGGTCGCCGGGCGCAAGGCTCCATTTCGCCAAGGTTTCCGTGATCTCGCGGACGAGCTCTCGGCCGGCCTTGATCTGCACGAGCGAAAGGTTGACGGCAACCAACGGCGGCGCGATGCCCTGATCGCGCCACGATTTCATCTGCTCGCACGCCTTCTCGAGCACCCACTGCCCGATGGCCTGGATGCTTCCCGTTTTTTCCGCGATCGGGATGAAATCGCCGGGCATGAGCAGACCGCGGGTGGGGTGGTGCCAGCGGATCAACGCCTCCATCCCCACGATTTGGCCGCCTGACAGCTCTACCTGGGGCTGGAAATAGAGCTCCATCTCATCCTGGTCGACCGCCTTCCTCAGATCTTCGGCAAGGGTGACGCGCTCACGCACCTCCTTGTCGAGGTCCTGCGAATGGAAGCGGTACTGGTCGCGCCCCTCATCCTTGGCGCGGTAGAGCGCCAGGTCGGCCTGGGCGAGCATCGCGTCCGGCCCCGCGAGACCGGGGACGAACGGGGAGATCCCGATGCTCACGGTGACCCGCAGCTCGTTTCCACTGATCTTGAAAGGAGTGGCGAGCGCCTTCCCCACTTTCGAGGCAAGCGCACCCGCCGCGGAGGGATCCGCCATTTCGGTCTGCAGGATCGCGAACTCGTCGCCCCCGAAGCGCGCGACCAGGTCGGTCTCGCGCACATTGTGGGTCAGCCGCTCGGCCGCGGCGCGCAAAAGCTCGTCGCCCGTGGGATGGCCCAGCGTATCGTTGATGTCCTTGAAACGGTCGAGATCGAGATAGAGCACGGCGAAGGCGCTCGCGCCGCGCTTGGCCGCGGCGAAGGCCTCTCCCAGGTGCTCGGTGAAGGTCGCCCGGTTGGCGAGGCCTGTGAGGGAGTCGGTGCGGGCGAGCAGGGCGATCTTCTCCTCGGCCACCTTCCGTTCCGTGATGTCGGTGATGATCCCTTCGACCTCGATGAGCCGCGCGGCCTTGTCGCGCACAGGCGTATAGCGGTTCTCGACCCAGCGCCAGCCGCCCTCGCCCGTCTGCATGCGGAATTCGATCGTGGACGCGGTCGCATTCTTCTCGAGGATGCGCGCCATGGCCGCCTGGATCTTCGCCCGATCGTCGGGATGGACGAGCACGGCCCGCCAGTCCGGCGTGGCGACCAGCAGGGCGGGATCGTGGCCGAACTTCGTGATGTTGTGCGAGACGTAGATCATCGGGAAAGAAGGCTCGCCGCGCAGGCGGTACAGGATGGTCGGGCTGTTCTGGACGATCGTGTTCGCGTCGGCAAGTTCCCGGATGTATTGCGCCCGGGCCAGCGAGACGCCGAGGAGATCGGCCAGCGTCCTCAGCGTGTCGTTCTCCGCCCACGACCACTGCCGCTGGGCGCTGGACGAGTCGATGAAGTTCAGGCCGCCCCAAAGCTTGCCCTCGATCAGCACCGGGAGCTGGAGGGACGAACGCATCTCCGCTTTCTCAAACACCTCCCGATAAGGCTGCGCCATGTCGCCGACGAAAAACGACGTCTGCTCGCCCACCAGCGTCGGCGCGACCGTCTTCGGCAGAGTCGCGGTGAGATCGAGATCCTGAAGCGCCGGGTTGTCGATCATCCGCATCATCCCTAGCGCGCACCATTCGTACTTCACGGAGGACCGGAGATGGCCCTGCTGGTCGGCAGCAATCGCGTTCAGCTGAACGCGGCTGACCGCGACGGTCTGGCCGATCAGCTCGAGCACCCGCGGGATGGCCTCGTCGATATTGAGCGCGCTCAGAAGCTCGGAGGCGCTCCTCGTAACCGCCTTGAGAAGCGCGTCGTGTTCGCGCAGCGCATCCTCCGCCGCCTTCCGTTCGCCCAGCTCCCGCTCGAGGGAACGGTTGGACCGTTTCAGCTCTTCGGTGCGGCGGGCCACCGTCTCCTCGAGTTGTGTCTGATGACCCGCCAGCGCCGCGTTCCGGTCCTGCACCGCCTCCAGCATGCTATTGAACGCCTGGGCCAGCCCGCCGATCTCGTCGGCGCCTGCGGGCGTCACGCGCACGCTGTAGTCCCGGTCCCTCGAAACACCCTTCATCGCGCGCGATAGCGCGAGAATGGGATCCACGATCCCCCGCTGAAGCCTGAGAAACAGGAACGCCGCGAGCGAGAACGCCGCAGCCGCGGCCACGACGATCAGCATGCTTTCGGTCCCAAGCCCCCGGTAGAGCTGGCGCAGATCGGATTCGAGATAGATCGTGCCCAGCCGCTCGCCCTTGAGAAAGATGGGCGCGGAAAGGTCGAGATGATCGACGGAGAAGTGGAGGACGCCGTGTTGCATCTCGGGCTTCACTCTCTGCGCATGGCTCGCCTTCGCGCCGAAGGTTGCAAACAAAAGGCCCTTTTTGTCGTAGATCGCCCCGAAGACGACGTCGGGAGTGGCCTCGAGAGCGGCGAGGGTGTCGGTCGCGGCCTTGCGGTCGTCGAACACGAGCGCGGGGGCCGCGTTCGTCCCGATCATGGCTGCATAGGTTGCAAGATCGTCGGCCGTTTTATTGCGCCACTCGATCACCCCTTGAACGAATACCAACACGGCGAGAATGGAGAGCGCGAACCCCGTCGTGAGAAGGCCCACGACCAGAAGCTTGCGCCGGTTCGGCATGTCACGGAACGGAACCCTCTTACTCATTGGCCCTCTCCCTGTCGCGGGTGATCCGCGCCAGCTTGAGTAGCTGCGAGCTGATCGAGAGGCCCGCGCGCCTCGCCGCATCGACGTTGATCTCGAACCGGACTTTCTGGTTCTCGATGAAGAAATTGATGATCACGCCCCGCTCGGCGAATCCTCGTGTGTCGCCCACGGTCAGCACTGGGCTGCCTTTCAGCGTCGCCAGGACGCGATCGAGATCGCCCGCCTGCGAGCGCGGGATGAACAAGATCTGACAGCCGGCGGCGGCCGAGGGCGCCGTAACCAGCGAGACCTCCAGTCTCCGGTCGCCGACCGCCTTGCCCTTGACCGCGTCCATGCTGGCGCCGAACGGATCGTCCCGCAGCAGGCATAGCCGAAGAGTCGCATCGGGAGCTTTTTCCGCAGGCCATTGGATGAACTTCGCGAAGTTGTAGAGAAACGCGGCCTTGACCTCGTATTCGGGCGCGGAAGACGCGGGATAGGCGCGCGCCGCGGCGACGAGTGCGAGGCAGCCGGCAAGCACCGACAATCCGGTCCGCCAACAATGCCGAAGCGCCGCGCGCCATGGGTGCGCGCGGCGAGGCAAGTTGCATGAATCTGGGAGCTCGGGTCGCGAAAGCTTGGAGTCATTCGGCCCCGGCGGCGTATCGGGCAGCACACCGGCCACCGCTCAGAACTTCGCTGAGAGGTTCAGATAGACGCTGCGCGGAACCTCGCTTGGAACGACGTCCAGGCCGCCGAATTCCGGATGCCGGGCGTGCGTCAGATTTTGCCCGGAAAGGCTGATCTCGATGTTGTCGGTCGGCCGCCAGCCGAAGCGCAGATCCAAGCGCTCGTACGCTGGGACATCTTGGCTGGGGAGAGGGCCGACGACGTACAGGGCTCCGTCGAATTCCAGATTCCAGGGCAAATCCAAATAAGAGCGGATTTGGCCCTGATGCTGCGGGCTGCTTCCTTCGAAGTAATTCTCCTGAGACAAAGCCGGGTCTTGAAATTGAGTGACGCCGCCCGGGTCGACATGCATTTGCACGTTCAACCACGAATAGCTCGCGGCGAGCCGCCACGCGTCTGTGACCTGCCAATTGGCGGATATTTCCGTTCCTATCGCTTCGCCGCTCAGAAAGTTGCCGAAGCGATTCGTGATCAACAGGTGCGGCGGCGCCGGCGTCGCCATGAAAACGGGGGACCCGGGCTCGATGCTGTTGTGGTGGGTATAGATGTTGTAAAAGGCCGAAAATTCGACGCTGAACTCGTGTGTCAGCTGATTGCGATAGCCGGCCTCCAAAGCCAGGAGATCATCCGACTTCTGGTCGGGGTTGCCCTGCAGGACGACCAGCACCGGCGGCGCGCCGGGTGTCGCGGATAGATTTGCGGTTATGTTCCGGACGACCCGCGAAGGCGTATGCACCGCGCGTGACACGGCGCCCCACACGGCCTGATTGCCCGCGGGCTCCCACAGAAGTCGCGCGCTGGGCTGGTACTGGAAGCCTGTCGCGCTGCTGTGCTCGAACTTCGAGCCCACGGTCAGGTGAAGATCGTTCCCGAGCGCGATTTCGTCCTGTCCGAAAACGTTGAATATCTGCGTGCTCAGGCTTGCCGGAATGAACTGGGTGAAGACCGTGTTGCGTATGCTGTCCTCGATGTCGCGAACACCGAAGCCCCAGATCACCTCGTGGTCCTCGCCCCAGCGGAAACGGTGCTGGACATCCAAATCGTAGGTGTCGATCGTCACGCCTTGGGTGGCGTCGCCGCGATCCGTGCGGTCATAGAATGATTGGACGGTGAGGCCGGAGGTCGCGGACAGACGCCGGTGCCAACGGAACAGGGCATGCCCCCCGATGATCGCCTCCGTCGTGTCCAGCTGATAGCTCGCCAACGGGCTGAGGGTGGCGGTGCTCCGGGTCAGATCCGAGGCGCCCTTGTAGAAGTCGCCTTCCAAGAGCAGGGTGTCGTCCTGCGTTGGCGCCCAATCGGCGCGGAATCCGCCGCGCCCTTGATGCCAGGAGTCGTGCGTGTCGTTCCCGGCATTGTCGACGAAGCCATTGCGGTCGAAGCCTTTTGCGAACACGCGGAGGTAGCCGGAGTCGGCGAACTTCCCGCCGTAACGCACGGCGCCACCACCGTTTTCCAGGTTCCCCGTGGTTGCCGCCGCGAAGATCCCTTGGGTATCGCGGGCATTCTTGGTGATGATGTTGATGATGCCGTTGACGGCGTTGGCTCCCCACAAGGTGCCGCCCGGCCCGCAAATCACCTCGATGCGATCGACGTCGTGCAAAAGCGTATCCACCGTGTCCCACTCGACTCCGGAGGTCAGCGGCGAATACACGCTGCGCCCGTCGACCAAAACCAGCAGCTTGTCGGCAAACCGGCTGTTGAAGCCGCGGGTGCTGACAGCCCACTTGTTGGCGGTGATTTGCGCGACATCCATCCCCGGCACCATGCGCAACAGTTCCGGGATGGTGACCACGCCCGAGCGGCGAATATCCTCCTGGGTGATCACATAGACGGCGAAAGGAGACGCAAGGAGCTTCTGCGGCCTCTTGGCCGCCGTGGTCACCTCCACGTTCATGAACTGTTCGATCGAAAGCGACGTGAGCGCCGAGGCGCTTTCCGGTTCGTCCGCCGTCCCGGCGTCGTCCGCCGCCAGCGCCGGCCGCGTCAGCGGGGCGAGCGCGGCGGCGAGGCTCGCGATCAGCCACAGCGTTGGCGCCTTCATCGCATCGACCTTCTCGCCACGCGTCTCCCGCCCCGATCGAGAACGCCGCTGCCCCCCGCAGCAAAGGGACCGCGGCGACGGCAGTGTCCTAAAGTCAAAAGCATAAGGATGGCGCACGCGGACCGCGTTGATCTGCATTAACGGGCAAGTCGGGTTCTTGTCCTCGAAATCGGGGGCTGCCGGGCCCTTCGCCGCCCCCCGGCGCCGTGGCAAGATCGGAGGCATGAACCCGCGCCGTTTTGGCAAATGGGCCGTCGCATTCCTCGCCCTTGGCGTCGCTTCTTGTGTCTCGGCCCAGAGCTGGGAAGCGGTGCGGCTCCTGCGGGACATCGACGCACGCGGCGGACCGAGCGAGCTGAAGAAGACGGTCCCGGCGCCGACCCGGACCACGATCGCCTATCGCGCCGGGGCCGGCGCCGCCGACCTTTACCGGCCGAACCAGCCGGTCGGCGCGGGCCTCGTGCTGGTGCCGGGGTTCACGCCGCAGGGCAAGGACGATCCGCGCGTGGTCGACCTCGCCATGAGTCTCGCGCGCGCCCGATTCCTGGTCCTCGTCCCCGACCTCAAGGGCTCGCGCGAGATGCGGGTGCGCATCGAGGATTCCCGCGACATCGCCGACGCCGCGAGCTATCTCGCGAAGACCGCCGCGCTGCCCCGCCGGGATATCGGGGTCGTCGCCATCTCTTACGCCGTCGCCCTCGCCGTGCTCGCGACGATGCGCCCGCAGGGGAAACGCTCGATCGGGTTCGTGGTCGGGATCGGCGGCTACTACGACGTGGCCACCGTCGTGACCTTCATCACGACGGGCCGATACCGCGAAGCGGGCGCGTGGCGAACCGCGCGCCCCCTTCCGGCCGCCAAATGGATCTTCCTTGCGAGCAACGTGGACGCCCTTGCCGACCCCCGCGACCGCAAGGCGCTCGCGGCCATCGCCGCCCGGCGCATCCGCGATCCCGATGCCTCCATCGGCGACCTCGCCACCACCCTCGGCCCCGAGGCCAGGTCCCTGCTCGACCTTTTGACGAACACGGATCCGGACCGCGTTGAGGCGCTGATCGCGAAGCTGCCCGCGCCGGTGCGCCGGCACATGGAGAGCCTTTCGCTGCGGAACTACGACCTGTCCGACTTGGCGGGACGTCTCATTCTGATCCACGGGCGCGCCGACCCCATGATCCCCTATACGCAAAGCGTGGCGCTCGCGGCGGCGGTCCCCGGCACGCAGCTGTTTTTGATCGACGGCTTTTCGCACATCGATCCCCGGAACGTGGGGCTGATCGGTCAGCTGCAGCTCGTGGACGCCATCCAGGCGGTTCTGGAACGGCGGCGCGCCCCGCCGCCGTGACGCGGCGCCGCTCCTTGGAAGGGACGGACCCGTCTCGTGCTAGCGTATAGGCGATGGCCATGAAGCTGACCTTTCTCGGCACCCGCGCCAACGTGCCGCACAGAACCCGCCGGCATCGCCGGCACAGCGCGCTGTTGATCTCCACGGGCCGGAAAAGGGTGCTGGTGGATTGCGGCTTGGACTGGCTGGGAAAGGTCGCCGCGTTGAAGCCGCACGCCATCCTCGTCACCCACGCCCATCCCGACCACGCCTGGGGCCTGAAGGACGGCGCGCCCTGCTCCGTCTTTGCGACGAAGGCGTGTCACGAGGGGATGGCCGATTATCCGCTGCGCGATCGCCGGATTCTGACGCCGCGAAAAGCCAAGAGGGTGCAAGGGCTGACCGTCACGGCCTTCCCTGTCGTTCATTCCCTGCGCGCGCCGGCGGTCGGGTTCCGCATCACGTTGCGCGGCTGCGCCCTGTTCTATGTCCCCGACGTCGTCGCTATTCTGGAGCCCGAGGCCGCGCTCTCGGGGATCGACCTCTACGTCGGCGACGGCGCGACGATGACGCGCCCTCTGGTGCGCCGAAGAGGAAACCGGCTTTTCGGCCACACGACGGTGCGAGCGCAACTGGGATGGTGCCGAAAGGCGGGCGTGCGGCGTGCGGTCTTCACCCATTGCGGGAGCGAGATCGTCGATGGCGACGAGCGCAAGCTGGGCGCCAAGCTCCGGGCCCTGGGGCGCGAGCGTGGCGTCGCGGCGCGTTTCGCCTATGATGGGCTTGAGATGACCCTGCCCTGAAGACCGCGCGTGCGGCGAGGAAACGAGCAATGCCCGAATTGCCCGACGTCGAGTGCTACCGCCGCCATCTGACGGCGACGTCGCTCGGTCGCGCGATCGCCGATGTGACGGTGCGCAAGGCCAAGGTGCTGGAACTCCCGGCCGCCAGACTCCGCAAGGCGCTGCGCGGCCGGCGTATGAAAGCCACGCGCCGGCGCGGCAAGCATCTGCTGGTTGCGCTCGACGACGGCCGCTGGCTCACACTTCATTTCGGCATGACCGGCCGGCTGCTCCATTTCAAGGACCCGGCCGACGATCCAAAGTACGACCGAGTCCGGTTCGACTTCACGGACGGAACGCATCTCGCCTTCGACGATCGGCGCCAGCTGGGACGTATCGGCCTGACCCGGGACGCCGACGCCTTCTTCGACGAACATGAGCTCGGCCCCGACGCGCTGGATCCGGCGCTGAGCGAGGCCAGGTTCGTGGTCCTGTTCGCGGGGAAGAAAGGCAACGTAAAGGCGGCCCTCATGGACCAGTCGCTGGTTTGCGGCGTCGGCAACATCTTCTCCGACGAAATCCTGTTCCAGGCGCGTATCGATCCGCGCGCGAAGGTACAGGTCCTTGGGCGGGCGGAGCTGGGGCGGCTCTACCGCGCGCTCCGCAAGGTCCTGAAAACGGCGGTCGCGCGGGGCGCCGGATCGGAGGCGTTCGTCGAGGCGCTGCCGAAGAGCTTCCTCATCCCGCACCGGGCGAAGGACGCACGCTGCCCCCGCTGTCGTGGCCCGATCAAGATTCTCAAATTCTCCGGCCGCACCGCCTATTACTGCCCCGCCTGCCAGACCGCGGGCCGGCCTTCGCGTGGAACGGCCGGCGGCCGCGGCGGGCGCCGGCGGAAATAGCGCACGGGCCGCCAAAGGCGTTGCGGCGCCGTCGGACTCCACGGCACCATGAGGCGGCAGACGTGAAACCCTGGAGGATCGGGTTATGGCGACATTCATCATGTTGACGCGCATTGCCGCGGGTACGTTGCACTCGCCGGGTTCCTACGAGGAGCGCGAGCGCATCGTCATGGACCGCGTGCGCGCGGATTGCCCGAAAGTGGAGTGGCTCGGCAGCTATGCTGTGCTCGGCCCTTACGATTATGTGGATGTGTTCAGCGCGCCCGATACGGAAACGGCGGCCAAGGTCTCGGTGCTGGTCCGCTCGCTCGGCCAGGCCCATACCGAGCTGTGGCCGGCCGTGGAGTGGACCCGGTTCAAAGAAGTCGTCCGCGGCCTTTCGCCCGGTCCGGCATGACGGTGAGCGGCGGGGCTGCGGTTGCCGGGCGCAAGACTTGATCGGGCGCCTCGCGCGACCAGATTCGATAGATGGTGCAGCCATCCCGGCACGGGCCTGCGGTTGGCCCTATGATTTGGCGCATCGGGCGTGCCCTCGGGTACGGTCGAAAGGACCGGAGCGGTTCACGAGACGGGTGAAGAATGGCGGAACGTATCACCGGGGGCGACAAGGACGTCCTGCTGGTAACGGACATCCAGAACGATTTCTGCGCCGGCGGTGCGCTCGCGGTGCCGCGGGCCGATGAGATCGTCCCTGTCGTGAATCGCCTCGCGCGACGCTTTGCCCATGTCCTTCTGGTCCAGGACTGGCACCCCCCAGGCCACACGTCCTTCGCAAGCTCGCATCCCGGCAGGCACCCCTTCGAAACGATCGAACTGGCCTATGGCGCCCAGACATTGTGGCCCGACCATTGCGTGCAAGGGACCCCCGGAGCGGATTTCCACCGCGGCCTCGACGTGCCCCACGCCGAGCTCATCGTCCGCAAGGGCTTTCACAAGGATGTCGACTCTTACTCGGCCTTCTACGAGAACGACCACAAGACCCCGACCGGCCTTGCCGGCTATCTCCGCGAGCGGGGACTGCGCAATCTGTTCCTGGTCGGGCTTGCCACCGACTATTGCGTGCGGTTCTCGGCGGTCGACGCGCGCCGCGAAGGATTCGAAGCGGCGGTCATCGAATCGGCCTGCCGCGCCATCGACCTCGAGGGATCGCTTCGCGCGGCGCTCGCGGAAATGAAGGCGCAAGGTGTCGCCCTCCTGTCCGAAGAGCTGATCGAGACCGGCCCCTGACGGTCGCGGTCACCGTTGTTGCCGGTCGAAAGCGCGGGCAAGCTCGCGGAGCGCCGGCGCCACGGTGACGGGAAACGCAGCGGCCGGCCCGAGCCCGCGCAGGTCTTCGGGCAGGCGCGCGAGGCCATCGGCGGCGCGGGCCCGGATGGCCGAAAGCGTCTCGGCCGCCTCGACCCTTTTCCCCGCCCGCATCAAGGGAACGACGAGCGGCGCCCCCTCCTGGAGGTCGCTCTCGAGCGTCAGGATGTCGCCGGCCATGCGGCCGTCCGCGCCGAACCGGCGGAAAACCTGCTTGCGGCCGGGCCAGGTTTCCTTTCCCGGCGATCGTTTCCGGCGCGGGGTGCCGGCATATTCCATCAGCTTGTACGCGCAGTCGAGGAAAGGCGCATCCGACGAGGTCGTCAGATGGGTTCCGATGCCGAAGCCGTCGATCGGCGCGCCCGCCGCTTCGGCGCGCTGCATGAAGAATTCGTCGACGCCGCTGCTCACCATGATCCGCACGTCCCTAAGGCCGCCTTCGTCGAGGATGCGCCGGACGCTGTGCGAAAGCGCGATCATATCGCCGCTGTCGAGGCGCACGCCGCGCAGGGTAATGCCGGCGCGCTCGAGCTCCGGCGCCAGCCGGACAACCGTGCGGGCCGCTTCCTCGGTGTCGTAGGTATCGATGAGGAGAACGACGTCCTTGGGCCAAGTCTCGGCGAAGCGGAGAAAGGCGTCGCGCTCCTTCTCGTGCGCCTCGATGAAGGAATGGGCCATGGTCCCGAAGGTGGGTATCCCGAATTCGCGCTCGGCGAGCACGGTGGCGGTTCCCGTAAATCCCGCGATAAAGCTCGCGCGCGCGGCGAGCAAGCCGGCTTCGGCGCCGTGGGCGCGGCGCATGCCGAAGTCGACCAGGAGCGTGTCGGGACGCGCCAGGACCATGCGCGCCGCTTTGGATGCGATCAGGCTCTGGAAATGCAGCAGGTTGACAAGGCGGCTTTCGACCAGTTGCGCCTGGGGAAGCGGCGCAACAACGCGCAGGAGCGGTTCGTCGGGGAAAAACACGGTGCCTTCGCGCATTCCGTCCACGTCGCCCGTAAAGGAAAGCTCCGCCAGCCAGTCGATGAACGCGGAATCGAAACGCCCGCCCCGGCGCAGCCAGTCGATTTCCTCTTCCGTGAACGCCAGCGCCTCGAGAAAGGCGAGGGCTTGTTCCTGTCCCGCGGCAAGCAGGAAATTGCGTTGCGGCGGCAACCGGCGGACATAAAACTCGAAGACTGCCGTGTCCTGCATCCCATGCTGCCAATAGGCCTGGAGCATGGTGAGCTGGTACAGATCGGTCAGAAGCGGGGAGACGGTCGGGATCATCGGGCCGCAGGATTTCTCCGCTCAACCTCGGTTGCCGCCGCGCAGCGCCGGTGCGGGCAGAGAATACGGCACCGGGCGCCGGAGATCGAGCCTTGCCTCCCGAGCCCGCGCCGCGCCGCTTTCGGCACCCGCGTTCACTCGGCCCGAAGAGGCGACCGGCGCACGCTTTGCCCTCTAGCCGCCCGCCCCGTCGCCGCGGGGCACGGGGCCGGTTTGCGTTCCGGCCGGCCGCGCGGCTTCCGAAAGCATTTCGCTCACTTCCGAATCGGTGACTTGCCGGAAATTCTCGTAGTACAGGCTGATCGCGGCGAAATCGGCAGGCGCCGCGAGACACTCGATCTCGTCCACGTCGCGGCGAAGGTCGGCAAGGGTGTCGGCGGGCGCGACCGGAACGGCGAGAACCAGCCGGCTTGGCCGCGCGCGTCGCACGGCCCGTAGCGCCGCGCGCACGGTCGCGCCCGTGGCGATCCCGTCGTCGACAACGATCGCGGTCTTGCCTTCGATGGCCGGACGCGGCCGCCCGGCGAGGTAAAGCCCCCGCCGGCGTTCGATCTCCTCGAGCTGGCGATCGCGCTCCGCGGTGAGATAGGCCTCCGGCACGCCGAGCGCCGCCACGATCTCGCGGTTGACGGCCATCTCCGGCCGCTCGCCGTCCGCCACCGCGGCAATCGCGAGCTCCGGCTGCATGGGCGCGCCGATTTTGCGCACCAGGACGATGTCGAGGGGGGCGGCGAGCGTGCGTGCGATCTCGAAAGCCACGGCGACGCCGCCGCGCGGAAGCGCGAGGACGAGCGGCTGCCGGTCCTTGAAACGCAGAAGCCGCTCGGCGAGCTGGCGCCCGGCGTCGGCGCGGTCGCTAAACATGGCGCCGCCGGCTCGCCGGGCCCCCCGCAAGATGAGCGAGGAACCAATCCCGCGCGAGCGCCGTGACCTGTTCGAGCGTTCCCGGTTCTTCGAACAAGTGGGTGGCCCCCGGGACGATCTCGAGCTTCTTTTCGCACCGAAGCTGGGAAAGCGCGGCCCGGTTCAGCTCGATGACGACGTCATCCGCGCCGCCCACGATGAGGAGGGTGGGCGCCATCACCGCGCTCAAGGCCGGGCCGGCGAGGTCGGGGCGGCCGCCGCGCGAAACGATGGCGCCGACGTCGCTGTCCTTGAACGTGGCGGCGACGAGCGCGGCGGCGGCCCCGGTGCTCGCCCCGAAATATCCGATGCGGGCGCCCCGCAGTTCCGTTTGCTCGCGCAACCAGCCGGTCGCAAGAGAAAGGCGCGCGGCGAGAAGCCCGATATCGAACACGTTGGCACGGTCGGCGGCCTCGCGCTCGGTCAGAAGGTCGAACAGCAGCGTGGCCAAACCCGCTTTCGACAGCGCCGTTGCCACCTGGGTGTTGCGCGGGCTGAACCGGCTGCTGCCGCTGCCGTGAGCGAACACCACGACGGCCGTGCTTTGCCGCGGCACATTCAAGATTCCGCCGAGCTCGAAGGGCGGTATCGATACCTCGCGGCCCTGCACCTCGCCTCTCCTCCGCGTCCCCCATGCCACCCGTCGTCACTCTGCCGAGCACGCGCGGCTCGAGAAACCCGATCGGGACTCGGGACGCCTCCGCGCCGAAAAGTGCCTTTAAATAATAACTTGCGGTTCGTCAGGCCTGAAGGCATTTATACGGGTCAAGGGACGGGGTTATCTCTCCGACATGGCTTCCTTCCCCGGCCGGGTTCCTCGGCTGTGGGGCAAAAAAATGGCGCGCACCCGCGGCGCGCCGCCACGGGAGGCGGAAACGCGATGGTCGCCCGGGACGAAGTCCTTCTTTTTGCGCTCAATGCCAGCCGCGAATTCGGCGAGCGGGTCAGCCGCCGTCTCGAGATTCCGCTGAGCGAACACGAGGAGCGCGAATTCGAGGACGGCGAGCACAAGTCGCGGCCCCTCGTCAACGTGCGCGGGCGCGACGTCTTCGTGATCCAGTCGCTGCACGGCGACAACACGCAAAGCCCGAACGACAAATTGTGCCGGCTCCTCTTTTTCGTGGGTGCAATCAGGGATGCCTCGGCGGGCCGCATCACGACCGTCATTCCCTATCTCGCCTACGCCCGCAAAGACCGCAAAACGAAATCGCGCGATCCGGTCACGATGAAATACGTCGCGGGCCTTCTCGAATCCGTGGGCACGAATCGCGTCGTGACGCTCGATGTCCACAATCTCGCCGCGTACCAGAATGCGTTCCGTTGCGGCACGGACCACCTCGAGGCCAAGAAGCTGTTCGTGGATTATTTCGCCGCGCGGCTCCGGGACCAGGACATCGTCGTCGTTTCGCCGGACGTCGGCGGGGTCAAGCGCGCGGAGCTCTTTCGCCAAGCGCTGAGCCAGGCCTTGGGCCACGACATACCCGCGGCGTTCATGGAGAAGCAGCGCAGCGCGGGCGTGGTCACCGGCGATGCGATCGTCGGCGATCTCAAGAACCGGGTTGCCATCCTGATCGACGACCTCATCAGCACGGGCACCACCATCGCGCGCGCCGCGAAGGCCTGCCGCGCCTCGGGATCGGGCAAGGTCTTCGTCGCCGCTTCCCACGGCCTCTTCGTGGGCGCCGCCAACGACGTTCTCGCGGATCCCGCCATCGAGAAAGTGGTGGTGACCGATACGGTCCCCCCGTTCCGCTTGCGCCCGGAGCTGGTGGAGGAAAAGCTCGTGGTCCTCGATACCTCGGTGCTGATGGCCGAGGCGATCGCGCGAATCCACGCGGGCGGCTCCATCGTCGATTTGCTGGAGTCGTAAGCGGCGGCGCCCGCATGCGCGGGCGGGGGCGAGTCGGCTAGCCGAGGCGACGTGCGAAGCCGTCCGCAAGGCCAAGGTAATCGGCGGCCAAGCCGCGCCACTTTTGGGGCTCGCGAACGACCGGCTCCCGCAGGTGCCAGAGCGCGAGCTTGGCGCGCAAACAGGCGCGCGCGCCTTTATAGAACAGGACAAGGACCTCGGGCGGCCGGTCGCCGGTGATTTCTTGGTACGTTTCGAACAGCAGCGGCCCGATCGACGGCGCGCCCAGACGGTCGCACTCCATGGCGAGAAAGGCGAGCTCGTCCGCGGGGTCGAGCGTCCGGAACTGAAGATTGAATTCCAGGCAATCGGTGATCAGCGCCTGCGGGCCGATGTAAACGTGCTCGGGCCTCAGATCGCCGTGCGCTTCGACGATGCGGCTCTCCTCGACCCGCGCGTCGAACAGGTCCTTGCGGCGCTCGAGAAAGTCCAATTGCACGGCGTGCACGCGCCGCACCTGTTCTTCGGGCAGCCGATGCTCGGGCTTTTCGAGCTCGGCCAGGTTGGCGCCTATGTCCCGGGCAAATCGTTCCCGGTATTCGGCGACCCCGACCTCGACGGGCTCTGCGCGGGCGTAAAATTCGCCCAACAGAGACGCAACGCGGCGCACGTCGTCTTCGGTCCAGCTCCCTCGCCGGATCGCTTCCTGGAGCGTGCGTTCGGCGGGCAGCCGTCGCATCTTGACGAGCCAATCAATGACCTCGCCCTCGCCGCCGATCCGCATGCCCCCACCGGGAAGCGCCGTCAGAGCCACGACGCCCAGGTAGACATCGCGCGCCAGCCGCCGGTTGAGGCGCACTTCCTCCTCGCAGTCGTGGCGGCGCGCCTCGATGGTGCTGAAATCGAGGAACTCGTAGCGGACCGGCTTCTTCAGCTTGTAGGCGTGGCGCTCGGTGAGAAACACCCACGACATGTGGGTTTCGATCGCCTCAATGCGGGCGGGGCGCTCGGGATAGGTGTCCCTCTGCTTGAGGGCCCCGACCTTCGCGTCAATGCCGTCGGCTGGGCTCTCCCTCGTTTCCGGACCGCTTGGCACCCCCGACACCCGACCCCGCAGGCTGGAATATCAACGCCGAGGCCCAGCTGACCGGCCCGAGCCCCCGTTCAATTTAACAGCGCGCCGCGCCGCGTGCCACGGCCGCATGGCGGCGCATTGCGCCAGCCTAGGGCAAGCCACGCGGCGGTCAGCGGCACGAAGATCGTGCGCGGACGAACCCCGTCCGGCCCGGCAAGAAAGCGGCGTGTTTGACGACCCTGGCGCCCGGCCGGAAGAAAAACTATCCACATTAGCATAGGCAGTTCAGTGAGTTAGAGGGCAACCCGCAGGCACCCGGACGGGCCGTCCTTTCCGCACGCGCGGCCACTCCCGCCGGGCCGTCGGAAACACGGGCTGACAAGGAGGAGTCCGCAAGTAAGAATGTCGCGTTGTCGGCGTCCCGAGTTCCGAGCGAGGTCCGCAACCGCCGGGCGTTCAAATCCTGGATGGGGGAAGGCTAGGCAGATGCCCACCATGAAGAAGAAACTCGCGGGCCTGGTTCTGGTCGTCGCCGCGGCGGCCGCGGGCGGGTACGTCTATGACCGGTTTTTCGAAGCGCCGCCCGCGGTTCCAACCGAGCTGACACTCTACGGCAACATCGACATTCGCGAGGCCGATCTCGGCTTCAACGACGACGGCCGGGTCGATCGCATGCTCGTCGAAGAGGGCGATACGGTCCACAAGAGCCAGCTCCTGGCCAGCCTCGATGCGAGCCGTTACGAAGCGCAGGCGAACGCCACCAAAGCGAAAATCTCGGCGCAGCAGGCGGTGTTGGAGCGGCTTCTTGCCGGCAGCCGGCCCGAGGAGATCAAGAAGGCGCGCGCCGACGCCGAAGCCATCAAGATCAATCTCGCCAACGCCCGCGCGCACCTGACGCGCACCGAGAATCTCGTGAAACAAAATTTCGCCCCGGCGCAGCAGCTCGATGACGACCGCGACCGCGTCCATGCGCTGGAGGCTCAACTCGATTCCGCGAAGCAGACGTTGGAGCTTGCGATCCAGGGACCACGCAAGGAGGACATCGCACAGGCCCGGTTCCAATTGGCCGCCTTGCAGGCGGACCTGGCCCTCGATCTCGAGCTGATAAAGGACACCAAGCTGTACGCGCCGGAGAACGGCATCGTGAAGGTGCGAATCGTCGAGCCCGGCGCCATCGTGCAGGCACAAACGCCTGTTTACACCATCGCCGTGATGGATCCGGTGTGGGCCCGGACCTACGTCTCCGAGCCCGACCTCGGCAAGGTGCGCCCCGGAATGAAGGCCGAGATCTTTACCGACAGCGCGCCCAACAAAGCGTACGAAGGATGGGTCGGGTTCATATCCCCGGTCGCCGAGTTCACGCCCAAGACCGTCGAGACGCCCGAAGTGCGCACCAGTCTCGTCTACCGTCTCCGAATCTACATTCGCAACCCGACAGGGGGGCTGCGGCAGGGCATGCCGGTGACCGTGCGCCTCAAGCTCGACGGGAATACGGCCGGCACAACGCCGGCATCCGCGCCCGGCCACGGCGACGGAGGGGAAACGTCCCCATGACGCCGGTCGTGGAGTTCCACGACGTCGTGAAGCGCTTTGTGAGCAAGGGCCGCAGCGTCACGGCCATCGATCACCTGTCGGGGCGGATCATGCCCCGCCGGATCACCGGGCTGGTCGGGCCGGACGGCGCCGGAAAGACGACGCTCATGCGCCTGATCACGGGCCTCCTCAAGCCGGACGAGGGCCAAATCCGGGTTCTCGGCATGGACAGCGTCGAGCAGGCGCAAGGGATCCAGGCGACGGTGGGTTACATGCCACAGCACTTCGGCCTTTACGAAGATCTCAGCGTCGCGGAGAACTTCGCGCTTTATGCGGACCTCCAAGGCGTCACCGGCGGCGCACGCCGAACCCGCTTCGAACAGCTCATGGCGTTCACGGCTCTCGGCCCGTTCCGCGACCGTCTGGCCGGCCGGCTCTCCGGCGGGATGAAGCAGAAGCTTGGCCTCGCCTGCGCGCTCGTCCGCCGCCCACGCTTTTTGCTGCTCGACGAGGCGAGCGTCGGAGTCGACCCGCTGGCCCGCCGCGAGCTGTGGTCCATCGCCGAGAGCCTCGTCGCGGAAGGAATGAGCGTGCTGTGGAGCACCGCTTACCTCGATGAGGCCGAGCGCTGCGAGGACGTGATTTTACTGAGCAACGGCCAGCTGCTTCAATTCGGCCCGCCCGGCCCCATGAGCGAGCGCCTGGAGGGCCGAACGTTTTCGTTCCCGACCGAAGGTGTCGACAAGCGCTCGATCGTATGGCGGCTGCGCCGACACCCTTACGTTGTCGACGCGATCATCAAAGGAAGCTCGGTGCGCCTGCTGCTCGCCGCGCGGCCCGACGAAAGGCAGCTTGGCGAGCTCGCGAGCGACACGGGACACGCCGCGGCGGCCATCGCGCCCACGCGGCCCAGCTTCGAGGACGCGTTCATCGCGCTTCTCACGGAGCGGCAAAAAAAAGCCCCGCCGGAGCGACCGGCGCCGGAACCGCCGCCGGCGCCGCCGGATACGAGGCGCGGCGAACCGGTGATCCGTGTCGAACGGCTGAGTCGGAGCTTCAACTCGTTTCGCGCCGTCGACGGGATCGATTTTGAGGTGACCAAAGGCGAGATATTCGGCCTGCTGGGCCCCAACGGCGCCGGAAAGTCGACGACCTTCAAGATGCTTTGCGGCCTCTTGCCGCCCTCCGCCGGGAAGGCCCTGGTGCTCGGCATCGATCTGCGAAGAGCCGCCGCCGCGGCGCGCGCCCGCATCGGATACATGGCCCAGAAGTTCTCGCTGTACGCGAACATGAGCGTCCTGCAGAACCTGACCTTCTTCGCCCGCGCCTATGGCCTGAGCGGCCACGATCGGAAAACCATGATGGCGCGCATGATGGAGGAATTCGGCTTGCGGGATTTCGCAGAAGCGGCCAGCGGCGATCTGCCGCTCGGCTACAAGCAGCGGCTCGCCCTCGCCTGCGCCATCATGCACCATCCGGGCATTCTTTTTCTCGACGAGCCGACCTCGGGGGTCGACCCGCTCGTGCGCCGGGAGTTCTGGAGTCGCATCACCGCCATGGCCACGTCCGGCGTCACGGTCCTGGTCACGACCCATTTCATGGAAGAAGCCGAGTATTGCGACCGGATCGGCATCATCTACCGCGGCAAGCTGATCGCCGTCGGCTCTCCGGACAGGCTCAAGTCCGACCACCGCACGCCGGAACGGCCGGCACCGACGCTCGAGGAAGCCTTCATCGACCTCATCGAGCAAAACGACGCGGCGGACCATCCGTGACGCTCGCGGCGCCCAAGGAACCCGAAGGCGCCGGGGACGATCCCGCGCCCCCGCCATCCCGCGGTGGTTCCTTGCGCCGGCTCTTCGGCCTCGTCCGCAAGGAGTCGCTCCAGATCGTCCGGGATCCCAGCAGCATCTCGATCGCCTTCGTTCTGCCGGTCGCCCTGCTTCTCCTGTTCGGCTACGGGGTCTCGCTGGATGCGAAGCACGTCCCCCTGGCGCTCGTGATCGAGAACCCGACGAGCGAGACGGCGAGCTTCGCCGTGTCGCTGGCCAATTCCCCCTATTTCGCGCCCGTCATGATGCCGGACCGCCAGCGCGCCACCGAGGCGATGCTTGCCGGGGATATCGAGGGGATCGTCGTTCTCCGCAGCGATTTCGCGCGCCGGCTCTGGTCGCCCGAGGGCTCCGCGATTCAGGTCATCGTGGACGGCACCGATGCCAACACCGCACGGATCATCTCGGGCTACGTGGATGGCGCGTGGCAGAAGTGGCTCGCGCATTACGCGTCGGATCTCGGCCAGGACCTCTCTCCGCCGGTCGTCGTGGAGCAACGCGTCTGGTTCAATGCGGAGGTCCGCAGCCGCAACTTTCTCGTGCCCGGCCTCATCGCCATCATCATGACGCTGATCGGGACATTGCTTACGGCGATGGTCGTCGCCCGCGAGTGGGAGCGCGGCACCATGGAAGCCCTCCTCGTCACGCCGGTGCGGATCGGCGAGATCCTTCTCGGCAAGCTGATCCCCTACTTCGCGCTGGGCATGGGCGGCATGGCCATTTCGACCGGCATGGCGGTCTGGCTCTTCGGCGTGCCCTTCCGCGGCTCCCTTGCGGCCCTCATCGTGGTCTCCAGCCTCTTCATGCTGACCGCGCTCGGCATGGGCCTTCTGATCTCCACGGTGGCCCGGAATCAGTTCGTGGCTGGACAAGTCGCGATCATCGTGGCGTTCCTGCCAGCCTTCATCCTGTCGGGGTTCATCTTCGATATCGCGAGCATGCCGCCGGTGGTGCAGCTCCTGACCCACGTGATACCGGCGCGCTACTTCGTGTCCGCGCTTCAGACGCTCTTCCTGGCCGGAACCGTGCGGCCCATCGTCCTCTTCAACGGCGCCGCCCTGTTCGCCATGGCCGTCATCTTCCTGGCGCTGACGCGGCGCAAGACCTCGAAATCGCTCGAATAAGGCAAGCCCCATGTGGCAGCGAATCGCCGCATTGATTGTGAAGGAGTTCCTCGCGGTCTGGAAGGACAAGAGAAGCCGCACGGTCATCGTCGCGCCGCCCCTCATCCAGCTCCTGGTCTTCGGTTACGCCGCGACCTTCGACGTCACGCATGTGGCGACGGCCATCTACAACGAGGACAGCGGCCTTCTGTCGCGCGAGCTCGTGGCGCGGTTCCAGGGCTCCCCGAATATCGACGTCGTCGCCCGCCTCGATCGGGACGGCCAGATCGCCGAAATGATCGACCCGAAGCGGGCGAGCCTCGTCATACACATCGGCCAGACATTTTCGCGCGACATGCTGGCCGGCCGGCCCGCAACGGTGCAGGCCATTGTTGACGGAAGGGAATCGAACACCGCCCTCATTATTCTCAGCTATGTCAATCAGATCGTAAGCGAGTTCAATCGGGAATGGAGCGTGGCGTCCGGCAGGCCTCCTCCCCCCGCAGTCCTCGTCACCCGATCCTGGTTCAATCCCAATCTCGAAAGTCGCTGGTTCATTGTTCCCGGCATCGTCGCCCTGCTGACCCTGGTGGTCACGACCGTCGTGACCGCTCTGACGGTGGCCCGGGAGCGCGAGATCGGGACCTTCGAGCAGCTCCTGGTCACGCCCTTCACGCCGCTGGAGATATTGATAGGCAAATCCATGCCGGCACTCATGATCGGGCTGGGCGAGGCGACGTTGATTGTCGTTGTCGCCGTTCTCTGGTTCCGTATCCCGCTCTTGGGCAGCATCCCCCTCCTCTACGCGGGCCTCTTCCTCTACATTCTCGCGGTGATCGGCGTCGGATTGATGCTTTCCTCGCTCGCGCGAACCCAGCAACAGGCGATCCTCGGCGCGTTCCTGTTCGTCGTGCCGGCGGTGATCCTCTCCGGCTTCGCGACGCCGATCGCGAACATGCCGCCGTTCATCCAGGACATCACGCTGGTCAATCCGATGCGGTACTTTCTGTTCATCGTGCGGGGAATCTTTCTCGAGGACCTGCCGGCGCCAATCGTCTATGCGCATCTGTGGCCGATGGCCGCCATCGCCGTCGTGACCCTCGCCGGTGCCGGGTGGCTGTTCCGCCACCGCGCCGCATGACGCCGGCGGCGGCACGGCACTCCCGTCTCGCGCCACGCAACGCTGTCAACAGATTCGGGGGAGCTGTTCGCCGCTCAGCATATCCACGACCCGTTTGCCGCCGATCAGACTCGCCATCGTCACCACCGCCGGCGGTTCGGCCGTCACCTCTCCGATCACACGCGCCTCGGCGCCGCCGGAGTGCTCCGTGATCGCCGCCAAGGCCTTGTCCACCTGCGAGGGCGGCACGAAGGCGACGAAGCGCCCTTCGCTGGCGACATAGATCGGATCGAACCCCAGCAATTCGCAGGCCGCGCGGACATCGTGCCGCACCGGAATGGCGCTTTCCTCGACGGCGATCCCGAGGCCGGAGGATTCCGCGATCTCGACGAGCGCGCTGGCAAGGCCGCCGCGGGTCAGATCCCGCAGGCAATGGACGTCGATCCCGGAGTCCAGCAAAGCCAGGACCGGGCGCGCCAGCGGCGCGCAATCGCTTTCGATCGCGCTCTCGAATCCGAGCCCCTCGCGGACCGCCATCACCGCCATCCCGTGGCGCGCGATGTCCCCGCTCACGAGCACCCGGTCGCCCGGCCGCACGCGGCGCGGGTGGATCTCGACACCGGAATCGATGCGGCCGATGCCCGCCGTATTGATGAAGACCTGATCGCCCTTGCCCTTGTCGACGACCTTGGTATCGCCGGTCACCAGCCGAACGCCGGCGGCCTCGGCCGCCTGACGCATGGAGGCGACCACGCGGCGCAGGCTTTCCATGGGCAGGCCTTCCTCCAGGATGAAACCGGCGCTCAGGTAGAGCGGACGGGCCCCACACATCGCGAGGTCGTTGACGGTGCCGTTCACGGCGAGCGTGCCGATGTCCCCGCCGGGAAAGAAGATCGGCCGGACGACGTACGAATCGGTGGTGAAGGCCAATCGCCCCCCATCCAGATCGAGAACCGCACCGTCGTGGCGTCCGCCCAGGGCGTCATGGTGAAAGGCCTCGAGGAACAGCCTTTCGATCAGCTGGTGCATCATGCGCCCGCCGCCTCCATGGGCGAGCTGGACGGTCTCCTCTTCGGGAAGCGGCGCCGGGCAGGCCAGGGCGAAGGTCTTGCTTTCCATCGAATTAGACCTCGTTTTTGCAATTGCTACGCATGGGCTCGCCGCTCGGCGCCGTTTCAGCCTTGCGGTAGCGGTAATAAGCCGCACAGGCGCCTTCCGAGGAAACCATCGTGGCTCCGAGCGGATGCTCCGGCGTGCAGCGCCGCCCGAAATGGGGACAGTCGGACGGTTTCTTCAATCCTTTGAGAACCAGGCCGCTCATGCATTCCGAGCTCGCCTCGTCGGCGGGGGCGACCGCGCCGAACCGCCGCTCCGCGTCGAATCCGGCATAGGCCTCGCTCAGCCCCAAACCGCTCTGCGGTATCTCGCCGATGCCGCGCCACCGCCGCCGAATGACGCGGAAGACCTCGCCGATGATCTCCTGCGCGGGCCGGTTGCCTTCGCGGCGCACCGAGCGGCTGTACTGGTTTTCGACCTCGGCCTGCCCGCTCTCGAGCTGCCGCACGCACATATAGACGCCTTGGAGGATGTCGAGGGGCTCGAAACCCGTCACCACGATGGGAACCGAATGCCTGCGGGCGATCGGCTCGTATTCCTCGAAGCCCATGATGGTGCAGACATGCCCGGCCGCCAGAATCCCCTGGATGCCGTTTTCCGGCCCGGTGAGAATCGCCTCGAGTGCCGGCGGCACCAGGACGTGGGAGACCAGCATCGAGAAGTTTTGCAGGCCCTCGCGCTTGGCCCGATAGGCCGCCATGGCGTTGGCGGGTGCGGTCGTCTCGAACCCGACGGCGAAGAAAACGACCTCTTTGGCCGGATTGGCGCGCGCGAGCGCCAGCGCATCGAGCGGCGAATAGACGATCCGGACATCGGCACCGGCCGCCTTGGCGGACAGCAAGCTTCCAGACGTGCCAGGGACCCGCAGCATGTCCCCGAACGAGCAGAAGACCACCTGCGGGAGTGATGCGATCTCAATCGCCTTGTCGATGTATTCGACCGGCGTCACGCAGACCGGGCATCCGGGGCCGTGAACGAGCGTGACGTCGGGCGGAAGAAGACGGTCGAGCCCGAACCGCACGATGGCGTGCGTTTGGCCGCCGCAGACCTCCATGATCGTCCATGGGCGGGTCACGGCGCGGGCGATCGCCTCGGCATAGCGCCGCGCGGCACCGGCATCGCGATATTCGTCCATGAACCGCATCACGGGCCTCCCACGGGATCCAGCTGCTCGCCGATTTGTTGGAGGTAATCGAGCGTGCGGCACGCTTCGGCCTCGTCGACCACGCTGATGGCGAAGCCGACGTGGACCAGCACATAGTCGCCGGCGGCCGCGTCGGGGACATAGGCGAGGTTGATTTCCTTCCGGACGCCGCCGAAATCGACCGTGCCGATCCGCATGAGCGGCGAGCCGCCGCTGATCGAGACGATCTTGCCGGGAACCGCGAGACACATGGACCTATCCCCCCGCCATCACCCGCGCGGCCCAAGCCGCCTGGCCGAGCGAGAGCCCGCCGTCGTTCGGCGGGACCCGGTGGTGCCAATAGGGGCGGAATCCCTCTTTTTGGAGGCGCCGGACGGTCCGCTCGGTCAGGTATCGGTTCTGGAAACAGCCGCCCGTCAGCACCACGTCTTCCTGCCCGGCCGCACGGGCGGCGGCCACGACGGCCTCGGCCAGCGTGTTGTGGAACGCCGCCGCGATGGTGGCCCGCCCGGCCCGCGCATCGAGCGCGGAAAGGATTTCGCTCAACATCGGCCCCCAGTCGACGGTGAACCGCACGACATCGGCGTCCCCCGCCATTTCGCCGAGATCGAAGGCGAACCGCGCATCGGTGTCGACCGAACTGGCCGCCCACTCCAGCTCCGCGGCCGCTTGGCCTTCGTAAGTCGCCTGCTGCCTCAGCCCAAGGAGAGCGGCCACGGCATCGAACAGCCGGCCGGCACTGGACGTGACCGGCGCGTTGATTCCACGCTCGAGAGCCGAGCGCAGAACCTTCCGCTCCGGCTCGCAAAAGGACTGCAGCGGCGCCAGCGATGTCTTTGCGAACGCCGCCGCGCCGAAGATTTCATGGAGCGCGCCGATGGCCGCGCGCCGCGGCTCTTTCATCGCCGCTTCGCCGCCAGGCAGCCGGAAGCGTCGCAAATGTCCGATCCGTTGCCACGACGGTCCCGAGACGAGGAGGAACTCGCCGCCCCAGACCGTTCGATCGGGACCGTATCCCGCGCCGTCCCACGCGACGCCGAGAACGGGGCCGTCGAGGCCGTGTTCCGCCATGCAACCGGCGACATGGGCCAGATGATGCTGCACACGGACGCAGGGAAGGCCCGAGCGTTCCGCGTAACGCGTCGGGCGATAGTCCGGGTGCATGTCACAGGCGATGACCTCGGGCCCGATATCGTGAAGCTTCATCGCCGCCGCGACCGCCCCCTCGAACGCCTGGACCGCCTCCGCGGTCTCCAGGTCGCCCATATGCGGGCCGACGAAGATGCCGCCGCCGGCCGACACCGATACCGTGTTCTTCAAATGGCCCCCCACGGCCAAGACCGATGGCCGGCGCCCTTCCCGGCCCCCGGGCTTGCCGACCGCAACGGGGGCATAGCCGCGCGCGGCACGCAGCACGAGCTCGCGGCCCATCGCCACGCGCACGACGGAATCGTCGACCGCGTGGACGATCGGCCGGTCGTGAACCAGGAACACGTCGGCGACCCCGGCCAAGCGACGCAGGGCGTCCCTCTCGTCGCTGACGATCGGCTCGTTCGAGACGTTGCCGCTCGTCGCAACGACCGGAAAGCCGAGTTCCGCCAACAGAAGATGGTGGAGCGGCGTATACGGCAGCATCGCGCCCAGCCAGGGACTGCCCGGCGCCACGGCGTCGGAAAGGGGCGGTCCCTCTTCGCGCGCGCGCCGCGGTACCAGGACGATGGGCGCTTGGGGCGAACGCAACAGCGCCGCTTCCTCAGGCGCCAACCGGCAGCACGCCTCGATCCCTTCGAGCCCCGGGAACATCAGGGCGAAGGGTTTCTCGGGTCTTTTTTTGCCCGCCCGAAGCCGGCCTGTCGCCTCGTCGTTCCGGGCGTCCGCGACGAGATGAAATCCGCCCAGGCCCTTGAGCGCGACGATGCGGCCGGCACGGATGGCCGAAGCCGCTTCCCGCAACGCATCGTGACGGCTGGCCAGAACGTCCCCGTCCCCATTCCAAAGCGCGATCTGCGGCCCGCAGTCCGGGCACGCGTTGGCCTGGGCGTGGAAGCGGCGGTTTCGCGGGTCCTCGTATTCATCGCGGCAGGCTCCACACATGGCGAAGCGGCGCATCGACGTGCGGTCGCGGTCATAGGGCAGCGACTCCATGATGCTGTAGCGCGGGCCGCAATTCGTGCAGTTCGTGAACGGATACAGATGGCGGCGGTCGCCGGGGTCGAATATCTCGCGCCGGCAATCGGCACACGTCGCGATATCGGGCAGGATCGCCGCCGTCTTCGCGCCGACGCGGTTGCTCGGCCGGATTTCGAACGCCCGGCTCCCGGCAGGATCGACGGACCTGATGTCGAGCGCCTCGATCTGGGCGTTGAACGGCGCTTCGGCGCGCAAGTCCCGAAGGAACGCGTTCAGCGCGCCGGGCGGTCCCTCGATCTCCACAACGACGCCCTCGGGCGTGTTGGCCACCCACCCGCCGAGCGCAAGGGTGGCGGCGCGGCGGTAGACGAACGGCCGGAAGCCGACGCCCTGAACCGCGCCGGCGACCGTGATGCGCAGACGTTGCGCCTCGCCGGCGCCGCGCGCCTCGGCCTCGGGTTCCAGCACGTCGAATCGACTATGTTTCGACATCGATGCTTCGCAGCAGAATCTCTTGCGCATGAGGATCGTCGATATCCGCGGAGGCCTGGACCGAGAGAGCCGCGCCGGCGGCGATCGTTCCCGCGGCGGCCTGCACGAAATGCTCCTCGAAATGGCCGGCCGACATGTGAGAGAGGGCGCCCAGCCAGACTTCGACGCCCGTCACCTTGGTCGCGCCGTCGGCTCTGGCCAGCGTCTCGATCTTTCGAATCAGGTCGTTCACCAACCCGGCTTCATGCATCGCGGCGCGCCTCCGGATCGACGCCCCTTAGGAATTCCTCGCGGACCCGGCGCGCGACCTCGGCCGCCGCGGCTTCGACCGGCGGCGACAGCGGCGCTCCCGCCTCGAACGAGCGCCCCTCGATCGCGTAGACGACGCACCGTTCGGGAAGCTGTTCGAGCGCACGCGCGAGCTCTATGGCGTCGACGACGCCCATCGCATGCGTGGACCACGCGAGCATGCCGCGCGGAAGCTCTCCCGCCGCCGCATCGAAGCGGTGGATCGCGCCGGGATTGGGTCCGGCCGCGGCATCGATCAGGACGGCGCTGTCCGCCCCTTTCAGCGCCTCGATCAGACTCGCGGCCTCGCCGTCCAGCTCGACCACCGTCAACCCCTCGATCCCGGCGCGCCTGAGCCCGCGCGCCACCGCGATGCCCGCGCCGTCGTCGCCGCGATACAGATTCCCCACGCCGATCAAGACCCTGCACCCGCCGCCTGCGCTCATGAAATACGTTCCCTCGCCTAGCCGCGGTCGACATCCAGCTTCAAGAAATGGGTCGCGCAGGAGATGCACGGATCGTAGTTGCGGATCGTCTGCTCGCAGCGCCACCGAAGGCGGTCGTCGGGAAGGTCGAGATTGCCGCTGACGACCCCGCGCAGATCGTCCTCTATGCTTTTCTGGTTCTGGGACGTCGGCGGAACGATTCGTGCCTCCTGAATCGTTCCCTCTTCGTCGAGCCGATAGAAATGATAGAGGATCCCGCGCGGCGCCTCCGTGCAGCCGTGGCCGACGGCGGCGCGCGGCTGGAGCGCGAGCGCCGGGGCATCGGGCTCCTCGTAAGAGTCGATGAGCCTCAACGCCTCCTCGCAGGCGTAAAGAATCTCCAGGCTTCGCACGATGATGCCCTGATAGGGGTTGGTGCAGGTCGGCCCCAGCCCGGCCGCCCGCGCCGTCTCCCGCACGATCGGCGGCAGGCGGTCGAAGTTCAGGCTGTAGCGTGCCAAGGGCCCGACGAGATAGGCGCCGCGCTCCCTGATCCGGGCGTGGAGCGCATTCGAATACGGAACCTGCTCCTCGACGAAGTAATCGTCGTATTCCGCCACGTCGATGTCGAGTCCCTTGCTCGAAACGAGCCGGCCCTCATTGAACGGGTACTCGTCCGCATGCCGCAGCGCCACGAACTCGTAGTCGCGGGTAAAATCAGGGAAGTCGAATGTCGCGACCCAGCGCACGGTTTCGAGTGCGGCATCGCGGGCGCGCGCGAGCTGCTCGGCCACCGCCTTCAGCTCGCGCCGGATCGGAACCTTGTAGAACCCCCCGACCCGGACGTTGATCGGGTGAACCTCCCGCCCTCCGAGCAGCCGCATCAGATCGTTGCCCGCCTTTTTCAGCATCAGGCCGCGCCTCACGGCGTCCGGGTAGTCGCGCGCCATCTCGATGGCACCCTCGTAACCGAGGAAGTCCGGCGCATGAAGCATGTAGACGTGGAGCGCATGGCTTTCGATCCATTCCCCGCAGTAGAGCAGGCGCCGCAGCGCGCGCAACGGCCCGGTCACCCGGATTCCGAAGGCCTGCTCCATGGCGTGGACCGCGCTCATCTGATAGGCGACCGGGCAGATGCCGCAGATCCGCGCCGTCACGTCGGGCGCCTCGCTGAAGGCGCGTCCCCGGAGGAATGCCTCGAAAAAGCGCGGCGGCTCGAAGATCCGGAGCTGAATGTCGCGGACCACGCCGTCCCGCACGGTCACGTTGAGCGCTCCTTCTCCTTCCACCCGGGCGAGGTAATCGACCTTGATCGTCCTACGAGCCATGGCGCTCGCTCTCCTTGCGGAAGGCTTCGGCATAGGCGTTGAACGTCCTGTAAAGGCGCTGGATGTCGCGCCGATCCATCCCCGTGGCCTCGAGGCGGCCGCTCAGGGACGGCGCGTTCGGCGTCTCCATCGGGCCGTAACATCCGTAACAGCCCCGGTCATAGGCGGGACAGATCGCGCCGCACCCCGAATGGGTGACCGGGCCCAGGCACGGCGTTCCGTGCGCCACCATGACGCAGACGTTCCCGCGCAGCTTGCACTCGATACAGACGCTGTGCGCCGGCGTATTGGGCTTTCGTGCATGAAGGAAGGCGTTGATGACCTCGAGCAACTGCACCTTGTTGATCGGACAACCCCGCAGCTCGAAGTCCACCTTCACGTGATCGGAGATCGGCGTCGATGTCGCGAGAGTCTCGATGTACTGCGGCGTCGCGTAGACGATCGAGAGGAACGACTCCACGTCCTTGAAATTGCGCAGGGCCTGGATGCCGCCCGCCGTCGCACAGGCGCCGATCGTCACGAGATGCTTGGAGCTGTGCCGCACCTTCTGGATCCGCTCGAGGTCGTGCGGCGTCGCAATCGACCCTTCCACGAGGGACAGGTCGTAGGGTCCGCGCACGGCACGCCGCGTCGCTTCCGGGAAATAGGCAATTTCCACCGCACCGGCGATGGCCAAAAGCTCGTCCTCGCAGTCGAGCAGGCTCAACTGGCAGCCGTCACAGGAGGAGAACTTCCAGACCGCGAGCTTCGGTTTGCGGCGCGCCCGCATGTCACACCTCCCGGACCGAGAACACGTTTTCGATCCGATCGAACCGCATGACCGGCCCGTCCTTGCAGATGAAGGATGGCCCGAATTGGCAGTGCCCGCAGAACCCGATGGCGCATTTCATGTTGCGCTCCATGGACACGTATATCTGTTCCGTCGCGACCCCGCGGTCCTGGAGAGCCGCCATCGTGAAGCGCATCATGATCTCCGGGCCGCAGATCATGGCCACTGCATGATCGGGATCGAAGCCCGCCCTTTTCACGATCTCGGTGACGACGCCGACGCTCCCGTGCCAATCGCCCGTCGCATGGTCGACGGTGATGTCGATGTCGACGTCGAGCCGCCGGCGCCAGCGCTCCAACTCGGCCCGGTAAAGAATGTCCTGGGGGCCGCGGGCTCCGTAAAGCAGGAAGACCCGGCCATAACGCTTTCGCTCCGACAGAACCTGGTAGATCGCCGGCCTCAAGGGCGCGAGGCCCAGCCCGCCGGCCACGAAGACGACGTCGCTTCCCAGCGCGTCCGCCACCGGCCAAGCGGTGCCGAACGGACCGCGGACGCCGATCATATCGCCGCGCGCGAGCCCGCACAGCCCGGCGCTCGTGGCGCCGACGGCGCGCACCGTGTGAACCAGCCGCCTCGGCGAGGCCGGATCGCCGCTGATGCTGACCGGGATCTCACCGACGCCGAAAAGATAGAGCATGTTGAATTGCCCCGGCTCGAAGGAGAAGGCCTGTCCGTCGGGGCCGGGCATGAGCGCGAGCGTGATCGTGTCCCTCGTCTCCCGGTGCCGACTGATGATCCGGAACGGCCGTGGGACCATGCCCGCGTCCCCCGATCCGTGCCGGCGGCCCAATTCAGCGGGGAGAGCCGTAGACATCGAGGAGCTGCATGCGCGTGGTGTGGAGCCGGGAAACGACGACGGGCAGGAAGCGCTTCATGAGATCGTAGCCAAGGTCATGGTCTTCTTCGCATTTCTCGCGCAGGCACTTCGCGTCAAGGGCGGTGGCGCGCACGAAATCGATGGCCTTGGCGTCGTAGGCCCATCGATAGGGTGGCAGGAGCCATGAGGCGCCCACGATCTCGCCCTCGCCGACCGTCTGGACGGTGACCGGCGGCCGGCCGGGCACGTGAACCTCGACGGCGACTTTGCCATGGCGGATCACGAAAAACTGGTCGGCGCTTTCGCCCTCGCGAATCAGGTATTCGCCGGCCTCAAAGTGCAGGTTCTTTGCGCAGCCCGCGACCAGGGCCAGATAGCGCGGCTCGAGACCCGCGAAGAACGGGTGCTCCGCCAAAATCTGGTCAAGCGTCTTCATCGGCGCCACCCTTTCTCTTTTGCTTTGTGTCGGTTTCGCGAATCGCGCGCGTCTCCTCAGTGATGTCGATTCCGACGGGACACCAAGTGATGCACCGGCCGCAGCCGACGCACCCGGACGTGCCGAACTGGTCGATCCAGCTCGCGAGCTTGTGGGTCATCCATTGGCGGTACCGGGAACGGCCCGTATGGCGCACGCTGCCGCCGTGGATGTAAGAAAAATCCATCGTAAAGCACGAGTCCCAGAGCCGGACACGCTCGGCCTTGTCCCCGGACAAATCCGTCACGTCCTCGACGGTGGTGCAGAAACAGGTGGGGCAGACCATCGTGCAATTGCCGCAGGTGAGGCAGCGCGCGGCCACGTCGTCCCAGCGGGGGTGCTCGAGATTCCGCTGGAGGAGACCCTTGATGTCCTCCGTGTCCATGGTCCGGCCCATGCGTTGGGCCGTGCGTGCGACGACGGCATCCGCCGCCGCGAGATCGTCCGCCCCGGCCGGCCGTGCGGAAACCTCCGCCATCATCGCAGCGCCAGCCGCCGTTCCGACCTCCAAGACGAAGTCTTGGCGGCCGTCCAAAAGCTCGGTCAAGGCCAGGTCGAAGCCGCCGTCCACCCCCGGGCCAGTGCCCATCGAAACGCAAAAGCAGGTGCCGCCGGCTTCGCCGCAACTGACGGCAACGACGAATGCCGAGTCCCGCCGCACGCGGTAATGCGGATCGACGGCCGGACCCTCGAGAAATACCTTGTCCTGGATGCGGATGGCATGCAGCTCGCACGACCGAACGCCGATGAACGCGAATTTGGGCGCATCCGAATCCACCTCGATCTCGAATCCCTTCGCATTGCGCTCGGCCCGCCACAACCGCACCATGGGCGGATGCAGGAACTGCTTCCAAGAGTGGGGCCCGACCGCATACCCGAACAAGGCCCGGTCGCCACGGCGCTCGAGCTCGTATTTGCCGCCGTCCTGCCGGTCGGTCCATCCTTCCGGAAGATCCGCGGGCGAAGCGATGTCGTCGTAGACGATGGCGCGGTCGCGCACGGTGGGACCGACGACGCGGTAACCGTCCGCGGCCAGCGCGGCCAAAAGCTGGCCCAAGCCGTCGCGGTCGATGACAACCTTGTCGCCCGTATCGAGCATGCTCTTTCGCCCCGCTTCGCACCGGCGCTCAACATCATCCGCCCGCAGCTGCGGCCGGCGTTCGTCGCTCGACCCGGTCTCTTTCCCGAAACCGTTGCGACGCCCTGACCGGCGGTCAAGCGCCGAAGAGAGGGTTCATTCCGCCGCGCCCGCCCGTGTCTTCTCCGTGTCCTCCGCAAAGGCGACGGGCCGCGGCAACTCGTCCGCGGACAGCGTCTCCTTCTTCAACAGTTTCTGCGCCGTCTCATCCAGGATCTTGCGGTTTTTTTTCAGGATCTCCGTCGCTTTGTCGAAGGCTCCGTCGACGAGCTTGCGGACGGCCTCGTCGATCTGCCAAGCCGTCTTCTCGCTGTAAGACCTCGCGCCTTGGACGGGCGGCACGTTGGGGCCTGCAAGGAACAAAGGCCGCTCGGCGGCGTAGACCGCCTGTCCGAGCGCCTCGTCCATCCCGTAGCGCATGACCATGTTGCGGGCAATGTCCGTCGCCTTGTCGAGATCGTCCGCCGCGCCGGTGGAAAGTTGGCCGAAGACGAGCATTTCGGCCGCGCGGCCGCCCAGCAGACTCGCCATCTTGTTTTCCAATTCCCCGCGGGTCATGAGATAGCGGTCCTCGGTCGGGCGCTGGATATTGTATCCGAGAGCGCCGATGCCCCGCGGGATGATCGACACTTTGTGAACGACATCCATGCCCGGAAGCGACAAGGTCACCAGCGCGTGCCCGGACTCGTGATAGGCCACAATCTCGCGCTCCTTTTTGCTCAGGATGCGGCTTTTCTTCTCGAGGCCCGCAACGATGCGCTCGACCGCCCTCGTGAAATCGTCCATGGCGATCGCCGGGGCATGGCGGCGCGTCGCCAGGATCGCGGCTTCATTCACGAGATTCGCCAGATCGGCGCCGCTGAACCCGGTGGTGAGGGCCGCGACGTCGTCGATGCTCACGCCTTCGGCCAGCTTGACCTTGCGGATATGGACCTTGAGGATCTGCACGCGCCCGACCTTGTCCGGGCGATCGACAAGAATCTGCCGGTCGAAGCGACCGGCCCTCAACAAAGCCGGGTCGAGAATCTCCGGCCGGTTGGTGGCGGAGAGCAGGACGACCCCCGTCGAGGGATCGAATCCGTCGAGCTCGGCCAAAAGCTGATTCAAGGTCTGCTCTTTTTCGTCCATGCCGCCGCTCACCGGCGAGATGCCGCGCGCCCGGCCCAGGGCATCCAGCTCGTCGATGAAGATGATGCAGGGCGCGCTTTTTCGCGCCTGGTCGAAGAGGTCGCGGACACGTGCGGCGCCGACGCCGACGAACATCTCGACGAATTCCGATCCGTTGATCGAAAAGAACGGGACGCCCGCCTCGCCCGCCACGGCGCGCGCCAGCAGCGTCTTTCCCGTGCCCGGCGGGCCGACCAGGAGGACACCCTTCGGGATGCGCGCGCCGAGCCGGCCGTACTGCTGCGGGTCCTTGAGGAAAGTGACGACTTCCTTCAGCTCCTCCTTGGCCTCGTCGACGCCCGCCACGTCATCGAACGTGACGTGGATATCCTTTTCGACGGCGATCTTCGCTTTGCTCTTGCCGATCGTCATGAGCCCGCCGGGCCCCTGCGTCGCCGCCATCTTGCGGATCAAGAAGTACCAGATGCCGAAAAAGACGAGGGCCGGCAGAACCCAGGCAAGAATGTTGCTGAGGAAGTGGCTTTCGATGACGCCAGCGAATTTGACGTGGTACTGGTCCAGATCCTTGGCGAACGCCGGGTCGACCCGCACGGCGCTGATGACCTTGCGCCCATCCGGCAGCGGGTTCTTCAACTCGGCGCGGACATTGGTTTCGCTGACCCAGATCTCGGCGACGTTTCCCTCTTTGAGCAGGCTTTGAAATTCGCTGTAGGGGACGGTTTGGACTTGGCTGCTGCTCAGCCACCATTGCTCGAACAACAGCATGAGTATCAGTGCCGCGATGAAATACCAGATGTTGAGGTGCGCTTTGTTATCCATCGTTATCCATCGCCGGTCAGTCTCCGCTGGCCGAGCCAAGCTCTCCCCCGACACATCCAATTGAGACATGGAGAGGTCGGGGTCAACAGCCCGCGCACGTCGGCGTCGGGAAAACCCAAGGTCACGCGGCAGAGTATAAATCCATCGGGCCGCAGGATCATAAGGCCTCTCGCATCCCAAGAAGCCTCGGCCCGAGGGCAGCGCGTCATGCCCTCGGCGGGAATACAGAAGCGAACCGGCCCGTTCGGCGCCCCGGCGCGGCCGCACGGGTCCTTGTTCGGGCCATGCTTTCAAAAAAGGAGCCCCGCCAAAGGCAGGCCTGATTTGACTCCCCTTAAGCTCTTTCCAGGATCCTGCCGGCCCGGTCGCCGGCACGGCGTCGTGACGGCACGGGCTGCGGCCCGAGTCCGCTCGAGCGAGAGGTCCCCAGCCAACGGATCTGGGTCACGGAGGCGCTCGGCCTTCTCGGGACCGTGGCGCGGCCCGCCCTTGATGGGGCCGCGTCACGTTGTCTCAGCCTCGTTTCCGAAAGCGACAGGACCGTACCGTATCGTACAATAATAATTGTGGAGGAGTCCGGCCGCCAATGTAACCTCCGGTTCCCGGTGGTTGCGATCCCTGGAAACGGCCAAAGATTTACGCCGCCTCCCAAAAACAAACACGATTTCTCTGTTTCTTGCTGCGTCCCGGCAGTTCTTCGATTTCTTCTGTGAGCTTTCCCTTGGGTGTCCCATGGCCTCCAACGCCCCTCAAAAGAGCTCCTCGATTCGTAACCGGCTCCTTATCGCGCTGCCACGCAAGGAGCGCGATCGCCTCTTTCCCACCCTGGAACATGTCGATCTGAAGTCGCGGCAAGTCCTGCTGAAGCAGAACGCCCCGATTGATCATGTTTATTTCGTCCAAGACGGGATGGTGTCGCTCGTGAAGCGGTCGAAGAAAGGGCCGGTCATCGAAGTCGGCCTCGTTGGCAAGGAGGGGATGGTCGGGTCGCTCGCCGTTCTGGGCGCGGACGCCATCTCGGACGAAGCCATCGTCCAGGTTCCGGGGTCGGCGTTCCGGATGCGGGCCGACGTCTTGCGGAAAGAGGCCGCCCGCAACGCCGCCACGCGCGACCTGCTGCATCGTTTCGTGCAGGCCTTTTTCGCTCACGTTTCGCAGTCCGCGCTGTGCAATGGCCAGCACAAGCTTGAAAAGCGTGCCGCGCGCTGGTTGCTGATGGGCCACGACCGCGTCGATGGCGACGAGCTGCGGCTCAGCCATGACTTCCTTTCCATGATGCTGGGGGTTCGCCGGGCCGGAGTCACGAATGCTTTGACCACATTCAAGAAAGCGAAACTCATCGAGACCGATCGCGGCCGGATTTTCATCAGGAACCGCGCCGGCCTGGAGCGCGCCTCCTGCGAGTGTTACCACGTCGTCCGGAACGAATACGCCCGCCTTCTTCGGTAGTCGCCGGCTGCGTCCTGCGGCCGTGGCCGATGACGAGCCGTGCCCTTCCCATCCCGCAATGTACCATTGCGTACACTAGCCCTGCGTATTAAGATTATTTTAATTGGGGCGAAGGGCGCTGCCTGGCGGCCGAAAGAGTGCGCAATTCACGCACCTTGCCGCGGCAAGCCAAGCGCACATCGAAACGCCAGGATCCAGACGACGAACAGGGCGCCGCGGGCGTGCGGGGCGGATGGCCGTCGGAGGTTTTTTCGCAGCCGGAGGGGGGCCGGCAGTGGACGGGCGCTTGGCCGCCCGGGATCGCGGTCCCCGGAGCAGTCGATGACCCACCGGGACCGGAACGGCGATATCAAAAACCGTATCCTGCGGGCCCTCTCTGCGACCTCCCTCGAGAGGATCCGCCCGCATTTTGAACCCGTTTCCCTGCCTCTGCGTAAAATCATCCTTCGCCCCGGCGAGCCGGTCGAGCACGTGTACTTCGTGGAAGACGGTTTTGTCTCGCTGGTGAAATCGATGGCCGACGGCCGTGCCGTCGAGGTGGGCGGCGCCGGGAGGGAAGGCCTCGCCGGAATCAGCGCGTTGTACGGCATCCTGAGATGCATGTTCGAATGTGTCGTCCGGCTCCCCGGCTCGGCGCTTCGAATCAATTCGAAAATGCTTCTGGGCGAAATGGCGCGCAACGCTGCTCTGCGCGAACTGCTGCTGCGCTACGGCCACGCCGCCATGGACGAGATCGCGCAAACGGCGGCCTGCAACCGCCTGCATACCCTGGAGCAGCGATGTGCCCGCTGGCTTCTGATCCTTTACGATGCCGGGGAATCGAACACGCTCCCCCTGACGCAAGAATTTCTTGCCGTGATGCTGGGCGTCCAGCGCCCGCGGGTGTCGGTCGTCCTGAATGCGATGCATCAGTCCGGTCTTATTGACGCCACGCGCGGACACATAACGGTCACGGACCGGTCCGGCCTCGAACGGGCGTCGTGCGAGTGCTACCGCACGATTCGGCAGGAAATCGACCAGATCTTCATGCCCTAGGCCGGGCGCTGCGGCACGCGCGGCGGGGCGCCTCCATCGGTTCAACGGGACCGTTGCCGCTCTGTACGGAATCATACAGACCGGCTCTTCGGGACCGGACTATTCTTCTTCTTAACCCCCCGCGACCTCGCTCCACCGGTGCCGCAGCGCCGTCTCGCCAAAGGGAACATCGAGCTCGTCGGCACGTCCGGGCCGGAGAAGCGGGGTCGTCGGCGCCCTGTTCTAGGGCGTAACTCACAGGTCTGGCCCAAGCAGCGATGCGCACTTCCGGCACCAACTCGCCACAACGGGCGGCAGCAGGGCCGACGACGTTGAAGGTGCCCGCCGCCACGGGGGGCTGGTGCGAAGAATCGGCGCACGCGCCGGCGGGCCTGCCCGAGCATTTGTCAGGCCTTTCCGACCCAGCTCTGCCGCGCGGAGGAGACGCGCGCACGAAACCCTGCATCCGTCCATTTGCATCGCCGCGCCCCGCTCCGGCCCCCGTGGACTGCGACACTGCGGCGCTCGAAGGTATCTCCAAGAGGATCGCCCTAGCTGCGGGGCGGACCTTGTTCCGCGAGGGCGACCCTGTGGAATTCTATTTCCACGTCCACACCGGCGCGGTGCGAGGCTCCCGCCTGCTGCCCGGCGGGCGACGTTACGTTTGCTGCTTCCTTTTGCCGAATGATTTTTTCGGCTTCGGCGCCGCCGAGGCCTATCACGATACGGCCGAGGCGCTTGTCGATACGACGCTCGCCAGATATCCCCGCCGGCTGTTCGATGATTTGCTTTTGGAGCGGCCCGGTCTGGCGCACCTGTTTCTTGCCATCACCTTAAGGCAATTGACCGAAACGCAGGAACGCATGGTTTCGCTCGGCCGCAAGACGGCGGACGAGCGCGTCGCCACTTTCCTGCTCGAAATGACCGCACGGTCCCGCGCCCGCGACCGCGTTCGTCTGCCGATGAGCCGCGCCGACATTGCGGATCATTTGGGCCTCACCTTCGAGACCGTGAGCCGCGCCTTCAGGAAATTCAGCAACGCCGGGGTTCTCACTGCGGAAACGCCGAGGGACATACGGTTTATCGACCGGCGCAGGCTGCGCCAATTGGCCGGGGACGCCCCGGTGCCCGGCGATCCTGGCGTGGCCGGCAGAAACGCCGCGCTTCGGCCCCGCCGCGATCGGCAGGCCCCGACACGAGGAGAATTCGATGCCGCATAGCGCTTGGCACAAATCGGTTCCGGAGAATTCCGTGACGGATGCGCGGGAGTTGCCACCGGTGCCGATCCCGCTTTTCCGCTTTTTGCTTGGGACGCGCAACTGACCTTTCGGACAGGTTAAAAGATTTTTAGACGAGACGGATTCGTTTTCCACAGGAGGTATCAAGATGGCAAAGTCTTCCGATCGTTCCGGGCCGTTTTCTTTCCCGCTGTTTCCCGATATGCCGCAGGCTTTCCTGCCGCTTCCCCAGATGCGCATGAACGGCGGACTTCCGATCAGCCCCCTTCTGGAATTCGCGCGTTCGCAGGCGCGGGCCGTGTCGAAATGCAGCAGCGAGATCGCCCGGTTCGCCGAGAAACGGTTCGATCGCGACGAGCAGCTTCTGAGCGAGTTGGCGTCCTGCGAGGAATGGAACGGCGTGGCGGCGCTTCAGGCGGCTTGGACGGCGGAAGTCCTCAAGGACTACATGGAGGAGACCGGGCAGATCATGCAGCTCTTGCGCGGGATCTATTCAGAGATGGCGGCTCCCGTGAAAAAGACCGAGCGGGCGGCGAAAAAGACGGAGCGGACGGCGAAATGAGGCGACGCAGGCGGCAGCAGAATGAAATCCGCCCGAGCGTCTTTGTCGTCGTCTCGAAGCCGGTCGACGGCGACGCGGCTCGAAATACGGCGCCAGGAGGGAGACATGGACGAACGAGCTTCGCTTTACATGCGCCTTCGGCAGAGAGCGGCGCGGTGCCGGGAGATGGCGCGCGCTGCCAGCTCGGCCGGCGTGGCCCGCGAACTTGAGTCGATTGCGGAAGAATACGAGCGCGACGCGGAGGACCTCGAAACTCGGTCGCGGATGGCCGGCGTGCCCCCGTCGCCGCCTAGCAGCGCAGCGGGGCGAGACTTCGGGATATGGCGAAGCATTTTGCAGCGCATGAGCCCAACCGAAGGCGGATGAGCGCCGCCCGCCCGTCGCTTCCTGGCGTCCGCGTCCCCAGAATCCGGCGATCAGAGACCTCACCGGAGGCAGGATTGGCATCCGGCTTTTCACGATTAGTTGAAGCACGGAGAAAACAGGAAAGCATGCCCGTCCGAATGCGCGAAGAAGGGCGCCGCAACGCCCCGCGCGCCGGGGAGGGCTGGAGAGCGGTTAGCAATGGAGAGCACTTTGTCAAATTGAGGAGGCATGAAAATGACTAATGGTGTCAGTACCGAAAGATCCATCCTCGAAGTCGAGGCGGGAGGCGCGGTCGTCGAGGGGGTGGGATCGCTCGCCGCCGTGGTCCTTGCGATCCTCGGCATCGTCGGGCTGGTTCCCGTTTACATGGCGTCGGTTGCCGCGATCGTCATCGGCGCCGCGCTTTTGGCGCAAGCGACCGCCATTGCCGGCGAATACACGCGGCTGCTCAGCCATGTCAGCGGCGGCACCTTGGGCGCTGTCGAGCTCGGAACCGGAATGACCGCCGAATTCGTGATCGGCGGCTCCGCCATCACGCTCGGCATTCTGTCGCTCGTCGGCATTCATCCCCTGGTCTTGCTCCCCTGCGCGGTCATCGCCATCGGGGCGGCTCTCGTTTTGACCAGCGGCACGACCACGCGTCTTAACGATCTGAAGCTCGAAGCCGCCGAGGCCGGCGCGCTTGCTCAGAGTATCTCGCGCGCCGCCGTTTCCGGTGCCACCGGCGTGCAGGTGCTCGCGGGTCTCGCGGCTGCGGTGCTCGGGATCATCGCACTCGTGTCGATCGACCCGTTGCAGCTGACCCTTGTGGGATTGCTCGTCGGCGGCGCCGCCTCGGCTTTGAGCGCCACCGCCCTCAGTGGGAAGATGCTTCAGGGCCTGCAGCGCGTCGGCTCCCGTCATTAAGGAGACCCGGTGCGCACGAGTTGAGGCTTGACGTCGGGACCGCCGCGTATAGGTAATACCAGGTAGGTTCCGTTTTGCCCTGGGCGGCCGGGACCGCCGCGTACTGCTGAAACGCGGCGGATTCCGTCTTGCCGGGGATAAACGAATGACCTGAACAGAGGAGGTTGCCATGAAAGTTCGCGAAGCCATGACGCCGGAGGCGCATTGGGTGAGCCCCGATCTCACGCTCAAGGAGGCCGCGGCGAAGATGCGGGAAAAGAACATCGGCGCCTTGCCCGTGGGCGAGAACGACCGTCTGATCGGGGTGGTCACGGACCGTGACATTTGCTGCCGCGCTGTGGCCGAAGGACGCGACCCGAGAAAGGTGAAGGTGCGCGACGTGATGTCGAAGAAGATTTCCTACTGCTTCGACGACCAGGAGCTGGAGGACGCCGCCCACGCGATGGAAGACAAACACATCCGCCGGCTGGCGGTGCTCAATCGCAACAAGCGCATCGTCGGCGTGCTGTCCGTGGCCGATCTCGCCAGACACGGCCAACGGGCGCTGGCGGGAGAAGTGCTCGAGAGACTCCGGGCCCACGCTTGACCGGGCGGCCGGAGCGTCACGTGCAACCGGAGCGGCGTGATTGATGAAACATGTCCTCGTCGCCACGGACGGCTCGGATGGGGCGGGCCGCGCCATTGACACCGCGGTACGGCTTGCGAAGGCTTTCGATGCCAACCTTCTGATCGTGAACATCAAAGGCGCCGGCTTTCCGGAGAGCGTGTTCAAGCACTTCACACACGCCCAGGCGGCTTGGCTGGATGAATTGCTCACATCGGTGTCGGCGGATATCCTGAAAAAAGCCCGGGCCCACGCCCGGAAGCTGGGTGCCACACGCATTCAGCTTGAGTCCCGGACCGGCGACGTGGCCCAGACGATCATCGAGATCGCCGAGCAGAAGGGGACGGACGCGATCGTGGTCGGCAAGCGCGGCTGGGGCCGCTTCGCCGGCGCCGTGCTCGGCAGCGTTTCGCAAAAACTCGTGAGCCTCGCTCCCTCCATCGTCATCGTCGTACCGTGATTTGGATTCGGACGGGGCCCGCCTATGTAAGGGGGGTGCCGCGGTTTTGATCCCCTGCCTCCCGCAACCCGGGGGCGGCGCGGCCTCACGGAAGGCATGTCATGCGCACGCACCATCACGTCTTCGAGCATCTGATCGCCAAGTGCCGGGGCCTTGAGCCCATCCCCACGGCGGTCGTCTATCCCTTGACCGACGTCGCCATGCTGGGCGCGGCCGAAGCGGCCGACGAGAAGCTCATCGATCCCGTTCTCGTCGGGCCCAAGCGCGAGATGGAGGCTCTGGCCAAGAAGGCCAAGATCGACATTTCCCCGTATGCCATTGTCGACGTCGAGGACGACCGGGAGGCGGCGGCAAAAGGCGTCGCATTGTGCCGGAGCGGCAAGTGCGAGGCGCTGATGAAAGGCAGCCTCCACACCGACCATCTGATGCACGCCGCGACGGCGGACAAGACGGGGCTTCGAACCAGGCGGCGGGAAAGCCACGTGTTCATCCTCGACGTGCCGACGTATCCCAGGACTCTTCTGCTCACCGATGCCGCGATCAACATTTATCCGACCCTCGAGGACAAGGCGGACATCGTCCGGAACGCGATCGATCTGGCCCATGCGCTCGGGATCGATAAGCCGAAGGTGGCCATCCTCTCCGCCGTCGAAACGGTGACGCCGAAGATCACCTCCACCATCGACGCGGCAGCCCTGTGCAAGATGGCCGATCGCGGGCAGATCACCGGGGGCCTTGTCGACGGTCCCCTTGCCTTCGACAACGCCGTCAATCTCAAGGCCGCGGAGATCAAACACATCCGCTCACCGGTGGCCGGCGAGGCCGACATTCTCGTCGTACCCGACCTCGAGTCGGGCAACATGCTGGCCAAGCAGCTCGAATATCTGGCCGAATCCGAGGCGGCCGGAATCGTGCTCGGTGCCCGGACGCCGATCATCCTGACCAGCCGTTCGGACAGCGCCAAGTCGCGCCTCGCCTCGTCCGCGGTTGCGGTCCTGGTCGCCCACAGCCGGCGGCGTGCGTCGCCCCATGTCCCCTCCTCCTAGCCCGAAGGTCCTGCGATGAGCTCGGCTACCGCGCACAAAGACGGCATCGTCGTCATCAACGCCGGATCCTCGAGCGTCAAATTCGCCGTCTATGCCGCCGGGGGCCGCGATTCGCTCGAACAGACGGCCCGGGGCGAAATCGAAGGGCTCGGCCTGGCGCCCCATTTCCTGGCGACGGACGGCTCGGGCGCGGTTCTCGCCGAGAAACGCTGGAAAAAAGGGGACAAGGCCGGCCTGCACGACCTTCTGAAGACCCTGATCGAATGGATCGAGGACCATCTGGGACCGGGCCGCCTGGCGGCCGCCGGCCACCGTGTGGCGCTGGGCGGGCTGGGACACAGCGCGCCCGTCCGGATCGACGGCGCCGAGATGGAAAAGCTGCGCGCCCTCGTGCCCCTCGCGCCGCTCCATCAGCCTCACAACCTTGAGCCGATCGGGATCCTGAAGAAGCTCCATCCCGGGCTGCCGCAGGTGGCCTGTTTCGACACCGCCTTTCACCGGACGATGCCCAAGGTCGCCGAGCTCTACGGCCTGCCCCGGCGGCTGATCGACGCGGGTGCCCAGCGATACGGCTTCCACGGCCTTTCCTACGAATACATCGCGAGCGTTCTTCCCAAGACCGACCAAAAGGCCGCGTCCGGCCGCACCGTCGTTGCACACCTCGGCAGCGGCGCCAGCATGTGCGCCATGGCGGCCGGGCGGAGCGTCGCCACGACCATGGGCTTCAGCCCGCTCAGCGGGATCCTCATGGGAACGAGGCCGGGCGAGCTCGATCCGGGAATCGTGATCTGGCTGCTGCGGGAGCGAGGCATGGATGTCGATCAGGTCGAGTCGATGCTCTATCGCGAGAGCGGTCTTGCCGGCGTGTCGGGAGTCAGCAGCGACATGCGCGCGCTGCTCGCCAGCGACGATCCCCGTGCGCGCCAGGCCATCGACCTTTTCGTCTACAGGATTGGCCGGGAACTCGCCTCGCTCGCTGCGGCTTTGCAGGGCCTGGACGCGCTCGTGTTCACGGGCGGGATCGGCGAGAACGCCGCGCCCGTTCGCGCAGCCGTCTGCCGGCAATCGGCTTGGCTCGGCATCGCGCTCGACGAGGCCGCCAACGCCCGGGGCGGGCCCAGGATCAGCACGCCGGACAGCCGCGTGTCCGTCTGGGTCATTCCGACCGATGAAGAAATGACGATCGCCCGCCATACCGCCGCCATCGTTTTGGCGCAACCCGAGCAGCGTGCATCATAAGGAACACTCCCATGCAACAGCCCCGTCATGAGCCGAAGAGACATGAGCCGAAGAAACAGCTGCAGCCGCGAAAGCCCCGCCATGAGCACAGCGTGCCCTGGTTCTGGCCGTTCGCTGCGGGCATCGAGATGGAAGAGGAGGGAATGAAGCTCTTCCAGGACAACCTCAAATTCGTCGAGAAGGCGGCCGAGGCCACCGCGCCGCCGCCGCCCGCCTGGGCCACGGCCAATCGCGTGCTGCGCGACCTCGACACCATGCGCCTGCGCGACTTCTCCGCGGCGAAGGGAGGATCGCGCGCGACACCCGTGTTGATCGATGCCCCGTATGCCGGCCACAGCGCGTCGATCGCGGACTACGTCAAAGGCCAGAGCCTGGTCGAGACGTTGCTCGGCGCGGGCCTGGAACGGGTCCTGGTCACCGATTGGAAGAGCGCCACCGAGGTGATGAAGTATTTCGACATCGACAAGTACCTGGCCGAGATCAATGTGGCCGTCGAGGATCTGGGCGGGTCCGTGCATCTCGTCGGTCTTTGCCAAGGGGGCTGGATGTCCGCCATGTATGCGGCCCGTTTCCCGGGCAAGGTGCGGACGCTCGTCCTGGCCGGAGCCCCGATCGACACCGATGCCGGCGACGGGCCGATCAAGAAGATCGCGCACCGCCTGCCGGCGAGCTTCTACGAGGAGATGGTCGCGACGGGAGGCGGCCGCATGCTCGGCCAAACCATGCTGGCCGGCTGGAAGGACATGCATCCCGAAAAGCAGTATCTCGGAAAATACGTAGACCTCTACGAGCACATCGAGGACAAGTGCTACGTCAAACGTACCGAGCGCTTCGAGCGCTGGTACGAAAATCCGATCGATCTGCCGGGCCGCTACTATCTCCAGGCCATAAACGATCTTTTCAAAGAGAACCGTCTGGCCAAGGGCAAATTCGTCGGCCTCGGCCGCAGGCTCGACCTCAAGCATATCGAGGCCCCGCTCTACCTCTTGGCGGGGGACGCCGACGACATCACCACCAAGGAACAGGTATTCGACGCCGAGAAGCTCGTCGGCACGCCGTCCGCGGACATTGTCAAAAAGCTCGTCCCCGGCGGCCACATCGGGCTTTTCATGGGGTCGCGCACCTTGGCCGACACTTGGCCCGGCATCGGCCGCTGGATCAAGGAGCACGACGCCGCCGCGTGACCCGGCGCCTGGATGAGGATTTTGCGATGGCGATGCCCGTTAGAGAGACGCAAGACACGGACGATCAGGCCACCCAGCCCGAAGCCGCGTCGCGCGATCCCGACAAAGTCGCGAAAGATCTGAAAACCGACCTCGAGAACGGCCTGAGCGAGGCCGCGGCCAAGGAACGGCTGGCCAAATACGGGCCGAACGCGATCGCGGAGAAGACCGTCAGCCCGCTCATGCGGCTGCTGCGCTACTTCTGGGGCCCGATCCCGTGGATGATCGAGGCGGCGGCGGTCTTGTCGCTGATTCTCGGCGACTGGTCCGATTTCGCCATCATCGCGACCATGCTCCTCGTCAACGCCGGGGTCGGCTTCTGGGAGGAGAACAAGGCGGACAACGCGATCCAGCTCCTCAAGAAGCGCCTCGCCCCCAGCGCGCGCGTCCTGCGCGACGGGAAGTGGGAGACGCGGCCGGCCCGCGACCTCGTCCCCGGCGACGTCGTCGCGCTACGGCTCGGCAACATCACGCCCGCCGACGTCATTCTCGCGAAGGGAGATTACCTGAGCGCCGACGAATCGGCGCTCACGGGCGAATCCCTGCCGGTCGAGAAAAAGGTCGGCGATCCCGCCTATTCCGGCTCGATCGTGAAGCTCGGCGAGATGACCGCCATCGTGACGGCCACCGGCATGAAAACCTATTTCGGCCGGACCGCACAGCTCGTGGAAGCCGCCAAGTCGCGATCGCACTTCCAGCGTGCCGTCCTGCGCATCGGCGATTTCCTCATCTACTGCACGCTGGCGCTCGTCGCGCTCATCATCGTCCTCGCGCTCTTCCGGCAGGAGCCGTTCCTGCGGACCTTGGAGTTCGCCCTGATTCTGACGGTGGCCGCGATCCCCGTCGCCCTGCCCGCGGTGCTGTCGGTGACCATGGCGGTCGGCGCCGAGAAGCTGGCGCGGATGAAAGCCATCGTCTCGCGTCTCGTCTCCATCGAAGAGCTGGCCGGCGTCAACGTGCTCTGCGCCGACAAGACCGGCACCCTGACCAAGAACGAGCTGACGCTGGGCGATCCCGTGCCCGCCGAGAAAGTGGAAGCGGGGGACCTCATTCTGGCCGCGGTGCTGGCGTCCAACCGTGACGACCCGGACGCCATAGATAACGCGGTGCTGACAGCCGCCGACTCCGCGCCGGATCTCGACTCCTACAAGCTCGTCAAATTCACGCCGTTCGATCCCGTCAGCAAAAGAGCCGAAGCCGAAGCGACCCACGGCGACGAGCGCTTCCGCACGGCCAAGGGCGCGCCGCAGGTGATCCTCGATCTTGCGAAGCCGGGCCCGGAACTCCGCAAGGCCGTCGAAAAACAGGTGGACGACTTGGCGGCCGACGGCTACCGGGCGATCGGCGTCGCCCGTTCCGACGGCGACGGGCCGTGGCGTTATCTCGGGTTGCTGCCGATCTTCGATCCGCCGCGCGACGATTCCGCCGCCATGGTCAAAAGGACGAAGGAAATGGGCGTCGCCGTCAAGATGATCACCGGGGATCACGAGGCGATCGCCCGCCAGATCGCCAAGCAGGTCGGCCTCGGAACCAACATCCTTTCCGCGGACGCGGTGTTCAAAGGCGGAGGCGACGATGTTGCGCACAAGATCGACGCGTGCTCGGGCGTCGCCCGCGTCTTTCCGGAGCACAAGTTCAAGATCGTCAAGGCCCTTCAGTCCGAAAGCGACCACATCGTGGGGATGACGGGCGACGGCGTCAACGACGCCCCCGCTCTCAAGCAGGCCGACGTCGGCATCGCCGTCAGCGGTGCGACCGACGCCGCCCGCGCCGCCGCCGACCTTGTGCTGACCGCGCCCGGCTTGTCGGTGATCACGTCGGCCATCGAGGAGGCACGGCGGATTTTCCAGCGTATGACGAGCTATGCAACCTATCGCATCGCCGAGACCATTCGCGTTCTTCTTTTCATGACGCTCACCATTGCCATATTCAGATTCTATCCCGTCACCGCCATCATGATCGTGCTGCTGGCGATCCTGAACGATTTCCCGATCATGATGATCGCCTACGACAACGTGACCGTGGCCCCTCGGCCCGTGCGCTGGAATATGCACCGGGTGCTCACCATCGCGGCGACGCTCGGCACTCTCGGCGTCATCGAGACCTTCTTGTTGTTCTGGTACGTCGACACCGTCATGCACATACCGCGCGAGGTCATTCAGACGATCATTTTCCTGAAGCTGCTCGTCGCCGGCCATCTGACGATCTACGTGACCCGCAGCCGGCGCTGGTTCTGGTCGCGGCCGTGGCCGAGCTGGAAGCTATTCGTGACCTGCGAAACGACCCAGGTGATCGGCACCTTGGTCGCGGTGTACGGCGTGGTCGTCCATCCCATCGGATGGACCTATGCTTTGGCGGTCTGGGCCTATGCGCTTGCCTGGCTGCCCATCGAGAGCCTGACGGCGGTCGCGATCCGGCGGCTGGTGGATTTCGAGGCGTCGCATCATGTCCGGCATTTGAGACGTTTCGAGCTCTCTCTGCATGGCGGTTGAGCGCGCCTAGGGCATGGCGGCGCCGGCCCCGGCGCCAGCGGTGCCGGCTGTATCGGCAAGAATCGGTGGGCGGACATGACGGAACACATCATCGAGGACATCGAGACGCTGCGACGCCGCCTGGCCACGGAGATCCACGCCCATTGGAAGGTCTTCCTGGTCCAGGGCATCGTGATGATGGCGCTCGGCCTTCTGGCGATCGCCTTGCCGGAAATCTCCACTCTTGCGATCGATATCCTGATCGGCTGGCTCTTTTTCGTGGGCGGCATATTCCGGGCCCTGATGCTCCTGCGCTCGAGGAGCATCCCCGGATTCGGCTGGTCGTTTGCCGCGGCGTTGCTGGCGGTGGTGCTCGGTATTCTGCTGGTCCTGCGCCCGATGGAAGGCGTGCTCAGCCTGACGGTGGCGCTCATCGCCCTGTTCGTGGTCGAGGGCGTCGCGGCGATCTTCATCGCCGTGGATTTCCGCCGGCGCCTCCACAACTGGGGCTGGACCCTCCTGGACGGCGTCGTGAGCCTGTTTCTGGCTTACCTCGTCTGGTGGGGCTGGCCCGGCAGCGCCGCCTGGGCCATCGGCCTTCTGGTCGGCATCAACATGTTCTTCCTTGGCCTGTCCCTTTTCATGACCGCGCTGGCCGCGCGCGTCATGGGCCCCAAGTGACCCCCTGCCCCGCCTCTCGCCCGGCCAGGGCCAGGAATCCCGGGCGGGGGGAACCCGCGGCCGCGCGACCGGATAGGCCCCCGCCCGGCAAAAAAAACTGATCCAGATCAATGCACGCTGGGTGAAGGCGCGATAGGAAATACCTCAGCCAGACGAATCCCGGTTCGCTGGTTGCAAAGTGACTGAGGCCCGGCTGCTCTCCCCATCGCGCCGGGCCTCTTTGTTGTGCCTGCGGCGCAGACTCGCGTAACGGTCCGAAGCAAGATTTTCGGCGCCGGCAAGCGTGGGAGTCATGATTTGCGGCGGCCTTTCGGGTTCTTGAGACGCCGGAAACGAAGGAGAAAGAGAACCGTGATGACGAGACCGACGACGGTGATGAAGGGAGCGGCCGTGCGCAGAGCGCCGCCGAGGGTCGCGCTGCTGGCGCCCAGCCAGTACGAGAGCGAGCCCCATAATCCGGCCCAGAGGGCCGCGCCCAGCGCATTGTAGAGGAGGAACGTCCACCACGGCATGTTGCTGATGCCGGCGGCGATGCCGTTCAACTGGCGCACCAGCGTCAGGAAGCGCGCAATGACGACCACATGCGGGCCGTATCGCTCGTAAAACTCCTCCGCCCGGGACAGGCGCCGCGCGGTTATGAAAAGCCTGTGTCCGTATTTGATGACGAGCCGGCGTCCGGCGAAGCGCCCGACCGCATAGGCGAGATTGTCTCCGGTAACGGCCGCCGCCCAGGCGGTGATCAGCAGCGCGACGATCGACATCTTGCCGGTGGAGCCCGCAATCGTCGCGCCGGTGATGAGAATCATCTCGCCGGGCATCGGGATGCCCGCATCCTCCAGGAGAATCCCGAAGAACACCGCCCAAAGGCCGTACTGCTCGATGTACGGTCCTATCTCAGCGAATATCTTGGAGATCACGGATCGTCTGCCCCTTGCCGAATCAATCAGCCGTTCGCGACCCAGGGCCGGGTGAAATCGACCCGCAGCGAGAGCCGCCCCAACGGCCCTTTCGTTTCACCGCCTCCAACGATGGCGCCGGCTGCCCGCGCCGCGGCATCGAACGCCGCGATGGTCACCGGGTTTCGCCGCGAGGCTTCCTATTTCAGGATCTCACGCAAGACTTCGCGCAGCCGCGGGCTGACGCCGACAACGAAACCGACAGCCACGGCGGCAATGGCCGAACGGGCCGGGTGCGCACTGATCAGGGCTGCGGCCTCGCGCCCGAGGAGCGCCCCGAGCTCGGCGGCGGCCTCGTTTCGACGGCCGGTCCCCGCGGACTCCATTAGCGACGCGGCCAGGCCGCCGGCTCGGGGACGTCGGCGGCGAACCCCGCAGGCGACGGCGGCGATCAACGCCGCCGCGCCAAGGGCCGCAAGCCCGGTCCAAAGCGCCGCGAGAGCCGGGGATTCCGTCTGGCTGAGGAGGAACCACAGCGCCACCAGCAGAAGCGCCACGCCGACGATAGCAATGACCGTCACGGCGAGCCATGTCGCCGCGTAGAAGGCCAAGCGCCACAGGCATGAACTCATCCTCATCGGTGACGCGCTCGCAAGCAGTCAGATACGGCACATTTCGGCACGCCCGCTACTTGCGGCTGAAAAGCATGCCGAGCACGAGACCGACGCCAAAAGCCGAGAGGGTGCTCGTGAACGGGCGCTCCTCTATCTCGTGCGCCACCGAATCCATGGCGTCCGCTGCCTTTTTCTGCGCCTTCTCGGTGGACTGCCGGACCCGCTCGTAGGCGGCCCCGCTTTGGTCGGCAACGATCGCCTTCAGCGTTTCGCCGATCTGCCCGATGTCGGAGCGCAGTTGCCGGATCTCCGACCGCAGTTTTTCGATATCCGCATCGGTCTGCGTCGTCATGATGATCCTCCATCTCAAAGCCCGAGACGCGCGAACCGGTGCCGGTTCCTGTTTCGGCGTCCCTCGAATTCGCGGGTCGCATCCCGCAAGCGTTTTCTGTCCCGGCGCCCAATCTTGCCCGCGCGCGTTTCCCCGGTGCGGCCGGAGGTGACGCGGCGGAAACCGGCAGGGGCTCGGACCAGTGCCTTAATAATGCAGGGGGTCCAGACGCCGATGGCTCCACAGATTACACCAATAAATCGCGGCTTTGGCTAGTACGCCGATGTCGCGCCCGCCTTTTCCGGGTCGCATCCGCCGGTTGGTTAAAATCTTTTAATTTGGACCCCCTGGCAAAATCACCCCTCGCCGCCCCGCGCTCGCCGGTCCTCACGGCGCACCGAAGGATTTCCGCGCGAAAAATGCCATGGTACTCCCCTGGACGAGGACGGAAAACACCACGACGCCGTAGGTTACGGCCAGAAGAAGCGACCGGCTCCCGCCGCTCGGCAACGACAGCGCCATGGCGATCGCGAGGCCTCCCTTCAGGCCGCCCCAGGTCAGGAACCTGACGGCCCGCGGCGGCAGTTCCCGGAACAGACGCAGGATGCTCGCCGGCACGGCGACGCTCACGAAACGCGAAAACAGCACGGCCGGGATCGCCAAGACGGTCGCCCAGAGATAGGCCGCGCGAAAGGTCATCGCGAGTATCTCGAGGCCGATGAGAACGAACAGAACCGCGTTGAGTATTCCTTCGATCAACTCCCAGAACGTCTCCAGATTCCGGCGGGTTTCCTCCGACAAGCCGAACCTGTTCCCGCGACTGCCGACCAGAAGCCCGGCGACGACCATCGCGATCGGCCCCGATATACGGAGATGATCGGCCAAGGCGTAGCCGCCGGTAACCAACGCCAACGTAATGAGAATCTCGACAATGTGGTCGTCGACCCGCTTCAGCATCCAATGGGCCGCGTAGCCGGCGGCCAAGCCGAAAATCGCCCCACCGAGAAACTCGACCACGAAAAGCAGAGCGACGTCGCCGGGCGATGTCGGTCCGCGCCCCGTGGCCAATCCGAACAGAACCAGGAAAAGCACGATGCCGATGCCGTCATTGAGGAGCGACTCGCCCGCCAGCTGCGATGACAGCGCCGTCGGCGCGCCGGCATGCCGCAGCGTCGCCAGCACCGCGACCGGATCGGTCGGCGAGATGAGGGCGCCGAACAGGAGGCACATCAAAATGGGAACCTTCTGGATGAAGAGAGCCAGAAGACCGTAGCTCAGGAAGCCGACGAGAAGCGTCGAAAGACAGGTGCTGGCGAACGCCAGTGTCAAGACGTTCCATTTCTCGGCCAACAGATCATCGAGATCGAGGCGCAACGCACCGGCGAACAGGAGAAACCCGAGCACGCCGTGGAGAAGGATCGCACTGAAGTCGATGTTCTGGATGACGGACTGGACTCGATCGCTCAGTGTCACATCCAGCAAAGGCGCAAAAATCATCCCCAGCGAAACGAGCAGCGCGACAAGCGTAAAGCCCACGTTGCCGGGCAGGCGCAGAAAGCGGCGGTTGAGATAGCCGAACAGAGCGGAAAGCGTCAGAACGATACCGGCCAGGTCCCAAAGTTTCATTTGCGTCACACGCTCTGCAGAGATCCGGAACCTTACGGCCGTTCCCGGCGCCGAGGCATGGCACCGATCACGCGCCAGCGGCAGCCTATCGGCCTTGGAAATGCGGCACAATCCTACCCGGAAGACCCTTCGGTCCGGCGTTATCCCCCGTTTCGGCCGGAATGATTATGACGGAAACGGGCCCCTCCATTAACATGTGATCCGGGTTCGCAGCGCGGGCGGCCCCACCAGGCCCAAGGGCCGAAAGCGGCCTCATTGCGTTCGCCAGAACGGGCCTGCCGTCGGTTGGGATCTGGCCCGCGGCCGACGAATGACGAGACCGGCTCATGACATTGTTCGGGATCGATTTGCCACCTCACCTGACGACCCATCTGTTTTCCGGCGCCTATGTGATAGCGGCAACGGCGGTTACCGTGCACGTGCTTCTCCACAAACGGGATGTGCGGGCAGCCATCGGCTGGATCGGCTTGGCGTGGCTCTCCCCCGCGATCGGGGTGATCCTGTATTACGTCATGGGAATAAACCGGGTGGCGCGGCGCGCCTCGCGCCTCGGCAGCCGAATCGTGCCGGCCAAGGCCCTTGCGCAGGCCTTTGGCGTGGCGGCGCACCGGCTCCCGAAGAACATCGCGATCATCGCGGCCGTGGGAGAGCGCGTGACGGGACGCCCCCTCATCTCCGGAAATGCCGTTTCGATCCTGCACGGCGGCGATACGGCCTACCCGGCGATGGTCGCCGCCATCCGGGGTGCCCGGCGCAGCGTCGCCCTCGCCTCGTACATATTCCGCGTCGACAGCGCCGGGTCGTCGTTCGTCGCCGCGCTGACCGAGGCGCGATCGAGAGGCGTGGAGATCCGTGTCCTCGTCGACGGCATCGGTTCCGGCTACTTTTTCTCGCCCATCGTGCGCCGCCTGACGAAAGAGGGCATCGCCGTCCGGCGCTTCCTCCACGACTGGCTGCCTTGGCAAATGCCCTTCCTCAACATGCGGAGCCACAAGAAGATCCTGGTCGTCGACGGTGCCATCGGTTTTACCGGCGGCTTGAACATCGGTGCCGAAAATCTCCACGAACCCCGGCCGGCCCATCCCGTGGACGACATTCATTTTCGTGTCGAGGGACCCGTGGTCGGCCAGCTCATGCAGACCTTCGCGGAGGACTGGAACTTCACCACCGGGGAACGCCTTGATGGCGACGTGTGGTGGCCGCGCCTGGGGCCGGTCGGCCCGGTCTTGGCGCGGGGCATCAAGTCGGGCCCCGATGAAGACATCGGAAAGCTCGAAACGGTCCTGGCGACGGCGGTCGCGGCCGCGCGGCACCGCCTGCGGATCGTCACGCCCTATTTCCTGCCCGACCAGCACCTGATGTCCAACATCGCGGCCGCCGCGCTCGGCGGCGTCGAAGTGGACATCGTCCTTCCGGAGTATTCCGACTGGCTCGTGCTGGATTGGGCCATGCGCGCGCACCTCGCGTTCTTCGCGAATTCCGGCGTCCGGCTGCACCTGGCGCCGTCCCCCTTCGACCATGCAAAGCTCACCACAGTCGACGGATGCTGGTGCCTCGTCGGCAGCGCGAATTGGGACGCGCGCAGCACGAGGCTGAATTTCGAGTTCAACCTCGAGTGCTACGACGAGGCCATGGTCTCGGAAATCGACCGCATGATCGACGCGAAGATCGCGCGGTCCCACGCCGGTTCGCCGGAGGCGTTCGCGGCGCGGCCGATTCCGCTGCGCCTCCGCGATGCCGGCGCGCGTCTATTCCTGCCTTATCTTTGAATGCGCTTTCCGCCGGCCCAACCGGCCTTCGAGCGGCAATGACCGATCCGCCGCGCCATCAATTCGCGGACCCGATCGCCGGCCTTGCCGGGCGCGCTAGGGCTTGCGCCGCTTTGTCGGTTTCTTGCCGCTGGCGTAGTCCGTATCCGCCCACAGGATGAAGTCCTCGACGGTTTCCACGAGGTCGTCGGCCATCCCCTCGAGCTCGGCCCTGGCGTCTTCCCAGAACCCCTGACCTTCGATCTTCGCCTTTTGCACCCTGTCCAGGAGGTTCTTGTGGCGAATTTCGAGTTCCTCGATCTCGCCGGTCTCTTCGACTCGCTCCCTGCCTTTGGCCGTGGCGAGCTTGCGCTTCAGCTCCCCGATGCGCGCCGCCAACGCTTCCAACCGGGCTTCCAATGGCGCAGGGTATTCTTTCTTTTCCATGTTCCTCGTCCGTTTCGATGAAGGCAGTCTCCGGCCCATTCCGCACGCCAATTCTAGGCCAACAGGGCCCTTCTTGTAAGCTCGCGCGCCCATGCGGAAGCCGCCGGATCGGGCTGCCAGACCGCCCGCCACGGAGAATTCACGGGGCCGGCCCTGATCGTGTAGGCTTGCATGAATTCAAACGTCGTTATCCGCATCTGTGCGCGCCGCCCAACGTGGTCCTGCGCGACGATGGGGTGGAGGTCGCCACCATGAAGCACCGGCTCGCCTTTTTGACGTCCCTGGTCCTGATGTTCAGCTTCGCCGCTTCCGCCCAAGCCGCCGCACCTTCGGGCGCGCGGGAAGGCCTCGAGGCGGCAATCGGCGGGACCCAGCGGACCCCCGAGAATGTCGCACGCGACAAGTATCGGCACCCCCTGGAGACTTTGGAATTTTTCGGAATCCGTGCCGACATGCGCGTGATCGAGGTTCTGCCTGGAAGGGGATGGTACACGGAGATCCTCGCGCCCTTCCTGCACGACCACGGGCAGCTCGTAGAGGCGACGCCCGCGCAAAGCAGCGACAATCCCTTCATCCGAAAGATGGCCGTCGGTTATGCGAAAAAGCTCGCGGCAAATCCGTCCGCGTACGGACGGGTCGAGATCGAGCCCTTCGAGCCTCCGGCGTACATGCCCCTCGGTGCGCCGAACTCGGCCGACATGGTGCTCACATTCCGCAACATGCACGATTTGATCTTCGCAAACGTGCACGGCGAAGTGACCGATGCGCTCATGCAGCGCTTCCTGCGCAGCGCCTATCAGGTCCTCAAGCCCGGCGGGATACTCGGTATCGTCGCCCACCGCGCCGCGCCCGGCATGTCGGTGGGGAAGAGCCACAAGCTGGGGCGCCTGCCACAGGCGTTTCTCGTCCGTGAGGCCGAGCGGGCGGGCTTCCGTCTCGGCGGCACCTCGGAGATCAACGCCAACCCGAAGGATCCGCGGGACATACCGGTGTGGTACCTGCCCCCGTCCCTCCGGCAAGAAAAAGAGAACCGGGCCGAATACGAGGCCATCGGCGAAGCCGACAACATGACTCTCAAACTGGTCAAGCCGGCCGACTAGCGCCGTCACGCCGCCGGGGATGCGCTCGCCGGCAACGGCGCCCCTGCGGGCAACGCCGGGGCCTGACGCCGGGCCCGCGGCCCGGTGATCGGGCTTGTCGAGCGGTTCATCGGCATGCCCGCGGCGCGGTCCCGAAGGGTGATCCGATCGCGGTTTGACGCAGATCATTTACTCCATCGGGCGCCGGTGGCACTGTTTTTTTGCGGCAGGCCGCGCTTCCGCGCGCCGGGACCGGCGGCCTTCCGGACGTCGGCGCGGCGTCCCGGCGGCGCGCGTCGCCGGGGAGGTGATGATGGGCGACAGCCCGCAGGTGATCTGGTTCGACAGGCTCGGGCGAAACGATGTTCCGCGGGTGGGCGGAAAGAACGCCTCCCTGGGCGAGATGGTCAGCAATCTCGCGGCGCAGGGCGTGAAGGTGCCGTCCGGCTTTGCGACCACGGCGGAGGCGTATTGGCGTTTCGTCGATGCGAATCGATTGAGGCAGGCCATTTCCGCCGCGCTCTCCGACCTGCAGAAGGGGAAAATAACGCTTGCCGAAACGGGCGGGGCGATTCGCCACGCCTTCATGCAGGGTGACTGGCCGACGGAGATCGCGGACGCGATCACCTCGGCCTACCGTGATCTCTGTCAGCGTGCCGGGCAGGAAGAGGTCGACGTCGCCGTTCGCTCCAGCGCGACTGCGGAGGACCTTCCCGATGCGAGCTTTGCCGGCCAGCAGGAGAGCTTTCTCAATATCCGCGGCGAGCAGGATCTGCTCGACGCGTGCCGGCGGTGCTACGCCTCGCTCTTCACCGACCGCGCGATCAGCTATCGCCAGGCCAAGGGCTTCGATCATCTGAAGGTCGCCCTCTCGGTCGGCGTGCAGCGGATGGTCCGATCCGATCTCGGCTGCGCCGGCGTCATGTTCTCCCTCGATACCGAGACCGGCTTCGACAAGGTGGTGCTGATCAACGCCGCCTGGGGACTCGGGGAAAACGTCGTCCAGGGTGCGGTCGATCCCGACGAGTACCAAGTGTTCAAGCCGTTCCTGTCCGACCCCGCGCTGCGGCCGATCATCGAAAAGAAGCGCGGCGAAAAGGCGCGCAAGATGATCTATTCGATCGACCGCGACCATCCGACGAAGAACGTGCCGGCATCGAAGGCCGAACAGTCCGCCTTCGTCCTCGACGACACGGACATCCTGGCCCTGTCGCGGTGGGCCTGCGTCATCGAGAACCATTACGGCCGGCCCATGGACATGGAATGGGCGAAGGACGGCCGGACCGGCGAGTTGTTCATCCTCCAGGCGCGCCCGGAAACGGTCCAATCTCGGCGCGAAGCGAGCGCCTTGAAGGCCTACCGGATCAGGAGCAAGGGCCGCAAACTGCTCTCCGGCCTCGGCATCGGCGACGCCGTCGCCAGCGGCAAGGTCTGCGTCATCGACTCCCCGGACGACATGGCGCGCTTCGTCGACGGCGCTGTCCTGGTCACGCGCACGACGGACCCCGATTGGGTGCCGATCATGAAGCGCGCCGCGGCCATCGTCACCGACCACGGGGGCCGCACGTCGCACGCCGCGATCGTCAGCCGCGAGCTCGGATTGCCCGCGATCGTCGGCACGGGCGTTGCCACGCAGATCCTGCACGACGAGCAGGAGGTGACCATCTCCTGCGCGGAGGGCGACGAAGGGTTCATCTATGAAGGCATCGCCGATTACGAGATCCAGGATCTCGACCTGGAGAGCATCCCCGCGACGCGCACCAAGGTCATGCTGAACCTCGCCAACCCGGCGGCGGCCTTCCGCTGGTGGCGCATGCCTGCCGACGGGGTGGGCCTCGCGCGCATGGAATTCGTCGTTGGCAACCACATAAGGGTGCATCCGATGGCCCTGGTGCGCTTCGATGCGCTCAAGGACGAGAAAGCGAAACAGGCGATCGCGGCGTTGACTCAGGGGTACGACGACAAGACCGAATATTTCGTGGACCGGCTGTCCCGGGGCCTCGCGCGCATCGCGGCCGCGCAACATCCCAAGCCCGTCATCGTCCGCATGAGCGACTTCAAGACCAACGAATACGCCAACCTCGTCGGCGGCGCCGAATTCGAGCCCAGGGAAGAGAATCCGATGCTCGGATTCCGAGGCGCCTCGCGCTACTACTCGCCGCGCTATCGCGAGGGCTTTGCGCTCGAATGCCGCGCGATCCACCGCCTGCGCGCCGATATGGGCTTCAAGAACGTGATCGTCATGATCCCTTTCTGCCGCTCGACCAAAGAAGCCGATCGCGTGCTCGAGGTGATGGCCGAGAACGGCCTGAAGCGCGGCGAGGATGGCCTCGCCGTCTATGTGATGTGCGAAATTCCCTCGAACGTCATCCTCGCGAAGGAGTTCGCCCGGCGCTTCGACGGCTTCTCGATCGGCAGCAACGACTTGACGCAGCTGACGCTCGGCGTCGATCGGGATTCCGAGGAGCTAGCCGAGCTCTTCGACGAACAGGACGACGCGGTCAAGTGGATGATTCGCAGCGTCATCATCGAGGCCCACAAGGCCGGCGCCAAGGTGGGGCTGTGCGGCCAGGCGCCGAGCGATCATCCGGAATTCGCGGAGTTTTTGGTCGCCTGCGGCATCGATTCGATATCCGTCAGCCCGGACAGCTTCATCGCGGTGAAACAGCGTGTTGCGGCGGCCGAGCGCTCCCGCGCGCGCCGCGCCCGGCGCCGCCGCGGGGTCGTAAAGGCGATCCGCCGGCGGTTTCACCGGTTCGTCCGGCCGGGCGACGGCATGCCATGACCCGATCCCCGCTCGAGGCACCCGATCGCGAATGAAGGGAGATTTTCGACGTGTCGCTGCTCGATCCCTTTGTGCCGCCGCCGTGGCCGCGTCCCAACTGAGCAATTGCCACTTCCGGCTGCGCGCGGTTCGGGGCTTAGCGATATGGGATGGCCAGCGCGAGGGTGGCCATCCCAGCTAGGATCGGCCCGCGAGAAGCCTCATTGCCGCCCGCGGGTTTCGATCCTGCTCGACTAACGCCAAAGAGGCTTTCCGAGATCGATCTGGTTCTTGTCCGTAAGCGCGCCAGCTCCGGCACCGACGGCACCGCCAATGAGCGCACCCTCAACCGGGGAACCGAGCAAGAGCCCGCCCACGGCACCCACTCCGGCGCCAATTCCGGCGCCAGAGGCCGCACGGTCGGTCGTGGTCGTGCCGCAAGCGGCAAGAGCGAGGGCCGAGACGGCCGCCGCGACTAAGAACAACTTCTTCATGGTTTGTCTCTCTCCCAAGCGGGTGATTCTTTCCCGCTATTTGCATATGGGAGAGAAAACGATAAATACAATGAAATAAATAGTAAAACAAAAAATATACATGAAGTAACAAAATATACACTCCGACCATCATCATTGACTATTCTGATTGCGCGGTTGATATCAAATACTTGTTACGCAATTACTTCATGAATATCGTCATTCTACACGACAATTAGGTGTATTGCCCGAATGGGGCGAGACTGGAAGCGAGGCTCGGGAGAACCGCCGTCGCGGCCCGCCGTCGAGAACCCGCGACCGAATTTTTGAATTAACGCGGGCAGGGATTGCGATCGGCCAGCTGCTGCAGGTCGGGCGGCAGCTCATGGGCCGGCTTATTTCTGGCCGGCGCATCCAGCCATGCCGCAGAGGACCCGATCGCCGGCTGAACGCTCAGATGTCCGAAATCGCCGCTGATGTGCAGCGGTATGTCCAGCGCAAAGACGCCCGTCGAGGCGGACACGCTCTTCACGGTCATGTCGAGCCGCTTTTTCAGAAAATCGACTTGTCCGCCGCCGATGAGGGTTGTCCCCGGCGTCTGCAGTCTGAGCGGTGAAATGGTGCCCTGTCCGTCCCGCAGGTCGATAACGCCAAGCAGGCACGATATCTGCGCCGAGCTCTCGTTCTTCCGGAACAGGGAGCGCAGATCGGTGGCTGCCTTCTCAAGCACGGCGCGCGCGATCCGCCCCTCGGCCATGGCCAGGACCGCGTGGCCACGGCTCGTTTTGACGGCATCCATCACCGTCTCGCCGGTCATATCCAAAGCAGCGCGGCCGTTGATCTTCCCCGCAATCTGACCGGCCTCGGCGCCGAGCATTCCGGCGATCTGGCTGGCGTCAACTCCCGAAACCGCCGCGTCCGCAACGACATGGCTTCCTGCGGCCGCGCTATGCGCGGATCCCGATGCCTCGACCGTGCCGCCCGCGAAAGCGAAGGTCAGCTGACTGACCGTCACCTCGCCGGACGCCAGACGGCCATGCATGCCAAAATCCGCGAGGCGCATCTTGAGGTATTCAAGCTCCTTGGCTTTGATCTGCGCATCAAAATTCGTGCCGCGCTTTGTTTCGACACGAAGTGAAAGGGCGCCGTAATCGTTGCTCTCCGCAGCGCGGACTTTGGCGGTTTTTTCTTTGCCGTCGCCGGCGAACATCGGATTGAGGTCAAGTTGGACGAAATTAGCGGCGATAGCGACATCGTCGGGTTTGCCGCGGCCGGCTTCCGTCAACCTTAGAGCGCCCTCGAACGCATTGTTCGCGAGCTTTCCCTGGGCATCGGATAGCTGCCAATGGTCGCCGGTTCTGGTGAAAGCGCCGGCGAGAAGCAGCGGGAAATTGGCCCGGACCTCCGCGCCAACCATATTCAAAAGATCTCCCAACGGGTGCGCCTCGATCTGCATCGATCCTTGCACGCCGTCGAAATCCAACGGTTCCATCATACTGCCCTTGAAGTCGACCTTGGCTGTTGGCGCGAAGGCGGAAAAAGCTACGCCGAAAGGCGCCGATGCATTCCGCAAGACGGAATACGATTCTGTTTGGGCGCTCAGCCGGACGGGCGTGCCATTGTAAGCGCCATCCAAGGAGAGACTCACCGACTGGTCTTCGCCGGCGGATCGGATCGCCAGGTCGTGCAGATCGGTCCGCAGTATGGCGCCGCTGGAAGTTCGATAGGTCACAATCCCATCGTGCAGCTGGAAATCGATCAAGGTAGGAAACTGCGTGCGATTTTTCGGGATAATCGCAAATTTCGCCGGCGCTGCCGATGCGGCTCCGTTAAAGCGCCAATTGCCGATTCCGCTCGGATCGCGCTCGAGGATAATCTTCGGCTTTACGATGTTGAGTTTCTCGAATCGCAAAGCGCCGCCAAGAAGCGAGCCCAAATCGATTTCCGCCGAAAGGCTGGCGATTTGGACCATTTCCGGATCGCTGCCCCAGGGCGCATTGGCGAGCCGCAGGCCGGTTATTTCCACCGACAGGGGATTGCCCCACCCGATCCGGAGCGTGCCGATGGTCAGGCGACGATCGAGCGTCTTGGTCGCGTAGCTTTCGAGCAATGGCCGGAGGTCGATTGTAGCGACCAAAACGATCGCAGAAACACCGATCAGGACTGCGGCACCGAGCAGTCCAAGGAAAATAACCGCTCTGCGTTTGCGGGAGAAAAAAGGACCTCGGGCAGCTGGAGGAGTCGGCTTCATCGCTGTGCGGTCAATGCATCAGACCCGGTTAGTGCTGTCGGCATCGCGCACGCCTTTGGAATGTCTGCGAAAACTGGTCGAGTGTACACCGCTTAGGTGAGACCTAGAACCGGTCGTTTGTTCTCTGCCGCCCACCCCGATAACACCGCTATGAGTCCGCATCGGGCCCTTTCGGGGCCGCGTGACGCTCGATTTCCGCGTTCAGTTCCGCACCGACCAAGACGACATAGGCGCTCAAGTAGAGCCAGAGCAGCAAGATAACGACCGCGCCGAGCGAGCCGTAGGTCTTGTCGTAACTGCCAACTTTTGAAACGAAGATTGTGAAGACAAACGACCCGAAGAGCCACAGCGCGGTCGCCGTGGCCGCGCCCCAACTGAGCAATTGCCATTTCGCCGGCACCCGGTCCGGGGCGTAGCGGTATACGAGGTCGAGCGCGAGGATGGCATCCCCGCCAGGATCGGCCAGCGAACGAGCGCGATGACGTCGCCCCAGGCTTTGGACACCGGCAAAAAGCCGATTGCCGCGGGCAACACCGCAATGAGGCCGAGCGCGGCAATACCAAACAGCGCGAGTCCGAGAGCGAGCGCCAAGGCATGCAGGTTGAACCGGATGAAATTTCGCGTCTCCTCCTTCCCGTAGCAGGCATTGACGGCGACCATCAGCATTCCCGTTGCGGACCAGGCACTCCAGAGCGCGAGCAGCACGCTCAGGACGAGGCCGACGCCGAATCTGAGTGGCGGGCCTTGGACGAAGGTCTGAAGCCATGTTGCAACCAGCTCGACCGCTTCCGGCAGTAACAGCCCCTGGATCGCCGTGACCTGCCGTTCCACGGTGCTCGGATCGGCGACCAGGCCGTAAAGCGAAACGACCGCCGTGAGCGTCGGAAAGATGGAAAGGACCGCGTAAAAAGCGGCTCCCGCGGCGAGGCCCGAGAGATTGTCCTCTCGCGCCCGTCGCCACGTGCGCGTCAGGATCACCCACCACACTGCCATCCGGCCCTCCGCCAAGCTCGCGCCGTCCCTGATCGCGCGCTGCCCGGTCGCGCGCCCAAGCCACTTCTTAATGCTACTGGCTACCGGGAAGTCCGGTCGAGCGCCATCCTTTCGATTTCGATGATGGGACTTGGCCGCGCCAGAGGGCGGGTGGTGGCCCGAAACCCAACTCTCAGGTAAACTATTGAAAGGTGCCGGTCGCCGGACGCATGATTTTCTCAACGGGGAGGCGGAAAGATGGGCGACATGAATGCAATCAGGATTGTTGGCGTGGTTTTGATCGTCGTCGGCATCTTGGGGCTAGCGCTTGGCAGCTTCAGCTTCACCAAGGAGACGCATCAGGCCCAGATGGGTCCGCTCACAATCGAGGTGAAGGACAAACAGACGGTCAATGTTCCGATCTGGGCGGGTGTGGCCAGCATCGCAGTTGGCGGCGCTCTTTTATTTTTCAGGGCCAAAAAGAAGTAGTGGATAAAGACCGGCAAACGAGACTCACCGGCTGTCGTTTTGCGGGTTTTCGGAGGAAGGGTTGAGACATGGGCACGATCCTGATCATCATTCTGTTGATCCTTCTGCTCGGCGGCGGTGGCGGTTATTACGGCTACAACCGCTATGGCACTCGCGGGCTCGGCGGTGTCCTCGGCGTAGTGCTAATTGTCCTCGTCGTACTCTGGCTAATGGGGGTGCTCGGCGGGGCCGCCATCAGGTGATCCGGGTGTCGTCGGCCGGAGCCCCGTCTCAGCGCCCTGCAGTGACGGCTTGGTTGACCGACCGATCTGAGCGCACGTCGAGCCCCGGCCGTCGGCCGGCGTGAGGAATGATGGCATGTCGGCGTTCTGCCTGCACCGAATACGAGTGAGTTCCATGGCGCTGTCGCGGCGCAAATTGCTGGTTTCCGCTCTTGCCGGGAGCACGGTGTGCGCTCTGCCGCGCTTCGCACGCGCCGCCATGGGCATCGTGCTTCCCAGCGAGGCCACCAACCGGCGGTTCTCGGTCCTCTACAAGGGCGATAGAATCGGCGCCCACACGGTCTCCTATTCCGCCGAAACCGGGCAAACCCGGGTCACGACCGAGATCGATCTCGTAGTCAAGGCGCTCTTCTTCACCGTGTACGCCTTCAACCACCGCTCGGAGGAGATCTGGCGCGACGGGCGCCTGATGTCGCTGAACGGCGAAACGGTGGAGCACGGCAAGACGATTCATGTCACGGGCGCGGCGACGCCACAAGGCTTCCGCGTCGTCAGCGAGGGCGGCCCCTTCATCGCCTCCGCCGCAACCTTGACGTCAAACACCCTGTGGACCCCGGCGGTCTTGGAGCAAAAGACGCTGATCGACGCGCAGCATGGCGGCGTCATCGGCCTCAGCGTGCACAAGCTTGGCGATGAGCAAATTGGGATTGCCGGCCACTACGTTCACGCCACACGCTACCGCTTCATCACGCCCTACCTGGCCGGCAGCATCTGGTACGACGACGAGGGTCGATGGGTGCACGGTGAATTCGAGCGTGACGCCGCACAGATCGTCTATCAGCTTGACGCCTAACTTCTCTCTGGGGGAATGAGGCACTTGGCCATGAAGCTCAAAGCATTGCTCCCGGCGGCCATGGCAGTGACGACTGCCTTGCTGGCGTCATGCGTGGCGCCATACACGATCGCCCAGCGCGCCCCGGTGACGATCGCGACGGCCAACCCCGCCGCCATCTATTACCCCGTGGGTAATGCCATCTGCCGCATCGTCAATCTGGCCGAAGCCGATGATCCCGCGAAGCGCTGCCAAGCGGTCGTGTCGGAGGGGGCCAAGGCGAATGTGGAGAAGGTCCGCAGCGGAGAAGTGACGCTCGGCCTGACCCAATCGGATCTCGCCTATGGCGCGTACCGCGGCGAGGGACCGTTCGCCGCAATCGGCCCCGATAAGGAGCTGCGCACGATCATTGCGCTGCACCGGGAATCGTTCACCGTCATTGCCCGCGCCGATTCCAACATCCGCAATTTCCAGGATCTGCGCCACAAGCGTATCGGCATCGGCAAGGCGGGCGCCGGCTTTACCTTCACGCGCGACGTCGTCCTCGGATATTACGGCTGGAATATCTCCGATTTCAACCGTGCGCTCGAGCTCGGCCCGACCGAGCAGAACAAGACGCTGTGCGACAACGACGTCGACGCCATCATCTTCGAGGCGGCACATCCCGATGGCTTGACACAGGAGGCGACGAGCGAATGCCACGCGCGGCTGGTGCGCGTTGCCGGCCCGCCGATCGATCGCCTCCTCGCGGCGCATCCCTATTATGTCGCCTCGGTTATTCCGGGCGGCATGTATGACGGCAATCCGGAGGATACCCCGACCTTCGGCACGCAGACGCTGCTCATCGCGTCGGCGCGGATGCCCGACGATCTGGCCTATGCGGTGGTCAAGGCGCTGTTCGAGAATTTCGACGATTTCCGGCGCTTGCATCCCGAGCTGTGGACGCTCAAGAAGAAGGACATGGTGCCGAGCGAGGCCGTGATGCCGATCCATCCCGGGGCGCTCAGATATTATCGCGAGGCAGGCCTTCTGTGACAGGAATGATCGCCGTCAATCAGCTCGGAGCGACGACGCGCACTGGCGGAGGGGGTGGGATTCGAACCCACGATACGGTTGCCCGTATACACACTTTCCAGGCGTGCGCCTTAGACCACTCGGCCACCCCTCCGTCCCGGGCCGCGGCGGAAGGCCCGCGCCCAAGGGCGCCAACATAGCAATACGCTTTCCCGAGGCCAAGGGAACCGCCGCTTCCCGGGGCGATCCGCGCGCCCCCATAAGGGTTGCGCGCGCGCGACCACCTGCTAAGTTAGCCGGAGCCTTGCGTCGCGCGCGCGAGGCTCCGGCTGTCCGGAGAGGGGACATGGTCGTCGCGCGAGTCCTCGGCTGGTTGCTCATCGCGGCGGCGCTTGTCGTCGCCGCCGCCGCGCTTGCCCTGTGGCTCGGCGGCCAGAACTTCGCCCTCGTCGCGGGCCAGCTCTGGTATCAGCTCGATTCCGAGAGCCTCAACCTGACGCAGGTCCTGGTCCAGCGCTATCTCCACCCCGCGCTGTGGGACTACGTGCTGCTGCCGCTGCTGCAAAAGCCGGCCTATCAGGCGCTTTCGATCGCCTTCCTCTGCCCGTTCGTCCTCGGCATCGTGCTGGTGGTCGTGTTCCGGAGACGCGAGCGGCGGCGGCGCTTCGGATAGGCCGGGCTACTTCGAGTCTCCGGTCTTGAGCGCGGCGATGAAGGCGCCCTGCGGGATCTCGACCTTGCCGAACGCGCGCATCTTCTTCTTCCCCGCCTTCTGTTTCTCGAGAAGCTTGCGCTTGCGCGTCACGTCGCCGCCGTAGCATTTGGCGAGCACGTCCTTGCGCAGCGCCGCGATGTTCTCGCGCGCCACCACCTTGCTGCCGATCGCGGCCTGCAACGCCACCTTGAAGAGCTGGCGCGGGATCAGCTCCTTGAGCCGCAGCAGAACGGAACGCCCGCGCGCCTCCGCGTGGCCCCGATGCACGATGCTGGAAAGCGCGTCCACCGGCTCGCCGTTCACCAGGATCGCAAGCTTGACCAGATCCGATTCCCGGTAGCCGTGTATCTGGTAGTCGAAGCTGGCGTAGCCGCGCGACACCGACTTGAGGCGGTCGTAGAAGTCGAACACGACCTCGTTGAGCGGCAGCTCGTAGACCACCATCGCCCGCCCGCCGGCGTAGGTGAGGTCCACCTGAATCCCGCGCCGCTCCTCGCACAGCGCCAACACCGCGCCGAGATAGGCGTCGGGAACCAGGATGGTCGCCTTGATCCAGGGCTCCTCGATCCTGGCGATCTTCACCGGGTCGGGCATGTCGGCCGGATTGTGGAGCTCGATCATGGTGCCGTTCGTCCGGTGCACGCGGTAGATGACGGAAGGGGCGGTCATCACGAGCTCGAGGCCGAACTCGCGCCGCAGCCGCTCCTGCACGATCTCGAGGTGCAAGAGCCCGAGAAAGCCGCAACGGAACCCGAAGCCGAGCGCGGCCGAGGTCTCGCCCTCGTAGACGAAGCTGGCGTCGTTGAGCCGGAGCTTCGCCAGCGAATCGCGCAGATGCTCGAACTCGGCGGCGTCCTCGGGGAACAGCCCGCAGAACACGACCGGCACCGAAGGCTTGAATCCCGGCAGAGGCGCGGCGGCGGGCTGGCGCGCGTCGGTGATGGTGTCGCCCACCTGGCAGTCGGCCACGCTCTTGATCCCGGCGGTGATGAAGCCGATCTCGCCGGGACCGAGCTCCGGCACGTCCACCTTCTTGGGCGTGGTGACGCCCACCTTGTCCACCTGGTGCTGGGCGCCGGTCGCCATCAGCTTGATCCGCATGCCGGGGACGAGCCGCCCGTCCTTGACCCGCACCAGGATGACGACGCCGAGATAGGGGTCGTACCAGGAGTCGACCAGCAGCGCCTTGAGCGGCGCCGCGGCCACGCCCCGGGGCGGCGGCAGGCGCGTCACCAGGGCCTCCAGCACGTCGGGCACGCCCTTTCCGGTCTTGGCCGAGATCTCGATGGCGTGCGAGGCGTCGATCCCGATCACGTCCTCGATCTCGCGCTTCACCCGCTCGGGGTCGGCGGCGGGCAAGTCGATCTTGTTGAGGACCGGGATGATCTCGTGGTTGTTGTCGATCGCCTGATAGGCGTTGGCGAGCGTCTGCGCCTCCACGCCCTGGGTCGCGTCCACCACCAGGAGCGAGCCCTCGCAGGCGGCCAAGGAGCGGTTCACCTCATAGGCGAAGTCCACGTGGCCCGGCGTGTCCATGAGGTTGAGCTCGTAGGTCTCGCCGTCCTTCGCCTTGTAGGCGAGGCGCACGGTCTGGGCCTTGATGGTGATGCCGCGCTCGCGCTCGATGTCCATCGAATCGAGCACCTGCGCCTTCATCTCGCGCGCCGGCAGCCCGCCGCACAGCTCGATCAGGCGGTCCGCCAGCGTGGACTTTCCGTGATCGATGTGGGCGATGATGGCGAAGTTGCGGATATGGGCGAGGTCGGTCATGGCGCGGCCGCATCCGAGCAGCAGCGCGCGCCGCCCCGGCCGGGAGGCCGAGGAACGGGGTGAAAACGGGCGGAAGGGAGCCAGGCGGCGCGCGGCATGGGCGGCCTTGTATCACCGGCGCGCCCGACCGGCAACGGCAACGGGGGAGCCGCGGCCGCCCGAGGCGGCCCCGACGTCCCCCTCCGCCGGCTCGCCTCCGGGCGTTCCTACTGCTTGCGGATCAAGACCGAGCAGGCGGCGATCGCGTGCTCGCCCGACTCGAGGTAGCAGGTCTCGATCCTGTCGGGCGCCAGCATATGGCCTTCGACAAGGCCGGTGTCGTCGACGTCCACCCAATACAACGACTTGCCGTTGGCGCGGATGACGCCGATCATCTTCTCGGTCTCGCCGCCGTGGGTCGTGGTGCCCCAGAAGCGGTTGCCCTTCTGATCGAGGATGTTCACCACGATGTCACGATCCTTGATCTCGGTCTTCGCGTTGATCTGCTCGCTCTTGCCGAACCAGGCGCCCTTGAGATCGGGCATCTCCGCCGCCCGGGCGGCGGCGAGCGGCAACGCCGCCATGAGCGCCGCGCCGGCAACCATCGACATTCTACGCATCGCTTTTACCTCCCTCGTCTTGCCGATTCCTGAAATTCTATTCGCGCCCCGGCCGGGCCATCAACGGGACACTGAAAACGGGCGGGGCCGCAGGGCCCCGCCCGGTCCCGTTTCGGCCGGGTCGGTTAGACCTCGGCGCAGGCGTAGCTGTTGATCTCAAGGCCGACGGCGATCTCGACGATCTTCGGGGTGTTCCAGGTCATGGTGCTCTCCTTCCTCATGGGTTGCGGACCGGCTTCCCGGTCCAGGTTGTCTGCCAGGATACCCGCAGGCCGCTGAACCGGCGATGAGTGCCCCGGTAAGTCCCCATTCATCTTCGTTTACACCCGCCGCCCCGGGCCGGGGTCAAGCGGGGCCGTTGCGCGCGCCACGAAAGCCGACATAATGTCGGCGGGGAATCCGTTTATGCTTCTGATCACGTTCTGCAATCAGGGCGGCGCCCGCCGCCCCTTCGGCATGGCTGCCGTGGAGCCCGACAACGGGCGGTTCCACTGGATCGGTCTGGGCGCGGGCCGCAAGGACACCGGCGCGACCGGCTTCGCGTTCCGGGACGGTCTCCTGTTCGTCGCCGTCCAGTCGGCCCAGCCCCGGCTCGCCGCCTTCGATCCCGCGACCTGGCGCCAGGTCGCCGCGCGCCCGTTCGTCTCGTTGCGCGACCCCCATTCCCTGGCGGCGGGATCGGGCGGCCTGTACGCCGCCAGCACCGGCGACAACGCGGTCTATCGGCTCGCCGTCCGGGACGGCGCGCTCGTCGGCGAGGAGCTGGTGTGGCGCCATCCGGGAACCTCGCCCGCGCGCGACGATGTCCACGTCAACTCGCTGACCTTCGCGGACGGGAAGCTCCTGGTCTCCGGCTTCGGCCCGCGCGACCCGGCGGGCGGCTGGGACGTCGAGGACGGCTTCGTGTTCGACGTGGCGGCGGGTGCGCCGGTCGCGCGCGGCCTCCACCACCCTCATTCGCTCGCCTGCGACGGCGGACGGATCGCGGTCGCGGAATCCTATGCCGGGCGCGTGCGCATCGGCGGCTGGGACGGAAACCGCATCGTCTTCACCGACACGGTCGAGGTGCCCGGCTATCCCCGCGGCCTTTGCTGGCAAGCCGGTTCGCTCCTGATCGGCTCGAGCATGCTGCGCCGGGTCTCGCGCAGCTCGCAGAAGACCCTCGAGCACACCGACCCCGGGGACGGGCGAAGCAGGGTTTACCGCTTCGATCTCGCCGCGCGCACCCTCACGCCGCTTCTCGACTGCACGGATCGCGGTTCCGAGATCTACGCGATCGGCCGGTTCGACGGCGAGGCGCCTTCGCTGGCGGCGGCGCCGCCGGCCTGGAAAACCTTGCCGCGCGGGTTGCGAGCCTGACGGCGTGAACGCGGAGCGTTCGACCGTGGCCCCCGAATCCGATCCCTGGCGGCGCGTCTCGGCCGTCGTCGTCACCCACGACAGCGCCGCGGTGGTCGCCGCCTGCCTTTCCTCGGTCGCCCGCGCGCGCGAGGTCTTCGTCGTGGACAACGCGAGCGCGGACGAGACGCTCGAAACCGTGGCCGAAGCCCTTCCCGCCGCCGCCGTCGTCAAGATCGGCGAGAACCTGGGCTATGGCGCCGCCGCCAACGAGGGGCTGCGGCGCGTCACCGGCGAGTTCGCGCTCCTCATCAACCCGGACGCGGCGCTCGAGCCCCAGGCGCTGGAGACACTCGTCGCCGCCGCCGACCGCTATCCCCGCGCCGGCGTTCTCGGCCCTGTGCTCGTCAACGGGGACGGCGCGATCGAGCGCAGCCACGACGCCTCCCTGATCGAGCGGGCGGCGATGCCGCGCAAGCGCCGCGATCCCGCCCCCGAGGGCGATCTCTGCGCCGCCTTCCTCTCGGGCGCCGTGATGCTGCTGCGCAAGCGCGCGCTCGACGAGACCGGGTTGTTCGACCCGGCCATCTTCCTCTTCTACGAGGACGACGATCTGTGCCTGCGCCTGCGCGCGCGCGGCTGGTCGGCGGTGCGGGTCGCCGACGCCCGGGCCCGCCATCTCATCGGCGCCTCGAGCCCGTGGAGCTGGGAATCACATTGGCGCAAGTTCTGGCACATGGGCTGGTCGCGGCTCTACTTCGAGCGCAAGCACCGGGGCGCGGCCGCGATGCGGCGCGAGGGATTGCGCGCGCTCGCCCGCTACGCCGGAAAGATCGTCGCCGACTTCGCCCGCTCCGACCGCGTCAAGACGAACCGGGATCTCGCGCGTTTCTGCGGCACCGCCGGCTTCCTTCTCGGCCTCAAAGCCCGCGGCTAGCGCGTCATCGTCTGTTTCAGGAGCGGGCGCAGCGACCTGAGCGGGCGTGTGTTGAGCACGTCGTCCTTCTCCAGCCAGCCGCGCCGCGCCTGGCCGACGCCGAATCGCAGGTTCGCGAAGCCGTCGGTGCCGTGGGCGTCGGAGTTGATGCTGACCAGCACGCCTTCGCCCTTCGCCATCTGGCAATAGACGTCGATGAGGTCGAGGCGCTCGGGGTGGCAGTTGAGCTCGAGGAAGCAGCCGCGCGCCTTGGCCGCGCGGATGACCCGCGCCATGTCCACGTCGTAGGGCTCGCGCTCGGGGATGAGCCGCCCGGTCGGGTGCGCGAGCATGGTGAAATGCGGCCGCTCCATCGCCCGCAGGATCCGCTCCGTCTGCTTCGCCCGCGACAAATTGAAGCGGCTGTGCACGGCGCCGATCACCAGATCGAGATCGCCCAGCACCTCGTCGGGCAGGTCGAGCTTGCCGTCCTCCAGGATGTCCACCTCCACGCCCTTGAGGATCGCGATCCCGGGCTCTCGGGCGTTGAGGCGGTCGATCTCCGCCATCTGCTGGCGCAGGCGCTTGGGGTCGAGCCCGTGCGCCACGGTCAGGCGGCGCGAATGCTCGGTGACGGCGACATAGGCGAGGCCCAGCTTCTTCGCCGCCGCCGCCATCTCGGCGATGGTGTTCTTGCCGTCGGTCGCCTTGGTATGGATGTGAAGGTCGCCGGCGAGATCCTCGAGCTCGACGAGCTTGGGCAATCTTCCTTTCGCCGCGGCCTCGATCTCGCCCCGGTTCTCGCGCAGCTCCGGCGGGATGAAGGGAAGGCCGACCGAGCGGAACACCGATTCCTCGGTCTCGCCCGCGATCCTTTTGTCGCCGCGGAACACGCCGTATTCGTTGATCTTGAGGCCGCGCTTCTGCCCGCGCATGCGAACCGCGATGTTGTGGGCCTTGCTCCCGGTGAAATAATAGAGCGCGGCGCCGTAGTCCTTCTTCGGCACCAGGCGCACGTCCACCTGGATGCCGCAGCGGAGCATGACGGTCGCCTTGGTCTCCCCCTTGGCGACCACCTTGGTCACCTCGTCGTATTTCACCAGCCGGTCCATGACCGGGCTCTTGGCCGCGGCCGTCACCAGGATGTCGAGATCGCCCACGGTCTCGCGGGCGCGGCGGAAGCTTCCCGCGACCACCACCCGGTCCACGCCCTTGATCTTCTCGAGATAGCCGACGAGCGACTCGGCGTACTGCGCCGCGACCGCCAGCTTGAAGCGCCGCGACTGCTTCGCCTCCGCCGCCACGTTCTCCAGGATCTGCTGCTCGGTCTTGGCGCCGAAGCCGGGCAGGTCGCGGATCCGCCCGTCCTTGGCCGCGCGCCGGAGCTGGGCCATCGTGTGGATGTCGAGCTCGTGGTAGAGCGCGCTCACCCGCTTCGGCCCCAGGCCCGGAATCTTCAATAGGTCCGTCAGGGCCGGCGGCACATGCTTGCGCAGCTTCTTGAGCTGGGCGCAGGTGCCGGTTTCGACCACCTCGGCGATCTTGCCGGCCAGATCCTTGCCGATGCCGGGAAGCTCGCTGAGGTCGCGGCCCTGGGCGAGCATCTCGGCGACCTCGGTCGAAAGCCCGCGCAGCACGCGCCCGGCGTTGCGGTAGGCCCGCACGCGGAAGGCGTTGGCCTCCTGGATCTCGAGAAGATCCGCGATCTCCTCGAACACGGCCGCGACGTCGTTGTTGTGGACCGGCATGGAGCGCCTCCCCGGCCCGCGCCGGCGAATCTAGGTCCTCAGCGTCCCGCCCGTCGCCTTTTCGACGTTGGCGATGATTCGCCGGGTCACCGCCTCGATCTCCTCGTCGGTCAAGGTGCGGTCGGCGGGCTCCAGCCTAACCGATATGGCGAGCGATTTCTTCCCGGCGGCGATTCCCTTTCCGGCATAGACGTCGAACACCGAGACGTTGGAAATCAGCGCCCGGTCGGCGGCGGCCGCCGCCTTCACCACGGATTCGGCCGTCACCCCGTCGTCCATGACGAAGGCGAAGTCCCGCTCGACCGCCTGATAGGGCGAGGGGCGAAGCAAGGCCCGCCCGCGCCGCTTCTTCGGCTCGGGAACGGCCTCGAGAAAGATCTCGAAGGCCGCGACCGGGCCGACCACGTCGAGCGCGGCGAGGACCTTGGGGTGAAGCTCGCCGAAGCGCGCGACCAGCGCCTTGTCGGGAAGCCGGAAGCTCCCCGAGCGCCCCGGATGGTAGAAGCCCGGCGCCTCGCGCACGATCTGCAGCGCCTCGAGCGGCACCCCGGCGGCGGCGAGCGCGGCCAGCGCGTCGGCCTTGACGTCGAAGGCGTCCACCGGGCGCTGCGCCTGCGCCCAGTTGCGCGGGCCGCTGGAGCCGGCGCGGATGCCCGCCGCGATCACGGTCTGGTCGCCGTTCTCGTCGGTGAACGCGGGGCCGATCTCGAACAGCGCGGCGTCGGCGAAACCGCGCGCCGCATTGCGCTTGGCCGCCCCCACGAGATTGGGCAGGGCCGACGGGCGCATCATGTCGAGATCGCTGCTGATGGGATTGACCAGGCGCAGGCGCGGGTTCCCGCCCTCGAACAGCCGCGCGTCGCTGTCGGCCAGGAACGACCAGGTCACCGCCTCGACCATGCCGCGGCCGGCGAGCGTGCGGCGGACCATCCCGGCGCGCCGCTGCGCAGGCGTCAGCGCCGGCTTGGGCAGGGCGCCGTCGCGCGGCAACGACACCGGCGGGATGGCGTCGAGGCCCGTGAGCCGCAACACCTCTTCGATCAGGTCGGCCTCGCCTTCGAGATCGCGCCGCCACGACGGCACCGAGACCTGGAGCGTGCCGTCCGCCGGCGTGACCGTGCAGCCCAGCCCTTCGAGGAGATGCACGGTGCGCGTCTCGGCGAGATCGAGGCCGCCCAGATGATGCACGCGCGAGGGGCGAAGGGTGATGACGCGCCGCCAGTCGGGCACGCGCCCCTCGACCACGATCTCGCTGACCTTGCCGCCGCACAACTCGACGATCATGCGCGTCGCCGTCTCGATGCCGGGAAGGACGGAGGCCGGATCCACGCCCCGCTCGAAGCGGTAGCGGGACTCGGACTCGATGCCGAGCGCGCGGCCGGTGGCGGCGGTGCGCACCGGATCGAACAGCGCGCATTCGAGGAACAGATCGACCGTCTTCTCCGTGCAGCCGGAGGACTCGCCGCCCGTGATGCCGGCGAGCGAGAGCACGCTCTCGCGGTCCGAGACCACGGTCATGCCGGCCTCCAGCTCGTATTCGCGGCCGTTGAGCGCGAGCAGCTTCTCGCCCGGGTGCGACAGGCGCACCGTGAGGTCGCCCTTGATCCGGTCGGCGTCGAAGACGTGGAAGGGGCGCCCCAGATCGAAGGCGAGATAGTTGGTCGCGTCCACCAGCGCCGAGATCGGGCGAAGCCCGATCGCGCGCAGCCGGTTCTGCATCCAGCCCGGGCTTTGCCCGTTGGCGATGCCCTTGATGAGCCGGCCCGCGAACATCTCGCAGGGCGCCGCCGCGACGTCCTCGGGAAAGGCGAAGGCGACGGAGACGGGGCACGCGAATTCGGCGGCTACCGGCTTCGGCTCGCTGGTCCGCAAGGTGCCGAGGCCCGCCGCGGCGAGCTCGCGGGCGATTCCGCGCACGCCCAGGCAGTCGCCCCGGTTGGGTGTGACCGCCACGTCGAACACCGGATCGTCGAGACCGAGGAGGGCGGCGAAGGGCTTGCCCGTCTCCGCCTCCGGGGGAAGCTCGATGATCCCCTCCTGGTCCTCGCCGGTCAGCAGCTCGGCCGCCGAGCACAGCATGCCCTGGCTCTCGACGCCGCGGATCTTGCTCTTCTTCAGCGCCTCGCCGGTCGCGGGGATGACGGCACCGACCCGCGCCAGCACCGCCTTCATGCCGGCGCGCGCGTTGGGCGCCCCGCACACGACCTCGAGCGTGCCCGCGCCGGTGTCCACCTTGCACAGGCGCAGCCGGTCGGCGTTCGGATGGGGCCGGACTTCGAGCACGTGGGCGACGGTGAAGGGCGCGAGCTCGGCCGCGCGGTCCGTCACGCCCTCGACCTCGAGGCCGATGTCGGTGAGCCGGTCCGCGATCTCGGCGGGCGAGAATTCGGTTTCGAGATAGTCGCGCAGCCAGGAGAGGGTGAACTTCACGGCGCTCAGGATCCGAACACGAGGGAGGGGATGTCGAGCGCCGGGAACCCGTAATGGCGCAGCCAGCGCAGATCGGCCTCGAAGAACGTGCGCAGGTCCGGGATCCCGTACTTCAGCATGGCGAGGCGCTCGACGCCGACGCCGAAGGCGAAGCCCTGGTACGCCATCGGGTCGATGCCGCAGGCCTCGAACACCTTGGGGTGGACCATGCCGCAGCCGAGGATCTCCAGCCAGTCCCCGCCCGCGCCGATCTTGAGCTCCCCGCCCTTGCGCGAGCAGCCGATGTCGACCTCGGCCGACGGCTCGGTGAAGGGGAAGAAGCTGGCGCGGAACCGGATCGGCAGGTTCTCGACCTCGAAATAGGCGCGGCAGAAATCGATGAGGCAGCCCTTGAGGTGGCCCATGTGGGTGCTCTTGTCCACGACCAGGCCCTCGACCTGATGGAACATCGGCGTGTGGGTCATGTCGGAATCGCAGCGGTAGGTGCGCCCCGGCGCGATGACCCGCAACGGCGGGCTTTGCGTCTGCATGGTGCGGATCTGGACCGGCGAGGTGTGGGTGCGCAGCAGCTTGATCTCGCCCGACTTGTCGCGCGGCAAATAGAAGGTGTCGTGCATCTGCCGCGCCGGATGGTCGGGCGGAATGTTGAGGGCGGTGAAGTTGTGGAAATCGTCCTCGATGTCGGGGCCTTCCGCGACCGCGAAACCCATCTCGCCGAGGATGGCGACGATCTCGTCCATCGTCTGGGAGATCGGATGGATCCGCCCCTGGCCGAGCGGGTACGGGCGCGGCGGCAGGGTGATGTCCACCGATTCGGTGGCGAGCCGCGCCTCGATCGCGGCGTCGGTCAGCTCGCGCTTGCGCGCCTCGATGGCGTCGACGACCTGGTCCTTGAGGCGGTTGAGGGCGAAGCCGGCGTCGCGGCGCGCGTCGGGGTCGAGCTTGCCCAGGCCCTTCATCAGATCGGAGAGCCGGCCCTTCTTGCCCAGTGCCGCCAGCCGCGCCGCCTCGAGCGAATCGAGGTCGGGCGCCGCCTTCACGGCGGCGACCAATTCGGATTTAAGCGTGTCCAGGTCGTCCATGGGTCAGCCCCGCCGGCGGTGCGGGCAGCGGCGGATTTGCGCGCGACGATCCCCCATTGCCGCCCCGACGCGCGGCCGCGCCGCGTCAGGCGGTCTTCGCGAGCGCGGCCTTGGCCTGCTCGGCAATCGCCTTGAAGGCTTCGGGCTCGCGGAAGGCGAGGTCGGCCAGAACCTTGCGGTCGATCTCGATCCCGGCCTTCTTGATGCCGTCGATGAACTGCGAATAGGTGAGGCCGTGACCCCGGGCGCCGGCGTTGATGCGCTGGATCCAGAGCCCGCGGAAGGCGCGCTTCTTGGCGCGGCGGTCGCGATAGGCGTATTGCAGCGCCTTCTCGACCTTCTCGAAGGCGACGCTGAACACGTTCTTGTTGCGGCCGCGGTAGCCCTTCGCCGCCTTGATGACCTCGCGGTGGCGCCGATGCCGGGTGACTCCGCGTTTGACTCTCGCCATCGTTCAATCCTTAGGAAGTAATCGGCCTCTCGGCCTCAAAGATACGGCATGTATTTCTTGACGATCCGCGCGTCGCAATCGTTCATGACCCGGGTGCCGCGCGCCTTGCGCTTCATCTGCTTCGGCTTCGAGATCAGCCGGTGGCGCTTGTGGGCGGCGGCCATCTTGATCTTGCCGGTGGCGGTCCGGGTGAACCGCTTCTTGGCGCCGCTCTTGGTCTTGAGCTTGGACATGTCGCGTTCCTCGAAAGGGGGTCGCGGGCGATAACGTGGCGGGACGGGCCGGTTCGCGGCGGGCGCCCCGTCCCCGCGGAGCCGCCTCAACGAGAGGCGCGTTATAACGGGACAGGCGCCCAAAAGCAAGGCCGGCCCGGCGCCGCCCAAGCCCTTGGAAAGCCCTTGGAAAGCCAAGGCCGCCGGGGCCGCGGCGGGCCCGGGTGGCGCCTCGCGACGGGCTGCCCCGCCCGCCGCGCCGCCCTCACTTGGGCGACATGACCATCGTCATCTGGCGGCCTTCCATGTGGGGGGTCTGGTCGACCTTGGCGATCTCATCGAGGTCGCCCTTGACGCGCATCAGCACGTTCATGCCGATCTCCTGGTGGACCATCTCGCGCCCGCGGAAGCGCATCGTCACCTTGACCTTGTTGCCTTCCTCGAGGAAGCGGTGGATGGCGCGCATCTTCACGTCGTAATCGTTCTTGTCGATGTTGGGGCGCATCTTGATCTCCTTGACCTCGGTGACTTTCTGCCGCTTGCGCGCCTCGGCGCGCTTCTTCTGCTCGGCGTACTTGTACTTGCCGTAGTCGAGGATCTTGCACACCGGCGGGTCGGCGTTGGGCGCGACCTCGACCAGATCGAGGCCGGCGTCGGCCGCCATTTCCAGCGCTTTTTTGGTGGGAACGAGTCCGACCATTTCCCCGTCCTGGTCGATGAGCCGGATCTGAGCAAGATCGATCTGCGCGTTGACGCGCGGCCCTTTCGGCCCGCGCGATGGGCTGGGAGCGAATGTGGCTATGTAAATTTCCCCTCTGCTAAGTTGTGGAAACGGGCGACGGTCCTACCCTCCGGGCGGCCGGCGCCCCGCCAAAACCTTCATGGCAGAACGTCAGTGACCCGGCGATGAACGGTCCCCCGCGGCGGACGGAACCGCCGCTTCGGCCCTAAGTCTATTGACCGCCTCGTCGAGCGCAAGGGTTTCTTGATCGGGCGACCCGAGCCGGCGCACCGCCACCGTCCCCTCCTCCGCCTCGCGCTTGCCGACCGCGAGCAGCACCGGAACCTTGGCCAGGCTGTGCTCGCGCACCTTGTAGCCGATCTTCTCGTTGCGCAGGTCGCCCTCGGCGCGCAGCCCGGCCGCGGCCAGCGCCGCGAGCACCTTTCCGGCATAGGCGTCGGCATCGCTCGTGATCGTCGCGACCACGACCTGAAGCGGCGCCAGCCACAGGGGCAGCTTTCCCGCGTAATGCTCGATGAGCACGCCGATGAACCGCTCGATCGAGCCCAGGATGGCGCGGTGGAGCATGACAGGCCGATGGCGCGCGCCGTCCTCGCCGATATAGGTCGCGTTCAGCCGCTCGGGCAGGACGAAATCCACCTGAAGCGTGCCGCACTGCCATTCCCGCCCGATCGCGTCGCGCAGCACGAACTCGAGCTTGGGCCCGTAGAACGCGCCCTCGCCGGGGTTGAGGACGACGTCGAGCCCCGCCGCCTCGGAGGCGGTCTTGAGCGCGGCCTCGGCCTTGTCCCACACGGCGTCCGATCCCGCGCGCTTGGGCGGCCGGTCGGAGAACTTCACGATCACGTCCTCGAAGCCGAAATCGCGGTAGACCGACAGCAGCAGGTCGCAGAACGCCTTCGTCTCCGAGGTGATCTGGTCCTCGGTGCAGAAGATGTGGGCGTCGTCCTGGGTGAAGGCGCGCACCCGCATCAGCCCGTGCAGCGCGCCCGACGGCTCGTTGCGGTGGCAGGTGCCGAACTCGGCCATGCGCAGCGGCAGGTCGCGGTAGCTCTTCAGGCCCTGGTTGAAGATTTGGACATGGCAGGGGCAGTTCATCGGCTTGATGCACAGCACCTTGTTCTCGGATTCGACCGTGAACATGTCCTCGCGGAACTTCTCCCAGTGGCCCGAGGCCTCCCACAGCGAGCGGTCCACGAGCTGGGGCGTGCGCACCTCGACGTAGCCGGCGGCGAGCGTGCGGGCGCGGATGTAGGATTCGATGGTGCGGTACAGCGTCCAGCCCTTGGGGTGCCAGAAGATGCTCCCCACCGCTTCTTCCTGGATATGGAACAAGCCCATCTCGCGCCCCAACCGGCGGTGGTCGCGCTTCTCCGCCTCCTCGAGGCGCGTCAGGTAGTCCTTCAGGTCCTTGTCGCTGGCCCAGGCGGTGCCGTAGATGCGCTGGAGCATCTCGTTGCGCGAATCGCCGCGCCAGTAGGCGCCGGCGACCTTCATCAGCTTGAACGCGGTCCCCAGCTTTCCGGTCGCGGGCAGATGCGGCCCCCGGCACAGGTCGATGAAGGAGCCCTGGCGGTAGAGCGTGATGTCCTCGTGCGGCGGGATCGCCTCGATGATCTCGGCCTTGTAGTGCTCGCCCTGGGACTTGAAGAACTCGACCGCCTCTTCGCGGTTCCAGACCTCGCGCACCACCGGCTCGTTGCGCGCCACGATCTCGCGCATGCGCGCCTCGATCGCCGCCAGATCCTCGGGCGTGAAGGGTGTCGCGCGCGAGAAGTCGTAATAGAAGCCGTTCTCGATCGCGGGGCCGATCGTGACCTGGGTTTCGGGATAGAGCTCCTTGACCGCCTCGGCCATGACGTGGGCGGCGTCGTGGCGCAGCAGCTCCAGCGCGTCCGGGTCCTTGGCGGTGACGATTGCGACCGACGCGTCGCGCTCGATCTCGCGAGTCAGATCGCGCATCTCGCCGTCCACGCGCACGGCGAGCGCGGCCTTGGCCAAGCCGGGGCCGATATCGGCCGCGAGCTTGGCCCCGGTCACGGGGCCGTCGTAGCGGCGGACACTTCCATCGGGAAGCGTGAGGGCAACCATCGTCCTGGACCTGTTGCGCGTGGCGGAAACGGGCGACGAACCCGCGGCTTCCGCGGGTCCCGGGGAATGTAGAGGGCGACCCGGGCCTGTCAAGGCTGGGACCTCGCCGCCTGCGCGACCTCGAGCGGCACGGCGGCCGCGACCTCGGCGACGCCGAGCTCCGGCAGGCTGGCGCGGCGGAAGACCCGGACCCATTTGCCGCGCGGCGCGCACAGCGAGGGATCGGAGGCGGCCGAGAACAGGACCACCGACGGGCAGCCGACGCCGGCGATGAGGTGCATCGGCCCGGTGTCATTGCCGATGCTCGCGACGGCGCGGCGCGCCAGCTCGGCCACCTCGGCCAGGCTCGTCCGCCCGGCGAGGTTGCGCGCCTCGGGACAGGCCCCCACGATCGCCTCGCCGAGCGCGCGCTCGGACTCGGCGCCGATCACGACCGCCGCCGTGCCGCGCGCGGCGAGTGCTGCGGCGAGCGCAGCGTAGGACTCCGCCGGCCACCGCTTTTCCGGGCGGTGCACCGCGCCGCCGGGAACCAGCAGGACGAAGCGCTCGGGCAGATCGAAACGCCGGATGTCGGCGGCGAGAAAGGAAAGGTCGGGCGGGCCGACCCGCGCGATCCCGGCCATGCGGAGCTGTTCCGCCTGGCGGTCGACCGTGTGCATCGAATCGCGCCCCGGGTTGGCGTGGGGATGCGAGCAGAACGGGGCGACGCCGGACCATTCGGGCCGCGCCAGCGGATAGAGCCCGTGCATCAGGAAGAAATACCAGCCGGTGCGCCGCGAGGTCTGGAGGTCGTAGACGCGGTCGAAGCGCCCGCGGCGCAGCCAGCGCGCGAGCCGCAGCCAGGGCAGAACGCGATAGGCCGGCGCGCGCTCGTCGATCCAGATCTCGTCGAAGAGCGCGCTGTCGCGGGCGAGCCCCGCGAAGGGCGCGGTGGTGAGGAGCGCGACGAAAGCGCCGCGATGGAACTTGCGGATCGCCTGCATCGGCCCGAGCGCCTGGATGAAATCGCCGAGCGCACCGAGCTTGATGACGAGGATGCGCTGGATGCCGTCGAGGCCTTGCACCCGCGCCGCCAGGGGCAGCGGGATCACGGTGCGGCCGCCGCGGCCGCGCGCGCCTCCAGCAACTCGCGGTAGAGCGCAAGCGTCTCGGCGCACATCTTCTGCTTGCTGAAGCTGGCGCGGATGTGGGCGATCGCCTTCTCCGCCAGGGCCTCGCGGGCATCCGTATCGAGGGACAGCGTTTCCGCGACCGCCAGCGCCAGCGCGTCCGCATCGCCCGGGGGGAACAGGATGCCGGTCTCGCCCGACAGCACCGTCTCGGGGGTAGCGCCGTGGTCGCTCGCCACCACCGGGCGGCCCATCGCCTGGGCCTCGGCGGCGACGCGGCCGAAGGCCTCCGGATCGGTCGAGGCGGAAACCACGACATCGGCCAGCATGTAGGCGGCCGGCATGTCGCGGCAGTGGTCGGTGATCTGCACCACGCCCGTCAGGTTGCGGCGCTCGATGAGATTCTGGAGCGAGCGGCGGTAGGCGTGCCGGCCCTGGTCGGAGCCCACCAGCAGGCAGCGGATGTCGTCGCGCCCGAGGCGGGCGAGCGCCTCGATCAACAGCCTTTGCCCCTTCCATTCGGTGAGGCGGCCCGGGAGCATGACGACGGGCATGCCCTCGGTCACGCGCCAGCGCTCCGCGAGGTTGATGAGGCGCTCGGCGCTGACGGCGGACGGGCTGAAGATGTCGAGGTCGATGCCGCGGTGGATGACGCGAAGCTTGGGGTCGTCGAAGCCGTAGGTCTCGCGGACGTGGTCGGCGATGAAATGGGAGATGGCGATGACGCGGTCGCCCTTCAGCATCACCGCGTTGTAGGCGCGCTTCAGCGGATTGCCATGGCCGTAGGTGCCGTGGAAGGTGGTGACCAAGGCGGCGCCCGTGCGGCGCGCGGCCCAGAGCGCGCTCCAGGCCGGCGCACGGCTGCGGGCGTGAACGATCTCGACGCCGCGGGCCTCGATCAGGCGGGCGAGCCGGCCGGCGTTGCGGAACATGACCAGCGGGTTCTTGGAATCGACCGGCAGAAGGACATGGGCCGCGCCCGCGCGCTCGACCTCGCGCACCATCGGCCCGCCCGCGGAGGCGACGATGGCGGTGCCGCCCGCGGCCACCACCGCGGCGGCGATGTCCACGGTGCCGCGCTCCACCCCGCCGGTCACGAGCGACGGCAGGACCTGGAGAACGACCGGATGGCCGGGTGCCGGCGCCTCCGCGGCGGGGCGCGGCGGCGCGACGTCCAGTTTTGCCTGTGCCGTCATGACCGGCCTATGCTGTGCGCGCCATGAGCGATCCCCTTAGTCCAACCTCGGAGCCCCCGCAAGCTCTGGAAGCCGGCGGGCGGCGCCTCGCCTATCATTCTACGCCAGGGCGCGGGCCCGGAGTCGTCTTCCTGGGCGGCTTCATGTCGGACATGACGGGGACCAAGGCGGTCGCGCTGGAGGGGCTGTGCCGGTCGCAGGGCCGGGCCTTCACCCGCTTCGACTATTCCGGCCACGGCCAATCGGGCGGCGCCTTCACCGAGGGAACGATCGGCGCCTGGACGGCGGACGCGCTCGCCGTGCTCGACGCCGTGACGGCGGGCCCGCAGGTCCTGGTCGGCTCCTCCATGGGGGGATGGATCATGACGCTGGTGGCGCTCGCCCGGCCCGCACGGATCGCCGGGCTGGTCGGGGTCGCGGCCGCCCCCGACTTCACGGAGGATTTGCTGTGGCCCCAGACGACGGACGCGCAGAAGGCGGCCCTCGAACGCGACGGGGTCTATGAGTTGCCGAGCGATTACGGCGAGCGGCCCTATCCCATCACGAAGGCCCTGATCGAGGACGGGCGAAGGCATCTGGTGCTGCGGGGCGAGATCGCGATCCATTGCCCCATCGCGTTGGTCCACGGCATGAAGGACGCGGAGGTGCCCTTCGAGACCTCGATCAAGCTCGCGCGGCGCCTCGCCTCGAACGACGTGACGGTGACGCTGGTGAAGGACGGCGACCACCGGATGTCGGAGCCCGCCCATCTCGAACATCTGTTCGTGGCCCTCGACCGGGTTCTGACGCACGCCGGGTGAGCGCGCAGCGCGCCCCTTCATGGGGAAGCCAGAAGCGCGCGCAGGCCCGCGTGATAGTCGGGGTAGCTCAGCGCGACCCCGAGCTCGCGCTTGATGCGGTCGTTCCGGACCCGCTTGTTCTCGGCATAGAAGCTCTTGGCCATGTCGCCGAGCGGCGCGCTCTCGAAGGGGATCTCGGGCGGCGGGTCGCGCCCCAGCAGCGCGGCGGCGAAGGCGACGACCTCCTGCGGCGGGGCGGGGGCGTCGTCGCACACGTTGTAGATGCGCCCCGGATTGGGATGGGCCATCGAGGCGCGCAGCACCGCGGCGATGTCCGCGACGTGGATGCGCGAGAACACCTGGCCCGGTTTCACCACGCGCCTGGCGCGGCCGCTCTTGATCTCCTCCAGCGCGTTGCGCGCCGGCCCGTAAATGGAGGCGAGGCGGAAGACGTGGACCGGGATCCCGTCGTCCCACCACAGGTCTAGCCATTCGGCCTCCGCCCCGGCGCGCCGGCGCCCGCGCTCGGTCGTGGGCTCGAGCCGGGAATTCTCGTCCACCCAGCCGCCGCCCCGGTCGCCGTAGACGCCGGTGGTGGAGAGATAGCCGGCCCATTCGAGGCTCTTGGAAAGACCCGTGATGTCGGTGCCGTGGAGATCGAGGACCGGATCGCCCGCCGCGTCGGGCGGAACCGAGCTCAGCAGATGGGTGGTGCCGGAAAGGGCGGCGCCGGGTTCCGCCAGAGGATGCTCGCGCGAGAAGACGAAGGCTTCGAAGCCTTCCTCGCGCAGCGCCTCGGCGCGCGCCCGGTCGCGGGTCGTGCCGGCGACCGAAAAGCCCTCGCCGGCGAGGCGCCCGGCGAGCACGCGCGCCGTGTAGCCGAGGCCGAAGCAGAAAAGACGGTTCGCCACGCTTGCCCCTTGCCTAATCGTCCTTGCCGTCTTGGGGCTTGGCCGGAGCGGCGGCAAGCACCACGGTCGCCGAGATCTCGACGTGCTCGGCGACGCCGATGGGCGCCGGCGCCGCGGCTTCCACCATCGCGCCCGCGCCGCGCGCCGTCTTCACCATCGGCATCGGCATCGGACCTTGGGGCCGGAACTCGACGCTGTGGAGGCGGAAGGCGCGGTCGGGATAGACGGACGCGAGCCGCGCGAGCTCGTCCTTCGCCGCGTCGTAGATCCGCTTGCGCAGGTCCGCCATCACCTTCTCGCGCTCGGCGAGCTCGGGCGTGAAGTCGACGAAGGCGACGCTCACCTGCTCGCCGGGGCGGCTTTGCGCCTTGGCGCGGTCGTAGATTCCGTCCAGCGCCGTCTCGGGCACGCGGGCCTCGGCCTCGAGATGCCAGCGCTCGAGCCCGGCCTGGTCGCGCGAACGGTTGAAGGTGATGATGTGCCAGTCGGCGCCGGGCACGAGCTTGCCGAGCGTCTCCTTGATCCCCGCGCGGAGCGTCCCCGCCTCGTCGGAAGGCTTGGCGGAATCGACCGCGACGCGCACGCGGGCCTTGGCCGCCTCGACCCAGCCTTCGGCGGAGAGCGAGAGCGTCACCGTGTCGGAAACGTTCTTCGCCGAGGCGGCCTGCGACGGCACGGCCGCAAACGGCGCGGACAAGAGGAAGCCCAGGAGGGCGAGGGAGGCGAAACGCGTTGCGGTCATGGCTCACTCCTCGGGTTGGGCCGGAGGGCGGGCGACCCCTAGAAATCGAGGTCGGCGTAGTGCCGGGGCGGCGGCAGGCCGGGGATGAAGTCCGAGAGCAAGGGGCGGAAGGCGGGCCGCGACTTGAGCCGCGCGTACCAGTCCTTGGCCCCCGGATGCTTCGCCCAGGGCACGTCGCCCAGATAGTCCACGCAGGAAAGATGGGCGCCCGCGGCGAGATCCGCCAGCGAAACGGTTTCGCCCGCGAGCCAGTTCCGCCGCTCGGCCAGGAAGGCGATGTAGTCGAGATGGCCGTGGACGTTCTCGCAGCCGGAGCGGATCGCCTCCGAGCTCGGCTCGCCCAGCCCCATGAATTTCTTCGCGACCTTCTCGCCGACGATGCGGCTCGTCACCTCGGCGTGGAACTTGGTGTCGAACCAAGCGGTGAGGCGGCGCGTCTCGGCGCGCTCCGCGGGCGTCGCGCCCAGCAGCGTCGGTTCGGGATAGCGCTCCTCCAGGTATTCGCAGATGGCGTAGGAATCGGCAACCACCTCGCCGTCCTCGTCCTCCAGCACCGGCACCTTGCCGGCGGGATTCATGGCGAGGAACTCGGGGCGGCGGTCCCAGGTGCGCTCCATCCTCATCTCGAAGGGCAGCTTCTTCTCGCCGAGCACGAGGCGCACCTTGCGCGAATAGGGGGAGAGCCAGAGGTGATAGAGGGTGCGCATGGCGCGCGAGTTTAGCGGCGCGCGCCGCCCGGGACCAGCGCGGCGGACACGCCGTGGCCGTTGCCTTTGGACGCGGCGGCGCCGTTGGCGGGAGGACGCTTTCCCGGCGCGCGGGCGCGCGGCGCCGGGCGGTCGGGGAAAAGCCCGGCCAGGCGCGCCTGGGCCACGGCCGCGCGCACCGCCGTCAGATACATGTGGCCGGTCATGGCGCCGCGGTAGGCGGCCTCGAGCTTGGCCATGATCGTGTCGCGGTCGATCCGGTTGCGCAGGCCGAGGTCGCGGCGCAGATCGGCGATTCGCTCGAGAATGTAAACTTTTGTCAACAGGCGGCTCGCCTGCTGGCGCGCGGTCTCGGGGGCATAGCCGGCGTTGATCGCGGCGCGCGTGGCGTTTCCCGCCACGATGTAGGCCTGGCAGAAATTCTCCTGGCGCTCCGACAGCATGCGCCGGCGTGCGGGGCTCCTGTTTACATCGCCGCCTTCTTCTGCCGCGCCGTTCGTGCCGTCTGCCGGAAATTGCTCCGCGCCTGCTTCGCTCATCGCCCCAATCCTCGCCGCCCCGGCCTCGGGCGGGTTGCGGATTATATTCCTATAACGACGCGCTGTCAAGCCGGGCGAAGCCGCGGTAGTGGGTCAGTTTGAAAGTTAATTTTACGGGAACTTAGTCCCAACCAGATATTAACGGCGAGTCGGCAAGCGGGCTCAATGATATAATGCCCGCATGACCAAGCGACTCAAACGCCCGCGGGATGCCGTGCAGCTTGCCAAACTGATTGGCGATATTGCCACCGGGCAGGTCGCAGAGCCATCCGCGAGAGAATTAAAGGCGCTTACAGAAACGTCGCGCCGGGGCGGCCTAAAAGGCGGCAAGGCGCGAGCCAAGAAGCTGACGCCAGAGCAGCGCTCAGCGATAGCGCGTGAAGCGGCTAGAGTCAGATGGAAGAAGACGCGTTAAGCGGCCTCAGATAAGCCCTCTTCCGCAAGGCGCTCCAAGATATCGTCCTCGAAGTTAAGGCTCAGTTGGATGGGCGCTTCATTTGGATGGGCGCCGTTGTAGTGATCGACGTCAACCTTTAGCTGGTGCAGTTCCCCGGCGATGCGCCTGCGCTTCTGCGCAAAGGCTATTTCGACGTATGCGCGCGGGTCTTTGTCTATATCGCCCCATAGGCTCATTTGCCTGCCGGCGAGGACGCGCCTAACTGCATGCTTCGCGCGGTAACGTCTTCCGGCAGAATCAGTTCTATATTCTTCCCGGAGCGCTTGCGCCATTTCCTCTTTGAATTGGGCGCGAATGCTCTCTTCACGCGCCGTCCATAAGTCGTTGCGTGATACCCAGTCATAGACGTCATCCAACGTTGCGGGCGCTTCGCACACCTCTTTTCTGTATTTGTTAAAGAGGCGCTGCATTTGTTCCGTATATTTAGCCATTGTTCGTTTCCTACACCTGTACCGGGGGTAAGTGACCCCACCCGTCAACCATCGCGGTGCGCGTCACTATATGCCTGATCTTCACTTGTAGTCGCTTAAGCAATTCCCATCGCTCAGTCTTTTTTTGTATCTGGCCCACAACAATTCCGGGATGGATCCCCATAACTTTCGCGAATGCCCTAATGTCTCTTTCGGAAAAGAGGGGCGACTTGCGTTCAATAAATGATTTTAGCTTATCCTGGGGTACGCAAAACTCCGCAGCCGCATCGTTAGCTTGTTTTTCCTCTTCACCAACAGCGGCGTCGGCGTCTTCCAAGCTAACATCAATAATCTCTTGTTCCCTTCCATGTTCGCGCAACACATGCTCGCATTCGTGTCTAAGTACGAACCAAAAATTGTCAATTCTGTCGAACCTAGTGGACATACCGATCACTGGCGATTTGTTATCTAGCCACAGACACACGCCGTCAATTTTGCCGCCGGGCAATCCCTCGACAAGCACAAATCTGACTCCGCATTCCTCAAGTATGCGTGGCACGTGTCTTATTTCTTCTGGTTCTCCCATCAGCGCGCGCAACCTTTGCATTCCGTCCAAAAGAACAGGCCGTGAGTACGGGCCAACGTGAACCATTATCTCGGCAACTTGTCGTACCCGATACAACCAAGAGAGTTGTGTTGGTGTTGCAGGGTCACCCAGGTTAGTCTTTTTCGCTGCATGAGCAATATCGACGGCATCGCCTCCGTCTGTTCTAAAAAATCGATTTAATTGCGCCGCCATTAATGTCGCATCAACATCTGCGAGCCATCCGCGGCGTATCATTTCGCGGACCGGATAGACGCTCTGCAATTTGGCGCGACGTTCTATGGAGGGATCGGGCTCACGAGCGTGGGCCACGTCATAAATCTTTTGGAGGTTTGCAAAAAAATCAGGATCAACATCAAAGGCTTTTGCTAACGCCTTTGCCATATCCGCGCTAATTCCATGCTTCCCCTTAATCAGCTTGTTAAGAGCAGTTTCGTCCATATTAAGAATGTAGGCCAAATCCAGCTGCGCCCATCCGCGAGCGTCTAGCTCTTCTTGGATGAACTCACCAGGATGCGGAACCTCAAATTCGTAAACGGACATTCAAACCTCAGTGCGGATCGCCGATGAAGGTCACGGTCACGGTTGGTGGATTAGTACTTTCATCGAGCAAAAACCGCATTCGATATTGATCGTTGAGACGTATTTGCCGTTGCTCGGAGCCTTCTAGTTTTTTGTAGTCGAGTCCTTTCCAATTTCTGAGCGTCTTCTCCGTTTCGGCCGCCTCGATCACCAGTAGTTTCCTCTGACACGATTTAGTGACCCCGATCGGCAGCCCTAACCTATGGGCTTGGGCGGTTCGTATGAGGGCGAGGCGCTCGCTGGCAAACTCGATCTTCATACTGGCCGGAATATGATTCCTGCCGCGTGTTATGTCAATAGATAAATTGTGACAATCTACCAATATGAACTGAATGCTTGACACTCAAGCATAAAGGTCATAGCGTAGTTCTTATGAACCGGCTACCGACCGAAAAGCGCGCTCAAATCCTCGGGATGATGGTTGAGGGCATGTCGATCCGCGCCATTAGCCGCCTGACGGGGGCCAGCAAGAACACGATTGCCAAGCTACTAGCCGATGCTGGAGCGGCTTGCCTTGCATACCAAGATACCGTTCTGCGGGACCTTCCCTGCAAGCGGCTCCAGGTCGATGAGATTTGGAGTTTCGTTTACGCGAAGGCGCGGAACGTCCCCGAGCGGTTGAAGGACGATCCCGGCGTGGGCGATGTGTGGACCTGGACCGCGATAGACGCGGATACCAAGCTTGTCCCGTCCTGGTTTGTGGGAAGTCGCGACGGTGATGCCGCGAAGCGGTTCATCTGTGATCTGGCGCACAGGCTCGCTAACCGTGTGCAGCTAACCAGCGACGGCCACAACGCCTATCTGCATGCGGTCGAGGAAGGTTTCGGAACTGATGTGGATTACGCGATGCTGGTCAAGATTTACGGGCCGGGCCCGGAAGGCCAGCGGCGCTACAGCCCGCCTGAGGTCATCGGAACCCAAACGTTCTGTTGCCGGGGTAAGCCCGATCCGAAGCACATCAGCACGTCATTTGCCGAGCGCCAGAACCTTTCAATGAGAATGGGCCTTAGGCGATTTACGAGGCTGACAAACGCTTTCAGCAAGAAGGTTGAAAACCATATCCACGCGCTTTCGATCTATTTCATGCATTACAATTTCGTGCGTATCCATCAATCACTCAGGGTTACGCCTGCGATGGCCGCAGGGGTTACGGCCAAGCTTTGGTCGCTTGAAGATATGGTGCAAATCGTGGACAAGTGGGAAACGGTCAGGAAGGCCGCATAATCAACGAGACTGATAGCTATCGGGAGGTGGCAGCATGATACGGCAGATAACGCTTTGGTCGTGCGGCATACTTGCTTCAATCATCGTCGGGGGTATGACAGGCTTGGTAATTACGAGTGACCCATCCGGCGTTTTATACGGCGCCCTAGGCGGGGCATTGGTGTTTTCTTGTGCTCGCCTCTGGCTGACTGAAACTACTTCAAAAAATTCAAACTGACCCACTACCGAAGCCGCGGCGGGCTGGGACTCGGGTAACGGGTCGCCCGATGCCGGAATGCCAGGGCGATGGCGGCGGGCCTATTCTTGCTTCTCTTTCCGGCGGGCCTCGATGTCGAGTCTCTCGGCCTCGTCGAAGTCCTTGCGGACGGCCCCTTTCTTCTTGCTCTCCTCGATGCCGATCCGTTGCCCGCATGCGGGGCAGACGACGCGATCGACCTCGAGAAGCCGCCTCAGCGGGACCTCGAACACATTGCGGCATTTGACGTTCTGACAGAGGAAGCTGTGGGACGTGGTTTCGAAGTGGCTGACGAACATGGGGCGTCTCCGTTGCCGAAGGCCTTCGATCAGGCCGCCAGGGAGCGCCGCGAGTCAAGGCCGCGGGAAGGGGCGCACCCGCCCTCGCCCGTCACTCGCCCTTTTTCAGATAGCCGATCTCGGTGTCCACGCAGGTCTCGAGGTAGGCGAGCTCGGCCGCCGAAAGCGCCCCGGGCTCGACCGCGAGCTTGCCCGCGTATTGGTGGCAGGTCATCGGATTGAGCGCGCCTTTCGGCTTGCTCTTCTCGACCTCGGCCGTGGCCCCGAGGGCGGCGATCCTTTGCTCCACGCAGGATTTCAGGAACTCGGCCGCGCCGGCGCTGCTGATCTCGCCGTCGGCATAGGCCCGGGCGGTTCCCGGACAGGTCAGCTTCTGTTCCGCCTGCGCGCGCGCCGGAGAGAGCGCGACCAGTCCCGCGACCAGCGCGGTCGCCAAAACGCTAAATGTTCCCCAGTAAAAGGGATCCTGATTCATCTCCGCCACTCCCACGACCTTGGCCGGGCAGGAATCCGTGTCGTCCGGTTCCACGACTTCACCTAACCAGGAGCCGGCCCCTTTTCAAGTGAGGCGGGATGCCGCGGCACGACAGGGGCGTGGCCGCGGCGTGGCAGGGCGCCACCGGGGTCCGACCGGCGGCTACGTCGCCTTGCCCCCCAAGCGGTCGAACAGAACCGGCATCACGACGAGGACGAGAGGGAGCTGCACGGCGAGGCCCGAGATGATGGCGATGGCGAGCGGCTGCTGCATCGCCGCGCCCTGGCCGAGCGCCAGCGCCAAAGGCAGAAGGGCGAGGATGGCGGCGAGCGTCGTCATGAGGATGGGGCGCATGCGGTTGGCGCCGGCCTCGATCAGCGCGGCCCTGCGATCCGGCGATTCCGCGGCGAGCGCCCGGTATTCGGAAAAATAGAAGATCGCGACCTCGGTCACGATCCCGACCACCATGGTCATGCCCATCATGGCGGAGATGTTGAGCTCGACGTTCGTCAACCACAGGCCGATGAACACGGCGGAGACGGCGACGACCGGCATGCACAGGATCGAGAACGCGATGCGGAACCGCTCGTAGATGAACAGGAGCAGCAGGAACACGAGGGCGACGGCCGCGGCGAACACGGCCGCCAGGCCCCGGAAGGCGATCTGCTGCTGCTTGTAGAGGCCGCCGAGCTCGAAATAGAGGTCTTTCGGGATCAGGCCCGGCTGTTTCAGGACTTGCTGGACCTCGGCGGCGGTCGAGCCGATGTCGCGGCCGCTGATGCGCGCGGTCACCGCGACCATGCGCTTCAGGTTGTCGCGGGTGATCTGGGGCTGGCCGGTGACGGGGTGCAGCTCGGCGATGCGGCTGAGCGGGAACAAATGGCCGTCGGCGGCGCGGAGCTGCAGCCGGCCGATTTCCGCGATCCGGTCGCGCGAGGATCGCGGCAGCCAGACGCGCACGCCGATCAGGCGCACGTCCTTCTGGACGTGGGTGCTGACCGTGCCCTTGACCATGGTCTGGATCTCGCGCGTCACGGCGTCGGGATCGACGCCCTCGAGCGCGGCCTTGCGGCGGTTCACCTCGATGTCCAGCGCGTCGCCCGCGAGCACGATGCCGTCCTTCACGTCCACCACGCCGCGCACCTTCGAAATGGCGGCGGCGACCTTCGGCGCCACGGCCGCGAGCGCGGCCGGGTCGTCGCCGTAGATCTTGATCTCGATCGGCTGCGGCACGGCGGTCAAATCGCCGATCAGGTCCTCCATCAGCTGCGCGAGCTCGATCTGGAGTCCGGGAACCTCCGTCTCGACCTTTTGCCGCACCTCGTCCATGACGGCGGAGATGGGGCGGCGCGGCGGCGGCTTGAGCCGGACGAAGAAGTCCCCTTCGTTGGCTTCGGTCAGGAAGTTGCCCAGGGCCGCCCCGGTGCGCCGCGAATAGGTCGCGACCTCGGGCGTGGCGCGCAGGATCGCCTCGACCTGGCGCAGCAGGCGGTCCGTCTCGGTGAGCGAGGTTCCCGGCGGCGCCCGGTAATCCAGGATGAACCCGCCCTCGTCCATCGGCGGCATGAAACCGGAGCCGATGTCGCGATAGGCGAGATAGCCCGCGGCGAGCAGCGGCAGGAGGCAGAGCGCGACCGCCCAGGGGCGGGCGAGCGCGCCGGCCATCAGGCGGCGGTAGCCGCGCTGCGCCGCGCGCATGACGGCGCCGGCGTCCTCGCGGGCGCGGTCCTTCTCGCCCAGCATGTGCTCGGCCAGGACCGGAACGGCGAGCCAGGCGAACAGGTAGGAGATGACGAGCGCGGCGGCCATGGTGAGCGCGAGCGACTTGAAGAAGGCGCCGGTGACGCCGCCCAGGAATGCGAGCGGCAGGAAGATGACGATGGTGGCGGCCGAGGAGCCGGATAGGGGCGACGTGAACTCCCGGGCCGCGAGCCGTATGCGCTCGTGCATCTGGCCGGCCGCGCCGCGCAGCCTTCGGACGATGTGCTCGATCATCACGATCGCGTCGTCGATGATGAGGCCGATCGCGGCGGCCATGCCGCCCAGAGTCATGATGTTGAAGCTCTTGCCCGTGACGGTGAGCAGCAGCACCGTCGTCGCCAGCACGACCGGAACCATCAGGACCGCGACCGCCGTGATCTTGACGCTGCGCAGGAACACGAGCATCAGCAATGCGGCGAGGCCGGCGCCGTAAAGGATCGCGTCGCGCACGCTCTTGGCCGAGGCCGTGATGAGCGTGCTCTGGTCGTACCAGTTGGAGATCGTGACGCCGGGCGGCAGCTTGTCGCGGAACTGCGCGAGCTTCGATTTGATGGCGCGCACGATCGAGACGGTGTTGCCGCCGGGCTGCTGATAGATTTGGACCGAGACGGCGTCGCGGCCGTCGGCGGTGACCGAAATCCATTGCGGGACGGCGCCGGTGTGAACGGTCGCGACGTCTTCGAGCTCGACGAGGCCGTTCTCGCCGCTCGAGAGGATGATGTCGCGTATCTCGTCGAGATTGTGGAACCGCGTGTCCGACACGACGAGGTACAGCTTGTAGCGGTCCTCGAGCCGGCCGACGGCCTGAAGCACGTTGGCGGCGGTGAGCGCCTTCACGACGTCATCGAGGCTGAGCCCGTAGGCGGCGAGCCGGGTCGGGTCCACGTCCACGTGGTATTCCGCCTCGCGCCCGCCCAGCACGCCGATCCGCGCGACGCCATCGACCGAGGAGAGCAGCGGGACGAGCTGGTACTGCGCGATCTGGCGCAGGGTCACGAGATCCACGGTCGGCGAGGTCAGGCTGTAGGCGGCGACCGGGAAGACCGTCGGGTCCATGCGGCGCGCCCGGAACGAGACCCCGGGCGGGAGCATGGGAAGCGCCTGGGTGATCGCCGATTCGACCTGGAGCAGGACCTGGTTCATGTCGCGGCCCCAGCCGAAGTTGATCGAGAGATCGGCCGCGCCGCGGCTGATCGTCGAGCGGATCTCGGTGACCCCCGGCACGCCGCGCACCGCCTGCTCGATGGGCCGGATGACGACGGTTTCCATCTGATCCGCCGGGCGGTCGCCGGCCTCGACGGAGACCACGATGCGCGGGAAATCGACGTGGGGAAAGAGCGCGACCGGGAGCAGGAAGGCCGCGGCCGCGCCGCCCACGGCGAGGATCAGCAGCAGGAAAATGATGGAGCGGCGATGCCCGGCCGCCCATTGGGCGACGCTCATGGGCCCTGCTCGCGCACGGCGGCGCCGTCGGTGAGCTCGTAATTGCCCTGGACGACCACCTTCCCGCCGGCCGCGAGGTCGCCGGAGATCGCCATCCGGTCGCCCTGCTCCGCGCCGATCTCGACCGTCACGCGGCGGGCGCGGCCGTCCTCCACGACGAAGACATAGGCGCCCTTGTCGTCCCAAAGCACGGCGCTCTCGGGCACGACGAACGCCTCGGTTTCGCTGAGGGCGATTTCGCCGCGGATCATCAGGCCGAGCGTGAGCTTCGCGGCGTCGGGCTCCGTGACCCGGACGATCACGTCGACGAGCCGGGTCGCCGGATCGACCATGGCGTGCACGCGGTCCACCTTCTCCGCGATGGTGAGCGAGGGCTCGAACACCGAGACCAGGGTGACCGGCGCGCCCGGCTTGACCCGCTTGGCGTCTTCCGGCTCCACGCCCAAAGGAACGATGAGGGCGCCGCCCCGAGCGATGATGAGGGCCGTGGTGTTGGCGGCCACGCGGGCGCCCTGGGTCACCAGCATCTTGGTGACGATGCCGTCGAAGGGCGCGCGAAGGGTCTCGCGGCCCAGGCCGGAGCCAAGTTTCTTCTCGGTCTCGAGCTTGGCCTCGGCCTGGACCAGGTTCTGGCGCGCCGCCGCGACCTGATCCCTTGTGGCGAGCTTCTCCTCCAGCAGGCGCTCGAGGCGCGCGACCTCGCTGCGGGCATAACCCACCGCCGCCTCGGCCTGCTCGTAGCCCATGCGGGCGGCGGGCGCGGTTTCCAGATCGAGCAGCGGCTGTCCCGCCGCGACCCGCTCGCCCAGGCGCACATACATGCGGTCTACGAGCCCGTCGTGGAGGAGGGCGATGCTCGATTCGTTGTCGGGATCGGCGTGCACGCGGCCGTAGCCGGTGATGGTGTCGGCGATCTTCTGCCTGGCGAGCGGCTCGGTTTTCACCAGCACGCTGGTCTCGGCGCGCGCGGCGGCCGGCACGGCCGCGCAAAGGGCCAGGAGCGCGACGGCGGCGAGCGCGCGTCTCATGGCCGGCGCGCCGGCGCTTCGTGCGCCGCTTTCTTGGGCGCGGCGCCGCCGTATTCCGGCCAGGCCAGGAGCGTGTCGAGCGAGATGCCCGTCATCCAGAGGGCCTGATCGAGGTCTTCCTTCTCGAGGCGTTTCTGCAGCATGGTTCGCTCCATGTTGAGATAGGTGAGCGCGTCGAGCTCCCGGCGCTGATAGGCGGTGCGCGCCTGGGCCACCATGGATTCGAGCGTCGGCAGGTAGTCGTCGATGTTTTGAATCTGCTGCTCGATCAGGCTTCTTCGGCTCAGCAGCATGTCCACCTCGCCGTAGGCGGCGTCGAGCCTTGCCTGGTATTCCTGCTTGAGCTGGGCGCGGGTCGCGCGCTGCACGGCGATCTGGCCGCGGTTTCCGTCGAAGACCGGCAAAGTGAGGGTCAAGGAGAAGCCGACCGAGCGCACGTCGGAATTGTCCCGGGCGCGGTTCACGCCGACGCCGATCGCCGGAAACTGGGCGAGGATGGCGCGGCGCACGTTTTCCTCCTGGCTTCGATAGCCGGCCCGCAGCGCCAGGAGGTCGGGGCGGCGCCCGGGCAAGGACTCGAGCGCGGAGTCGGCGACCGCGCGCGGCAGGTCCGCAGGCGGGCCCAGCGGCGCGAGATCGAGCGCCACCTTGGGCATGAGGCCGAGCAGGGCGTGAAGGTCGTGCTCGGTCTGGTCGATCTGCCGCCGCATGCCGTCGACTTGGGTATCCGCGTCCAGCAGCGCGGTCAGATCGGTGCCGACGACCGGGAGCGTCAGGTCGCCGCGCTGCAGGGCCTTGGACGATTCGGCGTAGCGCTTGGCGAAGATCTCCTGGACCTGGCGCAGCAAGGCGAGCTTTCGCCGCTCATGCACGAACTGCACGTACAGCACGCGCGCCTGCTGGATCGTCTGCCATTCCTGCCACAGGACATCGAGATCGACCTGTTGCGCGGCCGCAGTCGCGGCGCCGATCCTGGCGCCGCGGGTGACGAGCGCGGCGAAGTCGTAGCTGAGGCCGTAGGCGAAGGCGTCGGTGAGGCCGGCCCCGCTGCTGGTCGTGACGTCGTAGCTGAGCGGCGAGATCTGCGGATCGGGCAGGAGCCCGGCGGCGAAGGCCTGGGCGGCGGCCACCTGCGATTTGAGGCGCTTGGCCTTGAGGCCGGGATTATTGACCACCGCGATGGTCGCGACATCCGCCATGTCCAGGCGGCCGCCGGCGTTGAAGGGATGGGGCGCCAGTCCCGGCAATCCGGGCCGCAGCTCCTTCGCGGTGAGCCTGGGCGGCTCGTTGGCGAGGTCCTGGGAGCCGGCCAGCGGCTCGGCGCGGTAGCTGGCGCAAGCCGCAAGCGACAGCAGGCAAACCAGGACCGCGCCCGTGCGGGGCGCGGAAAGCGCAGGCGGCGGCCGAGACGGGTTGCGCGGGTGCGGCACGGCCCACAATGTGCCCCCATCGCAAGCCCCGGGCAACGCCCGATCGGGACGCGGCCCGCGCGGCGGCCGCGGCAAGCGGGGAGAGGCGCGGCGGCGTCAGGGACGGGAAGCGCCCTTATGGACGGGCCGCCGCTCCCGGCGGGAACGCGGAAGCGGCGCTACGCCCGCTTTTCCTCCGCGGCTTCGGACTTGATGGGCTGGGCAAGCTTGTCGAGCATCTCCTTGGGCACGACCTGCCAGAATCTGCCGCGCGCGTTCTCCCAATCGAGCAGGACGCGCTCGCCGAAATGGGACTGGGTCTCGCGCACGTGCTCGGCGACGAGGTTGCGCGCGACCTCTTCCCAGTAATCGGTCTCGATGCGCTGGTAGATCACGGAATCGGCGTTGACCATCGTCTCGAAGCGCCCGTCGGTGTCGTAGACGAAGGCCATGCCGCCGGTCATGCCGGCGGCGAAGTTGTCGCCCACCGGCCCCAGGATCACGACCGTGCCGCCGGTCATGTATTCGCAGCCGTTGGCGCCGCAGCCCTCCACCACCGCCTCGGCGCCGGAGTTGCGCACGGCGAAGCGCTCCGCGGCCTGGCCGGCGGCGAACAGCTTGCCCGCGGTCGCGCCGTAAAGGACGGTGTTGCCGACGATCGTGTTCTCGTTCGAGACCAGCGGGCTCGAGGTCATGGGCCGCACCACGATGGTCGCCCCCGACAGGCCCTTGCCGACGTAGTCGTTGGCCTCGCCGAACACCTCGAGCTTGAGGCCGCGGACCGCAAAGGCGCCGAGCGACTGGCCGGCGCTTCCGCGCAGGCGCACCGTGATGTGGCCGGGCTGCAGGCCGGTCATGCCGAACCGGCGCGTCAGCATCGAGGAGAGCTTGGTTCCGATCGCGCGCTGGGTGTTCCGGATGTTGTAGGTGAGCTGCATCTTCTCGCCTTCGCTCAGCGTGCGCGCGGCGTCGGCGATCATCTGCGCGTCGAGGGTTTCGGGGACCTCGTTGCGGCCCTTGCGCGTGCAGAAGCGCGGGTACTTTCCGGGATCGGCCTTGACGAGCAGCGGGTTGAGGTCGAGGTCGTCGAGATGGGCGAAGCCGCGGCTGATCTGGACGAGAAGATCGGTGCGGCCGATCACCTCGTCGAGCGAGCGCACGCCCAGGCCCGCCAGGATCTCACGCACCTCCTCGGCGATGAAGGAGAAGAGGTTGACGACCTTCTCGGCCGTGCCGGTGAACTTCGCGCGCAACGCCGGGTCCTGGGTGCAGACGCCGACCGGGCAGGTGTTGGAATGGCACTGGCGCACCATGATGCAGCCCATGGCAATCAGCGCCGTGGTGCCGATGCCGTATTCCTCCGCGCCCAGGATGGCGGCGATCACCACGTCGCGCCCCGACTTGATGCCGCCGTCGGTGCGCAGCAGCACGTTGTGGCGCAGGCGGTTGAGCGTCAGGACCTGGTGGACCTCGGAAAGCCCCATCTCCCAGGGCAGCCCCGCGTATTTGATCGAGGACTGGGGCGAGGCGCCGGTGCCGCCGGTGTGGCCCGAAACCATGATGACGTCGGCCTTCGCCTTCGCCACGCCCGCGGCGATGGTGCCGATGCCCGAGCGCGCCACCAGCTTCACGCACACCCTGGCGTCGGGGTTGATCTGCTTCAGGTCGTAGATGAGCTGGGCCAGGTCCTCGATCGAATAGATGTCGTGGTGGGGCGGCGGCGAGATCAGCATCACGCCCGGCGTGGAATGGCGAAGCTCCGCGATCTCCGCGCTGACCTTGAAGCCGGGCAGCTGGCCGCCCTCACCGGGCTTCGCGCCCTGGGCGATCTTGATCTCGATCTCGCGGCAGTTGTTCAGGTAGTCGGCGGTGACGCCGAAGCGGCCCGAGGCGATCTGCTTGATCGCGGAATTGGCGCTGTCGCCGTTCGGCCTCGGCTTGAAGCGCGCGCGCGATTCGCCGCCCTCGCCGCAGTCCGACTTGGCGCCGATCCGGTTCATCGCGATGGCGAGCGTTTCGTGGGCCTCGCGCGAGAGCGCGCCATGGGACATGGCGCCGGTGACGAAGCGGCGGCGGATCGAGGTGATCGCCTCGACCTCTTCCAGCGGCACCGGCTCCGGCGCGGGGCGGAAGTCCAGGAGGTCGCGCAGCGCGATGGGCGGGAGCTGGCGCAGGCCCTGGGTGTATTTCTTGAAGGTCGCGTAGGAGTCGGTGGCGACCGCGGTCTGCAGCACGTGGATGAGGCCGCCCTCGAAGCCGTGGGCCTCGCCGCCGGAGCGGAACTTGTAGAAGCCCCCCACGGGAAGGGAGACGGCCGATTCGGCGAAGGCGCGGCGGTGCTGGCGCACCACCATGCGCTCGATGCCGTTGAGCCCGATGCCCGAGATGCGCGAGGTCATGCCGGGGAAGAATTCCGAGACCAGCGAGCGGCTGAGCCCGAGCGCCTCGAAATTGTAGCCGCCGCGGTAGGAGCTGATGATCGAGATGCCCATCTTCGAGATGATCTTGAGCAGGCCCATGTCGGCGGCGGCCTGGTAGCGGCGCACGCAGGCCTCGAGCGAGAGGTCGCCGAACAGGCCGCGGGCATGGCGGGCGGCGATCGATTCCTGGGCGAGATAGGCGTTGACGGTGGTGGCGCCCACGCCGACCAGCACGGCGAAATAATGCACGTCCAGGCATTCGCCCGAGCGCACGTTGAGCGAGGTGAAGGTGCGCAAGGATTGGCGCACCAGGTGCGTGTGGACCGCCCCGGTCGCCAGGATCATGGGGATCGGCGCGCGCGACGGGCCGGCGTTCTGGTCGGTCAGGATGACGTGGACGCAGCCCTTGCGCACGGCGTCCTCCGCCTCCTGCTGGATGCGGGTGAGCGCCTCGCGCAGCAGCCTGCCGTCGCCCCCCTCTTCGGGCACGTGGGCGACGTCGAAGGTGCAGTCGATCTCGACCGCGGTGTCGCCCATGTAGGCCTTCATCGCCTCGAACTGGGCGTTCGAGAGCACGGGGCTCTCGAGCTGGAGCAGCCGGCACTGGGATTCGTCCTCGTCGAGGATGTTGCCGAGGTTGCCGAGGCGCGTGCGCAGCGACATGACGCGGGTCTCGCGCAAGCTGTCGATCGGCGGGTTCGTCACCTGGCTGAAGTTCTGGCGGAAGAAATTGTGCAGGCCCCGGTACCGGCGCGAGAGCACCGCGAGCGGCGTGTCGTCGCCCATCGAGCCCACCGCCTCCTTGGCGTCCTCGACCATGGGATGGAGGATGAGCTCGAACTCCTCCAGGGTCTGGCCGAAGCAGACCTGGTGGCGGCGCAGCTCCTCGCGCGAAAGCGCGGCCGGCTCGGGCGCATCGGTCTTGATCAGGCTGTCGAGCGCGACCGTGTTCTTCGCCCATTTGCCGAAGGGATGGCGCGCGGCGAGCGTCTCCTTGAGCTCGGCGTCGTGATAGAGGCGCGCGGCGGCGAGATCGACCGCGATCATCCGCCCCGGCCCGATCCGGCCCTTCTCAACCACCCGCGATTGGTCCACCTGGACCATGCCGGCCTCGGAGCCCACCACCAGCAGGCCGTCGCCGCTGATGGTGTAGCGCATCGGCCGCAGCCCGTTGCGGTCCATGCCGGCGAGCGCCCAGCGCCCGTCGTAGGCGGCGATCGCGGCGGGGCCGTCCCACGGCTCCATCACCGAGTTGCAGTAGGAGTAGAAGTCCTTGAGCGTCTGGGGCATGGCGGCCTTCTTGCTCCACGCCTCCGGGATGACCATGGACTTGACCATGGGGAGCGCGCGGCCGCCCCGCAGCAGGACCTCGAACACCCCGTCGAGCGCGCCCGAATCCGAGCTGCCGCCCTGGATCACCGGCTTCACGTCTTCGATGTAGTCGCCGAAGGCGGCGCCGCCCATGCGCGCCTCGTGGCTCTTCATCCAGTTGACGTTGCCGAGCAGCGTGTTGATCTCGCCGTTGTGGGCGAGCACGCGGAACGGCTGCGCCAGATGCCAGGTCGGGAAGGTGTTGGTGGAATAGCGCTGGTGGTAGATCGCGAAGTTGGAGACGAAGCGCTCGTCCAGGAGGTCGGGATAGAAGGCGGTCAGCTGCTCGGCCAGGAACATGCCCTTGTAGATGAGCGAGCGGCACGACAGCGAGCAGATGTAGAAGTCGCGGATGTTCTCGGCCAGGATCCGCTTCTCGATGCGGCGCCGGATCACGTAGAGGTCGAGCTCGAACTGGTCCTCGGACGATTGTCTCGCGTTCTCGACCATGATCTGCTCGATCTCGGGGCGCGTCTCATTCGCCTTCTCCCCGATCACGTCCACGTTCACCGGTACCTGGCGCCAGCCGAAGATGCGGTAGCCGAACTTCAGGATCTCCGCTTCGACGACGCAGCGGCAGCGCTCCTGGGCGTTGAGGTCGGTGCGCGGCAGGAACACGACGCCCACCGCGATCAGCCCGTCGCAGCGCGTCTGTCCCGTCGCCTCGCAATGGGCGCGGAAGAAGTCGTGGGGGATCTGGACGTGGATGCCGGCGCCGTCGCCGGTCTTGCCGTCGGCGTCCACCGCCCCGCGGTGCCAGACGGCCTTGAGCGCGTTGATTCCCGCCTCGACGACGGCGCGCGTCGGCCGGCCGTCGATGGCCGCGACCAGGCCGACGCCGCAGGCGTCGTGCTCCCAGGCGGGATCGTAGGCGCCGGCCTCCGCCAGGCGCTTCGCGCCGGCGCGCCAGCCGGCGACGAACTCGCGGCCCGATTCGAGGGGGAGGTTGCGTTTCATCGCGGTCACTCCGCGGCCGCGGCGGAAACGCGCGCGCCGGCCTTCTTCATCAGGTAGCGGAAGATGTTCTCGGCGGCGTCGCGGCCGTCGCGGATCGCCCACACCACGAGCGAGGCGCCGCGCATGATGTCGCCGGCGGCGAACACGCCGTCGAGCGCGGTCATCATGGTGCGCAGGTCGATCTTGACCGTACCCCAGCGCGTCACGGTCAGATCCTCCGCGCCGAACAGCCGGGGCAGGTCCTCGGGATCGAAGCCGAGGGCGAGGATCACGAGGTCGGCGTCGGTCGTCGTGGTCGAGCCTTCGACGATCTCGGGCGTCTGGCGCCCGGTCGCGTCCGGCAGGCCGAGGCGCATGCGGTGGAGGCGCACGCCCGTGACCTGGGTATCGCCCAGAAACGCCTCGGGCATGGAGAGCCAGACGAACTCGACGCCCTCCTCCTCGGCGTGGGTCACCTCGCGCATCGAGCCCGGCATGTTGACGCGGTCGCGGCGGTACAGGCACTTGACCGATTCCGCGCCCTGGCGCACGGCGGTGCGCACGCAGTCCATCGCGGTGTCGCCGCCGCCGATGACGACCACCTTCTTGCCGTCGGCGTCGAGTTGGCCGCTGTCGAATTCGGGGACGTCGTCGCCCAGGCCCTTGCGGTTGCTGGCGGTGAGATAGGTCATCGCGGGGACGATGTTGGCGAGCCCCACGCCCGGCACCTTGAGCGCGCGCGCCTTGTAGACGCCGGTCGCGATCAGGAGCGCGTCGTGCTTCTCGCGCAGCTCGCCCAGCGTCGCGTCGCGGCCGACCTCGAATCCGGTGTGGAAATGCACGCCGCCGTCGGCGAGCAGGTTATGGCGGCGCGCGACGATCTGCTTTTCGAGCTTGAAGTTGGGGATGCCGTAGATCAGCAGCCCGCCGATGCGGTCGTAGCGGTCGTAGACGTGGACCTCGATTCCCTTGCGCCGCAGCTCCTCGGCCGCGGCCAGCCCGCCGGGGCCGCCGCCGATGACGCCGACCGAGAATCCGAGCTCGTGGAGGGGGCGCGCGGGCTTGACCCAGCCGCGCTCCCAGGCGGTGTCGGTGATGTATTTCTCGATCGAGCCGATGGTGACGGTGCCGTGGCCCGCCTGCTCGATCACGCAGTTGCCTTCGCACAGGCGGTCCTGGGGGCAGATGCGGCCGCACACCTCGGGCATGTTGTTGGTGGCCGACGAGACCTCGTAGGCCTCCTCGAGCCGGCCTTCGGCGGTGAGCTTCAGCCAGTCGGGGATGTTGTTGTGGAGCGGGCAGTGGATCTGGCAGTAGGGCACGCCGCACTGGGAGCAGCGCCCGGACTGGGTCTCCGCCTCCCTGGCGTCGTATTCGGCGAAGATCTCGTCGAAGTCCCGCCGGCGCGCGCGGGCCTCGCGCTTCTTCGGCATGGCGCGCGGCACGCTCACGAACTTCAGCATCTTCTGCGGCATGGTCCTGGTTCCCGCCCTGATGGGGCCTCTCGGGCCCTTCGCCCGCCGGTTTCCGGCCGGCCCGCGGCGATCCCCCTCGCCGGTGCCGGCCCTCGAGCGTAGCCGTTCAGCTATAGGCGATTCGCCCAGGCATCGCTAGGGAAATCAGCACGTATGGTCATAATGTATGACCTATTTTTCCAATTTAAAGCTGGCGCCTGTGGCAGGCCCCGGATAGGACTTCGAAATTTAGTTCCATTCCGGGACTATTTGTTCTGTGGGCGGGATTGCCGCCCGGTGCTATAAGACCGCGCCGTCCTGGGAGATTCGCCCCCGGCATGGCCAACGATAATGGCTCAGGGGGCTCCCTTGACCTTCGCTCAGATCGTGATCTTGTCCCTGGTTCAGGGCGTCACCGAATTCCTTCCCATCAGCTCCCACGCCCATCTGATCCTGACGCGCTATCTGCTGGGCCTTCCCGAAGGCGGGATCGCCTTCGACGTCGCGGTGCACGTCGGCACGCTGGGGGCGGTGGTGGTCTATTACTGGCGCGACATGTGGCTGATGGCGGCCGGCATGCTGCGCCTCGTCACCGGGCGGGGCGGCCCCGGGGCGCGGCTGTTTGGGCTCATCGTCGTGGCCACGATCCCGGTGGTGATCGCCGGCTATCTCGTGACCGTGTATCTGGGCGAGGCGCTCAACACCGTGCCGGTGATCGCCTGGACGACGCTGATCTTCGCGGTCGCGCTCTATGCCGCCGACCGGATGTGCATGACGCTGCGCCGCATCGAGCACATGAGCGTGTGGCAGGCGCTGGCCGTCGGCGTGGCCCAGGTGATCGCGCTGGTGCCCGGCGTCAGCCGCTCGGGGATCACGATGACGGCGGCCCGCGTCCTCGGCTTCGAGCGCACCGAGACGGTGCGGTTCTCGCTTCTGATGTCGGTGCCGGCGATCATCGGCGCCGGCGTGCTCGACGGCATCGACCTTTACAAGAGCGGGAACCTGCGGCTCGAGAGCAACATCGGGATCGCGATCGGGCTCTCCTTCATCTCGGCGCTCATCGCGATCCCGCTCATGATCGGCTGGCTGCGGCGCGCGACCTTCATGCCGTTCGTGGTGTACCGCGTGCTGCTGGGCGCCGGGCTGGTGGCGTGGGTCTATTGGGGCTACGTCCCGACCTAGGCCCGCTCAGCGCCGCGCGCGGTAGATCACCTTGTGGCTGGTATCGTGGACGACGCCCGAGGACTTGCCGGCTGCGGCCTCCTTGCGGGCGGCTTGCTCGATCAGGTTCAGCGCGTCGGCGCGGTGGAAGCTCAAGTAAGGCGAGGTTTCCTGAAGGAAGGCCAGGGCCTCGCCCTGGAGATGCGCGATCCAGGCCTGCGCGGTCGCGAAGCTCTTGCCCTTTGCGGCGGCCTCGGCGAGCTTGGCGCGCAGCGCCTCGTCGTAGCTTCGGTTCGCGAGTTTGCCCTTGAGGCGCAGGCGCACGATCAGGTCGATGTCGTTCACCTCGCTCGCGCCCGCGAGATGGCTTCCGAACAGCACGACTTCGACGACCTCGGCGAGATGGTCGTCCGAGCCCGCCACCCGCCGCACGCGCTCCATGAACTCGGCCATGATGCGCTCGGCCTCGGCGCGCGGGATCGGGGGAAGCGTGCTCGCGTTGGCGAGCTTGGAGCCCTTGGGGGTGGTCTGCCACATCGTGCCGTCGGGCGACGCGAACCGCTCGGAGGGGCAGATGTAGTCCTCGGCCGCCAGCGTCTCGATCGCGCGCTCGGCCTCGGTGCGGGCGACGCCCAGCACCGCCTCGGCCGCCTTGCGGTCGAACACGCGCCGGCGCAGGAGATCGCGGACGGCGAGGATGGGATGGCCGACGAGAAGCGCGTCCGGGTCGATGCGCATGCCGCGTCAGGCGCCCGGGCCGGCGCGCCGGAACCGGCCCAGGTAGGCGGGCAGGATGATCTCGACGGTCGCGGGCGCGATCCCGAGATCGGAAAGCCCGGGCGCGCGCCGCGAGACCACGTTGTCGCGCTTCAGGAGCCGGACCTGGTCGCGGGTGAGCAGCTTGATCCGCAGGAGCTCGAGCACCGCGGCCTCGAAGGCGAGGAGCGGGAACGGCGCCGGCACCAGCAGGCGCCTGCGCCCGGTCTCGCGCAGCACGAGCTCGACGATCTCCTTCATCCGGTAAACCCGGGGTCCGCCCAGCTCGTAACGCTTGCCCTGGGCGCCGGGCAATTCCAGCGCGCGGACGATCGCGTCCGCGACGTCGCCGACATAGACCGGCTGGAACCGCGGCCCGCCGTCGCCGAACGGCTCGAGCGCCGGGAGCTTGCCCGGCGCGAACACGAGCCGGGGCGCGGCGCCCAGGACGGGCACGACCGGCGAGAGCCGGGCGATCGCCGCGAACAGGTTGAAGAAATTGTCCTCGGGGCCGAACACGATCGAGGGGCGCAGGACCGTCGCCTCGGGAAAGGCGCGCAGCACCGCCTCTTCGCCCAGCGCCTTGGTCCGGGCGTAGCGGGAGTCGGAATTCTTCGCGGCGCCGAGCGCCGAGACCTGGACGAAGCGCGCCGCGCCTGCGGATTTGGCCGCCGCCGCGAGCGCGCCCGCGGCCTTGTGGTGGACGTCGTCGAAGCTGCGCTTCCTGGTTTCGAACAGGATGCCGACGAGGTTGACGACCGCGGCCACGCCTTTGACCGCCGCCGCGACGTCGGCCTCGCTGGTGATGTCGGCGCGCACGGGGACGATCCGGCCGGCCTCGCCCAAGGGCCTGAGGAACCCCGCGCGCTCGGGATGGCGCACCGCGACCTTGATGACCGCGCCGGCCGCCGCCAGCCTTTGGACGAGATGGCGGCCGACGAACCCCGATCCGCCGAAGACCGTGACCTCGCTGCCCTGAAGCTTGAACGGAAGCGTCATCCCCCACCCCGTGGAGGCCCGGGCCGCGGCGGGGCGCGCGATGCGTCCCGCGGGTCCGGGCCGAAGTATCGAGAGCCCCACGTATATCGGGCGGCGCCCTCTCCCGCCATATGGAACTGAACGCGGCGGCGGTGTACCATCGCCGCGGGGAGGCGGATTCGCAGCGGCGCCGGCGCGAGAGCGCGGTTGACTTCGCGATATCCGTCCATTAACTCGCCTATGCCCAAGCCCTTAGCCCAGGTGGCGGAATTGGTAGACGCGCAGGTTTCAGGTACCTGTGACCGCAAGGTCGTGGAAGTTCGAGTCTTCTCCTGGGCACCACGGCGCGTGGACCGCGCCGCGCGGCGGGGATCTTAGATGGCCGGCCGCGCCAAGCCCGCGAGTCTCAAATCCATCGAGCTGCACCGCGGCGATCTGCCGTCCGGGCTCGACCTCGGGCCAACGGTTGCGGTGGACACCGAGACCATGGGGCTCGACCCCAACCGCGACCGGCTGTGCCTGGTGCAGCTTTCGGCCGGGGACGGCGTCTGCCATATCGTGCAGTTCCTTCAGGATTCCTACGACGCGCCCAATCTCGCGGCCCTGCTGGGCGACGCCGCCTGCACCAAGATCTTCCACTTCGCCCGCTTCGACATCGCCATGATCCAGCGCTACATGGGCGTCCTCACGGGGCCGGTGTTCTGCACCAAGATCGCCTCCCGGCTCACCCGCACCTACACCGACCGCCACGGGCTCAAGGATCTGTGCAAGGAGCTTTTGAGCGTCGAGATCTCCAAGCAGCAGCAGTCCTCCGACTGGGGCGCGGCGGAGCTCTCCCAGGACCAGCTTCAATACGCCGCCTCCGACGTGCTCTATCTCCACGCCCTCAAGGACCGTTTGAGCGAGATGCTGGAGCGCGAGGGGCGCATGGGGCTGGCCGAGGCGTGTTTCCGATTCCTGCCCGCGCGCGCCCTGCTCGACCTCGCCGGCTGGGCCGCCGAGGACATCTTCGCCCACTGACCGGCGGAGCCAACGCCTTGAAATTCCGGGCGAAGCGCCGGGGCCGCGGCCATGGGGCGCAGGCCGGTTTTGTTGACCTTGCCCCCGCCACCCGGCATAGTGGCCCAGCGGTTCCGCGCCTTTTCGGCAGTTTCCGTTGATGCCCGGCCGGCGTCCCGAGGGCGCGGGGGGCGCGGCCGAGGCCGCCGTTCGCCCGGCGCGCCGCCCGAAGACCGCGGGCGCCGGCACCGCCGGCGCCAGGACGCTTGAAACCGTGGGACCGCCCCCGATGAAAACGCGCACCAAGCCCGACCCGGCCGTCTCCCGCGCGCCGGGCCCGCCGCCGGAACGAAGCGACGACCTCGCCGCGGCGCGGCGCGTGCTTTCGGCCGAGGCGACGGCGCTGGCCGATCTCGCCGGCCGGCTCGACGACGAATTCGTGCGCGCGCTCGACACCCTGACCGGGGCGAAGGGCCGCGTGATCGTGACCGGGATGGGCAAGAGCGGGCACGTCGCCCGCAAGATCGCGGCGACGTTGGCCTCGACCGGCACGCCCGCGCTGTTCGTCCACCCCGGCGAGGCGAGCCACGGCGATCTCGGCATGATCACGCGGGACGACGCGGTGCTCGCCCTTTCCAATTCCGGCGAGACGCGGGAGCTTTCCGACATCGTCGCCTATACGCGGCGCTTCCGCATTCCGCTCGTGGCCATCACCGCCGGCGCCGGGAGCTCGCTCGCCGAATCGGCGGACGTCGCGCTGGTGCTTCCCGGGAACGGCGAGGCCTGCCCGATGGGGCTGGCGCCGACCACCTCCACGACCCTGATGCTGGCGCTGGGCGACGCCATCGCGGTGGCGCTTCTCGAGCGCAAGGGATTCAAGGCGGAGGACTTCCACGTGTTCCACCCGCGCGGGAAGCTGGGGCAAAAGTTCCTGCGCGTGGCCGACCTCATGCACGGGCACGAGGAGCTTCCGCTGATCGGCGGGGACGCGGCCATGTCGGAGGCGCTTCTCGTGATGACGGCGAAAAGATTCGGCTGCGTCGGCGTCCTCGACGCGAACGGCCAACTCGCCGGAATCGTCACCGACGGCGACTTGCGCCGGCACATGAGCGGCAAGCTTCTCGAACAAACCGCCCGCCACGTCATGACCGCGAATCCGAAGACGATCCGGCGCCAGGCGCTCGCCGCCGAGGCGCTCGGCCTCATGAACGAGATGAAGATCACGAGCCTGTTCGTGGTCGAGAACAAGCGGCCGGTCGGGATCCTCCACATCCACGACTGTTTGCGCGCGGGCGTCGCCTGAGCAATGGGCGCGGACAAGGCCGCCGGCACGAGCTTCGCCGAACGCACCGCCGCGGACATCGCCGGATCGCACGCGGGGCGCAAGTTCCCCGAGGCACGCCGGGCGAGCGCGCGTTACAGCCTGTTCGTCACCCTCATGCGGTTCGTGCTCCCGGCGGTGGCGCTGGCGCTGGTTGCGATCGTCGTCATCTGGCCGCAGTTCCATTCGGGCAAAGTCCGCTTCCACCTCAAGTTCGCCGAGGTCAGTCCCAACGCCGCCAAGACCCTCTCGATGGTGAAGCCGCGCTTCACCGGCGTGGACAAGGGCAAGCGCCCCTACACCGTCACCGCGGAGAAGGCGCTCCAGGTGGCGGGGGGATCGCCGCTCGTCGATCTCGAAAAGCCGGTCGCCGACGTGACGCTCACCGACGGGACCTGGGTCGCGCTGCGCTCGACCGAGGGCACCTACAACCAGAGCACCGGCACCCTCGATCTGCGCGGCACGGTCAGCCTGTTCCAGGACAAGGGCTACGAGTTCGAGACGACGCGCGCCTTCCTCGACCTCAAGGACGGGAGCGCGCACGGCGAGCAGCCCGTGGAAGGCCAGGGACCGTTCGGCCGTCTGACCTCGCAGGGCTTCCGCATCAGCCAGCACGGCAAATACGTGGTGTTCACCGGCCCGGCCAAGCTGGTCCTCTATCCCAAGTCGGGCGGGGGCAAGTCGTGAGCCGGCGCGCACGCATGCGCGGGGCGGCGGCGGCCGCGTTCGCGGCCGTGTTCGCGCTGTCGGGCGCGGCCTTCGCGCAGGGGCTGGGGCTGGGCGGAAATTCCGACCAGCCGGTCGAGATCAACGCCGACAAGGGCATCGAGTGGCACCGCGACGAGCACGCCTATGTCGCGCGCGGCAACGCCACGGCCAAGCGCGGCGACATCACCGTGCGGGCCGACACCCTGACCGCCCATTACCGCCCCGTGGAGGGTGGGGGCACCGACATCTACCGCCTCGACGCCGTGGGCAACGTCGTCATCACCTCGCCCAACGCCAAGGCCGTGGGCGACAACGGCGTCTACGACATGACCAACGCGATCCTGGTGCTGAAGGGCGGGGCCCTGAAGATGGAATCGCAGGACTACACCGTGACCGCCCGCGACAGCCTCGAATACTGGGACCACAAGCAGATGGCGGTGGCCCGCGGCGACGCGGTGGCGGTGACCCGCGACCGGCGCCTCAGCGGCGACATCGTGACCGCCTTCTTCACCCAGGCCCCGGAGGCGGACGCGCCCAAGCCCGCGAAGAAGGCCAAGGCCGGCAGCGCCAAGGCCGACCAGAGCCAGATCCGCCGCATCGAGGCCTTCGGCCACGTGCAAATCTCGACCCCCGGGGAGATCGCCACCGGGGACAAGGGCGTCTACGACGTGGAATCGGGTATCGCCAAGCTGTACGGCTCGGTTAAGATCACCCGGGGCGAGAACCAGTTGAATGGCGAATATGGAGAGGTCGATTTGAACACGGGCGTCAGCCGGATGCTGAGCGGCCCGCCCGGCACCACCGGCGCGCAGCCGGTGCACGGGTTGTTCTCGCCCAAGAAGAAGCCCGAGATCACGCCGCGCGGCGCGCCCGCGGCTTCGTCGGCGCCACCGGCGTCGTCCGCGCCCGCCACGGCGCCGGCGCCGCCCGCCGCCGCCGGCTTGGTTCCCACCCGAGCCCCGCCGCCCGCGCCATGACCACGGCCGTCGAGAACCTCCGCGGGCCCGCCAAGCGCGAAGAGAAGCGCGAAGACAAGGGCGAGGAGACGCCGCGCCCGCACCTGGTCGCCGACAACCCGGGGCTCATGGCCCACAACATCGGCAAGTCGTTCAAGCGGCGCCCGGTGCTGCGCGGGGTGAGCGTCGCCGTGAACCGCGGCGAGGCGGTCGGGCTGTTGGGTCCCAACGGGGCCGGCAAGACGACCTGCTTCTACATCATCTGCGGTCTGATCGCGCCCGACTACGGAACGATCTATCGCGACGGCTTCGACATCACGGACCTGCCGATGTACCGGCGCGCGCGCCTCGGCATCGGCTATCTGCCGCAGGAGGCTTCGATCTTCCGCGGCCTTTCGGTGGAGGACAACATCCGCTCGGTGCTCGAGGTGGTGGAGCCGCTCCAGGACCGGCGCGAGGCGATGCTCGACACGCTGCTTGCCGAGTTCTCGATCTCGCATCTGCGCCGCACCCCGGCGCTGGCGCTTTCGGGCGGCGAGCGGCGGCGCGTCGAGATCGCCCGCGCCTTGGCCTCGCACCCGGACTTCATGCTGCTCGACGAACCGCTCGCCGGTATCGACCCCATCGCCGTCGGCGAAATCCGCGAGCTCGTCTCCCACCTCAAGGACAGGGGGATCGGCGTCCTCATCACCGATCACAACGTCCGGGAGACGCTGGATATCGTCGACCGCGCCTACATCCTTCACGACGGGACGGTGCTCATGGAAGGGGAGCCCTCCGAGATCGTGGCCCACAAGGAGGTTCGGCGCGTTTACTTGGGGGAAAGATTTAGCCTGTAGGACTGACCCCCATGGCTTTAACCCCCCGGCTGGACCTTCGCCAGACCCAATCCCTCGTCATGACGCCGCAGCTGCAGCAGGCGATCAAGCTGCTGCAACTGAGCGCGATGGAGATCGCCGACTACGTGGCGACCGAGCTCGAGGCGAACCCCCTGCTCGATCGCGAGGAGGGCGAGGAAGGCGAATCCGGCGGCGGCGATTCGCCGGAACCGGAGGTCGAGCGCGCCAACGGCGCGGAGGACGGCGAGGCGCCGCTCGACGGCGTCTCCGACCTGTGGGAAGCGCAAGGCGCGCCCGACGACGCGCCCGACCAGTTCGCCGACTGGGGCCGGGGCGGACGCGGCGACTTCGACGACGGCGGCGCCGCCCTCGAGGAGACGCTGAAGCGCGAGGTCAGCCTGCGCGACCATCTCCTCAACCAGCTCGCCATGGACCTGCACGACCCCGCCGACCGCCTGATCGGGACCCATCTCGTGGACATGGTGGACGAGGCCGGCTATCTCACCGGCGACCTTTCGGCGGTGGCCCGGAGGCTGGGCTGCGACGTCGCCCGCGTCGAGGGGACGCTGGAAAGGATGCAGGGCTTCGACCCGCCCGGAATCTTCGCCCGCAACCTCGCCGAGTGCCTGGCCCTGCAACTCGCCGACCGCGACCGGCTCGACCCGGCGATGCAGGAGCTTTTGAAGCACCTCGACCTGGTCGCCCGCCACGACACCCGCGCGCTCATGAAGCTGTGCGGCGTCGACGCCGAGGACGTGACGGAGATGCTGGCCGAGATCCGCTCGCTCAATCCCAAGCCGGGGCTCGCCTTCGACCACGCGGTGGCGCAGCCGGTCGTGCCCGACGTCATCATGCGCGCGCTGCCCAAGGGCGGCTGGAGCGTGGAGCTCAACCCCGACACGCTCCCGCGCGTGCTCGTCAACAACGTCTATTACGCCAAGGTCACCCGCGACGCCCACACCAAGGCGGAGCGCGACTACATCACCGAGCGCTATCACGCCGCGAGCTGGCTGGTGAAGGCGCTGCACCAGCGCGCGACCACCATCCTGAAGGTGGCCAAGGAGATCGTGCGCCAGCAGGACGCCTTCTTCCGCCAGGGCGTGGAGAAGCTGCGGCCGCTCATCCTGCGCGACATCGCCGAGGCGATCGGCATGCACGAATCGACCGTCAGCCGCGTGACCAGCAACAAATACATCGCGAGCCCGCGGGGAATCTTCGAGCTCAAGTATTTCTTCACCTCGTCGATCCCCGGCGCCGCCGGCGGCGAGGCCCATTCGGCGGAGGCGGTGCGCCACCGCATCAAGAATCTGATCGACGGGGAAAACGGGAAATCCGTCCTCTCCGACGAGGAGATCGTGGAAATCCTGAAATCCCAGGGCGTCGGCATCGCGCGGCGCACGGTCGCGAAATACCGCGAGGCCATGCGGATTCCCTCCTCGATCGAGCGCCGGCGCCAGAAGTCCTTGGGAATCTAAGGGCCTACGAAAAACGGGGCGGGTCGTGTTGACTTCCCGGCCTGCCCTCCTTTAACGTCCGCCCCTTGGTTGGGGCTTGCCCCGACCGCCGCCCGGCGCGGCCCCGTGCATCGCCCGACATATCGACCGGGAACTTAAAAAAAATCATTCATGCAGCTTTCCGTCACGGGCAAGCAGATCGACGTGGGCGACGCGTTGCGCGATCACATCGAAACCACCTTGGATGCCGCGGTGTCGAAATATTTCGACAAGGCGATCGAGGGATCGGTGGTGCTGGCGCGCCTCGCCCATCTGTTCCGCGCCGACATCTCGGTGCATCTCGGGCGCAACATGCTGCTTCAGGGGCATGCCGAGGCGGGGGATCCCTATGCCGCCTTCGACGCCGCCTGCGAGCGCATCACCAAGCGCCTGCGCCGCTACAAGCGCCGCCTGCGCGATCACAGAAAAGTCACGCGGCCGGAGGGCGAAGCACTGGTGGCGAGCCAGTACATTCTCGCCGGGAACGAAGGCGACGAGGAGATCACCGACGAGGGCAGCCCGGTCATCGTGGCCGAGATGGCGACCGACATCGACACCGTGACGGTCGGCGAGGCGGTGATGCGCATGGACCTGGCGGACGTGCCCGCGGTCCTGTTCCGCAACAGCGCCCACGGCGGGCTCAACATGGTGTACCGGAGAAGCGACGGAAACGTGGGGTGGATCGACCCCGAGGGCGCCGTCGGGCGCCCGGCGGCCGCGCCCCGTCAACGCGCAAAATCACATTCACATTAGGGGAGCCATGGAAATTCCCGATCTCATAACGCCCGAATGCATCGTCGCCAAGCTCAAGGCGACGAGCAAGAAGCAGGCGCTCCAGGAATTGTCCAAGAAGATGGCCGACCTCACCGGCCGGGAGGAGCGCGAGATCTTCGACGTGCTGCTGGAGCGCGAGCGGCTCGGCACCACCGGCGTCGGCATGGGCATCGCCATCCCCCACGGCAAGCTCCCCGGCCTCGACCGCCTTTACGCCCTGTTCGCGAAGCTGGAGAAGCCGATCGATTTCGAATCGATCGACGAACAGCCGGTGGACCTCATCTTCCTTCTGCTGGCCCCGGAATCGGCCGGCGCCGACCACCTCAAGGCCCTGGCGCGGGTCTCGCGCCTGCTGCGCAACAAGTCCGTGTGCGACAAGCTGCGCGGCACCGAAGGCGCCGACGCCCTTTACGCCCTCCTCACCGAAGAGGCGACCAGCCACGCCGCATGAGTCGCGGCTCCGCCCCGCGGGCGGGCCGGCTCACGGGCAGGGGTAGCTGGTGCGCAGCGCCGCGACGGCGGCATTGAGCGCGGGCAGCTTCAGCTCGCCCACGTGCCCCTTGGCCCACGCCAGATACGCCTCGCGCATCTGATCGTCGGTGACGCCGCCGGGGGGCACGCAGAAGGGCGCCGAGCCGCCCTTGCCGTGGCTGAAGGCTGCCAGGTCCTCGATACCCTCGAGATAGCCCTTGCAGTAGAGCCGGTCGGCGTTCAGCACCTCCGGCGTCCCCTTGCACCGGGCGAGAAGCTCTTCCCCGGTGAGCCGGGTATCCGCCGCCCGCGCCGCCGCGGACCCCATCAGCAGGCCGGCCAGCAGCCCCAAAACCAGTATTCGCGCGCGCATCTTTCCCCCTTTCCACTGGAGAGGCCCAGAGTAGCCGAAGGAGCGGGCCAGCGGCGAGGGACACAAAGAGCCGGCCGCGCCGAGGCACAAAAAAAGCCCGCCCCGCGGCGAACCGCGGGGCGGACCGGATTATCGGACGGCGCCGGGGCCGGCGACCGGCCCGCGTGCCGCTACTGGACCGACTGGGGATCGAGCCCGTGGCGGCGCGCCGCCGCGAAGGCGAGATCGCGGCCTTCCGCGACGCCGAGCGGCGAGCCGTCGGCGGCGCAGATCATGAAGCCGGTCCGACCCTCGACCACGACCTGCCGGACGTAGGCGAGGTCGTTCATGCCGAGCGCCGCAAGTTCCTGCTGCGACAGGGGGGTGGATTTTTCGATGTTTCTGTTCTCCATGTTCATTTTGTTGCTCCTTTTCCCCCGGGGTTAGGACGCCTTCCGCTCGGGCTCGCCGCCGACTTCGACGGAAACGTCGCCGTTGCGGCCCGCGCGCTTGCCCGACCCGATCTCGACGGTGCGCGGCCGTGCGGTCCGCTCCGGACGTTCGAGATCGATGGACAGCAGGCCGTTGTCGAGCGAGGCGCCCGCAACCTTGATGCCTTCGGCGAGGACGAAACTCTTCTGGAACTGGCGCGCGGCGATGCCGCGGTGCAGATACACCTTGCCGTCCTCATCCGCGTGCTTGCCGCGGATCGTGAGCTCGTTCTCCTCGACCGAGACGACGAGATCGTCCTTGGCGAACCCCGCGACCGCGAGCGTGATGCGCAGGGCTTCGTCACCGACCCGCTCGATGTTGTAGGGCGGGTAGCCGTCGCTCGACGCCTTGGAGATGCGCTCCAACGCGCGCTCGAATTCGTCGAAGCCGAGAAGAAGCGGGCTGTTGAACAGGGACATACGGGTCATGCAAACCTCCTCCGATGAGCGAGTTGCGAATCGGGCCCGAAAATCGGCGCCCGGGGCGGGCGGCCCAAGGCGCCGCCCCTTCCACGCATTTATATGTGTGTCAAAGCCGGGGGCGTTTCAAGCGGCCGGCAAGCCCTTGAAATCCAAGGCAGCCGCGGGCTTCCGGCGGGGGCCGGGAAGGCGGCCGTCAGCGCGAGCCGTTGGGCTTCGCGCCCGAATCGTCGGCGGGACGCCGTTCGAGGCGGAGCTGGGCCGCGCGGTAGGCGGCTTGGGTGCGGTTCTTCACCTTGAGCTTCTTGAACAGATTCTGGACGTGGATCTTCACCGTCGCCTCGGCCAGGCCCAGTTCCTGCGCCACCGCCTTGTTGGGCATGCCCTGGACGATCAGATCGAGGACTTCGCTTTCGCGCTGGGTCAGGCCCGCGCCGCCCTTCGCCCGGGCCGGGGACAGCCCGCCGGACTTACGGCGCGCGACGACATCCTGGAGCATTCGCGACGGATAATAGGTTCCGCCGGCCGCCACCAGGCGCAGGGCCGCGGCGGCGACGTCCGCGGTCAGGGTCGCCGGAATGATGCCGGCGACCCCATGGGCGATCAGGCGCGCCAGATAGTCGGGGTCTTCGTTGTCGGTGTGAACGGCGATCGGGATCTCGGGAGCGGCTTCGGCCAGATCCTTCAGGAAGCGCACCCCGTTGTCCCGGGTGCAGAGCGCCGAATAAAGGACGACGTCGCAGGTCCGCGCCTGGGCCGCCATGTCCGAGAGCGAGGCGCCGCAATCCGGCTCGATGACGGTGGCGCCGCCGACGAACTCGTTCAGGAGTGCGCGCAGGCAGTAGCGGCACAGGCTCGGTCCGCCGACCAGCATCGCCCGCAGCGGGCGCCCCCGACGCGGCGGCTTTGGCGCCGGCGTCTTTTCCATACCTGGAGCTTTTTCCATACCTGGAGATCTTCTGGCTATTTGGTCTCTCTCCCTGGCCGTCGCGGCCGGCACGGGGGCCCGGACGACGGGGCCCCGGGGCTCATTTTCGGGCGCCCGCGTTGCCGACAACGGTCTTGCGACTCCAACCTATCTTACTTTCGCATTCTAGTCCAAATGGGCTACCGCTCATGGCGTTGCCATAGGGCATAAGTATTACGCACGCCTAATACAAGCTATTTACATGCATATTTCATTACTGACCGAAAGTATACATGCATGAGTAAGCAATTTTAAATGAATTTACTATAATTTTGCTGCAATCACGGCGCGCAATTCTGCACGAAGTGACGCGCCAGCGGCAACCAAGATTTTGAAAAGGCGACCAGACTTCGCCGAAACCTGAAGCGGTGACCGGGACGGCGCCATGCCCGGCGATGTTTCGGCGCCGATCACGCTTCCGCCGGAGTCCCCAGACCACGCCCGCCTTCGCATGGGAGCCAAACGACGTTGGCACGAGGCACGCGCAAATGGGACGCAAGATCGTCCGGGAAGGGCCGGGCAGCCGCGCCCGGCATGCCGACGCGGGCTTGGGGGGCCGCTTCGCTCTGTGACATCACCGCATGCCTTCTCACCCTCGACGCCGGCGGCCGGATCGTGCGCGCGAGCCGGGGCGCGAGGCGCCTGTTCGGCGCGGGGCCCCGGGACCTGTTGGGGACCGCCATCGAACGCCTGTTGCCGAACTTCGACCGCGAAGCCTTCGCTTTGCCTGCGCGCGCCGGCGGCCCGCCGGACAGGCGGCGGCCCGGCGCGAAGAGGCCGCCGCGCGAATCCGACCGCCCGCGGCACGTTCTCATGCTCATGGACCGCGAGGACAACGAGGAACCGGAAACCATAATGAAACTGCGCAGGGACTGCGGCCGCCTCAAAGCCATCGTGCAAGAGGCGGACGACGCCATCCTCTCGGTCGGGCCCGACTTCAAGATCACGCTTTTCAACAAGGGCGCGGAAAAGATCTTCGGCTATGCCGCCGCCGAGGTGTTGGGCCAGCCGCTCAATGTCCTGATCCCCGAGCGGTTCCGGGGCGCGCACGACGGCCATGTGAAGGCCTTCGGCGACGCCGGCGAGCCCGCCCGCCACATGGGCGAGCGGCGCGAGATCGCCGGGCGGCGCAAGAACGGCGAGGAATTTCCCGCCGACGCCTCGATCCTCAAGGTCGAGACCGGCGGGGAGGTCGGGTTCACGGCGATCCTGCGCGACATCACGGACCGCAAGCGCGAAGAGGAGGCCCTGCATCTCGCCAAGAACCAGGCCGAAGCGGCGAGCCGCGCCAAGTCGCGGTTCCTGGCCGGGATGAGCCACGAGCTGCGCACGCCGCTCAACGCGATCATCGGCTTCTCCCAGCTCATGCTGCAAGGCGTTCACGGTCCCCTCGGGCACACGGCCTACGAGGGCTATGTCGCGAGCGTGCTCGAGAGCGGGGAGCTTCTGCTTGGCATCATCAACGCGATTCTCGACATGTCCAAGATCGAGGCCGGCAGTCTCAAGCTCGACCTGATCGAGATGCCGATCGAGGAGGTGGTCGCCCCCACGGTGCGCATGCTCGGCGAGCGGGCCGCCGCGGCAAAGATCCGCCTAGCCACGAAGATCGTTCCCGGCCTGCCCGAGCTTCGCGCCGACAAGCGCATGGTGACGCAGATGCTGCTCAACCTCGTCTCGAACGCGATCAAGTTCACGCCCGAGGGCGGAGAGATCGTCATCGAGGCCGGGCGTGAGCCGGGCGGCGGCCTGGCGTTGCGCGTCAGGGACACAGGGATCGGCATGGCCGCGGAGGACATTCCGAAGGCGCTGGAGCCGTTCGGCCAGCTCGACGCCGAGCTGGCGCGCCGCTATCCCGGCACGGGACTGGGGCTCGCGCTCGTCCAATCCATGATTCAGCTGCACGGCGGCAGGCTTTCCATCGAGAGCCGCAAGCACGAGGGAACGGCCGTGACGCTCCATTTCCCCGCCGCCCTCGCCGTCCGCGACGGGGCGCCCGGCGAGCCATGCGCCGAGCCGGTTCCGTGTGCGGCGTGCAAAGAACGGGAAGCGGCGGCCGGCGAACGGAAACGCGGGCCCGCTGGCGGCGGCACCGGAATCCCGCGAAGGCACCGCCAAATGAATCGATAAGGCAAGGCCGTCACGCGGCCGCACAGGCGACAAGGGGGCACCGATTTCTCGCGACACCCACTGCAACGGAGACCGAAATGAGCAGCGCTGACATGGATTTTCGCACCAAACTCGAGTTCCTGAAGATGGACTCGGGATCGAAGGAGGCCCTGCGCGGCATCCGGCCGGTCCTCGAATCCAATATCGAGGGAGTCCTGCAAGGCTTCTACGCGCACGTCGGAGCCATTCCCGAGCTTCGCCGGATGCTGGGGGACGACGCGAACATCGCCCGCGTGCGGGGCCTTCAGGCCAAGCATTGGCTGAATCTGTTTTCGGCCGAATTCGACGACACCTATTTCGCGACGGTCAAGCGCATCGGCGACGCGCACTACCGGAACAAGCTGTCGCCGAGCTGGTACATGGGCGGCTACTGCTTCGCCCTCAACAGCCTGGTCGAGGTCGCCGTCAAGGCCTATCGGGGCAAGCCCGAAAAGATGACCGAGGCCATCCAGGCGATCGCCCGCGCCGTCTTCGTGGACATGGACCTGGCGCTTTCCGTCTATCACGACGCCATCGAGGTCGAACGGGAAAAGCGGCAGACGACCCTGATGGGCCTGATCGGGAATTTCGAGACCAAGTCCAGCGCCTCGATCAACGCGACGACCGAAGCGGCCGGGCAGGTCGAGAACATGGCGCAGGGGATGTCGGCCACCGCCGAGCAGACCAACCGCCAAGCCATGGCCGTGATGGCCGCGTCGGAGGAAGCCTCGACCAACGTGCAGACGGTGGCGACCGCGGCCGAGGAATTGTCGGCTTCGATCGCCGAGATCAGCCGCCAGGTCGCGCGGGCGGCGAGCGAGGCCGGCAACGCCGTCAACGACGCGCGAAAGACCGACGACACCGTGCGCGGCCTGAGCGAAGCCGCGCAGAAGATCGGCGAGGTGGTCGAGCTCATCAACGACATCGCCAGCCAGACCAATCTTCTCGCCCTCAACGCCACCATCGAGGCCGCCCGCGCGGGCGAGGCCGGAAAAGGCTTCGCCGTGGTCGCCTCGGAGGTCAAGAGCCTGGCCAACCAGACGGCCAAGGCCACCGAGGAGATCGCGACCCAGATCCACAGCATGCAGACCGTGACCTCCGACACCGTCGGGGCCATCCGCGGCATCGGCGAGCGGATCAACGGGATCAACGAGATCGCCACCACGATCGCGGCGGCGATCGAGGAGCAGGGCGCCGCGACCGAGGAGATCGCGCGCAACGTCCAGCAGGCCTCGGGCGGCACCCACGAAGTCTCCAAGAACATCGCCGATGTGACCAAGGCGGCGGGCGAAAGCGGAGAGGCGGCCGCCAAGGTGCTGGACGCGGCGCGGCTGGTGGCCACGCAGTCCGCGGAGCTCAAGGATGGGATCGTGGAGTTCCTCGAGGGCGTCAAGGCGGCGTGAGGCGGAGCCCTCGCCCGCGCCCCCCGGCCCGCGCCAATGTCACGCTGCGCCGTTGGCGCGGGCCGCGACGCCTGAAAGGCGAAGGCCCCGGCCGGAGACGGCCGGGGCCTTCGACGTCCGCGGCGCGCCGGCGCCGCTACTCCGCGATCCGGACCTCGGTCACGACCCCGTGCGGCTTCTCGAGCGCGGCCGGGAACGGCTTGCCCTTGAGATAGCGGTCGAGGAAGGCGCGCGCATAGTCGATGATCGGCGCCCGCATGGTGTCGTTGAGGTCGGTCCAGGCGAAATGGCCGGCGTTCTCGAACTCGACGAAATATTTCGGCGCCGGCGACTGGTCGTAGGCGCCCCCCGCTTTCGCGACATAGGGCGTCACGCCGGTGTCGCGCGTCCCGCCCTGGTACATCACCGGCGCGCCGAGCCCGGAGAGCGTGCGGCGCGCGACGAACGGCGCGCAGTAGGGCGAGAGCGCCAGCACCGCTTTGACGCGCGGGTCCTTCCACGACTCCCACGCGCCCGCGAGCCCGAGAACGGTGTAGCCGCCCAGCGAATAGCCCACGAGCCCGATGTGCTCCCAGTCGAACGGCGGCGACCCGTAGCGCGGGTCGGCGGCGAGCGCGGCGAGCAGCCGCCGGACGTCGTTGCGGCGGTCTCGGAAGGACGTCTCGTTCCACTCGCCCACCTGACTGAAGGGCTCCTCCGGGCGCACCGGCCACTTCATCACCGCGCAGGACGAATCGCGGTGGTTCGGCGCGAACACCGCGTAGCCGGCGCCGGCCAGCGCCTCCATCAGGAACGAGATCTGCGTGTTGCAGCCGTGGGAGCCGTGGGAAAAGATCAGGACCGGCCAGGGACCGGGTGTTCCGCTCTCCGGGATCCAGGCGGCGACCTCGAGCCCGGCGACATGGATCGCCCGGACCTCGGCGCCCGCCGCCGGCGCAAAGCCGGCCCAGGCCGCGATCAGGCCGCACAGAAGAACCCCGGCGCGCATGCGAGCACCCCCCTTGCCCCCGGGACGGTTTACCACGAACGCCGGTGGCGCGCGCGCCGTCACCGGCCGGGTTTTCGGCCGGCGGTCAGCGCGGCCGGCAGGACCCGAAGGACGAGATGGACCAGTCGCCGTCGCTGATGACGTCGACGAATTTGCTTCCGTCGTTGGCGATGCGGAGAAACGCGGTTTGCGCCGGAACGAGCAGACGCGTCTCGTCGCCTTTCACCCGGGCCGTGAAGGGGTGTGGCTTCCCGCCCGGGCGCTTGTAGGTCTTGTTCTGGAAATCGATGGCCAGCCCGTTCTCGTCCGGGCGCTTGGCCAGCGGATCGAAGGTGTAGGGCTCGCATCCGTCGCGGCGGCAGGAATACTGGATCTTGAATCCGCACCACCATTTCGAGGCCCGCTGCGCCAGCGGCGACGCCGCCGCAGCGGGCCGGGGCTTCGGCGTCACGGGCGGATTCGTCTCCGCCGCGGAAAGCGACAGGGGAGCTGCGACCAGCGCCAGGGCGGTCGCCCAGAGGACAGCGCGGGAAACACTGCGGAGAGCGGGGATCATGTCGGCCTCCATCTTTGCCACGGCCACGGCTTGGCCTTTCGATTCGTCGCTCCCGGCCGACCCCGAGCCCGGATCCTCCGTCCTCCTTTTCACGGAATGAGCACGCGGCCGGCAAATTTCAATGGGCCCTTCGTGCGTCGGCGCGCAAAAACGGATCGCGCAGACGCACGAAGGGCCCGGCGCCTGCGCGCCGGGCCCTTCGGAACTGGTGGAGCCAGACGGAATCGAACCGACGACCTCTACAATGCCATTGTAGCGCTCTCCCAACTGAGCTATGGCCCCGCGCCGGGTCCCGCGCGCATCGCATGCGGGCGCCCCGAAACCGGGAATTCAAATTAGGTATTTCCGTTTTAGCCGGGCAAGCGAAAAAATCCGTTAACGCCCGAATAAGGCCCGGAAACCGGCTAACTGCGCTCGTCGTCGTCCTTGTTCAGGACCTTGCCGACGACGGTATCGTCCTCGCCCAGCTCGGAGGCGTCCTCGATCACGTCCTCGTCCTCGCCGGTCTCCTCCTCGCCCACCTCGAACTCCTCGCCCTCCTCGGGGATCTCTTCGCCCTCGATGTCGAGGCCCTTCTTGACCGGCTTGGCAGGCGGCGCCTTTTTCTCCTCGACCGGCGGGGGCCGGGAGGGACGCCGCGCCTTGGTCAGAAGCTCGGGATCGAACCCGGCGCCGCATTTGGGACACACGATGGGAGTGCGGCGCATGTCGTAGAACGGCGCGCCGCAACTTTGACAGGTGCGTTTGGCCCCCCATTCCGGCTTCACACCGGGTCCCTCCGTGTTGGCTTCGAGCCGGGCTGCCAATTGCCATGATCGCGCGGCCCTGTCAAAACGAAAATGGAGCATGCGGCGCGCCGCCGCGCCCGCGCCCGGAGCGGCGGTCGTGCTATCCGCGGGACCTTGGCCTGTGATAGGAGAACGGTAGCGGGCTGCGCGCCGGCGGCGGCCGGCGGGCGAGGGAAGAAGACATTGAAACCGTTCGTTTCCATGCCCAAGCGCGTCCTTCGCGGCCGCATCCGCGTCCCGGGGGACAAATCCATCTCCCACCGGGCGCTCATGCTGGCCGCGATGGCGGTGGGGCGCAGCCGCCTCACCGGCCTGCTGGAGGGCGAGGACGTCCTGCGCACGGCCGAGGCCCTGCGCACGCTCGGCGCGGACATCGCGCGCGAGGGCGACGGCGCGTTCGCCGTTCACGGCGTCGGCGTGGGCGGGCTGACCGAGGCGGCCGGGGTCCTCGACCTCGGCAATTCCGGGACGGCCGCGCGCCTTCTGATCGGCGCGCTGGCGACCCATCCCTTCGTCAGCTTCGTCACCGGCGACGCCTCGCTTTGCCGCCGGCCGATGGCGCGCGTGACCATGCCCCTTTCCCGCATGGGCGCGGGGTTCGTCGCGCGGCACGGCGACCGGCTTCCGCTCGCGGTGACGGGCGCGGCCATGCCCATCCCCGTCGTCGAGCGGCTGGCCGTTCCCTCGGCCCAGGTGAAATCGGCGATCCTGCTCGCCGGATTGAACGCCCCGGGCGAGACCACGGTGATCGAGCCCGAGCCCACCCGCGACCACACCGAGATCTTGCTCCGCCACTTCGGCGCGGTGGTGAAGAGCGAAGAAGCAGCCGAGGACGAGGAGGGCAACCGCCGGGGACGCGCCATCACCGTGACCGGCTATCCCGAGCTCGCGTGCCGCGACGTGACCGTGCCGGGCGATCCCAGCTCCGCTGCGTTCCCCGTGGTCGGGGCCCTGCTCGCCGAGGAAAGCGAGGTCGCGATCGAGAACGTGGGCGCCAACCCGCTGCGCCTCGGCCTCTACGAGACGCTCCGGGAGATGGGGGCGGACATCGAATTCTCGAATCCGCGCGAGCAGGGCGGCGAGAAGGTCGCCGACATCACCGCGCGCGCCTCGCGCCTCAAGGGAGTCGAGGTGCCGCCGGAGCGGGCGCCCACCATGATCGACGAGTATCCGATTCTGGCCGTCGCGGCCGCCTTCGCGGAGGGCCCGACCGTGATGCGCGGCCTGGCGGAGCTGCGCGTCAAGGAGAGCGACCGCGTGGCGGCGATGGCCGCCGGCCTGGCCTCGTGCGGCGTCGAAGTCGAGAAGCTCGAGGACGGCCTGATCATCCACGGCAGCGGGAGGCGCCCCAGCGGGGCCATGGTCGCGAGCCACATGGACCACCGCATCGCCATGGCGTTCCTGACCATGGGGGTGGCCGCGGCCGACGAGGTGACGATCGACGACGCCGCGATGATCGCCACCTCCTTTCCCGGCTTCGCCGAGCTGATGAACGGTATTGGCGCGGAGATGAAGGCGGCGCCATGACGCCCGAGGGCCCGCCGCGCCTCATCGCCCTCGACGGCCCGGCCGCCGCCGGCAAGGGGACGCTGGCCCGCCGCCTCGCCGCCCATTTCGGCTTCGCCTATCTCGAGACCGGGCTCCTGTACCGGGCGGTGGGGCTCAAGGTGCTGCGGGCGGGCCGCGACCCCTCGGACGCCGCCGCGGCCCTCGAGGCGGCCCGGGGGCTCGCCCCGGAGGAGCTGGACGACCCCAAGCTTCGCGGCGACGCGGCGGCCAACGCGGCATCCGTGGTGGCCGCTATCCCCGAGGTCCGCAAGGTCTTGGTTAATTTCCAGCGGGCGTTCGCCACCTACCCCCCGGGGGGCAAGGGGGCGGTGATCGACGGGCGGGACATCGGCACGGTTGTATGCCCCGACGCCGACATTAAATTCTTCGTGACGGCGAGCGTGGAAGCCCGCGCCGAGCGCCGCCTTAAGGAGTTGCGGGAGCGGGGCATCGCGGGTATACATAGCCGCGTTCTCAGGGACATGAAGGACCGCGACGCCCGGGACAGCCAACGCGACACGGCTCCCTTGCGGATGGCAGACGACGCCATCCTGCTCGACACCACGGAGCTCGATGCGGACGAGACCTTCGCCGCAGCCCTTAAGTCGATAGAATCGCGTGATTGTGCCGGAAACGTCTGATCCGGAGGCGGGACTGCCGCTCCGACGTCTTTGAAACGGGTCCGCCCGCGGGCGGGCAAGGGGGAATGAAAAGCGGCGCGGCCGGGGGCCCGCCGCGGTTTCGGATTTTGGGATCCCGGCCGGTCCGACGCGGACCGGCGGCGGGTTTTTTTGCATGGGCCGAACGGGCAGATCGGGAGAAGGAATGGCGCAGGGATTGACGGCCGAATCGCACGGCAAGCCGTTTTCGACGGGCGAGAGTTTCGCGGCGCTCTTGGAAGAGACGCTCGGAAAGTCGGAGCGGTTCGAGGGCACCGTGGTCAAGGGCAAGGTGATCGCGGTCGAGAACGACATGGTGCTGGTGGACGTGGGGCTGAAGTCCGAGGGGCGCATCCCGCTCAAGGAGTTCGCCACCGCGGGCCAGCCGCCCGAAGTCAACATGGGCGACGTCGTGGAAGTCTTCGTCGAGCGGATGGAGGACAAGAACGGCGACGCCGTGCTCTCCCGCGAGAAGGCGCGGCGCGAGGAATCCTGGGCGCAACTCGAGCAGGCCTACAAGGACGGCGAGCGCGTCACCGGCACCATCTTCGGCCGCGTCAAGGGCGGCTTCACCGTGGACCTTTCGGGCGCAGTCGCCTTCCTTCCCGGGTCCCAGGTGGACATCCGCCCGGTGCGCGACGTCGGGCCGCTGCTCGGCACGCCCCAGCCGTTCCAGATCCTGAAAATGGACCGCCGGCGCGGCAACATCGTCGTCTCGCGCCGCGCCGTGCTCGAGGAATCGCGCGCGGAGCAGCGCTCCGAGCTGATCTCCGGCCTTTCGGAAGGCCAGGTCCTCGAAGGCGTGGTCAAGAACATCACCGACTACGGCGCGTTCGTCGATCTCGGCGGCGTGGACGGCCTTCTCCACGTGACCGACATCGCCTGGCGGCGCATCAACCATCCTTCCGAGGTCCTGAGCATCGGCCAGACCGTCAAGGTGAAGGTCATCCGCTTCAACCCGGAGACCCAGCGCATCAGCCTCGGCATGAAGCAGCTCGAGCCCGACCCGTGGGAGGGCGTCGTCGCCAAGTACCCGGTCGGGACCAAGTTCAAGGGCCGCGTCACCAACATCACCGACTACGGCGCGTTCGTGGAGCTGGAGCCCGGGATCGAGGGGCTGGTCCACGTCTCGGAGATGAGCTGGACCAAGAAGAACGTCCATCCCGGCAAGATCGTCTCGACCAGCCAGGAGATCGAGGTGATGGTCCTGGACGTCGACTCCGAGAAAAGGCGCATCAGCCTCGGCCTCAAGCAGTGCCTGGAGAATCCGTGGACCACCTTCAAGGAGGCGCATCCCGCGGGCTCGGAGATCGAAGGCGAGATCAAGAACATCACCGAGTTCGGCCTGTTCGTGGGCCTGCCCGGCGACATCGACGGCATGGTGCATCTCTCGGACATCGCCTGGGGCAAGCCGGGCGAGGAGGCGGTCAAGGACTACCACAAGGGCGACCGCATCAAGGTCAAGGTCCTCGACGTGGACACCGAGAAGGAGCGCGTCAGCCTCGGGATCAAGCAGCTGACCGAGGCGCCGGCCGCGGCCGAGGCCGTCAAGGTCAAGAAAGGCGACGTCGTCACCGTGAGCGTGACGGCGGTCAAGGACAACGGCATCGAGGTGGCGCTCAGCGACGGCGCGCCCGGCTTCATCCGCAAGTCGGATCTTTCTCGCGACCGCAGCGAGCAGCGGCCCGACCGCTTCGCCGTGGGCGAGCGGATCGACGCCAAGGTGACGGGCACCGACCGCAAGGACCACCGCGTCCAGCTCTCGATCAAGGCACGCGAGGCGGAAGAGGAGAAGGAGGCGATGGACCAGTTCGGCTCCTCGGATTCCGGCGCCAGCCTGGGCGAGATCCTGGGCGCCGCCCTCGACAAGGCCAAGAAGGAAAAAAAGAAGAAGACCAAGAAGGAAGACGATGAGGGGACGGGCGACGAATAGCGTCCCGCACGCCCCGGGCGGGACCCGGCCAAGGCTTTCCCGTGTCTCTTGACGCGGACACCCGCGTCGACCGGCGGCGCCTGAAGCGCCGGCTCACCTTCTGGCGGCTTGCCGCCGTGATCGCGGTCGTGGCCGCCGTTCTTCTCGTCCTCGACCGCAGCCACCCGATCTTCGAGACCGACCACATCGCGCGGCTGCGCGTCGAAGGGCTGATCGTCGATGACCCCGACCGCGCCGAGATTCTCCACGAGACGGCGGACGATCCCGCGGCCAAGGCGGTGATCGTGCGCATCGATTCCCCCGGCGGCACCGTGGCGGGCGGCGAATCGCTCTATCAGTCCTTGCGGGCCGTCGCGGCCAAGAAGCCGGTCGCCGTGGTGATGGGCGAGATGGCGACCTCGGCCGGCTACATGGCGGCGCTGGCGGGCGACCGCATCTTCGCCCGCGAGGGCTCGGTCACCGGCTCGATCGGCGTGATCCTCCAGACCACCGACATCACCGGCCTGCTCGCCAAGCTGGGCGTCACCACCGAGGCGCTGAAGAGCGCGCCGCTCAAGGCCGTGCCTTCGCCGCTCGAGCCGCTCACCCCCGCGGCCCGCGAGGCGACCATGGCGGTGATCCGCGACGTGTTCGACATGTTCAAGGAGATGGTGGCGAAGCGCCGCGGGCTTTCACCCCAACAGGTGGCGAAGGTTTCGGACGGGCGCGTCTTCACCGGGCGGCAGGCGATCGCCAACGGGCTCGTGGACGAGATCGGCGGCCAAGCGGACGCGGTCCGCTGGCTCGGGACGGCCTTCGGAATCGACACCCAGCTTCCGGTCGTGGACCTGCAGGGCAGCGAAGAGCAGCGGCTGTGGCGCGACCTGATCGGGAGCCTGGCCGGAAAAACATTGTTTTCTGAGAGACTTACCCTTGACGGGCTGGTTTCGCTCTGGCACCCTGATTTGCGTTAGGCGCGCGATTCTCGAGTGTTTTCGATGACCTGGGGCTCGTCCGCGCTGCCGGCGCGGGGGCGCCGCGCCCGGACCAGGGGACGAATCGGGGGAACGCTCCGGCATGACCAAATCGGAATTGATTTCCCGGCTGGCGGAGAAGAACCCGCACCTTTACCTGCGCGACGTCGAGCGGATCGTCGCCACGGTGTTCGAGGAGATTTCGTCCGCGCTGTCCCGCGGCGACCGGGTCGAACTCAGGGGCTTCGGCGCCTTTTCGGTCAAGCACCGCGAGGCGCGGCTGGGCCGCAATCCGCGCACCGGCGCGACCGTGCGCGTGAGCGAAAAGCACATCCCTTTCTTCAAGACCGGCAAGGAGCTGCGCGAGCGCCTCAACGGCAAGCGCTAGCGCACGGCCGGCCATCGGGCGGGGCGACATGAGACTCCCGCTTTCCATCCTCGTCGCAGTCGCGGCCGTCGTCGCCGTGGTCTTCGCCATTCCCAACCGGGAAGCGGTGACGATCCGGTTCTGGCCGTTCGACACCGAGATCGTGGTCGCGCTCTACCTCGTGGTGTTCGCGGCGCTGTTCCTCGGGTTCTTCACCGGCTGGATCGGGGCGTGGCTGGCGCAGCACAAGTGGCGCAAGCGCGCCCGCGACCGGGCCCGGCGCATCGAGCATCTCGAAGAGGAGGTCGTCAAGCTGACCGAGGCGGCCCGCCCGGCGACCGAGATCGAGACGCCGGCGATTTCCGACCAGCGCTGGCACGTGCCGGGCGCTTAGCCGATCCCGAGTCCCGCCGTCGCCGCGCTTGGCACGCGCTCACGCCGCGCGCCGGCACGGCGCGAGGCGGCCGGCGGGCGAGCCGCCGGGCGACATTTCCGTTTCGAAGATGCAAACGAACCGGCGCGGACGCGCCGGCCAGCGCGCGGTCAGGCGCGGATGTCGAGGTTGAGGCCGCGGCCGTCCTCGCGGCGCTCGGCGGCGCGCGAGCCGCGCGCGCCCTTCTTCGCCGGATCGAGGGCCTGCAGCGTCTGCTTCGAGGGGGCGTGCTCCCTCGGCCCCGGCACCTTGCGCGCCTGCGCGGCGGCAGCCGATTCCGCCGCCGGATTGACGGCGCTTCCGCTCGGAATATCCATCGGGCTGCCTTCCCTGTCTCGCTTACCCGGAAGTATTCGAACCCATCCCACCATAAGCCGCGAGCATTACCAAGAACTGAAACTTAAAATTGTAGTTGATAGGATTTTGCGCAAATTCCGGTTCGCCGCGCCGCAACTACAAGAGCTTGGCGAGAGCCGCATCCGGGGCGCCGTCAGGCCGGCCCCGCGAGCGCGAAAATTCCGATGGCGCCTAAAACGGCGGCGGCAAGCGCGGCCCGGGCGGCGGACGGGGCGGTATCGCCGCCTTTTTCCATCTGTTATACCGGCCCGCGCTTGGCGCAGCGCGAAAGGCGGCTCGAACATGGCGGTCGAGGTCAAGATCTGCGGCATCAATTCCGACGCGGCGGCGCGCGCGGCCGGCGCGGGTCGCGCCGATTACGTCGGCTTCGTGTTCTTTCCGGCCTCGCCCCGCCATGTGACGCCCGAGCAGGCGGCGGAGATCGCGCGCGCGCTTCCGGCCCGGGTCAAGAAGGTCGGGCTGTTCGTGGACGCCGACGACAAGACGATCGCGGCGGCGCTCGCCAAGGTTTCGCTCGACATGCTCCAGCTTCACGGCAGCGAGACGCCCGAGCGGGTGGCCGCGATCAAGGCGCGTTTCGGCCTGCCGGTCATGAAAGCGGTGAAGCTGGCCGAGGCCGCGGACCTCGGTGAGGCGCGGCGCTTCTTCGCCGCCGCCGACGTTCTTTTGTTCGACGCCAAGCCGCCGGCCTCGATGACCGCCGCGCTTCCCGGCGGCAACGCGCTGGCGTTCGACTGGGAGCTGCTGCGCGGCTTCGCCTCACCCTTGCCGTGGATGCTTTCGGGCGGGCTCACGCCGGAAAACGTGCGCGAAGCGGTCATGATTTCCGGCGCCCGGGCGGTGGACGTCTCCTCGGGCGTCGAGGACCGGCCCGGCCACAAGGACCCGGCGCGGATCGCCGGCTTCCTGCGGGCGGCCAAGGGCGAGAAATAGCTATTTTGGATCAATAGGTTATTCAGGCGGCCCCGGCGGGCGAACCGGGCCGGGCGCGCGCCCGTTGGGCTTTGACTGCCGAGGGCCCATATGGTTCAGTCGGCAGGAATTTCTCCGATCAAGTCCCATGGAACGAATCAACACATTCCGGGCCGGGCCGGACGAGAACGGCCATTTCGGCATCTTCGGCGGACGCTACGTCGCCGAGACTTTAATGCCGCTCGTCCTCGAGCTGGAAAAGGCCTATGGCAAGGCCAAGGGCGACGACGTCTTCCAGACCGAGTTCGACTATTACCTGCGGCAATACGTCGGCCGGCCCAATCCCCTTTATTTCGCCGAGCGCCTGACCGCGCATCTGGGCGGCGCCAAGATCTATCTCAAGCGCGAGGACCTGAACCACACGGGCGCGCACAAGATCAACAACTGCATCGGCCAGATCCTGGTCGCCAAGCGCATGGGCAAGCGCCGCATCATCGCCGAGACCGGGGCCGGCCAGCACGGGGTGGCGACCGCGACCGTCGCGGCGCTGTTCGATCTGCCGTGCGTCGTCTACATGGGCGAAATCGACATGGAGCGCCAGGCGCCCAACGTGTTCCGCATGAAGCTTCTGGGCGCCGAGGTGGTGCCGGTGACCTCGGGATCGCGCACCCTCAAGGACGCGCTGAACGAGGCCCTGCGCGATTGGGTCGCCAACGTCGAGAGCACCTATTACCTGATCGGCACGGTCGCCGGGCCGCACCCCTACCCCGCCATGGTGCGCGACTTCCAGTCGGTCATCGGCAACGAGGTGCGCGAGCAGGTGATCGAGGCGGAAGGACGGCTTCCCGACACGCTGGTCGCCTGCGTCGGCGGCGGCTCCAACGCCATGGGATTGTTCCATCCCTTCCTCGACCAGCGCGCGGTGCGCCTCATCGGCGTCGAGGCGGCGGGCCACGGGATGGAGACCGGCGAGCACGCGGCGTCGCTGACCGGCGGCCGGCCGGGCGTCCTCCACGGCAACCGGACCTATCTTCTCCAGAACGACGACGGGCAGATCCTGGAGGCGCATTCGATCTCGGCCGGGCTCGATTATCCGGGCGTCGGGCCGGAGCACGCCTGGCTCTACGAGACGGGCCGAGCCGAATACGCGACCATCACCGACGACGAGGCGCTTTCGGCGTTCCGGCTTCTGGCGCGGCTCGAGGGAATCATCCCGGCGCTCGAATCCGCGCACGCCATCGCCCATGTCGCGAAGATCGCCCCCGACCTGCCGCGCGACCACATCATGGTGGTCTGCCTGAGCGGGCGCGGCGACAAGGACATCTTCACCGTGGCCAAGGCCCTGGGAGACAAGCTGTGACCGCCGGCCATCCCGCGGCGACGCGCGCACCCAAGCCGGCGGCCGATTCGGGGCGGATCGCGCGGCGGTTCGCCAAGCTGCGCGGCGAGGCCCGCGCCGGGTTCGTCACCTTCATCACCGCCGGCGACCCCGACGCCAAGACCTCGATCGAGATCATGAAGGGCCTCCCCGGCGCGGGAGCCGACCTGATCGAGCTGGGGATGCCGTTCTCCGATCCCATGGCCGACGGGCCGGCGATCCAGCAATCGAGCCAGCGCGCGCTCAAGGCCGGGATGACGCTGAAGAAGGTGCTGGAGCAGGTGCGCGCGTTCCGCGCCGGCGACGACGAAACGCCGGTCGTCCTCATGGGCTATTACAATCCCATCTACGTGTACGGAAACGAGAAGTTCCTGCGCGACGCGCGCGCGGCCGGCGTGGACGGGCTCATCATCGTGGACCTGCCGCCCGAGGAGGACGCCGAGCTGTGCCTGCCGGCGGTCGCCGCGGGAGTCAATTTCATCCGCCTCGCGACGCCCACGACCGACGCCGTGCGCATGCCCAAGGTGCTCGCGCACACCAGCGGCTTTCTCTATTACATCTCGATCACCGGCATCACCGGCACGGCCGCCGCCGACGCGGGCGCGGTCGAGCAGGCGGTGGCGCGAATCCGCGAGCACACGCAGCTTCCCGTCGCGGTCGGCTTCGGCATCACGACGCCGGAGCAGGCTGGACGCATCGCGCGCTTCGCCGACGCCGCCGTGGTCGGCTCGGCGCTGGTGCGCCACATCGCCGCCGGCCTCGACGGGAAGGGCGCGGCCAAGCCCGGCCTCGTCGCCGACGCTCTGGCGTTCGCCCGCGGCCTCGCCGAGGGCGTCCGGAAGGCGCGCGAAAGGGCCTAGCCGCCCATGAACTGGCTCACCAGACTCGTGCGGCCCAAGCTCCAGGCCCTCGTCGCCAAGAAGGAGCTGCCGGACAATTTGTGGCGCAAATGCCCGAGCTGCGGGCAGATGGTGTTCCACCGCGAGCTCGAGGCGAACCTGTTCGTCTGCCCGCACTGCGAGCACCACCTTCGGATCGGCGCGCGGCAGCGCCTGAAGATGCTGTTCGACGGCGGGGACTACCAGATGATCGAGCTTCCCGAGACCGTCGCCGACCCGCTGCGGTTCCGCGACCTGCGGCGCTACACCGAGCGGCTCAGAGACGCCCAGGCGCGCACCGGCGACATCGAGGCGCTGATCGTCGCCCACGGCATGATGGGGGGCTCGGCGGCGGTGGTCGCCGCCTTCGATTTCGATTTCCTGGGCGGCTCGATGGGAGTCGCGGTGGGCGAGGCCTTCCTCGCCGCCGCCAAGCTCGCCGTGCTGCAGGACGCGCCCTTGGTCGCGGTCGCGGCCTCGGGCGGGGCGCGGATGCAGGAGGGGATCCTCTCCCTCATGCAGCTGCCGCGCACCGTGATCGCGCTCGAGGACGTGAAGGCGGCGGGGCTTCCCTACATCGTGATCCTCACCGACCCGACGAGCGGCGGCGTCACCGCGTCCTTCGCCATGCTGGGCGACGTGGCAATCGCCGAGCCGGGCGCGGTCATCTGCTTCGCCGGCGCCCGGGTGATCGAGAAGACCATCAAGGAGAAGCTGCCCGAAGGCTTCCAGCGGGCCGAATACCTGCTCGAGCACGGGATGGTGGACATCGTGGCGCCGCGCCGCGAGATCCGTCCGCTCCTCGTCCGGCTCGTCGCGCTGCTGCGCAACCGGGTGCCCGTCACGGAGCCGGAGGCGGGCCGCCCCGCGCTTCCGGCGATCGCCGCGTCATGACCGCGAGCGCGCTGCCGCTGCCGGAGATCGCGCCGGCCAAGACCGAGTCGGTGCTGCGGCGTCTTTGGGAGCTGCATCCCAAGGTCATCGACCTGTCGCTGGAGCGGATCGAGCGGCTGCTGGGCGCGCTCGGCAACCCGCAGGAGAAGATCGCGCCGGTCGTCCACGTCGCCGGGACCAACGGCAAGGGAAGCGTGATCGCCTTCCTGCGCGCCATGTTCGAGGCGTCGGGGCACCGTGTCCACGTCTATACCTCGCCCCATCTCGTGCGCTTCAACGAGCGCATCCGGCTGGCGGGCGCCCTCGTCTCCGACGACGAGCTTCTCGACGTGCTGCTGGAATGCGAGGCGGCGAACGACGGCGCCCCGATCACCTTCTTCGAGATCACGACGGCCGCCGCCTTTCTCGCCTTCGCGCGGCACAGCGCGGACATCACGCTGATGGAGACCGGGCTGGGCGGGCGGCTCGACGCCACCAACGTGGTGACGCGCCCGGTCTGCACCGCCATCACCACCGTCTCCCGCGACCACACGCAATTCCTGGGCGACACCATCGCCGAGATCGCCTTCGAGAAGGCGGGGATCCTGAAGCGCGGCGCGCCCTGCATCAGCGCGCCGCAGCCGGAAGAGGCGGCGCGCGCCATCGCGGAGCGCGCCCGCGAGCTGGGGGTTACGCTGTCGCGCGCTGGCGCGGAATGGACGGCCCAGGCGAGCGGCGCGGGCATGGTCTTCCGCGATCGCACGCGGGAATTGGCGCTGCCGCGCCCCGGTCTCGCCGGGCTTCACCAGATCGAGAACGCGGGCTGCGCCATCGCCTGCCTGCCCCATGTGCCCCTGGCCGTGGACACGGCGGCGGTCGCGGCGGGCCTGCGCGGCGTCGAATGGCCGGCGCGCCTCCAGCGGCTCACCCGCGGGCCGCTCGTCGAGGTGCTGGCCCGCCAGGCGGGGCCGGGCGCGGAGCTGTGGCTCGACGGCGGCCACAACCCGGGCGCGGGCGAGGTGCTGGCCGAGGCGGCGCGGACCTGGCGCGACCTTCCCTTCCGCGTCGTCTTCGGGATGCTGAACACCAAGGACGGGGTCGGATTCCTGAAGCCGCTGGCGCCCTTCGTCGAAAGGGTGCGCGCGGTGGCGATCCCGGGAGAGACGGCGAGCCTTTCGGCCGAGGCGGCGGCGCGCTTCGCCCGCGAGGCGGGACACGAGGCCGAGCCGGCGCCTTCGCTTGAATCCGCGGTCGCCGAGCTTTCCGCCCCGGGCCCGTGCCGCATCCTCATCTGCGGCTCGCTCTACCTCGCCGGCAAGGTGATGGCGGAAAACGCCTGAAAAGAAAGGCCCCGAAGGGGCCTTTCCGATCCCGCGACTTTCGGCTTTCGCCTAGAGCGCGGCTTCGACCCATTCGTAGAGCTTGCTCTTGGGCAGGCTTCCCACCTTGGTCGCCGCCACCTGGCCGTTCTTGAACAGGATCAGGGTCGGGATGCCGCGGACGTTGTATTTCGCGGGCGTCATGCGGTTCTCGTCGATGTTGATCTTGGCGACGGTGACGCGGCCTTGCAGGTCGCGCGCCAATTCCTCGAGGAAGGGCGCGATCTGAAGGCACGGGCCGCACCATTCCGCCCAGAAGTCCACCAGCACCGGACCCGGCGCCCCCAGAACCTCCTGCTCGAAATTCTTGTCGGTCACATGTCTCGCTTCCATCTCGCTCCTCGGGATTTGTTGGGATTCGGGGATGCCCCGCAGGCGTGCGGCGCCCTGGCGCCGTTAACGAATTTATGGGGGGCCCCGTTCACCGTCAAGGCGCGTAAGGCTCGAGGAGTGCCTCGGAAAGAGGCATGAGGCGGGGGGCGGCGGTCCACAGCAAGGCGCAGCGAACCCGGCGGCCCGGGTAGACGCGGACGAGCAGGGCCCGGTATGCGGCCATCTGTCTCCGATAGGCGACCGGCGCCTCCGCGGCCTCGCCCGGGACCGGGCGGTTGGTCTTGTAGTCCACGATCTGGACCTCCGCCCCGGTCACCACCAGCCGGTCCACCTGGCCGGCGATGACGAGGCCGCCGATCCGGCCGGCCAGCGGCACCTCGGCGCGCGAGTCGGGGCCGAACAGGGCCGCGAACTCCGGATCCTCGAGAATGGCGAGGGTCTCGCGGGCGATCGTCTCCTGCATCTCCGGCTCGAGGCCGTGGACCGGCCGGGCCAGGTACCGGCGGCAGGCGGCCGGGCGATCGGGCGGGGCCAGATTGGGCAGAAGCTCGAGCAGACGGTGGGTGATCCGCCCGCGCCGGATCGCCAGCCCGTCGCCGGCCAAGGGCGAGGCGGCGGCCGGCTCTTCGGGCGGGCGCGACGGGGCGAGCGGCACGGGCGCGCCGGCCTCCGGCTTGGGCGGGCTTCGCGCCCAATCGGGGAGCGGCCCGGCCGCTTCCTCCGGCTCGACCTGGCGCTTTTCCTCGGGCAGCGAGGTTTGCGCGTTTTCCAGGCGCAAGCCCGTGGTGCCGTCCTCGAGCGCGATCTCCCGCGTCTCATCTTCGAGCGCGCCACGGACGAGATCGTACCAGCAGTCGCCGGGGCGGGTTTTCTTGCCCTCAAAGCCGCAGACGTAGAGACGGTCGCGGGCGCGCGTCATGGCGACATAGAGGAGCCGGCGGTATTCCTCGTCGCGCCGGCGCTTTTCCTCGCCGCGGGCGGCCGCGCACAAAGCCTCTTCGTTCTCGGCACGGGCCGGAAAGAGCGGCGGCAGGTCTTCGGACGGGACGAGCACACGCGCGTTCTGGCGGTGATCGGGCACCGCGCAGGTGTCGGGTAGGAACACGACCGGCGCCTCCAGCCCCTTGGCGCCGTGGACCGTCATGACGCGGACCTCGCTTCGCGCCTCTTCGAGGTCGCGCTTGATCTCGATGGGCGTGCGCGAGAGCCAGTCGAGGAAGCCTTGCAGCGACGGCGGATGCTCGCGCGCATAGGCGAGGGCGAGCTGGAGGAATTCGTCGAGGGGATCGTTCGCCTCGGGCCCGAGGCGCGCGAGAATCCGCTCGCGCCCGGCGCGCGCGCCGAGCAGCTCGGCGTAGAACTCGAAGGGCGGGACAAAGTCGGCGCGCGACAGGAGCTCCGTCAACTCGCTTGCTGCCGCCCGCCAGAGCGGGTTTTCGGCCGCGCGCGACCGCAGCGCCTGCCACAGCGACGCCTTGCGCCCGAAGGCGAGCGCGAACAGATCGTCGTCGCCGAGCCCGTAGAGCGGGCCCTTGAGGACGGTGGCGAGAGTGAGATCGTCTTCCGGGAGCAGGACGAACGCGCCCAGCGCCATGAGGTCCATGACCGCGAGCTGCTCGGCCAGCTTCATGCGGTCGGTTCCCGCGACCGGCACGCCCGCGACCTTGAGCGCGCGCACCATCTCGTCGAAGAACGGGCCGCGCCGGCGCACGAGGATCATGACGTCCTGGGGCGCGAGCGCGCGGCCCGTGGAGGGAAGAATCTCGCCGCCGTCGCGCCAGGCCTTGATCCGCCGCGCGATCTTCTGCGCCAGGCGCGCGGGCGGGCTGTCGGCCGCCATCCGGTCGAGGGGCGCCTGCCAGGGGGGCGTTTCTTCCGTTTCCTGCGGCTTTTCCATGGGCCAGATCTCGACCAGCCCCGCCTGGCCCGTGCGGAGGGGCCGGTGCTCGATCGTCTCGCCTTCGGGAACGACGCCGGTCTTCGCCGGCTCGCGCGAGAAGACGAGATCGACGGCCTTGAGAACGGCGGGGGCCGAGCGGAACGAGAATTCGAGAGGAACCGGGCGGAAATCGCGGCTCGCCTGGCGCGCATGGTCCCAGAAATATTCCCGCATGCGCTCGAATTCCGCGACATCGGCGCCCTGGAAGCTGAAGATGGACTGCTTCTCGTCGCCGACGGCGAACAGCGTGCGCGGCAGCACCACGTCCTCGCGCGCGCCGGCGCCGGCGAAGAACTCCTCGGCGAGCGCGCGGATCACGTCCCATTGCTCGGGGCTGGTGTCCTGGGCCTCGTCGATCAGGATGTGGTCGATGCCGCCGTCGAGCTTGTACATGACCCAGGACACGCCGCCCTCGCGCGACAGCAGCGCACTCGCGGTGAGGATCAGGTCGTCGTAATCGAGAACCGCGCGCGCGGACTTCTCGTCGCGGTAGGCGGCGATGATCTCCATGGCGAGGCGCAGGAGATCGGCGCTCGATTCCGCGAGCGCCGCGGCCTTCAGGCGCTCGTTCACGCCGGCAAGGCGCGACTGCTCCTCCGCCAGCGCCCGTTCGGCCTCGGGCATGGCGGCCGATTTGGTGATCAGTTTCTTGCGCGGCTCGCCCTTGCGGGTGAGGAAGACGTTTCCGTAGGTGCCGCGCAGCAGCCCCGGGCGCGATGGCGGCCCGGCGAGCCAGGCGCGCAGCGCGGCGGCGCTTTCGCGGTCACTTGGGCTTCCGGCTTCGAGCGCGGTTGCGGCGCGCGCCAGGCCTTCCGCGTCGAAGGCGCCGTCGGCGCAGGCGGCGGCGATGATCGACTCTTCGCTTTCGCCCTCGCCGAGGCCGAGCCTGGAGCGAAGCGCGCGGATGGCGGCGCCGAGCCCGCCGAACCGCTCGACGGCGCGCGCGAGCCTGGCGCGGGAGCGCGTCAGCTCGGCCATGATCTCGTCGAAGGCGGTCTCGTCCACCTTGACCACGAGGCGGTCGAGGGCTGCGGCGAGCTCCGGGTGCGCGCCGTCATGGGAGGCGGTCAGCACCCGGTTGCGGGCCTGCGCCATCAGCTCGCCGGCGAGGCGGTCGTCCATCACCGCGGCGTGGGGCGCGACTCCGGCCTCGAGCGGGAAGCGCCCGATCAGGGACTGGCAGAAGGCGTGGATGGTGTGGATCTTCAAGCCGCCCGGCGTGTCGAGCGCGCGGGCGAACAGGCGCCGCGCCGCGATCAATTGGTCGGCGTCCACGATCTCTCCCGTCAGGGCGAAGATCCTCTTCTCGAGCGCGCCATCCGAGAGCGCGGTCCACTCGGCCAGATTCTTGAACAGGCGGTTCTTCATCTCGGAGGCCGCCGCCTTGGTGAAGGTGAGGCACAGGATGCGCGCCAGCGGCACGCCCGCCAGCATCAGGCGCATCACGCGGTCCACCAGCACGGTGGTCTTGCCCGAGCCGGCGTTGGCCGCGACCCAGACCGAGGCGAGCGGATTGGAGGCCGCGTGCTGGCGGCCGATCACGCCCTTGGGAAGGCGGGCCGTTTCGCCGGTCATGTGTCGTCTCCCGTGAACGCCGACCATTCCTTGAGCCGGGCCAGATGGTCGTAATCGCCCGCGCCGCGGACGAACACGGGACGCGGGCGCGAGAGATAGGGCGTGTCGGTTTTCGCGAAATCGGCGAGCAGGCGCGCCAGCCCTTCGCGCGCGGCCGCCGCCAGCGCGGCGACGTCGTCTTCGATCGGCACTTCCTCGCCCGGCGGCTCGCGGCCGGTGAGACGGATGTAGGCGAGATTCGACACCGGCGCGGCGGCGACATCGGCAAAGCCGCCGGTCGCCGCGATCGCGGCCTCGAGCGGCAATTGCGGCGCGAGCCCGGCCTTGACCTGTTTGAGGCTCGGCACCTGGCCGGTCTTGTAATCGAGGATGGAGAGCGCGGAATCGGCGCGGTCGATGCGGTCGGCCTTGGCCTTGAGAAGCACGGGATAGGGACCGGCCGCGATTTCCATCGCGCCGCGGCACTCCGTGGCGAGAACCGAGATCCCGGCAGCGCGCCGGTCGCGCTCGAATGCCACGAACCAGCGCGCGATGCGCAGGAAGCGCGGCCACCAGAAGGCGCGCACGCCGGGACGCTCCAGCGCGGCACCGAAGGAATCTCTCGCGAAGGCGACGAGCTTCTCCTCGGCGTCGGGGGGAAGCGCCTCGCGGTGCGCGGCGATGAAGCGGTCGAGCGCCTCGTGGATGAAGCTGCCACGCTCGGCGGCGCCCGGGCTCGCGTCGAGCGGATCGAGGGGCTCGAGCCCGAGGATGCGCCGGGCGAAGATCGCGTAAGGATCGCGGATCAGCGTCTCGACCTCGGTGACGCGGATCTCGCGCGGGCGGGATTCGACCGGCGGCCTGGGCGAAGGCGCCTCGGCCGGGCTGACGCCCGGCGGCTCGTCGAGCCGCAGGAACCAGTCGCGGTAGCGCGAGGCGCGCGGGATTTTCGCATCCGGACTCAGCACCGCGTCCAGCCGCAACAGCCAGCGCGAGGGGACGCTGGGCGAGCCTTCGACGCGCGCGGCACGGGTCAACACGACCTCGGGCGCGCAGAAGCCCTGGACGAAATCGTGGGCGGAAAGGCCGATGCGTCGCTCCGGCGGCGGCAGGCCGAAGGCGACCCGCATGGGACGGCTCATCCAGGGATCGGCGCGGGGTGCGGCGGGCCAGCTGTCCTCGTTGAGCCCGCCCAGGATCATGCGCTCGACGTGCTGCAGGCGGGCCTCGAGAAGGCCCCAGATGAAAAGGCGGGGATGGCGGCCCCAGCGCGGCCGCACCACCTGGCCGGCGAGCGCGGTTTCGAGGAAGGCGGGATAGGCGGCGGGCGCGACCGGCGGCCAGCCGCGCGCCGATTCCGAAAGCGAGGCCATGAGCTCGCTTGCCGCCTCGCCCGCCTCGCCCGCCCACAGCCGCGCGGGACCGGCCTCGGAGTCGGCGGCGGCCAGCGATTCGGCGAAGGCGACATGGGCGGCGATGAGATCGGAGAGCTTGGCGCGCTTGCGCGCCATCAGCCGGGCGAAGATCTTGGCCGGCTTTTCCAGGCGCGCGAGCAACGCGGAAATCCCTCGCTTGGCGCGCGCGTCGAGACGGCTCGTCTTGAGCGCCGCGCGCAGCCCGGCGAATCCCGGCGCCGGGCGCGGGCCGCGCAGCACCGCGCGCTCGAACTCCCGCGCCAAGGCGCGGAAGGCGGGCGGCGCCATCCCGCCCGCCGCCAGCGGGTGCTTGAGGACGGAGACGAGCGGCACGGGGGCGAGGCGTTCCGCGATCATGGCGGCGGTCAGGCGCAGATAGACGCCGGGCGGCGTCTCGGCGAGCGCGACGCCCCCCGAATCGTCGAGATCGAGACCAAAGCGGCGAAGCTCGGCGGCGACGCGGCGCGCGAGGCCGCGGTCGGGAGTGACCAGCGCCGCGCGCTTTCCCGGGGTCTCGAGCGCCTCGCGCATGAGAAGCGCGATCGCCCCCGCCTCCTCGCGCGGGGTCGGGCAATCGATGCGCCTGACGCCGGAGAGCGCGGACTCCGCGACGCCCGGAAACCGCGCCCAGGATTCGGTGGTCATGGCCGGGCGCAAAGCCTCGCTCGCCAGCGCGGCGCGCTCGGGCGCCGCGCCTTCGACGCCCGGAGAGTCCCACGTGCGCACCTGCGACCTTTCAACCTCCATGCGGGTCAGAAGCCGGGCCATGGTGAACTGGGGATGGGTGTCGTCGAGCTGGGCCCAGCTTTCCTCGTCCAGGGCGCGGTCGAGCCCGGGGAGAACGACGGCGCCGTTGGGAAGCGAAGCGACCAGCGCGAGCAGCCGGGCCGTCGCCGGGATGCTTCCGGTCGAGCCGGCGGCGATGACGGCGTGCCGGGGCGGCGCGCGCTCCCACAGCTTCGCCTGGGCCTCCAGGAGCAGGTTGCGGCGCTGCGCCGGGTCGATGCAGCCTTCCTCGGCCAGAATCTTCGGCCATTGCTCGGTGACCAGCGCCAGGAAATCGAGGGTGATCTGCCAGTGGACAGCGAAGTCCTCCGGCACCAGGCGGGCGAGGCCTTCGAACGTCAGCCCCTCGGTGTGGACCTGATCGATGAGGCGGGCGAGCTCACGCGCGAACAGGACCGCCTGGTCGGGCCCGAGTCCGGCGCGGCCGTTGCCCTTGCGCCAGGCGAGAATGAGCCGGGCCAGCAGCATCTCGCGCCGCAAGGCGGGGATCGCGGGCGGGATGTCGCCGGGGCCTTCGGCCAGCTCGCCGGCGAGATCGAGGACGTCTTCGTCCACGTCGCCGAGCGGCATGATCCGCGGCAGCACCAAGGGCCGGCCCTGGGTCTCGCGGAGAAAGGCCTCGATCAGCGCGCGGCCGGCGCGGCGCGTCGGCAGAAGAACGGTGACGTCGGAAAGCCCCAACGGATCGCCGGCCTCGATCCCCAGGGCGCCGGCGAGGATGCCCGCGGCAAGCGCGTCGACGAAGGGCCGGCCGGCCGGAATCGAATAGACGCGGGGACCCCGCGTCATGGGCGCTGGCGCGTCGCGGGGGCGCCCAGCTCGGCCTCGGCCCGCGCCAGGCTTTGGGGCGTGCCGAGGTGGAACCAGTCCCCGTCGTGGACGATCCCATAGAGCCGCGCGCTTTCCGCGGCGCGATCATAAAGCACGTTGAGGGAGAAGGCGCCCGCCGGCGCGTCGGCGAACAGGCGGGGATGGAGAATCTGGATGCCGGTGAAGACGAAGGGCGCGACTTCGTGCGGGCGGCGGCGGCGCACGCGCCCCATCTGATCGAGAATGAAATCGCCGGGGCCGCGGTAGTCGCGCGTGCCGACGGTGGGATGCACCAGCAGAAGCGCGTCCATGTCCGAATCGGTCCAGTTGCGCGCGAGCCGCACCAGGGTGTCGCGCGCGCCGTCCGACCACAGCACGTCGCCGTTGATGACGTAGAAGGGGCCGCGGCCGAGCTTGGGCAGCGCCTTGACCACGCCGCCGCCGGTTTCCAGCAACTCGTCCTCGCGGCTGATGACGATGCGGGGCTTCTTGCGCTTCGCCACATGGGCGGCGACCTGGTCCGCGAGGTAATGGGTGTTGACGACGATGGTGGCCACACCCGCGGCCTCGCAGCGATCGAGGATGCGGTCCAGGATCGGCTTGCCTGCGACCTCGACCAGCGGCTTGGGCAGGGTGTCGGTGATGGGGCGCAGGCGCGTGCCGCGCCCCGCCGCGAAGATCATGGCGTGATCGGGCGCGTTCATGCGGCGCTCTGGCTGTCCGGGACGCCGCGAAGCTCGGGCGGGATGTGGCGCGCCAGCCATTCCGCCATCTCCCCGAGCGCGGGGTGCGCGAGATCGCCTTCGAGCAGCCGCCAGACGCGCGGGATGTGGACGAGGTAGCCGGCCTTGCGGTCGCGCACGGCGAGCCGCGTGAAGATGCCGATGATCTTGCAGTTGCGCTGGGCGCCGAGCACGGCATAGGAGGCGGCGAAGGCCCCGCGATCCAGCGCCGGGAAGGCCCCGAGATAGCGTTCCTTCATCTCGCGGACGAGCGCGGGGCTTATGTCGCGGCGCGCATCCTCGAGCAGGGAGACGAGATCGTAGGCGACGGGGCCCTTGACCGCGTCCTGGAAGTCGAGCAGGCCGACCGCCGCGATTCCCCGGCGTCCGGGAAGCGACATCAGATTGTCGACGTGATAGTCGCGCAGCACCAAAGTGGATTTCACCGCGCGGGCGACGGGAAACAGGCGGGTCCACAGATCGAGATATTCGCGCCGAAGCGCGTCGGGCGCCTTCTCGCCGCGCACCGCGGGCAAGTACCAGTCGAGGAGGAGCGCGGACTCGCCCAGGAGTTTCTCGTCGTCGTAATCGGGAACGCCCGCGGCCACGCTGTCCGCGTCGCGGCGGTGGAGATCGACCAGGAGATCGACGGCGCGCGCGTAGAGGTCGCGCTCGACCGCCTCGTCCGCGCCGACCAGCACCTTGGTATAGGTGTCGTCGCCGAGATCCTCGATGAGGAGAAGGCCGTTCGCCGCGTCTTCGGCGTAGATCTCGGGCGCGCTGTATCCCAGGCGTTTGAGAATCCGCGCGACCGTCACATAGGGGCGCACGTCCTCGTGGCCGGGTGGCGCATCCATGAGGATGACGCTGCGCGCGCCGTCCGTGATCCGCTCGTAGCGGCGGAACGAGGCGTCGCCCGCGAGCCTGGCCCGGCGCGCCGACGCCCAGCCGTGGGCTTCGAGGAAGGCTTCGATGACGCGCTCGCGCTCAGCCATGGCGGGCGAGGCGCTCCAGCCGGGCCGCCCAGTTGCCTGCGCCCGCGAGCCGGGCGCGGCGGGCCTCGCCGTTCGCGAACTCGAGGGCGACGTCGAGGCGCTCGCGCGGAAGGAAGGGACCGAGGCGCTCCGGCCATTCCACCAGGGAGACGGCGGCCGCGAACGCCTCCTCGATGCCGAGCTCGAGGGCCTCCTCCGGCGCCTTCAGCCGGTAGAGGTCGAAATGCCACAGGGAAAGGCCGGGAAAGTCGTAGGTCTGGACCAGGGTGAAGGTCGGGCTCGGCACCTCCTCGGGCGGGACATGATGGCGCTCGGCCAGCGCGGCGATGAGCGCGCGGGCGAACGTCGTCTTGCCGGCGCCGAGCTCGCCCGAAAGCGCCAGGACGTCGCCGGGACGCAGCAGCGGCGCCAGCTCCGCGGCCAGCCGCCGGGTCGCCTCGAGATCGGGAAGGTCGCGGAGAATTTCCGCTTTTTCGGCCGTTTGTGCCGCCATGGGCGGGTGTTGTAGCCTTCGGGCAGCGCGGGGGCAACCGCGGGCGCGAGGGTTGATCGCGGCGCCTGCGCCCGCCATGTTAGGGGCGGTCCCCGCCACCAACCGTCTGTCCGAATCGCCATGCCCCAAGCGCCGCACCGCACAGATGTCGCCATCATCGGCGCCGGCCCGGTCGGGCTGTTCGCCGTGTTCGAGTGCGGGATGCTGCGGATGAAATGCCATGTCGTGGACGTCCTCGACGTGGCGGGCGGGCAGTGCGCGGCGCTCTATCCGGAAAAGCCGATTTACGACGTTCCCGGCTATCCGGTGATCGAGGCGGCGACCTTGATCGAGAAACTGAAGGAGCAGGCCGCGCCCTTCCACCCCGTCTTCCATCTCGGGCAGAGGGTGGAGAAATGCGAAGCCGCCGAGGGCGGGCGCCTCCTGCTGACCACCTCGGCCGGAACCCGGATCGATTGCCGGGCGGTGGTGATCGCGGCGGGCGTCGGCGCCTTCGGCCCCAACCGGCCGCCGCTCCCGGGCATCGAAAGCTTCGAGAAGAAGAGCGTCTTCTATTTCGTCCAGCGCCGCGACGATTTCGCGGGCAAGCGGGTGGTGATCGCGGGCGGCGGTGATTCCGCGGTGGACTGGGCGCTTTCGCTCGCCGACGTGGCGGCGCGCGTCAGCGTCATCCACCGCCGCCCCAAGTTCCGCGCCGCGCCCGAATCCGCCGCGCGTCTCCAGAAGCTCGCCGAGGCGGGCAAGATCGACATGGTCGTGCCCTTCCAGCTCGACGCGCTCGAGGGCGTGGACGGCCGGCTTTCGTCGGTGATCGTGAAAAGCCTTTCCGGGGAGGAGCGCCGCATTCCCGCGGACGCGCTGTTGTGCTTCTTCGGGCTGGCGATGAGCCTGGGGCCGATCGCGGAATGGGGCCTCAATCTCGACCACAACCGGATCGCGGTGAACCCCGCGAGTTGCGCGACCAGCGTCGACGGGATCTTCGCGGTCGGCGACATCGCGACCTATCCCGGCAAGCTCAAGCTCATCCTCTCGGGCTTCGCCGAGGCCGCGCTCGCGGCGCACGCGATCTACCCGCTCGTCCATCCCGGCCGCGAGCTTCACTTCGAATATTCGACCACGACCGGCGTTCCCGAACTGGCCTGAGAGGCCCGGAAACGGGCCGGGAAGGCTCACACGCGGGCGCCCGCGGAGGCCGCCTTGGCCGTCGCGGCCTGGGCGGGAAGGTGGCAGGTGACCTCGGTGCCGACATTGGGCGCCGACTTCATGACGACGCGGCCGCCGTGGAGCTCGATGAAGCTCTTGACCAGCGACAGGCCGAGGCCAGCGCCGGTCGGGCGGACCTGCTGCGATTCGCCGCGGACGAATTTCTCGAACACACGCTCCTGGTCCTCGCGCGGCACGCCGATGCCGGTGTCGGCGACCGACAGGAGCACCTCGCCGTCCTCGCGCCGCGCCGCAACCGTGATGGTGCCACCTTCAGGCGTGAACTTGATCGAGTTGCTGATGAGGTTGAACATCGCCTGGCGCAGCCGGCGCTGGTCGGCGTAGAGCGTGCCGATGTTGGGCGGGCAGACGAACTTCAGCTGCAGATTGCGGTCGCGCGCCCGCTCGCGCGTCAGGGTCAGCACGTTCACCAGCATCGCGTGGATGTCCACCGTCTCGAGCTTGAGGGCCATGTAGCCGGCCTCGATGGTGGCGAGGTCGATGATGTCGTTGATGAGCAGAAGCAGGCCCTGGGATGCATCGAGAATCCCCTCGCTGTATTCCTTCTGCCGGTCGTTGAGCTTGCCGAAGTATTCGTTCTTGAGGATCTCGGAGAAGCCGATGATGGTGTTGAGCGGCGTGCGCAGCTCGTAGGACACGTTGGCGATGAATTCCGATTTCAGCCGCGAGGCCGTTTCCAGCGCCTGGTTGCGCTCGCGCAGCGCTTCCTCGACGCGGTAGCGGTCGGTCGCCTCGACGTAGCGCAGCAACAGATTGCCGTCGGGCAGCGGCACCGCAGCGTATTCCAGGACCGAGCCGTCGCTGCGGTCGAGCCGGCCGCTGCGCGAGCTGCGCGCCATGATCTGGGCGACCATCGCCTCCTTGGCGGCGTCCCAGGCCGCGGAATCGTCGATTCCGTAAAAGTTTCGGGTGGCCTCGATCAGGTCGGAGACGTGGGGCTCGCCGAAAAGCTGATGCGGCGACAGGCTCCAGATCCGCGCATAGGCGGGGTTGCTGAGCTTCAGCCTTCCATCGCCGCCGATGACCGCGACGCCCTCGTAGAGGTTGTCGAGCGTCTCTCTTTGGACCGCGATGAGCGTGTTGTAGGAGCGCTCGAGCGCGAGCTTGTCGGTGACGTCGTCGTAGGTGAACAGAACGCCGCCGAAGGGATGCGGAATCATGCGCCGGAGCAGCGTGGTGCCGTCCGGGATGTGCATCAGCTCCTCGTGCGGCTCGATGAGCGAGCTGAATTTACGCAGCCGCTCTTCCTTGTAGGCGCGGAAGTCCACGGTTTCCGGCAGACGCCGGCGCTCGCGCTGGGCCTCCAGCACGTCGGCGAGATCGGGACCGGCGCTCAGCCAGTTCTCGTCGAAGCGCCACAGCAGGCGATAGGCGGTGTTGAAGAACTTGAGCTTGCGGTCGGCCCCGAACAGGGCGACGGCGGTCGAAAGCTGCTCCAGCACGTTGCCGTGAGCGGCCATCTCGCGCGAGAGGTCGGCCTGGACCTTTTCCAGGTCGGTGAAATCCATGGCGTAGCCCGCCATCGCGGCGGCGGCGCCACCGGCGCCGAGAGGGATCTCGACGAAGTCGAAAAGGCGGCGCGTGCCGCCGATGACGATGTGGTGGCTCTCGGTCTGGGCGACGCCGGTGACGCGGGCGCGCTCGGCGAGCGCCCGTCCGCGGTCGCCGATGACCGATCCGGCGATCTCGCGGCCTTCCGCCACCGCCGTGTCCGCTCCGGCCTCGACCGCGCGGCCGTAGGCCTCGTTGCAGAAGACGAGGGAGAGATCGGGCCCGCGCAGCCAGGCCGGGATGGGCAGCGTATCGAGAAGCGCGCGCAGCCGCGCCCCGTCCGTCCCGAGCGCCTCGATCCGGCCGAGCAGCCGCGCGGTTTCGGCCACGAACCGGCTCATGTCCCGGAACCAGACGAGATCGGCGAGCGGCTCGCCCGCGCGGTTCGCGACCCGGACGCCGATCACCCGCAGGCTCTTGGCGGCGCCGCCGGCGATGGGGGCGAGCGGGATCAGGAGATCGAAGCCGGTGCCGTTCGCGCGCAGGCGGGCAAGCGCGTCGTCGAATTCGGACCAGTGGCGCTGATCGAGGCGCTCGCGCACCGTATAGGTGCCGGGGGGCGCCTGGGGATCGAGGCGCAGCAGGGCTTCCAGGCGGGGCGAGCGCGATTCGGTCCCTGCGACGAGGTCCCACAGATAGCAGCCATCGGGCGAGGCGGCGAGCGCCTCGCGCAGCCGCGCCGAGAGGGCGCCGGCGCGCTCGACCTCCTTGAGCGACCGGCCGAGGCGCCAAGCGAAGGCGAGGGTAAGGACCAGGAGGAGGAGGAAGATGCCGGCGGCCGCCAGCCCCAGCGGGGTTTGAAGCGCCTGCTCCACCGTGTGGCGCAGGGTATCCCATTCCGGCACGGTGAAGCCCGGCATCGCGCCTCCCGCCAGCAGCAGCGCCGGCGGGCTCAAAACATGGGTTCCGAACACCCGCTCCCCCGAATCGGGTCCATCGCGCGCAGGGGTCAACACATCGCGCGCAACGAGTTTATGCGCCAAACGTGCTCCGAACAAGGCGGCGGGCGCGGCGCCGCCCGCGGTCAGTAGCGGTAATAGTCGGGCTTGAACGGGCCTTCGGCGGCCACGCCCAGATAGCTCGCCTGCTCGTCGGTGAGCCGGGTCAGCTTGGCGCCCAGCCGGGCGAGGTGAAGAGACGCCACCTTCTCGTCGAGGTGCTTGGGAAGGACATAGACCTTTTTCTCGTAGTCTCCGCTGTTCCGCCACAGCTCGATCTGCGCGAGCACCTGATTGGTGAAGGAGGCGCTCATGACGAAGCTGGGGTGCCCGGTGGCGCAGCCGAGATTCACGAGCCGGCCCTTGGCCAGGAGGATGAGGCGCTTGCCGTCGGGGAACTCGACCTCGTCCACCTGGGGCTTCACCTCGTGCCATTGGAAGTTCTTGAGGCCCGAGACCTGGATCTCGCTGTCGAAGTGGCCGATGTTGGCGAGGATCGCGCGGTCCTTCATCTTGCGCATGTGATCCACCGTCACGACGTTCACGTTGCCCGTGGCGGTGACGAAGATGTCGGCCGTGGCGGCGACATCGTCGAGCAAGGCGACCTCGTAGCCTTCCATCGCCGCCTGGAGCGCGCAGATGGGATCGATCTCGGTGATGATCACGCGCGCGCCCTGGCCGCGCATGCTGGCGGCGCAGCCCTTGCCCACGTCGCCGTAGCCGCAGATCACCACCGCCTTGCCCGCGACCATGACGTCGGTGGCGCGCTTGATGCCGTCGATCAGGCTCTCGCGGCAGCCGTAGAGGTTGTCGAATTTCGACTTGGTGACGGAGTCGTTGACGTTGATGGCGGGAACCTTGAGCGTCCCGGCCTTCGCCATCTCGTAGAGCCGGTGGACGCCGGTCGTCGTCTCCTCGGAAAGGCCGCGGACGCCGGCCAGGATCTCCGGGAACTTGTCGTGCATCACCTTGGTGAGATCGCCGCCGTCGTCGATCAGCATGTTGGGATGCCAGCCGCCCGGGCCCTTGATGGTCTGCTCCACGCACCACCAATATTCTTCCTCGGTCTCGCCCTTCCAGGCGAACACCGGAACCCCGCGCGCCGCCATGGCGGCGGCGGCGTGATCCTGGGTCGAGAAGATGTTGCAGGAGCTCCAGCGCACCTCGGCGCCCAGATCGAGCAGCGTCTCGATCAGCACCGCGGTCTGGATCGTCATATGGAGGCAGCCGGTGATCCGGGCGCCCTTCAGGGGCTTCTGGCCCCCGTACTCCGCGCGCAGCGCCATCAGCCCGGGCATCTCCGTTTCGGCGATGGTGATCTCGCGGCGGCCCCAATCGGCCAGCGACAGATCGGCGACCTTGTAGTCCAAAGCGCTCATGGCGGTCTCCCGGGGAATGGGGGGCTCCGGCGGGCGGACCCCGCCGGAAGGCGGCATATTACATTTGCGAAGCCCGGGGGCAACCCCTCTCGGGCCGCGCGATTCCGCGATTCACAGGCACGGCCCCGGGCCCGCGCTCAGGCGAAGGCGTTGAAATCGTCGAGCAGGGTGGCGATCCGCCCCGCGTCGGACTGCTCCATGATGACGTGGGCGCGGCGCGTGGCCTCCATCATGTCGATGGCGCGGATGCGCTGCTTGATGCGCGCGATGTTGCTGGACGCCATGGAGAGATCGCGCGCGCCGAGCCCCAGGAGCAGCGGCGTGAAACGGGCGTCGCCCGCCACCTCGCCGCAGATGCTCACGGCAATTCCGGCGCGAAGTCCCGCCTCGAGCGAGAACTGGATGAGGCGCAGCACCGCGGGGTGGAGCGGATTGTAGAGGTGTGCGACCTGCTCGTCGCCGCGGTCGATGGCGAGCGCGTATTGGGTGAGATCGTTGGTGCCGATGGCGAAGAAATCCGAGATGCCCGCCAGCGCATCGGCGGCAAGCGCCGCGCCCGGGGTTTCGATCATGACGCCGAGCGGCGGCAAGGGATCGGCGATCTTGACGTGGCGGCGCTTCAGCCGCCGGGCGACGGACTGCATGATCCGGCGGACCTCGCGCACCTCGGCAGGAACCGAGATCATCGGCAGAAGCACGCGCACCGGCCCGTGGGCTCCCGCGCGCAGCATCGCCGCGAGCTGGGTTTCGAGCAGCTTCGGAACCTTGAGCGAAAGGCGGATGGCGCGGAGCCCGAGCGCCGGATTGGGGCCGGCGCTCATGTGGCCGTCGAGCGAATAGGCGATCTTGTCGCAGCCGACGTCGAGCGTGCGGATCGTGACCGGGCGGCCGTCCATCGCCTCGACCACCTGCCGCAGGGCCGCATACTGCTCGTCCTCGCCCGGCAGGTCTTCGCGGTTCATGAACAGGAACTCGCTACGGAGCAGGCCGATGCCCTCCGCGCCCGCCTGGCGCACGAGATCGAGCTCGCGCGGCAACTCGACGTTCGCATTGAGCCGGATGTGCACGCCGTCGCGGGTGACGGCGGGCAGGCGGCGCAGGCGGGCGAGCTGGCGCTGCGCCCGGCGCAGCGATTCGCGCAGACTGGTGTATTCGTCGAGCGTCGAGGGGCTGGGATTGATGATGACGCGGCCGCGCCGCCCGTCCACCACCACCATGTCGCCGGTCGCGATCCCTTCGAGCAGCCCCGGTGTGCCGAGCACGGCGGGAAGCCCGAGCGCGCGCGCCATGATCGCGGTATGGCCTTCCGCCCCGCCCAGCACGGTCGCGAAGCCGGCGATGCGCCGCGGATCGAGCAGCGCGGTATCGGCCGGGCTCAGCTCCTCGGCGATCAAGATCGCGCCCTGGGGCAACGCGGTGAAGGGGCGATGCTGACTCTTGGTGAGGCTGCGCACGAGCCGGGCGCCGACCTCGCGGATGTCTTCCATGCGCGCCGCGAGATAGGCGTCGTCCATGGCGGCGAAGCTCTTGGCGATGGTCGAGATCTCGGCCTGGACCGCGGCCTCGGCGTTGATGCGGTCCGCCTCGATGCGGCGCTCGACGCCGCGCATGAGCCGCGAGCCCATGAGCATGTGCATGTGGGCGTCGAGAAGATAGGAGATTTCCTCGGCGGTGGCGGCCGGCAGCCCGCTGACCTTCGACTTGAGCCGCTGAAGCTGGCGCCGGGTCATGGCGACCGCCTGGCGGAAGCGGGCGATCTCCGCCGGCACGCGCTCCGCCGTGACGCAATATTCGGGCACCTCGACCGCGCCGATGTCGCGCACGTAGGCGGCGCCGATGGCGATGCCGGCGGAAACGCCGAGACCCTCGAAGACCCGCTCCGGCGCGGCGCGCGCGCTCCGCCCCGCGTCGGCCTTCTTGGCCCCGCGGCGCGACGCCCGCTTGGTGTCCCGGCTATTCTTCATCGAACCCATTCGCGATCAGGGCGGCGAGCGTGGCGAGCGCCACCTCGGCATCCGCGCCGGTTGCCCGAATCTCGATCCGCGTTCCCGGCCCCGCCGCCAGCATCATCAGCCCCATGATGGAGAGCCCCGAAACCTCGGTGCCGTTCTTGGCGACGGTGATTTGCGCGTTGAAGCCGGCCGCCACCTTGACGAACCGGGCGGCCGCGCGCGCGTGCAGACCGCGCTGGTTCACGATGGTCACGGTCCGGCGCAAGGTTTGGCGCCCGGGCACGGCGGCATGCGAATCCATCACTTCTGGTCCTTGAGAAGCCCGGAGGCGATGTTGATGTATTGCCGCCCCGCCTTTTGCGCAGCGTTCGCCGCGGCCGCCAGCGAGCCGCTCTCGCGCACGCTCGCGAGCTTGATGAGCATCGGCAGGTTGACGCCCGCGATCACCTCGACCTTCGCCGTGTCCATGATCGAGATGGCGAGATTCGACGGCGTGCCGCCGAACATGTCCGTGAGCAGCACGACGCCCTCGCCTTCGTCCACCTCGGCGACGCATTCCAGGATGTCCTTGCGCCGCTGTTCCATGTCGTCGTCGGGGCCGATGCACACGGCGCGGATGTTGCGCTGCGGACCGACCACGTGCTCGAGCGCCGCGATGAACTCGGCCGCCAGCCGGCCATGGGTCACAAGAACGATTCCAATCATCGGGCCATCCTCGCAGGCGTTACGCGGCGGCGATCCGGTCGATATCCCGGTGGTGGAGAGTGACGCTCTGGCCGTGATCCTGCAACCACGATCCGAGCCGTTCCGCCACGAAGACCGAGCGGTGGCGGCCGCCGGTGCAGCCGATCGCGATGGTGAGGTAGCTCTTTCCCTCGCGCTCGAAGCGCGGCAGCAGGGGCAGCAGCAGCGAGGTCAGCGAATCGAAGAACGGCGCGTAGCCGGGATCGGCAGAAATGAAAGCCGCCACCCTCCCGTCGCGCCCGGTCAGCGGCTGGAGCTTCGCCTGATAATGCGGATTGGTGAGGAAGCGCACGTCGAACACCAGGTCGGCCGCGCGCGGCAAGCCGTAGCGGTAGGAAAACGAGGTGACGAAGATCGTGACCCCGCGCCCGCCGGCGAGCCCGAGCGCGGACAGCAGGCGCTGGCGCAATGTGCCCGGCGACATGTCGGAGGTGTCGATCACGGAATCGACTTTCGCCTTGAGCGGCGTGAGAAGGCGGCGCTCGTGGCGGATGCCGTCCGCGACCGGGCGGTCGGCGGCGAGCGGATGGCGGTGGCGCGTCTCGGCGTAGCGCCGCCGCAGCACTTCGTCGTCGCAATCGAGAAACAGGCTCGCGACCGCGATCCCACGGCGCTTCCGCAAGGCTTCGATGGCCCGGGTGAAATGGGTGGGATCGAAGCCGCGGGTGCGAATGTCCACGCCGACGGCGAGCCCGCGGCCGAGCCCGCCGCCGGTGCCGACGAGGTTGGTGAGGAGCGAGAGCGGCAGGTTGTCCACCGCCTCGAAGCCGACGTCCTCGAGCGCCTTGAGCGCGGTCGAGCGCCCCGCCCCCGACATGCCCGTCACCACGACGACGGGGGCGCGGGACCGGGACTTGCGCGGGCGCGGGCCCGGAACGCCGGCCGGCTTTCTTTTCACGGTCCCGGCCTTTGCGGCGGGGCCGCATCGAGGTCGAGCGCGGTGATGGCGAGGCGGAGCTTGGCCGGCGTAGAAGCCGCGAACGGCGGCAGCCGCAGCAGCCGGACCTTGGTGCCCATGACGTCGCAATATGTGGTCTCCGGCATCCGCTCGATCTGGCCGACCGGCACCAAATCGACCACGAGGCCGAGCGGCGCCTTCGGCACGCAGGGGACGGCCACGACGCCCACGCCGCGGACCTCGAGCAACCCTTCGAGCATGGCGTCCGAGGTCATGACCAGCCGGCCGTCTTCGTAACTCAGCACGGTCTGGTCGTCGGCGATGAGGTGCGCCCCGGCATCGATCAGTCGCAGCGCCACGTCCGACTTTCCGCTTCCCGACGGTCCCCGCAGCAACACGCCGACGCCGTCGATCACCACACTGGTGCCATGGACATGGGTCATGACTCGGGCCCGGGGGACGGAAACGGCATCGGTCAGCTCGCCGGCAAGATGACGGTGAAACGCGCGCCGCACACCTTCCCGGCGGCGTCGCGCCGGTTCTCGGCGCTGATCCGGCCGCGGTGGGCCTCGACGATCTGCCGCGAGATGGACAGCCCGAGGCCCGAATGGGTCCCGAATTTCTCCTCCGCCGGACGCTCGGTGTAGAAGCGCTCGAAGATCGCCTCGCACTTGCCCTCGGGGATGCCGGGACCCTCGTCCTCCACCGTCACGACGACAGACCCGTCGCGCCGGCGCGCGCGGCAGAGGATGCGCCCGCCGGGCGGGCTGAAGGAGATGGCGTTGTTGAGCAGATTGCGGAACACCTGGACCAGCCGGCTTTCGATTCCGGGGACCAGCAGCGCCACGCCCTTGGGAAGATCGAGCTCGAGGCGCGGCGCGTTCGGGGCGGCGGTGTTGCGGTGAAGGTCGGTCAGCATGGTCAGGATGCCGCGGACATCGGCGGGCTCCGGCTTCGCCCGCGACAGCTCGGCATCGAGGCGCGAGGCGTCGGAGATGTCGCTGATGAGCCGGTCGAGGCGCTGCACGTCCTCGAGAATGATCGCCACGAGCTGGCGCTGGCTGTTCGGGTCCGTGATGCGGGAAACCGTCTCGACCGCGCTGCGCAGCGAGGTGAGCGGATTCTTGATCTCATGGGCGACGTCGGCCGCAAATCCTTCGATCGCGTCCATGCGGTGCCACAACGCCGCCGTCATGTCGCGCAGCGACGCCGAGAGATCGCCGATCTCGTCCTTGCGCCCGGTGAAATCCGGGATCACGGCCTGGCGGCCGTGGCCGTGGGTGACGCGGTCGGCCGCGACCGCGAGCTTGCGCACGGGCCGGGCGATGGTCCCGGCAAGATAGATGGAAAGCAGGACGGTGATGGCCAGCGCGAACAGGAACACCTTGAGAATGTCGAGGCGCACCGACCGCATCGCCACCTCGATGTCGGAGCTGTCGGTGGAAAGCATGATCGCGCCGACCACCTGCTTGTAGCGCTGCACCGGGACCGCGACGCTCAGGATCATCCCTTCCTTTCCCGTGCCGCGGATGGCGTGCGCCGTCTCGCCGCTGAGCGCAGACACGACCTCGTGGTAGTCGGAGGCCGACTGGCGCGCGTTCTCGTGATAGGGCTTGAGACGGGCCCGGTGGGGAAGATGCTCGACGATCCAATCGTAGACATCGCCGATCCACGCCTTGACGTGCCCGGCGAGATCGGGCGCGGGCAACGGCTCCACCCGCACCGCGGTGCTGGTGCCGCCGATGAACCAGCTGTCCACGATGAGGTTTCCCGACAGATCGAACAGCCGCGCGCGGGCGTGCAGAGGGGCGACGAGGCGGCGCATCATGAGCCGCGCGAGGTCGGGCAGAAGGAAGGGCGGGCTGTAGGGAAGCTCCGCCACCGCGCCTTCGCCCAGGGCTTCGGAGAAGATCTCGGCCTGGGTCTGGAGCGCCTCCATATGGGCGCGGACGAGGCTCTTCTCATACTGGCCGAGGTAGAGGAGGCCGGCCACGAGGATCGCGAGCGCCAGGATGTTGACGGCGAGGATCCGGCGGGTGAGCGAGGAGAGAGGGCCGCGCCGCAACCGCGGCGACGGCGCCTCCGGCGGCTCTTCGGGCTCGGCCGAATGCGCCCGCGGCTCGCCGCCGGCGGACGGCGCTTCGGTCTCGCGCGCGACTTCGCGCAGCGCCGCGCTCGGCGCGGGCATTCCCGGCGCGGCTTCGTCCCCGGCCGGCGGACCCGCCGCCGGCTCGTGCCGCGCCTCACGCTTCGCGGTAACGATAGCCCACACCATAAAGCGTCTCGATCTGGACGAATTCGGGATCGATCACCCGGAATTTCTTGCGAAGCCGCTTGATGTGACTGTCGATCGTGCGGTCGTCCACGTAGATGTGCTCGCCGTAGGCGGCGTCCATCAACTGGTCGCGGCTCTTCACGTGGCCGGGGCGCGCGGCGAGCGACTTCAGGATCAGGAACTCGGTCACCGTGAGCGGAACGGAGCGCTCCTTCCAGGTGCAGACGTGGCGCCCGGGATCGAGTACGAGCTCACCGCGGCGCATGATGGCCTCGCTTCCGCCCTCCTCCCCGCCGCCTTCGCGCGCGCCTTCGCCACGGCGCAGCACCGCGCGGATGCGCTCGATGAGGAGGCGCTGCGAGAACGGCTTCTTGATGTAGTCGTCGGCGCCCATGCGCAGGCCGAGGACCTCGTCCACCTCCTCGTCCTTCGAGGTGAGGAAGATGACGGGCACGGCGCTCTCCCGCCGCAGACGGTCCAGGAGCTCCATGCCGTCCATGCGCGGCATCTTGATGTCGAGGATGGCGATATCCACCGGATGGGCGCGCAGGCCCCGCAGCGCGTCCTCGCCGTCCACGTATTTGTAGACGGTGAAGCCCTCGGCTTCGAGGGCCATCGAGATCGAGGCGAGGATGTTCCGGTCGTCGTCGACCAGGGCGATGCTGTGTGCCAAACAAACCCTCCGGAAGCGGCCGCGGCGCAGGCGGGCCGCCGGAAAAACGAAGAATAACATGAATATGCCGACGGCAAGGCCGGCGCAAGCCGGGCGCCCCGGCCGTGGACGCGGCCGGCGGGCGCCGGGAACGGAGGGTCAGATACCCCCTGCGGTTGCCTCGCTCCGACCCCAACGATATAGTGAGCGCGCCGATGGTTCCCCAGGGTTTTTGGGGGAAAAAGGGAACACGGTCAGAGCCCGGCGGGGTCTCCCCGTCCGGAACTCGAAGCCGGGGCTGCGCCCGCAACTGTAGGCGGCGAGTCCGCTTCCGCCACGCGCCACTGGGCAACCGGGAAGGCGAGGAAACGGACGGAGACCCGCGAGCCAGGAGACCTGCCATCGCCATCGTCAACGCGGACCCATCCGGGCGGGCACGACCGGGTGAGGGTTGGGCTTCCAGACGCCCGGCCTGCCGTCCGCGGTGACGCGAGAGCCGGATCCAGGAGACCGTCATGCGTCACGCCCGCCCTCCCGAAGCCGCCACCGCCGACCTCGCCCGCCTGCACGCCGACCGCGCCGCAGCCGCGATTCCCGCCGTCTTCGCGGCGGTGCTCGGCTTTTTCATCCTCTATGGCGTGGGCTTCGCCCACATGCCCGCCCTGCACAACGCCGCCCACGACGCCCGCCACGCCTTCGGCTTCCCCTGCCACTAAGGGGCGGCCATGCTGAAGCGCATTCTGACGGCTGCGATTCTCGCAGGGGCCCTGGGCGGCCTGTTCGTCTCGGCGATTCAAGGCGCGCGCCTCCTTCCCCTGATCCATCAGGCGGAACATTACGAGGCGGCCGCGGCGGCCACCGAAATGCCGGGCCACGATCCGGGCCATGACGAGGGCTGGATGCCGGCCGAAGGGTTCGAGCGCACGGGGCTCACGGTGCTGGCCAACGTTCTCGCGGCGACCGGTTTCGCGCTTCTCCTTTGCGCCTGTTTCGCGCTGGCCGGCGATGTGGACGTGAAGCGGGGCGTGGTCTGGGGCCTTGCCGGTTTCGCCACCTTCCACCTTGCCCCCGCGCTCGGCCTTCCGCCCGAGCTTCCCGGCTCGGTCGTGGCACCCCTTTACGACCGCCAGATCTGGTGGCTGGCGACCGCGGCAGCGACCGCGGGGGGGCTCGCGCTCGCCGTGTTCGCGCGCGCGAAGCTGGCCAAGGCCGCAGGGCTTGCCCTCATCGTCCTTCCCCATGCGCTCGGCGCGCCCGTGACGCACGGCTATTCCGCGGTTCCAGCCGAGCTTGCGGCGGCCTTTGCCGCGAGCTCGCTGGTCGCGGCGGCCGCATTCTGGGCGGTGCTGGGGGGCGCCACGGGGTATTTCTTCCGGGCGTTCGCGCCGCCGCGCTGAGCGCGCTAGCGCTGGCGGCCGCCGGCACCGCCCTCCTCGCGTACCGTGACCTGGGTCGTCACGCGGCCCGCCTCGTCGAAGACCAGGGTCAAAGGGAAATGCGTGTCCGGCTCCAGCGCCCGGGTCAGGCCGATCAGCATGATGTGGAGGCCGCCGGGCGCGAACTCCGCGCGCTTGCCCGCGTCGATCTCGAGCGAATCGAGCCGGCGCATCCGCATGATGTCGCCGTCCATCCGGCTGGCGTGGATCTCGGCCTTGGCGGCCACGGGGGTCTGGGCGACCCTCAGGACGTCGCCGGCCTCGCCGCCGTTCTCGATCTCGAGATAGACGGCCGCCGTGCCCCCCGCCTCGGGAACGGGCCGCGCCCAGGCGTCGGCGACGGTGATCCGGCTCTCGCCCTCGCCCTGGCGGTCGAGCCAAAACGCAAGGCCGAGAATCACCACCCCGAGGAGAACGACCGCGCCCAACCGTAAATTCATGGATTTGCCCCCGTGCGTCCCATCCTTTTTTATAATGGAGGTGCCGGTGTATTCCCATGTGCCAGATTTGACGCCCATCGCCGCCGCAAGGCGACCGGAAGGAGAACGAACATGACGGAGGAGGCGGCAAGCGACATCGCGCGGGAAGCCCGCGAACTGGTGCGGGAAAACACGACCGCCGCTCTGGCCAGCGCGGCACCGGCCGAGGGGGGCGCGTGGCCTTACGCCTCCTTCGTGACCGTCGCCTGCGACCTGGATGCGGCGCCGATCCTGCTGTTGTCAGACCTCGCCGAGCACACCAAGAACATCAAGGCGGAGCCGAAGGTCTCGCTTCTCTTCACCGCCACGGGCGGCGGCGGCGATCCGCTGGCGCGCGGCCGGGTCTCTGTGCTGGGGAAAGCGGTCGAAAGCGACGCGGCGCGCCACCGCGAGAGGTTCCTGGCGCGCCACCAAGCGGCGCGGGACTATGCCTCGTTCCGCGACTTCCATTTCTACAAGGTCGAGGTGGCGCGCGCCCATCTGGTGGCCGGATTCGGGCGAATCCACTGGATCGAGGCGGATTCCTTCCTGTGCGGGGGCAACTGGGCGGCGCTCGCCGAGGCGGAGGCCGAGATCGTCGCCCACATGAACGCCGACCACGGCGATGCCGTCCGCCTTTACGCCGAAAGGCTTCTCGGCCTGGCGCCCCGGCCCGAGGGCCAAGAGTGGCGGATGACCGGGATCGATCCCGAGGGCTGCGATCTCGCGGCCGGCGACCATGCGGCGCGCCTGCCCTTCGGCGAGACGGTGCCGGACGCCGAGGCGGCGCGGGCCGAGCTGGTGCGCCTCACCAAGCGGGCGCGGGCGACGGCGGTCGCAAGCGACAGCGAATAACGCCACAGGATCAGGGGTTTTTCGCGCCCCCGCGCGCTTGCGCGGGGACCCCCGATTGTGGCAAACGGTGTCCCAGCATTACCAACGCGGCCGGATCACGCAGGGCGCCCGGATTCCGGGCGGAAACGCGGTGTTTTGTCCGGTAGACCGCGGCCACGTCCAGCCGGGAGGAACCGCATGACCCATCAGGCAGCAGCCCCCACGCGCAATGCCAAGCTTCTCGCTTGGGTCGACGAAGTCGCCAAGATGTGCGAGCCCGCCAGCGTCTATTGGTGCGACGGCTCCCAGGCCGAATACGACCGAATGTGCGCCGAGATGGTGCAGGCCGGAACCCTCATCAAGCTCAACCCGGCGAAGCGGCCCGGCTGCTACCTCGCCCGCTCGAATCCGAGCGACGTGGCCCGCGTCGAGGGCCGGACCTTCATCTGCTCGAAGAACAAGGAAGAAGCCGGGCCCACCAACAATTGGGCCGATCCGGCCGAGATGAAAAAGACGCTTCAGGGCCTGTTCAAGGGCGCGATGCGGGGACGCACCATGTATGTGGTGCCGTTCAGCATGGGCCCGATCGGCTCGCCCATCGCCCACATCGGCGTGCAGATCACCGATTCGGCCTATGCCGCCGCCAACATGCGGATCATGACGCGGATGGGGCAGAAGGTCCTGGACGTCCTGGGCGACGGCGAATTCGTCCCCTGCCTGCACTCGGTGGGCGCGCCGCTGGCGGCGGGCGAGAAGGACGTGCCCTGGCCGTGCAACGACGAGAAGTACATCGTCCATTTCCCCGAAGAGAAGGAGATCTGGTCGTACGGCAGCGGCTACGGCGGCAATGCGCTTCTCGGCAAGAAGTGCTTCGCGCTGCGCATCGCCTCGGTCATGGCGCGCGAGGAAGGCTGGCTCGCCGAGCACATGCTGATCCTGGGCGTCGCCGCGCCGTCGGGCGAGAAGACCTATGTTTGCGCCGCCTTCCCGAGCGCCTGCGGCAAGACCAACTTCGCGATGCTGATCCCGCCCAAGGGATTCGACGGCTGGCGGGTGACGACCATCGGCGACGACATCGCCTGGATCAAGCCGGACGAGGACGGCGTGCTGCGCGCGATCAACCCCGAGGCCGGCTATTTCGGCGTCGCGCCCGGCACCTCGACCGGCACCAATCCCACGGCGATGAAGATGCTGGAGAGGAACTGCATCTTCACCAACGTCGCCCTCACCGACGACGGCGACGTGTGGTGGGAGGGCATGGACGGCGAGACGCCCGCCCATCTGATCGACTGGAAGGGCGAGGACTGGACGCCCGAAAAGGGCACGCCGGCGGCGCATCCCAACGCCCGCTTCACCGCGCCGGCGACCCAGTGCCCGAGCCTGGACCCCGCCTGGGAGGATCCGGCGGGCGTGCCGATCTCCGCCTTCGCCTTCGGCGGGCGGCTCAGCCGCACCTTCCCGCTGGTGTTCCAGTCGTTCGACTGGCAGCACGGCGTCTATCTCGCGGCCACCATGGGATCGGAGGCGACCGCGGCCGCGGTCGGCCAGGCGGCCATCCGCCGCGACCCGATGGCGATGCTGCCGTTCTGCGGCTACAACATGGCCGACTACTGGCTGCACTGGCTGACGATGGAGAAGCGCATCAAGAAGGTGCCCCTCATCTTCCGCGTCAACTGGTTCCGCAAGGATTCCAACGGAAAATTCATGTGGCCGGGCTTCGGCGAGAACATGCGCGTGCTGCAGTGGATCGTGGACCGCGCCCACGGGCGCGGACACGCCGTGGAAAGCCCCTTCGGCCTGATGCCGAAGCGTGCCGACATCAACTGGAACGGCCTGCCCTACGACGAGTGGAAGTTCTACGAGCTGATGCAGGTCGAGCGCGAGGCGGCCAAGGCGGAAGCCGAGGAGCAGAAGGCGTATTTCGCCAAGTTCGGCGACCGGCTGCCGGCCGAGATGGAGAAGCAGCGTCAGCTCCTGCTCGAGCGCCTCGGCAAGGCGCCCGAGGTCTGGCGCCTGGAGGAGGAGGCCGCCTAGGCCGGCCCCGGAGAACCTTCGAAAGAGCGCCGCCCGTCGCCGGGCGGCGCTTTTTCGTTCCACGCGGATTGTGATGGACGCGTCCATGGCCGCTCCACCCCGCCGTTCCGGAACGTTCGTCTGGCACGCGGCGTTTTCCGGCTTCTGCGCCAGCCTCGTCGGGCTGGGCCTCGCGCGCTTCGCTTACACCCCGCTCATCCCGGCGGTCATCTCCGCCCACTGGTTCACCCCTGCCGAGGCCGCCTATCTGGGGGCGGCCAATCTGGCGGGCTATCTGGCGGGCGCGCTGTTCGGGCGCATCAAGACGCGCTGGGCCCATCCCGCCTTCGTGCTGCGGGCGATGATGGCGCTCACCGCCATCAGCCTCGCCGCCTGCGCCTTCAAGGATCTCGGCTTCGCCTGGGCCGCCTTCTGGCGGCTCGTTTCCGGCTATACCGGCGGGACGATCATCGTGCTGGCGGCGCCGACGGTTCTGGCCGCGACCCCGCCCGAGCGCCGCGGGATGATCGGCGGGGCGATCTTCGCCGGCGTCGGGCTCGGCGTCGTCGCCTCGGGCACGCTGATGCCGTACCTGCTGGACATCGGGGGACCCGAAGGCGCGTGGCTGGGCCTCGGGGCGTTGTCGCTTCTGCTGACGCTCGCCGCCTGGACCGGCTGGCCGCAGGCGGCGGCGGTGACGGACGCGGGGGCCGGCGTGAGGTCGCGGATCGCGCCGCCGGTCGCCGCGCTTTTCGCCGAATACGGGCTCAACGCCATGGGGCTGGTGCCGCACATGATCTTCTTCGTCGTCTTCATCGCCCACGGGCTCGGGCGCGGGCTCGCGTTCGGCGCGCTGTGCTGGGTGCTCTACGGGATCGGCGCGACGCTCGGGCCCATGGTCACGGGACGGATCGCCGACCGCATCGGCTTCGGCGTTGCGCTGCGTCTCGCCTTCGTCGTCCAGATCGCCGCGGTCGCCCTGCCGGTTTTCGCCACCGGCGCCGTTCCGCTGATGATCTCCGGCTTCATGGTGGGGGCGCTGACGCTCGGCGTCGTCGGTCTGGTCCTGGGACGCATCCACGAGCTGGTCCCCGATGCGGCCGCCCAAGGACGCGCCTGGGGCTACGCCACGACGGCGTTTGCCATCGGCCAGGCGATCGCCGCCTATGGCTATACCTATCTTTTCGATGTGACGGAGAGCTACGCGCTTCTGTTCGGGCTCGGCGCGGCGATGCTGGTGGCGGCGCTGACGCTCGACCTTGCGGCGAGAGCCGCGACGCGCGCGCGGCGCGCCTAATGCGCGTCGGCCCAGTTGGGGCCGATCCCGACCTCGGCGACGACCGGAACGCTCAACTCGACCGCCGGCAGCGGGGCCTTCTCCATCACCTCGCGCACGACCTCGGCGGTCTTCTTCACCTCGGCGTTCTTGACCTCGAACACGAGCTCGTCGTGGACCTGGAGCAGCATCCGCGCCGAGAGCTTGTGATGCGCGAGTGCGCCGGGGATGCGGACCATGGCACGCTTGATGATGTCGGCGGCGGTGCCCTGAAGCGGGGCGTTGATGGCGGCACGCTCGGCGAAGCTGCGCCGTGCCGGGTTCTTGTCCCGGATCCCGGGAATGTAGCAGCGGCGGCCGAACAGCGTGTCCACGTATCCGTGGTCGCGGCAGAAGACCTTGGTGCGCTCCATGTAGTCGCGGATGCCGGGATAGCGCTGGAAATAGGCCTCGATGTAGCGCGCGGCTTCTCCTTGCGGAATCCCCAGCTGCTGGGCGAGGCCGAAAGGCGAGATGCCGTAGATGATCCCGAAGTTGATCGCCTTGGCGCGCCGGCGCATGCCGGCGTCCATGCCCTTGGCCGGCACGCCGAAGACCTGGGAGGCGGTGAGCGCGTGGATGTCGGCGCCCTCGCGGAAGGCCTGGCGCAGGGGCGCGACGTCGGCGACATGGGCGGCGAGGCGCAGCTCGATCTGGGAGTAGTCGACGGAGATCAGCTTGTGGCCCTTCGACGCGACGAAGGCGCGCCTGATCTTGCGCCCCTCCTCGGTGCGGATGGGGATGTTCTGCAGGTTCGGCTCGGACGAGGCGAGGCGGCCCGTGGAGGTCGCGGCCATGGCGAAGCTGGTGTGGACGCGGCCCGTCCTGGGGTCGATCTGCTCGAGCAGCGCGTCGGAATAGGTGCTCTTGAGCTTCTGGATCTGGCGCCAGTCGAGGACGCGGGCCGGAAGATCGTGGCCGAGCGCGGCCAGCTGCTCCAGGACGTCGGCGCCGGTGCCGTAGGCGCCGGTCTTGCCCTTCCTGCCCCCCTGCAAGCCCATCTCCTCGAACAGCACCTCGCCCAACTGCTTGGGCGAGCCGAGGTTGAATTCGTGGCCGGCGAGCTTGTGGATCTGCGTCTCCAGCTCGCCCATGCGCCGCGCGAAGTCGTGGCTCAGCTTCTTCAGCTCGTCCCGGTCCACGAGAATCCCTTCGCGCTCCATGGCGGCGAGGATCGGGATCAGCGGCCGCTCCATGGTCTCGTAGACGCCCGCCATGTGCTCGCGCGCGAGCCGGGGCTTGAGCAGGGCGTGGAGGCGCAGCGTCACGTCGGCGTCTTCCGCCGCATAGTCGCGCGCGGAGTCGAGGGGCACGCGGTCGAAGGTGACCCGGTTCTTCCCGCTCCCGGCGACGTCGGTGAAGGTGATGGTCTTGTGCCCGAGGTAGAGGGCGGCGAGCTCGTCCATGCCGTGGCCGTGCTGCGCCCCTTCGAGGACGTAGGAAAGGACCATGGTGTCGTCGACGGGCGAAACCACGACGTCGTAATGCGACAGCACGACCATGTCGTATTTGATGTTGTGGCCGACCTTGAGGACGGATTCGTCCGCGAGCAGGGGCTTCAGGAGCGCGAGCGCCTTTTTCAGCGGAATCTGCTCCGGTGCAGCCTCCCTTTCCTTCGCGCCGCTGCCGTCGAGGTCGAGCCCGCCCTGGGCCTGGGTGCGGCGGTGGCCGAGCGGGATGTAGCAGGCCTCGGCGGGCGCGAGCGCAAGCGAGACGCCGACGAGCTCGGCCCGCATCGCATCGAGCGAGGTGGTTTCGGTGTCCACGGCCACGACGCCCCGGGCGGCGGCGCGCGCGACCCAGTCCTTGAGCTCGGGGAGCGTCTGGACGAGCCGGTAGCCGCCGCGCTCGACGACCTGCTCGGGCGCGGGGACCGGCGCCTCGCCGGCCGCGGCGAACTTCGCCTCCACGCGGGCGAGCAGGCGCTTGAAGTCCTGCTCGCGCAGGAACCGGAGCACGGTTTCGGCCTCGGGCTTGCGCACCGCGAAGGCTTCAAGCGGCACCTCGACGGGCACGTCGTTCCTGAGCATCACCAGCCGGTGCGAAAGCCGGGCTTGGTCGGCGTGCTCGATGAGCGATTCCCGGCGCTTGGGCTGCTTGATCTCGGCGGCATGGGCCAGCAGCGTGTCGAGATCACCGTAGGCGTTGATGAGCTCGGCCGCGGTCTTGACGCCGATGCCGGGAACGCCCGGCACGTTGTCGGTGGAATCGCCGGCAAGGGACTGCACCTCGACGACCTTCTCGGGCGCGACGCCGAAGCGCTCCTTCACCTCCTCGGGGCCGATCGTGCGCGTTTTGATCGGATCGAGCATGACGACGCCGGGCCCTACCAGCTGCATCAGATCCTTGTCGGCGGAGACGATGGTGACCTCGGTGCCCTGCTCGTGCGCGAGCCGCGCGTAGGTGGCGATCAGATCGTCCGCCTCGAAGCCGCGCATCTCGACGGCGGGAAGGTTGAAGGCGCGCACCGCGTCGCGCACGAGGGCGAACTGGGGGACCAGCTCTTCGGGCGGCTCGGGACGGTTCGCCTTGTAGGCGGGATAGATCTCGTTCCGGAAGGTTTCGCGGGCGGCGTCGAAGATGACGGCGATCGCATCGGCGTCGGTGTCCTCGATCAGCTTCATCAGCATCTGGGTGAAGCCGTAGACGGCCCCGACCGGCGTGCCGTCGGGCCGCGTGAGCGGGGGAAGGGCGTGGAAAGCGCGAAAGATGTAGCCGGAGCCGTCGATCAGGAAGAGGTGGCGGCGCCGGCTCAAACCGCTTCGGCCTCGCCCGCCTTGGCCTTGAGGACGAAGTGGCGGCTGCAATAGGGGCAGGTCGCCTCGCCCCGCGGAGAGAGGTTCAGGAAGACCCGGGGGTGGCCGAGCTTGCCGCCGTCGCAAGCAACCACCATTTCGGTGACGTAGATGGTTTCGGTCGGTTCCATGGGCGAGAATCGAATGAGAGGGGCCGGTTGACCCCGTTGCAGCCCGGATGATAGCCATTGCCGCGCCACAATCAACCGCGCCGAAACCCCCAAATCGTGATGCCTTGGCGGCCCGTCCATGACGCGTGACCCATTGGAGCCAGCCGCCCGCCCCTCCGGGGCCGCGGCGCCCGCCCCGGGCCTTCCCGAGTTCGCGGTCCAGGCCATCGGGCTGAACAAGACCTACAAGGGCTCGCGCGTCCGGCCGCCCAAGGCGGCGCTGGTGGACGTGGACCTCGCCATTCCGCGCGGTTCCCTGTTCGGCCTGCTCGGCCCCAACGGCGCGGGGAAGTCCACCTTCATCAACATCCTGGCCGGGCTGGTGGTCAAAAGCTCGGGGACCGCGCGGGTGTGGGGCTTCGACATCGAAGACCAGCCGCGCCAGGCGCGTTCGGCCATCGGCGTCGTGCCCCAGGAGCTCAACATCGATCCGTTCTTCACGCCTTTCGAGCTCCTCGAACTACAGGCCGGACTTTACGGGGTGCCGCCCCAGCGCCGCCGCAGCGCCGAGATCCTCGCCACCGTCGGCCTCGCCGATCAGGCCCACGCCTATGCGCGCACGCTTTCGGGCGGCATGCGCCGCCGGCTTCTGGTCGCCAAGGCCCTGGTCCATTCGCCGCCGGTCCTCGTCCTGGACGAGCCGACGGCGGGCGTGGACGTGGAGCTGCGCCAGCAGCTGTGGGGCCATGTGCGCGAGCTCAACGCCAGCGGCATCACGATTCTCCTCACCACCCATTATCTCGAGGAGGCGGAGCGGCTGTGCGACCGCATCGCCATCATCAATCACGGCCGGCTCGTCTGCTGCGAGGAGAAGACGACGCTGCTGCGCCGCCTCGACATCAAGGAGCTCGCGATGACGCTGGCGCAGGACCTCGAACGGGTACCGGAGGCGCTTTCGCGCTTCGACGCGGAGCTGAGGCCCGACGGGCGGCTCGTCATCCGCTATCGCATGAGCCAGACCCCGGCGGCCGAGATTCTGTCCGCGGTACAGGCGGCGGGACTCAACATCCTCGACCTCACCACCGAGCAATCCGACCTCGAGGACATCTTCCTCCAGCTCACGCGCGGAAGCGCGGATACGGCGCGATGAAGGCGGGCGGGCCGGGAACCGGAAGCCGGTTGCGCCGGCGCGCCGCGACCGTTCTCGCGCTGGCCGCCGTCGCTTTCACCACCGCCTGCATGCCGCGCCTTCAGCCGCTCGGGCCGGCCCTCACCGAGCCGCAGCTGCGTGACCATCGTTTCGTCACCCGGGACGGGATCGAGCTTCCGCTCCGGATCTGGCTGCCCGAGGGCGAGCCGAAGGCGGTGATCCTGGGGCTGCACGGCTTCAACGACTATTCCGAGGCCTTCATCGAGCCCGCCAATCTGTGGCGGCGCCTCGGCATCGCCACCTATGCCTACGACCAGCGCGGCTTCGGCCGGACCCCGAACCGCGGGGTTTGGCCCGGAACCACGGTGCTGGCCGACGACGCCGAGGACATGGCGCGCCTGCTTCGCCGCCGCTATCCGCATACGCCGATCTACATCGCGGGAGAATCCATGGGCGGGGCGGTGGCGATCGTGGCGCTCGCCGACGACCAGACGCTTCCGGTGGACGGATTGATCCTGCTGGCGCCCGCGGTGTGGTCCCGCGCCACGATGGGCCCGTTCCAGAGCGGGCTGCTGTGGCTCGCCGCCCACTCCGTTCCCTGGATGACCGTGACCGGGCAGGGGCTCCACATCAAGCCTTCGGACAACATCGCGATGCTGCGCGCGCTGGCGCGCGATCCGCTCGTCATCAAGGAGACGCGGATCGATACGATTTACGGCTTGGCCAATCTGATGGACGCGGCGATGGCCGACGCGGGCGACCTGCGGGCGCCGGTCCTGGTGCAATACGGCGACCGCGACGAAGTGATCCCGCGCGATCCCCTGATCGAATTCGTGCGCCGTCTCGCCAAAGCCGACCATCGCACGAGCGTCGCCTTCTACCGGAAGGGCTACCACATGCTGCTGCGGGACCTTTCGGGAGAGGTGGTGATGCGGGACGTCGCCGCCTGGATATCGGACCACGGGACGCCGTTGCCTTCGGGCTCGGAGGTGCGCGCCGCACAGGTACTCGCCGGCCCGTGACGGCCGCGCCGGGCGAGGGACCCAAGCTTGCGACCCCCCCTCGAAAATGACAGAATGACGGCGCCCGAATTGCCTCGGGCCGCGTTGCGGGGACCGATGCGCCTACTCCTCATTGCCCTGGCCGCCGTTTTGTCCGGAACGCTGCCCGCCGCGGCGGCGGAACAGAGCGCCGCGCCCCCGCCCCCATCCACCGGGGCTCTGCCGGCGGCGCAGCAGTTCGCGCCGCCCTTCGGGCTGAGATGGGGCATGCGGATCGCCGATCTCGGGGGACTTGGGATCAAGATCGACTCGACCTCGAAGACCGGCAATCTCACCGTCGTCAACGTCAAGGAGATGCCGCAGGCCTTTCCCGACACCGGCGTCATCAATATGCTGTTCGACCGCCAGCACGGCCTCGTCAAGGTGCGCTGGCTCAGCACCGATATTTCCGACGATCCCACGGGAACCCGCGGCCGCGCCAAATACGGCGAGCTGAAGAAGATCGTGATGCAGAGCCGCGGCGCGCCGAGCGACGAAACTATGGTGGTGGGCGCGCGGCTGTTCGACCAGGAGGACGAGTTCTATCAATGCCTGGCCTACGAGGGATGCGGCGTGTGGAGCTCGCTGTGGGATCAGAAGCCCTCGGGCGGCGTGCTCCTCAGCATCGAGGGCACCGGCGCCGGGTCGGGATACGTCCAGATCGATTACGAGTCCGCGGACTGGCAAGGTCTGGCGGCCTCGCCCTCGGCGGCGCAGTAAGGCCTTCCGGGGGGCGAATCGCCCCCGTTTGCACCGGCGCGCGGCTTCCAGTAAGAATGGACGGGTGACCGCCGCCCCGCAGGGGGCGCGGGCCATCGGCGCCCGTAGCTCAGTTGGATAGAGCGCTGGCCTCCGGAGCCAGAGGTCGTGAGTTCGAATCTCGCCGGGCGCGCCAACTCCCCCAACCGGACAGGCCGGAATTCCCAAGCCGGGAAAGCGATCCCTTCGCCCCCGGGGCGCCCCTCCGAAGAAACAGCCTTAATGAAATGTAAACGGGCGCCGGCCTAGCCTCGCCCTACATCATCGCGGATGGTCCGCACGCCACCGGCAATCGCCGCGGCCACAGTCGCGACGGTTTCCGGGCGCGACCCACGGCGACGGGGAGGGCGGGTCCGTTTCCTCGCGCCGCAACCAGAAGGCTCCCGCGATCGGGGGATGAGGGGTTGAACTCGATTTCGACCGGAGCCCAAGAGATCCGAACCGGATCCCGCATTCGGGGCATCGTCGCGGCGCTTGCGGCCCGCCGCGCCGCCGTCCCGGTCATCATCGCCATCACCGCGGCCTGGCTCGCGATTTGGGCCGCCGGGACCGCCGCCGTCGCGTTTCTGTTCGGACACCCGCTTCTCCCCGACCTGAAGATCGCGGCCCTGGCCGCGGCCCCGTTGGGGCCGTTCGCCGGCTTTCTTTTTGTCGCCCTCATCCAGCGGCTCGACCGGGCCGAGCGCCTGCTCGCCGAAGCCCTGCTCGCCAGCGAATCGCGGTTCGAGACGCTTGCCCGAATCTCGCCGGTCGGCATCTTCCAAAGCGACGCTTCGGGCCTTTGCCTGTTCGTGAATCAAAGGTACTGCGAGATCACCGGATTGACCGCGGCCGAGGCCGCGGCCGAAGGCTGGACCCGGGCGCTTCACCCGGACGACCGCGCGCGCGCGGTCGACGAATGGTACGCCTCCATCCGCGAGAACCGGCCGTTCCGCTCCGAATACCGGTTCTTGCGCCACGACGGCAGCGTCGCCTGGGTCCTCGGCTTGGCCGAGGCCAGGCGCGGCAGAACCGGGGAGGTGATCGGCTATTTCGGCACCGTGACCGAGATCACCGAAAACAAGGAAAACGAACGAGCCTTGAAGCGCACCAACCGCGCACTCACGGTGGTGAGCGAGTGCAACGAAGCGCTCGTGCGCATCGCCGACGAGGCGGGCCTGTTGCACGAGATCTGCCGCATCATCGTCGAAACCGGGCAGTACCGGTTGGCCTGGGTCGGCTTCGCCGAGGAGGACGCGGAAAAGACCGTGCGCCCCGTCGCCAAGTGGGGCCGCGATGCGGGCTATCTCGACACGATCAAGACATCCTGGGGCGACAACGAGTATGGCCGAGGGCCTTCCGGCGTCGCCATCCGGACCGGGCAGCCGTATGTCGTCAGGAACATCGCGAGCGACCCCAACTTCGCGCCGTGGCGGGAGGCGGCGGCCGCCCACGGCTTCGCTTCAAGCATCGGCTTGCCCCTGCGGGACGCCTCGCGCGTGTTCGGGATGATCGCGATCTACGCCCCCGAGCCCGAGGCCTTCGACGACGAAGAGGTGCGGCTTCTGGGCGGGCTCGCCGACAACCTCGCCTATGGCATCGCCGCGGTCCGGGCGCGCGAGGGGCGCACCCAGGCCGAGGAGGCGATCCGCGAGAGCGAGGAGCGCTTCCGCGCGACTTTCGAGCAGGCCGCCGTCGGCATGGCGCATGTGTCCCCCGAAGGACGTTATCTCCGAGTCAACCGCAAGTTCTCGGACATCACGGGCTACAGCCGCAACGAGCTCTTCAACCTGTCTTTCCTGGACATCACGCACCCCGACGATCTCGACCGCGAATCCGAGCAGGCGCATCGGGTTCTGGCGGGCGAGATCCCCACCTATTCCATGGAGAAACGCTACGTCCGCCGGGACGGCTCCGCCGTGTGGGTCAACCGCACGATCTCTCTCGTGCGCGATCCCGCCGGCAATCCGAAATACTTCATTTCCGTCATCCAGGACATAACCGCCGCCAAGAAAATGGAAACGCAGCTGCGCCAGGCCCAAAAGATGGAGGCGGTGGGCCAGCTCACGGGAGGCGTCGCCCACGACTTCAACAACCTGCTGACGGTCGTGATGGGCAATCTCGAGCTTCTGCGCGAGGACCCGCACGCCGGCGCGAGGACCCGCGATCTGGCTTCGCGCGCGATCGCGGCCGCCGACCGCGGGGCCTCCCTGACGCAGCGGTTGCTCGCTTTCTCGCGCAAGCAGGTGCTGCAGCCGGAACTCACCGACGTCAACAAGCTGGTCGAGAACATGCACGACCTTTTGCGGCGCAGCCTCGGGGAAACCATACGGGTGGAAACGGATCTCTCGGAGAGCCTGCCTACCACCATGGTCGACCGCGGACAGCTCGAGACCGCGCTTCTCAATCTGGCCGTCAACGCGCGCGACGCCATGCCGGACGGCGGCACACTGACGATCGAAACGACCGAATGCTGCCTCGACCAGATTTACACCGCCGAAACCGAGGACGTCGTCCCCGGCGAGTATGTGCTTCTTTCCGTGACCGACACCGGCGCCGGAATGTCGCCCGAGGTTCGCGAGCGCGCCTTCGAGCCGTTCTTCACCACCAAGGAGGTGGGCAAGGGAACCGGGCTCGGGCTTTCGATGGTCTACGGCTTCGTCAAGCAGAGCGGCGGCCATGTGGCGATATCGAGCCGACCGGGAGAAGGCACGACGGTGCGGGTTTACCTTCCCTCCGCCTCCGGTGCGGCGCGGGCGTGGCACGCGGCCCACGACGCGCGCCCGGCGACGGCTCCGAACGGCGAAGCGGTCCTGGTGGTCGAGGACGATCCCGAGGTGCGGGTCCTTGCGGTGACCATACTGCGGGACATGGGCTACAAGGTGCTCGAGGCGGGCACCGCCGACGCCGCTCTGCGCCTTGTCGAAGACGGCGCGCCCATCGATCTTTTGCTCAGCGACGTGGTGCTCCCCGGCGACGCGAACGGCCCCGAGCTGGCCCGCGAGATCCTGCGCCGGCGGCCCGGCATCAAGGTCCTGTTCACCTCGGGCTACAGCGACCGCGCCGCGAGCCTCCTGCCCCCCGCCCAGATCGCGGCCCAGCTTCTGCAGAAGCCGTTCCACAAGGCGGCCCTGGCCGCCCGGATCCGCGAGGCCCTGGACGCCTGAGGGCGGCGCGGCCGGGGCGGCGTCTCGAATCGGGTCATCGAAAAAGAAGGGGCCGCCCGTAGGGCGGCCCTTGTCTCTTGGCGCGGCGCCTGGCCGTGCGCGGCGGATCAGGCGGCGCGGATGATGTGGAGGAACTTGTCGACCTCGGTGCGGAGCATTTCGGCCTGCGCGTTGAGATCGCGGGCGGCCAGCAGCACGTGGTTGGACGCCTGGCCCGCCTCGCCGGCGACATCGCGCACGCCCGAGATGTTCTTCGAGACGTCCTGCGTGCCCTTGGCCGCCTGGCTGACGTTGCGCGCGATCTCCTGGATCGCGGTGCCCTGCTCCTCGACCGCCGCCGCGATGGCCGCGGCGATCTCGTTGATCTTCGCGATCGTGGTGCTGATGCCCTGGATGGCACCGACCGACTCCTGGGTCGCCGACTGGATCGCGGTGATCTGGGCGGCGATGTCCTCGGTCGCCTTGCCGGTCTGGTTGGCGAGCGATTTGACCTCGTTCGCCACGACCGCGAAGCCCTTTCCGGCGTCGCCGGCGCGGGCCGCCTCGATCGTGGCATTGAGGGCGAGCAGGTTGGTCTGATCGGCGATGTCGTTGATGAGGGCCACGACCTCGCCGATGCGCTGAGCGCCCTCGGCCAGGTTCTGAACGGTCGCGTTGACGTGCTTGGCCTCTTCCACGGCGCTGGTGGCGATGCTGTTGGACTGGTGGACTTGGCGGCCGATCTCGGAGATCGAGGCCGAAAGCTCTTCGGCGGCGGCGGCAACGGTCTGAACGTTGGACGAGGCCTCCTCCGACGCGGCGGCGACGGCCGTCGAGCGCTCGTTCGCCTGGTCGGAAACCGCGGTCATGGTCTGCGCGCTGGACTCGAGCTCCGTGGCCGAGGAGGAAATCGTCTCAACCACGCCCTTGATGCTCTCCTCGAAGGTATCGGCAAGCTGGACCTCGCGCGTCACGCTGCGCCACGTCACCATCGCGCCGCACACGGTCTTGTTCTTGTCGTAGATCGTGTGAACCTGGAGATCCAGGACCTCGGGGCCGATGTGCAGCTGGCCGTGGTAATTCGCGTTGGCGGCGTCGGGAACGGCGATTCCGGCGGGCTTGAACAGCACGTCCATCTTCTTGCCGCTCACCTCCTTGGCCGTGCAACCGATATGGCCTTCGATCAGCTCGAGCGACTTCTTGGCCGCAAAATTCATGTAGGTGATGGCGAATCCGTCCTCGGCGTTGCACCACATCAGGCTGATGGGGACGTGATCCACCATCATCATCGCCGATTCGAACCACTTCCTGAATTGGTCCCTCTCGGACTTGGCCTTGAGGAGAAGACTTTTGCTCACGAATCCGAAATCCATGGTCGATCCCTTGCAACGGGGCGCACGGCTGCAGCGGCGCGGGGAGGCCCTCGATCCTCCGCGCTGGGATAGGGACGGGCCGCATGGCGGCCGCGGGGACGCCGGCGGTCCCGCCGACGATCCGTATTGTTGGCCGGTACCGGTTAACGTCGGCTTAACCGCGAGGTTCGAGAGGCCGGAGATGGGGCCGCCGCGCCGCGTGCCCGGGCGGGCCTAGCGGGCGAGCCGGGCGAGCGTCGCCGTGGTGCTGTGGCCGGGCAGGATCTCGGCGAGCAACACGCGGCCGCCGTAGGATTCGACGATGTCGCCCCCCACCACCTGGTCGCGGCGGTAGTCGGCGCCCTTGACGAGAACGTCGGGGCGGATCGCCTCGATGAGGCGGACCGGTGTTTCCTCCCCGAAGATCACCACCAGGTCGACGGCCTTGAGCGAGGCCAGAACCTGAGCCCGGGCCGCCTCCGACTGGATCGGGCGGCCCTCCCCTTTGAGCCGGCCGACCGAGGCGTCGCTGTTGAGCCCGACCACCAGCCGGTCACAGGCCGCCCGCGCCTGGGCCAGCAGCGAGACATGGCCGGGATGGATGAGGTCGAAGCAGCCGTTGGTGAAGCCGACCTTGAGGCCCGATTCCCGCCATCCGGCGATCCGGTCGAGGGCGCTCGGAAGGGTCGCGATCTTGTCCTCGCCGGTCATGAGATCCTGGGCGTGGAGGGCCGCGACCAGCTCGTCGCCGCGCGCCACGGCGGTGCCGGGCTTGCCCACGACGATGCCGCCCGCGGCATTGGCGAGGCGCGCCGCTTCGGCCCAGGGGACGCCCGCGGCACAGGCGACCGCCATGGTCGCCGCCACGGTGTCGCCGGCGCCCGAGAGATCGAACACCGCGCGCGGCTTGGCCGGGATATGGAGGCCCTCGCCACGCCCCAGTACGAGGGTCACGCCCGATTCGCCGCGGGTGACGAGGACGTTCTCGATGCCGCAGCTGTCCTGCACCTTTCGGGCGGCGGCGAGGATGGCGGCGTCGCCGTCGACCGGCATGCCGGTGGCCGCGGCCAGCTCGCGCCGGTTCGGCGTGACGAGCGAGGCTCCCCGGTAGCGGGTGAAATCCGGGCCCTTGGGGTCCACAATCACCGGGCGGGCGTAGCCGCGGGCGGTGGCGATCACGCCGCGCAGCGTCTCTCCCGACAGCACGCCCTTGCCGTAGTCGGAGAGCACCAGCACGCCGTATTCGGCGAGCTCCTGGCGCACGAGGTTCACCATCGCGGAGCGGACGCGCTCGGCGATCGGCTGGCTCGATTCGCGGTCGGCGCGGAGCATCTGCTGGCGCGCGGCGACGTAGCGTGTCTTGACGGTCGTCGGGCGGCCTTCATCGATCAGGATGGCGGGTGCGACGCCGGGCTCGGCCGCGAGCAGCGCGCGCAACTCGGCCCCTTCGGGATCGTTTCCGGCGACGCCGACGAGGCGCGTGCGGGCGCCCAGCGCCGCGATGTTGCGGGCGACATTGCCGGCGCCGCCCGCCATCGTCGTTTCGCGCGCGATGCGGAACACGGGGATCGGCGCCTCGGGGGAGATGCGCTCGACCTCGCCGTAGACGTAGCGGTCGAGCATCACGTCGCCGAGGCACAGCACCCGCGCCGACGCGAAGCTTTCGACCAAAGCGGCAAGATCGGATCGTTCGGTCACGGCGCCCCCCGATGGAGCGCCATGGTACGCCGCACCCGCCGCCGCGCCAACGGCCAAGCAGGCGCATGGCCGGATACGCCATTCATCGGACGAGCCCCAGTTCCCGCTCCAGCGCCGCGCACAGCATCTGGCCCAGGGTGATGTGCATTTCCTGGATGCGCGCCGTGACATCCGAGGGAACGATGAGGAGCGGATCGGCAAGGCCCTTCAGCGCGCCGCCGTCGCGGCCCGAGAGCGCCGCCGCAACCAGCCCCATCTCGCGGGCGAGCGCGAGCGCGCGCACGACGTTGGCGCTGCGCCCCGAGGTGCTGATCCCGATGGCGACGTCGCCCGGCTTGCCGATCGCCGCGACCTGGCGCGCGAACAGCTCCTCGAAGCCGAGATCGTTGCCGATGGCGGTCAAGGCCGAGCTGTCGGTCGTGAGCGCGAGCCCGGCGATCGGCGGGCGGTCCGCGGCGAAGCGCACGGTCAATTCGGTGGCGAGATGCTGGGCGTCGGCGGCGCTGCCGCCGTTGCCGAAGAACAGGATCTTGTTTCTGTTCCCGATCGCCCGCGCGCACGCCCCGACCAGGGCGCGGAAGGGCGCGCGAAGGCCCGCCGCGGTGGCCCGGGCGACCGCCTCGTGCTCGGCGAATTGGGCATCGTAAAAGGCGTCGAGATCCATGGCCCCAGCGAGGCGGAAGGCGCGCCCCATTTGGCTAATGCAAGAGCCCTGGCGTTGCAAGCGTTTAACCGGAAGTGCCGGCCCCCGGAAAGCTGTTGGGCGGGGCCGCGGGGCGCGATATCTTGCCCGCAACCGGGGGAGGAACGGTCACGGCACGCAAGCGCAGCAAAGGCGCAGACAGGGCGCACAAGCGGCCGACGGCCCGCGCGGGCGCGAAGCCGGAGGCGGCCGCGGCCGCCGAAGCGCAACCTTCGCGGGGCGTGTCCGAGCCGGCACCCGCCCCTGGGCCGCCGGCGGCGGGTCCGGCGGCGAAAAACGCCGAGGCCCTCGAATGGGACGCCAGGGGCCGGCACGCCCGCGCCCGCGGTGAGATCGCGCTGGCGCTCCAGTGTTTCGAGCGGGCGCTTGCCATCGATCCGCGCAATCCCCTGATCCACAACAACGTCGGCAACGCCTTCATGGCGCTGGCACAGGCCGAGCAGGCCGAGCGCCATTACCGGATCGCGCTGCGGCTCGATCCCCGCTTCGCGCTCGCCTGGAACAATCTCGGGATGGCGCTGGCGTATCAGGACCGCGACCTCGAGGAGGCGGTCGCGTGCCTGCGGCGGGCGGTGGCGCTCGATCCCGCCAACGGCGATGCCTGGTACCGGCTGGGCATGGCGCTGCGCCGCAATCGCGAGCCGGCCGGGGCCCTGGCGGCGCTGGAAGAGGCGCTGTCGCGGCAGCCCGGGACGGGTCTGGTCCGTCTCCAGATGGGGCTCGCGGAGCTCGCCCTGGGCCACGAGAGCCGGGCGCTCGAATGCCTCAGGCGGGCGCGCGACGAGCTTCGCGGCGATGCCTTCGTGGAGGCCGAGATCGCAAGTATCGAGGCGGCCGCGCGGGCGCGAGACCTGCCGGGCGACGCCAAGCGCGTCGCGGTGCACATCAACCAGCGCTTCCACTACGCGATCCTGCGGGCCTTGTTCGGGGCGCTGGCGGCGCGGCACCGGACCATCTTCACCTCCGACGCGCGAAGGCTCGCGGATTTCGATCCCGACGTCGTGATCGTCGCCGACGCGCAATCCGACGCGCTGCGGCGGTTCCTTCCGCGCGCCGAGTTCGTCTTCACCCGGCATGGGCTCATCAGCAAGAACATGTCCTACGCGGCGGCACGGACGTCGGATTACACGTGCGTCACGAGCGAGGAATCGCGGCTCTCCTATCTCGCGAACGGCGGCGCGCCGCGCAAGGGATTCTGGATCACGGGGTATGTGCAGATGGACCCGCTCTTCCGCGAGAAGCCGCTGCCGATTCCTTTCGCGCTTCCGCCGGCAAACAAGACCGTCCTCTATGCGCCGACGTTCAACGATCTGCTCTCTTCGGCGCCGATGCTGGGGCCACGGACCGTGGAGCTCATTCGCGGGGCGCGGCGGGACATCTCGATCGTCATCAAGCCGCATCCGCACATCTGCGGACAACGGTTGGAATGGATGGACGGGTGGCGGGCGGCGGCGGCACGCGAGCCGGATGTCTTTCTCGTCGAGGACCCCGCGGCGGATCTCGTTCCCTATTTGAAGGCCGCCGATCTTCTCGTCTCGGATGCTTCGAGCGCCGCGCTCATGTATCTCGCCCTCGACCGGCCGATCGTGCTGATCACCAATCCCAACGCCGCCAAGGATACCGCGCGCTACGACCCCAATGGCCCCGAATGGGCCTGGCGCGACATGGGCGAGGAGGTCTTCGATGTCATGGAACTCGCGGCGGCCGTGGCGCGTGGGCTCGATGACCCGGCCGACAGGCGCGAGCGCCGCCTCCATTACCGCCGCCTCCTGTTCGGAATTCTGACCGACGGGCGGGCGGCGGAGCGAATCGTGGCGCACGTGAGCGCCCTTCAACCGCGGCGGCGGCCATGAGCGAAAACCTGCCGTCCGCCGGGAACGTCGCCGCCCTCCTCCTCGGGGCCGGCTCGGGAGCGCGCATGGGCAACCGCGCCAAGGCCTTTCTCGAGGCGGGCGGCGCCTCGCTGATGCAGCACGCGATCGCACTGGTGCGGCCTTATTGCGGAGAGATATTGGCGGGTGTCAGGGCCGAGGATCTGGAGCGCGGCCGCGCCGCCATCGCCGGGCTCGGCGCGACGGCGATGGCCGGCGGGGCGACGCGGCAGGAAACCGTCGCGATCCTCTTGGCGCAAGTCACGCGCGACTTCGTGGTCGTGCACGACGTGGCGCGGCCTTTCGCCCCGCCCCGGATTCTCGAGGCCGTGCTGGCCGCAGCCGCCGCCCACGGGGCGGCGGCCCCTTTCCTTCCCGTGAGCCGCAGCGATGCCATGGGCCTCGCCGAGGGCGACGATCTGATCGCGCCGCTTCCCCGCGACCGGGTCGTGCGCACCCAAACGCCCCAAGCCTACCGCCGCGACATTCTCGAAGACGCCTACCGCAAGGCGCGGGCGAACGGCTGGGAGGAACAGAGCACGACCGGGCTGGTGACGAAGGCGGGATGGCGAATCCGGCTCGTTCCCGGCGATGCCGGCAACGTCAAGATCACCTATCCCGAGGACTGGGAGGCGGCGCAGGGGCGGCTTTCATCCTGAACCGCGGCTTGCGCCTTCGCCGCCATCATTCTCGCGATATCGAGGATCCGGCTGCTGTAGCCGAACTCGTTGTCGTACCAAAGAACGATCTTGACCATCCTGCCGTCCACGACCTTGAGCCATTGCCCGTCGATGATCGCGGAGCGGGGATCGGCCAGGTAATCGATCCCGACCAGGGACTCGAAATTGACACCGACGTAGCGCGATCCCTCGAAACGCCGCGAAAAAAAACCCAGAATTTCATCCGTGCTCGTGTCCGCCGCGAGCCGCAGGGTCAGATCGGCGGAACAGACGATGTGGGTGGGCGTCCGGTAGGAGAATCCGGCGAGCCGGGACGCCACGTCGGGAAGGATCGGCAACAAAATGGAGAGTGCGGTCGTTCCCTTCGGGATCAGCGTTCCCGTGCTCATGCGCCCGAGCGAAAAGTCGGACCAGCAGGAGGACGGCGGGGCGGCGGGCCCATCGAGAAGCTTTTGGCTCGGCAACCACGAGTGAAGGATGGTGACGAAGCCGCCTTCGATGCCGAGCCAATTCTCCAATGCCTGAAGCGGATGCGCGATCGCGTTCGTGTCGCAGACGCTCGCCGACACGACGTGGTCCGTCGAGGCGGCGTAGCTCGAATCATTGACGCCCATGACGATGTAGCGATCGACCCCGCTTTCGGGAGAGTGCGTGACGATGACCTTTTTCACCTGGCCGCGGCGAATCAGTTCCCGGTCCGCCGCGACGTTCGCAGACACCCCCGTGGCGTCAACGAGGATGTCCACGCCGGCGTCCCGCCACGGCACCTCGTCCGGCGAAGCGGCACTGAAGAACGGAATGGCCTTGCCGTCGATCGCGACCGCGCGGCGGGCAGCGTCTGCCTCCGCCCGCTTCGGCGCGCGGCCGTATGTCGAATCGTAGTTGTAGAGATAGGCGAGATTGGCGACGTCGGGGACGCGGTCGTTGACAGCCGCGATCTCGACATCGTCGCTGGCCGCGGCCAAGCGGGCCACGCAGCGTCCGATCCGGCCGAAGCCGTTTATGCCGAGCCTTATCTTTTCGCTGCCCATCGCGGCGGCCTTGCGTTTATCGGCGGGCAATCGCCCCGCCCCCGATCCTAGTTTCGCGCGGCGAACAAATGGTTAATTTCTGCCGCCCTCGGCCGCGGACGGTGCGGCCGGGACCCGGTTCGGGGCGGTCCCGGTGGCGGGGGGCGGTTCTTCGGCCGGGGCCACGAAGCGGTCGAGGTTCTCCTCGAAGGCGGCGTAGGCCTCCTCGAAGCCGATGAGGGAGAGCCGGACCCGGCGCTTGATCGCGGGAAGCTCGATGAGGAGAACCTTGCCCTTGCGGAAATCCTCGATCACGGCGGCGGCTTCGCTGCCCGTGACGTCGAGGTGGTCGATGCGGTTGGAGGCGCCTTCCTTGACCGTGCGCCCGTCCACGACCAGGCGGACCTTGGTGCCGGTGCGGGTGCCGCTGCGCGCCGAAACCGTGAGCTGCACGGCGTTGCCCGCCGGCTCGATCCGGATCGAGCTGGTGAAGGGATTCATGTTGAACTCGATCGGCGGGCCGTCGATGAAGCAGGATTTTTCGCCCTCCACCATCCCGCGCCAGCACACCACCGCCCAGTCGCCGAAGGTGTGGTAGTAGAGGATGTAGGCGACGGCCCCGGCGCTTGCGGGAAAGAGCGCGAGCAGCGCGCACGCCGCGCCCACCGCCGGGCGGAGCGCCGCGATCATCTTCATTTCTCGGGCAGGTCGCCGGGAATGCCGGACAAATGCGCCTCGACGACACGTTGCGTCGACTGGGTGGCGCCGTTTTCGGTCCGGCTCAACGTGATCTCGCCGCGATAGGTGCCCTCGGGCCAGGCCACGCCGGGGCGCCTCTTGCCGACGTATTGCCACCAGCGCGCCTTGCGGCCCGGGATCGTCACCGTGTGATCGAGCAGAGCCTGGCCGCCGGGCGCGAGCAGGCGCAAGCGCAGCTTGTCGCCCTTCTCGAGGCCGAACGTCTCGGACCACAGGATGAGGACCGGGATGAAGGTCGAGAACTTGGTATCGCGGTAGCGCCCCTTGTCCACGTCCTTTTCGTCGGGCTTCCTGGCGGCGAAGCCGACGTTGTAGATCGCCGCGGGCGTGTATTTGAGCTCGGCCAGCGCCTTCTCGTTCCACAGCGGGGCGGCGCCCAGCCCGCATCTGGAGTCCGGCGAGGCGCGGTCCTCGAGGCCGACGAAGGGATCGATGATCTTTCTCCCGTGCAGCACCATGAAATGCAGGTGAGGATACTCGCTGCTGCCCGACATGCCGACCAACCCCAGCTTCTGGCCGGTCGTCACCTCCTGGCCCGGTTTCACCGCGATCGAGCCGTCGCGCATGTGGCAGTACTGGGTGAACCAGCCGTTGCCGTGGTCGATGATGACGCCGTTCCCGCATTGGCCGCTCCGCATCATGCCGGGGCCGAGGTCGCGGGCGCTGATGTCCTCCACCCCGTCGCGGGTGCGCAGCACCTTGCCGGGCGCGGCGGCCAGGACCGAGACACCTTCGTCCATCGCGCGCAGGTCGCGGACCGCGATGTCGATGCCGCTATGGCCGTTGTTCGCGCGTCCGTGGCAGGTGTAATCGCGCACACCCGGCCCGGGATCGAGATCGACGAACTTCGCGATCCAGCAGGTCTTGCCGGGCACGCAGTCGATGGGGAGATTGAGGGTGGGCGCGGCGCCCTGGGCGAAACCCGTCATGGCCGCGCCCGCGACCGCGAGCAGGCCCGCCGCGGCTGCCAGAACGACCGCGGCCGCGCGAACGCGGCGATGCGGCGTTGTCGTTTCGTGCAACGCTTTCTTCATCGGCCCGGAATTATAGAGGCAGCGGGGGCCCCTTGTCGCCCCCTCGCCGCCCGCGGCATCGCACTCGGGGCGGGCGCCGGCCGCGGTGATTAGGGCTTTCACCGGCGGGCAAAGGACACTAGAACATTTGCGGGACACCGGCCGAAAGGGCCCATGAGGATAGCGCGGTGAAGGTTCTGGTTACGGGGGGCGCCGGGTTCATCGGCTCGGCGGTGATCCGGCAGTTCATCCGCGACGGCGAGCACGCGGTCGTCAATCTCGACAAGCTCACCTATGCGAGCAGCCCCGAGGCGCTGGCCGAAGCGGCGGGCAGTCCGCGTTATCAATTTGAAAAGATTGATGTTTGCGACACGCCGGCGGTCCGCGCCGCGTTCGACCGGCACCGGCCCGACGCGGTCCTGCACTTGGCCGCCGAATCCCATGTCGATCGCTCGATCGACAAGCCCGGCGCCTTCATCGAGACCAACATCGTCGGCACCTATGTGATGCTCGAGGCCGCGCTCGAGCATTGGAGCGGGCTCGACGCGGCCGCGCGCCGGCGCTTCCGCTTCCATCACGTCTCGACCGACGAGGTCTTCGGCAGCCTGGGCCCGGAGGGGCACTTCACCGAAACGACGCCGTATCAGCCGAGCTCGCCCTATTCCGCGAGCAAGGCGGCGGCCGACCACCTGGTTCGCGCCTGGCACGCGACCTATGGCCTTCCCGTTCTCGTCACCAATTGCTCGAACAACTTCGGGCCGTTCCAGCACCCCGAGAAATTGATCCCGCTCGCGATCCTCAAGGCGCTTCGCGGCGAGACGATCCCGGTTTACGGAACCGGCGCGAACGTGCGCGATTGGCTTTACGTCGAGGATCACGCCGAGGCGCTGCGCCTGATTCTGGCCGAGGGCGAACCGGGCGAGACCTACAACATCGGCGGTCGCAACGAGCGCACCAACCTCGAGGTGGTGCGGGCGATCTGCGCGCTTCTCGATCACATGCGTCCCGACTCGCCGCACGCGCCGCACGAGCGGCTCATCGCTTTCGTCGCCGACCGGCCGGGACACGACCTGCGCTATGCGATCGATCCCGCCAAGATCGGACGGGAGCTTTCGTGGAAACCGCGGCACGGACTTGAGGCGGCGCTCCGCGAGACCGTCGCATGGTACATCGAGAACCGCGAATGGGCGGAGCGCGAGATCGCACGATCGGGCGCCGACGTGCGCCTCGGCCTTGCGGCAGCAGGCCGGCGATGACGCGCGCGCGGAAAAGGAAGGCGACGGCCGCGCCGCGGGCGCGGCAGGCGGGATGCCGCAAGGGGATCATCCTGGCGGCCGGGTCGGGGACGCGGCTTTATCCCATCACCAAGGCGGTGAGCAAGCAGCTCCTGCCGGTCTTCGACAAGCCCATGATCTATTATCCCCTCACCACGCTGATGCTGGCGGGCATCCGCGACATCCTCGTCATCACCACGCCCCATGACGCGGCGCTGTTCCGGGCGCTGCTCGGCGGCGGCAAGCAATGGGGATTGACGATCTCCTACGCGGTGCAGGCCGAGCCCAAAGGCATCGCGGACGCGTTCCTGATCGGGGAGAAATTCAGCCGCAACGAGCCCGTGTGCCTGGTCCTGGGCGACAACATCTTCTTCGGCCATGGACTCGCCCAGCGCCTTCAGGAGGCGGCGGGCCGCAGCGAGGGCGCCACCATCTTCGCCTATTTCGTGCGCGACCCGGAGCGTTACGGCGTGGTTTCCTTCGACGCGAAGGGCCGCGCGATCTCGATCGCGGAGAAGCCGAAGAAGCCGAAGTCCAATTACGCCGTGACCGGCCTCTATTTCTACGACGGCGGGGTGACGGAAATCGCCAAGCGCCTCAAGCCCTCGGCCCGCGGCGAGCTCGAGATCACGGACGTCAACCGCGTCTATCTCGACCGCGGCGCGCTCAGGGTCGAGCTGCTGGGCCGGGGCTCCGCGTGGCTCGATACCGGCACCCACGAGGCGCTGTTGCAGGCCACCAACTTCATCGGCATGGTCGAGGCGCGCCAGGGCCTGCGCATCGCCTGTCCCGAAGAGATCGCGTGGCGCATGGGATTCATCGATTCCGACCGGCTGCGGCGCCTGGCCGAGCCCCTCAAGGCCTCGGGCTACGGCCAATACCTTCTCGACGTTCTGCGCCATGGCTAAGCGCGCGGCCAGGATGCGCGCGCCGTGAAGGTCCGGGAGACGGAGCTTCCCGGCGTGGTGGTGATCGAGCCCGACGTCTTTCCCGACGCCCGCGGCTTCTTCCTCGAAACTTTCCGCGCCGACCGCTACGCCGCGGCCGGCATCCCCGCCGCCTTCGTTCAGGACAATCTCTCTTTTTCCATGGCCGGGGTGCTGCGCGGACTCCATTTCCAGCAGCCTAGAGCGCAGGCGAAGCTGGTCTATGCGGTGCAAGGCGAGATCTTCGACGTCGCGGTGGACGTGCGGCTGGGCTCGCCCCATTTCGGGCGCTGGACGGCGGCGCGGCTGTCCGGTGAGAACGGCCGGCAGATATTCATTCCCCGAGGGTTCGCCCACGGCTTCTGCGTGCTCTCCGGGACCGCGCGCGTCGCCTACAAATGCGATGCGGTTTATGACGCCCCGAGCGAGCTGTCGCTCGTGTGGAACGACCCCGACATCGGCATCGCGTGGCCCGTCGACTCGCCGGTTCTGTCAGCCAAGGACGCAGCCGCCCCCAGGCTTTCCGAGATCGAGCGGGCGCGGCTGCCGCGGTTCGCGGAGACGGCATGACGGCCGCCCCGATCCTGCTTCTCGGGACGAGCGGGCAGATCGGGTTCGAGCTTCGCCGCACGCTGGCGCCGCTCGGCCCGGTGGTGGCGCCGGCGCACTCCGAGCTCGATCTTGCGGACGAATCGGCGCTCGCGCGGGCGGTGCAGACCGCGGCGCCTTCGCTCATCGTCAACGCCGCCGCCTTCACCGACGTGGACGGCGCGGAAACCGCGGAAGGCGCGCGGGCGGCGACGGCGGTGAACGCGGAAGCGCCCGGCCGCCTCGCCGAAGCGGCGGCCCGCGCCCATGTGCCGCTGGTGCATTACTCGACCGATTACGTGTTCGACGGAAGCGCGCGCCGTCCCTACCGCGAGGACGACGCAGCGGCGCCGCTCAACGCCTACGGGCGCAGCAAGCTCGCGGGGGAGCGCGCGATCGCGGAAACGGGTGCCGCCCACCTGATCTTGCGCACGGGCTGGATCTATTCGCGGCGCGGGCGGAATTTCCTGCGCACCATCCTGCGCCTCGCCTCCCAGCAGGATGAGCTTCGCGTCGTCGCCGACCAGGCCGGCGCGCCGACCTGGGCGCGCATGGTGGCGGAGGCGACCGCCGACATCCTCGCCCGCTGCTGGCGGGCGGGCTCGGCCAACCCTTTGTCCGGGTGCGGCGGGCTTTATCACCTGGCCGCGACCGGAGAGACGAGCTGGCACGGATTCGCGCAGGCGATCGTCGCCGCGGCCGCGGAGGAACCGGACGTCCCCGTGCGCGCGATCGCCACGCCCGAGTTTCCCCGTCCCGCCCGGCGACCGGCCTATTCGGTTCTCGATTCGGGAAAGGCCGCGCGCGTCTTCGGCGTGCGGCTGCCGGACTGGCGCGACCAGCTCGCGCTGTGCCTGGCCGAGTGAGCTAGGCCGGAATCTTGATCGGCTTGGCCATCGTCGGCAGCTTGCCGGCGGCCAGCATCTTTATCAATTTAACATGTTTTTTCAAGCAGTTATTGAGCTCATAGCGCTCCAGCATCGTCTCGCGCGCGTGCCGGCGGAGGGTCGCCATGCGGTCCTTGTGGTCGAGCACCTGATCGACGCGGTCGGCGATCTGCTTGGGCGAGAAGAAATCGACCAGCAGCCCGTTCTTGCCGTCCGTCAGGACCTCGGTCACCGGCGGCGTGTCCGAGCCGATGACGAGGCATCCCGCCGACATCGCCTCCAGCATCGACCATGAGAGCACGAAGGGATAGGTGAGATAGACGTGGGCGGAGGAGACCTTCAGCACCTTCAGGTATCTCGCATAGGGGACATAGCCGAGGAAATGGACGCGGGCCGGATCGATCTTCACCTCGGCCAGCATCCGGGCGCGGTAGGTCTCGCCCTTGGGGAGGCGGCGGCCGTAACTCACGCCGTCGCCGCCGACGATCACGATCTGGGCGTTGGGGCGGCGGCGGCAGATCTCTTCGGCCGCGCGCATGAAGGTGGGAAAGCCCCGGTAGGGCTCGAGATTGCGGGCGACGTAGGTCACCACCTCGTCGCCGTGCGTGAGCGCCTTGCCGTTCGGAAGCTCGAGCTTCGCGTCCTTGTCGGGCGCGGTGAGCTCGGTGTCGATGCCGTCGTGGATGAGGGATATCTTGTAGAGGAATTCCTTGGGAAACTGCTTGCGCTGCCAACGGGTGGGGCTCACGCCCGCGTCGCAGGCCTCGAGGCTCAGGAGATTGTTCGTGTTCTTGGTGCGGATGCGGCAAAAGTCGTTGAGCGTGATCTCGATCTCGGGATCGAAGCCGACGTCGGAGCCGCTCGCCCGGTAATAGAATTCGAGATAATCGAGGAGCGGGACGGAGGGAAAGACATCCTTCACGTAGAGCGCCTCGCCCCAGCCCGGGTGGGCGCAGATCACGTCGGGCGTGAAACCGCTCCTCTTCAGCTCCATGAGCGCGCGCGCCGCCGCCTGGCCGAACAGCACCGCGCTTTCCATCGGCGCGATGTAGTGGTGCGTCGTCTTCTGCGCCTCGCGATGAAGCTTGTAGAGGACCTTCTTGACGCCCGGGATCTCGACCGCCTTGGGCCGGGTCACGAAATAGACCTCATTGCGGCTGTCGGCACCGAAGAGCCGGGCCAGGTGCTTGTATTGGCCGGGGAAGTTCTGGTGCATGAAAACGATCTTCATGTCGTCCGATCTCGCCGTTCGCGCCCGCGGCGCCGATTCGCGCCCCCCAGGCGCCGCCCGGATATTGGCGGCTCCCAGTATTGGGGTCAACGATTGAAGATTTGTTGACGCTAGGCCGGGCGAAACGAAATAATTGCCAAGCTTTCCCCGGTCACTCCCACCCCGGAATTTTCATGAATGCCGCGCTTCACTATACGCCCGAGGCCTTCGACACTTCCCGGCCCAAGCTGATGGGCCGGCACGCCGCGGGCGAGGGATTTCTGCGCGGCTACGCCCGCCACGCGACCGCGGACGTGCTGCTGTGCTACGCCAAGACCGAGGGGGAGTTCGCGGACTTCGAGAGCCGGGTTGCGGCATTCGCCGGCAAGCCGCGCCCGTGCCGGTGGATCCCGCACGGGCACGCCGACGGGCTCCGGGACGCCGGATGCCTGTTCTATCCCGCGCCCGACCTGGGCGAGCTCGCCTGGCAGCGGCGCCACGGGTCGGCCAAGTCGCACAGCCTGTGCGGCGTCACCCACACGACCGCCAGCGAAGGCGTCATGGACGGGCTCGGCGATCTCATGGTCGCGCCTCTCCAGTCCTGGGACGCGGTGATCTGCACCTCGGAGGTGGTCAAGCGCACGATCGAGCACGTCCACGCCCGCTGGGGCGCCTATCTCGACGGGAAATTCGGCGGGCACGCGTCGTCGCCGGTCCAGCTTCCGGTCATCCCGCTCGGCGTCGAATGCGACGAATTCGCCCCTTCGCCGCAGACCGACAAACGGCGCGCGGATCTGCGCAAGCGGCTCGGCATCGGCAAGGACGACGTCGCCGTGCTGTTCATGGGACGCCTCAGCTATCATGCCAAGGCCCATCCCCTGCCCATGTACCTCGGTCTCGAAGAGGCGGCACGGCGCACGCGCAAGCGCATCCATCTGATCCAGGCGGGATGGTTCGCCAACGAATCCATACGCCGCAGCTTCGTCGAGGGCGCCAAGGTTTTTTGTCCCGGCGTGCGCGCCCTGTTCCTGGACGGGCGTGAGCCCGAGATCCGGCGCGCCGTCTGGTTCGCGGCGGACATCTTCACCAGTCTCTCCGACAACATCCAGGAGACGTTCGGGCTGACGCCGGCGGAGGCGATGGCGGCGGGCCTTCCCGTCGTCGTCAGCGACTGGGATGGCTACCGCGACACGGTGCGCGACGGCGTCGAGGGCATCCTCGTTCCCACCTTCATGCCGGAAGCGGGCGCCGGCGAGGAGTTGGCCTCCCGCCGCGTCCTCGGCCTCGACGATTACGATCATTACATCGGGCGCGCCAGCCAATGCACCGGCGTGGACGTGCGCGCCGCGGCGGAAGCGTTCGCCGCGCTCGTCGGCGATCCCGCGCTGCGCCGCCGCATGGGCGAAGCGGGCCGCGCCCGCGCCCGCAGTTGCTACGATTGGCGTGTGATCGTCGCCGCCTATCAGGCGCTGTGGGACGAACTTTCGGCGCGGCGCGCCCAGGACGCGGAGGCGACGCCGCGCGCGGGGTCCGCGCCGGCCCATCCGCTGCGCGAGGACCCCTTCGCGGCGTTCGCCAGTTATCCGAGCCTGGCGATCGGCCCCGATATCGAGGTCGCCGCCGCCCCCGGCGCGGGCGAGGCCAAGCTCGATCGGCTGCGGGCGGCACGCATGAACACCTTCGCCGACGACTGCCTGATCCCCGCCCCGGAGATCGCGGCGATGCTCGCACGCATCGCTGCGCAAGGCCCGCTTGCCGTTGCCGCCTTGCTGGACGGCCTTGCGGAGCCCCGGCGCAGGGGCGCGCTGCGCACCCTGGGCTGGCTCGGAAAGATGGGGCTCGTGACCTTCGGCGCGCGAAAGCCGGAATGAGCGCGGCCCGCGGCGCGCGGGCGCGCTGCGGGCCGAAAGGATTGCCGGCCGGCTCGGGAGCCGGCGCCGCGTCCGGCGGTCAGGACTTGGGCTGCTGCGCCGCGGCGCGTTCCGCCAGCCGCTGCCAGTTCATGCCCGATTGGAAATGGCAGAAGGCGGGGAACAGCCATTTTTGTCGCCGCCATTCGAGGTACGTATCGTCCGGCATTTCCTCGAACTTGCGCGGGCTGATCATCCGCATGTCCGTCAGCGTGATCTTGGCGCCGCCGGGAACGGTCAGCGTGATGTTTCGGGTTTCGAGCAGGTCCTGGGCGACGAGCGCCTCGCAGAACTCGCGCGTCTTGTCCTGGTCGAAGGCATAGGCTTCGCAGAACTTGATCGCGTTTTGCGCCGTCTCGGTGGGCTTGCCCTCGGCGATGAGCGGGAGGCCCTCGCCGTGGCTGACGTTGGGCGACGCCTCGTCCACGAACAGGATCCGCCGCTTGGGCTCGCCGGCCTCGACGAGGAGGAAGGGGCAGCGCCGCACGTAAGCCGGGATATAGGTCCCGGTGAGCCAGCGCCCGTCCGCTCCGACGAAAAGATTCGCGCCTTTGGCGACGCCCATGCAGGCGACGGGGATCGGCGGATCGCCGGGCCCGAAGACGATCGGATAATCCTTGGCCGCCGCGACGAACTCACCCAGCAGAATCGGCACCGCCACCGTGTGAGCGGCGAACGCGTAGCTGAAGGGCGTCTTGAGCGTGAGATCGGCGTGGTCGGTCAGGTGGAGCGGCCGCGGGCGCTCGTAGAACAGCGGCGGCGGTCCCTGGAGCTGTAGCCCGCCCGCGGTTGCGGGCGAGGGCCCGGTTTCGGCGCGCGAGGGCGTGCCCCCGGCCGCCCGTGGTCCGGTTTCGGCCCGCAGCGGCGTGGGCGCGTCTTGGTTTCGGTCTTTGCTTTTTGCTTTGCTTTTGGCCATGGGTCCCTCGCGATGCACGTCGCCGCGCCCCTACCGGCGCGGCATGGCTAAAGTTCGCATAAGAATGCTGTCATTTCGTTAACGATTTCAAGGCCCATCGGGGACCGGGAGGCACGCCGTGCCCCGCCCTCCCGGGCGGCCGCGCGCGCCGCTTCCCAAACGCTTTCGGTCGGGGACGCCGAGATCGCGAAGGAGCGCTTGGCCGAAATCGACTCGCAGCGGGTCTTGAAGTGTTGCCCAGAAGCCTCGTGCTGCATCAGAATAGGCCCTCCATTCTATACATCCCGGTGTGTGTCGTGTCCGAGTTACCCGAGGTCGAGGAGAACTTTGGCGATTCCGCGGTCATCAAGCACCGGATCGTGCAGTTTCTCGGGCGGCGCTACTCGATCAAGCTGGAACAAGGATACTGGCGGTTCCTCGAGGAGGCGGCCCGCAGCCACGGCATGCGCCTCAACCAGCTGGTGGGGCGGCTGGCGAACGAGCATTCGCACGGAATCGGTTTCTCCGCGGCCCTGAGGCTTTACTGCCTGAGACAGGCCCAAACCCGAATCGGCGCGCTCGAGGAGCAGCTCGACAAGGCCGCGCTCGCAAGCGGCGCGACGGACCTTGGCGCCATCGTCGGCGCCTGCCCGGCGCCTTGTGTCGTGCTCGCCCATGATCGCACCATCCGCCTTGTCAATGAGTCCTTCGCGCACTGGCTCGGCGCCGATCATCAGGCGCTGATCGGCAAGCCGATCGATCACTTCTTCCAGATCCGGGGCCACTTCCGCCTCGACGACCTGTGGGCGCATTTCGGACAGGGCTTTACCGCTTCGGTCCCGGCCAAGCTCGCTTACGTCGCGCCGGGCCGCGTCGTCGTCGCCAAGGCGCATTTGTGTGCGGCGGCGATCAAGGGGCCCGACGACTTCTCCTGCCTCATCATGCTCGACCATGGGGCCTCGCGCTGAGCGCACGCCAAGAGCCCCAGGGCACGCGGAAGGGCACGCGGACGACCAAGAAAACAAAATGACGGGAGTGACGGCGTGCCGCCGTCAGCCGTGGTCGGTGGCGATGAGGAGATCGATCCCGGGCGGGTAGTAAATCGTCAAGCCCGCCTCGAAAGTGTAGAAGTGATATCCCGAAACGTCGACGCCGGCCGAGGTCACGTAATGGTCGGTCGTGCCGGCATCGGTCACGGGGCTGTCGGTCATGATGCTGACCGAAAGCGGGCCGGCCTCGTTGAACAGGACGACGTCGCCCCGGGCGTCCGGAAGAAGCGTGGAAAGCGAGAGCACCATCTGGTCGTTGACGTCGGCGGAATCGAAGGTGAGCGGCTCGCCGCCCACACCCTGGGCAACGACGTCGGCGAGCGCCTCCGCGCCACCGGACGCGGGCACGGTCACGAACGCGCTCAGATCGTCGGTCGGCACGCTCTGTACCGTCCCCGCGATCGGATTCGAAATGCTGCCCTTTTCCGCCATCGCTAAACCACCGGTGATCTCATGCCGTTCTTTCCGCCGACGATTGCCACCGGAAAGAACCGGACCGCCTTCGGGACATAATAGACCCTAGTAGCATAAATATAAACAAAGCCTAAAATTTTCCAAGGGATTTGCGGCCATTTCCGGGGCCGTTCCGCCTTCCCGGCACCGGCCTGTGCCGCCTGGCGCGGCGCCCAGGGCCGATGACCGCCTCCTCTCGCCCCCGGGTCCCGGGATGCGCGGCCTCGGGCCAGCACGGTGTCTAGATACCGCAATCCCCTTCGGGCACCTCCGGCAATTGCACGGCCCGGCCTGAGGACGGCCCTCAGATCTCCGCCCCAAACGAAACGGGCGGCCCGAAGGCCGCCCGTTCCATACGCCTTATGGTGGGGTCGTCTATTCGACGCTCCACACCGGATTGAAGTTGAGCGACATCACGGAGTCGTCCGAGACCTTGCCGGAAGCTTCCTTGAAGCCTTCGGTCGGGGCCTGAGCCGCCTGTTTTTCGGCGGTGGCCGGAACCTGGCCTTCGGCCGGCTGGTTCTCCGCCGCAGGCTGACCTTCCGCCGCCGGCTGGGCTTCGGTCCCGCTCGTGTCGGTGGCAGCCGCGGGCGTCGCCCCTTCGGCTGCACCTTCCGCGGTGGTGCCTTCCGCCGCCGCAGGCTGAGCCTCGTCGGAGGCCATGGTCGCCGTCGCTTCGTCGCCCGTCGAGGCCATCATGTTGTGGGTCATGCCCTCCTTGGGATGGCTGATGCCGAGCGTCTTGAGGAGTTCGCCTTCGACCGCCAGCATCCGGTAGCCCGCGAAGAGGTCCACATACTGGGCGGTGATGAGATCACCGCGCGCCACGAACAACTCGTTCTCCGAGTCCAGCACGTCCAGCAGGGACCGCTGGCCCAAGTTGAACTGTTGCGTGTAGGCGTCGCGAACCTTCTCGTTGGCCCGGACCTGGGTGTCGAGGGCGAGCACGCGGTCCTTGGCGCTCTGGAGCGCGCTCCAGGACAGGCGCGCCTCTTGCTCGGCTTGGCGCTCGGCCTGGCCCAACCTTTCCCGGGACTCGGCCAACCGCTGCACGAACTCTTCGTTCTTGGCCACGGTTTCGCCGCCGCGGAAGATGTTCCACTTCATCACGACCAGGGCGAGCTCCTCGCGACCGCTTCCCTTGACGGCGTTGACGTTGCGGTTCCACTGCTCGGAAAGCTCGAGGTCGATCTTCGGATAGAAGTCGGAGCGGCTCGCGCGCAGCTCGGCTTGGGCGGTGCTGATGTCGGCATTCGCGACCGCGATCGGCGGGCTCGATTCAATCGCCATGGCCACCGCCATGTCGACCGACGCCGGAAGCAGATTGTCCACCGAAGCCGGCTTCGTCAGGTTGTCCGGTCCCTCGCCCACGGTCTTGATGTAGGCGGTCTGCGCGTCCTCGAGACTGCCTTTGCTTTCCGCCACGGTGGCGATCGCACGGGCCAAGCGCGATTCGGTCTGGCGGACGTCGGCCATGCTTCCCGTGCCGCCGCGCAGACGCGCCTTCATGTCCTCGAGATAGCGCTCGTGGGTCCTCTGGTTGTCCTCGGCGAGCGCCAGCAGCTCCTGCTGCCGCAGCGTGTCGAGATAGGCCTGAACGGCGTCGAGACCCACCGCTTCGGAGGTCGCGACCACACGCAGGGCGGCCGAGTCGACGCGCGATTTCTGGCGCTGCACTTCCGAGGCCGCCGCGAAACCATCGAACAGGAGCTGGGTAAGCGTGATCGAACTCTCGCGGCGGAACATCCGGCCGGTCGTGCCCGGCAACGCGCCCGCCTTTTCCAGCGTCCAGTCATAACCGGCCGCGACGCGACCGTCGACCGAGGGGTAATAAAGGGCCTTGGCCTGCCGCAATTCCTGATCCACCGCCAGGCGGTCCTTGGCCACGACTCCGATGTCGGGATTGGTCGTCACCGCCGCCTTCACGGCGTCCTCAAGCGACGCCGCATGGGCTGCCCCCGCACCCATGATGGCAAATGCCGCCACCCACAACGTCGTTCCCAGCCCCCATCGGCCGGACGCAACAACGCGGAGGGACCTCACGTCACTCTTGCCCTTTTTCATTTTCCCCTAGCCCCTGAATAAAGACGCCGTCGCGGCGCAGTCCCGCGACCTTGATACCTATCTTTGGTTTTTAACTGATCTCCCTGACACAGTCAAATGGCATAAATGTCAATTCGCGCGCTTTTTCCGGCCTGTTGCGCCCGTTCTAGGCACTCGACTGCGCCTATTTTAGGCACCCCAACCGGAGGGGCAAATCCCTTTGCCGGGAGCGACCCAATGTCTGCCCAGGATCCCGCCACCGCCTCGCCCGCCGGAGTCGCCTGGTAGCATGAAGCGGCGCCCAAGTCCTTGCTCACCAATGGTTTCGGAGCCCGGGAGGCCCGCGACTCCGCCCCATAATCGGGAAAATACGTAAATATTCATTAACTTGTCCCGTCTAGAGTGGCGCGCACAGGGGTCGGGCCGCAGGCGGCCGTTACGGACACCAAGGCGGGGCGCCGCGCGGATAAAGAATTGAGGCGGCACGGCGACCGTCTTGATTCTGCTAAATCTTCCCCGGGCCCTTCTTTCATTCTGTTGAAGTGGTTCAATGCTCTTTATTGCAATATCCCTCCTAAGATATAGATATCCGGTTTTGCCGCGATTGCGGCGGGTCCGGGACGGTTCCGGGAGGCCGGGGAAAGACGACTGCGCCGCCGATTTAGTCTATGATCGCGTCGCCCGCCTTCGTGGCGGAAGGGACTGGCCGGCACCGGCGGGCAGATGGATTTCTAAGCGGGCACAAGGGCTTGCGGCCAAGTGTGGCTTCTGCCGCGCGCGGCGGCGCCCAAATTTTGCGCCCGCCGTGCTGGGCTCGAGCCTGCTTCGAGCCTGCTTGGCCACCGGGGAGCGGGGACATAAGGTCGATGGACAGCGGCAACGATGATGGAAGCGCCATGAGCGAAAGACAGGCGTCGCAGAAATCGAACCCCAAGGGCACGGCCAAGGACTCCCGCGAGGCGGGTGCCGCGCCGGGACCGGGCGCCCCCACCATGCGTGCGGGAAGCCCCCCGGGGGGCGCGCCGCGCGGGCCGGCCGGGGGACACGCCGAGCCCAAGAAGGGCGAGGAACCGAAGCTCGTGGTCGTGGCCGCGCAGACGTCGCCGGAGCTGGCGGAGACCAAAGAGGAGACCGGATTGAAGGGGCCGGGCATCTCGGTGGCGCGCGACGATCCCTTGCTCGATTGCCTCGCGATGCTGACCGCCATTCACGGCAACCCGATGTCGCGTGAAGCGCTCAAGGCCGGCCTGCCGGTTTCCGAAAACGTATTGACGCCCGCGCTCTTCATCCGTGCGGCGGAACGCGCCTCCCTCTCGGCGCGCACCGTGAAGCGCAGTTTGCGCGACATCTCGCCCTTGACTCTGCCCTGCGTGCTGTTGCTCGAGGACCAGAAGGCGTGCCTGCTCGTCAAATTCACGGGCAAGGACAAGGCCGAAGTGGTGTTCCCGGAGACCGGGACCGGCGTCAGCCGGGTTTCGATCGACGAGCTGGCCAAGGTCTATACCGGCATCGCCCTGTTTGCGCGCCCCGAATACCGCTTCGACGCGCGCACCGACACGCTCGCCAAGCCGCGCGCCCGGGCGTGGTTCTGGGGCACGATCGCGAGCTCATGGCGCATCTACACCGAAGTGCTCCTGGCGGCCCTGCTCGTGAACCTGTTCGCGCTGGCGAGCCCGCTCTTCATCATGAACGTGTACGACCGCGTGGTTCCCAACAACGCGACCGCGACGCTGTGGGTTCTGGCGCTGGGCGCCGTCACCGTTTTCGGTTTCGACTTCACGCTGCGCACGCTGCGCGGCTATTTCGTGGACGTCGCCGGCAAGAAGGCGGACGTCGTCATCTCGAGCCGCATCTTCGAACAGGTCCTGGGCATGCGCATGGACAGCCTGCCCTCCTCTTCCGGGGCGCTGGCCAGCCAGCTGCGTGAATTCGAAACGCTGCGCGACTTCTTCACCTCGGCGACGATGGTCACGCTCATCGACCTGCCGTTCGTGTTCCTGTTCATCTCCATCATCCTTTATGTCGGCGGCCCGGTGGCGATCGTGCCGCTGGTGGCGGTGCCGATCGTGATCTCGATCGGGTTCGTGCTGCAGATGCCGCTCAACACGGCGGTGCGCCAGACCTTCCGCGAGGCGTCGCAGAAGCACGCCCTTCTCGTCGAAGCGATCGGCGGCATCGAGACCGTGAAGAGCACGCGGGCCGAAGGCCGCCTCCAGCGCAACTGGGAGCGCTTCGTGGGACTCACCGCCAAATCGAGCATGCGGGCGCGGCTGCTGTCGGCGGTAGGCGTCAATTTCACGCTGCTGTCGGCGAATCTGGTAACGGTGGGCGTGGTGATTCTGGGCGTCTACCAGATCTCACAGGGGCTGATGACGGTCGGCGCGCTGGTCGCCTCCACCATCCTGTCGGGCCGGGCGATGGCGCCGCTGGCCCAGATCGCCGGCCTGCTCACGCGCTATCACCAGTCCATGGCCTCGCTCGCGGCGCTCGACAAGATCATGAAGACGCCGGTCGAGCGGCCCGCCGGAAAGGCCTTTCTCCACCGGCCGACGTTCGCCGGCGGGATCGAGTTCAAGGACGTCGTGTTCCACTATCCGGGCCAGGATACCAAGGCGCTCGACAAGGTGTCGTTCCGCATCAATCCCGGCGAGCGGGTCGGCATTATCGGCCGCATCGGCTGCGGCAAGAGCACGATCGAGCGCCTCATGATCGGCGTGTACGAACCCATCGACGGCGCGGTGATGATCGATGGCACGGACCTGAGGCAGATCGATCCGGCCGATCTGCGCCGCAGCGTCGGCTGCGTGCCGCAGGACGTGTATCTCTTCTTCGGCTCGGTGCGCGACAACATCGCGCTCGGCGCGCCCTATGTCGACGATGCGGCGATTCTGAGCGCGGCGCGTATCTCGGGGGTCGAGGATTTCGTCCGCCACAGCCCGCTCGGCTTCGACCTCCCGGTGGGCGAGCGCGGCATGACGCTTTCGGGCGGCCAGCGGCAGGCGATCGCGATCGCGCGCGCGCTCGTCTCCGATCCGCAGATCTTGATTTTCGACGAGCCGACGAGCTCGATGGACAACCGCTCAGAAGAGCTGTTCAAGCAGCGCCTCAAGGAAGTGCTTCCGGGCAAGACGCTCGTGCTCATTACCCACCGCGCGAGCCTTCTCACCTTGGTCGACCGACTCGTCGTGGTGGACGGCGGCAAGGTGGTGGCTGACGGCGAGAAGGACAAGGTGTTGCAGGCGCTGAGCTCCGGCAAGATCCGGACCGCGGTCTAGAATCCGCGAGAAACCGGGGCGGGACGCGCGAGGGAGGACGAGGTGGCCAGCACAAGAAACTGGGAAGACTCCGATTTTATGCCCGAGGTGTACGGCGCCACCAAACGCGGGGCGCACCGCTTCGCGCATATCCTGCTCGTCGTCATCGTCACCTTCTTCGTCAGCTTCTATCTTTGGGCGCGCCAAGCCGAGCTCGAGGAGGTGACGCGCGGCGAAGGCCAGGTGATTCCGTCCGGCCAGGTGCAGGTCGTCCAGAATCTGGAAGGCGGGATCGTCTCGGCGATCAACGTCCACGAGGGCCAGCTCGTCGAGAAGGGCCAGGTCCTTCTCAAGATCGACAATGTCGCCGCCGCCTCCGATCTCAAGGAAAGCCGCGCACGGTGGCTCGCGCTTTCCGGCCTTACCGCGCGCCTCGAAGCCGAGACCCAGGGCAAGGACAAGATCTCCTTCCCCAAGGAGGTCCTGCAGGAGGCCCCCGAAATCGCCAAGCGCGAGCAGGAGTTGTTCCAGTCGCGCAAGGCGGGGCTCCAGGCGGAGTTGGACATCCTGCGCCGCCAGGAGGACCAGCGCCGCCAGGAGCTGGTCGAGCTGCAAGGCCGGCTCCAAAAGCTGCAGGGTTCGTCTAGCCTCGCCCAGCAGGAGCTCGACATGACCACGCCGATGGTCGAAAAAGGCGTGGCGCCCCAGATCGACCTGCTGCGGCTCAAGCGCCAGGTCAACGACCTCAAGGGCGACGTCGAGGCGACCGAACTTTCGATCCCACGCGCCAAATCGGCGTTGGCCGAGGCGAGCCGGCGCATCAGCGAGCGTGTTCAGCGCTTCCGCTCCGACACGCTCAAGGAGCTCAACGACGCGCGGGCGACTCTCTCCGTCATCAACGCGAATGTCTCGGCGCAGCAGGACAAGGTGACCCGCACCGACGTGCGTTCGCCGGTGCGCGGCACGATCAAGCAGCTCCTCGTCAACACGATCGGCGGCGTGATCCGCCCCGGCCAGGACCTGGTCGAGATCGTCCCCATCGAGGATACGCTGCTCGTCGAGGCGAAGATCCGGCCGTCCGACGTCGCGTTCCTGCGCCCCGGGCTGGATGCCACGGTCAAGGTCACGGCCTATGACTATTCGATCTACGGCGGGCTGCCGGCGACCCTCGAGGACATCAGCGCCGACACCATCACCGACGAGAAGGGCGAGAAGTTCTACCGCATTCGGCTACGCACCAAGCGAAACTACCTCGGCACCGAGGAGCATCCGCTGCCCATCATCTCGGGCATGACGGTGCAGACCGACATCCTGACCGGAAAGAAGACGGTCCTCGACTATCTGTTGAAGCCGATCCTCAAGGCTCGCCAGCGGGCCCTGCGCGAGCGCTAAGCCTCCCGCGGCCCTTCCGCGGTCAACTCGAGGAGGCGAAGGCGGCGCCCGTCCCGCGCGGGTCGGTCACCGCGGTGCACGACTCGGGATCCTTCGGCAGCCCGTCCCGGCACGATACGGCGTTCACGATCCCAAGGCTCGGGATCTCGAAGACCTTGTGGTCCTTGGCCTTGAGCGCGTTCACCGTCTCCGTGGCGAGGCCCTTTTCATAGACCAGAACGTCGGGCGCACCGGTGTCGAGTACGCGCTTGGCCGCCATCGCTTCGGCGAGCGGCTGGCCTGCGGCCAGTGATTCGACGGCCACGGTCATGAGCGCCGCCGGCGCCGCGGCGCCGCCCGATGCCGCGGCCGCGAATTTCAACTGGGCCTTGTCGTGATTGACCACCAGCATGGGCACCAGCGCCGTGACGCCGCTGCCCTTGAGCGGGGCGGCCGCGGCGACGATTCCGGTGCCCCGGACCATCCGGCCCAGTCCGAACAGATTGTTCATGGTGAGCGCGCAGGCGACCGCCGATCCCTCGCGGTCGACGACGACGAAGGACGTGGCGGCGGGATTCTCCGGCAGCGGCACGGGCTCGGGTTTCAGGCTGCTCGCGGGCGTGTGCTGCGCGTCGGAATAGTTGGCCATGAGGTCCGTGGCCTTGGCCTCGGTCGCGATGTCCTTGGCCGCGACGCTGTCGTCGCCGCTCGCGCCGAGCCAACCCGCGCGATCGGCGAACGCGCGCATCGAAACCTCGGCGAAAAGATGGTCGCGGTCCGCGTCCTTCGCGTCCGCGTACCGGTTGTCCTTGGTGAGCATGAGCCACATCTCCGCCGCCACCGGACCGGCCGCCGCGGGCGGCGGGGCGAAATGCAGCGTGTCCGCGCCGAAGGGAACCGAGATCGGGTCCTTCCAGTCGGGCTGATAGTCGCGCAGGTCGTTCGCGGACAGCGCGCTTTCGGTCGCCTGGCCGGCCTCGCTGAAGCGGCGGGCCACCGCCGGCGCCAGCATGCCGTCGTACATGTCCCCCGGGCCGGAAGCGCGCAGCCGCCCGATCAGGACGCCGAGGTCGGCCTGAACGAGGTTGTCACCGTCATGCAGCACGCCGCCATCCTTTCCGCCGAACACGCGCATCGCCTCGGGATCCTTGGCGAGCAGGCCCGAGCCCAGCGCGAGATCGCGCGCGAGCGACTTCGAAACCGGCGTGCCGTTCCGCGCGAGATTTTCCGCCGGCGCCAGGAGCTGCTCCCACAGAAGATGGCCGTATTTCGAGTGCATCGCGAACATCGCGCGCGGCTCGCCGGGGATCGCGACCGGCACCGCGCTTTTCCCTGCGCCCTCGGCCGAGGCCTTGGGGGTGAAATCGAGCACCTGGAGCTTTTGCGTGGGCATGTCATAGACGAGGCACACGCCGCCGGCGCCCAGGCTCGCGCGCGAGGGAAGAGTCACGGCAAGCGTGAAATCGAGGGCGACCGCCGCGTCGACCGCCGATCCGCCCGCCGACAGGACTTGGCGCGCGACCTCGACCGCCTGAGGCTCGTCGGCCGCGACATCGCCGATGAAGCCTTGAATGTGGCCAACGGTGCCAAGCGGCGGGGTCGGCGCGGTCTCGCACCCCGTAAGGATGCCGGCCGCCGCCGCAAAGGCCAGACACGCCGCGGCAAGACCGCCGGGCGGCCGGAGGGCCTTGTGTCGCTTGTGGCGTGTCATCGCGAAGATTCCTCCCTGCTTCGGTTCGGCGACGCGGCGCGTGATTCCGGCGGCATTTCGGCGCGGCCCGTTCGGACCCTGGATCGCCTGCGCGTTGGGTCGAAAAATCTCCCTCTCCGTATCGCCGGTCCGGCCGATCTGCGCGCGACGGCACGCAAGCCGTATTTAACGCCAGATTCGAGCAGCCGACAACCGGCAAGCCGCGAAACGATCAGGATCCTTCGCCCTCGCGATCGGACAGCGCGACGCCCTTGACGAACGCGTTGAAGCCGACGGTGATGCGCGCGTCCCGTCCCCGGTACGGATTCGCGAAATGCGCGAGCCAGCTCGGATGGACGACGAAGAGACCCGGCGTCGGCCTGACCTTGAACGTGGTGCCGAACGGATTGCCGGGCGTCTGCAACCAGTCGCTGGCGGCACGCGGATCGAGGAACTCGAGGACGCCGCTTTCGGGATGGCCTTCGACTTCCTGCTCCCCGCTCACGAAATAAACGCCGGACCAGGTGGAGAGCGGGTGAATGTGCGGCTTGATGTAGTCGCCGGGGCGGCACACGGTCGCCCATGCGGTGGCGCTTATCTCGCCGCGCACCTTCTTTCCGCTCACGCCCATGGTGAGCTGGGTGAGCTGCGCGATCGCCTTGTTGATCGCGCTCTTGATCACGCCGATTTCCTCGACCGGCCAAGTGAGCAGGTCGTCGGCCGAGCGCCAGCCGCCGACGTTGTGGCTCGCCGTCGAGGGCTCGCGCTCGGCGCGATCGAGGATCGCTTTGCTCAGGGCCGCGTTGAGCGCCGGCGCGTCCGCGATCTCCTGACGGAGCATCGGCGTGGGAAAGGCGAGGATCGCGCCGTTGCCGAGCTGGATATTGAGCGCCATGTGGGGGCCTTCCCTTTTGCGTCGCGCCGCGTCACGCGCCGGGGCCGCGGGCGAAATCCGCCCAGCGCTGCCGCCCGCCGCGGTTCTCGAGGTAGTTCACCAGGGCCGAGACCACCCGCCGGTCGAACGCCTTGCCCGACTGGGACAGCAAGGTCTCGGTCGCCTGGTCGAAGCCGACGCCGGGACGATACGCGCGCGGGCTCACCATGGCGACGAAGGCGTTGGCGACCGCGACGATGCGCGCCGCGAGCACGATCTCCTCGCCCTTCAGCCCCTTGGGCCCGCCCGAGCCGTCCCAGTGCTCCTGAAGCTGGCGCAGGGCCTCGACCACGGGACCGTCGAACTCGATCCCCGCCAGCAGATCGGCGGTGGTCTGCAGCGAATCCCGCACCCGGCGCATCTCGTCCTCGGAAAGCGAGCCCGCCCTCGTCAGGACGCCGGCGGGAACCAGGATCTTGCCGAAGTTCATGAGGCTGCCGACGATCTCCGCGGTTTCGATGCTGACCGGATCGAGCCCCATCTCCTCGGCGGTCGCGCGCGAAACCGCGCCGACCCGCATCGAATGGTTGGCCGCGAAGGGATCGCGGCGATCCACCACGGCGACCAGCGTGCGGACCAGCTGGCGCAGCACGCGCTCGCGCCGCTCGCGCTCGGTGACCGCGGCGGTGATGTCGCGCTCCACCACCAAAATGCCGCCTTCGCCGGTCTCGGTCTTGGCAAGCGGGATGTGCTCGGCCTGGAGGATGCGCGTTTCCTCGCCGATCGTGACGCGATCGACCGCGGCGAAGGGCGCGTTGGTCTCGATCGCCCGCTCGTTGTGGCGCTGATATCTTTTCGCCTCGTCGGGGCCGAACACGGCGGCCATGGTCTTGCCGATCAGATCGGCGGCGGCGACGCCCGTGCGTTCGGCCACCGCGCGGTTGGCGAAGCGCAGCTTTCCCGTCTCCTCGTCGGCGATGAAGATCGCGTTGGGCTGGCTGTCGGTGACGAGTTGAAGGAACCGGCTCTGCTTTTCGTACCGGTCGGCGAGGGCGTGGTACTGGGCCGCGGCCTCGCGTGCGCGCCGCGAACTGCCGTGCCACCACACCGCGAGCAGCGCGATGCTCAGGATGGCGATCGCGAGCAGGAACACCGTCAGCATGCGGGTGCGCCGCGCGTCGCTATCGGCGAGCGCCTCCTTGCGGTCGACCTTGTGAACGAGAGTCCAGGGCACGAGAGTGAGCCCGCGGCTCGTGACCAGCACTTCGTCGCCGCGGTAATCGGTCTTGATGGCAAAGCCGCCCGGCGACGAAATCGCGAACGCCGCCGCGAGATCAGGCGTGCTCAGCGCGAGTTTGCGGGAAAGCGCGGGCGTGCCGTCCATGAGCGGCGAGAGATACTGGACCACCGTCCCGTCCGACTGCACCAGCAGCGTTTCGGCCGTCTTCTCGACCTCGCCCGGCTGTTTCAACAAGGGGAAGAGCTCCGAACCCACTTCCTTGACGCCGAGCACGACGCCGATCTGCTGCGCCGCCCTGCCTTCGCTTTGCACCGCGAAGATCGGAGCCGAGAAGGCCATGCTCGGGTTGCCGGCCGGGCCGAGATAAAGGCTCGTCGCGGCGCGCGCGCCGCGCGGCGCGGTGGCGAGGAAATCGTGAAGCACGCCCTCGAGCGGCGGCATATCCGGGGTGGCGACGACGATCTTGCCTTCGTTGTCCACCAGCGCGATGCCGGCGACGCCCACGCGCTTCACGTTGGCGTTGACCTCGGGACCGGTCGGCTTGCCGGAAAAGCCGCCCCGCGCGGCCGCGACGACCAGAAGGTTGCGCAAATATCCGGCCTGGGCCGCCGCCTCGGTCACCTTGCTCTTGTCGCCGGCGGAGAGCGTGATCTCGGTTATGTAGATTTGAAGCGACGCGTTCTGCGCCAGCGCGTTGAGACTGGCGTATTGCTGCTCGATCCAGTCGTTGACCGCGGCGAGCCGCGAGTCCGCGACGATGCCGAGACGCACCTGCCAGCCGCGAAGGTCGCGCGCCCGCTCGGCGTTGACGAAGCGGAAGACGAGCGCAACACCAATCACCGCCGCGACCGCGATCACGAGCGCCACGATTCCGAAGGTAAGGCCCGCCCGGCGCGGTGGCTTCCCCAAGCCCGTTGGCGCTGCGCGCGACTCCGACACGGCGTTCTCCCGGGGTGACCGCGGTGTGACCCCCACCGCGAGACATCGCCCGCGCAAGGCGCGAGCGGCCATCTTTTAACACATCGCCCGCACCCCTGCCACGAGCCAGGGCGGGCGCCAAGCGCCCGCGGCAACCCCGGCGCGGCCCGCGGATTTGGCCTCAAGTGACTGATTTTAATTATTTTCTCGGCAGAGTGGCGGGGCGGCCGGGCGGCGCCGGCGGTGCGGACCCGAATCGGGCGTTACTTGACGGAATTTTAACGGTGATTCGGTCAAATTTACCGGGAATCCGCGTAGATCACCCTCCGACGGAAAGGTCTGCCGTGGCGCAGCCGCAGATCCGGCCGCATCATTTCTCGAACGCCCGTTGCCGGCGGCGGGCGGACTTTGCGCGTTGGCGGCCGCGGGCGGCCCAGGGCCCGGGACCGCGGGCACGGCTTCGATGAGCGCGCTCACCGCCTTCGAGGTTCAGTCGTACCGGAACGGCGACTGGCGGATCGAGACCATCACCGACAGCAAGGAGCTGGCGGTGCATCAGGCCGAGAGCATCATAATGAGCCCGGGCGTGCACAAGGTCCGGGTCGTCGAAGAAGCCTTCAATCCCAATTCGGCGGAGCAGAAGTTCCGCACGGTCTTCATCCGCCACAAGCAGCCGCCCAAAACGGCCGCGGCCTCGCCGCCGCAGGCGGCGCAACCGCGCGCGGAAGAGGCGGCTGCGAGGGCCCCGGCGGATGAAGCGCCGCAGCCGGCGGCCGCGCCGCCGCGCGCGAGGCTCAGCGCGATCGGGCTCAGCCTCAAATTCGCCGCGATCGTCTGTGCCGGCATCGCGGTCATCATCGCGCTGCGTTACTTCGCCGCGAGTCCTTAAGGAGGCGGCGCAACCGAGGGTCTCGGAGCCTGGCCTCGCCAATGCGGTTTTCCTTGCCGGTGGCTTAACGGCCCATTAAACGAGAGTCGCTACTTTCGGAGTTCAGGGCGCCGGCGAACGCGAGAAAGACGGGACGGAACGAGGCGATGACGGAACAGTCCAATCCCATCGAACGGCGGCTGGTCCTGAGATTGCTCCAGTATTGGCGCGGTCTCGGCGACGTCGATGCGCTTCCCTCCGAGGCGGACATCGACCCGAAGGCGATTCCCGACATGTGGCCGCATTGCGCCGTGCTCGACGTCGCGGGCAACGAGACCGACCCGGAGATCGCGTTCGTGGGACCGGCGCTTGCGGAAAGCGCCGGCACGGATCTCACCGGGCGCAAGCTTTCGCAGGCACCGGCGAATACGCTGGTGGCGAAGGGCCTTTCGTACTACGGCCAGGTTCTCGTAAAAAGGGTTCCGATCACCTTCGGCGGCGAGTTCACCGACCAGCGCGGCGTGAAGATTCTCTACCGCAGCATCATCCTTCCTCTCTCCGAGGACGGCACGAATCTCAACCGTCTGTTGGGCGCGGCGAACTGCCGCGAAGTCACCGCGGACTGAGAAGAAACGCAGCAAGAGGCCGGTGGCGCGAGCGACCGGCTCTATACGGGTTTGGCAGTGCGCGGAAAAATCAGCTTCGAGCTCCAAACGTTCGTCGGCGGCATCTGGAAGATCGATTCGGTGTACGACGATCGCCAGATCGCCGTCTTCGAGGCCCAGCGCCTGCATACGAGCGGACGGTTCGCCGCCATCCGGGTGATCGAGGAGCGCTTCGACGAAAGTTCCGGAAGGATCGTCCCGAAGACCGTCTTCCGCGTCACCAAGGCCGACGAAGCGAACGCCGAAACGATGGAGCGGCAAAAGGCGGCGCGGCAAGAAGTCCGTCAGGCGCGAAAGACCGCGGCCGCATCCAGGACAACCGCGCAGGGCACGGTGAAGCCGCGCCCCAGCCCCGTGCTCCTTACCTTGCTGCTGGGCGGCATCCTGCTGGCCGGGCTCACCGCCATCATCGCGCTGCGCTACGTCTTCGAAAGCATTTAGGCCGGCGCCTGTTTCACCGCGGGGCGCGCTTGCTCAAGATGCGCTGCAAGGTGCGCCGATGCATGTTCAGCCGCCGCGCGGTCTCCGAGACGTTCCGGTCGCATTGCTCGAACACGCGTTGGATGTGCTCCCAGCGCACCCGCTCCGCCGACATCGGCTGTTCGGGGGGCGGCGGAAGATTCGGGCCCGTCGCGAGAAGCGCCGCTTCCACCATGTCGGCGTCGGCGGGCTTCGAGAGATAGTCGACGGCGCCGGCCTTGACTGCCGCGACCGCGGTCGCGAAGTTTCCATAGCCCGTCAGCACGACGATGCGCGCCTCGGGCCGCCGGGCGCGAAGGGCGTTCACGACCTCGAGCCCGCTCCCGTCCTCGAGGCGAAGGTCGATGACGGCATAAGCCGCGGCATGCCGGGCGACGGTTTCGCGCGCCTCGGCGACGCTGCCGGCGCTGCTCACCACGAATCCGCGCCGTTCCATCGCCCGGGCGAGGCGCATGCGCATCGGTGTGTCGTCGTCGACGATGAGGAGGGACTTGTCGCCCTCCTGACGCTCCTCGCCGCCCACCGTGGGTTTGTCGTTCGAGTCCGTCATGGCATCCTCAATGTTCCGTTTCCGCAGCCGATTCTTCGGCCGCTTGCCTTCCCTCTGCTTCTTCCTCTTCCCCGGCCTGCGTTTCCCTTTCCTCCCCCAGCCGCTCCAGGGCAGCGCGGGGCCAGCGCACCGTCACCACGGCGCCGCGCATGCCGTTGGCGAAGGATACAACGCCGCCCGTGCGTTCGAGCAAGGTCTGCGCGATAAACAGGCCGAGCCCCATGTGCCCGCCGATCCCCTTGCGGCTCGATACATAGGGCTCGCCGATCACGGGAAGGATATGGGGAGGAAAGCCCGGCCCGTCATCCGCAATCGTGACCTCGACCTCGGACGGCGTCCAGGAGGTGGCGATCAGCACCTGCCTCCGGGCGAATTGGACCGCGTTCTCGACGATGCTTCCCAGCCCGTGGATGATTTCGGGGCTGTGCGCGACCAGCGGTTCCGGGCTTTCGCGCATGCCCGGGGCGGGGCCGCTCTCGAACCGGATCGCCACCCGGTCGCGGCCGCGCGGTTGGGCCGCCGCTTCGATCAGGGCGGTGACGGGGAGGCGGGCGAAGGGCGAGGCCCGCGCCTCGTCGCGGTGGTGCTCGTCCAGGCCGGCCAGAATCTCGCGGCAGCGCCGACTCTCGCTCAGGAGCAGGCCCACGTCCTCGGCCAGCGGGCTGTCCTGGGGCAGGTCGCGGGCGATCTCCTTGGCCACGACGGCGATGGTGCCGAGCGGACTCCCCAGGCTATGCGCGGTGGAGGCGGCCAGCATGCCGAGCGCCGAGACGCGCTGCTCGCGCGCCAGCGCCATCTGGGTCGCGCCGAGGGCGTCCGACATCCGCCGCGCCTCCTCGGCGATGCTCCAGTTGTACGCCGCGAGCAGGCCGATCGAGAGCACCATCGCGAACCACAGGCCGAGAAGATACAGCAGCGGCATCGGCGGCGGCGCGCCCTCCCAGGGCAACGGCAGGTGCCACATCCCCAGCGCCGTGATGCAGAGCGCCGAGAACAGGCCGAGCGTCATGGTGCTCGCCAGCGAAAGCACGGTGGCCGCGATCGTGACCGGCGCGAGGATCAGGAATGCGAAGGGATTGTGCAGCCCGCCCGTGAGGTACAGGAGGAGGCTGAGCTGGAGGATGTCGAAGCCGAGCGAGAACATCGCCTCGCGGTTCGAGAGGCGCGCGGGGTGCCGCGACCACGACCATACATTGAAGAGGGCGGACGCCCCGACCACCGCAAGCGCGAAGCCGATCGGAAGCGAGAACCCGAACCCGTAATGCACGGTGAGGATCGTGATCAGTTGGCCGGCCACCGCGATCCAACGGATGAGCGCGAGCGTCCGCCGCCGTACGCGGCCGCGGAAAAGCTGCCGCGGCGGCGACTCGTGGCTCAATCCCTGTTCCATCATCCTCTCCGCAAATCCAGGGCCGGCCGATTATAGCGCGGGTGCGCCCGGCAATTCCCGCACCGCGTACCGGTTCCCGGCCCGCCCCTGGCGGCGGGGGCCCCGGCGCGCCATATTGGGGCGATGCAGGACACGGTCGTCGAGGTTCGAGGTCTGACCAAGCGCTACGGGCCGGTGCTCGCGGTCGATTCCATTGATTTCACGGTTGCGCGCGGATCCACGACCGCGCTCCTGGGCGGCAATGGGGCCGGAAAGACGACGACCCTGGCCATGCTGCTTGGGCTCCTGCTCCCGACCTCCGGCAGCATCACCATCTTCGGCGAGGACATGCTCCGGCACCGCCAGCGGGTGCTCCCCCGCATGAACTTCTCCTCGCCCTATGTGGACCTGCCGGGGCGCCTCACGGTGCGCGAGATCCTCGTCGTCTACGGCCATCTTTACGGCCTCGCGGACACCCGGGCGCGGATCGCCAGCCTCGCCGCGGACCTTTTCATCGCCGAATTCCTCGACCGCCAGACCCGCACCCTTTCGGCCGGCCAGAAGACGCGCATCGCGCTCGCCAAGGCGCTGCTGAACCGGCCGGATCTGTTGTTGCTGGACGAGCCGACCGCCTCCCTCGATCCCGATACCGGCGACTGGGTGCGCGGCTATTTGCGCGACTACCGGCGGGGGACCGGCGCGACCATCCTGCTCGCGTCCCACAACATGACCGAGGTCGAGCGCCTGTGCGATCGCGTCATGATCCTGCGCGCGGGGCGCATCGTCGAGGAGGGCTCGCCTTCCGGCCTCATCGAGAAGTTCGGGCGCGCGACGCTCGAGGAAGTGTTCCTCGACATCTCGCGCGACCGCACCGGCGTCGAGACCTCGCGCATCCGGCTCGCGCAATGACCCTCACGCCCGATTCCGCCGGCCCCGCGCCGGTGATGCTTGCCGCCGCGCCGCAGAATTTTTCGCTGCGCCGCGTATGGGCGATGGTGCTGCGCTACATCTATCTGCTGCGCAGCTCCTGGCCGCGCATGCTCGAGCTCGCCTATTGGCCGATCGTGCAGATGATCCTGTGGGGGTTCATCACCCAGTTCTTCGCGACCAACAGCTCCTGGGTGATGCAGGCCTCGGGCGTGCTGCTCGGCGCGATGCTGCTGTGGGACGTGCTGTTCCGCGCCCAGCTCGGCGTCTCGCTCTCGTTCATGGAGGAGATGTGGTCGCGCCAGCTCGGCTATCTCTTCGCCACGCCCTTGCGCCCCATCGAGCACGTTTTCGCGCTCCTGACGCTTTCGTTCCTGCGCACGTTGATCGGTGTGATTCCGGCCTCCCTGTTGGCGATCGTGTTCTACAAGTATTCGATCTTCACGCTGGGCCTGCCGCTCGTCGTGTTCTTCGCCAATCTCATGGTGATGGGCTGGGCGATCGGCCTGTTCGTTTCGGGCGTCGTGCTCCGCTTCGGCCTCGGCGCGGAGAGCATGGCCTGGTTCCTGATCTTCGCCCTCGCCCCCTTCAGCGGCGTCTACTACCCGGTTTCGACCCTGCCGGCGTGGCTCCACCCGGTCGCCTGGGCCCTGCCTTCGTCCTATGTGTTCGAGGGCATGCGGGCGGTGATGTTCCAAGGCGTGTTCCGCGCCGATCTGCTTGCCGCCGCGGCCGCGCTCAATCTCCTTTACATCGCGCTGGGCGTGGGCGCCTTCCTGCTCGCCTTCCGCATCGCGCGCCAGCGCGGCCTCTTGCTCGAGATCAATGAATAGCGCGGTTTTCCGCGCCTCCGGGGCCGGGTAAACCGGAATTAACCAATCCCAGCTAGCCTCGCCCCATGGCTCGGAATGTCGCCAGATCCCTTCCCGCTTTGGCCGCGGCCGTGGGCGCCCTGCTCGTCGCCGGCTGCGGCGGCGAGGCGCCTCGGCTCGCGGTTTCCGAATCCGACCTCAAGGCCGAGGCGAAGATTCAGAACGACCTGGCGCTCGCCGCCACGCTCCACCAGCACGCGCGGCTGCTCGACGCCGCCTTTCCGCTCGCCGCCGGCTCGGCGGAACTGTGCGGCAAGGACGTGGCGCCGGGCTTCGGCCTCAACCTCGCGGACATTTCGAGCCTGCGCGAGGAGCTGCGCGAGCCGGCGCGGCGCCGCCTGAAGCTGGGCGATGCGCCGCAAATCCTCCACGTCGTGCCGGGCTCGCCCGCGGACAAGGCGGCGCTCAGGGAGGGCGAGCGGATCGTCGCGCTGGGCGGCCGAAAGATCGCGCCCGGCAAGGGTTCCGCCGACAAGGCGATGGACCTGTTGCACGAGGCGGGCAGCGGCCCGCTCGAATTCGAAGTGGCCGACGAGAACGGCCCATCGCGCACCGTGCGCGTGACGCCGGTCCCCATGTGCTCCTACGCGTTCTACATCGGCAAGTCCGATTCCGTGAACGCGTTCGCCGACGGAAAATCAGTCGTCGTCATGGCGGGCATGATGCGCTTCGCCGCAAGCGACGAGGAATTGGCCCTCGTGCTGTCCCACGAGATGGCGCACAATCTGATGCGCGATTCGCAAAGGATCCCGGCCGCGGCGATCCCGGGCGCGATCGTCGATTTCGTGGTCAGCGACCTGTTCGGCATCGACACCGGCGGCGTGTTCACCCGCGGCGGCGGGCGCAGCTACACCCAGGATTTCGAGGCCGAGGCCGACACCGTCGGGCTCTACATGATGGCGCGCGCGGGTTTCGACGTGGACGGCGCGCCCGCATTCTGGCGCCGAATCGCCGCCAACTACCCCGAATCGATCAAGGACAGCCTGTCGGCGCTTCATCCGCCCTCGCCATACCGCTCGGTCCTGCTCCGGAAGACGATCGCCGAGATCAAGAAGAAGCAGGCCAAGGGAGAGGCTCTTGTCCCCGATCCGCTGCGCAGCGAATCGGCGGCCCTTCGTTCGAACTAGTTATCCGGGGACGACCGCCCGCTCACCGCAGCCTCGGCGAAGGTCGCCATGCCGGCGTGGCAGGCCGCCGCCGCCTTGACGACGAGAACGGCGAGCGCCGCCCCGCTTCCCTCCCCCAGACGCATGCCGAGATCGAGGATCGGCGCCGCCCCCAGCCGCGCGACGAGGCGCCGGTGCCCGGGCTCGGCCGAGACATGGGCGACGCGGCAATGGTCGAGCGCGTGCGGCGCGGCGCCGAAAAGCGCGGCCGCGGCGGCGGTGCAGACGTAGCCGTCGAGCAGGACCGGGATGCGGCGAAACCGGGCGGCCAGAACCGCGCCCGCGATCGCCGCCAGCTCCCGCCCGCCCAGGCAGCGAAGCGCCTGCAAGGGATCGCGCGCCGTCTCGCGGTTGGCGGCGAGCGCTTGCGCGACGACTTCGGCCTTGTACGCGAGTGCCGCGCCCGCAACCCCGGTTCCCGGCCCGGTCCAATCCTCGGGCGCGCCGCCGAAAAGCGCATGGCACAGGGCGGCGGCGGCCGTGGTGTTGGCGATCCCCATCTCGCCGAGACAGAGAATGTCGCAGTCGCTCGTCACCGACTTCATTCCGACGGAGAACGCCTCCAGGAACTCGTCTTCGTCCATGGCCGGGCCGGCGGCGATGTCGCCGGTCGGCTTTTCCAGCGACAGCTCGAACACGCGAAGCTCGGCGCCGATCTGGCGCGCCAGCTGGTTGATGGCCGCGCCCCCGTCGCGGAAGTTCGCGACCATCTGCGCCGTCACCGCGGCCGGATAGGCGGAAACCCCGCGGCTCGCGACGCCATGGTTGGCGGCGAAGACGCAGACCAGGGGCTTTTCGACGCGCGGACCCGATCGGCCCTGCCAGGCGGCGAGCCAAGCGTTCAGCTCCTCGAGCCGGCCGAGCGCGCCTTCGGGCTTGGTCAGCTGCGATTCGCGCGCCCGGCAGGCGGCGCGCGCCGCCTCGTCGGCGGCCGGCATCCCGGCGAGCAGGCGGGTGATATCGGCGATGCTTGCAGCCGCGATCGGCGGCGGCGCCTCGCCGCGGGCGGGGTGGGTCGCTTCGGCCATGGGCTCCTGACCTGCAAAGCTGCGCCGGGTTTGGCGGCTGCGGTCAACTGTCCTATAACCCGCAGGACGACACCAGACAAACCCTCGGCAGCGAGAGGCCCCTTTGTCCGAGCAAGAGCCCGAAACCGACGCGCCCGCCTCCCGGGCGGCACACGACGCGCTGTCCAGCTGGTGGCGCGACGCCAAGGTGGCGGCGGCGTTCCTAACAAGGCTTCCCGTCTTCGGGCGCCCGTCCGCGGAGGAAGACGAGCTCGAGGAGACGGAAGAGGCCGAGGAAACGGCGCTTCCCGAGGAGGGGCTGAGCCTCGCCTGCCGGGCGTTCCCGCTGGTCGGGCTCGGAATCGGCATCGCCGGCGCGATCGTCCTCGTGGCCGCGAAATGGCTCGGGCTCGGGCCGCTCCTGGCCGGTGCGCTGGCCGTCGCCACGGTCATTGTCGTGACCGGCGCGCTCCACGAAGACGGGCTGGCGGACGCCGCCGACGGGTTCGGCGCCGGGCGCGACCGCGAGGCGCGGCTCGCCATCATGCACGACCGCCGCCTCGGGGCCTTCGCGGTTCTCGCCGTCGTGCTTTCGGTGTTGCTGCGGGTGGGCGCGCTCGCGGCCATTCCCGACACCTCGGCGGCGGCTTTCGCTCTCATCGCCGCCGCCTCGTTCTCGCGCGCGATCCTGCCCGCGGTGATGGCCGGGCTCGACCGCGCCCGCTCCCACGGGCTTGCGGTCGCCGCCGGCAAGCCGCCCCAGGACCGGGTCATCGCTTCGCTTCTTCTGGGCGCGGTCTTCGTCCTTCTGTTGCTCGGCCCGATAACCGGGTTCGCCGCGCTTCTCTGCGGCGCCGGCGCGGCGGTGGGATTGGCGGCGCTGGCGCAACGGGCCGTCGGCGGCTACACCGGCGACATCCTGGGCGCGATCCAGCAGGGAACCGAGATCGCCGTTTTGCTCGCCGCCGTCGCCGTATGACCACGACCCGCTGGTGGTGGATCCGCCACGCGCCCGTCAAGGACCACGGCGGAAGGCTTTACGGGCGGCGCGACGTCGCCGTTGATCTCTCCGACACCGCCGCCCTGCGCGCGCTCGCCGACCGCCTTCCCGAAGGCGCCGCATGGCTGGCGAGCCCGCTTTCGCGCGCGACCGAGACCGCCAAGGCGCTGGCGGCGCTGCGCGCGGGCGGGAATGAGACGCCGGCCACGGTTGCCGTCGAGCCCGGCATCATCGAGCAGGACTTCGGCGCGTGGCAGGGCAGGACCTACGCCGAGATCGCGGAGCTGCAGGGCGGCGAGATGCATGCGTTCTGGTTCGCCGCGGCGCATACGACACCCGAGGGGGGCGAGAGCTTCGCCGATACCATGGGCCGCGTGGGCCAAGCGATTGCGCGGCTCACCGAGGCGCATGCCGCCTCCGATATCGTCGCCGTGGCGCACGCCGGGGTGATCCGCGCCGCCGTCGCCTTCGCCCTCGATCTCGATGCCGAGGCGGCCCTTCGCTTTTCCGTCGACACGCTTTCGCTGACCCGGCTCGACCACATCGCCGCCGACGGGCGCACCTATTGGCGGGTGGTGGGCGTGAACCGGACCCTATGAGCGGTCGCGGCCGATGGCGCGCGGCGCGGCCTGTGTGCTAGGCTCGCGGCCGCATCGGGACAGGGAAGTCCGGTACGGCAGCGCGCGCCCATGACGCGCAACCGCCCGAGGCCGGCGCTGCCCCCGCAACTGTAAGGGCGAGACTTCCGGCATCCTGCCACTGGCCGATTTCGGCCGGGAAGGCGCCGGGAGACGAAGACCCCGAGCCAGGAGACCTCCCCGGTGCGGCGGTTCACTCATGTTCCTCGGGGAGGAGGACGGAGCCTTTGCTGCGCGACCCCACGTTTCCTGCCCTCTTGCCCACGGTCCCGGCCGCGCCTTTCGAGGGCGGGCTGCCCGCCGTTGCGCTCGTCCTCGGGGGCACGCGGGCGGGCAAGAGCCGGTTCGCGGAAAGCCTCGTCGAGCGCCAGGCGCCCGGGCTCTATCTCGCGACCGCGGAAAGCCGCGACGAGGAGATGGCGGCGCGCATCGCCCGGCACCGGTCGCGCCGGGGAGAGAGGTGGACGACGCTGGAGGAGCCGCTCGATCTCGTCGGCGCCCTGCGCGCCCACGCGAACCCGGCGCGGCCCGTGCTCGTCGATTGCCTGACGCTCTGGCTATCCAATCTCATGCACGACGGCCGCGACATCGCGGCCGAGACGTCGCGCCTCGCCGACGCCTTGCCGGTTTCCGGCCCCGTGGTGTTCGTCTCCAACGAGGTCGGCCTCGGCATCGTGCCCGAGGGCGCGTTGGCGCGCGACTTCCGCGACCATGCGGGGAGACTTCACCAGGCGGTCGCGGAACGGGCCGGCCTCGTCGTTTTCATGGCGGCGGGGCTTCCCCTCGTCCTCAAGCGCGAGGCGGCTTGCGGATGACGCTCACGAGAAAGATCCCGGCCACCGTCGTCACCGGCTTCCTCGGCGCCGGCAAGACGACCTTGATCCGGCATCTTCTTGCCCATGCCGCAGGCAAGAGGCTGGCGCTCGTCATCAACGAATTCGGGGAGATGGGGATCGACCGCGAGCTTCTGATGGGCTGCGGCGATGCGTCCTGCGCCGGGGAGAACATCGTGGAGCTGGCGAACGGCTGCATCTGCTGCACCGTCGCCGACGATTTCCTGCCCACGATGGAAAGCCTGCTGTCGCGCCCGCTCGCGCCCGACCACATCGTCATCGAGACCTCGGGCCTGGCGCTGCCCAAGCCGCTGATCAAGGCCTTCGCTTGGCCCGAGGTGGCGGATCGCGTGACGGTGGACGGGGTGGTGGCCGTCGTCGACGCGGCGGCGGTGGCCGACGACCGGTTCCACGACCCTTCGTTCTGGAGCCCGGGCGAGATCCCGCCGGAGCACGATCTGCCCCTGGCGGAGGTATTCGGCGACCAGCTCGCCTGCGCCGATCTCGTGATCCTGAACAAGGCCGATCTTCTCGACCCGGCGCGGCTCGAAGCCGCGCAAGCCTCGCTGCAGGCGTGCCTGCGGCCGGGCGCGAAGCTGGTCGCCACCCGCCACGGCGCCACCGACCCGGCGATCGTGCTGGGGCTTGACGCTTGCGCGGAGCAGGACATCGCGCGGCGCCGCTCCCACCACGACAATCTGGGCGAGCACGACCACGACGATTTCGAGAGCTTCGTGGTGGCCCTTCAGCCCGTCGCCGACCGGCGAGCGCTCGACCGTGCCGTCGCCGCCGCCGGCGCGGGGCGGGGCGTCCTGCGGATCAAGGGCTTCGCCGCGGTCGCGGGCAAGGACATGAGGCTGGCGGTGCAAGGCGTGGGCCCGCGGCTTTCGAGCTATTTCGACCGCCCCTGGAAACCGGGCGAGCCGCGCGAAGGGGCGCTCGTCGTGATCGGCGAGAAGGGATTCGACCGCGACCGTGCGGCGCGTCTCATCCAAGCCGCCGCGCGTGACATTGCCGACGCCGCAACGGGCGGGGTCTAGCGATGCATTTGCTTGCGGCCGAGCCCGGCGCGATAGAGGACGGCACCGAGGCCGTCGATCTCGGCCAGACGCCCGGCGACATCGCGGTGCTGACCGCCGCCGACACCGAGATCGCGCTCCTGGCGGCGGCGCAGGAAGCCCTGGCACGCGCGGGCCAGGACGTGCCGAGCCTTCGCCTCGCCAATGTGCTGCGGCTCGGCCATAACATGTCGGTCGACCTCTATCTCGATCGCGTCGTCGCCCCGCCCGATGGGCCGGGCGCCGGGCTGCTGGTCGCGCGGCTGCTGGGCGGGCGCGGCTATTGGACCTATGGCGTGGACGAGCTGGTGGCCGCGGCGCGGGAGCGCGGCATCCCACTGGCCCTTCTTCCCGGCGACGACCAGCCCGACGCGGAGCTCGCCTCGCTCTCGACCCTGCCTCCCGAATCGCTGCATCGGCTGTGGCAGTATCTCGTTCACGGCGGGACCGAGAACGCGGTCAACTTCCTGCGTTATGCGGCGGAGCTCGCGGGACGTCCGGGCGCGCTCTGGCACGAGCCCGCGCCCTTGCTGCGCGCGGGACTCTACTGGCCGGGCACGAGCCGCCCCGGCCTCGCCGATCTGCGCGCGGCCTGGGCGACGGATCTCGCGGGCGCGCCGCGTGCCGCCATTCTGTTCTACCGCGCGCTCCTCCAGGCCGCCGATCTGGCACCCGTCGACTCCCTGATCGCGGCGCTGGCCGCGCGCGGCCTCGCGCCCGTTCCCGTCTATGCCACCAGCCTCAAGGACCCGGTGGCCGCGGCAACCGTGGCGGAGCTCGTTCGCGAATCCGCGCCGGACGTGATCCTGGCGGCGACCGGATTCGCCTTCGCCGCGCCCGAGCGCGCGCCCGGCGCGCCCGCGCCCGAGACGCCGCTTTCGAGCGCCGACTGTCCGGTCATCCAGATCGTGTTGGCCGGCGAAAGCGAGGCCGCGTGGCGCGCGGGCACGCGCGGGCTTTCGGCGCGCGACATCGCCATGAACGTGGCGCTTCCCGAGGTCGACGGGCGGATCGTCTCGCGCGCGGTCTCCTTCAAGGAGCGCGCGCGCCGCGACGAGGCTTGCCAATGCGACATCGTGGCGCAACGCCCCGTTTCCGACCGCGTCGCCTTCGTCGCCGATCTCGCGGCAAATTGGGCGCGCTTGCGCGGCACGAAGGCCGAGGCGCGCCGCGTCGCGCTCGTGCTTTCCAACTACCCCAACCGCGACGGGCGGATCGGCAACGGCGTCGGCCTCGATACGCCGCGCTCCGCGGTCACGGTCCTGCGCGCGCTCGAGACGGCCGGCTTCGACGTGACGGACATCCCCGGCGACGGCGACGCCCTGATCGCCCGGCTTCGCGAGGGCCCCACCAACGACCGCCGCAAACCCAAGCGCCGTGCCGATGAGACTCTGCCCCTTGCCGATTACGAATCGTTTTTCGATTCCCTGCCCGGCGAGGTGAGAGAGGCCGTGACGACACGCTGGGGTTCGCCCGAATCCGATCCGTTCTTCGATCCGCAAACACGGGCCTTCGCCATACCGGCGTTCCGCTGCGCCAACGTCGCGGTCGGCCTTCAGCCCGCGCGCGGCTACAACATCGATCCCGTGCGCAGCTACCACGACCCGGCGCTCGTTCCCCCGCATGCCTATTTCGCCTTCTATGCCTGGCTGCGCGGCACGTTCGGCGCGCAGGCCGTCGTCCATCTCGGAAAGCACGGAACGCTCGAATGGCTGCCGGGCAAGTCGCTGGCGCTTTCCGCCTCCTGCTATCCGGAAGCGGTGCTCGGGCCGGTGCCGCATCTCTATCCTTTCATCGTCAACGACCCCGGCGAAGGCACGCAGGCGAAGCGCCGCGCCCAGGCCGTGATCGTCGATCACTTGACGCCGCCGCTGACGCGGGCCGAATCCTACGGGCCCTTGCGCGATCTCGAGCAGCTCGTGGACGAATATTACGAGGCGTCCGGGCTCGATCCGCGCCGCCTCAAGGTGCTCGGCCGGGCCATCCTCGATCTCGCCGAAGGCGCGGGCATCGCACCCGATTGCGGCGTGTCGCGCGACGACGACGAGGGAGCCGCGCTCAAGAAGCTCGACGCGTATCTCTGCGAGCTCAAGGAGATGCAGATCCGCGACGGGCTTCACGTCTTCGGCGAAAGCCCGGGCGATGCCCAACTGACCGATCTCCTCGTCGCTTTGGTGCGGGTGCCGCGCGGAAACGGAGAGGGCGGCGACGCCTCGCTCACGCGCGCGCTCGCCAAGGACCTCGGCCTCGATTTCGATCCGCTCGACTGCGACATGGGCGCGCCGTGGCGCGGGGACCGGCCCGAGGCGCTGGCCGGCGTGCTCGAATCGCCGTGGCGCACCGCCGGCGACGCGGTGGAGCGCCTTGAGCTTCTCGCGCGCGCGCTCGTCGCCGGGCAAAGACCCTGCGCCGCCGAATGGACGCGCACGGCGGCGGTGCTGGAAAGGATAGAAGGCACGATCCGCCCGCTGGTATCCGATTGCGGGCCCCGCGAGATCGAAGGTCTGACCCGGGGCCTGGCCGGGCGGTTCGTGGCCCCGGGACCGAGCGGAGCCCCGACGCGCGGGCGCGCGGACGTGCTTCCCACGGGCCGCAATTTCTATTCGGTGGACACACGCACGGTGCCGACGCCGGCGGCCTGGCACCTCGGCTGGCAATCGGCCGGCAAGCTGATCGCGCGCTACGCCCAGGAGCACGGCGAATATCCCAAACGCATGGCGCTTTCCGCCTGGGGCACCAGCAACATGCGCACCGGAGGCGACGACATCGCCCAAGGCCTTGCCCTCATGGGGGTGCGGCCGAGGTGGGATTCCGCCTCGCGGCGCGTCACCGGATTCGAGATCCTTCCCGTCTCGGTGCTCGACCGGCCGCGCGTGGACGTGACGCTCAGGGTTTCCGGGTTCTTCCGGGACGCCTTTCCGGGATTGATCGACTTGTTCGATTCCGCGGCCCGGGCGGTCGCCGGCCTGGACGAGGCCGAGCCGGACAATCCGCTCGCGGCCTGCGTGCGCGCGGAGACGAAAAGCCTGACGGAGAACGGGCTCGACGAGCGGGCGGCGCGAAGGCGCGCCGGCTTTCGCGTGTTCGGCTCGAAGCCGGGGGCCTACGGCGCGGGTCTCCAGGCACTCATCGACGAGCGGGGCTGGGAGAGCGACGCCGACCTTGCGCGGGCCTATGTCGCCTGGGGCGGCTATGCCTATGGCGCGGGGGCGCGGGGCGAGGCGGCGCACGAAACTTTCGAGCGGCGGCTCGGGCGCGTCCAGGCGGTCGTCCACAACCAGGACAACCGCGAGCACGACCTCCTCGATTCCGACGATTACTACCAGTTCGAGGGCGGGCTCGCCGCCGCGGTGCGCCACCAGTCGGGCGCCGCCCCGGCCGTCTATCACAACGACCATTCCCGTCCCGAATCCCCCAAGGTGCTGCGCCTCGAGGAGGAGATCGCGCGGGTCGTGCGCGCGCGCGTGGTCAATCCCAAATGGATCGCTGGCGTCATGCGCCACGGTTACAAGGGCGCCTTCGAGATGGCGGCGACCGTCGATTACCTGTTCGCCTTCGCCGCCACCGCGCGGGCGGTCCGGGACCATCACTTCGACGCCGTGTTCGACGCCTATATCGGCGACGACCGGGTCCGCGAATTCCTCGAATCGCACAACCCGGACGCCCTGCGGGAGATGAGCGAGCGGCTGCTCGAAGCGGAACGGCGCGGACTCTGGCGGCCGCGCCGCAACAGCGCCCACGAGCGCCTCGCCGGCCTCGCGCGAACGGAACAAAGGCAGGCATCATGAGCACGACCGACGAAGACGCCCGCAACCGCGAGCACCGCGAGAAGATGGCGCGCCGCAAGCAGGCGCGCGACAAGATCCTGGCGACCAAGACGGAAGAACGCGGCCTCGTGATCGTCCATACCGGCAAGGGCAAGGGCAAGACGACCGCGGCGATGGGCATGGCGCTGCGCTGCCTCGGCCACGGCTTCAAGGTGGGCATCGTCCAGTTCGTGAAGGGCGCGTGGAACACCGGCGAGCGCCGCGCACTGGAGCGCTTCGGCGATCAAGTCACCTTCAAGGCGATGGGCGAGGGATTCACATGGGAAACCCAGGACCGCGCGCGGGACATCGCCGCCGCCGAGGCCGCGCTCGAGGCGGCCGCGGCGATGGTCCACGATCCCTCCTACCGGATGGTGATTCTCGACGAACTCAACATCGTCCTGAGATATGATTACCTGCCCGTGGCGGCGGTCCTCGCGCTTCTCGACGGCAAGCCGGGCAGCACCCACGTCGTCATCACGGGACGCAACGCAAAAGAGGAAATCCTGGAGCGGGCGGACCTCGTCACGGAAATGACACTTGTGAAACATCCGTTCGCGGCCGGAGTGAAGGCGCAGCCCGGAATCGAATTCTAGAAGGGCCATCCCACGAAGGAGGATCATTTATGCATAAGACGTTCACGTTCGCGTCTGCGGCGCTCCTCGCCGTCGGCCTGTTCCTGGCGACGGTGCGGCCAGCGGCGGCGCTCAGTGACGAGCAGGAACTGGTGGACAAGGCGCGCATCACCGCGACCAAACTTCTGAGCGATCCCGATTTCGGCTCGCTTCCCGGCAAGCTCAAGGACGCGAAGGCCGTCATCATCTTTCCCTCGCTCATCAAGGGCGCGTTCTTCTTCGGCGCCCAGGGCGGGACCGGCGTGCTGCTCGCCAAATCGCCGCAAGGGACCTGGAGCTATCCCGCGTTCTACACGCTGGGCGGCGGCAGCTTCGGCCTGCAGATCGGCGCCAAGGCGGCCGAGGTCATCCTCCTCATCATGAACGACGGCGCGCTCAACGCGATCCTGAACAACCAGGTGAAGCTGGGCGCCGACGTGAGCTTCGCCATGGGCGAGATCGGCGCGGGGATCGAGGGCTCCACGACGACGAGCATGGGCGCCGACATCATCGCCTTCGGCAGCGCCGCGGGGCTGTTCGCAGGCGTCGCGCTCGAGGGGTCGGTCATCAATACCCGCGCCTCCATGGACGAGGCCTATTACGGCAAGGGCGCGAACGCCCGCGCGATCGTGGTGGACCAGAAGTATTCGAACGGCGCGGCCGAGCCGCTGCGCCAGGTTCTGGCCGCCTATTAGGAGGGACGAGACCGGCATGAAGGGAAAACGCCCCGCGGCCCTGATGCTCCAGGGCACCGGATCGGAGGTGGGCAAGTCGCTGCTCGTGGCGGGGCTCGCCCGCGCCTTCGTGCGCCGGGGCGTGCGGGTGCGCCCGTTCAAGCCGCAGAACATGTCGAACAACGCGGCCGTCGCGGGCGACGGCGAGATCGGCCGCGCCCAGGCGCTACAGGCCCGCGCCTGCCGTGTCGCGCCGTCGGTCCACATGAACCCGGTCCTCCTCAAGCCGCAATCCGAAACCGGCGCGCAGGTCGTGGTGCAGGGAACCGCGATCGGAAACGCCACCGCCAAGGGCTATCGCGCGCTCAAGCCGCAATTGATGCCGAAGGTCCTGGAGAGCTTCGCCAGGCTCGGCGAGGAGGCGGATCTGGTGCTGGTCGAGGGCGCGGGCAGCGCCGCCGAGATCAATCTGCGCGATTCCGACATCGCCAACATGGGATTCGCCTGCGCCGCTGGCGTTCCCGTGGTGCTGGTGGGCGACATCGAGCGCGGCGGCGTGATCGCGAGCCTCGTCGGCACCCACGCCTTGCTGGGAGACGAGGAGCGCGCGCGGCTTCGCGGCTTCGTCGTCAACAAGTTCCGCGGCGACGTCGCGCTGTTCTCTCCCGCTCTGTCGGAGATCTGGGAGCGCACCGGGCTCGCCTGCCTCGGAATCGTCCCGTTCTTCGCTGAGGCGCGCCGCCTTCCCGCCGAGGACGGGGTCGTCCTCGATTCCGCGCCCTGGCGCCTCACGCGCGAGGACGCGGCCGCGGAGCCCATCCGCATCGCCGTGCCGCGCCTGCCGCGCATCGCCAATTTCGACGATCTCGACCCGCTCGCGGCCGAGGCGGACGTCGTGATCGACCAGGTCGAGGCGGGCCGCGCGTTGCCGCTCGACGCCGACGCGGTGATCCTGCCGGGCTCGAAGGCGGTGATCTCGGACCTCGACGCGCTGCGCGCCCGGGGCTGGGACATCGACATCGCGGCGCTCGCGCGCCGGGGCGCCTTCGTGCTCGGGCTTTGCGGCGGCTATCAGATGCTGGGAAATGTGATTCGCGATCCCGGCGGAGTCGAGGGCGCGGCCACGGAAGCGCGCGGCCTCGGCCTTCTCGATATCGAGACGACGCTCGGGCCCCGCAAGCGGCTGCGGGAGGTCGCGGGCACCGACTGCGAGAGTGGCGTTGCCGTTTCCGGCTACGAGATGCACATGGGCGAGACGGCCGGCCCCGACTGCGGGCGGCCCCTGTTCCGTCTCGTGGACGGGGAAGAAACGCGCACGGACGGCGCGCGCTCCACCAGCGGGCGCGTGTGCGGCACCTATCTTCACGGCTTGTTCGCGGGCGATTCCTATCGCCGCCGTTTCCTCTCCCTTCTCTCGGGCAAGGCGCGGCGCCCCGGCCCCGGCTACGAGGCGCAGATCGAGCAGGTCCTGGACGGGCTCGCCGACCACGTCGAGGCCCATCTCGATCTCGACCGCCTGTGGGAGATCGCCGATGCGCGCTGACCGGCCTTCACAGAACCAGGCGCAGCCCGCCCAGGCCCGTCACCGCCGCGAGATCGACGCCGCAGGCCACGACGTAAAGGAACAGCGTGCGCCGGATGTCGGCCTCGGTCGCGCGCGCCCGTCCCGATCCGATCCAGGGATCGTTGGCGACCACCTCGCCGTAGCGCCGGGGCCCGGCGAGCGCGAGGCCGAGCGCGCCGGCGGTCGCCGCCTCGGGCCAGCCGGCGTTGAGAGAGGAATGCTTGCCCGCGTCCTTGAACATGGTACCGACGGCGCGGAAGGGATTGGCGGTGGGCGTGAAGATCGCCGCGAGCGCGAGCATGAGCGCCGCCAGCCGCGCCGGGATCAGGTTCATCAGGTCGTCGAGGCGCGCCGCCACCATGCCGAAGGCGCGGTAGCGCTTCGAGCGGTGGCCGATCATGCTGTCCAGCGTGTTGACGGTCTTGTAGACGAACAGCCCCGGCAGCCCGAGAGCCGCGTACCAGAAGACGGGCCCCACCACGCCGTCGGAAAAATTCTCGGCGCAGGATTCGATGGCGGCCCGCGCCACCCCGTGCTCGTCGAGATGCTCGAGATCCCTTCCCACGATGTGGCGCACTTCCGCCTTTCCCTCTTCCAGCCCCTCCTCGCGCAGCGCCACGGCGACGGCATAGACGTGGTCGAACAGGCTGCGTTGGGCGAGCAGCACGACCACGCAGAAGAGCTCGACCGTCCAGCCCCAGCGATGGCCGCGGGCGAATTCCGCGATCACGTAGCCGGCGGCGGCGGCGAGCAGGACCAAGGCAAGGACGAGGAAGGCGCCGCGGCGCATCCGGGTGGCCTCGCTGCGCCATTCGCGGTTGAGCCGGCGCTCCAGCGCCTCGACGAGGCGACCCAGGAGGCGCACCGGATGGGGAACGATCGTGAACAGGAACGGGAGGTCGCCCACCGCCCAGTCGGCCGCGAGCGCGACCGCGAGCAGGAACAGGGTCTCCGGCTCGGCGAGCCCGCCTGGATAGGACACGACCATGGTGTCGCGAGCATGGTTGGGCACAACACAGAGGTCAACCGCCAAGCGGCGGCCCTAGCAACGAGATAGGACGGGAACGGGCATGGAAAAGAGCGGCGTGATGATTTGCGGCCACGGCAGCCGCGACCCCGAGGCCGTCGCCGAATTCGACGCGATGGCCCGCGCCGTGGCGCGCCGCCTGCCGGATCGCGACGTCGCGTCGGGCTATCTCGAATTCGCGCGCCCGACCATCCGCGAAGGGCTGGACGCGCTCGCCGCGCGCCGCGCGCGGCGGATTCTGGCGCTCCCCGCCATGCTGTTCGCGGCCGGCCACGTCAAGAACGACATCCCCTGGGAACTCAACACCTTCGCCGCCGAGAACCCGGGGATCGAGGTCGACTGCGGCCGCGACCTGGCGATCGACGCGCGGCTGCTCGCCGCCGCCCGGGGCCGGATCGAGGAAGCGGAGGCGCGCGCCGCCGCACCCGTGGCGCGCGAAGAGACGCTGCTGCTCGTGGTGGGGCGCGGCACCAACGACCCCGACGCCAACTCCAACATCTCCAAGATCGCGCGCATGCTGTGGGAGGGCATGGGCTTCGGCTGGGCCGAGACCGCCTACAGCGGCGTCGCCCATCCGCGGGTGGAGGCCGGGCTGGAGCGCGCCTTGGGACTGGGCTTTGCGCGCATCATCGTCTTCCCCTATTTCCTGTTCACCGGCGTGCTGGTGAAGCGCATCTACGCCGAGACCGACGCCGTCGCCGCGCGCCATCCCGAGGTCTCGTTCCTCAAGGCGCAGTATCTGAGCGACCATCCCCTTTTGATCGAAACCTTCGCCGCGCGCCTGGACGAGATCGAGAAGGGCGAGAACGTCATGAACTGCCGCCTGTGCAAATACCGCGAGCAGGTCATCGGCTTCGAGGGCGAGCAGGGCAGGCCCCAGGCCGGCCACCACCATCACGTGCGCGGCATTGGCGTCGGGCTTTCCCACGGCCACGATCACGACCATGACCACGATCACGCCCACGGTCACGAGCATCACGACGTTCACGGCGCCGGCGGGAAGCTGCGCGCCGGCGCCAAGGACTAGGGCCGGCCGGGATGGCGGGCGATGGCCGATTACCTGCACGATCCTTCCGAAATCTACCGCCAGTCGCTCGCGGCGATCCGCCGCGAAACCGACCTCTCGCGCCTGCCCGAGGACATCGCCGAGGTGGCGCTGCGCCTCGTCCACGCCTGTGCGCAACCTGAGATCGTCGCCGACCTCGTCTGGTCGGACGGCGCGGCCCGGATCGGGCGCCGCGCGCTTCAGGCCGGTGCCGCGATCCTGGCCGACGGCGAGATGACGGCAAACGGGATCATCCGCGGCCGCCTGCCGCGCAACAACGAGGTGATCTGCACCGTGAACGAGCCGCGCGCGGCCGCAATCGCCGGGGCCGGCGGCACCACGCGCGCCGCGGCGGCGGTCGAGCTCTGGCGCGGGCGGATCGCGGGAAGCGTGGTCGCCATCGGCACCGCGCCCACGGCCCTGTTCCGGCTTCTGGAGATCCTGGGCGAGACGTCCGAGCGGCCGGCGCTCGTCCTCGGCTTCCCGGTCGGCTTCATCGGCGCCGCGGAATCCAAGGAGGCGCTCGGCCGCAATCCCTTCTCCGTTCCCTTCATCGCGCTGAAGGGCCGCAAGGGCGGAAGCGCGCTCGCCGCGGCGGCGGTGAATGCGCTCGCCGCCCCGTTCGCGGCGGAGGTCTCGCCGTGACCGTCTGGCTCTCGGTGCTGGGCCTCGGCGAGGAGGGAACGGACGCGCTGGCCCCCGCGGCCCGCGCCATCCTCCAGAACGCGGAAGTGCTGGTCGGCGGCGAGCGCCATCTCGCCATGGTGAACAACGGCGAGGCCGAGCGCATCGCCTGGGCGTCGCCCCTCTCGCGGACGTTGGACGACATCGCGGCGCGGCGCGGCAAGCGCGTCGCCGTGCTCGCGAGCGGCGATCCCATGTTCTACGGCATCGGCGCCACCCTCGCCCGCCGGTTCCCGCGCGAGGAAATGACCGTGGTTCCGGCGGTGGGCGCGCTGGCTCATGCGTGCGCCCGGCTCGGCTGGCCCGAGACCGAGGTCGAGGCGGTGACGCTCCACGGCCGCCCGCTCGAGCTTCTCAACGCCCACATGCTCCCCAACGCCCGCCTCGTGATCCTTTCCGAATGCGGGGCGACCCCGGCCAAGGTCGCGGCCACGTTGACCGGCCGCGGATTCGGCGACAGCCGCATGATCGTCTTCGAGCATCTGGGCGGGGCGAACGAGCGGCGCGTCGATTCGACCGCGGCCGCGTTCTCGGAGGCGCGCGTGGCGGACCTCAACACTATCGCCGTCGAATGCCGGGCGGCACCCGGCGCCGTCATCCGTCCGCGCGTACCGGGACTGCCCGATTCCGCTTTCGAGAACGACGGCCAGCTCACCAAGCGCGAGGTGCGCGCGGCCACGATCGCGGCGCTGGCCCCGACGCCGGGCGCGCTTCTGTGGGACGTGGGCGCAGGGTCGGGCGCGATCGCCATCGAATGGCTGCGCGCCGAGCGCACGGCACAGGCCATCGCCGTCGAGCGCGACCCGGCCCGCGCCGCCCGCATCGCCCGCAACGCGCTCGGCCTCGGCGTGCCGCGTCTCGAGATCGTGACCGGAACGGCGCCCCAGGCGCTGGCAGGCCTTGCCGAGCCCGACGCCGTGTTCGTCGGCGGCGCGGTCCGGAACGACGACTTGCTCGAAACGTGCTTCGCCGCGCTTCGCCCCGGCGGGCGATTCGTGGCGAACGCCGTCACGCTCGAGGGCGAGGCGGCGCTCGCCGATTTCCACACGCGCCACGGCGGCGGCATGACGCGCATCTCCGTCTCGCGGCTCGAGCCCGTGGGTCCCGCCCATGGCTGGCGGGCGCTGCGCACGGTCACGCAGCTGGCGCTCGTCAAGGAAGGCGCGCCATGACCGGCACGCTTTACGGCGTCGGCGTCGGCCCCGGCGACCCGGAGCTCCTGACGCTGAAGGCGGTGCGGGTGCTGCGCGAGGCGCCGGTCGTCGCCTACCCCGCGCCGCTCGAAGGCGACAGCATGGCGCGCGCCATCGCCGCGGCCCACATCCTCAAATCCAAGACCGAGGTCGCGATCCGTCTTCCCTTCACGCCGGGGCGCGCCGACACGGAACAACGTTACGACCGGGCCGCCGAGGAGCTTTCGGGGCACCTGGCGGCGGGACGCGACGTGGCGCTGCTGTGCCTCGGCGATCCGCTGCTCTATGGAACCTTCGCCCATGTCATGGCGCGGCTCGCCGGGCGCTTCGAGATTTCGGTCGTGCCCGGCGTGACCTCGCTTTCGGCGGCGAGCGCGGCGGCCGCGCTGCCGCTCGCGGCCGGGGAGGAATCGGTCGCCGTCGTTCCCGCGACCCTGGACGAGGAGTCGATGGCGGCGCGAATCTCGGCGGCCGACTGCGTCGCCGTCGTCAAACTCGGCCGCCACCTCGCGAAGCTGCGCCGCGTCCTCGACCGCCTCGGTCTGGCCGGGCGCGCCCAATACGTCGAATTCGCCGCGACCGGGGCCGAGCGCGTGCGCCCGCTCGCCGAGGTTTCGGAAGCCGATTCCGCCTATTTCGCGGTCGTCGTCTTGCGCAAGCGGGATTTTCCATGACGGCCAAGCGCAGAGACGGCGGCAGGAAAGCGCGCGAGAGCGCCGCGATCGTGGCGCTGACGGCAGGCGGGATCGACACGGCCGCGCGCATCCAGCGCGCGCTGCCCGGCTCGCGGATCCACGCGCTCGTCCCCCGGCTTGCGGGCGCGGCGGCGGACGAGCATTTTTCCGACACCGCGGCGCATTTGCGCGCGCTCTTCGCCCAAGGCGTTCCCGTCGTCGCGGTGTGCGCCGCCGGCATCGCGATCCGCGCCTTGGCGCCCGTTCTCGCGGACAAGTCGCGCGAGCCTCCGGTCGTGGCCGTGGCCGAGGACGGCTCCTGCGCCGTGCCGCTTCTGGGTGGCCACAAGGGCGCCAACCTGCTGGCGCGCCGAATCGCAGAGTCACTCGGGGGGAGCGCCGCGGTCACGACCGCGGGCGACGTGCGGCTGGGGCTTGCCCTCGACGAGCCGCCCGAAGGCTGGCGCCTCGCCAACCCCGAGGCGGTGAAGGAGACGGCCGCGGCGCTGCTGGCCGGCGCGCCGGTCGCGCTGCGGTTCGACTGCGGCGACGGCGGCTGGCTCTCGCGATCCGGGATCGGTTTTGCGACGTGCGGCACGCGCGCGATCCGGGTGACGGAACGCGCCGTCGCCCCGTCCGGAAACGAATTGCTGTTCCATCCGCCGGTGCTGGCGGTCGGGATCGGCTGCGAGCGCGGCGCCGACCCCGCCCAAGCCGTCGCGCTCGCGCAATCCACGCTTCGCGCCGCCGGGCTGAGCCCGCTTGCGGTCGCCTGCGTCGCCTCCCTCGACATCAAGATGGACGAGCCCGCGGTTCACGCGGTCGCGGGCGACTTGGGCGTCCCCGCGCGGTTCTTCGAGGCCTCGGCCCTCGAATCCGAGACGCCGCGCCTTGTCCATCCGTCGGACCTCGTGTTCCGCGAAACCGGATGCCACGGCGTGGCCGAGGCGGCGGCGCTCGCGGCGGCGGGCCCGGATTCGGCGCTTCTCGTTCCCAAGACCAAAGGGGCGCGCGTCACGTGCGCGGTCGCGCGTGCGCCCGCCCCCATCACGGCGGCGGCGGGCATGCCGCGCGGCGCGCTGACGGTGATCGGAATCGGCCCGGGCGGCGCCGAAACGCTCTCGCCCGAGGCCCGGGCCGCCATCGAGGACGCCACCGACCTCGTCGGCTATTCGCTTTATCTCGATCTTTTGGGCGACGGGGCGCAGGCGACCCGCCACGGCTACGCGCTGGGCGAAGAGGAATCGCGCTGCCGCGCCGCGCTCGACCTCGCCGCCCGAGGCGCGCGCGTCGCGCTGGTTTCCTCGGGCGATGCGGGAATTTACGGCCTCGCCTCGCTGGTCCTCGAGCTGATCGAGCGCGAGGACAACATGCCCTGGCGGCGCATCGCGCTTTGCGTCCTTCCCGGAATCTCCGCGATGCAGGCGGCCGCGGCGCGCATCGGCGCGCCTTTGGGCCACGACTTCTGCGCCGTATCGCTCTCCGATCTTCTCACACCCTGGGGCGAGATCGAACGGCGGATCGAGGCGGCGGCCGAGGGCGATTTCGTGGTCGCGCTCTACAACCCGGCCTCGCGGCGGCGCCGCGAGCAGATCGGGCGCGCCCGCGACATCCTTCTGCGCCACCGCGCGCCCGAAACCCCCGCCGTGCTCGCGCGCAACCTGGGGCGCGCCGGCGAAAGCGTGACCGTCGTGCCGCTTTCGGATCTTTCCGCCGGCGACGTGGACATGCTCACCGTCGTCCTGGTCGGCAATTCGCAGACCCGGACGACGAGCCAGGGCGGGAAGCTCTGGGTCTATACGCCGCGCGGCTACCGCGTGGGCGCGGATGCGGCCCGGGCGCGCCGGTCCCGGCGATGACGGTGCATTTCATCGGCGCCGGGCCGGGCGCGCCCGACCTGATCACGGTGCGCGGGCTTGCCCTCATAAAGGCCTGCCCCGTCGTTCTGTACGCCGGCTCCCTGGTGCCGCGCGAGGTCGTGGCGCAGGCGCCGAAGAAGGCGCGCGTGGTGGATACCGCCTCGCTCACGCTGGACGAGATTTTGGAGGAAATGGCCGCCGCCCACCAACGGGGACTCGACGTCGCCCGGGTCCATTCCGGCGATCCCTCGATCTACGGCGCCATCGCGGAGCAGATGCGGCGCCTCGATGCGCTGGGGATTCCTTACGACATTACGCCGGGCGTTCCCTCTTTCGCCGCCGCCGCCGCCGCGCTCGGGCTCGAGCTGACGCTCCCCGAAGTGACCCAGACCGTGATCCTGACGCGCACCGGCGTGCGCGCCTCGCCGATGCCGAAGGGCGAGGACCTGGCGACGCTCGGGAAAAGCGGCGCCACCCTCGTCCTTCATCTTTCCATCAACAATCTGGCGCGGGTGGTGCGCGAGCTGACGCCGCTTTACGGCGCCCAATGCCCGGTCGCGGTCGCCTGGCGGGTGAGCTGGCCGGATCAGAGAGTGTTGCGCGGAACGCTGGCCACCATCCGCGACCAGGTCAAGCGCGCCGGGCTCACCCGGACGGCGCTCGTCATCGTCGGGCGCGCGCTGGCGGCGGAATCGTTTCCCGACAGCCGTCTCTATTCGGGCGACCACGCGCATGTGCTGCGCCCGCGGCGGCGCTGAAGCCGCGCGGCCCGGCAGGCGCTATCGGGCGCTGGCCTGTGTCAGAATCCTGATGACGGAGTCGTTGCGCGAGACCTTCGCCCAATTGAGGGCGGTCCGCCCGGTGTAATCGGCCTTGTTGACGTCGGCGCGCTTGGAAATCAGCAACTGCACCATCTCCCGGTGCCCCTGCTGGGCCGCCTTCATGAGCGCCGTCTGGCCCTGCTTGTTCTGCGCGTCCACGGGACAACCGGCGGCGATCAAGGCCACCGCGGCCTCGACGTGCCCCTGCTCGGCCGCCCAGATCAGAGGGGTGTTGCCGATATCGTCGCGCATATCGGGACGCGCTCCCGATTGCAGCAGCAGGTTGACGAGATCCGTGTTCCCCGAGACCACGGCATAGACGAGCGCCGTCTTTCCCGCGTCGTCCACCGCGTTGGGGTTGGCGCCTTTGGAAAGCTCCTCGCGGACGCCGTCGACGTCGTTTTCCCGTACCGCGCTGAAGAACGAGAGGATGGGCGCGACGTCGCTTCGGATGCGGGCGGCGGCGGCGGGTGCACCCATCCCTGCGATCGCAAATACGACCGCCGCCGCGAAGTTCAGGAAGTGGAATGCCCGAAGGCTCATCGCCATCATTACGTGGGCACGGCGGACGCGCCGTCAAGGGCGGCCAAGGCCCGGTCGAGCCAGGCCAGCGCTTTCTCCGGGCTTTCCGCCGTTTCTCCCGGCTCCTGCCGGGGGCGGCGCAGCAGGACCACGGGAATCCCGAGCTCCCGCGCCGCCACCAGCTTGGCCTCGGTCGCCGCACCGCCGCTCGCCTTGGCGACCAGGACCTCGATGCCGTGGCGCGCCATCAGATTGCGCTCGTTCTCCCGCGAAAACGGGCCGCGCGCGACGACGAGATCGAAGTCGCGGCCCGGCTCGCCGAGCGCAAGCGTCTCTTTCGGCGCCTCGACGAGACGCACCAGGAACCGGCATCCGGTCACGCGGGCAAAGGGCGCGAGATCGCGCCGCCCGATGGTGAGGAACGCGCGCCGTCCCAGCGACGGCAACAGCTTCGCGGCGGATTCGGCGTCGGCGGCCTCGATCCACCGGTCGCCGGGCCCCGCGTGCCACGCCGGCCTGGCGAGAACAAGGCGCCGGACCCCCGCCTGCACGCAGGCTGCGCGCGCGGCGGCCGAGATCCGCGCCGCGAAAGGATGGGTCGCGTCGATCACCAGATCGATTCGCTCATCGCGCAGATACGCCGCGAGCGCATCCGCGCCGCCGAAGCCGCCGATCCGCAATTCTCCCGCGACCGCGGCGGGGGTTCGCGTGCGCCCGGCGAGCGACGTCGTCACGCGCAGCCGCGCGCCGAATCTTTCGCCCGCGGCCCGGGCCAGCGCCGCCGCCTCTCCGGTGCCGCCCAGAATCAAGAGCCGTCGGCGGGGGCGTGCATCGCCGGAGCGCGTCGCGCTCATGGGCCGGTCCTTGCGATGGCGCGGCCGTCGCGGTCGCACACGAGCACATCGATATCGACGCCGCCGCCCACGACCGCGAGCGCCACCTCGCGGGCGCGGCGCGCGACGAGCGCGGCGAGATCGACGCCGTGGGCCTGCGCGAGGCCGAGAATCTCGCCGGCCGAGCCGGCGCTCCGGGCGGAGGCGGCGATGTCGCGCGCGCCCAAATCCTCCAGCATGCGGGCGAGGAATCCCGAATCCACGCGCGACTTGCCGGAGTGAAGATCGAGATGGCCGGCGGCAAGCTTCGACATCTTGGCGAAGCCGCCCGCCAGCGTCACGCGCGGCACGGCGTGGCCGCGCAGGTATTTGAGCGTCCCGCCGACGAAATCGCCCATGTCGATCAACGCCACCTCGGGAAGAGCGTAGAGCTTCTGCGCCGCGCGCTCCGAGGTGCGGCCGGTGGAGGCGGCGATGTGAGGGAGTCCGGCGGCGCGGGCCACGTCGATGCCGCGGTGGATCGAATGGATCCAGGAGGAGCAGGAGTACGGAATGACGATCCCGGTCGTCCCCAGAATCGAAAGCCCGCCGACGATGCCGAGCCGCCGGTTCAGCGTCTTCTCCGCGAGCGCCAGGCCCCCCGGCACGCTCACCGTGATCTCGAAGTCGGGAGCGGCCGCGGGCTTCCCCGCCTCCTTCCCTCGGGCTTCGAGCGCCTCCGAGACCGTCTGCGCCATCATCTTTCTCGGCACCGGATTGATCGCCGGCTCGCCCACGGGAAGCGGCAGACCGGCGCGCGTGATGGTCCCGACACCTTCGCCGGCGCGGAACGCGATCCCGCTTCCCTTCGCGCCCGGCGCCACCGAGGCGAGGATGAGAGCGCCGTGGGTCACGTCCGGGTCGTCGCCGGCGTCCTTGACCACCCCGGCGGTCGCCCGCCCGTCCACGAGCTCGGCGCAGGCCAAGGGAAAGGACGGCGTCTCGCCCCGGGGGAGCGTGACGGTCACGGGATCGGGGAAGCGCCCCGTGAGCAGGGCCTCGACGGCGGCGCGCACGGCCGCCGTGGCGCACGCCCCCGTCGTGAAGCCCCTGCGAAGCGCGGTTTTTCTCGGCCCGGCCATGATTGAGAATATTCTACAAGCCCGGCCCAACGGTCCGCTATGAAAGGGTCTGTTCCGCTAACGGTTGCCGATGATGGACGATTTCGACTTGCCCGCGTTCGAGCCGGGCTGGGTATGGCTGGTGGGGGCGGGCCCCGGGGATCCCGGACTCCTCACGCTTTATGCCCTCCACGCCCTGCGCCACGCCGATGTCGTGGTCTACGACGCCCTGGTGGACCGGCGCTGCCTCGCCCAGGCCGGGCCCAGCGCGCGCCTCGAATTCGCCGGGAAAAGGGGCGGCCGGCCCTCGCCGACCCAGCCCGACATCTCGCGCCGCCTGATCGAGCTCGCGCGCGCCGGCAACCGCGTGCTGCGGCTCAAGGGCGGCGATCCCTTCGTTTTCGGGCGCGGCGGCGAGGAAGCGCTCGCTTTGGTCGAGGCGGGCGTGAAGTTCCGGCTGGTTCCCGGCATCACGGCGGGCGTTGCCGGCCTCGCCTACGCCGGGATTCCCGCGACGCACCGCGAGTCGAACGCGGCGGTCGCCTTCGTCACCGGCCACACGGCGGGCGGCGACGTGCCCGACGACCTGGATTGGCAGGGGCTCGCCAAGGGCGTTCCCGTCATCGTTTTCTACATGGCGCTCGGCCATATGCGCGAGATCGCCGGGCGGCTGATGACCGCGGGGCGCGACGGCGGCGAGCCGGTCGCCGTCATCTCGAAGGCGACGACGGCCGAGCAAAGGGTTCTGGTTTCCACCCTGGCCGTCTGCGCCGCCGACGTCGCCGAAGCGCAGATCGAGCCGCCGGCCCTGATGGTGGTGGGTGAGGTTGTGCGGCTCCGCGCCAGCCTCGACTGGTTCACGCCGCTTCAGGCGGGGATGAAGGGGCCGAAGTCCGAAGGTGCCTAGACGTACTAGACGTAAAAGTAATGTTCCCGCGACGCCCGCGCGCTTGAGGCCCGGCCACCGCTCCGTTACTGTTCCAGGCACGAGAACGCGCGAGGCCCCGCACCTCGGGATCAAGCGTCGCCACGTCGGGAAAGGCCGCAACCCCTTGTTTCGAAACGCCCTTAGCCGAGAGATCACCGCCGTCCTCGTCTTCAAGGCGCTGGCGCTGACGGCGCTCTATTTCGCCTTCTTCGCCGGCCCCGCGCCGCACGACGGCGCCGCGATCTTCCGCGCACCGGCTGCGCACGGTGCCGGGCCGGCCGGGGCCTCCGCGCCATGACCGATCTCAGCGTCGTCGATCTTTCGCGGCTCCAGTTCGCCCTCACCGCGCTCTATCACTTCCTGTTCGTGCCGCTCACGCTCGGGCTCTCCATGCTGCTCGCGATCATGGAGAGCGTCTACGTCATGACCGGGCGCGAGATCTGGAAGACCATGACGAAGTTCTGGGGGATCCTGTTCGGCATCAACTTCGCCATGGGGGTGGCGACCGGCATCACCATGGAATTCCAGTTCGGCACGAACTGGGCTTATTACTCGCAATTCGTCGGCGACATCTTCGGCTCGCTGCTGGCGATCGAGGGCCTGATGGCCTTCTTCCTGGAAGCGACCTTCATCGGCCTGTTCTTCTTCGGCTGGAACAAGATGAGCCGCGTCGGGCACATGACCGTCACCTGGATGGTGGCGCTCGGCTCCAACTTCTCGGCGCTGTGGATCCTGATCGCGAACGCGTGGATGCAGAATCCGGTCGGCGCCACGTTCAATCTCGACACCATGCGGATGGAGCTGACGTCGTTCTGGGACGTCTTCTTCAACCCCGTCGCGCAATCCAAATTCGTGCACACGGTGAGTGCGGGCTACGTCACCGGCGCGATCTTCGTGCTCGCGGTCAGCAGCTATTACCTGCTGCGCGGCCGGAATCTCGAATTCGCGCGCCGCTCCTTCACGGTGGCAGCGAGCTTCGGCCTGGCCTCGGCGCTGTCCGTGGTCGTGCTCGGCGACCAGAGCGGCTACACCGCGACCGAGCACCAGAAGATGAAGCTCGCGGCGATCGAGGCGATGTGGCAGACGGAGTCTCCGCCCGCCGATTTCACCGCCGTCGGAATCCCCGACCGCCAGGATCGCGAGACGCATTACGCGGTGAAGATTCCGTGGCTTCTCGGGATCATCGCGACCCGCTCGCTGGACACGCCGGTTCCCGGCATCAACGACCTGGTGGCGCGCGCGAAGGAGCGCATCAAGAGCGGGATGGTAGCGGCGGCGGCGCTCGACCGGCTGCACGCCAACCGCGACGACGCCGCCGCGCACTCCGATTTCGAGGCCCATGTCCACGATCTCGGCTATGCGCTCCTGCTCAAGCGCTACACGCCCGACGTCGCCAACGCGACCGAGGCGCAGATCGACAAGGCCGCGAACGACGCCGTGCCCGATGTCGCCGTGCTGTTCTGGGCCTTCCGGATCATGGCGGGGCTCGGATTCTTCTTCATCGGGCTGTTCGCGGCGGCGTTCTATAGCGCCTCGCGGCGGCACTTCCACAGACCGTGGCTTCTCAGGGTCGCGCTCTACAGCCTTCCCCTGCCCTGGATCGCGGCGGAGCTGGGATGGATCGTCGCCGAATACGGCCGCCAGCCCTGGACCATCGAAGGCGTCCTGCCCACCTTCCTCTCGGCCTCCAGCATCACGACCGCCCAGGTGACGTTCTCGCTCGCCGGCTTCGTGCTGTTCTATTCGGCGCTGGCCGTGGTCGACGGGTTTCTGCTGGCCAAATACATCCGCCTCGGCCCCGAGGGCGTGTTCCCGCCCAAGCCGCCCGCGCCAAAGCCGGGCCAGCCGGGACCGGCCCGGCCGGGCGGCGTGCCGATCGGCGCCATCCAGCCCGCACGCGCCCAGGTCCGCCCGCCGCCCAAGCCCGGGGGCGCATGATGGAAAAGCTCGTCTTCCTCGACTACGAGACGCTGCGCTTCGCCTGGTGGGTGCTGCTGGGGCTTCTGCTCATCGGCTTTGCGATCATGGACGGATTCGATCTCGGCGTCGCCGCGGTGCTGCCGCTGGTCGCGCGCCGCGACATCGAGCGCCGGGTGGTGCTGGAGACGATCGAGCCGGTCTGGGAGGGAAACCAGGTGTGGCTGATCCTTGGCGCGGGCGCCGTGTTCGCCGCCTGGCCGGCGCTCTATGCGGTCGCCTTCTCGGGATTCTACGTCGCGATGTTCCTGGCGCTCGTCGCCCTGATCCTGCGCCCGGTCGGCTTCGGCTTCCGCAACAAGATCGAAAATCCGCTCTGGCGCGGGGTCTGGGATTGGGCCCTGGTCGTCGCCGGCGTGGTTCCCGCTTTCGTGTTCGGCGTCGCCTTCGGCAACCTGTTCCAGGGCCTTCCCTTCCGCTTCGACGAAACCATGCGGATCACCTACGAAGGCGGCTTCCTGGATCTTCTCAATCCGTTCGGAATCATTTGCGGCGGCCTGGCACTGGTCATGATGGTGATGCACGGCAGCGTCTATCTCGGCATGAAGACCGACGGCGCCGTCCAGCACCGCGCCGCCATGGTCGCGGGCGCGGCCGGGTTCCTGATGATCCTCCTGTTCGCGGCGGGCGGGCTCTATATCGCCTATGGCGTCGACGGGTTCGTGGTGACGGGCGGCATCGATCCCGCCGGCCCCTCCAATCCGCTCCTGAAGACCGTCGAGCGGCTGCACGAGGGGTGGCTTTCCAACTTCGCGGGCCAAGCCTGGGAATACCACAAGCAGGTCTTCTTCGGCGATTACATCGGCCACGGCTGGGAGCTCGTTCTGCCGCTCCTCGGTTTCCTGGGCGCGCTCGTCGCGCCCCAGCTGGTGCGCTTCGGCAAGGGCGGCCTCGCCTTTATCGCCAGCAGCCTGAGCCTTTTCGGAATCATCGCGACCGCGGGTGTCGCCCTGTTCCCGTTCCTGATGCCGTCCTCGCTCGACCTCAAGAGCAGCCTCACCGTCTGGGACGCTTCCTCCAGCCGCCTGACGCTCTTCATCATGCTGGTCGCAGCGGTGCTGTTCCTGCCGGCGATCGTCGTCTATACCGGCTTCGTCTTCCGGGTCCTGCGCGGCAAGGTGACGCTGCAGCAGGTCAAGGATCACGAGAGCGGCTATTAGGCGGCCGGGCGGAGGGAGAGAAAAAAATGTGGTATTTCAGCTGGGTCCTGGGCTTGGGACTCGCCTGCAGCTTCGCCATATTGAATGCCATGTGGCTGGAGATCGAGGAAGGCCGCGAGCGCCAGCCGAAGCGCCCGCTAGGCCGATGACGCGAATAATTCTGTTGGTTTTCCTGGGACTTGCGGTTGCCGCTTGCGCCGCCCGCTACCAATGGACCAAGCAAGGCGAGGGCGAAGGCGCGGCCGAGGTCGCGAGCAAGGACTGCAAGGAAGAAGCCCGCGGCTACAACTTCCTCGACGGCCCCGACCAATCGATCCGGGTGATGACCAGCCGCGGCGAGCGCTATTCCAACATCAACACCAACACGGCCGAGCGCGAGGCCGACATCTTCAACGACTGCATGCGGGCCAAGGGATTCGAGCTCGCGCCGGTCACGGAGAAATAGGAACCGCGCGTGCCGCCGCCTCCGCGCCGCCGGGACTACCGCATCCTCGTTTTCGCCCTGCTCGCCGTGGCCGCCGCGGCCTTCGTCCTCGTGCGCCTGGGCACGCAAGGCGCCGGCCCGTCCCAGGAAGCGGCCCGGCAGGCGACTGCGATCGGCGGGCCGTTCGCCCTCGTCGATCAGGACGGCAAGCCCCGCACCGACGCCGATTTCCGCGGGCGGCTGATGCTCGTCTATTTCGGCTACACCTTCTGCCCCGACGTCTGCCCGCTCGCGCTCGCGACCATAAGCGCCGCGGTCGACGCGCTGGGCGACAAGGGCGACGCGGTCGTGCCTGTCTTCATCACCGTCGATCCCGAGCGCGACACGGTCGCGAAACTGAAAGCGTATGCCGCGCGCTTCCATCCCCGCCTGGTCGCCCTGACCGGCTCGCCGGAGGCCATCGCCCGGGCCGCCAAGGCCTACCACGTCTATTACGCGAAGCACGAGGAGAAGGACGAGCCCTACCTCATGGACCACAGCTCGATCATCTATCTCATGGGCCGCGACGGCAAATACCTCGCCCATTTCGGGCCCAACGCGACCGCGGCGCAGATGGCGGCGAAGATCGCGGAATATCTGTGAGCGTGGCCATGGGCGGGCTCATCGTCGCGGCACCGGCGAGCGGAAGCGGCAAGACGGTCGTGACGCTGGGCCTGCTGCGCGCCTTCAAACGACGCGGCGTCCTGATTGCGGGCGCCAAGGCCGGACCGGACTACATCGATCCCGCCTTCCACGCGGCGGCAAGCGGCGGATCCTGCTTCAATCTCGACTGCTGGGCGATGCGCTCCGAGACCCTCGCCGCCGCGGTCGCCGCGCTGGAACGCGAGGCCGGGCTCGTGATCTGCGAGGGCGTGATGGGGCTTTTCGACGGCGCGCCCGACGGCACCGGCGCCACCGCGGATCTCGCGGCGCTCACGTCCTGGCCGGTCGTCCTGGTCGCAGACGTGCGCGGCCAGGGGGCCTCGGCCGCGGCCCTCGTCCAGGGCTTCGCGCGCCACCGCGGCGACGTCCGCATCGCCGGGGCCGTCTTCAACCGCGTCGCCAGCCGCGCCCATGAAGAGGTCCTTGCGGCGGCGATGGCCCACGCCTGCCCCGAGATTCCGGTGCTGGGCTATCTTCCCCGCGATCCCGCCCTGGCGCTTCCCGAGCGCCATCTGGGGCTGGTTCCCGCGGGCGAGCTCGGCGCCCTCGATCGCCTTCTCGACGCCGCCGCGCGAATCGTCGAAGCGCGCCTTGACCTCGACGCGCTCGGCGCGCTCGCCCGCCCGGCGCGCGCCGTGACGGCCACGAATGCCCGCGCCGTGCCGCTCCGCCCGCTGGGACAGCGCACCGCGGTCGCGCGCGACGATGCCTTCGCCTTCTGTTACGAGGCGGTGCTCGCGGGCTGGCGGGCCGAGGGCGCGGAAATCTCCTTCTTCTCGCCGCTCGCGGGCGAATCGCCGGACGACTCGTGCGATTCCCTCTATCTGCCGGGCGGCTATCCCGAGCTTCACGCCGGGGCGCTCGCAGGCTCGCCCGCGCTCGAGGGGTTGCGGCGCCTGGCCGCGCGTGGCGCCGCCATCTACGGCGAATGCGGCGGCTATATGGTTCTGGGCCGCGGCCTCGAGGACGCCGCCGGCGCGCGCCACGCCATGGCCGGGCTGCTGCCGCTCGAGACGTCCTTCGCCAAGCGCCGGCTCCACCTCGGCTATCGGGAAGCGACGCTTGCCCGCAACGGCGCGCTCGGGGGCGCGGGCGCGCGTTTCCGCGGCCACGAGTTCCATTACGCCTCGGTCGTGAGCGAAGGCCCGGGCGAGGCCTTGTTCCGGTGCCGGGATGCTTCGGGACGCGACGCCGGCCCGGCGGGACTTGCGGCCGGCCCGGTGAGCGGCTCCTTCGTCCATCTCGTGGACCGGGTCTAGGATCCCAACTCACGAGTAACGCCCCCGAGGGCCGCGCGGCGGCGGGACTCTGATCGGAACCTCGTCAAGACGGGCCCGCCATGGCAAAGAACGAGCCAGAGCCAATCATTATCGGGGGTTGCCCGCGGTCGGGCACGACGCTCTTGCGCGTCCTCCTCGACAGCCATCCCAACATCGCCTGCGGCCCCGAGTTCAAGGTGATCCCGCTCATCGTCCAGGACTTCGCCGGAATGACGAAATATCTCGGCGTGCTGGGCGAGTATCGGATCGACGATGCCTACCTCGCGCGAAGTTACGGGGCACAGATCCTGTTTCTTCTCGAGCGGTATCGCAAAGCCAGAAGGAAGAAACGCATCGCGGAAAAAACGCCGCAGAACGTCCATTGTTTCCTCCCGCTCACCTACATGCTTCCCGAGGCGTATCTGATCCATGTGATCCGCGACGGACGCGACGTCGTCACGTCGCTCTTGCGACAAAACTGGATCGATGCGGGCACCGGGGAACGGACGCCCTATACCACCGACTTCGGCGCGGCGTGCGAGTATTGGGTGCGATGCGTCGGCGACGGACGCAAGGTCTCCGAGAACACGGCCTTCGCGCGATACCACGAGGTCCGTTACGAGGATCTGGTGCTCCGCCCCGAAAAGACCTTGCCGGAGCTGTTCCGGTTCATCCGCGAGCCCTGGGTGGCGAGCGTCATGAATTTCCACGCCACGGACCATCACGTGACGGCCGACGAGGAGGTCTCCCACGGCGGCGCCCAGCGCCGGCCGATCTACACGGGATCGATGGGAAGATGGAAATCCGCCTTCACCGACCCGCAAAAGAAGACCTTCAAGGAGATCGCCGGCCCGCTCCTCCTGGAGCTCGGCTATTGCCAGGACCTCGCCTGGTGAGGCGCGGGCCGCCCGCGCGCGACCGCCCGCGCCGGATTTTTCCGGCCGATGTCAACATTTGTAAACAGCCGCGCCCGCAAGGCGTTGGAATCGCGGCAACCCCGATTCGTCGCCCCGACGCGGAGTGCCACTCCGCTGCGCGACATTCGCCGCCCTTTGCCGCGTTTCTTCGCGCCTTTGCACGCGATGTCACCAGGACGCGCGAGCGCGCTCACCTGCGCACTCACGCGCGCGCCATCGCCCGCGGGGATCTATTCCGATTCACGATGCCGAAGACCGGGACCAAAAAACGCGATGTGATAATATTCCTATTCCGGGAAGCCGTCAAGGAGACGGATGCGAGGCGAGCGACGGTCAAAAAGATGCGTCGGCTCGACGCCACAGGCGCGAGATGAAGGAAGGAATCAAACGACCGCGCGGGTCGGCGTTCCGGCCTAGCGCCCGATCCCGATGTTCTGCATCACCTGGTCCCAGAAGCCGGCGCCGGGATTCTGACGCAGGTGACGCAGGGCGGCGCCGCGTTCGCCGGCCGCGGGTTCCACGGCCGCCGCCTCATCGCCCGCCGGCTTGTTCTGCGCGACCGGCGGCTGCGGCGCCTCGAGGCCGGGAAGCCGGTGCGGTGGGACGCCCTGGAGCGCCTCGGTCATGAAATCGTGCCAGACCTTGGCCGGCAGGCGCCCGCCGGTGACGCGGTGCATCGGCGTCTCGTCGTCGTTGCCCAGCCATACCCCGGCCACCAGATCGGCGGTGTAGCCGATGAACCAGGCGTCGCGGAATCCCTGGCTGGTGCCGGTCTTGCCGGCGGCCGGGCGGTCGAGGGCGGCGTTCCGGCCCGTGCCTTCGGTCACCACGTCGGTCAGCATCCCGTTCATGGTCGCAACCAGGGGCTCGGGCAGGACGCGGCCCGGTCCCGATCCGCTGCGCCGGTACAAGACGTTGCCCTGCCAATCGCGGATCTCCGTGATGCCGTAGGCCCACACGCCGATCCCGTCGTTGGCGAGCGTCCCATAGGCGGAGGCGAGCTCGAGGAGCGTCACCTCGCTGGTCCCCAGCGCGATCGACAAATCGGGACGCAGCCTCGAGGTGATCCCGAGCCTTTGCGCCATCTCGACGACGCGGGCGACGCCCGCGCGCTGGGCCACGCGCACGGCCGCGGTGTTGCGCGATTCCGCGAGCGCCCGGGTGAGCGAAATCCGGCCCAGGTATTTGTCGTCGAAGTTGCCGGGGCTCCAGCCGCGGAAGGACAGCGGCGCATCCTCCACCGCGTCCCAGGGGTGCATCCCCGATTCGAGCCCGGCCAGATAGACGAACAGCTTGAAAGCCGAGCCCGGCTGGCGCAACGCGAGCGTCGCGCGGTTGAACTGGCTGGTGCCGTAGTCGCGCCCGCCGACCATGGCTTCGACCGCGCCGCCGGGGGTCAGGACCACCATCGCGCCCTCGCTCGCGCCGGCTTTCTTGCCCGGCCCGTCCAGGGCCTCCTTGACCTTGGCCTGGGCGATCCTTTGCAGGCGCGGGTCCAGAGTCGTCTTGACCACGAGATCGCGCGCGATCCCGCCGGTGAAGCTGTCGATCTGGTCCACCACCCAGTCCACGAAATAGCGCACGTCCGAATCGGGGCCGTCATTCGCGGCATAGGCCGCGCCCGCCTCGCGCGCGCGGCGCGCCTGCGCCGGGGTGATGAAGCGCGCCTCCACCATGCGCTTCAGCACCTGGTCGGCCCGCGCCGTGGTGAGATCGCCGCCCCGGGTCGGCGCGAAGCGCGAGGGCGCCTTGAGAAGGCCGGCCAGCACCGCCGCCTCGTAAAGCGTCACCTTGCGCGCCGGCTTCCCGAAATAGCGCCGCGCCGCGGCGTCCACGCCGTAGGCGCCGGCGCCCAGATAGACGCGGTTGAGATAGATGGTCAGGATCTGGTCCTTGGTGAAACGGCGCTCGAGCCAAAGCGCGAGCAGCGATTCCTGGATCTTGCGCTTGAGGGTGCGCTCGGGGCTCAGGAACAGGTTCTTGGCGAGCTGCTGGGTGATGGTGCTGCCGCCCTGGACGATCGCCCCCGCCCGCAGGTTGGCCACCATGGCGCGGGCGAGCCCGATGGGATCGATGCCGAAGTGGTGGTAGAAGCGCCGGTCCTCGGTCGCGATCACCGCCTCGGGCAGGTAGCGCGGCAGGTCCTTCACGTTCACGTAGTCGCCGTACTGGTTGCCGATGGTGGCCAGCGTCGAGCCGTCGGCGGCGCGCACCGTGATGCTGGGCTGGCGGGTCGGTGCGGCGAGCGCGCCGATGTCGGGAAGGTCCTGGGCGTAATAGGCGACGAGGCCAGCCAGGAACACGATCCCCCAGACGCCGGCGATCGCGGTCCAGAAGAACAACGTCCCGATCAGCGAGCGCCGCGGGCGCCGGCGGCGCGGTTGCGGCCGCGGGCGGCGGCGCGGATTCCGGCTCGGCGGTTCCGGCAGGTCGAATCGCCCGCGACCGTTGCGGCCCTTATAAGGGGAGCGTTGCGTCATCGATTCCTATGCCGGGAGTCTAAGCCGAGGGCGGGCGGCCGCGCCACCATCTTTGCCCGTCCGTGGCCCGCCCGTGACCGGGTGGGGCGGCGGCGTCACGCTAGACGTCGAGATTGGCGACCTTGAGCGCGTTGGTCTGGATGAAATCGCGCCGCGGCTCCACGATGTCGCCCATCAGGGTGGAGAAGATCGACTCCTCCTCCGCGCCGTGATCGATCTTCACCTGCAGCAGCGAGCGCTTGCCCGGGTCCAGCGTGGTTTCCCAAAGCTGGCCGGGGTTCATCTCGCCCAGGCCCTTGTAGCGCTGGATCGTCATGCCCCGGCGGCCGAGCTCCATCACCGCGTCCACGAGCACCGTGGGCGAGGTGATGATGATCTCCTTCTCGGCGGTCTTCAACGTGGAAGGATGGGCATAGAATTCCTGAAGCTCCCCCGCCATTTCGTCGAGGCGCCGGGCCTCCGGGCTGCGCAGCACATGGTCGTCGATCACGTAGCGCTCCGTGACGCCGCGCAGCGTGCGCGAGAAGATGAGCCCCGTCTGGGGATCGGCCAGCCCCTTCCAGCCGCGCTCGTGCTCGCCCGCCAAGGTATCGAGGCGGGCCGCGATATAGGCCGCGGCCTTCCCGGCATTGGCCGCCTCGACGAGGATGTCGGGACGGAGCACGCCGGCGACCGCCGCCTGTTCCACCACACCGGCATGGCCGACCCGGCGCGCCAGGGGCACCAGGGCGGTGCGCGCGACGCGGGCGCGGCCGATCAGTTGCCGCAGATCTTCGCCGCGGCGCTCGGTCCCGTTGTGCGCGACCAGCGCCACGTCCTCGATCGCGGCGCCGATGAGGAAGTCCTCGAGCGCCCGGTCGTCCTTCAGGTAGCGCTCCGTCTTGCCGCGCTTCACGCGGTAGAGCGGCGGCTGGGCGATGTAGAGATAGCCCTTCTCGATGATCGGAGCCATGTGGCGGTAGAAGAAGGTGAGCAGCAGCGTGCGGATGTGGCTTCCGTCCACGTCGGCGTCGGTCATGATGATGATCCGGTGGTAGCGGGTCTTCTCGATGTCGAAATCCTCGCGGATGCCGGTGCCCAGCGCCGCGATCAACGTCCCGATCTCGGCCGAGGAGAGCATCTTGTCGAAGCGCGCCCGCTCGACGTTCAGGATCTTGCCGCGCAGCGGCAGGATCGCCTGGAAGGCGCGGTCGCGCCCCTGTTTGGCGGAGCCGCCCGCCGAGTCGCCCTCGACGATGAAGAGCTCGGACTTGGCCGGATCGCGCTCCTGGCAGTCGGCGAGCTTGCCGGGAAGATTGGCGATGTCGAGCGCGCCCTTGCGCCGGGTGATCTCGCGGGCGCGGCGCGCGGCCTCGCGGGCGGCCGCCGCCTCCACGATCTTGGCCACGACCTTCTTGGCGTCGGCGGGATGCTCCTCGAACCACTGGCCGAGCTTGTCGCCGACGATTCCCTCCACCACCGGCTTCACCTCGGAGGAGACGAGCTTGTCCTTGGTCTGGGAAGAGAACTTGGGGTCCGGCACCTTGACGGACAGCACGCAGGTCAGGCCTTCGCGCGCGTCGTCGCCGGTGAGTGCGACCTTCTCCTTCTTCGCGATCCCCGATTCCACCGCGTAGCTGTTGATGGTGCGGGTGAGGGCCGCGCGGAAGCCCGCCAAATGCGTGCCGCCGTCGTGCTGCGGGATGTTGTTCGTGAAGCACAGCATCGTCTCGTGGTAGCTGTCGGTCCACTGCATCGCGACCTCGACGGTCACGCCGTCGCGCTCGCCGCGAATCGCGATCGCCGGCTTGTGCACCGGCGTCTTGCTGCGGTCGAGGTACTGGACGAAGGCCTCGATGCCGCCCTCGTAATGCATCTCGACGATCTTGGGCTCGACCCCGCGCGCGTCCTCGAGCGTCAAGGTGAGGCCCGAGTTGAGGAAGGCGAGCTCGCGCAGGCGGTGCTCGATGGTGGCGAAATCGAACTCGGTCATCGTGAAGATCTTGGGCGACGGCAGGAAGGTGATCTCCGTCCCGGTGCGCGCGCCCGCCTCGCCCACGGCCTTGAGCGGGGCCTCCGGATCGCCGCCCAGGAAGCGCATCGCGTATTCCTTGCCGGCGCGCCAGATCGTGAGGTCAAGGGTCTCCGAAAGCGCATTCACCACGGAAACGCCGACGCCGTGAAGCCCGCCCGCGACCTTGTACGTGTTCTGGTCGAATTTTCCGCCGGCGTGGAGCTGGGTCATGATCACTTGCGCCGCGGACACGCCCTCTTCGGGATGGATGTCCACGGGGATGCCGCGGCCGTTGTCGGTGACCGTGACCGAGCCGTCCGCGTTGAGGCGCACGATCACGCGGTCGCAATAGCCCGCGAGCGCCTCGTCCACGGCGTTGTCCACCACCTCGTAGATCATGTGGTGAAGCCCGGAGCCGTCGTCGGTGTCGCCGATGTACATGCCGGGACGTTTGCGCACGGCATCGAGCCCGCGCAGAACCTTGATCGATTCGGCGTCGTAGACCGCTTCCGCGGGCCTGCTCTGGGGTTCACTGGCCATTTTTGCCGTCATCCGTTCTCCACGCCTATGCCGCGGCCGCCGCGCCGGCGCCGAGGCGGAACATCTGCGCCCGGGCCTCGAGGCCGGCGAAGGCCGCCCGGTCGGTGCCGGTCAGCCAAGCCTGGGCGCCCAGTTCCAGGATGCGCCCGAACAAGGCGTCGCGCCGCGCCGCATCGAGATGGGCCGCGACCTCGTCCAGCAAGAGGACCGGGGCGCCTGCCTGCTCGCGCGCCTGAAGCTGGGCCACCGCCAGCACCATGGCGATCATCAGCGCCTTCTGCTCGCCCGTGGAGCAGCGCTCGGCCGGCCGGTTCGTGGGCCGATGGCGCACGCGAAGGTCGCTCCGGTGCGGGCCATGGGCCGCCCCGCCCGTGAGGGCGTCTTCCGCGCGGCTGCGGGCGAGCGCGTCGCGCAGCCTGACCTCGGCCTCCAGCGCCGGGACCGACGCCAGGGTTTGCTCGACCCCGCCTTCCATCGTCATCACGGCGCCGGGAAACGGCGCGAAGCCGTCGGCCGCCACCGCGCCGATGCAATGCACCGCCTCAATCCGGGCGGCGGCGATCGCGACCCCGTCGCAGGCCATCCGGTCCTCCAGCGCCTCCAGCCACAACGGGTCCGCGCGCCCGGCCCGGAGCAGCCGGGAGCGCTCGCGCAGCGCCTTCTGATACGCGTTGAGACGGGCGGCGTGGCCGCGGTCCAGCCCCTGGATCGCGCGATCCAGGAACCGCCGGCGCGCCGGCGCGCCGTCCAGGAACAGCCGGTCCATCTCGGGGGTCAGCCAGACCACGCGCATCACCTCGGCGAGCGCCGTGGGGCGGCGCGGCTGGCCGTCGATCCGCACCAGACGGCGTTCGGGCGGGCTCATCTCGTCGTCACCGTTGCCATCCTCCTCGCCCGGCGCCGCGGCGCGGGGATCGCGCCCGGTGCCGATCCGCACCTCGCCGGCGGCCGCCGCCACATTCGCCGACACCGCCCAGCGGCCGTCCGCGCCCGCCCCCTCGCGCAACAAATCCGATTGGCGCGCGCGGCGCAGGCCCCGTCCCGGGACCAGCAGCGAGAGGGCCTCGAGCAGATTGGTCTTCCCCGCCCCGTTGGGTCCGAACAGAACGACGGGGCCGGTTTCCACCGTCAGCCGCAGATTCTCGTAACAGCGGAAGTCGGTGACCGCGAGCTGGGTCACCGCCAGCGCCGCGGGGGCCGGCGACACGCGGGCGCCGCCCCGGATGAGGACCGCCTCTCTCACACCCGCATCGGCATGAGGACGTAGAGGGCGCTGCCGTCGCTCACGTCGCGGACCACCGTGGGGGAGGCCGCATCGGCCATGGCGAAGCGCGCCGTCTCGCCTTCGATCTGGCGGGCGATATCGAGCAGATAGCGCGAGTTGAACCCGATTTCGAGCGCCCCGCCGGTGTAGCTCACCTCCAGCTCCTCGACCGCGGTGCCGTTCTCGGGACTGGTCGCGGACAGGCGCAGCGCCCCGTCCTTGAGCTCGACCTTCACCGCCCGCGACTTCTCGGTCGAGATGGTGGAAACCCGGTCGACCGCCTCGGCGAAGGCGCGGCGGTCCACGTCCATGATCTTGTCGTTGGCCTCGGGGATCACCCGCTGGTAGTCGGGGAAGGTGCCGTCGATCAGCTTCGAGGTCAGCTCCACGTCGTCGAAGGAGAAGCGGATCTTCGTGTCCGACAGGGCGACCGCCACCTCGGCCTCGGAATCCTCCAAGAGCCGGCGCAGCTCCTGGACCGTCTTTCGCGGCACGATGATGCCGGGCATCTTGGCCGCGCCCTGGGGCCGCGCCATCTCGACCTGGGCCAGCCGGTGCCCGTCGGTGGCGACGGCGCGCAGCACGGGAACGCCGGCGCTCTCGGCTACGTGAAGATAGATGCCGTTCAGGTAATAGCGCGTCTCCTCGGTGGAAATGGCGAAGCTGGAGCGGTCGATCAGGGTGCACAGATCGCCCGCCGGAAGCTTGAACTTGTGCGGCAGGTCGCCGCCGGTCATGAGCGGGAAGTCGTCGGGGGGCAGCGACGCCAAAGTGAAGCGCGAGCGGCCCGACTTGACCGCCAGCTTGTCGTCGGCGAGCGCCAGCTCGATCTCGGCCCCCTCGGGGAGCTTGCGCACGATCTCGTAGAGGGTGTGGGCCGGCGCCGTGGTCGCGCCCGCCTGTTTGACCGCCGCCGGCACGTTCTCGACGACGGCGATGTCCATGTCGGTCGCGGTCAGCGACAGCCCTTCGCCCTTCGCCGCCAGCATCACATTGGCGAGGATCGGGATGGTCGTGCGGCGCTCGACCACGCTCTGGGCGTGCGCGAGCGACTTGAGGAGGGCCGCGCGTTCGATGGTGAGCTTCATGTGATCCTGTGCGACAAGAAAAATGACCCCGGAATCGGCGGTCTTGGCGCCCTTTCCGGGCCCGCTCGGGCGGGGTCCCCGGACGTCCTTCGAGGACCCCTTTGGGGCCCCTCGAATCGGGCTCGCGCATTATACCAGAAGCGTTTGAAATCCGAAGTTTTTTCGCCCGGAAAACGGGGCGGAAATCGGCCGTTTCCCGCGGCCCCGCGGACGTCCCCGGCCAGGGCCCGCAAACCGGGCCGGGCGGAGCGGGCGGCGGGGCCCGGAAAGGACCCCGTTGGGGCCGGCTCAGCCCTCGAGCATGCGGCGCAACAGGTCCACGTCCTCGGCGAGGCTGCTGTCGCTCACGCGCAATTCCTCGATCTTCTGGACCGCGTACATGACGGTCGTGTGGTCGCGGCCGCCGAACTTGCGGCCGATCTCGGGCAGCGAGCGCGAGGTCAGCTGCTTGGCGAGATACATGGCGACCTGGCGGGGACGGGCCACCGCCCGGGCGCGCCGGGCCGAATGCATGTCCGAGGTGCGGATCCGGTAGTGCTCGGCCACCCGCTTCTGGATCTCCTCGATGGTCACCCGCCGGTCGGAGGCCCGCAGCAGGTCGTGGAGGACCTCCTGGGTGGTCTCCAGCGTCACCGGGCGGCCCACCAGCGTCGCATGGGCGACGATCCGGTTCAGCGCCCCTTCCAGCTCGCGCACGTTGGAGGTGATCTTGTGGGCGAGGAACTCCAGGACCTTGGGTGGGATCTCGGTCTTCTGCTGCTCGGCCTTGGCCTGGAGGATGCCGAGGCGCAGCTCGTAGGTGGTGGGATGGATGTCGGCGACCAGCCCCCAGCCGAGGCGCGAGCGCAGACGCTCTTCCAGCTGCTCGAGATCGACCGGCGACTTGTCGGCGGAGATCACGATCTGGTGGTTCTGGTCCACCAGGGCGTTGAAGGTGTGGAAGAACTCCTCCTGGGTCGTGTCCTTGCCGCTGATGAACTGGATGTCGTCGATCATCAGCACGTCCACCGAGCGGAACTGCTCCTTGAAGGCCATGGTGTCCTTGAAGCGCAGCGCCCGGATGAACCGGTACATGAACTTCTCGGCCGACATGTAGAACACGCGCCGGGTCGGGGCGCGCTCGCGGATGTGCCATGCGATCGCATGCATGAGATGAGTCTTGCCCAGGCCCGTCGCCCCGTAGAGGAACAAGGGGTTGAAGGAGACCGCGTCGGATTCGGCGACGCGCCGGGCCGCGGCGAAGGCCAGCTCGTTGGGCTTGCCGACGATGAAATTGGAGAAGGTGAAGCGGGGATCGAGCTGCGCGGTCAGATCGTCGCGCTCTTCCGTGACCTCGCCGTTGCCGCCCACCCGGCGCGGCAGGGGCAGCGAAGGCATCGAGGGTGCTGCGGCCTCGCCATGGCGGTACCGGGCCGGATCCACCTGGATCACGATCGCCCGGACGGCCGGGTTCTCCTCGCGCCACAGCGCCTGGATGCGGTCCGCGTAATGGTCGACGATCCAGTCGCGGACGAACCGGGTGGGCGCGGAGATCCGCACCTCGCCCTCGAAGGCGCCGGCGAGCGTCAAGGGCTTCAGCCAGCTCTTGAACGCGTCTTCGCCGTACTCCTTGCGAAGCTGGCCGCGGACGCGCGCCCAGGCCGCCTCGATCCCCCCGTTCCTGTCGATCGTCGTCATCCCGTTATTCCTGCGTCCAGGGCAGACCGGCGCGTTTCCAGCCGCCGGTCGAGCTGCGATGGCCCTTGTCGTCGCAGGGGCCCTCGAAGCCCTCGGCCACGTTGTAGCTCTCCTTGAAACCGAGCGCCGTCATCGCGATCGCCGCCGCCTTGGAGCGGTTCCCCGAGCGGCAAATGAACAGGAGCGGCGTGTTCTCCCGCGCCCCGCCGGCGCGCACCTGCTCGGCGAAGGCGGGATTGGGCTGCATGGCCGGAAATATCTGCCAGGCCGTGAAGATCGGCTTCTTCCCGAGCGGCCGCAGGTCGGGAACGCCGACGAACATCCACTCCGGTAAGGTCCGGCAATCGACCAGCATCGCTTTTGGATCGCCGGCGAGCTTCTCCCATGCTTCCTTGGGAGAAAGATCGCCCGCGTATTGCCCCCCCGTCACGCTGCGCTCTCCCGTCGGATCGCGGGCCGGCGAGAGCGATAGAACCGCATCGTGTTCGTCGGAGAACGCAACACGTTTCGCACCGCCACGACGCCCGAACCCCCAACCCGACTTCGCGCGAAAGGACGAAAGACTTGCTTCGGTTGTCTAGGCCCGAACCCGGTGATTCGAAAATCGAATGATTTCCGAAAAAACGATTTCCGATTTTTTGTGCAGACCCTCGCCGCCTCGCACACCGACTCTACTCACAGCCCCCCCTCCTGGCAACATGATTGAGTGGCGTCGCGGCAAAAATCGCGCTTGCCGAACGCATGAAACGGACCGAGTTCGCGGGGAGCAGGACGGCGGCGTCGGAGTGACAGCGCCGGGAATCGCGCTATGCTGGCGCGTGCAAGCCGAAGTGGATGCGGACGGAGGGAAGAAACGTCATGGCGAACGGCAAATCTCCACGCGATGTCGTCAGAACCGTATTGGTCGTGGCCCTTCTGGGGCTTCTGGTTGTCTTCGTCATCCAGAACGTGGCAACCGTCGAAGTGAACTTCCTGGTATGGAACATGAGCCTGCCGCGAGCCGTGCTCTATCTGATCTTCCTCGCGGCCGGCGGCCTCGTCGGATGGCTGATCGGCTATTACCAGAGCCGCCCCCGTGACGGGAACCTCGACACCAGATGATGATTCTCGTCCGTGATCGTTCGTTCCCGGCCGTCACGGAGCCGCCTTCAATTCGGCGGGACGAATAGGACGACGGCGAACACGGAAAATTCTTTTGCATCAAAGCGCACCGCCCACAACACGCGGCGATGCCACAACGCGCGGCCACAAGCCGCGCATTTTTCATCCGGGCGCGGCGCCGCGACGCGGCACCGCGCGGGAGAATGATTTCTAGAGTTGCTTGATGCGCGCGGAAAGGCGCGAAAGTTTTCGCGCGACCGCGTTCTTGTGGATGAGCTGCTTCTGCGCACCGCGCATGAGCTCCGGCTGGGCGGCGCGGAACGCGGTTTGAGCCGCCTTCTTGTCGCCGGAAGCGATCGCCTCCTCGACCTGGCGCAGGAACGTGCGCAGGCGCGACGTCCGCGCGCGGTTGAGCGCCGTGCGCCGCACGGTTTGACGAGCCCGCTTTTTCGCGGAACGGATGTTCGCCATGCCAGGAACCCCAAAGCCGGTATGCCGCAGGTGGGGCCGGGTTTATAGCCTCGGCGTCCGGCCCCGTCAAGCGCGGGTGCGGGCCCGCCGAAGAGCCTCACTCGGGGGCGAGATAGAACCGCACCGTGGTGCCGCCCGGATCCCCGCTTTTCGGGGTGATCTGGAGCTCGAGGCGCTCCCCCTCGCGGCGGTAGCGGTGCGCGGAAAGCCGCCGCCAGCCCAGGTGCGGCAGGGTCTCGGCGTAGAACGCGTCCACGTCCCGGGCCGCCACGGGGCCGTCGGCGAAGGCCTCGACGATCCGGCCCGAAGGCGTGTCGAACACCGTGCCGGCGCCGGCGTCCTGATTGAGCCCCGGCATGAGCGGCAGGTCCTCGAATCCGGAAACGAAGCCGCCCGGCGCGGCGCTTCCGCCGGCCGCGCTCGCGGCAGCCGGGAGCGCCGCCGCGGCGAGCGCCAGAAGCGCGACCGCGTGCCGCCGCCAGGAATGCCATGCCGTCATGGGTCGAGCCTATCACAACGCCCGCGCGCCATCACGGGCGGCGCGCCGTGCCTCAGCGCTGGCGGCGCGGGCAATAGAAGGTCGCGCGCGCGCCTTGCACGATGCGCCGGATGCCGCCGGCGTCGCCGCAGTCGCAGCCCGGGCAGGGCAGGCCGGCGCGGCCGTAAACCGCGAAATCGTGCTGGAAGTAGCCGAGCGCGCCGTCCGGCTGGCGGTGATCGCGAAGGGTCGCCCCGCCCGCGGCGATCGCGCGCACGAGCACGTCCTTGATCGCGCGGGCGAGCTTCGCGCAGCGCGCGGGCCCGAGCTTGCCCGCTTGCCGGCGCGGCGAGATTCGCGCACCGAACAGCGCCTCGCAGGCGTAGATGTTGCCGATCCCGGCCACCGTCGCCTGGTCGAGAAGCGCCGCCTTGATCGCGGTCTTGCGTCCCGCGAGCGCCGCGGCCAGCGTCGCGCCGGTGAATCCCGCCGCCAGCGGCTCGAGGCCCAGGTCCTTGAGCAGCGGGTGGCGCGCGAGCCGCTTCGAATCCGCGATCGTCAACAGCCCGAAGCGCCGCGCGTCGTTGAAATAGACATGCGTGCCGTCGGCCGTCCCCAGGATCACGTGGTCGTGCGCTCCCGGCGGCGGCGGGTCGCGGTACAAAAGCATGCGCCCCGACATGCCGAGATGGGCGATCACCGTGGCGCCGTCGTCGAGGCCGATCAGAAGGTATTTGGCCCGCCGCCCGACCTCCGTGACGGTGCGGCCGACGAGGCGGGCCGCGAGGTCGCGGGGCAGCGCCGTGCGCAGGTCGCCGCGGCGCGCCGCCGCCGAGGTCAGGCGCCGGCCGACCAGCCTGGCCGCGAGCGCGCGGCGCACCGTCTCCACTTCGGGCAATTCGGGCATGGCGGCCACGGTAGCGCAGGGCGCGGGCCCTGCGCTATCTTCTCACGATGGAACCGGGTGGTCCCGAACAGCGGCCGGACGGGCCGCAGCCGACGACCGATTTCGGCTTCCGCCGGGTTCGCGCCGGCGAAAAGTCCTCGCTCGTGCGCGCCGTCTTCGACAGCGTGGCCGAGCGCTACGACCTCATGAACGACCTCATGTCGTTCGGCATCCACCGTTTGTGGAAGCAGGCGCTGATCGACTGGCTGGCGCCGCGTCCGGGCATGCGCCTGCTCGACGTCGCGGGCGGCACCGGCGACATCGCCCTGCGGTTTCTCGCCCGCGCCGCCGCTTCGGCGCGGGGCCCGGCGGAGCCGGCGCAGGCCATCGTCTGCGACGTCAACGAGGCGATGATGGCGGTCGGACGCGAGCGCGCCATGGATCGCGGCGTGGTGCAGGGCCTGAGCTGGGTGTGCGGCTCGGCGGAGGATCTTCCCGTCGCGGACCGCTCGGTGGACGCCTGCACGATCGCCTTCGGGCTGCGCAACGTGACCGACGTCGCCCGCGCTCTCAACGAGGCCCACCGCGTGCTCGCCCCCTGCGGGCGGTTCCTGTGCCTCGAGTTCAGCCGCGTGGACACGCCGATTCTGGCCGGCCTTTACGACCGCTATTCGTTCTCGGTGGTTCCCGCCTTGGGGCGGATCGTCGCCGGCCGGGAAGAGGCCTACCGCTATCTGGTGGAAAGCATCCGCCGGTTTCCCGATGCGCCGACGCTTGCGGGCCTGATGCGCGAGGCCGGATTCGCCCGCGTCCGCTACCGCCTGCTGTCCGGGGGGATCGCCGCGCTCCACTCCGCCTGGCGGATTTGACCCGGCGGATTTGATGGGCGCCATCCGCGGCTTCCGCAACCTCGCGCGGCTGGTCGGCATCGCCCGAACCTTGGCGCGCAACGACGCGCTGTTCGCGCTGCACACCCTGGGCGCGGCGCCGCGCCTGGCCGCGGCGGCCGGCTGCCTGTGGCGGCCGAAACGCGCCGCCGGGCTCCGCCCCGGCCAGAGGCTCGCCCGCGCGCTCCAGGAGCTGGGCCCCAGCTTCATCAAGCTCGGCCAGATGCTCGCCACGCGCTCCGACTTTCTGGGCGAGGAGATTGCCGCCGATCTCTCCGAGCTTCAGGACCGGCTGCCGCCGTTTCCCGCCGCCGACGCCAAGGCGACCGTCGCGGCCGAGCTCGGCCATCCGGTCGAGGCCCTGTTCTCCCGGTTCGAGGACGCGCCCGTCGCCGCCGCCTCGATCGCCCAGGTGCATTACGCGGTGACCGCCGAGGGGCGCGAGGTCGCGGTCAAGATCCTGCGGCCCGGGATCGAGAAGGCCTTCGCCCGCGATCTCGATCTCTTCTTCTGGACGGCGGAGGCGATCGAGCGCCGTCTTCCGGCGATGCGCCGCCTTCGCCCCACGGAGACGGTCGAGACCTTCGCCGCCACCGTGCGCGCCGAGATGGACCTGAGGCTGGAAGCGGCGGCGGCCTCCGAGCTGGCGCAGAATTTCGCCGACGATCCAGGGTTCGTGGTCCCCAAGGTCGACTGGAACCGCACCGCGAGACGGGTGCTGACGCTGGAGCGCGTGACGGGGGTGCGGATCGACGACCGCGCGGCGCTGATCGCCGCCGGCCACGATCCCGACCGGATTCTCGCCAAGGCCGCCAACATCGTGTTCACCCAGGTGTTCCGCGACGGCTTCTTCCACGCGGATCTGCATCCCGGGAACCTCTCCGTGGACGCGCAAGGGCGGATCGTCGCGGTCGATTTCGGGATCATGGGCCGGCTCGATCGCAAGACGCGCGATTACCTGGCCGACATGCTCCTCGGGTTCCTGAACGGCGATTACGCGCGCGTGGCCGACGTCCATTTCCGCGCCGGCTATGTCCCCGCCCACCAGTCGCGCGACGCCTTCACCCAGGCCTGCCGCGCCATCGGCGAGCCGATCCTGGGTCTGCCGCTCCAAGAGATCTCGATCGCCCGGCTTCTGGCCCAACTCTTCCAGGTGACCGAGACCTTCGAGATGGAAACCCAGCCCCAGCTCCTGCTGTTGCAGAAGACCCTGCTGATGGCCGAGGGCGTGGGGCGGCGTCTCAACGACCGCATCAACATGTGGACTCTGGCGCGGCCGCTGATCGAGGAATGGATGCGCGAGAACCGCAGCCCCGAGGCGCGCCTGCGCCGCGTTCTCGACGAGGCGCTGGCCGGGCTGGAGCGCCTCCCGGGCCTCGCCCGCGACCTCGAGGCCGCGGCCCGGATGGCCTCCGAAGGCGGCCTCAAGCTCCACCCCGAGACGCTGCGCCTACTGGCCGCGAATCAGGGCCGCGGGGCGCCGGTCTGGCCTTTGTGGCTGGCGGTGGCGGCCTTGGCTGTGACGCTCGCCCTGGCCCTTAGCGGCGCCATCTAGAGCGCTTCGGAAAGCCAACGATGCCGCTTGCGCCCGTCGCGCGGGCCCGGTAAATTAATACAAATCAATCGCGTATAAAATTAATATTTTACGGTGCCGACCAACATGCTCGCCGGCAAACGGATTCTCCTCGTCATCTCGGGCGGCATCGCCGCTTACAAGAGTCTCGATCTCATCCGCCGCCTGCGCGAGCGCGGCTGCGCGGTGCGCTGCGTCCTCACCAAGGGCGGGGCGCAGTTCGTGACGCCGCTTTCGGTCGCGGCGCTCTCCGAGGAGAAAGTCTACGGCGAACTCTTCTCGCTCACCGACGAAAGTGAGATGGGCCACATCCGCCTCTCGCGCGAGGCCGATCTGGTGGTGGTCGCGCCTTTGAGCGCCGATCTGCTCGCCAAGATGGCGTCCGGCCAGGCCGACGATCTCGCGAGCGCCGTGCTGCTCGCCACCGACAAGAAGGTTTTGGTCGCTCCGGCCATGAACCATCGCATGTGGCTTCATGCCGCGACCCAAGACAACATGGCGCGCGTCGAGAAGCGCGGCGTCATGCGAATCGGCCCCAATGAAGGCGCCATGGCCTGCGGCGAGCAAGGGCCCGGGCGCATGGCCGAGGTTCCCGAGATCCTGGCCGCCATCGAAAGCTATTTCTCCAAGGACGCGCCGCTTTCGGGGCGCCGCGCGCTCATCACCAGCGGCCCGACCCGGGAGCCGATCGACCCGGTGCGCTACCTCGCCAACCGCTCCTCCGGCAAGCAGGGCCACGCCATCGCCCAGGCGCTGTCGCGGCTGGGAGCCGAGACGATCCTGGTCGCCGGCCCGACCGCTCTTCCCGACCCGCCGGGGGTCTCGGTCATCCATGTCGAGACCGCGCGGCAAATGCTCGAAGCCTGCACGGCGGCGCTGCCGGTCGACGTCGCGGTGTGCGCGGCGGCGGTCGCCGATTGGCGCCCCGCGGCGGTCAAGCCGCGCAAGATCAAGAAAGGCAGCGGCGCGCCGCCCGCGGTCGAGCTGGAGGCCAATCCCGACATCCTCGCGGCCCTGTCCGCGGCCGGCAACCGGCGCCCCCGTCTGGTCGTCGGCTTCGCCGCGGAGACCGAGCCGGACGCGACGGCGGTCATCGCCGCCGCCACGGCCAAGCGCGCGGCCAAGGGCTGCGATTGGATCGTCGCCAACGACGTGGGCGGCGGAACCTTCGGGGGCGAGGAGAACACCGTTCACCTGATCGACGAATCGGGGGCGGAAACCTGGCCGCGCATGCCCAAATCCGAGGTCGCCCAGCGCCTGGCCGAGCGCATCCGCGCCCATTTCGCGAGCCGGCCGTGAGCGGCGCGCCGGCGACGCTCGGCGTGGCGGTGAAAAGGCTGGCCAACGGCGAGGGCCTGCCGCTTCCGGCCTATGTCACCGGCGCCGCCGCGGGAATGGACCTGCTGGCCGCGGTCGCGGCCGATCTCGTGATCAAGCCGGGCGGCCGCGCCCTGGTTCCGACCGGCATCGAGATCGCGCTGCCCGAAGGCTACGACGGCGAGGTGCGGCCGCGCTCGGGACTGGCGCTTCGCCACGGCGTGACCGTGCTGAATGCGCCGGGCACGATCGACTCCGATTACCGCGGCGAGATCGGCGTCGTTCTGGTGAATCTGGGCGAAAGCGCCTTCACCGTCACCCGCGGCATGCGCATCGCCCAGCTCGTGGTCGCGCCCGTGGCCAAGGTCGGCTGGCGCGAGGTCGCGGCGCTTCCCGAATCCGCGCGCGGGCCGGGCGGCTTCGGCTCCACCGGCGGTCTCGGCGGGACAGAAGGGCACGGCTGACCATGTTGAAGCTTTCCAAGAAGCTGCTGTTCGCGATCGAGGCGGTGCTCGACATCGCCTACAATGCCGGGAGCCAGCCCGTGCAGAGCCGCGAGATCACCGAGCGGCAGGGGATTCCGCGGCGCTACCTGGAACAGGTGCTGCAGCAACTCGTGCGGGCCGAAATCCTGACCGGCGTGCGGGGCCCGAAGGGCGGCTACCGCCTGGCCCGCGAGCGCCGCCGCATCTCGGTCGGCGACATCAGCCGGGTCGTGCGCGCCATGGAGACGGCGGCCAACCCCATCGAGGATCCCGCCGGCTCCGAGCTCGGCCACAAGGTGGTGCGGCCCCTGTGGATGGAGCTCGAGAACGAGGTCATGAAACGGCTCGATTCGGTCACCATCGAGGATCTGTGCCTGCGCGCCCGCACCCGGGAGGTGGAAAGCGAGGCGAACCGCAAGCTCGACTTCTCGATCTGAGTCCCGGCTTTGCGCGCGGCGGCGCCAAGCCGGCGGCAGTCAACGATTCGCCGAAGGAGGCAGACTCATGAAGGCGACGCAAGCCAAGGCCGGTGCGGAGACGCCGGAATTCCGCGGACGGATCTACGAGAGCATCACCGACACCATCGGGGCCACGCCGCTCGTGCGCGTGCGGCGCCTGGCGAAGGATGCCGGCTGCAAGGCCGACATCGTCGCCAAGCTCGAATTCTTCAATCCGCTCGCCTCGGTCAAGGATCGCATCGGCTTGGCCATGATCGAGGCCGCGGAAGCGGCGGGAAAGATCGGCCCCAAAACGGTCCTGGTGGAGCCCACCAGCGGCAACACCGGCATCGCGCTCGCCTTCGTGTGCGCCGCCAAGGGCTACCGCCTCATCCTCACCATGCCGGAAAGCATGTCGCTGGAGCGCCGCAAGATGCTGATGCTGCTGGGCGCCGAGATCGAGCTCACCCCCGCCTCCCAGGGCATGAAAGGGGCGATCGCCCGGGCCGAGGCGTTGGTCGCGGAGCTTCCCGACGCCTTCATGCTCCAGCAGTTCAAGAACCCGGCCAATCCCGAGATCCACAGCCGCACCACGGCGGAAGAGATCTGGCGCGACACGGAAGGCCGCGTGGACGCCGTGATCTCCGGCGTCGGGACCGGCGGCACCATCACCGGGGTCGGCGAGGTGCTGAAGTCCCGCAAGCCTTCGGTCAAGATGATCGCGGTCGAGCCCGAGGACAGCCCGGTGCTGTCGGGCGGCCTGCCGGGACCGCACAAGATCCAGGGCATCGGCGCCGGCTTCGTCCCCGACATCCTCGACATGAAGGTCGTGGACGAGGTGATCCGCATCGGCAACGAGACCGCGTTCGCGACCGCGCGCAAGGCGGCCCGCCTCGAGGGGCTTCCCGTGGGCATCTCGTCGGGCGCGGCGCTCGCCGCCGGCTTCGAGGTCGGCGCGCGGCCGGAGATGAAGAACAAGCTGATCGTCGTCATCATCCCCTCCTTCGCCGAGCGCTATCTCTCGACCGCGCTGTTCGAGAACCTCTAGGGCGCGCCCGGCGGCGATGGAATTCAGCGACCAGCAGCTGCGCCGCTACGCCCGCCACATCACGCTGCGCGAGGTCGGCGGCGCGGGCCAGGCGAAGCTGCTCGCCTCGAAGGTCCTGGTGGTGGGCGCGGGCGGGCTGGGCTCGCCGCTCCTGCTCTATCTCGCCGCCGCCGGCGTCGGCACTCTCGGGGTCGCCGACCACGACACCGTCGATCTCACCAATCTCCAGCGCCAGGTGATCCACGGCACCTCGCGCATCGGCATGGCCAAGGTGGAGAGCGCGAAGGCGACCATCGCCGACGTCAACCCGGAGGTGAAGCTCGTGCCGCATCTGGCCAAGGTGGCGGCGGGCAACGTGGTGCAGATCCTGGCGGGCTACGACCTCGTCGCCGACGGGTCGGACAATTTCGCGGCGCGGTTCCTCCTGAACGACGCCTGCTATTTCGCGAAGAAGCCGCTGGTCTCCGCCGCCATTTCCCGCTTCGACGCGCAGCTTTCCACCTTCCGCGCCTATGAGGCGGGCGACAACCCCTGCTACCGCTGCCTGTTCCGCGAGCCGCCGCCGCCCGGTCTCGTTCCCACCTGCGCCGAGGGCGGCGTGCTGGGGGCGCTCGCCGGCGCCGTCGGCTCGATCCAGGCGACCGAGGTCATCAAGGAGCTGCTGGGGATCGGCGACAGCCTGTCGGGCTACATCCTGATCTACGAGGCGCTGTCGGCGAGCTTCCAGAAGATCCGCGTGCACCGCGATCCCGACTGCCCGCTATGCGGGTCCAATCCCACCATCACGAGCCTGGCCGAGCATGACTGAGGGGGGCGAAAGACTCGCCGTCATCGTCCATTCCGGCGACGTGGAGCGCGTGCATTACGCGCTGGCGCTGGCCAGCGCCGCCGCCGCCCTCAACGTTCCGGCGACCCTCTTCTTCACCATGGGCGGGATCCGCGCCCTGCTGGCCGACAAGCCCGGCGCGCCCGGCTGGCACGCGCTTCTCCCCGGGGAATCCGGCCGGTCCCCTGCCGAGCGCGAGGCCCTGCTCGAGGAACGCGGCGCCGCCACCTTCGCGGAACTGCTCGCCGCCTGCATCGAGCTCGGCGTCGTGTTCATGGTCTGCGAGATGGGGCTGCGCGCGGCCGGCATCGCGGCCTCGGATCTGAGGGCCGACGTCGCCATCCGGCAGGGCGGGATCGTGACGTTGCTGCGCGAGGCCGAGGGCGGAAAGATCGTGTTCGTGTGAGGCGGGCGGGGACGCCGCCTAGAACATCGTCTCGATGACCCGGTCGGGGGGATTGTGGCCGTCGGCGAAGGTCTTGATGTTGATGATGACCTTCTCGCCCATGTCGACGCGCCCCTCCAGCGTCGCGGAGCCCATGTGGGGCAGCAGGACCGCGTTGTCGAGATCCAGAAGCTTCGGATTGATGGCCGGCTCGTGCTCGAACACGTCGAGCCCGGCGCCCCCGATCTCGCCCGCGCGCAGCATCCGCGCGAGCGCGTTCTCGTCCACCACCTCGCCCCGCGAGGTGTTGACGATATAGGCATGCGGCTTCAGGAGCTTGAGCCGGCGCGAGGACAGCAGATGGAAGGTCGCCGGCGTGTGCGGGCAGTTGATCGAGATGATGTCCATGTTGGCCAGCATCTGGTCGAGGCTCTCCCAATAGGTCGCCTCGAGCTCCTTCTCGAGCTCGGCCGCCGCGCGGCGCCGGTTGTGGTAGTTGATGGCGATGCCGAAGCCCTTGGCGCGGCGCGCCACCGCGCTGCCGATGCGGCCCATGCCGATGATGCCGAGCTTCTTGCCCCAGATGCGGTGGCCGAGCATCGAGACCGGGCTCCAGCCCTTCCATTCGCCGGAGCGCACCAGCCGCTCGCCCTCGACCAGCCGGCGCGGCACGGCGAGGATGAGGGCCATGGTCATGTCGGCGGTGTCCTCGGTCAGAACGCCGGGCGTGTTGGTGACGATGATGCCGCGGCTCCGCGCCGAGGCGAGGTCGATGTGGTCGACGCCGGTGCCGAAATTGGCAATCAGCTTCAGGCGCGACCCCGCCTGGGACAGCACCGAGGAATCGACGCGGTCGGTGACGGTGGGCACGAGGACATCGGCCTCCTTGACCGCGGCGATCATCTCCGCCTGGCCGAAGGGCTTGTCCTCGGGATTGAGGCGCGTGTCGAAGAGCTCCTTCATCCGGGCCTCGATCACATCCGGGATCTTCCGGGTGACGATCACCACGGGCTTCTTGCGCGCCATCGTTCTTATCTCCAGCCGTTTTTCCGAGCGCGGGGGCCCCTTGCGCTCGCCACGGCCATAACAAGACGCCGGGGCCTTGTCCAGTGAATGTGCCCGCTTGCTGCCCGCGCCCGCGGCTTGACCCGCCGTTTCCGAGGATCGCTATAATGCGCGCCATCCATGCCTGAGGCGCGCGACATCCGCCCCCATTCCGCAAACCGCGGACCGACCCTTCGATTCCTGGCCCTGGCGGCGGCGGGCTGGCTGCTGGCGGGCGCCGCCTTCGCCGGGACGGGGCTGCCGCTGCCGCGCTTCGTCTCCGTCCACGCCCCGAAGGCCAACGTGCGCACCGGGCCGGGAATCCGCTATCCCGTGGAGTGGGTCCTGGTGCGCCGGGGCATGCCGGTCGAGATCGTCGCCGAGTTCGAGCACTGGCGCAAAATCCGCGATTGGCAGGGAACCGAGGGCTGGGTGCACCAGAGCATGCTCACCGGCACCCGCACCGCCGTCGTCATGACCGAGGTGCGCGCGCTCCACCGCAGCCCCGATCCCGCCTCGCCGGTGGTGGCCCGGGCCGAGCCCGGGGTGATCGGCAAGGTGCTTTCCTGCGAAGGCGCGTGGTGCCGGCTCGACGTTTCCGGCTTCCGGGGCTGGCTCCCGCGCGACGCGATCTGGGGCGTCGCCAAGGACGAGAAGATCGACTGACCGGCCCTCAGGCGAAGTCGGCGGAAAGCGCCGCGCGCACCGCCTCGGGCATCACCGTCATGTGGCTGTATTCCGGGTGCTCGATCGCCACGACCACCCGCGTTCCCGGGGTCTTGAACTTCACGGCCTGTTCGTCCGTGAAGGGGAAGTGGACGAACTGGACCGACGAGGCCTTGCCGGCCGCGGTGGTGCGGTCCACGTCCTCCTCGGGCCGGCCCATGATCTTGTCCTCGCCCACGGTCAGCGACATCGTCTTCTCGACGCCGCCCAGCTTGCCCAGCACCTGCTTGCGCCGGACCGGATCGTCGATCTCGAACATCACGGTCGCGACCAGCTCGCGCCCCTTGGGGACGAGCGGGTTGTAGGCGGCGAGCTCGTCGGCGATCTGCGCCTCGCCGCCCTTCTCGATGTAGAGCATCTCGTGGATCTGCTGCCACATCGTCTCGTAGCTCTCGAAATAGAAGGTGGCGAACGGCCCGACCGAAACGCGGCGGTCGCGCTTCACGTCCGACATCCGCTTGCGGCGCTCGGCGCGCTCCTTCTCGTATTCCACGATCGGAATGATATCGGCGCGCGTGATCTCGAATTTCCGCTCCATCAGATCCTGCTCCATCTCCATCCTTCCCGCGTCTCAATTCCTGTCGGTGGCGATCTCGATGCCGTAGGCGCGCGCGAAAAGCTCGATCGGGTGGGGTGCGGCGCCCTCGGGCGCCGTCGCGCCCTGGCGCTCCATGCCCTGGAGGATGTGCGGCCCGGCGAGCGGGCATTCCGAGGCGACCCAAGGCGCGCCGTCGCCGGCCTGCTTCTCGAGCTTGGCCGCCTGCCGGGCCACCGGCGCGCCGATCTTGAGCGCGACCTCGAAATTGCCCTTCAGGACGCCCCAGGAGCCGCCGTGGCCCGAGCAGCGCTCGATCACCTGGATCGGCGTGTCCGGAATGAGGCGCAGCATCTCCGTCGCCTTCTGGCCCATGTTCTGGGCCCGCGCGTGGCAAGCGATATGGAGCGTGACGGGCCGCTCGAGCTTCGAGAGCCCGGGCGCCAGCCCCTCGTGGCGGGCGATGTCCACCACGTATTCGCTGGCGTCGTAGGTCGCCGCGGCCAGCCGCTTGATGTCGGCGTCGCCGGGCAGGATCAGGGGCCATTCGAATTTGATCATCAGCGCGCAGGACGGAACCAGCGCGACCACGTCGAAGCCCTTGTCGACGTAGGCCAGAAGCGCGTGCGAGATCTCCTTGGCGCGCGCCGCCACGGTCTCGAGATCGCCGCGCTCGAGCTGCGGCATGCCGCAGCAGGCCGGATAGCAGACCTCGGTCTCGACGCCGTTCCGCGCCAGGACGGCGCGCATCGAAAGCCCGATCGCCGGGTCGTTGTAATTGGAGAAGCAGGTGGCGTAGATGACCGCCTTGCGCCCGAAGGCGGGCGCCTCGCGGTTGACTTCGGGCGCCTGCGATTCCGCGAGCGCGACCAGGCTCTTGCGGTGGTAGCGCGGCAGCTCGGCGTGGCGGTCGACGCCCGCCGCCATCTCGATTGCCGCGCGCACGGCCTTGTTGCCGCGTGACGTCGCCCAGTTGGCGAGCCGCGCCACGGGTGCCGCCAGCTTCGCGTTGCGGTCGGTCTTGGTGATCTGGCGCTCGGTGAATTTCACCTGGCCGCGCTTCAGCTCGGCCGCGCGGTAGCGCAGCATGAGATGGGGAAAGTCCACGTTGAACTCGTGGGGCGGCACGTACGGGCACTTCGTCATGAAGCACATGTCGCAGAGCGTGCACGCGTCCACGACCGGCTTGAAGCCCGCGCTCGCGACGGACTCGAGCTCGCCCGTCTTCGACTGGTCGATGAGGTCGAACAGGCGCGGGAACGAATCGCACAGGTTGAAGCAGCGCCGGCACGTATGGCAGATGTCGAACACCCGGCGCAGCTCGGCGTCGATCTTCTCGGGATCGGTGAAATCGGGGTCCGTCCACGCCAACGGGTGGCGGACCGGCGCCTCCAGGCTTCCTTCCCTCATCTTTCCTCTCCGCGGTCAGGGGGCCGAAAGGCGCGCCGCGCGCAAAGCAATGAGGGGGCCGAGACGGCCCCCCGATCGCCTGGCGCGGGCCTTGCCCTTATTTCATTTCGTCGAGCGCGCGCTGGAACCGGCCGGCGTGGGACTTCTCGGCCTTGGCCAGAGTCTCGAACCAGTCGGCGATCTCGTCGAAGCCCTCGTCGCGGGCGGCCCGGGCCATGCCCGGATACATGTCGGTGTATTCGTGGGTCTCGCCGGCGATGGCCGACTTCAGATTCTTCGTGGTGTCGCCGATCGGCTCGCCGGTCGCCGGGTCCCCGACCTCCTCGAGGAACTCGAGATGGCCGTGGGCGTGGCCGGTCTCGCCTTCCGCGGTGGAGCGGAACACGGCGGAGACGTCGTTGAAGCCCTCGACGTCGGCCTTCTGGGCGAAATAGAGATAGCGGCGGTTCGCCATCGATTCGCCGGCGAAGGCGTCCTTCAGATTCTTCTCGGTCTTGCTTCCCTTGAGCGCCATCACTCTCTCCTATGGTCTGCGGGCGGCGGCCGCCCGGATTTTGTCGCGTTTCTGTGGCCGCGGGCTGCGGCTCCGGTCCAAATATGGGGCGGGCACGGGCCCGCTGTCAATGGATTAGAATTGTTCTAGGAAATCCGCCAGCAGACGGCGGAAAAAGGCGATTACTTCCGCCCCGCCGCGACCCGGACGATCACCTCGACCCGCGAGGCCTCGCCCCGCGCTCGATGAAGAGCGTCTCGTGAATCTGGTGCCACATGGTGTCGACAGTGACCGCCCGCCGACCGTGTATGTGCCCGAGATGCGCAGCCGTTTCAATCCGAAACGCGCGGCGGCTTGGCGTCGGGGCGGCGTTCCGAACCGTTTTGAAACGCCGCCCTGATTTCTTACTCACCGCTTCTGCAGCCCTGCGTCGGATCTGCGCCGCCGCGACCGGGCTCTGATCGCCAAACATCAGGTCGTGGCTGCGCTCCAGAAGCCCTTCGCAAGGAAGACCGATCGGCCAAGATCAGGCAAGGTCGAAGCGGTCCGCGTTCATGACCTTGTTCCAGGCCACCACGAAGTCCTGCACGAACTTCTCTTGCGCATCGTCCTGCCCGTAGACCTCCGCAATCGCGCGGAGCTGCGAGTTCGAACCGAAGATGAGGTCGGCGCGGGTGCCGGTCCACTTCGGTTCGCCCGTTGCGCGGTCGCGTCCTTCGAACTCATCCTCGTCTTCCGAGGTCGCCTTCCACTCGGTGCTCATGTCGAGCAGGTTGACGAAGAAGTCGTTGGTGAGTGTCTCGGGGCGCTTGGTGAAGACGCCGTGTTGTGACTGTCCGACATTTGCGTTCAACACGCGCATGCCACCGACGAGAACCGTCATCTCAGGCGCGGTCAGCGTCAGGAGCTGCGCCTTGTCGACCAGCAGCTCCTCGGCCGACACGGCGTATTTGGCCTTCTGGTAATTGCGGAACCCGTCCGCGATCGGTTCGAGCGCGGCGAAGGAGTCCACATCGGTTTGTTCCTGCGTGGCATCCGTGCGCCCCGGCGCGAAGGGCACCGCGACATCGTGTCCCGCGTTCTTCGCCGCCTGCTCGATGGCGGCGCAACCGCCAAGAACGATCAGATCGGCGAGCGACACGTTCTTGCCGCCAGTCTGCGCGGCGTTGAACTCCTTCCGGACGCCCTCAAGGGCTTTCAGCACCTTCGCCAGCTGGGCAGGCTGGTTGACCTCCCAGCCCTTCTGCGGCGCAAGACGGATGCGCGCCCCATTCGCCCCACCGCGCTTGTCGGAGCCGCGGAAGGTTGCCGCCGAGGCCCAGGCGGTCGAGACCAGTTCGGAGACGGACAGCCCCGAGGCGAGGATCTTGGCCTTGAGGTCCGCGATGTCGGCCGCGTCGATCAGCTCGTGATCGACCGCCGGAACGGGGTCTTGCCAGATCAACTCCTCCGCCGGGACCTCCGGGCCGAGATAGCGCGAGCGCGGGCCCATGTCGCGGTGGGTCAGCTTGAACCACGCACGGGCGAAAGCGTCCGCGAATTCCGCCGGGTTCTCATGGAAGCGCCGCGCGATCGGTTCATAGATCGGGTCCATCCGCATCGCCATGTCCGCGTCGGTCATGATGATCGGGACCCGCTTCGAGGGATCGTCGGCGGCCGGCGCGAGATTTTTGTCGGTCGCCTCCTTCGGCGTCCACTGCCACGCGCCCGCCGGGCTTTTCGTCAGCTCCCACTTGTTGCCGAACAGCATGTCCAGATAGCTGTTGTCCCACTGCGTCGGGGTCGGCGTCCATCCGCCTTCCAGACCGCTGCCGATCTGATCACCGCCCTTGCCGCTGCGAAAGCTGCTCTTCCAGCCGAGGCCCTGCTCTTCGATGCCGGCGGCCTCCAGTGCAGGCCCGACCAGCGCCGGATCGCCGGCGCCATGGCATTTGCCGAAGGTGTGGCCGCCGGCGGTGAGCGCGACGGTTTCCTCGTCGTTCATCGCCATGCGCGCGAACGTCTCCCGAACCTCCCGGCCGGAGGCGACCGGATCCGGTTTGCCGCCGGGCCCTTCCGGGTTCACGTAGATCAGACCCATCTGAACGGCGGCGAGGGGATTCTCGAGTTCCCGCTTACCGGTGTGGCGCTTGTCGCCGAGCCACTCGGTCTCGGATCCCCAGTACGTGCCTTCTTCGGGCTCATAGACGTCCTCGCGCCCGCCGCCGAAGCCGAAGGTCTTGAAGCCCATCGACTCCAAGGCGCAGTTGCCGGCGAGGATCATGAGGTCGGCCCAGGAGATCTTGTTGCCGTATTTCTGCTTGATCGGCCAGAGCAGCCGGCGCGCCTTGTCGAGATTCACGTTGTCGGGCCAGCTGTTGAGCGGCGCGAAGCGTTGCTGGCCCGAGCCTCCTCCGCCGCGGCCGTCCCCGATGCGGTAGGTGCCCGCGCCGTGCCACGCCATCCGGATGAAGAGCGGCCCATAGTGGCCATAGTCCGCCGGCCACCAGTCCTGCGAGTCGGTCATCAGCGCGTAAAGGTCCTTCTTCAGGGCCTGGAAGTCGAGTTCCTTGAACGCCTCGGCGTAGTTGAACCCCGCGCCCATGGGATTGAACTGGGGGCAGTTTTGCTGGAGAACCTTCACGTTCAACTGCTTTGGCCACCAGTCCCGAATCGACTTCATTCCAGTAGTCGTGTGCATGACAGGGCACTTGCTCATGCTGTCTCTCCTCTCCATTGCGGTGGCGGCGGGACCGAGCCGTGCTTTCCGAACCGGTCTGTCTTTAATCGACATTTCCCAGACGGGCGGCCGATCCGCTGCCGAAGGCGTACTTCAGGTTCGCTTCGGTCTTGCTTCCCTTGAGCGGCATGAATCTCGCCTCTGCCGTGCGGGCGGCGGCCGCCTCGATTTGGTCGCGTTTCTGTGGCCGCAGGTTGCGGCCCCGGTCCAAATATGAGCCGGGCGCGGGCCTACTGTCAACAGATTAGAATTATTCTAGGAAATCCGCCAGCGAGCGGCGGAAAAAGACAATTATTTGCGCAACGGGGCGACGCGGACGATCACCTCGACCCGCGAGACCTCGGTGCCGGCGGGCGGCTCGGGAAGGTTCTCGATCGTGACCCCCGCGGCCGGGATGTCGACCAAACGGCCGCCGTCCTGAAGGAAGAAGTGGTGGTGCTCGGAATTGTTGGTGTCGAAGTAGCAGCGGCCCGAATCGACCACCACCTCGCGCAACAGCCCGGCCTCGGTGAACTGGTGAAGGGTGTTGTAGATGGTCGCGAGCGACACCCCCACACTGGCCCCGCGCGCCTCCTTGTGCAGATCCTCGGCGGTCACGTGCCGGTGGCCGCCATCGAACAGCAGCTTGGCCAGGGCCAGGCGCTGGCGCGTCGGGCGAAGGCCGACGGTCCGCAACCGGTCGAGGGCAGAGGTGTAAGGGCGCATCGGCCAGAAATCCTTCAATAGCCAAGCCCGGCCCCGTTTATCGAAGCCGCAACCAATAACATAATAACCTTATTGGAAAAGTTCAAAACCATAAATCCGGCCGCCGGGCCGGGTTAACCATGACCGCCCGGCCGCCCGGGTGGGCCAGGCCTCAGTCGCCGGTCTCGATGCGCGCGACGAGCTGGCGCACCGTCGGGATGAAGCCGTTGGAATAGAAGGGGTCCTCGGCGAAGCGGTAGGCGTTGTGGCCGGCGAACATCAGCTCGGACTGGACGTTGTCGCCGTGGCTGATGGCCTGGAGCGTCTTCTGGATGCAGTAGGAGCGCGGGTCGGCCTTCCTGCCGGTCGTGCCCTGCTCGTTCTGGGCCCAGTTGCTGAACAGGCACGCGCTCAGGCAACCCATGCAGTTGATCTGGTCGGTGCGGATCTCGTTCGCCTTCCTGGGGGTCACGAAGATGATCGTCGAATCGGGCGTGCGCAGCGCCTCGGTGAAGCCCTGGGCGACCCAGGCTTCGGCGCGGACCTTGTCGGCGGCGGTCAGATAGACGAGCCGCTTGCGCGCGCCCACGGGAAACGGGGTGTCGTGCTCGCCCACCGGCTCTTGCACATAGGCCACCTGGCGCGCCGAGCGCTCCTCGAGCTCCTTGATGAAATCGTTGTAGACAGCCGAGGAATAGAAGCCGGTCGGGCTGTAGCGGTTCAGGAAGACCTCGCCCTTCTTGAGCGTCAGCAGCTTGCGCTTCCAGGCGTCCGAGATCGGGCTTTCCCGGGTCAGGAGCGGCCGGGTGCCGAACTGGAAGGTGATGGGGCCGAGGTCCGGATTGTCGATCCAGTCCTCCCACTCGCGCAGGAACCAGACGCCGCCCGCCATGACGATCGGCGTGTCGTTCAGCCCGTATTCGTTCATGAGCCGGCGCATCTCGATGACGCGCGGCATCGGCGCCTCCGGCTTTTCCGGGTCCTCCACGTTGGAGAGCCCGTTGTGGCCGCCCGCCAGCCACGGGTCCTCGTACACCACCGCGCCCAGCCATCCGCGGAAGCGGTGATAGGCGCGCTTCCACAGCGCCCGGAACGCGCGCGCGGAGGAAACGATCGGATAGTAATGGACGCCGTAGCGCGCGCAGATCTCGGCGATCCGGTACGGCATGCCCGCGCCGCAGGTGACGCCGTGGATGATGCCCTTGGCCGCCTCGAGGGTGCGGTGGAGGATGGTTTCGGCCGCCGCCATCTCCCACAGCACGTTCATGTGGATGCGGCCCAATCCGTTCGCGATCTCGTGCGCCACGCGCGCCTGATAGAGCGCGCCGCGCACGGAAAACTCGATGAGCTCGTAATGGCGTTCGCGCCGCGTCTTGCCGCGATAGATCTGCGGCAGGATGTTTCCTTCCGCGTCGTAGGCATCGGCGTTCACGCCCGAGAACGTGCCGACGCCCCCGGCCGCCGCCCAGGCGCCCGAGCTTTCGCCGTTGGAGATCGAGATGCCCTTCCCCCCTTCGACGAGGGGGAGCACCTCGCGACCCGAGATCAGGACTGGATTCAGAGGCCTCATCTGGCGCCTCCCGCCCGGAGCCCGCTTCGTCCCGCGCGTCCGCAAAGACCGGGGACACGGAGAGCCCGCGGGCCGCTTTCGATACCTGCGGCCCTTAAGGTCCTATATGGGAAGGCTCCCGGCTTCAACCACCCGATGTCCGCAACACCGCGCAACGGTTGCGGGCTCCTTCCCGGGTTACCGCGAGCGGCCGGCGGCCGTCACGCGCTCTTGGTCAGATCCTCGCCGGTGCTCTGGTCCACCGCCTTCATGCTGAGCTTGACCTTGCCGCGGTCGTCCACGCCCAGCACCTTGACCGAGACCACGTCGCCTTCCTTGACGACCTCGGAGACCGACTTGGGCCGGCCCGGGGCCAGCTCGCTGATGTGCACCAGCCCGTCCCGGGGACCGAGGAAGTTCACGAAGGCGCCGAAGTCCATGACCTTCACCACCTTGCCGCGGTAGATGTGCCCGATCTCGGGCTCGGCCACGATGTTGCGGATCCAGTCGATCGCGGCCTGGCTCGCGGCGCCGTCCACGGCGGCCACCTTCACCGTGCCGTCGTCCTCGATGTCGATCTTGGCGCCCGTGGTCTCGCAGATCTCGCGGATGACCTTGCCGCCGGTGCCGATGATCTCGCGGATCTTGTCCTTGGGCACGGTGATGACCGTGATGCGCGGCGCGTGCTGGCTGAGCTGGTCGCGTGCGGCCTGGAGCGCCTTGTTCATCTCCTCCAGGATGTGCATGCGGCCTTCGCGCGCCTGGGCCAGCGCCGTCTCCATGATCTCGCTCGTGATGCTCGTGATCTTGATGTCCATCTGGAGCGAGGTGATGCCCCGGTCGGTTCCCGCCACCTTGAAGTCCATGTCGCCCAGGTGGTCCTCGTCGCCGAGGATGTCGGAAAGCACCGCATGCCCGCCGTCTTCCTTGATGAGCCCCATGGCGATGCCGGCGACGGGCCGCGTGATCGGCACACCCGCGTCCATGAGCGAGAGCGAGGTGCCGCACACGGTCGCCATCGAGGACGATCCGTTCGATTCGGTGATCTCGGAAACCACCCGTGTGGTGTAAGGGAAGTCGTTCTTGGCCGGCAGGACGGGGCGGATCGCGCGCCAGGCGAGCTTGCCGTGTCCCACCTCACGCCGTCCGGTAAAGCCGAAGCGCCCCACCTCGCCCACCGAGAAGGGCGGGAAATTGTAGTGCAGCAGGAAATGCTCGCGGTACTCGCCCTCCAGCGCGTCGACGATCTGCTCGTCCTGGCCGGTGCCGAGCGTGCTGACGACGAGCGCCTGGGTTTCGCCGCGGGTGAACAGGGCGCTGCCGTGGGCGCGCGGAAGCATCCCCACCTCGCAGCTGATGGGGCGGATGTCGCTGGTGCCGCGCCCGTCGATGCGCTTGCCGGTCTTCAGGATGTTGCCACGCACGATCTCCTTCTCGAGGCCCTTGAAGAGGCCGGAGACGACCTCGGCGTTCCATTCCTCGGCTTCCGCCGCCGCCGCCACCTTGGCCTTCAGCTCCGAGATCTTCTCGTGGCGGGCCTGCTTCTCGGTGAGGGCATAGGCCGCGCGAAGGTCGGATTCGGCGATCTCCTTGATGCGCGCGGCGACCTTGTCGCTGCCCTCGGGGGCCTGGGGAAGCTCCCAGGGCTCGCGCGCGGCCGCCTCGGCCAGGGAGATGATGAGATTGATCACGTCCTGCATCTTCTCGTGGCCGAAGGTGACGGCCCCCAGCATCGTCCCTTCCGGCAGCTGCTTGGCCTCGGATTCGACCATGAGGACGCCCTCGGCCGTTCCCGCCACCACGAGGTCGAGATCGCTGTTCGCCATCTCGTCGAGCTGCGGGTTGAGGACGTATTCGCCGCCGATATAGCCGACCCGGCAGCCCGCGATCGGCCCCATGAACGGAATCCCGGAGATGGTGAGCGCGGCCGAGGCGCCGATCATCGCCACGACGTCGGGATCGTTTTCGAGATCGTGCGAAAGGACCGTGCAGATCACCTGGGTCTCGTTCCGGAACCCGGAAGGGAACAGGGGCCGGATCGGCCGGTCGATGAGACGCGAGGTGAGCGTCTCCTTTTCCGAGGGACGGCCCTCGCGCTTGAAGAAGCCGCCCGGGATCTTTCCGGCGGCGTAGGTCTTCTCGACGTAGTTGACCGTGAGCGGGAAGAAATCGATTCCGGCCTTGGGTGTCTTGTCGGCGACGGCGGTGCAAAGAACGGTGGTGCCGCCATAAGTGGCGACCACGGCGCCGTCGGCCTGGCGGGCGACCTTGCCCGTCTCAAGAACCAGTTGGCGTCGGCCCCATGTGATCTCCTTGCGGGTTATGCTGAACATTCTCTCTCTTTCCTTTCCTCGAGACGATGCCGGATGCATCCCCTCGCCAATGCGTCCGCCCCTTGGCGGACGTCTCCGCCGCGCCCCCATGGCGCGGCCTTTGAAAACTCACCGCCGGGCTTGGCCGGGATCCGCCCCGGCCGGCGGGCGGCCCGGCGTTGGTCCGGCCGGCTCAATCGAGTGGTCGATGTCCGCGCGCCCGCGCGCCCTCAGCGGCGCAGGCCGAGGCGCTGGACCAGATTGCCGTAGCGTTCCCGATCCTTGCGCTTGAGGTATTCGAGCAACCGGCGGCGCTGGCCGACCATGATGAGAAGGCCGCGGCGCGAATGAAAATCCTTGCCGTGCGTGTTGAGGTGCTCGGTGAGGCTCTTGATCCGTTCGCTCAAGATCGCGACTTGCACCTCGGGCGAGCCGGTGTCGCCTTCCTTGGTGGCATAATCAGTGATGATCTCGAGCTTGCGCTGAGCGTTAATCGACATCGTCCCTACCTTCTAGAGATTGAATACCCGGACCGGGCGGAGCCGTCCCCGATCGAACCGTGCCACCGCGACGGGCTTGCCGTTCGCCATGGCACAGACCGCGATCCCGGGGACGAGCGTACCGATACGGTCCACGTCCTGGGCCCGAAGCAAGGGAACGGATTGGCCGCTCCGGAGCGTCCGGGCCTCGCCTTCCGAAAGGGCCAGCGCCGGGATGCCGTCCAGCGCGGTCTCGACCGGAAGGAGCCTTTCGAGCGCGGCGGCACTATGCCCGAGCGCCTCCAGCGAATCTAGCGAAATCGCCTGGGATTCCGCGAAGGGCCCGGCCCGGGTCCGGCGCAATTCCACGACATGGGCGCAGGTCCCGAGCGCCAGCCCGATGTCCCGCGCGAGCGCCCGCATATAGGTCCCCTTGCCGCAGGTGACCTCGAAACTGGCGCGCTCCCCGTCGCAACCGGCCAGGGCGAGACTCTCGATGACCACCCGCCGCGGGACGAGGTCGAAGGCCTCGGCGTCCCGGGCCCGGGCGTAGGCCCGCCGTCCCGCCACCTTGACCGCCGAATAGCGGGGCGGCGTCTGCAGGATCTCGCCGGTGAAGCGCGCCAGGACGGCCCGGATCTCCGCCTCGGCCGGGCGGTTCGGGCTGGTCGCCGTCACCTCGCCCTCGGCGTCGTCGGTGGCGCGCGCCTCGCCCCAGCGCAGCGTGAAGCGGTACGCCTTGGCCGCGTCCATCTCGAAGGCGACCGTCTTGGTGGCCTCGCCCAGCGCCACCGGCAGGACGCCGGTGGCGAGCGGGTCCAGGGTCCCGCCGTGGCCCGCCTTGGCGGCGTCGAGCGCCCGGCGGACCCGCGCGACCGCGCGGGCCGAGGTCACGCCCTTGGGCTTGTCGAGGACGATCCAGCCGTGGACCGGCGTGCCCCGGCGCCTAGCCGCCATCGTCCTCGTCTCCCGAGGGCAGGCTTTCCATCTCTTCGTCCTCCTGGGCCGTAAGATCCTGGCGCACATGGGGCCGGCGCAGAATCGATTCGATCCGGCTCGCCTCCTCGAAGGAGGTGTCGGCCGCGAACGTCAATTCGGGCGCGAATTTGAGGCGCACGGCGCGCGCGACCTGGGCGCGGAAATAGGGCGCCGCGCGGTTGAGCGCCGAAACGATCCGCGACGCGTCGCCCCCGCCCAGCGGCACCACGAACACCTCGGCGTGGCGCAGATCGGGGGAGGCGCGCACCTCGGTGACCGTCACCGGCACGTCGCGCAGTTCCGGATCCTTCATCGCGCCGCGCTCGATGAGCTCGGCGATCGTGTGCCGGATTTCCTCGCCGACGCGCAGCTGGCGCTGGGAGGGGGCGCGGTGTCGTGTCATGGGAACCTCACGGGTATCGTCCCGCCCGGGCGGCGGGCGGGCGCTAGATCGAGCGGGCGACCTCTTCCAGCTCATAGCACTCGATGACGTCGCCCTTCTGGATGTCCTGGTAGTTTTCGATGCCGATGCCGCACTCGAAACCTTCCTTGACCTCCTTGACCTCGTCCTTGAAGCGCCGGAGCGTGCCGATCGCGCCTTCGAACACCACCACCGAATCGCGCAACAGGCGGATCTTGGCGGCCCGGCGCACGACGCCCTCGGTGACCATGCAGCCCGCGATCTTGCCGACCTTGGTGATGGCGAACACTTCACGCACCTCGGCGGCGCCCAGCGCCTTCTCCTTCACGCTCGGCGCCAGCATGCCGGACAGCGCCGCCTTGATGTCGTTGATGATGTCGTAGATGACCGAGTAGTAACGGATGTCGACGCCGTCGCGCCGCGCGAGGTCGCGGGCCTGGGCGTTGGCGCGCACGTTGAAGCCGAGGATGATCGCCTGGGAGGCGGCCGCGAGCGTCACGTCGGATTCGTTGATCCCGCCGACGCCGGCGTGGAGCATGCGCGTCTTGACCTCTTCGGTCTCGAGCTTCTCGAGGCTGCCGACGATCGCCTCCAGCGATCCCTGGACGTCGGCCTTGACGACGACCGGAAGCTCCTTGGCCTCGCCGGCCTGGATCGCCGTGATCATCTGCTCGATGGTGCCGCGGGCGCCGGCGAGACGCTGCGCCCCGCGCACCTGGCGCGCGCGGTAGGAGGTGATCTCGCGGGCGCGGGTCTCGTTCTCGACCACCACGAAGTCGTCACCCGCGGACGGCGTGCCGTTCAGCCCCAGCACCTCGACCGGCACGGACGGCCCGGCCTTCTCGATGTTGCGGCGGCGGTCGTCGATCAGCGCCCGGACGCGCCCCCATTCGGGGCCGGCGATGAAGATGTCGCCCACCTTGAGGGTGCCGCGCTGCACGAGCACGGTCGCGACCGGGCCCCGGCCGCGCTCCAGCTTGGCCTCGATCACGACGCCCTCGGCGGGCCGCTCGGGATTGGCCTTGAGCTCGAGAATCTCGGACTGCAGCAGGATCGTCTCCTCGAGCTTGTCGAGGTTCTTCTTCTCCTTCGCCGACACTTCGACCGAAAGCACGTCGCCGCCCATCGATTCCAGGACCACGCCGTGCTGCAGCAGCTCGGTGCGGACGCGCTGGGGATTGGCGTCTGGCTTGTCGATCTTGTTGATGGCGACGATCATCGGAACCTTCGCCGCTTGGGCGTGATGGATGGCCTCGATGGTCTGGTCCTTGACCCCGTCGTCGGCCGCGACCACCAGCACGACGATGTCGGTGACATTGGCGCCGCGCGCGCGCATCGCCGAAAACGCCTCGTGGCCCGGCGTGTCCAGGAAGGTGATGCGGGCGCCGGACTTGAGCGTGACCTGATAGGCGCCGATGTGCTGCGTGATGCCGCCGGCCTCGCCGCTCACCACGTCGCTCTGGCGCAGGGCGTCCAGGAGCGAGGTCTTGCCGTGATCGACGTGGCCCATGACGGTGACGACCGGCGCCCGCGGCTTGAGGGTGGCGGCCTCGTCGGTCTCGCCCTTGAGGCCGATTTCGACGTCCGCCTCGCTCACGCGCTTCACGCGGTGCCCGAATTCGTTGACCACCAGCTCGGCGGTGTCGCCGTCGATCACCTGGGTGATCGTCACCATGACGCCCAGCTTCATGAGCGCCTTGACGACGTCGGCGCCGCGCTCGGCCATGCGGTTGGCGAGCTCCTGGACCGAGATCGATTCCGGCACGACGACCTCGCGGGTGACCTTCTTGGCGGGTTCCGCCGCCTGGGTCTCGCGCGCCCTCTGCCTTTCCTTCTCGCGGGCGCGGCGCAGCGCCGCGAGACTACGCATCCGCTCCTCGGCGCCGCCTTCGAGCGCCTGGGCGATCGTGAGCTTGCCCTCGCGCCGGCGATGCTCCGCGCGCTTGGCCGCCGGATGGCGCGGCGCCGCGAGCTTGCCGCGGCGGACCTTCTCCGCCTCTTCGGCCTCTTCCGCTTCGGTGGGCGCGCGCTGGGGCGCCGGCGCCTCGGCGGCGCGCGGTCCGGGCTTCTTGCCCTCCGCCTCCTTGGTGCGCTTGCGCGCCTCCTCTTCCTCCGCGAGCTTGCCCGCGGCCTCGGCCTCGACCTCGCGGCGTTTGGCCTCCTCGGCCTCGAGGCGCGCCTCCTCCTCTTCGGCCTTCTGACGCGCTTCGACGGCCTCGATCTCGCGGCGCGAGAGATCCGCTTCGGCGCGGCGCTTCGCCTCGGCGGCCTCGATGCGCGCGTCGTGGACGGCCCGGGCGCGGGCCTCCTTTTCCTCTTCGGTGAGCGAGCGCAGCGTCGCGGGCCGGCGCGACAGCGCCTCCGCTTCGGCCTTCTCGGGCTGAGGCGCCACCTCGGCGAGCGCGGGCGGCGGCGCGGCGGTGAATTCGGGAGCCGGCTCGCGCCGAACCTCGCGCATCGTCCCGCCTTCGGTCGGCGCATAGGTGCGCTTGCGCTTGACCTCCACGGTCACCGTGCGCGAACGGCCGTGCGAGAAGCTCTGCCGGATCTGGCCGGTTTCGACCGTCTTGCGCAGCTCGAGCCGCCCCGGCCGATCGAGCCGGCGGGACGTCTTCTTCTCTTGTTCCTTGCTACTGGTCATGCTTTCTCGACTCTCGCCCGCGATTCACCGTGGCCCTTCCCGCTTTGCGCCCCGCGCCCGGCACCGTAGGGCCGGCGCGGAATCCCGAAAGGCGGCCCGCTTCCCGCAGCAGAAGCGCGGCCAGATTTCCCTTCCTCACCGCGACGTGGACGGCGTGCTCGCGGCCCAAGGCCGGGCCCATCTCGTCCGTGCGCAGCAATTCGACGACCGGAACCTGTCCGGCCAGAGTCCGCAGCTTCCGCCGCCCATCCTCGGCCCCGTCGCTTGCGCCGAGCACGACGCCGGCCTTGCCGGCGCCGAGCCAGGAGCGCACCTTTTCGAAGCCGGCCGCCGCTTGGCCGGCGCGCCGGGCGAGGCCCAGAAGCTCACAACAGCGCCGCGCCAGCAGCGCCTCCACCTGATCGGCGAGATCGGCCGGCGCGGCGGCGGCCGCGCGCGCGGCCTTGGCGAACAGCCCCTTGCCGGAAGCCGCGGCCACTATATCCCGCCTCGCGGTCAACCACAAACCCCGGCCCGGCAGGCGCTCGCCGATGTCGGGGACGACCGTGCCGTCGGGGGCGAGCACGAACCGCACCAGCTCCGCCTTGGGCCGCAGCGCCCCGGTCACGAGGCAGCGCCGGACCGGCGCCGTGCCCTCGGACGCGCCCGGCGGCCTCTCCAGAACCTGCTCCACCGCCTGCCCCAATCGGGCCTCCTCAGCGCTCCGGCGTCGCCGGCGCGCCCTCTTCGGGCGGCGCGGGCTCGGCCGGCGTGTCCTCTTCGGGCGGTGCGGGCTCGGCCGGCGCGCCCTCTTCCGGCGCGGCTTCGGCGGCGGGCTCCTCCGGGAACCAGTGGGCCCGCGCGGCCATGATGATGGCGTCCGCCTCTTCGCCCGACAGCTTGATGTCGCCCAGGATCTCGCGCAGCTCGTCGCTGGCGAGATCGGCGAGATCGTCGAGCGTCTTGACCTTGTTCTCGCCGAGCTTGACCGCCATCGCCGGGGTGATGCCGGGCACCGCCGCCATGTCCTCGGCGACCTCCAGCTCCTTCCAGCGCTTGGTGAGGCGCTCCTGTTCCTCGGCCAGATGGGCCCGCGCCCGGGCGCGGAGCTCCTCGGCCACGTCCTGGTCGAATCCCTCGATCTCGGTCAGATCCTCGACCGGAACGAAGGCGACCTCCTCGATGCTCGTGAACCCTTCCGACACCAGCAGGTGGGCGATCACGTCGTCCACGTCCAGCGCGTCGATGAACATCTGCGAGCGCGAGCGAAACTCCTCGGAGCGGCGCTCCGATTCCTCGGCCTCGGTCAGGATGTCGATGTCCCAGCCGATGAGCTGGGAGGCGAGGCGCACGTTCTGGCCGCGCCGCCCGATCGCGAGACTGAGCTGCTCGTCGGGCACGATGACCTCGATGCGGTGGACGTCCTCGTCCACCACGACCTTCGTCACCTCGGCCGGGGCCAGCGCGTTGACGCAGAAGGTGGCGACATCGGGCGACCAGGGGATGATGTCGATCTTCTCGCCCTGCAGCTCGCTCACCACCGCCTGGACGCGGCTGCCCCGCATGCCGACGCAGGCGCCCACGGGGTCGATGCTCGAATCCTTGGAATAGACCGCGATCTTGGCGCGCGAGCCGGGATCGCGCGCGACCGCCTTGATCTCGATGATGTTGTCGTAGACCTCGGGCACTTCCTGGGCGAACAGCTTGGCCATGAATTTGGGGTGCGCGCGCGACAGGAAGATCTGCGGCCCGCGCGCCTCCTCGCGCACGTCGTAGATGTAGGCGCGCACGCGGTCGCCGCGGTGGTAGGTCTCGCGGGCGAGCAATTCGTCGCGGCGGATGATGGCCTCGGCGCGGCCGAGGTCGACGATGACGTTGCCGAACTCGACGCGCTTGACGATGCCGTTCACGATCTCGCCGACGCGGTCCTTGTATTCCTTGAACTGGCGCTGGCGCTCGGCCTCGCGCACGCGCTGCACGATCACCTGCTTGGCGGTCTGGGCGGCGATGCGCCCGAAGTCGATGGGCGGCAGCGGCTCGATGATGAAGTCGCCGATCTGAGCGTCGGGGTTGCGCTCCTTCGCCTCGCCCAGCGGGATCTGGGTCGCCTCGTTCTCGATGGGATCGGCGACCTGCAGGAAGCGCCTCAGCTCGATCTCGCCGCTGTCGCGATTGATCTCGGCGCGGATGTCGTATTCGTGGCCGTACTTCGAGCGCCCCGCCTTCTGGATCGCGAGCTCCATCGCCTCGAGCACTTCCTCGCGGTCGATGCCTTTCTCGCGCGCCACCGCATCGGCAACCTGAAGCATCTCGACCCGCGCGTGTCCTGTTTCCATATCCGTCCTAGCCTTTTAGCCTTTAACCCTTGCGTTGCCCGGCGCGCCGCCGCTTGGCGGGCCCCGGCGTCGTTTCCTCGGCGATCAATCTCGCCCGTTGAATCTCCGCGACCGGCAGCTCGGCCGGCCCGTCCTCCGTCACGATCGTCACGCGCCCTCCCGCGACCCCTTCGAGCCGGCCGCGGAAGCGCCGCCGCCCGGCAATCGGGCGCTTCGTCTCGATCCGGGCCTCATGGCCGGCGAAGCGCGCGAAGTCGCGTTCCTTGACGAGCGGCCGGTCGAGACCGGGCGAGGAGACCTCCAGCGTGTAGGTGCCCGGGACCGGATCCTCGACGTCGAGAATCGCCGAAACCGCGCGGCTGATGGCCGCACAGTCCTCCAGCGACACCGGCGCGCCGTCGCGGCGCTCGGCCATCACCTGAAGCTTGGTGCGGCCGCCGCCCATCAGCAGCACCCGCACCACGTCGAAGCCCATGGCGTTGAGCGCCGGCGCGATCACGCGTTCCACCCGCTCCGGCAGGTCGGAGGTGCTTGCCTGCCCCATGGCCTTGCCCCGCGCAGGAAACAAAAAAGTGGGCCAAAGGCCCACCCTCCAAAACCGGTCTGGCTTTATGAGAATGACGCGCAGAATGTAAACATTTGTCAGCTTTCTTCAAGGCCTTTCATGCTCAACGGGCCGCTTCAGGGTGCCCGCGCCTGCCGCGAAAAGCGCAGAAAATAGCAGGTTTTCCCCGCCTTTTTGGCCTTCGCCTCGTAGCGCGTCTCGGGCCAGTCGCCGGGGCGCTCGCGCCAGTCGCCGGGGCGCTCGCGCCAGTCGCCGGGGCGCTCGCGCCAGTCGCCGGGGCGCTCGCGCCAGTCGCCGGGCCGGCGCGCCAGCCACGAAAAAGCGCCGTGATTGATGACATGGGTTAACGTCCAGCGCACATAAGAGGCGTCGTCGCTGGCGATCCGGAGCTCGGCGCCGTCCCCAAGCGCGAAGGCGAGAAGGTCGAGGGTCGCGGGCGCCACGATCCGGCGCTTGTGGTGGCGCTTCTTCGGCCAGGGGTCGGGAAACAGGATGAAGGCGCGCGCGATCCCGGCCTCGGGCAGGGCCGCGAGCAGCAGCCTCGCGTCGTCGTCGAACACCCGCACGTTGGCGAGGTTTTGGTCGCGGATGCGGGTGAACAGCGAGACCAGGCCGTTGACGAAGGGCTCGCAGCCGATGAAGCCGATCCCGGGATGGGCCGCCGCCTGCCAGGCCAGATGCTCGCCGCCGCCGAAGCCGATCTCGAGCCAGACCTCGCGCACCGGCGGATCGAACAGCGCAGGGAGATCGAGGCGCGCGGGCGGCGCCGGAAGCCGAACGCGCAGGCGCGGCAGCATCGCCTCCAAGAGGGCCTGCTGGCCGGGGCGCAGCTTGCGCCCGCGCTTGCGGCCGTAGAGCAAGCGCGAAACGTCGCCCGCGGCCGGCATCGAGGATCAGGAGGCGCCGAGCTCGGCCGCGAGCGGCTTGGCCAAGTCGAGCCGCTCCCAGGAGAACCCGCCGTCGGGCTCGGGGGCGCGGCCGAAATGGCCGTAGGCGGCGGTGCGCGCGTAGATCGGGCGGTTGAGGCCGAGATGCTCGCGGATGCCCCGCGGGCTCAGGTCCATCGCCCCGCGCAGCGCGCCCGCCAGCTTGTCCTCGTCCACGCGCCCGGTCCCGTAGGTGTCGATGTAGATCGAGATCGGATAGGCCACGCCGATGGCGTAGGAGAGCTGGATCAGGCAGCGGTCGGCGAGCCCCGCGGCGACCACGTTCTTGGCGAGGTAGCGGGCGGCATAGGCGGCCGAGCGGTCGACCTTGGTGGGGTCCTTGCCGGAGAACGCGCCGCCGCCGTGGGGCGCGGCGCCGCCATAGGTGTCGACGATGATCTTGCGGCCGGTCAGGCCGCAGTCGCCGTCCGGCCCGCCGATGACGAACCGCCCGGTGGGATTGACGTAGAAATCCTCCTCCGGGCACATCCATCCCTCGGGCAGCACGTTGACGACATGGGGGCGCACGATCTCGCGCACGGCGTCCTGGTCCACGTCCTCGCCGTGCTGGGTCGAGACGACGATGGCGGTGGCGCGCTCCGGCTTGCCGTTGACGTATTGCAGCGTCACCTGGCTCTTGGCGTCGGGGCCGAGCTGGGGCGCGGCGCCGGAATGGCGGGCCTCGGCGAGCGAGCGCAGAATCCCGTGGGCGTAATGGATGGGCGCCGGCATGAGCGCGTCGGTCTCCCGGCAGGCGTAGCCGAACATGATGCCCTGGTCGCCCGCGCCCTCGTCCTTGTTGCCGGCGGCGTCCACGCCGCGCGCGATGTCAATGGACTGGGCGTGGACCAGGATCTCGACCTTCGCCTTCTTCCAGTGGAAGCCGGCCTGCTCGTAGCCGATCTCGCGCACGGCGCTGCGCGCGACATGCTCGAGATCCTTGTTCGTCACCGACTCCGGCCCGCGCACCTCGCCGGCCAGCACGATGTGGTTGGTGGTGCAGAGCGTCTCCAGCGCCACCCGGGAATGAGGATCGGCCGCCAGATAGCAGTCCACGATCGCATCGGAGATGCGGTCGCAGACCTTGTCGGGGTGGCCTTCGGAAACCGATTCGCTCGTGAACACGTAATCGCGCATGGGAAGGCCGGTGCCTCCGTAAAATTTCGCGGGGAACGGGACGGATGCGGACGGGGCCGGTCGCGAGCAGCGAAGCGCCGCGCCGCGGCGCTCATGTTGCCGTCTTCGACGCGAGAATCAAGGGCTTTCGACGTGAGGGGCGCAGCCCGAAGGCCGCCGGGTCAGCGCCGATGGGGTCCGCCGCGCTGGGAGGCCGCGCGACCGCTTTCCGCGCTCGCCGCGATCGTCTTGACGAGATCGGCGACCTTCTTGCGGACCTGGGCGTCGGTGATGCGGTAGTAGGCGCGCACCAGCTCGAGCGTCTCGCGCCTGGCCAGCGTATCGGCCTCGAACGGGGCCTGGGGCGCGTCGGATAGGCCGCCGGCGCGGGCGGTTTGGCGGCCCGAGATCTCCGCCGGCATGTCGTCGAAGAAGAACGACACCGGCACGTCGAGCACGCGGCTCAGCTCGTAGAGGCGGCTCGCGCCGATGCGGTTCGCCCCGCGCTCGTATTTCTGGACCTGCTGGAAGGTCAGCCCGATGGCGGCGGCGAGCTTTTCCTGGCTCAGCCCCAACAGGGTCCGGCGCAGGCGCACGCGCGAGCCGACATGGATGTCGATCGGATTGGGCTTGCCGCCGCGCGAGCGGCCGCCGTGCTTGCGCGGGAAGGGGGCGTCGGTCATTCGTCACCACAAGCCTGGGCCGGTTCCAGGGTCACCCCGGATGCCGTCCGAACGCGCAGCCGTCGAATCCCAAAAAAAAGAAGCATACCTTCGTATGCCTTGCTGCGCTGTGTCTATACGGCATCGGCGGGGCCGGCGCAACGACCCCCGGCTGCGACAAACGGTCACTCGCCGAAAGGCGTCGAGGGCTTTGCGGCCGGCAGCTAGCGGCGCCGGACGGCGGCCGCGACCCCGACCCCGGCGGCCACCAGCAAGGCCAGCATCAGGTCGCCGAATCGCGCATAGGGCGGCTCGGCCAAGGCCCGGGGAAGCGGGCTGTCGATCACGCCTTCCTTGTTGAGGCCGAGCCGGGCGACGATCCGCCCAAAGGGGTCGATCACGCCGGAGATGCCGGTATTGGCGGCGCGGGCCACGGGGATGCCTTCCTCGACCGCGCGCAGCCGGGCGCTCTCGAAATGCTGGTAGGGGCCCGACGAGGTCCCGAACCAGGCGTCGTTCGTGACGTTGACGAACAGGCCCGGCCGGTCGCTCTCGTCCGCGACCGCGTGGGGAAAGATGATCTCGTAGCAGATCAGCGGCCCGACCGGGGGGAGCCCGAGCAGGTGGAGGGTTCGCGGCCCCGGGCCGGCCGAGAAATCGGTCGAGCCGGGCGTCAGCTTCTCCAGGCCGAGGCCGGGCGGGATGAACGCGCGCAGCGGCAGGTACTCGCCGAAGGGAACGAGGTGGAACTTGTCGTAGCTCCCGACCACCTTGCCTTGGCCGTCGATGGCGACGACCCCGTTCCAGACCCGGAACGGCGCGACGCCCGGGGGTGTCGCGCGCGGCGCGCCGGTGATGACGAGGCCGCCCGGCGGCACCACCGAGGCGATCGCCTCGCGCACCGACGCGTCCTGACCGACCAGGAAGGGGACCGCCGTCTCCGGCCAGATCACGAAGACGGTGCCGGCCCCCGGATTGTCCAGGGCCGCCGCCTGGCGCGTCAGGGCGAGGTCGCGCTTCAGATGGGCGATGCGCAGCGCCTCGCGCCACTTCTCGTTCTGGGCGACGTCGGGCTGGACGATGCGAAGCGTCGTTTCCGGGACCATGGCCTCGGAGTCGACCGGCCCCGCCAGGGCGATCCGCGCCGCGCCGCCCGCCCAGACGAGGACGAGCAGCCCATAGGCGACCGCGACCGGAGCCCAGGCGCGTTTGGCCGAGGCTTCCTCGCCCAGGAGCGCCGGGATCGCCGCCGCGATCACCGTGACGAAGCCGAGCCCGTAGGCGCCGAACACGGCGGCGAGCTGCATCATCGGCGGCGAGACCGTCCAGGCCGTCGCGATCAGGTTCCAGGGAAAGCCGGTGAAGAGATGGCCGCGCAGCCATTCCGCGGCGCTCCAGGCGACCGCGAAGGCGATGACGCGCCCGGTGCCGGCCGCAAACGCGGGCCAGCGGCCGGCCCATCTGGCGAGCGCGGCGGCCGCCGCCGGATAGACCGCGAGATAGGCGGCGAGCCCCAAGGGCGCAAACGGCGCGAGCCAGCCGTAGCGCTCGGGATCGGTGAGCAGCGCCAGGCCGACCCAATAGATGCCGGTCGCGAAATGGCCGAACCCGAACCACCAGCCCAGCGTTGCCGCCTGGCGCACGCCCGCCGTCCCTTCCAACAGCCACAGGAAGCCGGTGAAGGCGACGGGGAGAAGGGGAAGGGCGAAGACGGGGGGAAGCGCGGCCGTGGCGGCGACCCCGAGGGCGGCCGCAAGCATGGCCCGGCGCCAGCCGGAAAGACCGAGAAGCGCCGCCCGCAGGCGGCCCAGCGCGGCCCGCAGCGGCGCCGCGCCCGCGGGGTCGCGCGCCTCGCCCCGGGGCGGCGCGCTCATTCCGCCGCGGCCCCGCTGGAGCCTTTGGGAGCGGGCAGGTGGCGGATGCGCAGGCGGCGGACCCGGCGCGGGTCGCCTTCGATCACCTCGAATTCGAGGCCCGAGGGGTGGCGCACGATCTCGCTCCGGAGCGGCACCCGCCCGGCGATCGAGAACACGAGGCCGCCCAAGGTGTCGATGTCCTCGCGCTCTTCGGCGGAGAAGACCTCGCCGAAGCGGGCTTCGAAATCCTCGATGGTGGTGCGCGCGCTCGCCTCCACCGACCCGTCGGCGCGCTCGATCATCACCGGCACCTCGCGCTTGTCGTGCTCGTCCTCGATCTCGCCGACGATCTCCTCGACCAGATCCTCGATCGTGACCAGGCCGTCGACGCCGCCGTACTCGTCCACGACCAGCGCCATGTGCACCCGCGTCATGCGCATCTCGAGCAGGAGGTCGAGGACGCGCATCGAAGGCGCCACGAACAGGACCTTGCGCAGAAGGTTGGCGAGCGTGAATCCCTTCTTGTTGGCGGCGGCGGCCCAGCCCAACACGTCCTTGATGTGGACCATGCCGGCGACGTCGTCGAGGGTGTCGCGGTAGACGGGGATGCGCGAATGGGGCTGGGCGCCGATGAACTGCACCAGCTCGTCCAGCGAGATCCCGATCTCGACCGCGACGATGTCGGCGCGCGGGACCATGACGTCCTCGACCGTTATGTCGCGCAGATTCAGAACGTTGCCGATGAGCGCCTTCTCGTCGGGACGGATCGCCGTGGCTTCCTCGGCGGTCTCCTCGATCATCTCCTCGATCGCGGCGCGCAGCGAATCCTCCGCCGGCCTGGCGCGGAACAGGGCGCGCAGGCGGGTGCGGATTTTTTCGGCGACCGAGGCGTGCGGTGCCGGTTCGGGCGGTCTATCGCCCCGGGGATCTTTCATGGCCGTTCCCCGGACGCGCTCATGCGACCTTGGCCGGCTTCGCCGCGCGGTAGGGATCGCCGATCCCGAGCGTCTCCAGGATCTCCACCTCCAGCGCCTCCATGCGCGCCGCGTCCCGCGCGCGCTCGTGGTCGTAGCCGAGCACGTGAAGCACGCCGTGGACGACCAGGTGAGCGAGGTGATGGGCGAGCGGCTTGCCCGCCGCCTTCGCCTCGCGGCGCGCGGTCTCGAGGGCGATCGCCACATCGCCCAGGATCAGCGGGCCTTCCGGCGCCGCCTCGCCGGACGCGAAGGACAGCACGTTGGTCGGTTCCGGCTTGCCGCGATAGTCGCGGTTGAGCCGCGCCACGAAGGCGTCGCCCGCGAGCACGATGCCGATCTCGCCGCCGCGCTCGGCCAGCGCCTTGCGCAGACTGGCGCGGCCGCGCGCCGCGCGCGCCACGGCGGCCCGCGCCGCCCGCCGGCACAGCGCCGCCGCTTTCGGCACCGCCCGGCGCCAGCCGATCGCCCGCACGATCACGGCGACCTCGACCGGGAGACGCGCCGGCGGCTTGCTTCGCGGCGTCCGGCTCATCCCTTGGCCTGCGGCGCCGGCCCGGCCGGCATCTCGTTCCCCGCTTCGCCGGGCGCGCGGCGCGCGCGCTCGTGGGCGTCGTAGGCCCGCACGACCTGGGTGACGAGGGGATGGCGCACGACGTCGGCGTCGGTGAAGTGCGCGAAGGCGACGCCTTCCACGCCGCGGAGCACCTCGGCCGCGTCGCGCAGCCCGGAGCGCACGCCGGGCGGCAGATCCACCTGGGTCAGGTCGCCGGTCACCACCATGCGCGAATTCTCCCCCATGCGGGTCAGCGCCATCTTCATCTGGCCGACGGTCGTGTTCTGGGCCTCGTCGAGGATGATGAAGGCGTTGGCGAGCGTGCGCCCGCGCATGAAGGCGAGCGGCGCCACCTCGATGTCGCCGTCGGCCAGGCGCTTCATGACGATGTTGCCCGGCAGCATGTCGTGGAGCGCGTCGTAGAGCGGGCGCAGGTAGGGATCCACCTTTTCGCGCAGATCGCCGGGAAGAAACCCGAGCTTCTCGCCCGCCTCCACCGCGGGGCGCGAGAGGATGAGGCGGTCCACCTCGCCGTTCACCAGCGTGGAGACGGCGGTTGCGACCGCGAGATAGGTCTTTCCCGTTCCCGCGGGCCCGAGGGCGAACACGAGGCCGTGCTCCTGCATCGCCCGCACATAGGCGGCCTGGCGCGGCGAGCGGGCGACGATGTCGCGCTTGCGCGTGTGCACCACGAGCGGCTCGAAGCCGGGCCCGGGCGGCTCCTCGACGTTGTCGCGCCGCGCCGCCTCGGCGGCGTTGCGGGTCGCGGCGTAGACCTCGCCGAGATCGATGGGCTGGCCGCGCCGGGCGCGCTCGTAAAGGGTCTCGAGCGCGGCGCGGGCCGCGGCCACCGCCTCGGGCCGGCCCGAGATCGCCAGCAAGTTGCCGCGCGGAACCAGGGAGACCGCCAGCTCCTGTTCGATCCGGGCGAGGTTCTGGTCGTGCTCGCCATAGAGGAACGGCAGGAGCCGGTTGTCGTCGAACTCGATGCGCATCGTTTCCCGGCCGGATTTGGGCCCCGCGCGCGTCACGCCGCGGCCCCTTGCGCCCGCGCGCGTAGAGGAGGCGGCGCCGCGAGGCGCCCGGTCAGGCTGCTGACGGCGGCGGTGGAAACTTCGACCTCGGCGATCGCGCCGTAGCAGGACTCGGGCGCGGCCACGTGCACCGCCTGCATGTGCGGGCTGCGCCCCGCGAGCTGGCCCGGCTTGCGCCCCTTGCGGTCGAACAGCACGGGCACCCGGCTTCCCACGAAGCGCGCGTTGAACGCGCCCTGCATGTCCTCGAGCGCGGCCCGGAGCTCGGCCAGGCGCGCGGCCTTCTCGTCGTCGGGGATCTCGCCGTCCATGACGGCGGCCGGCGTGCCGGGGCGCGGGCTGAACATGAAGGAATAGGCCTGGGCGAAGCCGACGTCGCGGGCGAATCCCAGCGTCGCCTCGAAGTCGGCGCGCGATTCGCCGGGGAAGCCGACGATGAAATCCGAGGCGAGCGCCATGTCGGCGCGCGCGGCGCGCAGCCGGTCGGCGATGCGGCGGTAGTCGTCGGGCGTGTAGCGGCGGTTCATGGCGGCGAGCACGCGCGCCGATCCCGACTGCACGGGGAGATGGAGGAAGGGCATGAGGGCGGGGACTTCGCCGTGGGCCGCGATCAGATCGTCGTCCATGTCGAGCGGGTGCGAGGTGGTGAAGCGGATGCGCGCGAGGCCGTCGATCCCGGCGAGCGCGCGGACGAGACGCCCGAGCCCCCATTCCCCCGCGCCGAGGCGCGAAGCAGGCGCGGCCCCGTGATAGGCATTCACGTTCTGCCCCAGGAGCACGATCTCGCGCGCGCCTTTCGCGACCAGCCCGCGGGCCTCGGCGATGACCTCGGCCGCGGGGCGCGAATACTCCGCGCCGCGCGTGTAGGGGACGACGCAGAAGGTGCAGAACTTGTCGCAGCCCTCCTGCACCGAAAGATAGGCGGAGGGACCCGACAGCCCCGGCTCGGGCAGGAAATCGAATTTGGGCGCGGCGGGGAACTCGGTGTCGATCACGCCGCGCCCCGGCCCTGCGCCTTTTCCGGCCGCGCGCTCGGCGCGCGCGACCATCTCCGGCAGGCGGTGATAGGTCTGGGGCCCGAGCACGATGTCCACATGTGGCGCGCGGCGGATGATCTCGTCGCCCTCGGCCTGGGCGACGCAGCCGGCGACCGCGAGCAACATCGAGCCGCCTGCCTCGCGCTTGCGCCGCTTGAGCGGACGCAGCCGGCCCAGCTCCGAGAACACCTTCTCGGCCGCCTTTTCGCGGATGTGGCAGGTGTTGAGGATGACCATGTCGGCTTCGCGCGCCCGGTCCACCTGCTCGAAGCCCAGAGTCGCCAGGACGTCCGCCATGCGCGCGGAGTCATAGACGTTCATCTGGCAGCCGTATGTCTTGATGAAAAGCTTTTTCGCCAATTCCGCGCCTTGCCGGACATTGCGTCCGGTGCCCGCCGCCCGTCCGCCGAACTCGCGACGGGGCGGGATACAGGAAAAAAGGTAACACCAGTCTCGCCCGAGTCAAGGGCGGCCGGCCGGCGCCAACCCGCCCATTTCCTCGGATTCCCGCGATTCTTCTCCGAGGGGCGCGGGCGGCGCCTCGGCGCCGCGCCCGGCCAGGGCGGCGGCGATTCCGCCCGCGATCTTGCCGCGGCAGTAGTCGGCGAGCGCCTTGCGCGAGGGGAAATCGGCCGCCGTCACCGGCTCGTGGAAGGCGACCTCGACGCCCGCGACCCCCAGGCCCAGCACGCGCCAGAGATGGGGGAACAGCGCCATGTCGCCGTACCAGGCGAAGAACGGCCGGAGCGCCCGGCCCATCGGCACGCCGTCGAGCCTCGTGTAGGCGATCGAGACCGGCTGGACGAGGGCCAGCCGGCCGTCCACCGGCGTCGCCGCCGCGGCGAGCAGCGCGCTCTTGAAGGGAAGGATGCGCAAGCCGTCGTCGCTCGTGCCCTCGGGGAAGAGGATGAGGTTGTCGCCGCGCAGGAGGCGGCCTTCCATCTCGCCGCGCTGCGCCTTCACCTGGCGGCGCGCCGCGCGGTCCACGAACACGGTGCGCTGGAGCTTGGCGAGAAGGCCGAAGAGCGGCCAGCCCGCCACCTCGCGCTTGGCCACGAAGGAGCCGGGGATGAGCGAGCCCAGCACGGCGATGTCGAGATAGGAGGTGTGGTTGGAGACGAAGAGAACGGGCCCGGGTTGCGCCCTCTTGCCGTGCACGGTCAGCTCGATGCCGATGAGGCGCAGGCAGCGGCGGTGATAGAAGAGCGGCAGGCGCACGGCGAGCGGAAGGCCGAGCGCGACCGCCGCGATCTGCACCGGGAGAAGGAGTGCCGTGAAGGCGAGATAGGCGGTGAGCCGCAGGGCGGCGCGGAGCGGCGAGCCCATGAACGTCAGCTCGCCCGGACCTCACGGGAGCCGCGCTCGTAGTGGCGGTAGTATTTCTCGGTGACCCGGCTGGTCTCGACCACGACGCAGACGTCGGTGGTGTTGAACTGGTGGTCGATCACGGCGCCGTCGCCGACGAATCCGCTGAGCCGCAGGTAGCCCTTGATGAGGGGCGGCAGCCCCGCCAGCGCGCGCCTCGGGTCGATGCGGTCCTTGGGCAGCAGGTTCATGTCCACGTAGCGCTCGGCGAGCGCCTTCGGGCGCAGCAGCGGGGGCGCGAGATGATAATGATAGAGATAGGAGAGCGGGACCGCGAGCGCCTGCGGGTCGGTTCCCGGCAGGCTGGCGCAGCCGAACATGAGCGTGACGTCGTGCTCGAAGACATAGGCGGCGATGCCGCGCCACAGGAGCTGCATCGTGGTGCCGGTGCGGTAGGCGGCGTCCACGCAGCTGCGCCCCACTTCGAGGATCTCGCCGGGGAAGGCGAGCAGCGGCGAGATGTCGTATTCCGCCGCCGAATAGAAGCGCCCCTCGCGCCGCGCCGCCGAGCGCCGCAGCAGGCGGTAGGTGCCGACGACCGAATCGGGGCCGGAGCCTTTCGCGTGGTCGATCACGAGCAGATGGTCGCAGGCGGGATCGAACTCGTCGAAGTCGCGCTTGCGCGCCGCCATCTCGGGCGTGGGCACCGCCGCCATCTCCTCGTAGAAGACGCGGTAGCGCAGCGCCTGCGCGGCATCGACGAATGCGGGAGAGTCGGCCAGGCGCACCTCGAGGTCGCCCGCGCGAAGGTCGTTCACCGTCCCCTCTCCCCGCGGCCGCGGTTGCGCCTGTGCTTGCCGCCCGTCATTCCGATCCTCTTTCTGGCGTCGCCCGCGCGGTGTTCGCATTCAATCCTTGGCGACGACTGTTTCTTCTTTTTTCTCGGCGGCCGCCTTCTCTTCCGGCGCGAGCGCGATCCCGTAAAGCTCGAGACGATGATCCACGAGCCGGTAGCCGAGCTTCTGCGCCACCTTGCGCTGAAGCTGCTCGATCTCCTCGTTGCGGAACTCGATGATGCGTCCCGACCTGAGGTCGATGAGGTGATCGTGGTGCGCCTTGTGCGCGTCCTCGTAGCGGGCGCGGCCGTCGCCGAATTCGTGGCGCTCGAGTATGTTCGCCTCCTCGAACAGGCGCACGGTGCGGTAGACGGTGGCGATGCTGATGTGGGGGTCGATGGCGCTCGCCCGCTGGTAGAGGAGCTCGACATCGGGATGGTCTTCCGATTCCGAGAGCACGCGGGCGATCACCCGGCGCTGCTCGGTCATCTTCAGACCCTTGTCGAGGCACAGCCGCTCGATCCGCGAAGGCATGGCTTCCTTCCGTCCCAGTTGCGAGCCGGTCTCAAAGATAATCTAAACGGGGGCCCAATCCTATGGCCTTGGGCGGCGGAGCGTTTCGCGCCTATTTCTGGCCGCGGCGCTTGCGCGCGGTGGTGCCGAGGCCGATCTGCTTGGCGAGCTCGCTGCGCTGGACCGCGTAGTTGGGCGCGACCATGGGATAGTCGGGAGGCAGGCCCCAGCGCTCCCGGTATTCCTCGGGGGTCATGTTGTACGCGGTCTTGAGATGCCGCTTCAGCATCTTGAGTTTGCGGCCGTCCTCGAGACAGATGATGTGGTCGGGCGTGACCGACTTCTTGATGGGCACCGCCGGCTGGGGCCGGCTGACGGGAGCCGGCTCGCGCCCGACATGGGCGAGGCTGCTGTAAACCTGCTGGATGAGATGGGGCAGCTCGCCCACCACCACCGTGTTCTTCGACACATGGGCGGCGACGATTCCGGCCGTGAGGGCCAAAAGATCGGGGGGGTTCGCGGAAGCGGCCATGCAGTCCTCGCCTCGTCGGGAGTCTGGGTTTATATATAAGTTCCTTATAATTTACAGGCAACAGCCGATCCATGGAAAGTAAATTCAAAATAGCGGACATTAAAGAATCCGGCCGATACTTCCTCGACATCACGTCCGAGGTGTGCCCGCTCACCTTCGTCAGGGCCAAGCTGTTGCTGGAGAAGATGCCCGAAGGGGCGACCGCCGAGATCCGGCTCACCGGCGCCGAGCCGCTCGAGAACGTGCCCCGGGCCCTGGCCGAGGACGGCCACGAGCTGGTGCGCCTCGCCCCCGAGGCGGGAACCGCCAATTACCGCCTGATCGTGAAGAAGGGGCCGGCGAAGGCCTAGAGGTCGCGGCGCAGCAGCAGCGCGTCCTCGGCCGCCCTGGCGCCCCCGCCCGGGTAGTAGCGCAGCCGCTTTCCCACCTCGCGGAAGCCCTGCCCGCGGTAGAGCGCCGCGGCCGCCGCGTTCGATTCGGCGACCTCCAGGAACATGTGCCGCGCCCCGCGCTTGGCCGCCTCCTCGCAGGCCGCGGCGAGGAGCGCGCGGCCCAGGCCCTTGCGGCGGGCGGGTGCGGCGACCGCCATGGCGGCGACGTCGCAGACCTCGGCCGCGGCCCGGCACAGGACCACCCCGGCCGGCGCCGTGACCTCTTCGTGGCCGCCCGGCACCGACGCGACGAAGCCGAAGCTTCCCGGAACCGCGAGGAAGGCGGCGAGCGATTCCGCGTCCCAGGCGGGCTCGAGGCACGCGGCGATGAGCGCGGCGAGCGCGGCGGAGTCCTGAGGGGCCGCGGCGCGAATCACCGGCGTCACGGGCGTTTGCCTCCCTGCGGCTTGGCGGCGGGCGGCTGGACATAGACCGGCGCGGTGTCGGCGGAAGGCGCCCGGGTCGCGGCCAGCGCCGCGACGTCGGCGGCGTCGGGAAGGCCGGGGCCGGGCGCGAAAACGGCATCACGCCCTTCGAGAAGGGGCGCCAAACGTGGGGCGGCGTTGCCCGCGACCAGCACCGGGCGCCCGGCGAGTTCCGCCGCGACCGCCTCGGGGGGAAGGGCGGCGATCTCGGAGCGCGGCGCGAGATCGGGCGCGAAGCCTTGGACGAACAGGTCGGGCCTTCCCGCGTCGAGCACGGCCCAGATGTCGCGCGTGCCGTCGGCGTTGCTTGCGGCGGCGAAGGCGACCGCCTCCAGCGTCGTGACGGCGACCAGCGGCACGCCGCAGGCGAGCGCGAAGCCGCGCGCGGCGGCCAGCGCGATGCGCACGCCGGTGAAGCTTCCGGGCCCGCGCGTCACGGCGATGCGGGAAAGATCGGCGAAGCGCACGCCGGCGTCGGCCATCGTCTCGCGCACCATCGGCATCAGGGCCTCGGAATGGCCGCGCGCCATCGCTTGCGCGCGCCGCGCCAGGACCACGCCGTCGCGCCAAAGCGCGACCGAGCAGTTGGCCAAGGCGGTGTCGAGCGCCAGGATCAGCATCGCGGGCGCCTCGATCCCGCGCGCCGCGCGCCGCGCCCGCCGGTTTGGCGGCGCCAAACCGGCGTGCTAGAAGAAACGCCCGCGCGGCTGGCTTTTTCGGACGCCATGACTCTCGTCCCCCTCATGTTCTCGGACTCATGACTCTCGTTCCCATCACGGCTTCGGAATACGGCGTCGAGATCGATCTCGCCTATGCCGGGCCCGGCAATTTCACCGGCGAGCCGGTCTACCGGCGCGCGCTCTGCCTCCTGCACGAGGACGCGGCCGCGCTGCTCAAGCGCGCGGTCGCGCTCGCCGCCAACATGGACCTGCGCCTCAAGATCTTCGACGCCTTCCGTCCCCGCGAGGCGCAGTGGGTTCTGTGGAACCACAGCCCCGATCCGAATTTCCTCGCCGACCCCCGGCGCGGCTCGCCGCATTCGCGCGGGGTGGCGGTCGACGTGACCCTCCTCGACGAACAGGGCTGCGAGCTCGACATGGGGACGCGCTTCGACGATTTCTCGCCGCTCTCCCATCACGGCGCGATCGGCCTTTCCACCGAGGCCCAGGGCAACCGGATGATGCTGTTGGGGATCATGACCGCGGCCGGCTGGGACTATTACCGGAACGAGTGGTGGCATTACCAGATGTTCGACGCGAAGCGCTATCCCCTGATCGCCGACGGCGAGCTGGCCGACGCCATGATGTAGCCGCCGCGCGCCGCCTCACGCGATCGCGCACGCCTCGTCGAAGGCGAGGCGCGGCGCCCGGGGCCGGAGCTTCGCCGGATCGCCGACGCCGAGGTTGCACAGGAAATTCGACTTGAACCGCCCGTCGGGAAAGAACGCCGCGTCGAGCTTCGCGCCGTCGAATCCCGACATCGGCCCGCAATCGAGCCCGAGCGCGCGCGCGGCGAGCATCAGATACGCGCCCTGGAGCGTGCCGTTGCGGAACGCGGTCGCCTGGGCGAGGTCGGGATCGTCGGCGAAGACGCGCGGGTCCGCATGGGGCGCGAGCCTGGGCATGAACTCGTAGAACCTCGTGTCGTGGGCGACGATCGCGGTCGCCGGGGCCGACATCGTCTTGCCGACGTTTCCTTCGTCGAGACACGGCTTGAGCCGCTCCTTCGCCGCGGCCGACTTGACGAACACGACGCGCATGGGGCTGCAGTTGGCGCTGGTGGGCCCCAGCTTCGCCAGCTCATAGACCGCCTGCAGCAGCGCGTCGCTCACCTCGCCCGCCCGCCAGGCGCGGTAGGTGCGCGCCTCGCGGAAGATCAGGTCCAGCCCCTCGTCGCTCAATATGTGGCCCATCTGCGGCCTCCCTCGCCTTTGCACCCGCGCTCCTTAGACTCGCCCGCCGCCGGGCGGGGCGCAACGGCCAAAGGCACCGGGCGGCGGCCCGGGGCGGGCGCGGGAAGCGCCGGCGGGGCCGCGATCTGGCGCGGCGAACGGCGACGGAGTATGGTCCGCGGCGATTCCCCGCGAAGCCCCTTCGTCATTCACCCGAAACCCATGCGCCGGCGTCCGCCCGAAACCTTCCCCGCCATCTGCATCGCCGCGCTCGCGCTCGCGGCCGTCATCGCGGCGGGTTTCGCGCACGCCGCGGCGGCCGCCGATTCCGCGGTCGTGTTCCTCTATCACCGCTTCGGCGAGTCGCAGTATCCGGCGACCAGCATCCGCCTCGACGAGTTCGACGCCGAGATCGCGGAATTGAAGAGCGGCGGGTATCACGTGATGCCGGTTCCCGAGATTCTCGCGGCCTTGAAGGACGGGCGTCCGCTTCCGGATTTCGCCGTCGGCTTGACCGTGGACGACGGCTATGAGTCGGTGGCGACCGAGGCCTGGCCGCGCCTGAAGGCGGCCGGCTTCCCCCTCACCGTCTTCGTCGCGACCGACCCGATCGACCGGGGCTTCCACGGTTACATGACCTGGGACCAGATCCGCGCGCTCGTCCGGGACGGCGTAACCATCGGCGCACACACCGCCTCCCATCTCCACATGGCGGATGCCAGCGCCGGCAAAATCGCGGACGATATCGCGCGCTCCAACGCGCGCTTCAAGGCGGAGCTGGGCTTCGTGCCCGAGATCTTCGCCTACCCTTACGGCGAGACCAGCCTGGCGGTGCAAGCGCAGGTGAAGGATTCGGGCTACCGCTTCGCCTTCGGCCAGCACTCCGGCGTGATCTCGCGGGATTCCGACTTCCTGGACCTGCCGCGCTTCGCGCTCAACGAGCACTACGGCAGCGCGGACACATTCCGGGTCCGCGCCCGGGCCCTTCCCTTGCCGGTGCGGGACTTCACGCCGGCCGATCCGCTGATCACGTCGGACAATCCGCCCGCGATCGGTTTCACGGTCGGCGCCGGGGTGACGGGGCTGGAGAAGCTCGCCTGCTACGGATCGCAGCGGGAGGGTCTGGCGGTGAAGCGCCTGGGCGCGAACCGGTTCGAGGTGCGGCTGGCCGCGCCCTTGGCCCCGGGGCGGTTCCGCCTCAACTGCACGCTGCCCGAAGGCGAGGGGCGTTTCCGGTGGTTCGGGGCCGCGTTCTACGTGCCGGGGCGCTGAACCGCGGGGACGGGTCTTATCGGCCCGCCGTCAGAAGATTCGCCATCTGGTCGCCGCGAAGCTTGGCGCGATCGAGCGCCTCGAGGTCATTCGCGCGCATGATGGTCTGGATCGTGTCCACGTATTCCTGGCCGCGCTCTGAATAGCTGGAGAGCGAGCCGGCGAGCCCGAAGCCGTCGAGATCGTGGCCGCCGCTGCGCATCTGGGCGCGCTGCTTGCGGAACTGGCGGTAGGCGTCGTGGGTGTTGAGGTTGTGGACATACGACCGCACGCCGTCCAGCAGGTGGTCGTAGCTGCGGATCAGGTGGCGCTTGCCGTCGTCGCGTCCGTAGGGCACCAGGCCCTTGTCCTCGTTGAACGTGATCTGGCCGAAGGCGGCGTTGCCCTGGCGCGCGAAACGGGAGGTTCCCCATCCGCTCTCCTCGGCCGCCTGGGCGAGCGCGAGCGAGACCGGAACGATGTCCACCCGCTTCAGGAGCCGCTCGAAGTCGGGCTTCTCCAGGCCGTAGCGGGAAGCCAAGTCGTTGAGCCACGCCGCTTCCGCGGCGGTGGGGACCCGCCCCGCGGCGGTGCGCGCACGCAGCGCCAGCAGCCGGCCACGGTCCAGCAGGATGCCCTCGTTCACCTTGAGAACGAGCGGCAGCATGGTGCGGATGAAGAGCTCCTTGCGGGCGTCGGTCGAGGCAACCGACTTGAAGTCGGAGGGAAGGCTGGCGAGGAAGACCCGGGGCACCGTGAGGTGCTCGCTCGCGGGATCGAGGCTGTAGTCCATGCCCGCGAACAGGTCGGCGAGCTTTTCGGCGCTGCCGATGCGCATGACCTGGGTCGGCTTTTGGAGCCCTTGGCCGTCGCTCGAACCGAGCATCGCGCTCCCGTCCTCGGCCATGTTCTGGACCGGCACCCAGGCCACCGCCGGGCCCCACTTCATCTCGGCCACGCCCAACAGCTTGGGGGCGACCAGCGGCGCCAGCCTGGGCAGGACCACCGCCATATAGAGGGCGGCCACGCACAGGGTCAGCCCACCCAGCGCCGCGTAGATGAAGTCCGTGTCTTCACATCGCGCACGGTTGCGGATCGTCCCCGCGTCGTTCTTCACTTGCCCTGCCACGACTTCGCCTCCGTGGAAATTTGCAACAGATCGTCGTCCGTCGGTTTGGGCGGGCCCATCAGACTTAAAATTTTACGAATTGTTAAGTTATATTGTGATGACAGGCTTGGCCGAAACCCTGGAGTGGAGAGAACTTATACACTCCAGTGTGTTGGATTGCAGTTTGGCCAAAAATTATGGCTATTTTACGGAAAAGTCCTTCGAAATCGGCCGCTTACGAAGGCCGCCGTTGCAAAAAGGCAACGGTCCCCAGCCGCGCAAAAGGACATCATTTCCATGACTTAGCGCCTAGAGGACGGGGCGGACCTCGATCACTTCCGGGACATAATGCCGCAGCATGTTCTCGATGCCCGCCTTGAGGGTCAGCGTCGAGCTGGGGCAGCCCGAGCACGCCCCGCGCATGGTGAGATAGACCACGCCGTTCTCGAAGCCCTGGAACGTGATGTCGCCGCCGTCGGCGGCCACCGCCGGCCGCACGCGGGTTTCGATCAGCTCCTTGATCTGGGCGACGATCTCGTCGTCGTCCTCGCCGGCGCCGGCGGCCCGGCCGGCCTCGTCGGCCTGCTCCAGCGCCGCCTGGCCCGAGACGAAATGATCCATGAGGGCCTCCAGCACGAGCGGCTTCAGCACCAGCCAGTCGGCGTCCGCCGATTTGGTCACGGTGACGAAGTCGGACCCCAGGAAGACGCCCGCCACCCCTTCGACCTCGAACAGGCGCTTGGCCAGCGGCGAGCGCGCGGCCGCCTCGCGGCCGGGGAAATCGGCCGTGCCTTCGGCCAGCACCGTGCGACCGGGAAGGAACTTCTGGGTCGCCGGATTGGGAGTCTGCTCGGTCTGGATATACATCTCTTCACCTCGGTCTTTGCCGCGCGGGCCTGGAGGGCCCGCCGCCCTTTAAACATGGCACATGGCGAGGGCCATTCAACCCTCGAAAAATAAGGGATAATCGCCAGATGCGGGGCCAATTTTACCCGCTTTTCAGGTGATGACCTCGAGTTGCTCGTCCGAAAGGCTGCCCGGCACGATGGTGACCGGGATCCGCAGCTTGTTGATGAACTTTCCCGTCAGCGCGGCGATCAGCGGCCCCGGCCCGGTGGGCGCGATCGAGGAGGCGAGCACCAGGATCGAGATGCCGGGCTCTTCCTCGATCAGCTTGAAGAGCTCGTCGCGCCGCGAGCCCTCGCGGACATAGAGGATCGGCAGGCCCCCGGCCCATTTGTTGACCTCGGCGGAGAGATTTTGCAGCAGGGCCTCGGCTTCGGTGCGGCGCTCCTCCCGGTCGAGATCCTCGACCGCCATCCAGTGGACGAAGTCCGACGGCTCGATCACGTAAAGGAGCGCGACCTTGCCGCCCACCGCCTTGGCGCGCAGGCTCGCGTAGCGCAGCGCCACGCGCATCTCCTGGCTTTCGTCCACGATCACGAGGAAGACGCGCTCCCCGTCATGCTTCCGGCCCGCCGCCATGATTCAGACCTTCCACAATCCCGCCGCGCCCAGCCATCCTGCCATCACGGCGATCGCCACCGCAACGAGACCGTAGAGCGCGGGATCCTCGTGGGCGCGCTCGAAGACCGACGCCGAGACCCCCACCTTGGTGATGAAGAGCGGCCAGCGCTGCGCGCTTTCGACGTTGCCCTTGCGCAGCAGGAAGACCTCGACCGTGTAGGGGCCGGGTTCGACCGTGGCGGGAAAGCTGACCGTCGTGCGGAACAGCCGTCCGCCGATGAAGTTCACCTGCCCGGAGCCGGTCGCGTAGAGCCCCTCGTGCTGCTTGACGCGAACGAGCGCGGCGCGGAAGGAGTCGGCATCGGCGCCTTGCGACGAATCGCCCGGCGTCATCCGCAGATTCTTGAGGCCGACCTCGATCCCGGCGAAGGTCGGCTGCGAGGCGATCACCTCGAGCGGTCGCGAGCTCGCCACGTAATAGAAGTTGGGCACGTTGTTAAACTGCATCCATTCGCGGTTGACCCAGATCCCGCCGAGTCGGTCCTTGTGCCGGACGACGACTTTCTGATTGGGGCCGCGCACGACCACGACCACGTCGCCGCCGGTGTCGGTCGCGCCGAACAGCAGCACCTCGGCCCCCGCGAAGCCGAGCGTGATGTCGATCCGCCGCTTGGAGAGATCGGCCACCAGGTAGTCGGCGCCCGCGCCGCGCGGCCAAAGCGCCAACGCGATCGCCAGGACCACCGCCGCCGCCGTCAGCCTTCTCATGACGGCCCCATCAGGACGTCCAGGGAATAGACGTCGGCGGGCGTGGCGGTGACGTCGAACACCAGCTTGACCCAGACGCCGACGATCAGGAGCGCCAGAAGGATGCGGAGCTGGTCGCCCTGCAGCTTGGGCCCGATCCGCGCCCCGACCTGGGTGCCGAGAAGCCCGCCGACCAGGAGAACGATGGCCAAGAGGATGTCCACCGTCTGGGTTTCGATGGACTGCAACAGCGTGGAGTAGGCGGCCACGAAGATGGTCTGGAAGAGCGAGGTGCCGACCGCGATCGCGGTCGGCATGCCGAGCAGGTAGATCTTCGACGGCACCAGGAAGAATCCGCCGCCCACGCCCATCATGGCGATCAGGATGCCGGTGATGAAGCCCAGCCCCAGCGGCAGCAGGGCACTGATGTAGAGCCGCGACTTGCGGAACCGCATCTTGAGGGGAAGGCCGTGAAGCCAAGTGTGCTGGTGCAGCTTGAAACGCGCGCCCGGCGCGCGCCGGCGGCGCAGCAGCGCGCGCAGGGATTCGGCCAGCATCAGGCTCCCGATCCCGCCCAGGAAGACGATGTAGAGAAGAACGATGACCAGATCGATCTGCCCGGCCCGCTTCAGCATGGCGAACAGGTTGACGCCCGCCGTCGAGCCGAGAATCGTCCCGACCATCAGGACCAGCCCCATCTTGAAGTCGATGTTGCCGCGCCGCCAATGCGCGACCGTTCCCGAGACGGAGGCCCCCACGACCTGGTTGATCTGGGTCGCGACCGCCACCGGCGGCGGGATGCCGATGAAGATGAGAAGCGGCGTGATGAGGAAGCCGCCGCCGACGCCGAACAGGCTGGACAGGAAACCGACCGCCGCCCCCATCGCCAGCAACACGAAGACATCGACCGATATCTGGGCGATGGGGAGATAGACCTGCATCAGCGGAGGTCCGAATCGCTCGAGGATCGCAGGGCCAGGCCGGCGCGGCTCATGGCGGAATCCAGATCACCGAAGAGGCGGTCGCGGGTCCCGCCATACATGGCACATTACGCGGCGCCGGAAAAGATTCCCGCGCGCGCGGACGCGGGGAACGCGCTAGGGCCGGAGCAGGCCGACGAGGTCCCGGACCTCGGCCAGAGTCGTCTCGGCGATCGCCCGCGCGCGCGCGCCGCCCTTCCTCAGGATCGCGTCGATGTGGGCCTCCTCGGAGACCAGGCGCTTCATCTCCGCCCCGACGGGCCCCAGCACCGCGACCGCGACATCGGCCAGCTCCTTCTTGAAGGCCGAGAACTGGGCGCCGGCGAAGCGGGCGAGCGCCGCCTCGCGGGTGATGCCGGAAAGGGCGGCGTAGATGCCGATCAGGTTGTGCGCCTCGGGCCGGGCCTCCAGCTTCTCCAGGGAGTCGGGAAGCGGCTCGGGATCGGTCCGCGCCTTGCGGATCTTGCGCGCGATCGCTTCCGCGTCGTCCGTCATGTTGATGCGGGAATAGTCCGAGGGGTCCGACTTGCTCATCTTGGCGGTGCCGTCGCGCAGGCTCATCACCCTTGTGGCGGCGCCGAAGATCTGCGGCTCGGGAAGCGGGAAGAACTCGGCCCCGAAGCGGCGGTTGAAGGCCCCGGCGATGTCGCGCGCGAGCTCGAGGTGCTGCTTCTGGTCCTCGCCGACCGGCACGTGGGTCGCCTTGTAGACCAGGATGTCGGCGGCCATCAGCACCGGATAGGCGTAGAGCCCGAGCCCCGCCTGCTCGCGCTCATGGCCCGCCTTCTCCTTGAACTGGGTCATGCGGTTGAGCCAGCCGAGCGGCGTCAGGCACCCCAGGAGCCAGGCGAGCTCGGAATGGGCCGCGACCTGGCTCTGGTTGAAGATGATGCAGCGCTCGGGGTCGATCCCGGCGGCGATGTAGGCCGCCGCCACCTCGCGGGTGTGGCGGCGCAGGGCCTCGGGCTCCTGCGGCACGGTGATGGCGTGGAGATCGACGATGCAGAAGATGCAGTCGAACTCGCTCTGCAGCGCGACCCAGTTGCGGATCGCGCCGAGGTAATTGCCGAGGTGCAGGTTGCCGGTGGGCTGGACGCCCGAGAAGATGCGGTTCATCGCCTGGAAACTCGGGAAAAACAGGGGCGCGCGCGAAGGCGCCTTGTTATCCCCGCTCGCCCGGCGCCGGTCAAGCGCCGAGCCCCGCCGCGCCCGGCGCCCCGGGCCGGCGGGCGAACGCGCGCTTGACCTCCGAAAGCCGGGCGGCACCCAGCGCCGGGGCGAGTGCCGCGAACAGCGCCAGCCCTGCCGCGACCACGGCCGGCAGCGAAACGATCCGCTCGGGCGTCGAGCCGGCGAGCCAGGGCGCGAGCAGCCGGGCGAGGCCGAAAACGCCGAGCGCCATGACCGCGCTCGCGGCGGCAATGCGCGGAAGCCGGGCCTTGAGGCGGGCGTCCCAGGCGAGCAGGCCGCGCCGCCGCAGCCCGCGGGCCAAAAGCGCGGCGTTGAGCCAGGACGACAGGCTGGTGGCGAGCGCGATGCCGGCGGCGCCGAGCGGGCCCATCAGCGCCAGGTTGAGGGCCACGTTGGCGGCGACCGCGGAAAGCGCGACCTTCATCGGCGTCGCCGTGTCGCCGCGGGCGAAATAGCCGGGCGCCAGCACCTTGACCAGGACGAAGGCGGGAAGCCCGAGCGCGAAGGCGGAAAGCACGGCCGCCGTCGCCGCCGACTGGCCCGGCCCGAAGGCCCCGCGCTCGAACAGGACGGTGACGAGCGGGCCCGCGAGCGCCAACAGCGCCGCGGCCGCCGGAAGCGTCAGCAGCAGCGCGAGCTCGAGCGCGCGGTTCTGGCTTTCGTTGGCGGCGGCGGTCGCGCCCTCGCGCAGCAGGCGCGAGAGCAGCGGCAGCAGCGCGGTCGAGACCGCGACCCCGACGACGCCGAGGGGAAGCTGGCTCACCCGCTCGGCGTAATAGAGATAAGAGACGGCGCCGGTGGGAAGCAGCGAGGCGATCATCACGTCGATGACGAGGTTGACCTGCACGACGCCGGCCCCCAGCGCGCCGGGCAGAATCCGCCGCAGCAGCAGCTTCACCTGGGGCGTGAGCCGGGGAAGCCGGAGGCGCAGCCCCGCGCCGGCGCGCCGGCAGGCGCCGGCCAGGAACAGGAACTGGAGGACGCCGGCGGCCGCCACCCCCCAGGAAAGGGCGTGGCCCGGCGTTTCCCAGCCGAGCGCGCCGCGAAGCGGCGCGAAGCCCAGGAGTGCCGCGATCATGCACAGGTTGAGGACGATGGGCGCGGCGGCCTGGGCGGCGAACCGGTCGAGCGAAACCAGGATCCCCCCCTGGAGCGAGACCAGCGCGATGAACAGGAGATAGGGGAAGGTCACGCGCAGGTATTCGACGGCGAGGCCGAATTTGTAGGGCGCGTCGGCGAAGCCCGGTGCGAGCGCGTACATGAGCCAGGGCGCCGCCGCCTCCACCGCGAGCACGAGGACGAGAAGCGAGAAGAACAGGACGCTGAGCGCGGCTTGGGCGAATGCGAGCGCGTCCTCGCGCCCGCGCGCCGCGAGGCTGCCGGCGAACATGGGGACGAAGGCGGCGCTGAACGCGCCCTCCGCGAACAGGCGGCGGAAGAAGTTCGGGAACTTGAAGGCGACGAAGAACGCGTCCGCAACCGGGCCGGCGCCCAGGACCGCCGCGATCAATATGTCGCGCGCGAAGCCGAGGATGCGGCTTATCAGCGTGAAGCCGCCGACGGTCGCAACCGGACGCAGGAGAGCCATGGCTCAGATGTATCGGATCGGCGGCCGGGCGGGAAGCGCGCCCCGGCCTAGCGCGAGGCGGCGCGCCGCGTGCCGCGCAGCGCCGCCTTGGCCCGCGAGCGCTTGCGCGAGCGCGGCACCGGGGCCGCCTTGGCGGGCGCCTTCGCGGGCTCGGTCTCGGGCTCGGCGAGCACGCCCAGGAGCGCCGACTTGATCTGGGCGATCTTCGGCTCGTTCTCGACTTTGAGGCCGAACACGTCCTTGACGTAGAACACGTCCACCACCTTCTCGCCGTAGGTCGCGATCTTGGCGTTGGCGATCTGCAGCCCGAGCGCGCTCAGCGTGCGGGTGAGGTGGTAGAGGAGGCCGGGGCGGTCGCGCCCGTTGACCTCGATCACGGTGTGGGTCGCGCTCGCCAGATTGTCGACGAGGACGCGGGGCACGACCTTGAACACGCGGGCGCGGCTGGGCAGCCGCGACGGGCGCGCCGCCAGCTCCTGGGTCAGCTTCCTCTTGCCGCCGAGCGCCTTGGTGATGGCGGATTCGAGCGCCGCCAGGCGGTCGCGGCCCTCGAACGGGCCGTGCCCCGCCTCCGCGCCCCAGGCGAGCGTGTCCTGGATCCAGAAGGTGTCGAGGGCCATGCCGTTGGTCATGGTGAAGATCTTGGCGTCCACGATGTTGCCGCCCGAGACCGCGATCGCGCCGGCGATCACCGAGAACAGCCCGGGATGGTCGCCGGTGTAGATCGTGAGCTCGGTCGCGCCGCGGGCGTGATCGACGCGCATTTTGATGGTGAAGGGGCTCTTCTGCCTCTCGGCCGCGCGCACCAGCCGGGCGTGGCGCGCCTGGGTGCCGGCGTCCAGCCCGAGCCAGTAGTCGGGATAGCCGAGCGCGGCGAAGTCGGCGAAGTCGTCGTCGTTCCAGTCGGGAAGGGCGGCGCGCAGCGCCTTCTTCGCCTCGCCGATGCGGGCCTGCTTGCGCTCCGCCAGCACGCCGCCGGAGAGAAAGTCCTCGGCGCTGAAATAGAGCTCGCGCAGCAGCGCCGCCTTCCATTCGTTCCACACGGTCGGGCCCGTCGCCTTCATGTCGGCGACCGTGAGGACGAGCAGGAGCCGCAGGCGCTCCGCCGACTGCACGACCGCCACGAAGTCGCTCACGGTCTTGGCGTCGTTGATGTCGCGGCGCTGGGCCGTGTAGCTCATGAGAAGATGGTGGCGCACCAGCCAGGCGACGGTTTCGGTTTCCTCCTCGCTGAAGCCGAGCCGCGGGCACAGCTTCTGCGCCACCTTGGCGCCCAGCACCGAGTGGTCGCCGCCGCGGCCCTTGGCGATGTCGTGGAGCAGGATCGCGACGTAGAGCACGCGCCGCGCGTGGATCTTGCGGATCACCTGGGTCGAGACCGGATGCTCCTTGGCGAGGTCTCCCGAATCGATGTGGTGCAGGATGCCGATCGCGCGGATCGTGTGCTCGTCCACGGTGTAGACGTGATACATATCGTGCTGCATCTGGGCGACGACCCGGCCGAAATCGGGGACGAAGCGCCCCAGCACCCCCGCCTCGTTCATGCGTTTCAGCGCCTCCTCCGGGTTCCTGGTCTCGGAGGTCAGCATTTCGACGAACAGGCGGTTCGCCTCGCGGTTCCCGCGCAGCTTCGGGTCGATCAGGCGCAGGCTGCGCGTGACCAGGCGCAGCGCGCGCGGGTGGATGTCGAGATCGAGGTTCTGCGCGAGATAGAAGAGCCGCAGCAGGTTGACCGGATCGTCCTGGAAGACGCCGCCGCTCTTGACCGTGAGGCGGTTGTCCTCGACGTCGAAGCCTTGGGGCAGGCGCTTGCGCACCGTCAGCCTCTTGAGCGAGAACTTGCGCGCCGGGCGGCGTTCCGAATCGATCGCCGCGCACAGGATGCGCGTCAGCCCGCCGACCTCCTTGGCGAACAGGAAGTAGTGCTTCATGAAGCGCTCGACGCCGAGCGAGCCGGCGTGGTCGGTGTAGCCCATGCGCCGGCCGATCTCGGGCTGGAGGTCGAAGGTCAGGCGCTCCTCGGCGCGGCCGGTCAGGTAATGGATGTGGCAGCGCAGCGTCCACAGGAAGTTCTGCGCCTTGTCGAAGGTGTCGGCTTCCTTGCGCGTGAGCACGCCGCGCGCGACCAGCGCGTCCACCGCGTCGACGCGGTAGAAATACTTGGCGATCCAGAACAGGGTGTGGAGGTCACGCAGGCCGCCCTTTCCCTCCTTCACGTTGGGCTCAAGCACGTAGCGGGAATCGCCGAGGCGCCGGTGGCGCTCGTTGCGCTCGGCGAGCTTCGCCTCGACGTAATCGAGGGCGCCCGGCTCCATGATCTTCTGCTGGAAGCTCCGCTTGAATTCGCCGTAGAGCGCCTCGTCGCCGCACACGTAGCGCGATTCGAGCAGGGTGGTGAGGATGGTCTGGTCCGCCTTCGCTTGGCGCAGGCATTCCGCGACCGAGCGCGTCGCGTGGCCGACCTTCAGCCCCAGGTCCCACAATATATAAAGCATGTATTCGATGAGCCGCTCGGTCTCGCCCGAGCGCCGGTCGCGCACCAGGAACAGCAGATCGACGTCGGAGAAGGGCGCGAGCTCACCGCGCCCGTAGCCCCCCACCGCCACCACCGCCACCTTGGGACGCTCGCCCCGCTTGGCCGGGAAGGCGTGGGTCTCGGCGAATTCGTGGATGGCGCGCACGATCTGATCGACCAGGAAGCTGAGCGCGTGGACGACCTCGGTGCCGCTGGCGCCGCGCTCGAAGCGGCGGCGGACCGCCGCCTGGCCGGAGGCGAGCGCCGACTTCAGCACCGCGACCAGGTTGCGGCGCTGGGCGTCGTCAGCCCCGCCGCGCGCGGCCAGCTCCTGGAGCTCGGCGGCGAGCACGCGGCGGTCGAGGATTCGGCGCTGATGGGGAACCGCGGCCATGGGCTTCCAGATGCACCCGGGACCCCATCATTGCAAGCGGGCGGCCGCCCGCCTAGGCTTGGTTTCGCGCGGGGATCGGGGCATCGAGGCCGTGGCGGACCGGGTCCTTCTCATCATCGACGTGCAGGCGGGTTTCATCAACGACGAGACCGGCCACATCCCCGAGGCGGTGGCGCGCCTCCAGCCCCATTTCGGGACGGTGTTCGCGACAAGGTTCGAGAATCCCGAGGGCTCGCCGTTCCGCCGCTTCATGGGGCTGGCGCGCTTCGCCCCCGGCATGCCGGAAACCGGGCTCGCCTTCGCGCCGCGAGCGGGCGCCCGGATCCTGGTCAAACACGGGTACTCGGCGGCGCTGCCCGAGGTCCTCGCGGCGGCGCGCGAGGCCGGCGGCACGGTCCATCTGTGCGGGATCGCCACCGACAACTGCGTGCTCGCCACCGCCATCGCCCTGTTCGAGGCGGGGATCCGCCCGCTCGTGCTCGCTGATTGCTGCGCCAGCCACGGCGGGCGCGACTATCACGAGGCGGGGCTGCTGTTGCTGCGGCGGATCCTGGGCGAGGCCCAGGTGGTCGCCAGCGCCGACGTCCTGGGCGCCGCGCCCTGAGGGCTCACGCGCCGAGCGCGGCCTTGAGCTTGTAGAGAAGCTCGAGCGCCTCCTTGGGGCTGAGGCGGTCGGGATCGACGGTTTCGAGTAGTTCGAGGGCGGGATTCTTCGCCTCGGCGGCGGGCTCGGCGACCGAGGAGAACAGCGGCAGGTCGTCGGCGAGGCGGGAAAGCGCCTGGGCCTTGCGGCCCTCCTCCAGGCCGTCCAGCACCTGGCCCGCGCGCGCCGTGACCGCCGGGGGCAAGCCGGCGAGCTCGGCCACGTGGATTCCGTAGGAGCGGTCGGCGGCGCCCGGCGCCACCTCGTGCAGGAACACGACCTGGCCCTGCCATTCCTTCACCCGCATGGTGTGGAGGCCGAGGCGCGGCAGCTTGGCCGAAAGCGCGGTCAGCTCGTGGAAGTGGGTGGCGAAGAGCGCGCGGCAGCGGTTGACGTCGTGGAGATGCTCGACCACCGCCCAGGCGATCGAGAGCCCGTCGAAGGTGGCGGTGCCGCGCCCGATCTCGTCCAGGATGACGAAGGCACGCGGCCCCGCCTGGTTGAGGATCGCGGCGGTTTCCAGCATCTCGACCATGAAGGTCGAGCGCCCGCGCGCCAGATCGTCCGCCGCGCCGACGCGGCTGAACAGGCGGTCGACGACGCCGATGCGCGCGGCCGCCGCCGGCACATAGGATCCGATCTGGGCGAGGATCGCGATCAGCGCGTTCTGGCGCAGGAACGTGCTCTTTCCCGCCATGTTGGGGCCGGTCAGGAGCCACAGGCGGGATTCGGGCGAGTCCTCGCCCGAATCGAGGGCGCAGTCGTTGGCGACGAAGGGCGACTCGCCGGCCGCGCCGAGCGCCGCCTCCACCACCGGATGCCGGCCGCCGGTGACGAGGAACTCCGCGCCCTCGCCGATTCCGGGGCGGACGCAACGGGCGGCCTCGGCAAGCTCCGCGAGGCCGCTCGCGACATCGAGCTCGGCCAGCGCTTCCCCGCAGGCCGCGACCGCCTCGGCCTCGGCCAGCACCGCCTGGGTCAGCGCCTCGAACATCTCAAGCTCGAGCCCGAGCGCGGTGTCGGCGGCGCGCGCGATGCGCTGCTCGAGCTCGCCCAGCTCGACCGAGCCGTAGCGCACGGCGGAGGCCAGCGTCTGGCGATGGATGAAAGGCTCGGACGGCATCTTCGCCACCTGGCCCGCGGGGACCTCGACGTAATAGCCCAGCACGTTGTTGCGGCGGATCTTGAGCGAGGCGATCCCGGTCTCTTTCTGGTAGCGGTTCTGCAGCGCGGCGACCAGCCGCCGGCTTTCGTCGCGCAGCAGCCGCTGCTCGTCGAGGGCGGGCGAAAAGCCGGCGGCGATGAAGCCGCCGTCGCGGGCGAAAAGTGGAAGGTCGGCGGCCAGCGCGCGGGCGAGCCGGTCCACCAGCTCGTCGTGGCGCCCGAGATCGGCGAGGCAGGCGGAAAGCGCCGCCGGCAGCCCGAGCCGGGCCGCGCCGAGCGCCGCGCGCAATTCATGGGCGACGGCGAGCGCGTCGCGGACGCCCGCGAGATCGCGCGGGCCGCCGCGCGAGACCGAGAGCCGCGAGAGCGCGCGCTCGACGTCCGGCGCGCGGGCGAGAAGCGCCCGCACCCGCCCGCGCAGCTCCCCTTCGGCGAGGAAGAACGAGACCGCATCGAGCCGCGCCTCGATCCCGCCGACGCCGGTCAGCGGCATCGCGAGACGGTTGGCCAGCAGCCGCGCGCCCGCGGCCGAGACCGTGCGGTCGATCACGGCCAGCAGGCTGCCCTTGCGCTCGCCGGCAAGCGTCCGGAAAAGCTCGAGGTTGCGGGCGGTCGCCGCGTCGATCTCCATCCAGCTTCCCGGCGCCAGGCGGCGCGGCGGCGAGAGGCGCGGGAGCCGCCCCTTCTGGGTGAGCGCGACGTAATCCAGCAGCGCGCCCGCGGCGGCGATCTCGCCCCGGCTGAAATCGCCGAAGCCGGCCAGATCCGCAACCTTGTAGTGGGCGGCCAGCCTGCGGCGCGCGTTCTCGGAGTCGAACCGCGCATCGGGTAGCGGCACGACCATTGGCGCGCGCTCGGCGAACAGGGCCCGCGAATCGGGGCGCGCGAACAGGCGGTCGGGCACCAGGATCTCGCCCGGCTCGATGCGGGCGAGCGCGGGCGCGAGGCCCTCCGGGCCGAGCGCCTGGGTCCGGAACCGCCCGGTCGAGATGTCGAGCCAGGCGAGGCCGAGGCCGCCTCCCGCCTCGCCGAGCGCGGCCAGGAAGTTGTTGCGCCGGGCGTCCAGAAGCTGGTCTTCGGTGAGCGTGCCCTGGGTCACGACCCGCACGACCTCGCGCTTGACCAGCGCCTTGGCCCCGCGCTTGCGCGCCTCGGCCGGGTCTTCCATCTGCTCGGCCACGGCCACGCGGAATCCGCTCTTGATCAGGCGCGCGAGATAGGTTTCGGCGGTGGCGACCGGGACGCCGCACATGGGGATGTCGTTGCCCTCGTGGCGGCCGCGCTTGGTCAGCGCGATGTCGAGGGCGCGGGCGGCCTTGGCGGCGTCATCGAAGAACAGCTCGTAGAAATCGCCCATCCGGTAGAAGAGAAGGCAATCGGGATGGGCGCGCTTGATCTCGAGGTACTGCGCCATCATCGGCGTGGCGGAGTCCGCCTTGTCCTCGGTCTCGGGAAGAAGCGGCACAGGGTTCGACACAGCCATCGGGAAGCAGCATGAATCGCAGGGGCGCGCGCCGCGCCGGTTCGCCGCGCGCGGCCGCATCGCCCCGAAAACTATCACAACGGCGCCCGAGCCCGCCACGCCGGGGCGCAAAATCCTTGACGCTTCGCCGGGCCCAGCGTGTTATGGGCGAAACCCGCGCGCCGACGAGGTTTGCCATGTCGCGCCCCCCGGTGCCGTTTCGCATGCTCTTTTCCGTCGCCGCCGCCGTGTGGGCGCCGATGGCCTTCGCGCTCGGCATCCTGACGGCGCTCGATCTGCTTTCGGGCGGCGTCGCCGTGCTCGTCGCGCTCGTTCTGGCGCCGGTGCTCGCCTTCCTGGTCAGGCCCTATCTCGCCGATCTCGTCGCGTTGCGCGCCTATGTCGAGGAGCTGGGCATACGCGACACGGCCGCGACCCCTCGTTTCACGTTCCGCACCGTTCCCGCCGAGGTGCATGCGATGATCGACCGGCTCCATCGCGCGTGGCTCAAGCGGCGCGGGGACCTCGAACAGGGAATGGCCGCCAGCGCCACGGTGCTGGACCGCCTGCCCGACCCCCTTCTCCTTCTCGACAAGGACCGCAAGATCGTGCGCGGCAACATCGCGGCGCGCGAGCTGTTCGGCGCCAGCGTCCCCGGCCGCGACCTTTCGGCGGCGCTGCGCAACCCGGACGTGCTCGCCGCTGCCGACCGGGTTCTGGGAGGCGGCGAGGAAGCGGCGGTCGAGGTCACGCTGCCGGTGCCGGTGGAGCGCACGTTCCTCGCCGGGATCATCGCGCTTCCCACGCCCACGGCCGACGGCACCGTGGCGATCCTGCGGCTCCAGGACCTGACCGAGATCAAGCGCACCGAGCAGATGCGGGCCGATTTCGTGGCCAACGTCAGCCACGAGCTCAAGACGCCGCTCACGACGCTGTTGGGCTACATCGAGACGCTGCGCGGGCCCGCGCGCGACGACCGCGAGGCGAGCGCCCGCTTCCTCGGCATCATGAACCAGCAGGCGACCCGCATGAACAGCCTGGTCGAGGATCTGCTGTCGCTGTCGCGGATCGAGCTTCACGAGCACAAGGCGCCGACGGGGCGCGTGGATCTCGCCCATGTCCTCGACACCGTCGTCGATCTTTTCCAGATGCGGGCGGGCGCGCGGGGCCAGAAGATCGAGCTTTCGCTCCCGCCGGACATGCCGGAAACCCTGGGCGATCCGGTCGAGCTCTCGCAGGTGTTCGAGAACCTGATCGGAAACGCGGTCCGCTACGGCGGGCCCAATTCGACCATCCGGGTCGCGGCGCGCGCGGTTCCGGCCGCGAACGGCGGCGCGACGGGCGCGATCGCCGTGTCGGTCGCCGACGAGGGCGAAGGCATCCCGAAGGAACACCTGCCACGGCTCACCGAGCGCTTCTACCGGGTGGACGCGGCGCGCTCGCGGGAGCTGGGCGGCACCGGACTCGGGCTCGCCATCGTCAAGCACATCGTCAACCGCCACCGCGGCGATCTCAAGATCGAAAGCGAGCCCGGCAGAGGCAGCACCTTCACCGTCATCCTGCCGGTGGCGGGCGCGAAGACCTGAGCCCGCCGGGCGTGGCCCAAAGGCCACGCATCGAGCGCGGCTGTGGCCGCGTCACAAAACTTTCATCGATCCGTCGCACCGCTGTCGCGGAAGCTACCTAGCTTCGCAGTTGCACAGCGGCGTGGGGTTCGCCGCTGGCCGCGGCGCGGTTCGCGCGCGGTGACACGGGAATCACACTACTCACGAGGGGAAGTGCCATGTTTTCAGGAAGGTCCAGGCTGCTCGGCCTGGCTGGGGGTACTGCATTTGGGCTTATCGCGTGCGGAACGTGGACGAGCGCCGTGGCCGGAGAGCCACAGTCCGCCGTCCAGACCGCGGCGGCGAAGACGCCGGGCAGCACGGTCTCGACGATCTCGAATCAGGAACTGGAGGCCCTGCCGAGCCGGCTCGACAATCTCGAGAACGTCGTCAACTCGCTCCAGGTCGAGGTCCAGAAAGCCAAGGCCGATGCGGCGGCCGCCAAGAAGGCCCAGCAGGAAAGCGACAAGAAGCTGGAAAGCGGCTGGTGGAACGACACCAAGATCAGCGGCCGGATGTACTACAACCTCTCCTATGTCGAGAACGACAGAAGCGGCACGACGCAGTCCAACCATGGCCCGGGCTTCGACATCAAGCGCTTCTACGTCTCGATCGACCACAAGTTCAACGACATCTTCTCGGCCGACATCACCACCGACTTCACTTACGACAGCGGAGTCGGGGCGACCCAGCTCTTCATCAAGAAGGCCTATCTGGACATGAACTTCGACCCCGCGTTCGACCTGCGCGTGGGCTCGACCGACCTGCCCTGGGTGCCCTTCGTCGAAGGCGTTTATGGCCTGCGCTACGTCGAGAACATCATGATCGACCGCACCAAGTTCGGCACCTCGGCCGACTGGGGCGTGCACGCCAAGGGCAAGTTCGCCGACGGCATGCTCAACTACGCCTTCTCGGTCGTGAACGGCGCCGGCTACAAGAATCCCGACGCCACGGGGCACAGCCAGACGATGGATTTCGAGGGCCGCGTGAACCTCGACGTGGACAACTTCATCCTCGCCGTGGGCGGTTACGTCGGCAAGCTCGGCAAGGACATCCACGGCACGTCGACCTACCATACCGCCGGCCGCTTCGACGCGCTGGCGGCCTACAAGACCAAGCAGGCGGTGGTGGGCGTCGAATACTTCCTGGCGAGCGACTGGATGAACGTCGCCTCGGTGACGTCGGACAGCGCGCAGGGCGTGAGCGCCTTCGCCACCTATCACTTCACGCCGATGTGGGCCGTCTTCGGCCGCTACGACTACGTGGAGCCGAACAGGGACACCAACTCGAATCTCTCGGAGGACTATTTCAACCTGGGCGTCATGTATAGCCCGACCAAGATCGTCGACTTCGCCTTGGCCTACAAACGCGACCATGCCGGCGACGGCAGCCTGGGCACATCGAACGGCACCATCGGCGGCCTGGATACGATGTCGAGCGGCACCTACGACGAGGTCGGCATCTGGGGCCGGTTCCGGTGGTGAGACCGGTCCCGGCCTACCGGAACACGAGCGACGGGCCTTTCCGGCCCATGACGCGAAGGCACGACGATCGCCGGATCTTCGGGCCCCGCGCCACCGCGGACGGGTAGGCATTCCCCCAACTTCCCCCAGGGGCCGCGCGGGCGCGATCGCGCGGCCCCCTTCTTTTTTCGGCGGGGACGGGGCTCCGGCCGGCGTGCGCCCGCAAGCCCCGGGGGACGGGCGAATTGCCCTCGAAGATCGGGTCGTGTCATAAAACAGTAACAGAATCATCGTATTGCAGTGGCCAAGCCCGGTTAAACCGGCCCTTCGAGGTGGCCGGGCCGGGGTGCCCACTCCCGAATGGCTCGATGAAGCAGGACCGGTGATTCGCGACATCCCTTTGCCCGCCGGGCCCGTGACGGCGCCGCGGCCGTCCCGGGCCAACCCGGCCGGCCGGCGGTCCGGCCCCGTGCGCCCGGGTACGGCCTTTCAAAAGGCCGATTCGATCCCCAGATCGATGTGCGATAACCTCGAGCGCGCCGCCAGGACGGCGCAAAGGCGCCCGGACCCGGGCGGGCGGGCCTTCGCGGGCCAGCCTGCCGGCCGTGCCCCGGGCCATGGGGCGAGGCGCCTCGGCTAGACCCGGCCGTTCGAACAAAGGAGCAGGGACATGGACTCCGAGCACATCGTCAAGGCCTACGACGAGGAGCTCCGGCACCTCAATTCCACCATCATGGAGATGGGCGGGATCGCGGAACACCAGATCGCGACCGCGATGCAGGCGGTGGCCAAGCGCGACACCGATCTCGCCGCCCGCGTGGTCGAGGAAGACGACCGGGTGGACGAGCTCGAGCACGAGATCGCGAGCTTCTCCGTGCGGCTGCTCGCGCTGCGCCAGCCGATGGCGAGCGATTTGCGCAACATCGTCGCGGCGCTCAAGGTCTCGAGCGACATCGAGCGCATCGCCGACTACGCGGTGAATGTGGCCAAACGCGCGATCGCGCTCAGCCTCACGCCCACCGTCACGCCGGTCGCGCGCATCCCGCGCATGGGCAAGATGGTCCAGGCGATGCTGAAGGACGTTCTCGACGCCTATGTCGAGCGCGACGTCGCCAAGGCGATGAAGGTGTGGGAGCACGACAAGGACATCGACGACATGTACGACAGCCTGTTCCGCGAGCTGCTGACGTACATGATGGAGGACCCGCGCAGCATCACGTCCTGCACGCACCTGCTGTTCGTCGCCAAGAACATCGAGCGCATCGGCGACCACACCACCAACATCGCCGAGGACATCTATTACCTCGTCCACGGCCAGCCCTGGTACAAGGTGCGGCCCAAGGGCGAGGAGGGCATCTTCCTTCCGCCCGGCTTCGGACCCAAGCCCGGCAACAAGAAGGAGGCCGCGGGACGAAGCTGATGCAGCCGCTCATTCTCCTGATCGAGGACGAAGACGCGATCCTCACCCTGCTGCGCTACAACCTGGAGCGCGAAGGCTTCCAGGTGGCGGTCGCCCGCGACGGCGAAGAGGGCCTCGCCGCCCTGGCCGAGCACCGCCCCGACCTCGTCGTCATCGACTGGATGCTGCCCTATGTGTCGGGGCTCGAGCTGTGCCGGCAGATCCGCCGCCGCCCCGAGACCCACAGCCTTCCGATCATCATGCTGACGGCGCGCGGCGAGGAGGCGGACCGGGTCCGCGGGCTCGACGCCGGGGCCGACGATTACGTCGCCAAGCCGTTCTCGACCGGCGAATTCGTGGCCCGCGTGCGCGCCGTCCTGCGCCGCGCGCATCCCGCCTTCGGCCAGGAGACGATCGCCTTCGGGGACATCATCATGGATCTCGGCTCGCACCGGGTGCGGCGCGCCGGCTCCAGCATCCATCTCGGGCCGACCGAGTTCCGCCTGCTGCGGCATCTGATGGAGAACCCGGGCCGCGTGTTCTCGCGCGAGCAGCTCCTGGACGCCGTCTGGGGCCGCGACGTGTTCGTCGGCCCGCGCACCGTGGACACCCATATCCGGCGCCTGAGGCGCGCGCTCGCCTCAAACGGGCGGCGCGACCCGATCCGCACCGTGCGCTCGGCCGGCTACGGGCTCGACGCCGAGGCGCCCTGAGCGGCGGCGGCGAGCACCAGGCGCACCTCGCAGACGCCGGGTTCGCCGGCGACCGTCTTCACCGTAAAGCCGAGCTCGCGGCAGAGCTTCAGCATCGGGCTGTTCTCGTCCAGCACATAGCCGAACATCTCGCCGATCCCGCGCCGCTTGGCATGGGCGATGATACGGTCCATCAAAAGCCGCCCCAGCCCGCGCCTCTGGTAATCGCTGCGCACGATCACCGCGTACTCGCCGAGCCGGTTGTCGGGGTCGGCCATGAGGCGCACCACCGCCATCGCCTCGTCCGCGGCGCCCGACGCGTCCTTGGTGAAGGCGACGAACGCCATCTCGCGGTCGTAGTCGATCTGGGTCAGCCGGGCGGCGAGATCATGGGGCAGCATCTTCATGGCCGCGAAGAAGCGCATGCGCACGTCGCGGGCCGTGAGCTTGAGGAAGCCGGCCTGGATGGCCGGCTCGTCCTCGGGGCGCACCGGGCGCAGCAGTAGCGAGGTGCCGTCCGAGAGCGTGACCGTCTCCTCGAGCTCGCTGGGATAAGGGCGGATGGCGAAGCGCCAGGTGGCGTCCCCGTGCTTCGCCGCGGAAAGGCGGATCCGGGCGTCCAGCGCCATTACCCCGTATTCGTCGGCGAGCAGCGGGTTGACGTCGAGCTCGACGATCTCCGGGATGTCGATGATGAGCTGCGAAACCTTGACCAGGGTGAAGGCGATCGCCTCGAGGTCGGCGGGCGGCTGCGCGCGGAAGCCGACGAGCTGCTTGCAGATGCGGGTCCGGTCCATGAGGTCGCGGGCGAGCTTCATGTTGAGCGGCGGCAGCCCGAGCGCGGTGTCGCCCACGACCTCGACCGCGGTGCCGCCCTGGCCGAACAGGACCAGCGGCCCGAACTGCCGGTCCTGGGCGACGCCGACGATCAGCTCGAACGCGCCGGGGCGGCGGACCATGGGCTCGACGGTGAAGCCCTCGATCCGCGCGTCGGGATTGGTCTTCGAGATGCGGCTCAGCATGGCCTCGGCCGCCTCGCGCGCCGCGGCCGGGGTGGCGAGGTCCAGCACCACCCCGCCCACGTCCGACTTGTGGGTGATGTCGGGCGAGAGGATCTTGATCGCGACCGGGCCGGCGATCTCGGCGGCGCGCGCGGCGGCGGCTTTCGGCGAATCGGCGACATGGGTCGCCACCGCGGGGATGCCGTAGGCGGCGAGCACCGATTTCGCCTCCGGCTCGCTCAGCCATTCGCGCTTCGCCTCCAGAACCTTGTCCACGACCGCGCGCACCGTTTCCCGCTGGGGCGCGAAGCCCTTCGGGATGGAGGGCGGCGTCTCCATCAGAAGCTCCTGGTTGCGGCGGTAGGCCACGAGCTGATGGAAGGCGCGCACCGCCTGTCCCGGCGTGGAATAGGTCGGAATCCGGTTGGCGGCGAAATGCGCGCGCGCGGCTTCCACCGCGGCGCCGCCGATCCAGCTGGTGAGAACGGTCTTGTCCGCGCCCTTGATCGCCGCGGCCACGGCCTCGGCCGCATCGAGGCTGGAGGCGACCGCGGTCGGGCAGTTGAGCACCAGCACCGCGTCGATCTCACGGGCCTCGAGGAGCGGCGCCAGCGCCTTCGTGTAGCGCTCGGCGTCGGCGTCGCCGATGATGTCCACGGGATTGCCGTGCGACCACGTCGGCGGCAGCGCCGCGTTCAGCTTCTCCATCGTCTCACTTGAAAGCTCGGCGAGGCGGCCGCCCGCCTCGATGACGGCGTCGGTCGCGAGCACGCCGAAGCCGCCGCCGTTGGTGAGGATCGCGAGCCGGTTGCCCGCGGGCGGACGGACCAGCGCCAGCGTCTCGACGGCGTCGAAGAGCTCGTCCAGATCGTGCACGCGCAACAGCCCGGCGCGGTTGAACGCGGCGTCGTAGGCGGCGTCCGATCCGGCGAGCGCGCCGGTATGGGACTGGGCCGCGTGCTTTCCCGCCTCGAACCTTCCGGTCTTGACCACGACCACCGGCTTGGCGCGCGCGGCGGCGCGCGCCGCCGACATGAACTTGCGCGCGTCGCTGATCGCCTCGATGTAGAGCAGGATGGCGCGCACGTTCGAATCCAGCGCCAGGTAATCGAGCAGGTCGCCGAAGTCCACGTCGGCCATGTCGCCCACCGATACGAGGTGGGAGAATCCGATCCCGTGGGCCTTGGCCCAGTCCAGAACCGCGATCGCGACCGCGCCCGATTGCGCGACGAAGGCGATATCGCCCGCGGCCACCCCGATATGGGCGAAGGTGGCGTTGAGGCGCAGCCCCGGAACCATGAGGCCGAGGCAGTTGGGGCCGAGCACGCGCAGGCAATGCGGCTGCGCCGCGTCGAGCACCTGCTGGCGGAGCGCGCGCCCGCGCGCGTCCGCCCCCTCGCCGAACCCGGCGGTCACGATGACAACGGCCTTGGTCCCGCGCGCACCCAGATCGGAAACGAGGCCGGGCACGGTCTCGGGCGGGGTCGCGATCACCGCGAGATCGGGCGTCAGCGGCAGATGCGCCACGTCCGGATAGGTGAGCACGCCCTCGATCGACTCGTGTTTCGGGTTGACCGGCATCACCGGACCGCCGAAGCCCGCCCCGAACAGATTGCGCGCCAGCACCGCGCCGACCGAATGCGGCCGCGTCCCCGCGCCGATGACGGCGACCGATTGCGGCTTGAGGAGATGCTCGAGGTTGCGGATGCTCATGCCTGGCTCGATCCGGTTGCGATAACGGCCCCCGGCCCGGGCCTACCCGCCGAGCGCCGCGCGCGGCTCGTGGTAGTCGAGGCCGAGGGAGCGGGCCACCGCCTCGTGGGTGATGCGGCCATGATACACGTTCAGCCCGGCCAAAAGGTGGCGGTCGCGTGACAGCGCCTCGCGCAGGCCACGGTCGGCCAGCTCCAGGACGAAGGGCAGGGTGGCGTTGTTGAGGGCGACGGCGGCGGTGCGCGGCACCGCGCCCGGCATGTTGGCGACGCAATAGTGCACGACGCCGTCCACGACGAAGGTCGGCGCGTCGTGGGTGGTGGGCCGGCTGGTCTCGAAACAGCCGCCCTGGTCGATCGAGACGTCCACCAGCACCGAGCCGGGGCGCATGGCGCGGACCATCTCGGCGGTCACGATCTTGGGGGCCGAGGCGCCGGGGACCAGGACCGCGCCGATCACGAGATCGGCGTCGAGCACATGGGATTCGATCGCCTCGATCGTGGAAAGGCGGGTGACGATCCGCGCGCCGTAGGTTTCCTCGAGCGCCACGAGCGGGGCCATCGTCTTGTTGATGACCGTGACATGGGCGAGCATGCCGAGCGCGATGCGCAGCGCGTTGCTCCCGACGTTGCCGGCGCCCAGGATCGCGACCTTGGCCGCGGGCGCCGCGGGCGCGCCGCCGATGAGCAGCCCGGCGCCGCCCGCCGGCTTGGTCAGGCATTGCGCGCCGACCTGGGCCGCCAGCCTTCCCGCGATCACGCTCATGGGCGCGAGCAGCGGCAGCTTGCCGCCCGCGTCCGTCACCGTCTCGTAGGCGATCGCCGTGCATCCCGATTCCATCAGCCCCTTGGCCTGGGCGGGATCGGGCGCGAGGTGGAGATAGGTGAAAAGGATCTGGCCCTCGCGCAGCATCGCGATCTCGCCGGGCTGCGGCTCCTTCACCTTCACGATCAGCTCGGCCCTGGCGAAGACGTCCGCGGCGGCGCCGGCGATCTCGGCGCCCGCCGCGCGATAGGCGTCGTCGCCGCTGCCGATGCCGGCGCCGGCCCCGGTCTCCACCACGACGCGGTGGCCGCGATGGGTCAGCTCGCGCACGCTCGCCGGCATCAGCCCGACCCGGTGCTCCTGGACCTTGATCTCCTTGGGGACGCCGATCAGCACGCGCGGCCTCTCATCGCCGATAACCCATCGCCGCCAGTGGCTTAAGGCCCAGTTTGTGGCGGCCCCGTGGCGGCGTCAACCGGGGCCGGGCGCCGCGCGCCCGGCGCCCCATGGCGAATCAGCCAGAACAGGACGAGAAGGCCGGGCGCCGCGGCGAAAGTGGTGACGACGAAGAAGCTGACCCAGTTCATTTGCGACGCGACCCAGCCGCCGGCCGCGGACAGAACGTTCAGGGACGCGGTGCCGATGGCCGACAGGAACGCATATTGGCTGGCGGTGTAGGAGACGTTGCACAGGCTGGAGAGATAGGCGACGAAGCTCGCCGACGCGATGCCGCCGGAAAGGTTCTCGACGGTGATCGTGAGGACGAGAAAGCCGACATCGGGGCCGACCATCGCCTGCGCCGCGAACATCAGGTTCGAGAGCATCTGCGTGATGCCGCCCAGGATCAGCGTCCTGACGATGCCGATCTTGCCGACCAGCAGGCCCCCGACGAGGCCGCCGAGCAAGGTCACGATGACACCGAAGGTCTTGCTCACCACCGCGATCTCGCCCGCCGTGAATCCGATCTGGTCGTAGAACGGAAACGCCATGACGCCCAACAGCGCCTCGCCGAACTTGAAGAGCAGCACGAACAGCAGGATCGCCGCCCACAACCGATGGCGCGTGAGGTCGAGAAACGGGACGACGACGCGCGAATAGAATTGGGCGGCGGCCGCGGCGAGCTTGCGCGGCCAATGCGGGCGCCTGAGAAAGAAATCGACGCCGCGCTTCTCCAGCGCCGAGGGCGGCGCGGCCTTGCCCGGCCGCGGCTCCGGGCTGAGGACGATGGTGACGACGCCGACCAGGACGAGCGCCGCCATGACGGCATAGACCGTGGACCAATCGAGCACCGTGGAGAGCGCCAGCGCGCCCGCGCCCGCCACCCACATCCCGAGGCGGTAGCCGAGCTGGATCGCCGCGGCGCCGGCGCCTTGCTCGGATTCCTCCAGGATTTCGACGCGGTAGGCGTCGATGACGATGTCCTGGCTGGCGGAGGCGAAGGTGACGGCGAAGGCCCAGGCCGCGGTGACGAGCGGCTGCGCGGCCGGGTCGGTGGCGCCGAGGCCGATGACGGCGGCGATGAGCAGGACCTGGGTCAGCAGCGTCCAGCTGCGCCGCCGCCCGAAGCGGCGCGTGACGGCGGGAAGGCGGATCTCGTCGACCGCCGGCGCCCACAGGAACTTCAGGCTGTAGGGCAGGCCGACCAGGGCGAACAACCCGATGGTGGTGAGGTCGACCCCCACGGTGGACATCCACCAGGCGAGCGTCGAAAGCGTCAGAAGCCGCGGCAGGCCGCTCGAGAATCCGAGCAGCAGGATGGAAAGGATGCGGCGGTCCCGGTAGATGGCGGCCGCGGCCAGCCAGCGCTCGATCGTGGCGCGACCCATCGCGTCAGGCGGGCGCGCCGCTCACCCCAGCCTCTCGGCGGCGAGCGCGTTGAGCGGCACCTCGGGTCGCGCCCCGAAATGGCCGATGACCTCGCTCGCGCACAGCGTGGCGAGCTTTCCGCATTCGGCGAGGTCGAAGCCGCGGGTGAGGCCGTACAGGAACCCGCCGGCATAGGCGTCGCCCGCGCCGGTCGTGTCCACGACCGGGCCGAGCGGCATCGGGTCGATGATGTGGACCTCCTCGCCGCTCACGATCACCGATCCCTTTTCGCTGCGGGTGAGCGCCGCGATGTCGCACATGCCGCGCACGTGCTGGAAGACCTCGTCGAACACGTCGGTCTCGAACAGCGACATGATCTCGTGCTCGTTGGCGAACAGGACATCCACGTGATGGGCGACGAGATCGCGGAACTCCTCGCGGTGGCGCTCGACGCAGAAGGGGTCGGAAAGCGACAGCGCCACCTTGCGCCCCGAATCGTGGGCCAGCTTCGCCGCCTTGAGGAAGGCCTGCTTCGCCTGGGGCGGGTCCCACAGATAGCCTTCGAGATACGTGACCTTGGCGCCGGCGATCACCTCGGCGTCGATGTCGGCGGGCGCGAGCCCCGTGCAGGCGCCCAGATAGGTCTGCATCGTGCGCTGGGCGTCGGGCGTGACGAAGATGAGGCAGCGCGCGGTGGGCGGGCCCGCGGCCGCGGGCGGCGTCGGGAACGAGATGCCCGCCGCCTCGATGTCGTGGCGGAAGATGCCGCCCAGCTGGTCGTTGCGCACCTTGCCGAGGAAGGCGCCGCGCCCGCCGAGCGAGGCCAGCGCCACCAGCGTGTTCGCGGCCGAGCCCCCGGAGATCTCGATCGCGGGACCCATCCGGTCATAGAGCGCGGCGGCGCGCTCGCTGTCGATCAAGGTCATGGTGCCCTTGGCGAGATCGTTGCCGGACAGAAACCCGTCGTCGGCATGCGCCAGCACGTCGACGATCGCGTTGCCGATGCCGGCCACGTCCCAAAGGGACTCGGTTTCGTGCCTTTTTCTTTCCGCCATGACGATCCCCGCGGCGGCCGAAGGACGCGGCCGCGGGCGCGAGTATAGCCGCGGCAACGGCGGCGACAAACCCGCGCCGGCCTTGCGGCGCCTCCGGCAAGCGGCTATGGAAAGCCCGCGCGCGGCTTCGAGGCGGTCATGCTGCAGGCCATCGTCAAGGCGTTCGGACAGCTCGGCGATCCCGCCACAAGGGGGATTCTCTGGAAGTGCCTGATCGCGACCGCGGTCCTGTTCGCGCTTCTGGTCGTCGCCGCCGAATGGGCGCTCGCCGCGAGCCATCTTTTCGACTGGGCGCCGCTCGACTGGGCGGCCGACGTGTTGGGCGGGATCGGCGCCTTCATCGTCGCGCTTTTCCTGTTCCCGGCGACGCTTCTGGTCCTCATCGGCTTCTTCCTCGAGGACGTGGCGGCGTTGGTGGAGGCGCGCCACTACCCCGGCCTGCCGCCCGCCCGGAGCCAGGGGCTGGCCGAGGCGGTCGGCGCGGGCCTGCGCTTCGCCCTGGTCGCCGTCGGGCTCAATCTGCTGGCGCTGCCGTTCATCGCGGTACTGACCTTCCTGCCGCCGCTCAACCTGTTGTTGTTCTACGCGCTCAACGGCTACCTGCTGGGGCGGGAGTATTTCGAGCTGGTGGCGCTGCGGCGCCTCGCCCCGCGCGAGGCCCAGGCGCTGCGCCAGGCCTTTGCGGGGCGGCTGTTCCTGGCGGGCGCGGCGATCGCCTTTCTTTCGACCGTCCCGCTCGTTAATCTATTGACGCCGGTGGTGGCCACCTCCTTTATGGTGCATATGTTCGAGTCCATGCGCGGCGCCCTTCCCGCGCCCGCAGGGCAAGCGCCGAAATAACGAAGGGAGCAGGGCTTCGGCCCCAGCTTTTCGAACGGAAGGGACCAACATCACATGTTCGGCCGTCGCAACCGCGGCTCCGGAGCGCTCAAACCGCTTTCGGGAACGAAGCCGAAAATGGACCAAGGGGCGAGAAGCCCCGCCAGACCAGGATCCATGCCGTCGATGGGGATGACCATGTCGAACAGCCGCAACCCGCCGCCGTCCTTGCGCCCGGAGATTCCGCCGCGCCGCAAGGTGGATTTGCCCGGAATGGGAGCGGCGCCCCGTCAGGCCGAGGCGCCGGGACCCTCGGCGAGCGAGGGCAAGAGGCTTCTGGTCGGCCGCGACATCTTCCTCACCGGCGAGATCACGGCCTGCAACAAGCTGGTCATCGAGGGCCGGGTCGAGGCGTCGCTCGCGGAAAGCCAGTCGATCGAGATCACCGCCACCGGCCATTTCAAGGGCACGGCGGAAGCCGACACGGCGGAAGTGAGCGGGCGCTTCGAGGGCAAGCTCCTGGTGCGCAAGCGCCTGACCATCCGCGCCTCGGGGCGCGTCACCGGCGAGATCCGCTACGGCGAGATCGAGATCGAATGCGGCGGCGTCATCTGCGGCGACATCCAGACCGTGGACGAGGCCGGCGCCGAGATCAAATCCGAATCGGGCCCGGCCGAGTCCGAGGCCGGGACGCCGGACAAGCCCTTCAGCCTCGATCGCGGCTGACCGCCGCCGGGGGATCGCGCATGATCCCACTTCCGGCCGGGCGCGCGTTTGCCGGCTGCACGCGGGCGCGGCGCACGCGCCTTGCGCTTTTTCCCGCCCTGTTCCTGGCCCTGTTCGCGCCGGCGATTCTCGTCGCCTGCAGCAACACGCCCGAGGGCGCGCCGGGAACGCGCTTTTCCGCCCAAAGCCCGGTGCGCTTCGGCGCCGCGACGTTTGCCGCGCGGGAGGCGGATTCCGACGCCGCGCCATCCGAAGATTCGAACCCCGGCGCGGCGGCGGAAGAAAGCGCGACCCATGTCGTCGCCATCGTCCAGAGCGCGCCTTCGGAATCAAAAAGCGCGCGTTCAGAGCCGCGAGAAGAAGATGTGCCGCGCGCCGGCGCGCCGGCCGACGATCCGGATGCGGTGGCGGCGCGCCATGCCCATCCCGACGAGCTCGTCGGCCTCAAGCCGGACGAGGTGACGCGGCTCCTGGGAAGCCCCGCCCTCATCCGCCACGACCCGCCGGCCCAGGTCTGGCAGTACCGCGGGCGCGACTGCGTGCTCGATCTTTTCCTGTATCCGCCGGCGGGCAAGGGGCGCAAAGAGAAGCGCGCCGAATCCGAGAGCGAGCGCAGCGTCGTCTATTACGAGCTGCGCGGAACCGACGCCCGGTCTCCCGGCGCCGATCGCTGCTTCACCGCGCTCGTCGCCGCGGCGCGCCGCGGCTAGGCGTCTTCTTCTTCGTCGTCGTCGTCTTCGTCGCGGCGGCCCCGGGCGCGGTCTTGCCCTTGAATTCGCACAGATCGCCGATGAGGCAGGCCGGGCAATCGGGCTTGCGCGCCTTGCACACGTAGCGGCCGTGCAGGATCAGCCAGTGATGGGCGTGGCGCTTGTATTTCGGGGGGATCGCCTTCTCGAGCCCGTCCTCGACGGCGCGCGGCGTCTTGCCCGGCGCGATCCCGGTGCGGTTGGCGACGCGGAACACATGGGTATCCACCGCGACGGTCGGCTCGCCGAAGGCGATGTTGAGGACGATGTTGGCGGTCTTGCGCCCGACGCCGGGAAGCGCCTCCAGCGCCTCGCGCGTCCGGGGCACGCGGCCCTGGTGGCGCTCGCACAGGATCTTCGAGAGCGCGACGATGTTCTTGGCCTTGGAATTGAACAGGCCGATGGTCCGGATGAATTTCTTGACCCCGTCCACGCCCAGCGCCGCCATCTTCTCGGGCGTATCGGCGGCGGCGAAAAGCGCCGGGGTCGCCTTGTTGACGCCGGCGTCGGTCGCCTGGGCCGAAAGCACGACGGCGACCAGAAGGGTGAAGGGATTGCCGTGGCGAAGCTCGCCCCGGGGCTCGGGGTCGGCGCGGGAAAAGCGCCGGAAGATTTCCTCGACCTTGGCGGGCGTCATGGCCGCGACTGTAGCCGCGCCGGGCTTTCCGGCAAAGCCTTGGCGAAGGCCCGCCCCAACGCCCATATTAGGCGGATCGAGCGGGCGACGGCGGCAAAGGAGCGGGCGTGACGAACGAGGCGGCGAGGACGGCGGCAAGCGCGCAGGCCGGGCAGGAGCCCTGCGGCGGCGCCAACCCGTGCGCGCCCAAGGTCTGGTTCGACGCGGTGCTGCATCCCCACCGCAGCCTCAGCCCGGTCGGGTTCCTGATCCTGATGGTGGCGCTCGCCTCGGTCAGCTTCGCCACCGGGATCACCTTTTTGATGGCCGGCGCCTGGCCGGTGTTCGGCTTCTTCGGCCTCGACGTGCTGCTCGTCTATGTCGCCTTCCGGGCCAACTACCGCAGCGGCCTCGTCTACGAGACCCTGCGCCTCACGCACGACGAGCTCGCCGTTCAGCGCGTGCTGCCGTCGGGCGAATCGCGGAGCTGGATCTTCCAGCCCTACTGGCTGCGGGTGCACATGGACGACCCGCCGCGCTACGATTCCAGGCTGACGCTTTCCTCCCACGGGAACTCGCTCGTCATCGGCGCGTTCCTGACCCCGGAGGAGCGCCTCGAGGTGGCCCAGGCACTCGGCTCCGCGCTCGCGCGCACCCGGCGCGCCGCCTTGAGCGAATCCTGAGCGGCGTCAGCCGCGCAGTCCCAGCACGTCGCGCATGGAATAGAGCCCCGGCGGCTTGCCGCGGGCCCACAGCGCGGCCTTGACCGCGCCGCGCGCGAACACCTCCCGCGACGAGGCGCGATGCGTGATCTCGATCCGCTCGCCGTCGCCGGCGAAGATCACCGTGTGATCGCCCACCACGTCGCCGCCGCGCAGCGCCGCCAGGCCGATCGTCCCGCTCTCGCGCGGGCCGGTCAGACCGTCGCGCCCGCGCACCGCCACGCGCTCGAAATCGACGCCGCGCCCCTGGGCGGCCGCGCGGCCGAGCGCAAGCGCCGTGCCCGAGGGCGCGTCCGCCTTCCCGCGATGGTGCATCTCGACGATCTCGATGTCGTATTCGGGGCCGAGCGTTGCGGCCGCCTCGCGGGTCAGGGCGAACAGCAGATTGACGCCGAAGCTCATGTTGGGGGCCCAGACGATCACGGTGTGGTGAGCCGCCGCGTGCAGCTCGTCCTCCTGCTCCGGGCTCAGCCCGGTCGTGCCGATCACGTGCACGGCCCGCGCCTGGGCGGCGAAGCCGGCGTTGATGGCGCTCGCCGCCGGGGTGGTGAAATCGATGACGGCGTCGCTGGCGGCAAAGAGCGCGACGGGATCGTCGCCGATCGCGACGCCGAGCGCGCCGAGGCCCGCCAACTCGCCCACGTCCTTGCCGAGCGAATCGTGGCCGCCGCGCTCGAGCGCGGCCGAAAGCGTGCAGCCGGGCGTCGCCGCCACCTCGCGCACGAGCATCTGGCCCATGCGCCCGGCGCAACCCGTGATCCCGATGCGATATTCCGCCATTCCCGCCTCCCCGCGAGAGGCGCGATTAAACCACACCCGCCGGGCGGGGGCGAGGCGGGGATTGGCGGAAAACGAAGGGGCGCGAAGGGGCGCGAAGGGGCGCGGAGCGGGGAAACGGCCGCGGGCTATTCCTTGAGGTCCTCCCACAGCTCGCGGACCCTTTTCAGGAACCCTTCCGACTGCGGGTTGGTCTCCTCGGCCTTTCCGGCGCCCTCGAATTCGCGCAGCAGGTCCTTCTGGCGGGCGGAGAGCTTGACCGGCGTTTCCACCACCGCCTCGACGAACATGTCGCCCTTGGCCGTGCTTTGCAGCACCGGCATGCCCTTGCCCTTCAGGCGGAATTGGTGGCCGGACTGGGTGCCCGACGGCACCGTGACCTTGGCCGTGCCGCCGCCCACCGTCGGCACCTCGATCGCGCCGCCCAGCGCCGCCTTCACCATGGTGATGGGAACGCGGCAGTGGATGTGGGCGCCCTGGCGGCGGAACAGGCGGTGCGGCTTGACGGTGAGGAAGATGTAGAGGTCGCCGGGCGGCGCGCTGCGCAACCCCGCCTCGCCTTCGCCGGCCAGGCGGATCCGGGTTCCGTCCTCGACGCCGGCGGGGATCACCACCGAGAGGGTGCGCTCCTTGTGCACGCGCCCCGTGCCCCGGCAGCTGCGGCACGGCTTCTCGATGACGCGGCCGGCGCCGTGGCAGGCCTGGCAGGTGCGCTCGATGGTGAAGAAGCCCTGCTGGGCACGGGTCCGGCCGCGGCCGTGGCAGTGGGGGCAGGTGACGGCGCCCGCGCCCTTCTCGCCGCCGCTTCCCTTGCAGTCGTCGCAGGCGACCGAGCTGGGAACGCGGATGCGCGCCTGCTTGCCGGCATAGGCCTCTTCCAGGCTGATCTCGAGATTGTAGCGCAGGTCCGCGCCGCGCATCCCGCCGGTGCCGGTGCGGCGGCGGCCGCCCATGAACTCGCCGAACATCTCGTCGAAGATGTCGGCGAATCCGGTGCTGAAGTCGAAGCCGCCGGGATGCATCTGCGCCGCGCCGTCCATGCCGGCGTGGCCGAAGCGGTCATAGGCGGCGCGCTTATCCTTGTCCTTGAGGACGTCGTAGGCTTCGCTGATCTCGCGGAACTTGTGCTCGGACTTCTTGTCGCCGGAGTTGCGGTCCGGATGATAGTCCATCGCCAGCTTGCGGTAGGCCTTCTTGATATCCTCCGCGCTCGCGTTTCGCGAAACCCCGAGGGTTTCGTAATAATCGTGTTTCGCCATTCACTCCCGACCGCGGCGGTCGCGCGCGCGGCCCGGCGCCGCGCCCCAGCGATCCCCGCATGTCCCCCGAATTCCGGCGCTAGGCCGACTTCTTCTTTCCGTCCGGATCGACTTCTTCGAAGTCGGCGTCCACGACCTTCCCCTCTTCTTCCGCTTCGCCGCCGCCGGATTCCCCGCCGCCTTCGGACTCCGGCTGCGCGCCCGAGGCCGCTTCCTTCTGGGCCGCCTTGTACATGGCTTCGCCCAGCTTCATCGCGGCCTGGCTCAACGCCTGCATCTTGTCCTGGATGGCCTTGGCGTCGTCGCCGTCCTTCGCGGTCTTGAGATCGGCGACCTTGGATTCGATCTCGCTGCGCTCCTCGGCCGAGACCTTGTCGCCGAACTCCTTGAGGTTCTTCTCGGTCGCGTGGATCAGCGAGTCCGCCTGGTTGCGCGCCTCCACGAGCTCGCGCTGCTTCTTGTCCTCGGCCGCATGGGCCTCAGCTTCCTTGACCATGCGCTCGATGTCGCCCTCGCTCAGCCCGCCGGAGGCCTGGATCCGAATCTGCTGTTCCTTGCTGGTGGCCTTGTCCTTCGCCGAGACGTTGACGATGCCGTTGGCGTCGATGTCGAAGGTGACCTCGATCTGCGGCACGCCGCGCGGCGCCGGCGGGATGCCCACGAGATCGAACTGGCCGAGCAGCTTGTTGTCGGCCGCCATCTCGCGCTCGCCCTGGAACACGCGGATCGTGACCGCGGTCTGGTTGTCGTCGGCGGTCGAGAACACCTGGCTCTTGCGCGTCGGGATGGTCGTGTTGCGCTCGATCAGGCGCGTGAACACGCCGCCCAGCGTCTCGATGCCGAGAGAGAGCGGCGTGACGTCGAGCAGCAGGACGTCCTTGACCTCGCCCTTGAGCACGCCGGCCTGGATCGCCGCGCCGCAGGCCACGACCTCGTCCGGATTGACGCCGCGGTGCGGGTCGCGCCCGAAGAACGTCTTCACCGTCTCGATGATCTTCGGCATGCGGGTCATGCCGCCGACCAGGATCACCTCGTCGATCTCGCCGGCCGACAGGCCCGCATCCTTGAGGGCCTTCTTGCACGGGCCGATGGTGCGCTCGATCAGCTCCTCGACCAGCGCCTCCAGCTTGGCGCGCGTCAGCTTGATGGCGAGATGCTTGGGGCCCGCCTTGTCGGCGGTGATGAAGGGAAGGTTGACTTCGGTCTGGGTCGCCGTGGAGAGCTCGATCTTCGCCTTCTCGGCGGCCTCCTTGAGGCGCTGCAGGGCGAGACGGTCCTCGCGCAGGTCGATGCCGTTCTCCTTTTTGAACTCGTCGGCGAGATAGTCGATGATGCGCTTGTCGAAGTCCTCGCCGCCCAGAAAGGTGTCGCCGTTGGTGGACTTCACCTCGAAGACGCCGTCGCCGATCTCGAGCACGGAGATGTCGAAGGTGCCGCCGCCGAGGTCGTAGACCGCGATGGTGCCGCTCTTCTTCTTGTCCAGCCCGTAGGCGAGCGCGGCCGCGGTCGGCTCGTTGATGATGCGCAGCACCTCGAGCCCGGCGATCTTGCCGGCGTCCTTGGTGGCCTGGCGCTGGGAATCGTCGAAATAGGCGGGAACCGTGATGACGGCCTGGGCGATTTTCTCGCCGAGGTAGGATTCGGCGGTCTCCTTCATCTTCTGGAGGATGAAGGCCGCAATCTGGCTGGGGGAATATTTGGTGCCCTCGACCTCGACCCAGGCGTCGCCGTTGTCGGCCTTGATGATCTTGTAGGGGACGAGGCCCTTGTCCTTCTCCACCATCGGATCGTCGTAGCGCCGGCCGATCAGGCGCTTGATGGCGAACAGGGTGTTCTCGGGGTTGGTGACGGCCTGGCGCTTGGCCGATTGCCCGACCAGGCGCTCGCCGGCGGTCGTGAAGGCGACCATGGAGGGGGTGGTGCGGGAGCCTTCGGCGTTCTCGATGACCTTGGGCTGGGAGCCCTCCATCACCGCGACGCAGGAATTGGTGGTTCCAAGATCGATTCCAATGACTTTAGCCATCGATACCTCACAACGTTTGCGGCATGGCCCGGGGCCCTTTGATTAGGCACCGCCGGGCGGCCCATGCGACGGAATTTCGCTCAACCCCACAGGTTGCACGGTTATATAAGGGCGCCGTCTAGCCCCTGCAAGGATCGCGGGCGGGCCGGGCCCGGGGGGCACCCCGGTCCGGCCCGGGGCTCACCTCTGGGCGCGGCTCCCGGAGCCGGCCAGGGCCGCCGCGATCAGGGGCGCGAGCGCCACGGCATTGGTGGGATGGGGCAGGCTGTCGCTGCTTCGGATCCGCGCGATCCCCGCCGCCTCGAAGGCGCCGGTCTCGCCGGGGCCGAACAAGGCGTGAACTGCCAGGGCCTCGACCGAGGCGGCGCCGGCCTGCAGCGCCAGCACCGCGCACTGGCAGAGCGTCGCCCCCGTCGAGACCACGTCGTCGAACAGGATGACCGGCCGGCCCTCGAGACCCGGCGCCGGGGGAAGCGCGATCGAGACCTCGCGGTCGCCGCGCCGCGTCTTCTCCGCGGTCAGGAAAGCGAGCCCGAGGGGTGCCGCCAGCCTTTCCACCTGCGCCCGGCTCTCGGAATCGGGGCCGATCACCACGGTCTCGGGCGGGACTTTTTCGCGTGCCAGCAGCTCGGCGAAGGCGGGCGCCGCCGAGACCGCGGTCCCCTTGCCCCTGCCGAAGACCGCCGAAAGGTCGCGGGTGCGGTGCAGATGGGGATCGACCGCGATCACCTTGTCGAAGGCCTGCCCCAGCAGCCGCCCCATGACCCTCTGGCTCACCGCCTCGCCGGGGTGGAAGGCGACGTCCTGGCGCATATAGGCGAGATAGGGGGCCACCAGCGTGACGCGCCCGGCCCCGCCGTCGCGCAGCGCCGAGGCCGCGAGCAGGACCTCGACCAGCTTGTCGTCGGGATCGCGCGCCGCGGCGTCGTTCAGCGACCGGTAAAGGACCGCATGGGGAAGGACCCCGGAAACCCGGACCCGGCGCTCGCCGTCGGGGAAGACATGGACCTCGACCGGCGTGCAAGGGGCCTTCAGGATTCCGGCCAGACGCCGGGCCGCGTCCGCGCTCTCGGCGAAGCAATGGATGCCGGTTTCCGAAGCCGCCCCCGCGTGCCTGCGGCCCGCCATCGCCTCAGGTCGAAGGCGCGAGCGCGTAGCCGTCGTCCTCGGCCACGAGCTCGTTCGCGAATCTGAAGTCGGTCTCGAAACAGGCGTGGATGCGGTAGATCGGCGCGCCCTTGCGCACCCGGTCGCCGACCTTCTTCAACAGGTCGATTCCGGCGCCCTTGTCCATCGGCGCGCCCGCCACCCGGGCGATCCGCGCCAAGCGGAAGCAATGGATGGCGGACACGACCCCGTCCGCCTTGGCCGGAACCTCCTGAACCAGGGTTCCCGGCGCAGGGGCCTTCGAAACCGGGCCCTGGGCCTCGATGATGCGCTCCATCGAGGCGAGCGCGCGGCCCGAATCGAGAATCTCGCGCGCCAGGGCCTCGCCCCTGCCCCCGCGCAGCTCGGGATCGAATTCGAGGATGTGCCCGGCCAGCAGCAGCGATTTCTCGCGCAGGTCGCGGGGCGCATCGGCGTCGCGCCGCAAGACCTTCATCACGTCGCGGGCCTCGAGCACCGGGCCGATCCCGCAGCCCACCGGCTGGGCGCCGTCGGTGAAGGCGACGTCGAGACCGAGCCCGACCGAATCGCCGACGAACTCGAACAGCTTGCGCAGGCGCACCGCATCGCGCCGGCTGCGCACCTTGGCCGAGGGGCCGACGGGGATGTCCACGAGCAGATGGGTGGACCCCGCCGCGATCTTCTTCGAGAGGATCGAGGCGACCAGCTGCTCGTGGGTGTCCACCGAAAGCGGCCGCTCGACGGAGATCAGGATGTCGTCGGCGGGCGAAAGATCGACATGGCCGCCCCACACGAGGCAGCCGTTCTCGCGCTCGACCACCTCCTGCATCTTCTCGATCGACAGATCCACGCAGGCCAGGACCTCCATCGTGTCGGCGGTGCCCGCGGGCGAGGTGATGGCCCGCGACGAGGTCTTGGGAATGAGCATGCCGTGCGCCGCGACGATCGGCACCACGATCATCGAGGTGCGGTTGCCGGGGACGCCGCCGATGGAATGCTTGTCCGCCACCAGATCACGCTTCCAGGAAAGCCGGTTGCCCACCTTCGCCATGGCGCGGGTCAGGCTCAGCACCTCGTCGGTGGTGAGGAAGCTGGCGCAAGAGATGAGGAAGGCCGCGATCTCCATCCGGGAGTAGCGGTGCGCCGCGATGTCCTGGATGATCTGGTCGAACTCGTGGGGGGCGAGCTCCCGCCCCCAGATCTTGGCCCGGATCGAATCGAGGCTCGCGGGCGGGCGGGCCTGGGAGATCGGGACCATCTCGCCCTCGGGAAACCCGAGGTGGCGGAAGGCCTGCTCCGAAAGCCCGATCTCGTGCGGCATCACGATCCGGTCGTCGTCGACGATGTTGAGGGTGGCGAGAATCCGCTTGCCGTCCTTGCCGATCTCGATCTTGTTGAGCGCCTGGAACTCCTCGGGCCGGTAGACGGTGCAGCAACGCGAGAGGAACGCAACGTTCTCGCGGTAGGTGTCGATGGCGAGCTTCTTGATCTTCAGCATGGCGGCCCGGCCGGAGCATGGCCCGCGGCGGGCCCGCGATCAAGAATCGTTGCGCGGGCGGCCGGACGGCGCGACCATGGGCCGCCCCCGGATTCGCGTCCCATGATCGTCTCGGCTTCCTACAAGACCGACATTCCGGCCCTCTACGGGCGCTGGCTCCTCAACCGCCTGGACGCCGGCTATTGCAAGGTCATCAACCCCTACGGCCGCCAGATCGTGACCGTGCCGCTCACGCGCGCGTCGGTGGACGGCTTCGTGTTCTGGACGCGCAACGCCGGCCCGTTCATGGACGCGCTGGCCGAGGTCCGGGCCCGCGGCTTTCCCTTCGTCGCGCACTACACCATCACCGGCTATCCCCGGGCACTCGAAGCCGCGGTCATCGAGCGCGAGCGCGCGGTGCGGAACCTGCGCGAGATCGCCGAAGCCTACGGCCCCGAGGCCGCGGTGTGGCGCTATGACCCGGTCGTCTTCAGCTCCCTCACGCCGCCAGACTGGCATCTGCGGAATTTCGCAGAACTCGCCCGCGCCCTCGAGGGCGCGACCGACGAGGTCGTGATCTCCTTCCTGCAGGTCTACGCCAAGACGCGCCGCGGCCTCGATGCGGCGGCGCGCGCCTTCGACTTCTCGTGGCAGGACCCCGATCCCGAATCGAGGCGCGAGATGGCGGCGAAACTGGCCGGGATCGCGGCCCGGTCCGGGATGCGCCTCACCGTCTGCTCGCAGCCGGAATTCGCGGCCCCGCCGGCGGGCGAGGCGCGCTGCATCGACGCGGCACGCCTCAGCCGGATCGCCGGGCGCCCGATCGCGGCGAAGCTCAAGGGCAACCGGCCGGGCTGCGCCTGCTTCGAATCGCGCGACATCGGCGATTACGACTCCTGCCCCCAGGGCTGCGTCTATTGCTATGCGGTGCGAAGCCGGGCGCTGGCGCGGGCCCGGTTGGCCGCCCACGATCCGGCCGGCGAATTCCTGATTCCCCCGGCGGCGCGCGAATCGGGCGCGGCGGAACGGCGCGCGCGCTAGGCGGTCGTGTCCACGCCGGACGCGCCGGGCGCGGGCTCGGCCTTGGCGACCGTCACCATGGCCGGGCGCAACAGGCGGTCATGGATGACGTAGCCGGGGCGCATCGTCTCGACCACCGTCCCGGCGGGCTGGCCGGTTCCCGGCACCTCCGCGATCGCCTGGTGGAAGTTGGGATCGAAGGGCTGGCCCCGCGGGTCGATGCGCCGGACGCCGAAGCGCTCGAAGATCGCCAGCAGCTCGCGCTCGGTCGCTTCGACGCCGACGGCGAGATTGTTCAGCGATTCGTCGCTCGCGCGTATGTCGGCGGGAATGTTCTCGAGCGCCCGGCGCAGGTTGTCGGCGACCGAGAGCATCTCGCGGGCGAATCCGGTGATCGCGTATTTCGCCGTCTCCTCGCGGTCGCGCTCGCCGCGGCGGCGCATGTTCTCGATCTCGGCGAGCGCCCGGAGCAGCTGGTCCTTGAGCCGGGCGGGCTCGGCCGCGGCTTCCGCTTCGCCGGCTTCGGCGCCCGGCGCCGCCGCGGATTCTTCCGCTTCGGCCTCCGGCCGCTCCGGCGATGTCTCGTCCTTGCCGTCAGTCATGGCGCATCCGTTCAGCGGTTGGGGAACCCGGCCGGGCGATCAGCCGATCAGTCGCGATATCACTTTCGAGGTGTAGTCCACCATCGGGATGACGCGGGCGTAATTGATCCGCGTCGGGCCGATCACGCCGATGGCGCCGACGATCTTCTCGCGGTCGTTGTTGAAGGGGGCGACGATCATGGAGCAGCCGGTGAGCCCGAACAGGGAATTCTCCGAGCCGATGAAGATCTGCACGCCCTCGGCCGTCTCCGTCACGTCGAGCAGCTTCAGGAGCGTGTCCTTGGTCTCCAGCAGGTCGAAAAGGGCGCGCACGCGCTCCAGCTCGCTCACCGCCGTCACGTCCTCCAGCAGGCGCGCCTGGCCGCGCACGATGAGCGCGGTGCCCGCCGCCCCGCCCGACCAGGTCGCGAGCCCGGCCTCGACCACGCGCGCCGCGAGCTCGTCGAGCTGGGCGCGGTGCTCCTCGATCTCGCACGTGATCTCGCGCCGCGCCTCGTCGAGCGTGCGTCCCGCGAGCCGCGCCGCGAGGAAGTTTCCCGCCTCGGTCAGGCTGGCGGGCGTGATGCCGAGCGGCACCTCGACGATGCGGTTCTCGACCAGGCCGGACCCGGTGACCAGCACCGCCAGCGCGCGCCCCGGCCCGAGGGGAACGAATTCGATGTGCTTGAGCGCGCGCTCGCTGCGCGGCGCGACCACGATCCCGGCGCAGCGGCAAAGTCCCGAAAGCGCCTCGATGGCCTGGGACACCGCCTCCTCGACGCTCTTGCCCTGGGTCGTGCATTGGCTGTCGATGCTCTCGCGCTCCTCCTTCGAGAGCGAGCCGACTTCGAGGAGCCCGTCCACGAACAGGCGCAGACCCACGTCGGTCGGAAGCCTTCCCGCCGAGGTGTGGGGCGCGAACAGCAGCCCCGCCTCCTGCAAATCGGCCATGACGTTGCGGATGGTGGCCGGCGACAGCGGCGTGCCGAGGCGGCGCGCGAGCGTGCGCGAGCCGACCGGCTCGCCGGTTTCGACATAGGCCTCGACGATGAGGCGGAAGATCTCGCGCGAACGCTCGTTGAGCTCGGAGATCAGTCCGGTATCTGCAGGTCGCATGCTCGTTTCCGACAACATGGGCGGGCCGAAGGCCAGATCCGGCCCCGAAGCTCCCATCCCGGCGCGGCCCCCGGGGCGGCCTTCCGCGCGCCGGGGCACGCTATGTAATTCGTACCACGGATGGCGTCAACGACCCAAGCCGCGCCCCCGCCGGGGGTTTACGGAACGCCTTGAGCGGGTTAGCCTCGCCGACAAATGAGACAAGACGGCCGCAGCCGCGCGGCCGGGCGCCAGGGAGGCGGGGAAGGGCGATGCGGCCATCGGGTCGAGCGGCCGACGAATTGCGCCGCGTCAATCTCGAGAAGGGCGTGGCCAAGCACGCCGAAGGCTCTTGCCTCGTGCGCTTTGGCGACACCCATGTGCTGTGCACGGCGAGCGTGGACGAGCGGGTCCCGCCCTGGCTGCGCGACAGCGGCAGGGGGTGGGTGACCGCCGAATACGGCATGCTCCCGCGTTCAACCTCCACCCGCATCGACCGCGAGGCGGCGCGCGGCCGCCAGACCGGACGCACCCACGAGATCCAGCGCCTGATCGGCCGGTCGCTGCGCGCCGTCGCCGATCTCGCGGCGCTGGGCGAAATCCAGGTCCGGATCGACTGCGACGTCATCCAGGCCGACGGCGGCACCCGGACCGCCTCCATCAGCGGCGCCTATGTGGCGCTGCACCAGGCGTGCCAGCATCTGATGGCGATCGGGGCGATCACGAAGTTTCCGCTGCGCGAAGAAGTCGCCGCCATCTCCTGCGGCCTCTACAAGGGCGCGCCCGTCCTCGACCTCGATTACGCCGAGGACAGCGAAGCCGACCTCGACGCCAATTTCGTCCTCACCGGCTCGGGCGAGATCGTCGAAATCCAGATGACGGCCGAGACCGAGCCGTTCCCCGAATCCCGCCTCCTCGAGATTCTCGCGCTCGCCCGCAAGGGCGTGACCGAGATCGTTGCCCTTCAGCGCGAGGTTCTCGCCGCCGCGCCCCGGCGCGGCGGATCCTGATCCCTTCCGCGACCGAGGCAAGGATGATCGCGGTTTCCGACGCGGCCGAGGCAGACAAACAGAAATGGATCGCGGCCCGGCTGGTCGAGCTGGTCTGCGCCCGCACGCCGGTGGCGCTGGCGCTCAACATCGTCAACGCCGCCATCATGGTGTTCGTTCTGCGCGACGCCGTCCCCGCCGCGCTGCGCTTCGTGTGGTTCGGCTGCCTCGTCGCGGTGACCCTCGCCCGGGCCCTGCTGTGGCAGCGCCATAACGCCGCCGGGCCGGCGCCGGACCAGGCCGCGCTCTGGGGCGCGCGGTTTGCCGTGGGCGCCGGCGCGGGGGGCGTGTTGTGGGGAGCCGCCGCCCTCCTGTTCTTCGTTCCCGGCGCCCCGGCTCTTCAGGCCTATGTCGCCATCGCGGTGGGCGTCATGGCCGCCGGCGCGGTGGTCGCGCTCGGCGCCCATCCGCCCGCCTTCTACGCCTTCTGCATCCCCGCGATCGTCGCGCTCGCCGGCCGGTTCCTGTTCCAGGGCGGCGAGGTTTCCATCGTCATCGGCATCCTGATCGCGGCCTTCGGCGCGGTGCTTCTGGTCGCCGCGGAGGCGCTGCATCGGAACCACGCCCGGGTCCTCGCGCTGCGGCTCGAGAACATGGATCTGGTCGGGAGCGTCTCCGCCGCGAACGAGGCGGCGAGATCCGGCGATCTCGCCAAGGCGGCGTTCCTGGGAAGCATCAGCCACGAGCTGCGCACGCCGCTCAACGCCATCATCGGATTCTCGGAAATCCTCAAGGACGAGCTGTTCGGCGAGCTCGGCCAGCCGCAGTACCGCGATTACGCGGGGCTCATCCACGACAGCGCCGAACACCTGCTCGACGTCATCAACGAGATTCTCGACATCTCGGACGCGGAAAGCGGAAGGCTCAAGCTCGACGAGGAGACCGTGGACGTCGCGCGGCTGGTCGCCGTTTGCGTCGATCTGGTCGCGGCGCGCGCCGGCGCGAGGGGGGCGCCGATCGCGGTCAGGATCGCGCCGGACCTGCCGAACCTCAGGGCCGACGCGCGCCGGCTCCGCCAGATCCTCCTCAACCTGCTCTCGAACGCCCTCAAGTTCACCGCCCAGGGCGGGCGGATCGAGGTGCGCGCGGCCACCGACGCGCAAGGGCGTCTCGCGCTGGCCGTGAGCGACACCGGGGTCGGCATGTCGGCGGAGGATGCCGCCCGCGCCACCCAGCCTTTCGCCCGCGGCGACGCCCGGCTCTCGCGCGGCGCCGGCGGCACCGGCATCGGCCTGCCGCTCAGCAAGGCGCTGGTCGAGCTTCATGGCGGCTCGCTCATGCTGGAAAGCGAGCTCGGGGCCGGCACCACGGTCACCGCGCGCTTCCCGAGGGAACGGGTGTCGGCGCGCGGCGGGCCCAGCGGTCCCGCCTGAGGCGGGCCCATGGCGCGGCGGCTCGAGGGCGGCCGGCTCGTGATCGCGAGCCACAACCCCGGCAAGGTCGCCGAGATCGCGGCCCTGCTCGCGCCCTTCTCCATCGAGGCCGTGGGCGCCGCCGATCTCGGCCTCGCCGAGCCGGCCGAGACCGGGCAAAGCTTCCGCGAGAACGCCGAGCTCAAGGCCCGCGCCGCGGCGCGCGCCGCGAACCTGCCCGCGCTTGCCGACGATTCCGGGCTTGTCGTCGCGGCCCTGGGCGGGGCGCCGGGCGTCCTGTCGGCGCGCTGGGCCGGGCCGGGGCGCGACTTCAAGGCGGCGATGGCCCGCGTCGAGCGCGAGCTCGGCGGCCGGGACCCGCGCGCCGCCTTCGTGTGCGTCCTCGCGCTCGCCTGGCCCGACGGGCATTGCGAGACGGTGGAAGGAAGGGTCGAAGGCGCCCTCGTGTTCCCGCCGCGCGGCACCCGTGGCTTCGGCTACGACCCGATCTTTATCCCCGAGGGCGGACGCCTTACCTTCGGGGAGATGGACCCGGAACAAAAGCACCGCATCAGCCACCGCGCCCGCGCCTTCCGCGAGCTCGCGGCGCTTTGCTTGGCCCCGTGAGCATGGGGGAGGCGGCCCTCAGGCTGGCGCCCGCCGCGGCCCCTTCGGCCGGGTTCGGGCTTTATGTCCATTGGCCGTTCTGCCGCGCCAAGTGCCCGTATTGCGACTTCAACAGCCATGTGCGCGACGCGATCGACGAGGCGCGTTGGCGCGCCGCGCTCCTGGCCGAGCTCGACGATACGGGGGCGCGCGCGAAGGGCCGCGTTCTTTCCAGCATCTTTTTCGGCGGCGGCACGCCTTCGCTGATGGCGCCCGAGACGGTCGGGCGCGTCATCGAGGGCGCCGCGCGACACTGGGCCTTCGCGCCCGACGTCGAGATCACGCTCGAGGCCAATCCCAATTCCGCGGAAGCCGCGCGCTTCCGCGATGTCCGGCAGGCCGGCGTCAACCGCCTGTCGCTGGGCGTCCAGGCGCTCGACGATGCCGCGCTCGCCTTCCTCGGCCGGCTCCACGGGCGGAACGAGGCGCTGGACGCGATCGGGATCGCCGCGGGGATCTTTCCGCGCACCTCCTTCGACCTCATCTATGCGCGCCCCGGCCAGACGGCCGCGTCCTGGCGGGCCGAGCTCGCCCAGGCGCTGGCGCTCGCGCCCCGTCACCTGTCGCTTTACCAGCTGACGCTGGAGGAGGGCACGGCCTTCCATGCCCGGGCCGCGCGCGGCGCGCTCGAACCGCTCGATGCGGACGCCGCCGCCGATCTCTTCGAGATCACCCAGGAGATGACGCAAGGCGCCGGCCTTCCCGCCTACGAGATCTCCAACCACGCGGCACCCGGCGAGCAGAGCCGGCACAACCTCGTCTATTGGCGCTACGGCGAATACGCCGGGATCGGGCCGGGCGCCCACGCCCGCCTGCGCGCGGGCGCGGACGGGACGCGCACGGCGGTGCGCCGGATCCGCACGCCCGAGGCCTGGCTCGCCGCGGTCGAGGCGCACGGCCACGGCACCGCCGAGACCCAGGCGCTTTCCCGCGAGGAGCAGGCGGCGGAGATGGTGATGATGGGGTTGCGGCTCGACGAGGGCGTGCGGGGCGACGCCTTTGCGCGCGAGACCGGCTTGCGTCTCGGCGATTTCGTCGATGCCCGCGCGCGCGACGACTTGGTCGCGGGCGGCCTCGTGGAATGGGACGGCCAAACCTTGCGCGCGACCGCGGCCGGCAGGCTGCGTCTCAATGCGCTCCTCGCCCGGCTTCTCGCCTGAGGGCTGCTCTCTAATACACGAGCTTGGTGAAGGCGACGGGTGCCGGGTCCAGCACCTGGAAGGCGTTGCGCTGCATCTCCAGGACGGCGAGGCCGCGCTCGGAAAGCCCGTTGGGGAGGAAGCGGAAGATCCCGTCCACTCCGGCGAAGCCCTGCTCGGCGGTGAGCGCCGCGGCCGTGAAATCCGGCCCGTTCGCGCCCCGCGCGAGCACGGCGGCGAGCGCCGCCGCGTCGTAGCCCAGGCTGGCGAAGCCGTGGGGGCGGTGGCCGGTGAGCTCGGCGAATCGCCGGGCGAACTGCGCGCGCGGGCCCGGATCGGGCGCGGCGAACCAGCCGCCCACCAGCGACGGCTCGGTGCCGAGCGACGGATCGTCCCACTGGCTCGTGCCGAGGAGCTGAATCTTGCGCGTGTCGATGTCGTAATAGGGCAAGAGCGGCGCGATCGCCCGCAGCCGCTCGCCGCCCTCGGCGACCATCACCGCGTCGAAGGAAACGTTGCCAACCGTGTCCATCTCCTTGAGGCGGGCGAGCGCCTGGCGCGACACCTCGTCGTCCTTGCCCTGGAGCGCGCGGATCTGCTCCTCGAGAGCGGCGTGGCGCGTGCCGTAGTTGGCGAGGCTGCGGACCGCCTCGGTCGCGTCGCCGCCGGGAGGAAAGCGCTCGACCTGGGTGACGACTCCGCCCGCCTGCACCGCCGCCTCGCGCAGCGCGTCTTCGACGCGGCTTCCATAGGCGTTGTCGGGAACGAGCGCGGCGAAATGCGAATGGCCCTTCGACGCCGCGTAGGCGACGATGCGGAACACCTGCTCGCGCGGCAACAGCCCGAGCAGGAAGACGCCGTCGCCCGCGACCGAGGTGTCGGTCGAGAACGCGACCACGGGAACATGGGCCGCACGCGCCTCGGGCGCGATCGCCGTCACGTCCTGAGCCAGCAGGGGCCCGAGGATGAGCTTCGCCCCCTGGTCCAGCACGTCGCGCGCGGCACGGACCGCGCCTTCGGCCGTGCCGCCGGTGTCGCGGGGCAACAGCGTGAAATTCTCGTCGGCGATGTCGAACAACGCCATCTGCGCCGCGTCCAGGATGGACTGGCCGATCGCCGCCTGGGGGCCGGTCAGCGGCAGCAGAAGCCCGACCGACACGCGCACCGGCGGCGCGGGCGCAACCGCCGCGGCCGGCGGCCCGACGGGCGCGACCTCGACCGGGGCCGGAGTCCGGGAAACCCGCGCCGGGGGTGCGACCGGCGGCGGCGGACGGCGCGAGATGCTGCGCGGCAGCTCCGCCGCGCCCGGCTTCTGCTCGGGCGGCGGCAGCAGCACCCGGCCCTCGCCTTGCGCCGGGCGCGGCGGCGGCGCTACCTTCCTCTCGGCGCATCCGGCGACGGCCGAAACGAGGCACAGCACCAATGTCGCGGCGAGCAGGCGGCGCAGGGTCGGGCACATCACGAAGGCGGCCGGGCGCAACGGGGAAATCCGATCGGGAATCGAGCGACGCGCCCAAGCCTAATGACGAGGGGCCGCGAAGTAAACTGCCCGCCGGCCTTTATCTCGTCGCCACCCCCATCGGCAACCTTCAGGACATCACGCTGCGCGCGCTCGACATCATGAAGCGCGCCGACGTGATCGCCTGCGAGGACACCCGCGTGACCGGAAGGCTCCTCGCCCGCTACGGGATCAAGGCGGCGCTCACCGCCTATCACGAGCACAACGCCGAACGCGCGCGCGGGCCGCTCGTCGCGCGCATGGCCCGTGGCGAATCCGTGGCGCTGGTCTCCGACGCGGGAACGCCGCTCCTCTCCGATCCCGGCTACAAGCTGGTGCGCGCCTGCGCCGAGGCCGGAATCCCCGTGACCGCCGTGCCCGGCGCGAGCGCCGCGGTCGCCGCCCTCGTGGTTTCGGGCCTTCCCACCGACCGCTTCCTGTTCGCCGGCTTCCTGCCGTCCAAGCCGGGGCCCCGCGCCCGCGCGCTGGGCGCGCTCGCGGGCGTTCCCGCCACCCTCGTCTTCTATGAATCGCCATCGCGGCTCGCCGCCTCGCTCGGCGACATGGCCCGCGGGCTGGGGGAAAGGCCCGCCGCGGTGGTGCGCGAGCTGACCAAGCTTCACGAGGAGGTCCGGCGCGCCGCCCTGCCCGAGCTCGCCGAGCACTACCGGCTGGCCGGCGCCCCCAAGGGCGAGATCGTGGTGGTGGTCGGCCCGCCCGAGGCGGCCAGGCCCGAGGCCGCCGATGTCCCGGATCTCGATGCCCGCCTCGAACGCGCGCTCGAGGGCCGGAGCCTTCGCGACGCCGCCGCCCTGGTGGCGGAAGAAACCGGCCTGCCGCGGCGCGACGTCTATGCCCGCGCGCTCGCCCTTTCCGGCAAGGGCTGAGGCGATGGCGGGGGGAAAGGCGGGCCGACGCCGGGCGCTGCGGCGGGGGCGGCGGGGCGAGACCCTGTGCGCCCTGTGGCTGCGGCTCAAGGGCTACCGGATCCTCGGCCGCAACCTGCGCACGCCCGGGGGCGAGATCGACATCCTGGCGCGCCGCGGCCGGGTGCTCGCCGTGATCGAGGTCAAGGCGCGCGGCGACACGGAAGCGGCCGGCGAGGCCGTCACCTGGCACAAGCGCCGCCGCCTGCTGCGGGCGGCGCGCTACCTCCTGCCGCGCCTGGGCGAGAGCGATCTTTCCATCCGATTCGACGCGATGCTGGTCACCCCCTGGCGGATCGACCATGTGATCGATGCTTGGCGGGAAGAGGGCCCCTAAGGCAATATGACGAAACCGTGACCGGGAGGGGCGGGTGCGATCGATTCGCCGAAGCCGACGTCATTGGGGGGCCTTGCTGGCCGCAGCGTCCAGTGCGACTTTTGCGCTCGCCTCCTGCAGCACGCCGGCGCTGATCGCGAGCGGCGGGGCTACCGCCGGGGTCGCGGTCTCCCAGGAGCGCGGCGCGGTCGGCGCGATCGACGACAACGCCATCGCCGCCGAGATCGACCAGCGCTGGCTCGCCTACGACTGGCACATCTTCCGCGACGTCAGCACCTCCGTCTCGGAGGGCCGCGTCATGCTCACCGGCAAGGTGGCGAAAAAGGAAGACGAGGAAGCCGCGGTCAAGCTCGCCCGGGAGGTGCCGGGCGTGCGCGACGTGTACGACGAGATCGCGGTGATGCAGGCGGGCGGCGTGGCCGACTACGCCCGCGACGCCTGGATCTCGACGCAGCTGCGCACGGACATGACCTTCGATGACAAGATCCGCGCCATCAACTACAACGTCGTGACGGTGGACGGCGTCATCTATCTTCTGGGGATCGCCCAGGACCAGGACGAGATCAACCGCATCATCCGCTACGCGCGCAATCTCCATTACGTGCGCGGCGTGGTGACCCACATCGTCCTGAAGGACGATCCCTCCCGCCACACCGAGGCGCAGCGATGAAAAGCGACACGTCGGAAACCGAGTCGGCCAGGCGGCGCGCGATCGAGACGGTGCTCGACGCCATCGGGCGCAGCCGCGACGGCGACATCGACTTGGCCGAGGCCTCGCTCGCGCTCGCCGCCTTCGAGAATCCGAATCTCGCGCTCGATGCCTACCGGCGCCATTTCGCCGCGCTCGTGCGCGACGTCGCAGGCGTCGGCGCGGCGCCCGACGCCGCGGCGCGCGCGGACGCGCTGAACGAGGTGATCGCCGCGCGCTGGGGCTACCGCGGCGACTCCGAGAACTACGACGACGTGGAGAACGCCTCGATGCCCCGCGTCATCGACCGCCGCAAGGGCCTGCCCGTCGCGCTCGGGATCCTCTACCTCCACGTCGCGCGCGCCCATAGCTGGCCGGCGTCGGGCCTCAACTTCCCCGGCCATTTCCTGATACGCCTGGAAGGCGAGGGCGCGCGCCTGATCCTCGATCCCTTCAACGGCGGCCGGGAGCTTGCCGTGGACGAGCTGCGGCGCCTGCTCAAGGTCGCGGAAGGCCCCGAGGCGGAGCTCGAGACCGTGCATTACGAGGCGGTCTCCAACCGCGACATCCTGCTGCGGCTCCAGAACAACCTGCGCATGCGCCTGTTCCGCGGCGGCGAGGTGCGGCGCGCGGCGGCGATCACCGAATCAATGCTGCGGATCGCCCCGGACGAGACCCCGCTGTGGCGCGAGGCGGGCGTTCTCTATGCCGAGCTCGGCGAGGTGGCGCCGGCGATCTCCGCGCTCGAGCGCTTCCTCGACACCGGCGGCAGCGACAGCGCGCGCCACGAGGCCGCGGCCCTGCTCCAGAAGCTGCGCGCGCGCCTGACCTGACCATGGCTCGGCCTTCCGCCACCGCCGCGCGCGAACATGCCGCCGCCGAGACGGGGCCGCTCCCATGAGCCTCGCCGTCGCCCTCCAGATGGACCCGGTCGAGAACATCGACATCGACGCCGACAGCTCGTTCGCTCTCGGCCTCGAGGCCCAGCGCCGCGGCCACGCGCTGTTCCATTACCTGCCGCGCGATCTGAGCTTCCGCCAGGGCCGCGTCGTGGCGAAGGCGCGGGCGTTGACGTTGCGCCGCGAGAAGGGGAACCACGCCAGCCTGGGCGCGCCCGAGATGCTCGATCTCGCGGCGCTCGACATCGTGCTCATGCGCCAGGACCCGCCCTTCGACATGGCCTACATCACGGCCACCCATCTGCTCGAGCATGTCCATCCCGACACGCTGGTCGTGAACGACCCCGTCCATGTGCGCAACGCCCCCGAGAAGCTTTTCGTCACGCGCTTCGAGGGACTCATGCCGCCGACGCTCATCACCTCGGACCGCCACCAGATCCTCGAGTTCCGCGAGGCGCACAAGGACATCATCCTGAAGCCGCTGTTCGGCAACGGCGGCGCGGACGTGTTCCATGTCGGCCCCGAGGACGAGAACCTGATGGCGCTGCTGGAGACGTTCAGCCAGCGCTACCGCGAGCCCCTCATCGTCCAGCGCTATCTGCCCCAGGTGCGCGAGGGCGACAAGCGCATCATCCTGATCGAGGGCGCGCCCGCCGGCGCCTTGCTGCGCGTGCCGGCGCCGCGCGAGGCGCGGGCCAACATCCATGCCGGCGCCCAGGCGCGCCAAGCCGTCCTCGATTCCCGCGACCGGGAGATCTGCGAGGCGATCGGCCCGGCGCTCGAGGAGCGCGGCCTCGTCTTCGTCGGCATCGACGTGATCGGCGGCTATCTGACCGAGATCAACGTCACCTCGCCGACCGGGATCCAGGAGATCGACCGCTTCGACAACGTCGCCCTGGAATCGAAGATCTGGGACGCGATCGAGACCCGCTTCACCAGCAGCCATCCGCGACGGAAGCGGAAATAGCGCCCATCCGCCTGCAACCGGGGGTCGCACCGGCGCCAAAATGTTCTTGAAATGTTCCCGCGATCCGGCCTAGCCTTCAAGAACGATTTTCCCCGCAGGAGCGGCGGCGCCATGTCACTGTTGGAGCCCACGACCACACGCGCCGGCCCGGTGGCCGGCATCAAGGGGGCCGCCCGCATGGTGGCGCGGGTCAACACGGTCGCATTCCAGGGGCTGGACGCGGTGCCCATCGACGTCCAGGTGCGCATCTCCCCCGGGCTTCCCGCCTTCACCGTCGTCGGGCTTCCCGACAAGGCGGTGGGCGAATCCCGCGAGCGGGTGCGTGCCGCCCTGGCGGCGCTCGGCCTCTCGCTGCCGCCCAAGCGCATCACCGTGAATCTCGCGCCTGCCGACCTCGTCAAGGAGGGCTCCCACTTCGACCTTCCCATCGCGCTGGGGCTTTTGGTGGCGCTGGGCGTGTTGCCCGCCGACGAGCTCGCGGCCTTCACGGCGCTGGGCGAGCTCGCGCTCGACGGGGCGATCGCCCCGGTCTCGGGGGTGCTGCCGGCGGCGATCGCGGCTTCCGCCCGCGACTCCGGGATCATCTGCCCCCAACCTTGCGGGCCCGAGGCCGCCTGGGCCGACGGCATCGAGGTCCTGGCACCGGCCTCCCTCCTCTCGCTGGTCAACCACTTCAAGGGAACCCAGGTGCTCTCGCCGCCCGCGCCTCGGCTGGCGGAGGAATCGGCGGACACCCTCGATCTTTCCGACATCAAGGGCCAGGAGACCGCCAAGCGCGCGCTCGAGATCGCCGCGGCCGGCGCCCATAATCTTCTCATGATCGGCCCGCCCGGCGCGGGCAAGTCCATGCTCGCGGCGCGCCTTCCTTCCCTCCTGCCGCCGCTTTCGCCCGCCGAGGCGCTCGAGGTCAGCATGATCCAGAGCGTGGCCGGCGCGCTGGTGAACGGCCGCATCTCCCGCCGGCGCCCGTTCCGCGATCCGCACCATTCGGCCTCGCTTCCGGCGCTGGTCGGCGGCGGCATCCGCGCCAGGCCAGGCGAGGTCTCTCTCGCGCATCTGGGCATCCTCTTCCTCGACGAGCTTCCCGAATTCGCCCGCGGCACGCTGGAGGCCCTGCGCCAGCCGGTGGAATCGGGCCGCGTTTCGGTCGCGCGCGCCAACAGCCATGTGACCTACCCGGCGCGCTTCCAGCTGATCGCGGCGATGAACCCATGCCGCTGCGGCTATCTCGACGACCCGGGGCGCGCCTGCACGCGGGTTCCCAAATGCGCGGTCGACTACCAGTCGAAGATCTCGGGGCCGTTGTTCGACCGCATCGACCTTCACGTCGAGGTGCCGGCGGTCTCGGCTGCGGATTTGACGCTGCCGCCGCCGGCGGAGGGATCGCGCGAGGTGGCGGCGCGCGTCGCCGCCGCGCGAAAGATTCAGGGCGCGCGCTACGCCGCGGTTTCGTCCGGGCGGGCGATCCGCACCAACGCCGAGGCCGACGGCAAGCTCCTTGAGGAGGTCGCCGCGCCCGACGAGGCGGGGCGCCGGCTGCTGGCCGAAGCCGTGGACAAGATGAAGCTGTCGGCCCGCGGCTACCACCGGGTGCTGCGGGTCGCGCGCACGATCGCGGATCTCTCCGGCGCCCCCGGCGTCGCCCGCGTCCATGTCGCCGAGGCGCTTTCCTACCGCCGCATCTCCCCTCAGGAGATGGGCTGAGACTCCGGCGCGCCCGCCTCGGCCGGCTCGCCGCAGGGCTGCGCCAGCGGATCGGCGGCGAGATCGGGAACGGGCCGGCCGGAATCGCGTGCGATCGCGCGAACCAGCCATTCGATCCGGTCGTTGCCCCAGAAACCTTCGCCGCGATAGACGAAGTGGGGCGCGCCGAAGACCTTGTCCTCGCGCGCCCGCTCGAACCCTCCGCGCACGCGGGCCTGGAAGGCGGGGTCGGCCGCGGCTGCGGCCGCCGCCCTCCCGTCGAGCGCCGCTGCGCGCGCGGTGTGGGCGATCGCCGCGTCCTCGCCCACGTCGCGGCCTTGGCAGAACCGCAACTCATACAGGGCATTCGCGAATTCCCGGCTCCGGCCCCGGTCCGCCGCGAACAGATAGGCGGCGTGCGGGCGGATCCAGTCGGTGTCGAAGGATTCCGGCATCTTCATGCGGAGCCCATAGGCGGCCGCGAACCGGGCGACGTCCTCGCGTACATACGCGAGCTTGGCCGGGTTGGCCCGCGGGTCGTTGGGATAGTCCTCGGGCGGGAAGATGGGCACGTAGTCGAGGACCGCCGGCAGGCCGGCGAGCGCGCGTTCGATGCGGCGGAACGCGAACCAGGAATAGGGGCTGCGGAAGCTGAAATAGAACCGCACGGTTTCCATCGCGTCTCTCCTTCCGCAGCCCCGTTTCCCTCAGCAGCGCATGGCTGCCGCCACCACGCCCGGGACCTTCGCCCAGCTCCCCTTCTCCTCCAGGGCCGTGAGCCGGGGCATGACCTTCGCCGTCGAGCGATGGCTCGGGAAATAGACGGGCTTGGGGAAGGTGGTGAGCGGGTTGCGCACCACCGCCTTCTCGACCCCTTCCAGCATCGCGGTGTTGTGGACGAAGCCCGTGCCGCTCTGGATGTCCTGGGGCGTCGAGCCCGGATGGCCGCCCCAGGGCGGCGTCATGAAGGCGAAGCCCATGACCGGATAGCCGTTGACCGCGACCGTGCCGTATTTGAGTCGCGTGATCGCGCGCTCGACCGCAGCCGCCAGCCGCGCGTCCTTCTGCAGCTTGGGGTGGACGACCAGGCCCGCGGTCAAGGTGCCCCACAGCCTGTCGTTGGCGAAATCCACCGCCGCCTCGAGGAATTCCTCCGGGTCGTCGCTCCCGACCATCGTCTCGAACAGGACCGGAGAGAACGACTCCTTCGTGAAGGCCATGTCGGTGGCGTCGCCCGAATCGAGACCGGAGGCGAGCGCCCAAGGCAGGACGTCGCCTTGCGCGGGCCCCGAGGTCCACAGGCCCGCTCTCCCGGCCGTGAAGGCGCGGAAGCGTTCGGCGGCGCCGGGGTAATAGCCGACGCGGGGCGGCGTGCGGGAGAGCACGTCGCGGATCGCGGCCAGGAATTCCTCGCGCTGCGGCCAGCCCCTGGGCGTCACCACCACCTTGGCGGTGCAGCAATAGAAGGACGAGCCCATGACCAGCGCGCCGGCCACGTCCTCGGCCTGGAACAGCAGCTCCTTGCGGCTGTAGGGGCCGGGCGCCACGATCACCGGCGAGACGTTGCCGAGCTCCGCCGTCACCGGCTTGGCGACGAGCGGCGCGTTTGATGCCTTGCGCCGCTCGCGCTCGGGCCCCGGCGGGCCCCAGACGATCGCGTCATAGGTCGCGTCCGAGCCGGTCAGGTGAACCTCGTCAACGCCGGGATGGTGCACGAGATACTGGCCCTCCTCAGCGCCGCCGTAGACAACGGCGAGATAGCCCTGTGCGATCGGCTCATTGAACGCCTCTTCGAGATAGGGCCCGAGGAAGGCGTTGACCGGATTCATCTTCACGACGCAGACCTTGCCCTCGTTGAACATCTTGGTGATCACGTCGCAGGAGACGATGGAATCGACGTTGCCCGCGCCGAGCACGAGCGCCACGCGCCCGTCATGATTCTTCACCTTGTAGAAGCGGGCGCGCGATTCCATCATCGTCTCCTCGTCCACGCGCTCGGCCATGTGCGCCTCGACGCGCACCTTCGAGAACAACATTCCGTCGATGGCGCTGGCGGGAAAGACGTTGACCGCCAGGCGGCCGTCGATCGTGCACCCGATCTTTCCGACCTTCGTGTTGCCGGTGCGCGCGATCGATTCGAGCGATTCGATGGCGAGGCGCAGGTGGCGCACGACGCAACCCGGGCCGCTCGCCCATTGCTCGCCCGCCGCCTCGGGCGGCAGGCCGCGCGCGGCGCAGGCGGCGCGCACCGAGGCCTCGGCGACCCGCAAATATCCCGCCTGCATGGAACGCGCGAGCGCGATACGCGCCTCCAGCGGCAGCGCGGCAAAGCGCGGCGCGCCCTCGCGCAGGCGGTTGACGATCTCGTCCATCTTCTGCGCGCCGGTCGCGCGCGGCATTTCGACGATGTTGGAGGGGCTCGCCGGGATCGGCGAAGCGTGGACTGCGGCTTGCGCTTGCATGGCTTTCTCCCTTCTGCGAACGGGCCCCGGTTCGCCCTTGTCCGTTGCGCGCCGCCGCGGTGCCCGGGACGCCCGCGGCGGGAAGCGCGGACCGCACGGGGGGAAGAATCGTGCGGTCCGCCGGTCGAATCACTGCGCGTCGGCGAGCGATTCCAGTTTCGTGTGCCAGCCTTGCCAGTCGACGTGGAACTTGTTCTCGGCGGTGAAGTAGCCGGCATAGGTTCCGTCGCCCTGCACGCCTGCGTAGCTGCCGGTCGCCTTGACGACCGTCCATTTGCCCTTGAAGGTCGTATTGGGCTGGCCGTCCTTCATCACGGTGCTCACATGGCCGTTGATCTTGACGATCTGCTGGGTGTTGCCCTTGGTGAAGGTCACGTAGCCCCTCGATCTGCCGTTTCCCTGGGCGAGATCCATGATCTCGCGGACGTCGAACGAGAAGCCGTCGAGATACGGCGAGCCGCTGGTGTTGGTGTTGGTCCCGACCGCGTCGGTCAGCAAAAGGACGTGGCCGGGCTGGTCCGGAATGGGCTGGGCGTCACGCTTGGCGTAGGTGGCGTCGATGCTGCCCGAGTCCGTCATGGTGCCGGCGAACGCGCCGGTTGCGCTAAAGGCCATCACGGCCACCAGCGCGAGCAGGCGTGGCAATTGTTTCACGGTGTTCGTCATGGTAATAACCCCTGTTGCACCTAGCTGGGTCGCCCCCATGGCGGCCCTTCTGCGACACTCGGCCCGCCTTCACCGGCGGGCTTCTTTTTGCCCGGGCTCTTGGTCCTTTTCGCCGGCGGACCTTCGGGCTTTCCGGGAATTCGGCTCGCGGCTTTGCGCGGCATCACGGCCCGGCTGCACCCTCCTTCGCGGCGGGTGCCGGGACATCCGGCAAAGCGGGAGATTTCTCCGTCAGCAGCGGGCGCAAACGCGCCGCGATTGCGAAGCGCGCCCGGGCGAAATGGCCCGCGTCGTCGTCGAGCAGGAACAGCCGCGCGGCCTCGCGTATCACGGCGATGATCTCGAAGGCGAGCTGGACCGGGTCGGCCGACGCATCGAGCTCGCCCAAGCCCTGGGCCTCGCGCACCATGCCGGCGAAGCGGGCGTGAAGCCCGTTGTAGAGCTGCGCCAATTTGTCGCGAAGGGTCCCGGCCTTGGCATCCACCTCGGCGCCGACGTTTCCAAAGAAGCAGCCGCCGGGGAAAACCTTGCGCTCGTGGTAGGAGATATAGCCCTCGCACAGCGCCCACAGCCGCTTCAGCCCGGGCGGCGCCGCGGCGGCGGGGACGAACACCGCCTCGCGCACCACCGCCCGCGCGGTCTCGATCGCGGCGAGCTGCAACTCCCGCTTCGAGCCGAAGTGGCTGTAGAGCCCCCCCTTGCTCATGCCGACCGCTTTGGCCAGGTCGCCGATCGAGAGCCCCTCGAGCCCTTCGATGGAGGCGAGATCCGCAGCCGCCCGCAGGATCGTCTGGCGGGTCAGCTCGCCCTTCGACGGGAGGAGGTCACGCAGGGTGTTCGGGGTCGCCTGGTTCACGGGGCTTGTTCCTTTCCTCGAGGCGTTGCCGAGAATCCCGCCGGGAAAACCGGACGCCCGTATTTAAAAACGACCGATCGTTTTTTTATCAGCCGCGGGAGGGGCCCGCAACCGAAAAATCGAGGAACCGGCGAGAGGCCCTTCGCAATCCGGTCGTGGCCGAAACTCTAACGTCGTTTCAGGGACTTAGATGGCGCCCGGCCGGGTTGCGGCACGGGCTGCTCCCGCTCGGGCCGGCTCAGCCGGCCGGCGCGATCATCCGGCCGAGCGGCCGTCCGGCGAAGATGTGGACGTGGAAGTGGGGCACTTCCTGGCCGCCGTCGCGCCCGGTGTTGGCGAGCACCCGGTAGCCCTTGGCCACAACGCCGAGCTCGCGGGCGACCTCGCCGACGGCACGGAAGAATCCGGCGATCTCCTCGGGGCTCGCCTGGGCGCTGAAATCGTCCATCGAGACGTAAGAGCCCTTGGGGATCACCAGCACGTGGACGGGGGCCTGGGGACGGATGTCGTGGAAGGCGAGCGCCCAATCGTCCTCGTAGATCTTCTTGCACGGGATCTCGCCGCGCAGAATCTTGGCGAACACGTTGTCGGGATCGTACGCCATGATGCCCACCCTCGCGCCGTTGACTCGCGCGCCTCAGGCCTCGCCGCGCGCGTTCTTCTCGGCCAGGCCCGAGGTTCCCTCGCGCCGCTTGAGCTCCGCCGCGACCTCCTCCGGCGCGATCGAAAGCCGCGCCCAAAGCACCAGCAAGTGATAGAGGAGGTCGGCGCTCTCGCGGACCGTCGCCGCCTTGTCCTCGCGGGCGGCGGCGATCATGGCTTCGACCGCCTCCTCGCCCATCTTGCGCGCGACCTCGTCCGTGCCCTTGGCGAGCAGGCTCGCGGTGTAGGATTCCTTGGGATCGGCGCCGCGGCGCGACGCGATCACGGCGAACAGCCGCTCGATCATTCCCTTGTCGTCCGCCATGACGCCCCCCGGTCGCTGTGCGCCCGTCTCTTCCTGACTAACAGATTCCCCGGCGGCTGTCACCGCGACGGCTCACCGGCCGCGTACCGGAATACCCGCCGCCGCCATGTGCGCCTTGGCCTCGGCGATGGTGTGCTCGCCGAAATGGAAGATCGAGGCGGCCAGCACGGCGGTCGCGTGGCCGTCGCGGATGCCCTCGACCAGATGCTCGAGTGTGCCGACGCCGCCCGAGGCGATCACCGGCACCGGTATCGCGTCCGCCACCGCGCGCGTGAGAGGGATGTCGAAGCCGAGCTTCGTCCCGTCCCGGTCCATCGAGGTGAGAAGGATCTCGCCGGCGCCCATCTCCACGACTTCGCGCGCCCAATCGAGCGCGTCCTTGCCCGTGCCCCTGCGCCCGCCGTGGGTGAAGACCTCCCAGCGTCCTGCCCCCGCCGCTTTCGCGTCGATCGCGATCACGATGCACTGGCTGCCGAATTTCTCGGCCGCCTCGCGCACGAAATCGGGGCGCGCCACCGCCGCAGTGTTGATCGAGACCTTGTCCGCGCCCGAGTTCAGGAGCTTGCGGATGTCCTCGACGGTGCGCACGCCGCCGCCCACGGTGAGCGGCATGAAGCATTGCTCCGCCGTGCGCGCCACCACGTCGAAGAGCGTATCGCGGTTCTCATGGCTGGCCGTGATGTCGAGGAAGCACAGCTCGTCGGCGCCCTGGCCGTCGTAGATGCGCGCCTGCTCCACCGGATCGCCGGCGTCCACGAGCTGCACGAAATTGATCCCCTTGACGGTGCGCCCGTCCTTCACGTCGAGACAGGGGATGACGCGCATCTTCAGCATGGCTGTCGCTCCGCCAGCACGCCGAGCGCTTCCGCGAGATCGAGCCTTCCGTCGTAGAGGGCGCGGCCGACGATCACGCCGGCGATCCCCGAATCGGCCACGCGCTTGAGCGCGCGGATGTCGTCCAGCGAGGCGACGCCGCCCGAGGCGATCACGGGGATCGCGAGCGCCCGGGCGAGATCGGCGGTCGCCGCCACGTTCAGCCCGGCGAGCGTCCCGTCGCGCTCGATGTCGGTGTAGATCACGGCCGCCGCCCCCGAATCCTCGAAGCGCCGCGCGAGATCGGGCGCCGGCACCTCGCTCGCCTCGGCCCAGCCCGCGACCGCCACGAACCCGTCTTTCGCGTCGATGGCGATGGCCACGCGCCCCGGGAATCTCCGGCACGCCTCGCGCGCCGTCTCGGGCGCGCGCAAGGCCAGCGTTCCCAGAACGACGCGCGCGACCCCGCGATCGAGCCAGCGTTCGGCGGTCTCGAGATCGCGGATGCCGCCGCCCAGCTGCACCGGCACCGAAACCGAAGCCAGGATCGAATCCACCGCGGCCGCGTTCATCGGCTTGCCGGCGAAGGCGCCGTCGAGATCCACCACATGAAGCCATTGGCAGCCCTGGGCGGCGAACGCGCGGGCCTGGCCGGCGGGATCGTCGCTGAAGACGGTGGCGCGGTCCATCTCGCCCCGCCACAGGCGCACGCACTCGCCTTCCTTCAGGTCGATCGCGGGATAGAGGATGACGCTCACGGCCGCCAGGCGAGGAAATTGCCGATGAGCCGCAGGCCCAGCGCCTGGCTCTTCTCGGGGTGAAACTGGGTTCCGATGAGATTGTCGCGCCCGACCACGGCGGCGAAGGTTCCGCCGTAATCCACCTCGGCGATCACGTTGCCGGGATCCGCGCACGCCAGGTAATAGCTGTGGACGAAATAGGCGTCGCCGCCGGGCTTGAGCCCCGCGAGCACGGCGTGGCGTGCCGCTTTGAAGCGCAGGTCGTTCCAGCCCATGTGCGGGATCTTGAGCGCCGGGTCGGCGGGCGCCAGGCGCCGCACCTCGCCCTTGATCCAGCCCAGCCCCTCGTGCACGCCGTGCTCGAGCCCGCGATCGGCCATGAGCTGCATGCCGACGCACACGCCGAGGAAGGGCTTGCCGCCGCGGATCACGTTCTTCTCCAGCGCCGCGATCATCCCGGGCAGGGCCGCGAGCCCGCGCTTGCAGTCGCCGAAGGCGCCGACGCCGGGCAGCACCACGTGGCTCGCGTCCTCCAGTTCGCGCGGGTCGGTGGCGACGACGACCCGCGCCTTGCGCCCGTCGGCCAGCGCCGCCGCCTCGATCGCCTTGGCGGCGGAGCGCAGATTGCCGGAGCCGTAGTCGATGAGGGCGACGGTCATGCCAGCGCCGGTATGCGCTCGAAGGCGCGCTGCTCGGCGGCGCCGAGATTGCGCGCCGCGACCACGCCGATCTCGCGGTATCCCCGGCGCGCGAGTTCGAGCCGCACGAAGTCGTTGCCGAACGCCCCCAGGAACACGAGGAAGGCGAAGCTCACGACCGCGCCGGCGTCGGGCGAAAGCCGCAGGGCCTCGGCGGCGGCGGCGATCGCCGTCTGGGCGAGGAAGATGCCGAGCGCCGTCCGCCACAGCCCCTTGACCACCGCCCAGGCGAGGGTGAACACGAAGGCGGGCCAGGAAAAGCCTTCCTTGACGAAGCGGACGTCGCGCTCGCGCCCGGCTCGCGCCGGTGGGGGTCCGAGATGGACGGTGTAGATCCGCATGGCCTCGATCCGTGGCCGGGGGCGAAGCGCCGCGCGCGGCGCTAGAGAGAGCCGCCGAGCGTCCCCTTGGTGGAGGGCACCACGTCCGCGCGCCGCGGGTCGATGGCGACGGCCGCGCGCAGCGCGCGGGCGAGCCCCTTGAAGCAGGACTCGACGATGTGGTGGTTGTTCTCACCGTAAAGGCACTCGACGTGAAGCGTGATCCCGGCCGCCTGGGCAAACGCCTTGAACCACTCCTTGAACAGTTCGGTGTCCATCTCGCCGAGCTTCCCGCGGCTGAACGAGACCTTCCACACCAGATACGGCCGGTTCGAGGCGTCCACCGCCACCCGCGTCAGCGTCTCGTCCATGGGCGCGTAGGCGAAGCCGTAGCGCATGATGCCGCGCCGCTCGCCCAGGGCCTTGGAAACCGCCTCGCCGATGGCGATCCCGCTGTCCTCGGTCGTGTGGTGGAAGTCGATGTGGAGGTCGCCTTCGGCCTTGAGGTCGAGATCGATCAGGCTGTGGCGCGAGAGCTGCTCCAGCATGTGGTCGAGGAAGCCGATGCCGGTCGAAATGCTGGACTCGCCGCGGCCGTCGAGATCGACGGCGGCGCGAATCCGCGTCTCCTTGGTGGCGCGCTCGACGACGGCCTTGCGCATGGGGGGGAACTCCTTCGCCGGGAGCAGCCGGGCTCCCGTTTCCGCGCCGAGGTTGTAGCAGGAAGCCCCGGGCCGCGCCACCCCCGGCCCCGCGGGCGCCCCGGGGTTGACCGGGCGGGCGAAAGCGCCCAAATAGCGGTGCCTGGGGCGCAAGCCGCCCCGACGCCCACCATCCGAGAAGCCCATGACCTCCCGCGATCCCCAAGCCTGGCACGGCACCACCATTCTTTCGGTGCGCAAGAACGGCGAGGTCGTGATCGCGGGCGACGGCCAGGTCTCGATCGGCCAGACCATCATCAAGTCGAACGCGCGCAAGGTCCGGCGCCTGGGCGAGGGCGCCGTCATCGCCGGCTTCGCCGGGGCCACCGCCGACGCGCTCACCCTGTTCGAGCGCCTGGAGGCGAAGATGGAGCAGCACCGCGGCCAGCTCACCCGGGCCTGCGTCGAGCTCGCCAAGGACTGGCGCACGGACCGCTATCTTCGCCGGCTCGAGGCGATGATGGCGGTGGCCGACAAGTCGGTCTCGCTCGTGCTCACCGGCACCGGCGACGTGCTCGAGCCCGAGGACGGGCTGATCGGCATCGGCTCGGGCGGGATGTACGCGCTTTCCGCCGCCCGCGCGCTAATCGCGCAGGACGGGCTCGACGCCGAGGCGATCGCGCGCCGCGCCATGGACATCGCCGCCGGCGTGTGCGTCTACACCAACACCAACGTCGTCCTCGAGAAGCTCTAGCGCCCATGACCTCGTTCAGCCCTCGGGAAATCGTCTCCGAGCTCGACCGCTTCATCGTCGGCCAGGAGGACGCCAAGCGCGCGGTGGCGATCGCGCTGCGCAACCGCTGGCGCCGCCAGCAGCTTCCGCCCGAGCTGCGCGAAGAGGTCCTGCCGAAGAACATCCTCATGATCGGCCCGACCGGCGTGGGCAAGACCGAGATCGCGCGCCGGCTGGCGCGGCTCGCCGAGGCGCCTTTCCTGAAGGTCGAGGCGACCAAGTTCACCGAGGTCGGCTACGTCGGCCGCGACGTCGAGAGCATCGTCCGCGACCTGGTCGAAATCGCGCTCGCCATGACCCGCGAGCACGCGCGCAAGGAGGTGGCGGCGCGCGCCGAGATCCACGCCGAGGAGCGCGTGCTCGACGCGCTGGTGGGCGACCAGGCGACGCCCGAGACGCGCTCCAAGTTCCGGCGCATGCTGCGTGCGGGCGAGCTCGACGACCGCGAGATCGAGATCCAGATCACCGAAAGCCTGGCCCAGACCCTGCCGACCTTCGAGATCCCCGGCGCGCCCGGCGCCAGCATGGGGATGATCAATCTGAGCGACGTGCTCGGCAAGGCCTTCGGCGGCGCGCAGAAGCCGAAGCGCCTGGAGGTCGCGGACGCCATGGCGGTCCTCGTCGCCGAGGAAAGCGACAAGCTTCTCGACCAAGAGAAGATCACCCGCGAGGCGCTGACCAACGTCGAGCAGAACGCGATCGTGTTTCTCGACGAGATCGACAAGATCAGCGCGCGCTCCGACCGTGTCGGCGCCGACGTCAGCCGCGAGGGCGTGCAGCGCGACCTCCTGCCGCTGATCGAGGGCACCACGGTCGCGACCAAGCACGGCACGGTCAAGACCGACCACATCCTGTTCATCGCCTCGGGCGCCTTCCATCTCGCCAAGCCCTCGGACCTGCTGCCCGAGCTGCAGGGACGTCTCCCCATCCGGGTCGAGCTGAAGGCGCTCTCGCGCGACGATTTCGTGCGCATCCTGCGCGAGCCGGAGAACAGCCTGCTGCGCCAGTATAAGGCGCTGCTCGCCACCGAGCAGCTCGCGCTCGAGTTCACCGACGACGCGGTCGAGGAGATCGCGACGCTCGCCGCCGAGATCAACGCCAACGTCGAGAACATCGGCGCGCGCCGGCTTCACACGGTGATGGAGCGCCTGCTCGAGGAGATCAGCTTCACCGCCACCGACAAGCCCAACACCGAGGTCACGATCGACGCGGCCTATGTCCGCGATCAGGTCGGCGCGCTCGCCAAGGACTCCGACCTCTCCAAGTTCATCCTCTAGCGCCGCCGCTTCAGCAGCACGTAGAGCGCGCCCGATCCACCGTGCTTGGGCTGGGCCGGGGCGAAGGCGAGGACGCGCGGCCGCAATCCCGGCTCGTTCAGCCAGCGCGGCACCGATTCGCGCAAACTCGTGCGCGGCCGGCCCGCTTCCGCGTCCTTGCGCCCGCCCTTTCCGGTGATGACCAGGACGGCGCGGCGCTCGCGCTCCCACGCCCGCTCGATGAACGCGGCCAAGGCCTTGTGCGCGGCCTCCAGGGTGTGGCCGTGAAGGTCGAGCTTGGCCTCGAGCGGCATCTGGCCGCGGCGCAGCCTCTCGAAGCTGCGCTTGTCCAGCCCCGGCGCGGCGGCGGGCGAGAGCGGCGGCAAGGGCGCGGGCTTTGCGGGCGCGGGCGCGGCCCGGCCGGCCGGTTTGACGGGTTTCGCGGGTTTGACCGGTTTCGCCGGTTCGGCCGGTTGCGCCGCGCGGACGATCCTGGCCGCCTTGCGCTTGGCCTTGGCCGGCAAGGGCGCGACGCCGGCCGCCACGCGATGCCAAAGCCCGGTGTCGTCCTGACCCTTGTCCTTGCCGCGCTTTGCCCTCACGGCGCGTTCTCCAGGATGACGATGTGGAGGCGGCGCGGCCCGTGGGCGCCGAACTGGATCTTCTGCTCGATGTCGGCGCTGCGCGATGGGCCCGTGAGGAAGGTGACGGCCCGGGGAAGCTCATGGGCGCCGTCGTTTCCGCGGAACGGCGCCATCGCCTGCTCGTAGGATCCCGCGATTCGCGCGCGCGCCAGCACCGCGATATGGACCTCGGGAAGGAGCGCCAAACTCATCGCCTGGCCGGGGCCGGAGGCGAACATGAGGCTCCCGGTCTCGGCGACGCCCGCGAGCGCGCGGCTCAGGCCCACCCGGTCGGCGGGTTGCGCGGGACCGCGCGAGACCGAGAACCCGGCCGGCTTCAAGAGGGCGATGAAATCGAGCCCCGGGTCGCCCGCCATGCGGACCGCCCGTGGCAGGCCTTCCTGGCCGAGGAACCGGGCGATCTCGCGGCCCAGCTCGCGCGCGTCCGGGACGGCTGCCAGCGTGGCCCCGGCCCTTTTGGCCATCTCGCAGAAGCGGGCGAACAGCTCGCGCTCGCTTCCCTTGGCCCGGGCCGGGATGACCGCGGGCGGGCGCGGCGCCGGCGCGTCCTTTCCCCTTGCGGCGCGCACGCGGGCCAGAATCTCGTCGCGCGCGCTCATCGCTTCTTGCGCTTCGCATAGAGCGCCTGGAAGGTGCCGCCTTCGGGCGCGGGGAAGTCGCGCGTCGCCGTCCAGGCGGCACCGAACGGAAGCTCGCGGATCCGCCCCGCCCCCTGAGAGAGACGGTTGAGCCCGCGCACCAAGACCCGCGCGCCCAGGCGGTAGGCCCAGGGGCGCCTGGCGGCGAACGCCCAAAGCGCGAGCAGAATCCGGCTGCGCCGCGACGAGAGTTTCGCGTCGTTTTCCTTCTCCCGCCACAGGCGCAGCAGGTGCGGGATCGGGATCTTCATCGGGCAGACCTCCTCGCACCGCCCGCAAAAGCTCGAGGCGTTGGGGAGCTCGGCCGCGTGTTCGATCCCGGCCAGCCAGGGGGTCAGCACCGCGCCCATGGGTCCGGGATAGACGGAAGCGTAGGCGTGGCCGCCCACCGCGGCGTAGACCGGGCAGTGGTTCATGCAGGCCGCGCATTTGATACAGCGCAGCATGTCGCGGAAGGGGCTCGCCAGCATCCCGGCGCGGCCGTTGTCCAGAAGCACGACATGGAATTCCTCCGGCCCTTCCGCGTCGCCGGTCCGCCTGGGCCCGCCCACGAAGGTCGTATAGGCGGTGATGTCCTGGCCCGTGGCGGAGCGCGCGAGCAGCCGCAGGATCGTCCACGCGTCGGCGACGGTCGGCACCAGCTTTTCGATGCTGGCGACCACGATGTGGACGCGGGGCAGCGTCAGCGTCAGGTCCGCGTTGCCCTCGTTGGTCACGATCACGGCCGACCCGGTCTCGCTGACCAGAAGGTTCGCGCCCGTGATCCCGGCTTCCCCCGAAAGGAATTTCCCGCGCAGGATCTCGCGCGCCTCGTTGAGGAGCGCGCGCGCGGAGTCGCAGCGCTCGGTCTTGCCGTATTTCTTGTGCGATTCGAGGAACGAATCGGCGATCTGGCCGCGGTTGAGATGGATGATCGGCGCGATGATGTGGCTCGGCGCCTCGGCGCGGATCTGGAGCACGTATTCGCCGAGGTCGGTCTCGACCGGCTCGATTCCGTTTTCCTCGAGCGCCGCGTTGAGCGCAATCTCCTCGGCGATCATGGATTTGGATTTCAGGACCGTCTTGGCGCCTGCGTTGCTGCAGATCGAAAGCACCGCCGCGCGCGCCTCGCCTGCGTCCCGGCACCAGTGGACGCGGCCGCCGGCCGCCGTCACCTTCGCCTCGAATCTCTCGAGATGGACGTCGAGATTGTCGAGGGTGCGGTCCTTGATCGCGACCGCGGCCGCCACCAGCGCGTCCCATTCGGGCAGCCGCGAAATGGCGTTCCGCCGCTTCTCCTGGAATCCGGCGGGGATGTTGGCGAGCGCCTGCTGCAGCACGGGATCGGCAAGGGCGGCGCGCGCCGCACCCGCAAAGTCCCGCCCGCCTGCTTGCGCGCTCATTCCTTCGCCTCGCCGATCGCCGGCGTATCGGCCTCGCCCGCCAGGACCTCCGCCACGTGGCGGCACGAGATCGCAACCCCTTCGCGGGCGGCGGTGCCGGCGAGATGCAGCAGGCAGCCGAGATCGCCCGAAAGAATCGTGTCGGCGCCGGTGGCCTTGGCCGCCGTCAGCTTGTCGCGCGCGATGCGCGTCGCGATCTCGGGGTATTTGACGCAGAAGGCGCCGCCGAAGCCGCAGCATTGCGCGTCGCCGATCTCGCGCAGATCGAGCCCGGCCACGTTTGCAAGCAGCCGGCGCGGCGCGTCCCGGATCCCGAGCTCGCGCAACGCGGCGCAGGAATCGTGATAGGCGGCGGTGCCGCGCCAGCGCGCGGCGACCGACTTCGCTCCCCTGACCTCGACCAGAAAAGACGTCAGCTCGTGGCAGCGCGCGGCGAAATCGCGGGCGCGCGCCGCCCATCTGCGCTCGCCCTCCAAAAGCTCGGGATAATGGACGCGCAGCATCGCGGCGCAGGACGCGGACGGCGCCACCACGTGCTCGCAGCCGGCGAAGGCCTTGATCGTCGCCTTGGCGAGCTTCTTCGCGTCCTTGCGGCGGCCGGCGTTGAAGGCCGGCTGGCCGCAGCACGTCTGGGCGCGCGGCACCACGACCTCGCAGCCGGCATTTTCGAGAAGGCGCAGCGCCGCGAAGCCGACGCTGGGTCGCATCAGATCGACGAGACAGGTGATGAAAAGGCCGACCCGCATGTGTCCCCCGCACGGCCGCGCGACGCGCGCGCCCGCGAAGGCCCGAGAATGGGCGGAGGCGCGCCCGCTTGGCAAGTCGCGGTTAGCGCGCGGCGACGGCGGCGGCGCGCGGCAGCAAGAGATAATAGCGGCCGCGGTCCTCCATGCGCCCGGCGCGCTCGCCCGCCTCCCGGCCGAAGCCCCAGAACACGTCGCCGCGCACCGGACCGGTGATGGCGCCTCCCGTGTCCTGGGCGACCAGAAGGCGGCGCAACGGCTCGCCCGTGGCCGGGTCGCGGGAATCGAGCCACAGCGGCACGCCGTAGGGCAGGAAGCGGTGGTCGACCGCGAGGCTGCGGCCCGGCGTCAGCGCGACCCCGGCCGCCCCGACGACGCCGTCGCCGGGAAGCTCGTGGAAAAAGACATAGGAGGGGTTGGCCGCCATGGTCTTCTCCGCCTCGCCGGGATGCGCGGCGAGCCAGGCGCGGATCGACTGCATGGTGACGTCCTCCTTGGCCATCGCGCCGCTCGTCACCAGCTCGCGGCCGATCGCGACATAGGGCCGGCCGTTGGTTCCCGCGTAGCCGATCATGGTCGCGCTGCCGTCGTCGAGCACCACCCGGCCCGATCCCTGGATGTGCAGGAAGAACGCATCGACGGGGTTGTCCACATAGAGAATCTCGAGGCCGCGGCCCGAAAGCGCGCCCCGGTCGATCTCGGCGCGGCTGTCGTAGGGCTTGAGCCGGCCGTGCTCGACCTTGCCGGCGATGCGGATTCCTTTCAGGTCCTTCTTGAACAGCCCGAGGTCCGCCGTCACGAGGTCGTCCGGCACGCGGTAGATGGGAACATGGTAGCGCGCCGAGCGGGTGCGCGAGCCCTTGAGCTCGGGAACGTAATAGCCGGTGAAGAGGCCCTCCGCCTCGCGGTTGTCGCCGGCAAGGTAGGGCACGAAGCGCTTCTCGAAGAAGGCGCGGGCCGCGGCGGCGTCCCCGGAGACGTCGCGCGCCTCGTCGCAGACGCGGCGCCAGTCGCCGGGCGCGCCGAAGCCGCCCGCCGGCCCGCCGTCGGGCGTTTGCGATCCCGCAACCGACGGCCCGGCCTCGGACAGCGAGGGACAGGAGCGAAGAAAGGCGGCGAGCGCCTCGGCCTGGCGGCCGTCGCCCCAGCCGGGAAGCTCGGCGAACGAGGTCTTTTCGAGGGTGAGCCTGGGCGCGGGCGGAATCCGCGGCGCGCAGGCGGAAAGCAGCGAGAGCGCGGCCAGCGTGGCCAGTGCGGCGAAGCCGACGTGTGCGCGCGCCCGCGCCCCTGGCTCCAGCCGCCTGGCCGCCGTCCCGCGCATCAATTGGAGCTGCGCGTCGCCACCAGGCTCCAGTTGGGGTCGCGGGCGCGGATGTCGCGCGCGAAGGTCCAGATGTCGGTGATGGTCAGGACCCGCACCGGATCGCCGTCGATCACCTCGCCCTTGCTGTTGCGGGTGACGTTGACCTGCTCGGACACGAATTTGACCGTGACGAAGGCGATTCGGCCCGGGAGCCGCGCCTCGAGGATGTCGGCCGATTTGATGCCGACGAGCGCGGATTCCAGCGTTTCGCCCGCCTTCGCGCGGGCGTCGATCGCCGCGCCGAAGTTCCGGTAGACGTCGTCGTTGACCAACGGCCGCAGCGCCTTGGTGTCGCCCTTGGCGAACGCCTCGACGATCCAGGAAAAGGCGGTCCGGGCGCCTTCGAGAAAGGATTCCGGCGTGAACGCGGGATCGGCGCCGGCGATCTGGCGCAATCCCTCGCCCAGCACGCCCGCGGGCCCGCCCGCAACTTGCTGCGGCGCGCTCTCGCCGGCCGGGCGCTCGGACAATTGGCGCGGGCGCTTCGCCCCGCCCGGGGTCTCCGCCTCGCCCACGCGGAAGGGATCGCGCGGCTGCTTCTCGTTGCCGGTGCGCCGGCCGAGCACGCTGCGCAGGCGGTAGATGAGGAACCCGGCCACCATCGCCAGCAGCACGATATCGAGATAGGCGAAGCCGTCGCCCATGGTTGCGTCTCCCAATCGCGGCCGATCTTGCCCGTTCGGCCGCCGCTTTGCTCATTCTAGGCCCTTCTAGCTGGGCGGTTAAACCGCAAAGCGCAAGCGCGCAAATGGCGGATTCCGCCTCTTTTCGCGCGGCCGCGGTTGTGCGGCGGGTTTTTCCGTGTTAACTCGGCGCCACCCAACACCCCGAGGAGCCCCGCCATGGCCGAAACCGAGCCAGGTACCCCGCCCCCGCCGCCCGAGGGCGCGGAACGCACGATTCAGGGCCTTTCCCTTGCCGTCAACGCCCAGTACGTGAAGGACCTCTCCTTCGAGAACCCGCGCGCGCCGGCCAGCCTCGTCGCGTCCAAGGAGCAGCCGAAGATCGACGTCAACGTGAACGTGGACGCCCGCGGCCTGCAGCCGAACGTGTTCGAGGTGATGCTCTCGGTCCGGGCCGACGCCAAGATCGCGGACGAGCCCGGCTTCATCATGGAGCTGGTGTACGCCGGCGTGTTCACCGTGGCGAATGCGCCCGAGGAGGTGCTGCGCCCGGTGCTTTTGATCGAATGCCCGCGGCTTCTCTTTCCCTTCGCCCGGCAGATCGTCGCCGACGTCACGCGCGACGGGGGTTTCCCGCCGCTCTTCCTCAATCCAATCGACTTCGTGGCGCTTTACCGCCGCCAGTTCGCGCTCCAGGAACAGCCGACCGCCGGCCAGGCCTGAGGCTCACGAGCCCCACACGGGATTCTTGAGCCGCGCGATCAGCGCGGCGTGGGCGGCGAGCTCGTCCGCGCTCGGCTCGTGCGGCCGGGGCGCGCGCCGCGCAGCCATGGGCGCCGAGGCGCCGGCCCGGTTCGCGGCCGATTCCGCGGGCGCGAGGCCAAGCCCCGCCTGCCGTCCGCCCGTCAGCTCGAGATAGACTTCGGCCAGCAGGCTCGCGTCCAGCAGCGCGCCGTGGACCGCGCGGCCGGAATTGTCGACGCCGAAGCGCCGGCACAGCGCGTCGAGGCTGGCGGGCGCGCCGGGGAACTTGCGCCGCGCCAGAAGCACGGTGTCGATCGCGCGGGCGGGTGCGACCGCGCCCAGCCCCGCGCGGGCGAGCTCGGCGTTGACGAAGCCGAGATCGAATTCGGCGTTGTGGATGACGAGCGGCGCGTCGCCGATGAATTCCAGGAAATCGACGGCGACGTCGGCGAACAGCGGCTGCCCGCCCAGGAATGCGTCGGTGAGCCCGTGCACGGCGCGCGCTTCGGGGGGCATCTCGCGCTCGGGATTGACGTAGCGCTGGAAGGTGATGCCGGAGGGGATCCGGTGCAACAGCTCGACGCAGCCGATCTCGACGATGCGGTGCCCGGAGGCCGGATCAAGACCCGTGGTTTCGGTATCGAGGACGATTTCGCGCATGCGGCCCTTCGTGTGCGACGCGGCGCGCGGAGCCGGCGCGGCGTTGCTTCATCAATCTGACGATTCGCCGCAGCCGATTCAAGGCCGGACGGAATCCGAGACCCGTCGGCACCGTGAAATCGGCGCGACGGCGCTTCTCCGCGTCGGCCATCTGGTGCGAGAGGATCTGCGCGAAGCGCGCCCTGGTCATGCCGGGGCGCGCCAGCACGCGCGACTCCTGAACGAATCGCGGGGCGGTGACGACGATCGTCGCGTCGCACAGCGCTTCCGCGCCGGTCTCGAACAAGAGCGGCAGGTCGAGCGCCACGCAAGCCACGCGGCGGCGGCGCGCGCGGCGCAGGAACCGGCGCTCCGCGCCCCGCACCAGGGGATGGAGGATGGATTCCAGACGTCGCCGCGCGCGCGTATCGGCGAACACGATGGCGCCCAGCCGGGCGCGGTCCACGGCGCCGTTCACGACCGTGCCAGGAAAGGCCTCCGCGATGCGCGGCACCGCGGCGCCTCCCGATTCGAGCAGCCGGTGGACGCAGGCGTCCGCCTCGAACACCGGGATCTTGAGGCGGCGCAGCGCGGCGGCCGCGCTGCTCTTGCCCATGCCGATCGAGCCGGTGAGGCCAAGCACGATCATCGCGCCGTCCCCGGTTCCTCCATTCAGGCTTCGAGCGCTTCGATCAGGAAGGCGCGAAGCTCCGGCGTCGCCTCGGGCGCGACGCCGAACCAGGCCTCGAAGCCGGGCCGCGCCTGGTGAATCAGCATGCCGAGTCCGTCCACCGTGACGTTGCCGCGCGCGCGCGCCGCGGCGAGCAGGGGCGTTTCGAGCGGCGCATAGACAACGTCGGTCACGACCGCGGCTCGGGGGAGCTTCGAGAGGTCGAGCTCGGTTTCGGGCTGGCCCTTCATGCCCAGCGTCGTCGTGTTGACGACCAGCGCGGCCTCGGCCATCGCCGCGGCGTGGGATTCCCACGGCACCGGGATCACCTGTTCCCCGAGCCTGGCGGCGAGCTCCTTGGCGCGCGCCGCCGTGCGGTTGACGAGATAGATCTCGGGAACGCCGGCATCGAGCAGCGCCACGCACACGGCCCGCGCGGCGCCGCCCGCGCCCACCACCAGCGCCGGCTTGTGGGGCGCGTGCCAGTGGGGCGCTCCCTGGCGCAGATTCTCGATGAATCCAAAAGCATCCGTGTTGCGCCCGAGCAGCGTCCCGTCGCCTTGCACCACCACGGTGTTGACCGCGCCGATGGTGCGCGCGAGCGGCTCCACCTCGTCCATCGCCTCCAGGGCCTTTTCCTTGTGCGGCACCGTGACGTTAGCGCCGCGAAAGCCGATCCGCGGCAGGAGGCGCAGCGCGTCGCCCAGGTCCTCGGGCCGCACCGGAAGCGCCACATAGACGCCGTCGATCCGATGGCGTTCGAGCCAGAAGCCGTGGAGCCGGGGGGACAGCGAATGATCGACCGGCCAGCCGATGACGCCCGCGAGCCGCGCCTTGGCGGTCGGGATCATTCGGGCAGCACCCCGTTGACCCGCAGGAAGTCGAGAAGCGGCAGGAGCGGCAGGCCGAGGATGGCGAAGAAATCCCCCGTCACCTTGGCGAAAAGCTGCGCACCCAACCCTTCGATCTCGTAGCCGCCGACGACGTTCAGCACGTTGCGCCCCATGACTTCCAGGTAGTCCTCGAGGAAGGCGTCGCTGAAGTCGCGCATCACGAGCTCGGCGACGGCGCCGTGCGACCACATCGGCGATCCGTCCAGGAACACGAAAGTGTCGCTGACCAGCCGGTGGGTGCGGCCGCGCAGCGTCTTGAGCTGGGCGCGCGCCTGCTCGAGGTCGTCCGGCTTGTCGAACCATACGCCGCCACACTCCAGAATCTGGTCCGAGCCGATGACGAAGGCCTCGGGATGGCGCCCCGAAACCTTGCGCGCCTTGAGCTTGGCCAGCGCCGCCGCCGCGGCTTCGGTATTGGCGCCTTCCGCCCACATCGCCGACTTGACCTCGGGCTCGTCGACCGCCGCGGGCTCGGCGGTGAAGGCGATCCCGGCGTTGGTCAGCAGCCTCGCGCGGGTGCGGCTGCGCGAGGCGAGATAGACCTCGCGGGCCGGGGCTTCCCGTTCCAGCGTCTTGTCCTTCGCTTTCGCCACGCTCCGACCCCCTCCTTAGATAAGCCGCCCGGCGCGGCGCTCGTGGAGCTGGAGGATCGCCGCCGCCACCTCCTCGATCGAGCGCCGGGTCACGTCGATCACCGGCCAATCGCGCTCGGCGAACATGCGCCGGGCCGCCGCCACTTCCTGCTTCACCTTCTCGAGATCCACGTAATCCGTCTCTTCCTCCTGGTTGAGCGTGCGCAGGCGGTTGCGCCGGATCTGAACCAGCGACACCGGGTCCTTGGTCAGGCCCACGATCAGCGGCCGGGTCGCCCGCAGCAGCTCCGCCGGCAGGCGCGCTCCGGGAACGAGCGGCACGTTGGCCGCCTTGATGCCTCGGTTGGCCAGATAGATGCAGGTCGGCGTCTTCGAGGTGCGGGAGATTCCGACCAGCACCACGTCGGCGTCGTTCAAGTCCTTGGTCAGCTGGCCATCGTCGTGGGCGAGAACGAAGTTGATCGCGTCGATGCGCGCGAAGTATTCGGCGTCGAGCGCGTGCTGCAGCCCCGGCTTGGCCCGGCTCTTGATGCCGAAATAGCCGGAGAGCGCCGCGATCGGGGGATCCAGGAGCGAGATGCAGGGAAGCTGGAGCTCGCGGCACGCGGCCTCGAGCCCGGTGCGGATCTTCGCATCCACCAGGGTGAACAGCACGACGCCGGGATTGTTTTCGATTCCCGCGAGCGTGCGTTGAAGCTGGCGCTTGGTGCGCACCAGATTCCATACATGCTCGGTCACCTCCACGCCCTCGAATTGGACGAGACAGGCGCGCGCCACGCTCGCGATCGTTTCGCCGGTCGCATCGGAGACGAGGTGAAGATGATAGGTTTCCGTCATCGGGAGGCTTCCGGGCGAGCGGGGATAACCAGGCCGGTCTGCGCGGTGCGCCCGATTCGATGCCGGTACCGCGCATTTCGTCCCACGATCGGCGCACCTGTGCGCAACCCATCCCCAGGGTGGAAAACCAGCGGACAAGACAGGCGCGGCGTCATTTCGCTCACGTCAATCCCGCAATTCGCGTCTTGTGGATCAAATCCCAACCCCCCGCAATCGTATCCGACTTCCGATCCGTTCCGATCTTCCCACAGCTTGCCGCCAGATTTCCGCCCCGCCCCGCGCGCTTGCGGATAAAATCCGCCCTTACCTTGATCCCCGCTTCCCCCAGGCATCCACTGCCACTACCACCAAGATCTATACTTAATAGAGTAAAGGCTTTCCCTCGTGAACAAGAACACTCAAACCCGGCAGGCGAGAACCAAGGCCAAGCCTCTTTTGCGGGCGCTGGCGGGCGAGGCCGTGAGCCCGCCGCCCTTCTGGCTGATGCGCCAGGCCGGGCGTTACCTGCCGGAGTACCGGGAGATCCGGGCCTCCAGCGCGGGGTTCCTGGAGATGTGTCTGACGCCGGAGCTGGCGGCCGAGGTGACGCTCCAGCCGATCCGACGTTTCGGCATGGACGCGGCGATCGTGTTTTCCGACATCCTCATGGTGCCCTTGGGCCTGGGCCAGCCGGTCGCCTTCCGCGAGGGCGAAGGCCCGGTGCTGGAGCCGGTGCGTGACCGGACCGGCCTCCAGCGGCTATCGCTTTCCAGGTTCGCCGAGCGGTTGATGCCGGTCTATCGGACGCTCGGAAGGGTCGCCGCCGAGCTCCCGGAAGAGACCGCCTTGATCGGCTTTGCCGGCAGTCCGTGGACGGTCGCAAGCTACATGGTCGAAGGCGGCACCAGCCGCAGCTTCGCCGCGGTCAAGGCCTGGGCGTTCACCCAGCCGGCGGAGTTCCAGGCCCTGATCGATCTCCTGGTCGAGGCGACCGCGCGTCATCTGGCGGCCCAGGCCGAGGCCGGCGCCGAGGTTCTCCAGCTCTTCGACACCTGGGCCGGCGTGCTCCCGGAATCCTTCGCCCGTCTGCTGGTGATCGAGCCCACCCGCAGAATCGTCGCCCGTCTCAAGGAAACCTGCCCGGATGTCCCGATCATCGGATTCCCCCGCGGCCTGGGCGCGCTTTATCCCGATTACGTACGCGAGACCGGCGTCGATGCGGTCGGCCTCGATTCGGGTATGCCGGTCGCCTGGGCGGCCCGCGAGATTCAAAAACTTCGTCCCGTGCAGGGCAATCTCGATCCCCAGGTTCTGGTCGCCGGCGGCGAGGTGCTGCGCGCCGAGACCCGGCGTATCCTCGAGGGTTTCGGCGCCGCGCCCTTCGTCTTCAACCTGGGCCACGGGATTCTGCCGGAAACGCCGCCGGAACACGTGGCCGAGCTCACCCGGCTGGTGCGCGCCGGGGCTTAGGGCGCCTGCCGTTGACGCGCGCTCTGGCCAGGGCGCGCCCGAGCCGCCATAGTGGCGCCCATGGCGAAAACGGCGGTCGTGCTTCTCAATCTCGGCGGGCCGGACCGGCCCGAGGCGGTCCGCCCGTTCCTGTTCAACCTCTTCAACGATCCGGCGATCATCGAGCTGCCGGGCGTGTTGCGCTGGCCTCTGGCCCGGTTCATCTCGGCGCGCCGCGCCCCGTTGGCGCGCGGGATCTACGCCGAAATGGGCGGCGGCTCGCCCCTGCTCGCCAACACCGAGGCGCAGGCGGAGGCGCTTGCCGCCGCCTTGGGGAAGGGCTACCGCGTCTTCATCGCGATGCGCTACTGGCATCCCATGAGCCTGGAGACCGCGGCCTCGGTGAAGCAGTTCGCGCCCGAGCGGGTCGTGTTGCTGCCGCTCTATCCCCAATATTCCGCGAGCACCATGGGATCCTCGGTGAGCGCCTGGCGGCGCGCGGCGAGCCAGGTCGGGCTCGAGGCCCCGACCTCGGCGGTGTGCTGTTATCCGACCGCGCCCGGCTTCATCGCCGCGCTGGCCGCCAAGGTTCGCCCCGCGCTCGAAACGGTAAAGGAGCGGCCGTTTCGCGTCCTCTTTTCCGCCCATGGTCTTCCCAAGCGCATGGTGGCGGCGGGCGATCCCTACCAGTGGCAGGTCGAGAAGACCGTGGCCGCGGTGGTCGCGGCGCTCGCCGTTCCCGCGCTCGACCATACGATCTGTTACCAGAGCCGGGTCGGGCCGCTGGAGTGGATCGGTCCGGCGACGGATGCCGAGATCGCGCGCTGTGGGCGGGAGGGGCGCGCGGCGGTGGTCGTGCCGGTGGCCTTCGTTTCCGAGCATTCGGAGACCCTGGTGGAGCTCGACATCGAATACAAGAAGCTCGCGGAAGAGTCCGGCGTGCCGCGTTATGTCCGCGTCGGCACCGTCGGCGCCGACCCCGAATTCGTCGCAGGGCTGGCCCGGCTGGCCCGCGGTGCGGCGGCGCAGCCCCACGCGCTGTTCCGCGACTCCCGTGAAACCACCTGCCCCGGGCGTTTCGCGCGCTGCCCGCAATTGGTGCCCGCAGCGGGTGGGGCGCCGTGAGCGGGACGCTGGCCGCCCTTTTGCCGTGGACGCAGGCGCTCCACGTGATTTCCGTGATCGCCTGGATGGCGGGGATGCTCTACCTGCCGCGGCTGTACGTCTATCACTGCGGGGCGGAGCCGGGCTCGGCCGCCTCCGAGATGCTGAAGACCATGGAGCGGCGCCTGCTTCGCGCCATCGTCAACCCGGCCATGGTCGCGACCTTCGTCTTCGGCGGGTTGTTGCTCGCCACCCCGGGCGCGGTCGCGTGGGACCAAGGGTGGATCTACGCCAAGCTCGCGCTGGTCCTGGGGATGGCCGCCTGCCATGGGATGTTCGCCCGCTGGCGCAAGGACTTCGCCGCCGACCGCAACCGCCGCTCGGCCGCCTTCTACCGCGTCGCCAACGAGGTCCCGACCGTGCTGATGGTCGGGATCGTGATCCTGGCGATCGTGCGGCCGTTCTGAAGGAGGCCGCCGCCGCCCCGCGCGCGAACACCTTGACTTCGCGGTGACCTTTCATTAACTGTTTTGATGAAGTCTAGGCGGGTTCCGACCGCCCGCGCATTTCTCCGGCGCCTTACCGACAACGAACCGACCGCGGCAACGCGCGGCGCAGGCGCCTCCCAAAACAATGCGCGCGTTTTCTTCCCCGTCTCCCTTCCCGCCCCCTCTCCCATAACGGTCCAACCGATGAACCTTCAGGAACTCAAGAGCAAATCGCCCACCGACCTCCTGGCCTTCGCCGAGGAGCTGCAGATCGAGAACGCGAGCAACCTGCGCAAGCAGGACATGATGTTCGCGATCCTGAAACAGCTCGCCGAAAAGGACATGCCGATCTATGGCGACGGCGTCCTCGAAGTGCTTCAGGACGGCTTCGGCTTCCTGCGCGCCCCCGAGGCGAACTACCTGCCGGGGCCCGACGACATCTACGTCTCGCCCTCCCAGGTGCGCCGCTTCGGCCTTTTGACCGGCGACACGGTCGAGGGCCAGATCCGCTCGCCCAAGGACGGGGAGCGCTACTTCGCGCTGCTGAAGGTCAACAAGATCAATTTCGAGGACCCGGAGAACGTCCGCCACCGCGTCAACTTCGACAATCTGACGCCGCTCTATCCGCAGGAGCGCCTCCGCCTCGAGTTCAAGGACCCGACCACCAAGGACTACACGACCCGCGTGGTCGATCTGATCGCGCCGCTCGGCAAGGGCCAGCGCGCGCTGATCGTGGCGCCGCCGCGCACCGGCAAGACCGTGATGCTCCAGAACATCGCCCATGCGGTCGCGGAGAACCACCCCGAGGTCTATCTGATCGTTCTCCTGATCGACGAGCGTCCCGAGGAAGTGACCGACATGGCGCGCTCGGTGAAGGGCGAGGTGGTGAGCTCCACCTTCGACGAGCCGGCGACCCGTCACGTCCAGGTCGCCGAGATGGTGATCTCCAAGGCCAAGCGCCTGGTCGAGCACAAGCGCGACGTCGTGATCCTGCTCGATTCGATCACGCGCCTGGCGCGCGCCTACAACACCGTGGTGCCGAGCTCCGGCAAGGTGCTGACCGGCGGCGTGGACGCCAACGCCCTGCAGCGCCCGAAGCGCTTCTTCGGCGCCGCGCGCAACATCGAGGAGGGCGGCTCGCTCTCCATCATCGCGACCGCCTTGATCGACACCGGCTCGCGCATGGACGAGGTGATCTTCGAAGAGTTCAAGGGCACCGGCAATTCGGAAATCGTCCTCGACCGCAAGCTCTCCGACAAGCGCGTGTTCCCCTCCATCGACGTCAACAAGTCCGGCACCCGCAAGGAAGAGCTGATCGTGGACAAGGCGACGCTCTCCAAGATGTGGGTGCTGCGCCGCATCCTGACGCCGATGGGCACCACCGACTCGATGGAGTTCCTGCTCGACAAGCTCAAGCACACCAAGACGAACCAGGAATTCTTCGATTCGATGAACACCTAGACTGTCTTCGCGTCCGCGCCGCGCGCGTCAGCCCGTGCGCGCGCCTTCCAGCTTCAAGAGATACCGTTTGGTGGCGAGTCCGCCCGCGCCGGAATAGCCGCCGAGCGCGCTGCCCGCCCCCAGCACCCGGTGGCAGGGAACGAGGATGGGGAGCGGATTGCGGCCGCAGGCCCCGCCCACCGCGCGCGCCGCGGTCTTCAGGCGCTTGGCCATCTCCCCGTAGCTCATCGTCCCGCCGTAGGGGATCGCGCGCATGAGGCGCCAGACGCGCCCCTGGAACGCCGTGCCTTGCGGTGCGAGCGGCAGGTCGAACGCGCGCCTTCGCCCGTCGAAATATTCCGCGAGCTCGCGGGAGGCTTGGCGCAGCAACGGCGACGTGCTGCGCGCCGGCGCGCGCCGGCGCGCGAATTCCAGCGAGACGATCGCGCCGCCGCGCTCGGTCAAGAGCAACGGGCCGACCGGCGAGGGAACCGTGAGCTGCATGCCCGAAAGCTAGCCCGCGTCCAGAAGCCCGGCAAGGGCGGCCGCGTCGGTCACGGGGAGCGAGCAGGTCTGGCCGCGGCACACGAACGCGGTCGCCTGGCCGCCGCTCTGGCCGCGGCCGCGGGCGGGATGCGCGGGCGGCAGCGCGGCGCCGGGCGCCACCGTCTGCACGATCGCGTTCGGCGTGGGGTGGGCAAAGACGGCGCGCAGCAGCGCTTTCGTGCCGGCGTCCTCGCGCGCGCCCACGATCACCACCTGCGCCGCGTTGGCCAGCAAATCGCCGGCGTTGAGAAGTGAAGGAAAAGAATAGAAGCTCGCGGCGATCTCGCCCGAGAAGGCGGCGACGATCGCCTCGGCGCGCCGGCGGTAACCGTCGTCGCCGGTCAGGTGGTAAAGGCGCGCGAGCGCCGCCGCCATCATGCCGTTGCCGGACGGGATCGCGCCGTCGGCCGCGGTCTTGGTGCGCGCGATCAGATCCTGCGTGTCGTCGGCGGTGAGGAAATAGCCGCCCGCGGGATCGACGAAGTGGCGCTCGGCGGTCTCCGCCCAGGCTTGCCCTTGTGCGAGATCGCCGCTTTCGCCCGTCGCCTCGAACAGCGCGAGGGCCGCAAGCGTCATCGCCGCGTAGTCGTCGAGCGTCGCGGGGTGGCGCGCAACGCCCCGGCGCCATGAATGGCGAAGCCGTCCGCCGTCGGCCAGCTTCGCCGCGACGAAGGCGAAGGTCTCGCGCGCCGCCGCGGTCCATTCCGGCTTTTCGAACACGGCGCCGGCGTTGGCGAGGGCCGCGATCGTCAGCCCGTTCCAGTCGGCCAGCACCTTGTCGTCCCAGCCCGGCTTGACGCGGGCCTCGCGCGCGCGCCACAGCGCGGCGCGGCAGCGCGCGAGGGTGTCTTCCAATCCGCCTTCCGCCGGATAGGGGATCTTGCGGCGCAGGATGTTGGTGCCTTCCCAGTTGCCGCCCTTCGTCACCTCGTAGGTCGACTCGAACGCGGGCGCGTCCGCGCCCAGCACGCGTTCGATCTCGTCGCGCGACCAGACGTAGAACTTTCCTTCCCGGCCCTCGCTGTCGGCGTCGAAGGAGCTGGCGAAGCCGCCGTCCCCGGCGCGCATGTCGCGGAGCAGCCAGCCAACCGTCTCCTCGACGCGCGCGGCCAAGAGCGGGCTTTTGGTCTCGCGCCACACCAGGGTCATCAGGGAGACGAGCTGCGCGTTGTCGTAGAGCATCTTCTCGAAATGCGGCACCAGCCATTCGGCGTCGGTGGAATAGCGCGCGAAGCCGCCGCCCAGGTGGTCGTAGATCCCGCCCATGCTCATGCGCTCCAGCGTCAGCGTCACGCCGTGCGCGAGCTCCGGGTTCCGGATCTGGTGGAACCCGCGCCACAGCAGCTCGAGGAGGCTGGGCTGGGGAAACTTGGGCGCCTGGCCGATGCCGCCGTGGACGGGATCGACCGCGGAGAGCAACGCCGCCGCGGCGCGACCCAGGAAATCGGGGGGCACCGCCACGCCGCCTTGGGGCTGCGAGAGCCTCTGTAGCGCGCCCTTGAGCGAGGCCGCGTTCGCCGCCACCTTGTCGGGCGCGCCGTGATAGATCTCCAGGACCTTGGCGAGAAGGTCGCGGAATCCCGGCCTTCCGTAGCGCGCCTCGGGCGGGAAATAGGTGCCGCCCCAGAACGGCTCCCCCGAAGGGATCAGGAACATGGTAAGGGGCCAGCCGCCGTGTTCGCCGATGAGGGCGAGCGCCGCCTGGTAGATGGCGTCGACGTCGGGGCGCTCCTCGCGGTCCACCTTCACGTTGACGAAGCCGCGATTCATGAGTGCCGCGGTCTCGGCATCCTCGAAGCTCTCGTGGGCCATGACATGGCACCAGTGGCAGGCGGCGTAGCCGACCGAGAGCAGGATTGGCTTGTTCTCCGCCTTGGCCTCGGCGAGCGCCTCCGCTCCCCAGGGGCGCCAGTGCACCGGGTTGTCCTTGTGCTGGAGGAGATACGGGCTGCTTTCGCGCCCCAAGAGGTTCTCGGGCATCGCAGGATTCCCGCGCGGCATGGCGCAAGTTGGCGGAAATTCGGCCGAGGCCGCAGTCTCGGCCCGCAAGCCGGGCGGCTCAACCCCAAACTTGTTGCGGGATTCGCGCGCCACCTTCCGGCGGGGCCGTTGCGCCCGGCTTTCGCCCTGGCCTAATGTCGAAGCCGGACCCGGCCGCAGCAGCCGGATGAAGCCGCGAGGTTGTCCCATGAAGGTCTCCGTCGATATCGACTGCACGCCCGACGAGATGCGCCATTTCTTCGGCCTTCCCGATGTCGCGCCGATGCAGGAAAAGATCATGAAGGAAATCGAAAGGCGGATGATGGAAAACCTGGCCGCGATGGAGCCCGAGGCCCTGATGAAGGCCTGGATGCCCTTCGGCCTCGAGGGGCTGGAGAAGATGCAGAAGGCCTTCTGGTCCCAGATGAGCGCGAGCCCGGCCAAGAAGGAACCGAAGGGGTGAGCGACCCCGCGCCCTTTTACCGGCGCCACGTCTTCTGCTGCATCAACCTGCGCCCCGGCTCGGACCCGCGCGGCTGCTGCGCCGCCAAGGGCTCGGAGGCCTTGCGCAACTACATGAAGGTGCGGGCCAAGGAGCTGGGGCTCACGGGCGTGCGGATCAACGCCTCGGGCTGCCTCGACCGCTGCGCGCTCGGGCCGACGATGGTCATCTACCCGGAGGGGGTGTGGTACAGTTACCGCAGCCGCGAGGACGTGGACGAGATCCTGCAGACCCACCTGGTCGACGGGGGAAGGGTCGCGCGCCTGATGCTGCATCCGGGCGACACCGCCCCGCCGTCCGCGCCCGCGAAGGATCGCGCGGCCTTGTCCTGACCGGCTCGGTCGTTTCGAAAACGAAATGAATATCCCGATCATCTTCGCGCTCGCCTCCGGCGGGGCCCGCGCCGCGATCGCCGTGGTGCGGCTCTCCGGCCCCGGGGCGGGGGCGGCGGTGCGCGCGCTGGCCGGCCCGTTGCCGCCGCCGCGCCTGGCCCGCCTGGTCAAGTTCCGGGATCCGGAATCGAAGGAGATTCTCGACCGCGGCCTGGTCGTCTGGTTCCCCGGCCCGTCCAGCTTCACCGGCGAGGACATGGTCGAGCTCCACCTTCACGGCGGGCGCGCGGTGGTGGCGGGCATCGTCGCCGCGCTCGGGCGCATGCAGGGCCTGCGCGCCGCCGAGCCCGGCGAGTTCACGCGCCGTGCCTTCGACAACGGGAAGTTCGACCTGACCGAAGTCGAGGCCATGGCCGACCTCATCGACTCCGAGACCCAGAGCCAGCGCCGCCAGGCGCTGCGCCAGCTGTCGGGGGAATTCGGCCGCCTCGTCGAATCCTGGCGCGCGCGGCTGTTGAAGGCGCTCGCCTATGCCGAGGCCGGCATCGACTTCGCCGAGGACGACCCGGCGGTCGCGGCCGGGGACTGGCGCGACGACGTTCCGGCGGTCGGCCGCGAGATCGCCCAGGTGCTTGCGGACGGCCAGCGCGGCGAGCGCCTTCGCGACGGCCTCATGGTCGCGATCCTGGGACCGCCCAATGCCGGAAAATCCAGTCTTCTCAACAGGTTGGCTGGGCGCGAGGCGGCGATCGTGGCGGCCAGCGCCGGCACCACCCGCGACGTCATCGAGGTCCATCTCGACCTCGGCGGCTACCCCGTGATCCTCGCCGACACCGCGGGCCTGCGCGAGGCCGGGGACGAGATCGAAACCGAAGGCGTGCGCCGGGCCCTCGCCAGGGCCGGGGAGGCCGATCTCAAGCTCGCGGTGGTGGACGCGCAGGCCGCGGGCGAAATCGATTCGGCAACGAAACGAATTATCGATGCCGCCACCATCCTCGTCGCCAACAAGCGCGACCTGGTGGCGGACGCCCCCGAAGCATTGCGCGGTCTCGAAGCGGCGCTGGGGACCGCGCCGCGCGCCGCGGTCTCGGTCTCGGCCAAGACCGGGGAGGGGATCGCCGAGCTCTTGGCCCTGGTGGAGCGGGTGGCCGCGACCGCTCTCATGGACGCGGGTGGCGAGCCCGCCCTCATCACCCGTGCGCGCCACCGCGGCGCGCTCGAGGAATGCCTCGCCGCCTTGTCGCGTTTCGAGAAAGCCGGCGAGGCCGAGCTCGGCGCCGAGGATCTGCGCCTCGCCGCCCACAGCCTCGGGCGGATCACCGGACGGGTGGACGTGGAGGACATCCTCGATGTGATCTTCCGCGAGTTCTGCATCGGCAAGTAAAGCCCCCGCCGTTTCACGTGAAACAAGTTTGGCAGGGCGGACCCGCCAAATAGACTTGAGAGCCGCGCCCGGCTAGATTGCGCGCCATGCCGGGGCGCGATATTTCCAGATACGACGTCATCGTCGTGGGCGGCGGGCATGCCGGTTGTGAGGCGGCGGCCGCTGCGGCACGCATGGGTGCGCGCACGCTCCTTCTCAGCCACAGGCTCGAGACCATCGGCGAGATGTCCTGCAACCCCGCCATCGGGGGGCTCGGCAAGGGCCATCTCGTGCGCGAGGTCGACGCGCTGGACGGGCTCATGGGCCGGGCCGCCGACGCGGCCGGGATCCAGTTCCGTCTCCTCAACCGCTCCAAGGGCCCGGCCGTGCGCGGGCCCCGAGCCCAGGCCGACCGCAAGCTCTATCGCGCGGCCATCCAAAAGCTCCTGGCCGAGCAGGCAAATCTGACGATCCGCGCCGGCGCGGTCGAGGATCTGGCGATCGGCCGCGACGGGCGCGTTGCCGGGGTCGTCACGGGATCGGGCGAAACCATCGCCGCGCCTTGCGTCGTGCTCACGGCGGGGACGTTCCTGCGCGGCCTCATCCATTTGGGTGAGGAGCGGATCCCGGCCGGCCGGGTGGGCGAGGCCCCCGCCGTCGGCCTAGCGCAAGCCATTGAAAGACATGGATTTACCATATCGCGGCTCAAGACCGGCACACCGCCGCGCCTGGACGGCCGCACCATCGACTACGCCGGCCTCGACGCGCAGCCGGGCGATGACCCGCCGGTGCCGTTTTCGACCATGACGGCACGGATCGCGACGCCCCAAGTCTGCTGCCACGTCACCCGGACGACGCCTGCGGTGCATGGCCTGATCCTGGCGAACCTTCATCGCTCGCCGATCTACTCGGGCCAGATCGAATCCCGCGGGCCCCGCTACTGCCCCTCCATCGAGGACAAGGTGGTGCGGTTCAAGGACCGCGAGGGCCATCAGATCTTCCTCGAGCCCGAAGGCCTCGACGACCCGACCGTCTATCCCAACGGCATCTCCACGTCGCTGCCCCGGGACGTCCAGGAGCAGCTGATCCGGCTGATACCGGGGTTGGAGCGGGCCGTCATCCTGCGTCCCGGCTATGCCATCGAATACGACTTCGTGGACCCCCGCGAGCTCCGCCCGAGCCTGGAGACCCGGCGGATCCCGGGCCTGTTCCTGGCCGGCCAGATCAACGGCACGACCGGCTACGAGGAGGCCGCGGCCCAGGGCCTCGTTGCCGGCGTTAATGCGGCCCTTTCAGCCGGGGACGGGGAGGCCTTCGTGCTCGACCGGGCCGAAGCCTATATCGGCGTCATGATCGACGATCTGGTCCGGCTCGGCGCCGACGAGCCTTATCGCATGTTCACCTCGCGGGCCGAATACCGCCTGAGGCTGAGGGCCGACAACGCCGACCAGAGGCTGACCGGAAAGGGTATCGCCATCGGCTGCGTGGGTTCTGCGCGGCGCGACGCCTTCCGGGAGAAGGCCGCGGCGCTGGCGGAGGCCCGGGCATTAACCATGAATCTTCGGGCGAGCCCTTCCGAGCTCGGGCGCCACGGGATCGCCGGACCGGCCGACGGGCTGGCGCGGAGCGCCGCGCAATACCTGGCCTTTCCGGAAATCGCGCTCGCTCACCTGTCGCGCGTCTGGCCGGAAATTAACCATATCCGCCCGGAAATTGCGGAACAAATCGAGATCGATTGCCGCTATGCGGCCTACCTCGAGCGCCAGGAGGCCGAGGTAGAAGCCTACCGCCGGGACGAGGCCCTGGCCTTGCCTGAGAGCCTGGACTACCGGGGTATTCCGGGCCTTTCCGCGGAGATCCGGGAAAAGCTGGACCGGGCGCGGCCCGCCAACCTGGGCGCGGCCGCCCGGATACCTGGCATCACCCCGGCCGCCCTGGTCCTGCTTCTTCGCCACGTCCGCCGGCGGGGCGAGGGTGGGGCCTCGCGGAAATCCGCCTGAGCGGGTTTACGTGGCTGCTCCCAGGACACCGCCCAGGGACAAGCCCCGTTTCGGGCCCGAGGATTTCGCGAGGCTCCAGAATGTTTCACGTGAAACATTGGCCCGGCTGGAGGCCTTCGTTGCCCTTCTGGCCAAGTGGCAGAAGGCGGTCAATCTCGTCTCCCGCGGCGACATAGAGGCGCTTTGGGAACGCCACATCTTGGATTCGGCCCAGCTCCTCGATCTTCTTCCGCTCCCGCCCAGGGGCCGCGACCGGGTGATCGCGGATCTGGGCAGCGGCGCCGGATTCCCGGGGCTGGTGCTCGCCATCATGGGGGCCGGCGAGGTCCATCTGTTCGAAAGCGACGCCCGCAAATGCGCCTTTCTCGCCGAGGCCGTGCGGATCACCAAGGCGCCGGCGGCGGTCCACAACCTGCGCATCGAATCGATCCCCGAGCGGCTTCCCGGCTTCAAGGCCGACATCGTTGTGGCCCGCGCTCTCGCCCCTTTGGCCAAATTGATCGAATATGCGGTCCCGCTGATTGAAAAAAGCGGGGTTTGCCTGTTCCTGAAGGGGGAAAACATCGCTTCCGAATTGACCGCAGCCAAGAAACTCTGGAATATGCGGATCGAGCAATTGCCGAGCCGGACCAGACGGGGAGGCATCATCCTTCGAATCGAGGATCTGACAATTGAGCGATCCGATAAGCCACGCCAACGGCGACGGCCGCAATAGAGTCATCGCCATCGCCAACCAGAAGGGCGGGGTGGGAAAGACCACCACCGCCGTCAACCTCGCCACCGCCTTGGCCGCCTGCGGCCGACGGATTCTCCTGTTCGACCTCGACCCCCAGGGCAACGCGAGCACCGGGCTGGGCGTCCCCCATCACGCGCGGACCACCGGCTCGTACCACGTGCTGCTGGGCGACACGCCGGTTCCGGCCGCGACGGTGGCGACCGCGATCCCGGGCCTCTCGGTGGTCCCGTCCTCCATGGACCTGGCCGGGGCGGAGCTCGAGCTGGTGGACATCGAGCGGCGCGAGTTCCGGTTGCGCGGCGCCCTAGAGGGAGCCCGCGATTCCTACGACCACATCCTCATCGACTGCCCGCCGTCGCTGGGCCTTCTGACGCTGAACGCCCTGGTCGCGGCCGACGCGCTTCTCGTACCCTTGCAGTGCGAGTTCTATGCGCTGGAAGGCCTGAGCCATCTGGTGCGCACGGTGGAGCGCATCCGCCGGAGCCTCAATCCCCGGCTCGAGATTCAAGGTGTTGTGTTGACCATGTTCGATAAACGCAACAACTTGAGCGGGCAGGTGGCGGCGGACGTCCGCCAGTATTTCGGCGGCAAGGTCTACGAGACCATCATCCCGCGCAACGTGCGGGTCTCCGAGGCGCCCTCCCACGGCAAGCCGGTCCTGCTCTACGACATGGATTGCCCCGGCTCCCAGGCATACATCCACCTGGCGAGCGAGGTGATCCGCCGCGAGCGGGAGGAGGCCGCGGCGTGAGCGAGGAGGGCAAGCGGCGCCAATTGGGCCGCGGGCTCAACGCGCTGTTCGGCGACGAAACCGCGGACTACGCCGAGCTCGACCGGGTCCGCGGCACCAAGCCGGTGCCGATCGAGTTTCTTCAGCCGGGCCAGTTCCAGCCGCGCCGCCATTTCGACGAAGAGGAAATCTCGGGCCTGGTGGAATCGATCCGGGCCAACGGCATCCTGCAGCCGATCCTGGTCCGCCGGCTTCCCGAATCGCCCGACCGGTTCGAGATCGTCGCCGGGGAGCGGCGCTGGCGCGCGGCGCAGAAGGCCGCGCTCCACGAGGTCCCGGTCATCGTCAAGGACCTGGACGACGGCGACGCGCTCGAGATCGCGCTGGTGGAAAACCTCCAGCGCCAGGACCTCGCCCCGCTCGAAGAGGCCGAGGCCTACCGCCGCCTGATGGACGACTTCGGCAACACCCAGGAAGACCTGGCGCGCCGATTGGGAAAGAGCCGCAGCCACATCGCCAACACCGTCCGCCTTCTCGAGCTTCCGGGTCCGGTCAAGAATCTGATGGAGGAGGGAAAGCTCTCGGCCGGCCACGCCCGGGCGCTTTTGGGCGCGAAGGACGCGGAAGGGCTCGCCCACCGGATCGTGGCGCGCGGCCTCAACGTCCGCCAGGCCGAGGCGCTCGCCCGCGGCGGCAAGGAAGGAAAGCGAAAAGCCGCCGGCAAGGACGCCGACACCAAGGCCCTCGAGGCCGAGGTCTCCAACCTGCTCGGCCTCAAGGTCACCATCAATCACCGCGGCGCCGGCGGCGTGGTCATGATCGGCTATCACACGTTGGAGCAGCTCGACGAATTGCTGCGCCGCCTGTCGCATCCCGTGCCGGCGGGCCGCCCGCGGCGCGAGGCCGTGGAAGGCCCCGGGCCGGCGGAAAGCGAAACTCGTTTCGAAAGCGAAACGATATTGCCGGCCCCCGAAGAGCCCCATGAGGAAGCGGCCGGCGCGCCCCAGACGGACGCGCCCCAGACGGACGCGGCCCAGACGGACGCGGACCAGACGGCCGAGCCCGAACCGGGCGAAGCCTCGCCTCCCGGAAGCGCCTAGGCCGAATCGAAGATAAGGAGCTCCGGCGCCGGGCGGCTCAAGCCGGAAGGCGCGCGCGCCCCGCCGCGGGCGACGACTCGCTGGCGAGCTCCAGCAAGGCATGCCGGCACACGGTTTCGGCCGGCAGCCCCGTGGTCTTGCACAGGATCTCGGTCTCCATGAGGCGCGCCAAGCCTTGGACCGCGCCCGCGGCGGTCCAGCGCCGCAAGCCGGCGCGGAACCGGCCCTGGTTCTTGAAGAACACGGCCGGGCGCAGCGACGCCATCGCCGCCGCCTCGCTCTTTCCCGATTCGATGGCCACCGCCGCCTGGCGCAGGCGCTCGAAATGCCGCGCCGTCGCGCGCAGCACCGCGACCGGCGATGTGCCTTCAAGGAACACGCGCTCGAGCGCGCGGTCGAGGACCGCGATCTCGCCCGCCGCCGCCGCCATCGCCACCTCGTCCATGGACCGTCCCGCGCTGTCGCCGACCACCGCCATCGCGTCGTCGAGGTCCACGCTCCCGCCCGGCCCTGCGTAGATCGCCAGCTTCTCCAACTCGCGCAGAGTCACCATGCGGTCGCCGCCGAGATTGTCGGCCAGGTATTTGATCGCGTCGCCGCTCGCCGTCACCTTCTCGGCGGCGAGCACGCGGCGGATCAATTCGGTGAGCCCCGGCCCCTCGTCCGCATAGCAGGCGAGCGCGGCGGCGTTCCCCGCCTTCTCGCACAGCTCGCGCAAGGAGGAGCGCGGCGGCAGCGCGCCCGCCTCGACGATGACGAGCGCCGCCTGGGGCGGGGCACAAGACGGATGCGCGAGCAATTCGCCGAGCACGGGCGCCAGCGAGTCGCCCGCCTCGCGCACCATCACGGCGCGCCTTCCGCCGCCCATCGAAATCGCGGCGACCTCGTCGGAGAGCCGCGCGGGATCGGCGACGAGCGTATCGCCCGGCGTCTCGAATACGCGGAAAGGATCGGCGAGGTCCGGCACGACGCTTCGCGCCAGCTCCAAGGCGCGCTGGTGCACGAGACCGGAATCGGGCCCGTAGACGAGAACGGCGAGCAGGCCGGGATCGGGATTCCGGGCGAAGGCGTCGGCGCGTCTGTTCTCGATCTTCATGGCCGTCCCCGCGGTCGCGCGCGCACCTTCACGGTGCCGGCCCCGCCGCCGGCTCGGGCGCGGTTTGCTGGGGCGCACCCGTGCCCGCGGGTGGCGGATAAGTCTGCGCAGGATAACCGGGCGCTGGATACGCGGGCGGCTGGTACGCGGGCGCTTGATACGCGGGCGGCTGATACGCGGGCGGCTGGTACGCGGGCGGCTGGTACGGCGGATAACCTTGGGCCGGATAACCGGGCGGTGGATACGCAGGTGCCGGGTACGCGGGTGCCGGGTACGCCTGGCCCGCCGGATAGCCGGCTTCGGGCTGGCCGGCGCCCTCCTCCGCCGCCGGCGCCGGCGCCTTCTTTTCCTGGGTGAAATAGAACGAGAGCTGCAGCGTTATGTCGTCGCTGATGCCCTGCAGCACGCGGCGCTCGGCGTCCTGGGCGGCGGCGATGTTGGCGTATTCCGACTGGACGATGTCATAGCTGGCCACGCCCCGGCTTTGCGCGCTGAAAACGATCGTGCCGGTCGCCGCATCCTCCAGCTTGTAGTTGGCGTCGATGACCAGGTTGGCGCGGGTCGCGACCTCGGTCTTCTGCACGGCGAGGCTGCGCTTCGTCTCGGTGAGGACCGTCGTCAGCCTGTATTTGGGCCGCGCCGGCTCGCCCTTCGTGTTGAGCCGGGTATAGAGCATGTTGCGGAGTTCCTGGCCGATGCGCGCGACGTCCTGATTCTGTTGCCCGCTCATGGGCAGGATCTTGATCGTACCGAGCTGCGGGGCGACCTGGGCGTTGCCCCGCCCGTAAAGGGGATGGAAGCCGCAGCCCGCGAGCGCGAGCAAACCGGCGGCACATGCGATCCTTCCTGCCCGTCTCCTAAACCACGACATTGACCACCCGGTTGGGCACGACGATGACCTTGCGCGGCGGCTTGCCGTCGGAAGCCTTGGCGACCGCGGGAAGCGCGAGCGCCGCCTGCTCCGCCTCCGCGCTGTCGGCGTCGCGGGGCAGTTCGATCTGGCCGCGGAGCTTTCCGTTCACCTGCACCGCGAGCGTCACGGTCTCGTCCACGACCAGCGCCGCATCGGCCTCGGGCCAGGGCGATTCGGCCAGCATCGCCTCATGGCCGAGGCGGCGCCACGTCTCCTCGGCGAAATGCGGCGCGAGCGGGCCCAACAGGCACGCGATCGTCTCGAAGCCCTCGCGCAGCACGGCCCCGGCGGCCGGATCGCCGGGTTTCGAGCCTTCCGCGAAATCGGCGACCGCATTCGTGAGCTCGCGGATATGCGCGACCGCGCGGTTGAAGCGGAAACTCTCCAGGTCCTTCGTCACCGCGCGGATCGTCTTGTGCGCCGCGCGCCGGACCGCCAGCGCCGCCTCGGGAAGCGCGCCCGCGGACGCCGGGCCGGCCGGCGGCAAGTCGGCCTCGGCGACGAGCCGCCACAACCGGTTCATGTAGCGCCACACGCCCTCGACGCCCGCCTCGCTCCATTCCAGGTCGCGCTCGGGCGGCGAATCCGAAAGCATGAAGAGCCGCGCGGTGTCGGCGCCATAGGCCTCGATGATGGCTGCCGGGTCCACCACGTTCTTCTTCGATTTGCTCATCTTCTCGACGCGGCCCACGGTGACGGCTGCGCCGTCGCTTGCCCGCACCACGTTCCCGTCCGGCGCGCGCCGCACCTCCTCGGGGAAGAGCCAGCGCCCCTCGGCGTCGCGGTAGGTCTCGTGGCAGACCATGCCCTGGGTCATCAGGCCGGCGAAAGGCTCGGCCGGAATCGCATAGCCGCATTGGCGCAGCGCGCGGGTGAAGAAGCGGGAATAGAGGAGATGCAGCACCGCGTGCTCGACCCCGCCGATGTACTGGTCGACCGGCATCCAGCGGGCGACCGCGTCGCGCGCGAACGCCTCCTCCGCGTCGGGCGAGCAGAAGCGCGCGAAGTACCACGACGATTCGAAGAACGTGTCGAAGGTGTCGGTCTCGCGCCGCGCGGGCTCGCCGCATTTCGGGCAGGCGACGTTCTTCCAGGTCGGATGCGTGTCGAGGGGATTGCCGGGCTGATCGAAGCTGACGTCGCGGGGCAGCGTCACCGGCAGGTCGCTCTCCGGCACCGGCACGATGCCGCAGGTAGGGCAATGGATGACGGGAATGGGACAGCCCCAATAGCGCTGGCGCGACACGCCCCAGTCGCGCAGGCGGTACTGCGTCTCGCCCCGGCCCGACGCTTGCGCCTCGAGCTTCGCCACCGCCGCGGCCTTGGCCTCGGCCACCGCCAGCCCGTCGAGGAAGCCGGAGTTGAACAGCACGCCGTCCTCGGTGAAGGCTTCCGCGCCGATCGCGAAGCTCGCCGGGTCCGCGTCTTTCGGCCGCACCACGGGGCGGACGGGAAGCCCGTATTTGCGGGCGAACTCGAGGTCGCGCTGGTCGTGCGCCGGGCAGCCGAAGATCGCGCCGCTCCCGTATTCCATCAGCACGAAATTGGCGGCATAGACGGGAAGCTCTTCGCCTTCGAGGAACGGGTGGGCGGCGCGAAGCCCGGTGTCGTAGCCCTGCTTCTCGGCGGTCTCGATCGCCGCCTCGCTGGTGCCGAGACGCGCGGTCTCGTCGATGAAGGCGGCGAGCTTCGGGTCCTTCGCGCGCAGCGCCTGGGCCAAAGGATGATCGACCGCGATCGCGACGAAGGCCGCGCCGAACAGCGTGTCGGGCCGGGTCGTGAAGACCTCGATCGTCCCGAAGCCCTCGGGCGCCCCGCCGGTGATGCGGAAGAACACGCGCGCGCCTTCGGACTTGCCGATCCATTTCTCCTGCATGGTGCGGACCTTGTCCGGCCAGCGATCGAGTCCGGAGAGCGACGCCAGAAGATCGTCCGCGAAGTCGGTGATGCGCAGGAACCATTGCGAAAGACGCCGCCGTTCCACGGGCGCGCCGGAGCGCCAGCCCCTTCCGTCGATCACCTGCTCGTTCGCCAGAACCGTCTGGTCCACCGGGTCCCAGTTCACCCAGGATTCCTTGCGGTAGGCGAGACCGGCGGCGAGGAAGTCGAGGAACATCTTCTGCTCGTGCCGGTAATAGTCGGGATCGCAGGTCGCGAACTCCCGCGACCAGTCGTAGGAAAGCCCCATCGCCTTGAGCTGGCCGCGCATGTGCTCGATATTGGCGTAGGTCCATTTCTCGGGATGGACCTTGTTCTCGATGGCGGCGTTCTCGGCCGGCATGCCGAAGGCGTCCCAGCCCATGGGGTGCAGCACGTCGTGCCCGCGCGCCCGCATGAAGCGGGCGACCACGTCGCCGAGCGTGTAGTTGCGCACGTGCCCCATGTGGATGCGCCCCGAAGGATAGGGGAACATCTCGAGGACGTAATACTTGGGCCGCGCCGTGTCGCCGCCCGCGGCGAACACGCCGCGGCGCTCCCATTCCGCCTGCCACTTGGCCTCGGTCTCGCGGAAGTTGTAGCGGGTCATGTCGCGGAGTATGCCGTGAAAAGGGCCGGGAAACCGCGATCATAGCGGAACGGAGCAAGGCCTCACAACGCCCGCAAGCCGCCCCGCCCGGCCTTGTCACCGGGTCATTCGCGCTCGCGTTCCAGCAGGCGGCGCTTGCGCGCGACGCCCCAGCGGTATCCGGCCAGCCCGCCGTCGGCGGCGACGGCGCGATGGCAGGGGATCGCCACCGCAAGGGCGTTGGCGGCGCAGGCGGCGGCGACGGCCCGCGCCGCGCGCGGCTTGCCCAGGCGCCTTGCGATCTCGGTGTAGCTCGCGGTCTCGCCGGGCGGGATCCGCCCCAAGGCCTCCCACACCCGGCGCTGAAAGAGCGTGCCGCGGATGTCGAGTGGCAGCGCCAGGCCGGCCGCGGGATCGTCCACTAGGCGCACCACCGCCGCGACCCAGTCGGCGAAGCCCGGCTGCGGCTCGCAAAGCCGCGCCTTGGGGAAGCGCGAGCGAAGCTCGGCGGCGAGCGCGCCGGGATCGGCGCCCAGCAGAATGGCGCACACGCCCTTGTGGGTCGCGGCGACCAGGACGTGGCCCAGCGCGCAGCGGCCGGCGGCGTGCCAGATCGCCTCGCCCCGGCCGCCGGCGCGGTAGCGCGACGGAGTCATGCCGAGGATCCCGGGGGCCGCTTCGTAGAACCGCCCCGAGGAGCCGAAACCGGCGGCATAAAGCGCCCCGGTCACGTCCGAGCCGTCGCGCAGCTTTTCCTGCACCCGGCGCTGGCGCTGGGCGGCGGCGTAGGCCCGGGGCGTGACCCCGGCCACGCGCTTGAACATCCGGTGGAAATGGCCGGGGCTCAGCCCGGCCTGGGCGGCCAGCGCGGCGAGCCGCGGCGCTTCCTCGGCGCGCTCGATCGTCCGGCAGGCTTCGGTCACGAGCGCCGCCTCGCGCGCGCCGCGCGAAGGCAGATCGGGGCGGCAGCGCCGGCACGGCCGGAACCCGGCGCGGGCCGCCTCCGCGGCGGTCCGGTGAAAGGCGACGTTGCCGCGCCGGGCCGGACGCGACGCGCAGGACGGGCGGCAATAGACCCCCGTGGTCGCGACCGAATAGAAGAAGTGCCCGTCGGCCGCGGGATCGCGGCGCCGGACCGCCCGCCATCGGGCCGCGTCGCTGGCAAAGCGCGGCCGTGCCGTCCGCCCGTGGCCGCGTTCCTTCGAGAGCCCGTGCATCAACCCGCTCCTGGAATCATGAACCCGCCTTTCCGTCAATCTAGGGCGGCGGGTCCCCGGGCACACTCCGACTCTTGCGCGGGAATCCCGCCGCAGGACGTTTCGATTCCCGGCGACAGCGCCCCCAGCGCGGCGAGTCCGGCGGCCCCGGTCGCCAGAAGGCGCCGCGCGTTCGCCCCCGTGACACCGCCCAGCGCCAGGGCCGGAACGGGGCTCTTGTGCGCCAGAAGCGCGAACCGGAGCGGCCCCAGAACCGGGCTGCCGGGATGGCTTTCGGTGGCGAAGACCGGCCCCAGCAGCGCCGCGTCGGCCCCGCGCCTTCCCGCCGCCACCAGCGCGCGCCGGGAATGCGCCGCGGCGGTGATGAGAAGGCGGCGTGCCGCGGGAAGGATCATGAAGCCCAGCTCGCGCTCACGCAGATGCAGGCCCTGCGCGCGGACCGCGAGCGCGAGGCGCGCGTCGCCGGCGACGATGAAGACGAGCCCGCGCCTGCGGCACAGCGCCGCCAGCGCGCGGGCCATCTCCGCGCGCTTCGCATGCCGGTAATGGCGGAAGATCACGCCGCTGCCGCGCGGCAGACGCGCGATCGCGGCCGCGGGATCGGGAAGCCGCGTTTCGTCGGTAACGAGAACGACCGGCGGCAAACCCCGCGCGCGCCCGCGCCGCCGGCGCCTCGAATTGAGCATGCGCGCCGCCGATGCTAGGGTCCGGTCCATCCTCACCCCGCCCGGACGCCGCGATCAGAATGATGCCGACGACGCCGACGCAACGCTCGCGGATCGCCGCGAATCTCGAAGAGGTGCGCGCGCGCATATCGGCCGCGCTGGCGGCGGCCGGAAGGCCGAAGGACGCGGCAAGGCTGATCGCCGTCTCGAAATCCCACGGCGAAGCGGCCGCGCGCGCCGCGCTCGAGGCCGGCCAGCGCGACTTCGGCGAGAACCGGGTGCAGGAGGCGCAGGCGAAATGGCCCCGCCTGAAGCGCGACTTCCCCGACTGCGTTCTCCATCTGGTCGGCCCGCTCCAGACCAACAAGGCGGGCGACGCGGTCGCGCTGTTCGATTGGATTCATTCCCTCGATCGCGAAAAGCTCGCGCGCAGCCTCGCCGCCGAGATGGCGCGCCAGAATCGCCGCCCGCGGTGCCTGATCCAGGTCAACACCGGCGAGGAGCCGCAGAAGGCGGGCGTCGCGCCCGAAGACGCGGACCGCCTGATCGCGCTCACCCGCGACGAGCTGAAGCTCCCCGTGGTCGGGCTCATGTGCATCCCGCCGCTGGACGAGGAGCCGTCGCTTCACTTCGCCCTGCTCCGCGAGATCGCGCGGCGCAACGGCTTGGCCGAGCTCTCCATGGGCATGAGCGGCGATTTCGAGATCGCCGCCGCCTTCGGCGCCACCTTGATCCGCGTGGGCACGGCCATCTTCGGCGCGCGCGAGATTTAGGAGCCCGCGGCGATGCGCAGGCGGTCGCCGGGCTTGGCATGGCGCAGCGCCGCCAGCAGATCGGCGAGGCGCAGCGCCACGCAGCCTTCGGTGGCGGCGAGGTCCGGCTTGGCGATGTGAAGGAAGATCGCGCTGCCCGCGCCCTTCACCACGGGATCGTCGTTGTGGCCCGGCACCACGATCACGTCATAGAGATCGTCGGCGCGCCACAGATTCTCGCAATGCCCCCCATAGGGCAGCCGGACCTGCCGGTTGTAGAACGGATCGCCGGGCTCGTCGCACCAGCCGTCGTCGCGGTCGATCGCGGCGACGGCCAACGCGGTCTCGGGCTTCTTGATCTTGTCGGCGCGGTAAAGCACGCGGCGCAGCGGAAAGTCGCCGGCGGGCGTCGCGCCGTCACCCTCGCGCTTGTCGGCGGCGACGCCGCCGCGCCCGAGCGCGCAAGGGAACACCGCGTCGCCGCAGCGAAGCACGCCCGAATGGCCGGCCGTCGGGGTCACCACCAGGTCCATGGGACAAGGTTATAGCGGCGCGCCGCCGCTCCTGTCACAGCCCAGTCTCAGCGGATGACGTCGGGGTGCGGCGGCTTCTTGTTGATCGGCGTGGGGTGGGCGAAATAGCGGTCGAGCCCGTATTTCATCTTGTCCGCGAATCCGGCCTTGGCCGCGGCGCCGATCTGGCCCGAGGGCTTGAGGCCGCTCGCCTGGACCGGCCGCAACGGCTTGGCGGCCGGCGCTGGGGTCGCCGGCGCCGCCTGGGCCGCCGGCGGTGCGACCTCGGCAAGCGGCCCTGCGGGTTTCGTATTCGAATCGCCAAGGGCCGGCGATGGCGGCGCCGACGAATCGCTTGCCTGCGCGCCGGCGCCCTTGTCGCCGGGCGGCGCCAGGCCCAGCGAGCGCAGCAGCAAGGCCTCCTGCCCGGGGGTGAGATCGATGATCGGGCCGGACTTGGGCGCTTCGGCTTGGGGCGGCCCGGCTTGGGGCGGTCCCGCCGCGGGGGCGATCCCGCTTACGGGTTGCGCGTCGCGTTCGTGCAGCAGCGCGAGCTGCGCGGGCGTCAGCCTCGGCATCGCCTTGGGGACCGATGCCGGGCCGGCCGCCGGAGGAGTCGCGGTCGCCGCCGCAGGTGCCAACACCCCCTCGGCCGGGGTCGCGGCCGCGAGCTGCGGCTGGGTCTGGCTCTCGGGCGTGGCGCCGGGCGCCGCGGCCGCGTACCAGGGTCCGGGTCCGCCGCTCGGGGTCCGGGTCTGGGAAAGCTCCGGCGCGGGCGGGGCGTCCTGGGCGCTCGCGAACATCACCGGCTCGCGCGGGGCGTTCTCGGGCTGGCCGAAAAGGGCGAGCCGCACGCTGTCGCCGATGTCATGGCCGGTCGTCTCCTCGATCGCGGCGTTGACGGCGGCGGAGATGAGGCCGAAGAAGCCGCCATAGAGCGCGCCGCCCGCAAGCCGCGGCGCCACGTCGATCTTGTCGCCGGTCAGCGCGCGGTAGATCGTCGAGATGATCGGGATGTGCTGGAGCGGGTTGATCACGTCCACCAGGTCGTCGAAACCGAACCCGTCGTCGCCGAAGGCGGCATTGACGAAGGCGCGCCCGGGCCGCGCGGCATTGGGGTTCTCGTTCTGGCTCTGGATCTGGCGGGCGAGTTCGAGGAATCCGGAAGGCGGGCCCGAGGACGCGCGGTCAGGCCCCGCGGCTTGTTGCGGGGCGGCGGCCGGGTTTGGGGGCGCCGGCACGGCGGCGACATTGACGCCGGCGTTCTGGCCGAAGACGGGAAAATCCACGCGCGATCCTTTCGCTTTTCCCGTGCAACCGCGGTGCCATGGCTTTTCCCTGGGTTTTCAAAGAGATGGTTCGGCCCGGCCGGGCCGTTTGCGCCCCGCCTCGGCAAAATCTGCCGCGCGCCGGGCGATCGGTTCCGGCCCTCGGGCCGCTAAGGCCCTGAAAAGGAAGGCTAGAACGAGAGGTGGAAGCCGGTGAGAAGGGCCCAGCCGTCGAACTCGGACTGGACCACGCCGCGGTTGGCGGGCGCGGCGCCGTAGGCGAGCCAGGCCGTCATGTCGAGGCTGGGCCCGACCAGATAGCGCCCGGAAAGCGCCACGGTCTCGCCGCTGCGGTCCGGCCCGCGGCCGAGGATGTCCCGGCCGCCGCCGACGAAGCGCTGAAGGCTGAGGCTTCCCGCCTCGAACGAATAGGAAAGGTCGAGGTTGTAGCCGCCGTTGATGCCGGCCAGCCCCGGCCCGGTCCCGGCCCAACTCGCCCGGGTGCCGAGGAAGGCGCTGCCCAGGCTGATGCGGGCGATCCGCACCCGCCCGCCGAAACCGGCGGTATTGTAGGTGAGGGGCTCGGAGAAGCCGAGCCCCGGCGCCTTTTGCGAGGCGAAGCCCGCCCCCACGGTCACGGCGATGTCTTGGCCTGCGATCGTGCCGGGGCGGTAATTGAGGCCGACGCCCGAGCCGCTGGCGCCGGAACCCCGCCCCAACCCGGCGGATCCGCCGGTCAGGCCGAGCGCGAGGCCGGTCATGCGCGGGGTGAACTGGGTCAGGGTCACGGAACCGTCCCGGGAATCGCCGGGCTCGGTCCAGGACCAGTCGAACAGCGTCGCGGCCGGGCGCCCGGCCGGCGGCGTCAGGACGAGGCCGCCGTCGGCCATCGCCCCGGTCTTGGCGCCCTGGGCCGCGGCCGTCCCGGCCGCAAGGAGGAGCGCGGCGAGCGCCAGCGCAAGGCTGCGCGCGAGCGCCGGAAACGGGGCCGTGCCGGGGGAGGCCGGGGTCATCGGATGCCTTGCCGCCTTTCCCGTTAAGTTGTTTGGGCTCGGATTTCCAAATAATATCGTTGCGATACCGGCGCAAGGATAAGCCGCGGCCGGTTGCAGAAATCCTAACAGGGGACGGCCGTGCGGCGCGGTCGGCTGCGGCGATGGTGATAGAGAAAAAGGTCCTTCTCGTCGACGACGACTCGACGCTGCGCCAGTCGCTGTGCGAGCAGCTGCAGCTTCACGAGGAATTCGCGATCACCCAGGCGGAGACCGGCAGGGCCGCCCTGGAGGCCGCGAAAACCGGCCATTTCGACATCGTGCTGCTCGACGTCGGCCTGCCCGACATCGACGGCCGCGAGCTCTGCCGGATGCTGCGCCGGGCGGGCGTCGCCGCCCCCATCATCATGCTGACGGGCGCGGATTCCGAGGCCGACACGATCCTCGGGCTCGACGCCGGGGCCAACGACTACGTCGCCAAGCCGTTCAAGGTGGGAGTGCTGCTGGCGCGGATTCGCGCCCAGCTCCGCCAGCACGAGGCGAGCGAGGACGCGGTCTTCACCATCGGCCCCTATACCTTCCGCCCGAGCGCGAAGCTGCTCCTCAACGACGCCACCAAAAAGAAGATACGCCTCACCGAAAAGGAGACGGCGATCCTGCGCTATCTCTATCGCGCCGGAAACAAGCCGGTCAGCCGAGAGGTGCTGCTCGACGAGGTGTGGGGCTACAACGCCGGCATCACCACCCACACGCTGGAGACCCACGTCTACCGCCTGCGCCAGAAAATCGAGGCCGACCCGGCCGAGGCCGAGATCCTCATCACCGAGCCCGGCGGCTACCGCCTGGTGCCCTAGCCCGATTCGCGCGCGCCGTCACTGGCGCGCCAGCGTCACTATGACCGGCACGTGATCGGAAGGCTGCGGCCACGAGCGCGCGCCGCGCAGCACGAAGGCGGCGCCCAGTCTCGGCACGAGATGCGGCGTCACCCACACGTGGTCGAGCCGCCGTCCGCGGTCGCTCGCTTCCCAGTCCCGCGCCCGGTAGCTCCACCAGGTATAGAGGCGCTCCGATTCCGGCACGAAGTGGCGCACGGCATCCGCCCACGGGCGCCCTTCCAGGACGCGCGCCAGGCGCGCGACTTCGACCGGCGTGTGGCTCACCACTTTCAGGAGCGCCTTGTGCGACCACACGTCGCTGGGAAGCGGCGCGACGTTGAGATCGCCCACCAGCACCGTCGGCTCGCCCCGGTTGGTGCCCGATTTCGACCACGCCGCCATCTCGTCGAGGAACGCGAGCTTGTGGGCGAATTTGTCGTTCCGCTTGGGGTCGGGAATGTCGCCGCCCGCCGGCACATAGAAATTGTGGACGGTCACCGGCGTGCCGCCGAAACGCAGGCGCGCGGCCAGATGGCGCGCGTCGGCGCGCCCGCACCAGTCGCGCGATTCCAGCGGCTCGAGGGGAAACCGCGAAAGGATCGCGACGCCGTTGTAGCCCTTGGTGCCGCGCACCAGGCGATGGCGGAATCCGATCTCCGCGATCCCCCGGTGCGGAAAGTCCTTGTCCTCGACCTTGGTCTCCTGAAGGCAGACGACGTCGGGCTCGAGCTCCGCCGCGAGCCGCGCGACGAGGCCGATCCGCAGCCGCACCGAGTTGATGTTCCAGGTGACTAGCTTGAGTCCCGCGGGTTTGCGCTTTCCGCTCACGGCGCCGGATCGGCCGGCTCGTCGCCGTGGATGTCGCGCGCCGCGATGCCGAGCGCGCGCAGCGCGGTGACGGTTTCCCGCACCATCGGCGGCGGCCCGAACACATAGGCCTTGAAGCCGGAAAGATCGGCGAAATCGGCGGCGGCCGCCGCGCCAACGAGCCCGCGGCGGCGCGCGCCCGCGCCTTCGGCCGACAGCACCGGGACGAAGCGGAGATTCGAATGGGCGCGCGCCAGCTGCTCGAAATGCGATTCGAGATAGAGGTCGGGCTCGTCGCGCACCCCGAAATAGAGATGGATCGGCTGGCGCATCCCCTTGGCGAGCGCGGTCTCGACGATCGATTTGACCGGCGCGATTCCCGAGCCCCCGGCGATCAGCAGGATCGGGCCCTGGAATTCCTCGCGCAGATAGCCGGTGCCGAACGGGCCTTCGACGCCCACCGCCATGCCGGGCGTCAGGCGCTCGAAAAGGCTCGCGCCGTGGCGGGGCAGATCGCGGATGTGGAATTCGAGGATGCGCGCGCCGGGGCGGCTCGCGATCGAGAGGTCGCGCGCCCGCTCGCCGTCGAAGCGGACCCGCGCGAACTGTCCGGCGAAGAAGGCAAACGGCGCGCCGGATTCGACCTTCGCCACCGTCAGGTGGCGGGCCGGCCGCTCGAGGGACGAAAGGCGGAACGCGCCGCGGCGCGGCGCGGCGGCGCCGGTCGCCCCGGATTTCGATGGTTCGCGGGGGGTCGTCATCGGGGTTCCTGCCTCACGCGCGCTCGCCGGGGCCCGGCCGCGGCCGGGCGAAGATCGCAAAGAGCAGGCCTGCGATCAAGCACGCGCCCGCCTCCCGGCCCGCCGCGAGCTTGCGATAAGAAAAGCGCCCGGTCAGGGGGGTGACCGGGCGCCCATGAAGCTCCTCACGGAGTCCGTCTGCGGCAGGGGAAACCGCACCGGACGATTCGAGGCCTTTGCAGCCTCGACCGCTTCTTGGAAATAAAGGTAGTACGCGACCGCCCCCGTTTAAATGCGCCGTAATCAAAGCTGCCATGCGCCTGGCGCAACCCTCGCCGCACCCGCCCGGGCCGCGGGAACGGCGCCCTTCTCCGCGCGGCCGCGCGGGCCCGAGGCGGCGGGGGCCGGCCGGCTCAGTGCTGGCCGAACGGGATCTGCTTCTTGGCCGGGGGCTCGAACTCGAAGAGCTTGGGCGAGAGCGTGACGTCGCGGTGCGTGTCGGAAAGCGCCACGGTGGTTTCCAGGCCCTGCGGGTCCAGCACCTTCCATTGGCGCAGCACCAGCGGGTTGTCCTGGAAGGTGAGCGTCAGCCGGCCGGCGTCGGCGTTGTGCGCGTCCTGGAGCGTCAGGCGGATGACGCCGGGCCCTCTCTGGTAATTCGTCACCAGGATGTCGGTGCCGAGCTTGTAGTCCTCGCGCACCAGCACCGCCGCCGGAGTCGAGGAAAGGCTCACCGTGCTCACCTGGCCGAGCTCGGAATCGTAGTAATGGACCTGGGTGCCGTCGGAGACGATCAGCACCGGCGTCGGCGGGTCGTACTGCACCCGAAGCCGCCCGGGCCGCGACAGATAGAGCGTGCCTTCGGCCTCGCTGCCATCGCTGCTGGACTGGAAGAAATGCGCCTTCATGGTGCGCAGGTTGTTCAGATACTTCTGGATGCGGGCGAGATCCGCCGCCTTGGTGTCGGCGCCCTTGACGTCGGCCGCGGGCGCGGTGGCCTTGGCGTCGCGCGCCTCGGCCGGCGGCAGGCCCAGAACCAGCGCGAGCGCCAGCGCGGCTCCCACGATACCCTTCGGCCCCAGACGGCCCATCTTCCGTTCTCCTCGCCGGTCTTGTCGCGCAAACATGTAAGGATCGGGGCCCCGAGAGTCCAGAAGGCACGAGGCCGCGGCGCCGCGGCGCCTCAGGAAACCAGGTCGCTCGCGTCCCGGATCAGGACCTCGCGCCGCCCCACGCGGTCGGCGCGGCTCACCACGCCGTCCTGCTCCATCCGCTCGATGATGCGGGCGGCGCGGTTGTAGCCGATCTGGAAATGCCGCTGGATGAAGCTGGTCGAGGCCTTCCCTTCCCGCGCCACCAGGGCCACCGCCTGCTGGTACATGTCGTCGCCGCCCGGCGCCGAAAGCCCGCCCGAATCGGCGAACGGCAGGCCGTCGTCCTCGGTCACCGCCTCGACGTAGGTGGGCGCGCCCTGCTTCTTGAGGAACGCGACCACCGCCTCGACCTCGTCGTCGCGGACCAGCGGCCCGTGGACGCGGGTGATGCGCCCGCCCGCCGCCATGTACAGCATGTCGCCCTGGCCCAGGAGCTGCTCGGCGCCCTGGTCGCCCAGGATGGTGCGGCTGTCGATGCGCGACGTGACCTGGAAGCTGATGCGGGTCGGGAAATTCGCCTTGATGGTGCCGGTGATGACGTCCACCGAGGGGCGCTGCGTCGCCATGATGAGATGGATGCCGGCGGCCCGCGCCATCTGCGAAAGCCGCTGCACCGAGGCCTCGATCTCCTTGCCCGCCACCAGCATGAGGTCCGCCATCTCGTCCACGACCACGACCACGAGCGGCAGCGGCTCGAGGTCGAGCGCCTGCTCCTCGTACATCGGCGCGCCGCTCTCGGGATCGAATCCGGTCTGCACCTTCCGGGTCAGCACCTCGCCCTTCGCCTTCGCCTCGGCGATCCGCGCGTTGTAGCCGGCGATGTTGCGCACGCCCAGCTGCGACATCGCGCGGTAGCGCCCTTCCATCTCGCGCACCGTCCATTTCAGCGCGACGATCGCCTTGCCCGGCTCCGTCACCACCGGCGCGATCAGATGCGGGATCCCCTCGTAGACCGAAAGCTCGAGCATCTTGGGATCGATCAGCAGAAGCTTGCAGCGGTCGGGCGGCATGCGGAACAGCAGCGACAGGATCATCGCGTTGATCGCGACCGACTTGCCCGAGCCGGTCGTGCCCGCGACCAGAAGATGCGGCATGCGCGCGAGGTCCACGATCACCGGCGCGCCGCCGATGTCCTTGCCCAGCACCAGGGCCAGCTCGGCGGCGGTGCGCTCATAGGCGTTCGCGGAAAGAAGGTCGCGCAGGTAGACCGTCTCGCGCTGGGTGTTGGGAAGCTCGATGCCGATGGCGTTGCGTCCGGGAACGACGGCGACGCGCGCCGCGACCGCGCTCATCGAGCGCGCGATGTCGTCGGCGAGCGAGATCACCCGGCTGGTCTTGGTCCCCGGCGCCGGCTCGAGCTCGTAAAGCGTGACGACCGGGCCGGGGCGCACCTTCACGATCTCGCCGCGCACGCCGAAGTCCTCGAGAACGGATTCGAGCAGCCGCGCGTTCGCGGTCAGCGCCTCCTGGTCCACCGCGCCGCCGCGCAGCGGTGCCGGCGGCGCCTCGAGAAGGTCGAGGAGCGGAAGCTGGTAGCGCCCGCTCTGGACGAGGTCGAGCGTCCCCTGGCGCGTCGGCTTGTGCCGCGCCGATTTGGGTGCGGCGACGAAATCGGGCCGCCGCGCGCGCGCGCGCGGAACACCCTCGAGACTGGGAGCCGCCCGCTCCTTCTGCTCCGCGCGCCTCGAATCGAGCCGCGCCAGAAGGTCGGCGGCGCGCAGAACCGCGCGGCGCGCCGCGCGCGCGCCGTAGAGCGCGCCGCGGCCCATTGCCGCCCATTCCGGAAAGGTGATGCCGCTCGCCAGCGCCAGCAGCGCGGCCGCCACCACCGCGCTTGCCGCGGCCAGCGCAAAGGCGTCGACGCCGAGGCCCATCTCCTGGATCGCCCGCGCCGATTCGCCGAGCGCGACGAAGCCGACGACCCCGCCCAGCCCGGCCCGGAACGGCCAGCTCGCGGGCGTCGGCAGGGCGGCGAGCGCCACGCTCAAGGCCAGAAGCGCGAAGGGAAGAAGGGCGACCCGCAGCCACGGAAAGGCGAACGGCCGCTGCCAGGCGAGGCGCCAGCCCCACAGGCCCGCGATCGCCGCCAGCGCCGCCGCCCCCAGCCCGAGGACCTGGATCAACAGGTCGGCGGCATAGGCGCCCGGGCGCCCCAGAAGGTTGGCGGCCGCTCCCCCGGTCGCGTGGTCGAAGGAAGGATCGCCGGTGTGGAAACTGAGGAGCGCCAAGGCCGCGGTGGCGCCGGCGGCGATCAGAAGCGCGCCCAGCCCCTGGCCCAGCCATTGGCCCCAGGCGGGGGCGGCGTTCCTCCGGGTGACGATGGATTTCGCCATCGTCCCTCAGGCGCGGGCCGGGCGCGTCCGGCGCCCGGCCGGATGCACCCGCAGGTCGGTACAAAACATAAACAATTCTATGCCGAAGATTCGCGCCGGCACAAGAGTCCGGCCCGCGGCCCATCCGGCGCCGTGCCGGCTAGAACTCGTAGGCCTTCTCGCCATGGGTGCGGATGTCGAGGCCCTCGATCTCCTCGTCCCGGCTCACGGTGAAGCCGAACCAGGCGTCGATGATCTTGACCAGCACCAGGGTCCCGATCGCGGCCCAGATCGCGGTCGCGGCGACGCCCACGGCCTGCACCAGGAGCTGGTCGGCGATGGTCCGCCCGGCGGCGAGCCCGATGCCGCCCAGTCCCGCCGCGGCGAAGATGGCGGCGAGCAGCGTGCCCGAGATGCCGCCGACGCCGTGGACCGCCATGACGTCGAGGGAATCGTCGATCATCAGCCTCGTCTTCACGAAGGCGGTCGCGTAGTAGCAGGCGATCCCGGCGATGATCCCCATCGCGAATCCGCCGAACGGGCCGACGTAGCCCGAGGCCGGCGTGATCGTGGCGAGCCCGGCGATGGTTCCGGTCGCGAGCCCGATCAGGGTCGGCCGCCCGTGCTTGATCCATTCCACCGCCATCCAGACGATCGAGGCGGTCGCGGCGGCGATGTGCGTGACCAGCATCGCCATGCCGGCGTGGCCCCCCGCGCTCAGCGCGGATCCCGCGTTGAAGCCGAACCATCCGACCCACAGCATCGCCGCGCCCGTCATCGTCATGCCGGTGTTGTGGGGCGGGCGCACCGAATGGGGAAAGCCCGTGCGGGTGCGGATGAGCGCGGCGATGACGATCGCCGAGACGCCCGCGGTCGTGTGCACCACCAGCCCGCCCGCGAAGTCGAGCGCGCCCAGCTCCGCGAGCCAGCCGCCGCCCCAGACCCAATGCGCGACCGGCGCGTAGACCACGACCAGCCACGCCGCCGAGAAGGTGACGACGGCGGTGAACTTCACCCGCTCGGCATAGGCGCCGACGATCAGCGCCGGCGTGATGATCGCGAAGGTCATCTGGAACATGAAGAACACGGATTCGGGGATGCGGCCCTTCAGCGTGTCGAAGGTGACGCCCGCCAGGAACAGCTTGCCCGACCCGATCCAGGCGTTGAGGCTTCCCCCGTCGCCGAAGGAAAGCCCGTAGACGAACGCGAGCCACAGCACCGAGACCAGGCAGCAGATCGCCATGCAATGCATGAGGACCGACAGCACGTTCTGGGAGCGCACCAGCCCGCCGTAAAAAAGGGCGAGGCCCGGGATCGTCATGAAGAGGACGAGCGCGGTGGCGGTCAGCATCCAGGCCGTGTCGCCGGCGGAAAGCGCGCCCGACTGGGCGAAGGCGGGCGAAGCCAGCAGGCTAAGGCCCGCGGCCAGGAGGAGGGTCTTCGAGAATCGCGACGGGATCATGAGGCACCATGTTCAGGACTCGTTGCGCCGAAGGCGCGGGGCTTGTCCGCGCCCGGTTCACTTCTTGTTTTCGTTGTCCCGGGGGAAAGCGCCGCGCGCATCCGGCCCGCGCGCGAGCTTGCCGCGCCGCGCCGAATGGCACGGCGGACAGCCCGGCTCGCGGCCGGCCGGCTCCTTGCGGATGGACCTCGCTCAACGATCTCCCCCAGGGCGCCGCCCATCACGGATCGAGCGCCCCTCGTGCCGCCTTGGCCGGCGGTCTTCGGGCCTGAGGTATCAAGAACCGTGCCAGGGCCCGGTTTGCTGCGCGGGGCCGCGGGACCCGGGGCGGGCCTTTGGATTCGGCCTTCCGCGCGGACTCTGGCCCGCCCGCCGGGCGCCGCCGGCTTGGCCAAAACCTGGGCACGGGATAGGCAATGTGACAAAAAAATAGGCGATTATATATTTGATAGACCCACATACCGTAAGTAGTATGCTGGCTTCTGCTACAACTACAGACTACGGAGGGTCATATGACCAAGAAGCCCCCTCATCACGGCGATCCATGGACTAAGCCCCAGGATGCAAAACTCCGCGAGGAAGCCAAACACAACACACCTACGCCCCTAATCGCCCTTCACATGGGAAGGACCGAAGATGCGATTCGGAACCGGGCGCAGGAAATTGACCTTTCTTTGAAACCGACGAACAAGCCTCCCTATGGGACTGGCGGCAAAGGCCGGAAATAACCCGATCTAGTCGGTCGTATCGCTGGCGCTGATCCGGCGTCCAATGATGGCCCTCGCTAATAAGGCTGTCGCACAGCTCTGCCAACATCATTCTTGCATCCATAGCATCCTCCAAAAACAAAGCCCCGGTTGAACTGCCGGGGCTTTTGGGTCTCTAATTCTAAGAAAAAGCTAGGTTTTCTGCGTCTTTCTGGCCTTCTTCTTCGGCTTTTGAATGGCCTCTGGCTTTATCGCCAAGAGCCCGGCAACCGCCTTCTCGAAGGGGAGCGGCGAGAGTGAGACTGAATCAGACCTAGTTGTCTGATTTTGCTTGGACTTTTTCACCATCCAGTACCCATTCACCTTTCAGCCTCCGGGCGGGATGAAATACTTCTTGTAATGGTATCAAGGGTGAATTACGTTCGCCCCATGCCACAGTCCGAAAAAGTCGTGGCCGAGGTCTTGGCCATTGTCCGCCGTCTGGAGCGTGAAGCATATCAGAAAGGCTGGCGCGATGCAGTCGCCGCAATTCAAGAGGCCGCTGGCCAAGTGACGGCGGTAGTGCGGGAGCGCCCGAGGCTCAAGCGGCCCGCTATGGTGCTCGGCAAAGGCCGTGCCTCGTACAAGATGCCGGTCATCGACATCATCTTCCAAGTCATTAGCGAGCATCCAGGCCTACGGGGCAGCGATATCTTCCGGGAGGCCGTCGAAAGGGTTCCTGGTTCCGACTTCAAGACGATGGATCGCACGGGTCGCACGGCCCTGATGCGGCTTCGCAAGCGCGGAAAAATCGAGCAGCGCAACGGCAAATGGTTCCCGACAGAGCGAGAACAAAAGAAAACGCCAGCGGTTGGATCGCTGGCGTCCTAAGCCCGGGTGGTGGAATTGGTAGACATAGGGGAGTTGGATTCCCCCCGCTTCACGGCCATGCAGGTTCGAATCCTGTCCCGGGTACACTCCTTAACGATAGGCTTGTTTAGCCGTATGCTTCGCTGCTGACGTGCTCTTGTAGCTCAATCGGACAGAGCCCCCAGTTTCTATGCCGCGCCGGCGCTGGGGAGATGCAGGTTCGAATCCTGCCAAGAGCCCCACAACCGGTCAAGCCTTTGTTTTTGAACCGTATTTTGTGACTCAAAATCAATGGGTTAACAATGGCTTGTATGTTAACCGTTTCCCCTCAGCGCCACGGATCGCGGCAATCGCGCGGTCGCCGTCTGCCTCTTTTCGGCTATTCCACTTAAACTCAAACTCGCGCAAGTACCGCGCCAGATGCTTCTCGCTAACGTGATGGAACGTGCCGAGGATGCCGCGTTTCAAAAGCGAGTGGTACGACTCGGCAAAGTTAATATGGATCAGTCCCCGCACATACGATCGGGTATGATTGATAACCGAATGTTTGCCGACGAATTTGCCGATGCCGAAATAGCCCTGATACTGGTCAGTGACCACGTGCGCCGTATCGCTCACGGCAACGCGGATAACTGGCCGCAGGCTCCGTGCCCGAGCATCCGGCGTATGGAACGTCCGCGCCTCACCGTCCCGCTCGATTAGCGTCATAACCACGGCCTTCCCAACGTGATCGCTTCCCAACCGCGGTTTGCGCTTGTTATTGCTGATCCTGCCGCCGACGTAGGTCTCGTCGATCTCAACGGTCTTGCCGCCACTGCCTAGCATCCCGATCAATGGAGGCTGCGACATGGCGAGTCGGATCCGATGGCATAGAAACCAGGCACTTTTGTAAGTGAGGCCCAGCTCGCGCTTGAGTTGGTTTGCACTCACGCCCTTTTTGGCAGAGCACATCTGAAAGATGGCATAGAGCCATTTCCCTAGTGGGATATGACTATCCTCGAAAATGGTATCGATCCTGGCGGTGAACGTCTTGCGGCATTTCCCGCATTTCCGCAGGCCAATTCGAGTGGTCTTACCCTCCAAGGCGTAGACCTTCTCGCCGCTTCCGCAATGCGGGCAAATCGGCCCTTCCGGCCAGCGGAGGCCCTCAACGAAGGCCACGGCAGCTCTTTCGTCGTTCAGGAATTTTGCAACATCTGACAGGTTCATGGCCGTATCTCCCAATACGGCTATAACCTAGGGAATGGGCCTGGGTCTGTCAAGTATATAATCGCCAAAAAATAGGCGAATCGGGCCCGTCGCTCCCGATTCGCCTTGAGATGAGCCAGAAATCGTCGGGGGCGGGGCTTTCACCCCGCCCCCGTGGGTTGCGCTACTGCACGACCTCCCCGTGGAGGGCGAGATCGAGCCCGTCGCGCTCGACGTCGTCGCTGACCCGGAGGCCGATCACCATGTCGATGACCTTGAGGATCACGAAGCTCACCACCGCGTCATAGACGATGGTGCAAACGACGCCATAGGCCTGGGTCCAGATCTGGCCGGTGTTGCCCTCGAGCACGCCGGCCGTGCCGCCGATCGCCTTCACCGCGAACACGCCGGTGAGCAGGGCACCGATGATGCCGCCCACCGCATGCACGCCGAAGGCGTCGAGCGCGTCGTCGTAGCCGAGCATCGGCTTGAGGCTCATCGCGCCCCAGTAACAGCCGAGGCCCGCCGCGACGCCGATCCAGAACGCGCCGACCGGGCCGACGAAGCCCGAGGCCGGCGTGATCGCGACCAGTCCCGCGACCGCGCCCGAGAGGATGCCCAGAACGCTCGGCTTGCCGCGAAGCAGCCACTCGGCGAACATCCAGGTGAGCGCCGCCACCGCGGTCGCGAGCTGGGTGACCAGCATCGCCATGCCGGCCGAGCCGTTGGCCGCCACCGCCGAGCCGGCGTTGAAGCCGAACCAGCCGACCCACAGCAGCGAGGCGCCGATCAGGCTGAGCACCAGGTTGTGGGGTGCCATCTGCTCGGTCCCCAGCCCCCGGCGCTTGCCGATCACCAGCGCCGCCACCAGGCCGGCGATGCCGGCGTTGATGTGGACGACGGTGCCGCCCGCGAAGTCGAGCACGCCGGCCCCGCCGAGGAAGCCGCCGCCCCAGACCCAGTGGGCGATCGGCGAGTAGACGCACAGCGACCACAGGCCGATGAACCACAGCATCGCCGAGAACTTCATGCGGTCGGCGAAGGCCCCGGTGATGAGCGCCGGCGTGATGATCGCGAAGGTGAGCTGGAACGCCCAGAACACCGATTCGGGGATCGTGCCGGACAGCGTGTCCGAGCCCATGCCGGAAAGGAACAGGCGCGAAAGGCCGCCGATGAAGGCGTTGCCTTCCTTGAACGCCAGGCTGTAGCCGACGACGAACCAGATCACCGTCACCAGACAGGTGATGGCGAAGCTCTGCATGGTGATGGTGAGCACGTTCATCTTGCGCACCATGCCGCCATAGAACAGGGCGAGGCCCGGAATCGTCATCAACAGGACCAGCGCCGTCGAGGTCAGCATCCAGGCGGTGTCGCCGGTGTCGAGAGTGGGCGGTGGCGCCGCCTCCTGCGCGCTCGCGCCTGCTGCGAGCAGCAGAATGGGAAGCGCGGCCAGCGCGACGCCGAGCCACTTCCCCATGTCAACGGACGGGAACTTGAGTTTCATCCATGCCTCCTATAGAGCGTTCTCATTCGTTTCGCCGGTTCTGATTCGGACCGCGCGGCCGACATCGAGAACGAAGACCTTCCCGTCGCCGATGCGTCCCGTGCTGGCGGCCTTCTGGATCGCCTCCACCGTGGCATCCGCCACGCTTTCGGCGACGACCGCCTCGATCTTCACCTTGGGCACGAAAAGCACCTCGTATTCGGCGCCGCGATAAATTTCGGTGTGCCCCTTTTGCCGCCCGAAGCCTTTGACCTCGGAAACGGTCATCCCCTGTACCCCTATTTGTGTCAGAGCCTCACGCACGTCGTTGAGCTTGTGAGGCTTCACAATGGCCATGATCAGCTTCATCCGCCGCTTCCCTACCGATTGCACTGCCAACCCCCTTGCCGCCGTCGCCGGAAGGCAAGACGGCGGGGACCGGAACCCCGGCACGATCCGAGGCCGGGGGTCCAAGTTCAATAACCGTGCCGATTCGGCCTCGTGAGAACGAATCGCGTCGATTCAAGGGCTTGCCCGCCCAGGGCGCGCCCGGGGCCGGCCTTTTGGCGGGCTTTATGCCTATAAATTATGCAAGCCTGGCGTTTTGGTTAATTATTCATCAATTCTCGTGGCTGGCGGGTCACAAGCCGCGGCATTGCGGCCTATGGACAGCCGCCCGGCTCCCGGCCAAGTTGCGGCGGTGACGGGAAATCCGAGATCGGTGGACGTGGTGGTCGTGGGCGGCGGGTTCGTCGGGCTCGCGCTCGCTTCGGCGCTCGCGCCGGCCGGCGTCGCCTGCGCCGTGATCGACCGCGCCAAGCCTGGGCCTGCCGCCAGCGACGGCCGCGCCTATGCCATCGCGTATGCTTCCGCGCGCGTCTTGCAGGCTCTCGGCGTCTGGCCCCGGCTCGAGTCCGTGGCGGAGCCGATCCTGGAGATCCGGGTTTCCGACGGCAACGCGCCTTTGTTCCTCCACTACGACCACCGCGAGCTCGGCAAGCCGCTCGCCGACGCGCCGCTCGGCTACATGGTGGAGAGCGCCGATCTCAAGCGGGCGCTCGCCGATCACGCGGCCGCGCTTCCCGGCGTCGCGCTGATGACGGGCACCGCCGTGCGGACGCTGGAGCGCTCGGCTGCCGGCGTCACCGCCGAGCTTTCGGATGGAAACCTGATCCGCGCGCGGCTCGCGGTCGCCGCCGACGGGCGCGAATCGAAAACCCGCAGCGGCGCCGGCATCGCGGTCGCGCGCTGGCGCTATTCCCAAACCGCCATCGTCTGCACGGTGGCCCACGAGCGCCCCCATCGCGGCATCGCCCACGAGCGTTTCCTGCCCGCCGGCCCGTTCGCCATCCTGCCGCTCAAGGGCCGCCGCTCCGCCATCGTCTGGACCGAGCGCGCCGACGCGGCGCCGCGTCTCATGGCGCTGCCCGACGGGGAATTCCTGCGCGAGCTGTCGCGCCGGTTCGGCGATTTTCTGGGCAAGATCGAGGTCGAGGGCGGGCGCTGGTCCTATCCGCTGGGCCTGGTGCACGCCGACCGCTACGTGGCGGAGCGCCTGGCGCTCGCGGGCGACGCCGCCCACGCCATCCATCCGATCGCCGGCCAGGGGCTGAACCTCGGGCTTCGCGACGTCGCCGCACTCGCCGAGGTCGTGGCCGACGCGCAAAGGGCGGGGCGCGACATCGGCGACGCGCGCGTGCTTTCCCGCTACGAGCGCTGGCGCCGGTTCGATTCGATGGCGCTGATCGCCGCGACCGATTCCTTGAACCGCCTGTTCTCGAACGACATCGCCCCGGTCCGGCTCGCGCGCGACCTCGGGCTCGCCGCGGTCAACCGCTTCCCGCCGCTCAAGCGCCTCTTCATGCGCCACGCCATGGGGCTGGTGGGCGACCTGCCGCGCCTGATGCGCGGCGAGCCGCTCTAGGCGCGCCGGTCCGCCTCAGGGCTCGCGCGAGAGCCCGCGCGCGGCGAGCGCGTCGAGATATTCCCGCCAGCGCGCCTCGAACTCCCCGCCCAGCTCGTAGAGATAATTCCAGGTGTAGATGCCGGTGTCGTGAAGGTCGTCGAACTTGATGCGCAGCGCGTAGTTGCCGACCGTCTCGATCTCGAGGATCCCGACGTGGCGCCGCCCCGCCACGATCTTGCGCTGCCCCGGCGCGTGGCCCTTGACCTCGGCCGACGGGCTTTCGACCCGCAGATACTCGGCCGGGTAAACGAAGCTCTTGCCGTCGTCGAAGTCGATCTCGAGCGCCTTGTCCGCGCTCTTCAGCCTGATCTCGACCGGCCAGTGGCGGGTGCCGAGGCCGGGCGCGCCTTCGCTCATTCGCGCGGCGCTTTCTCCGGCTCGTCGAGCCGGCGCGCCTCCTCGACCAGCATGATCGGAATCCCGTCGCGGATGGGATAGGCGAGCCGGGCCTGCTCGCTGATCAGCTCCTGCGCCTTCGCGTCGTAGCGCAGCGGCCCCTTGGTGAGGGGACACACCAGGATCTCGAGGAGCTTGGGATCGACACTGTGGCCGCGCGCGGTCATGCCCCCTCCCTTATTGCCGCAGGAAGCGGCCGCCCGCTTCCTCGTGGCCCGCCATCTCCAGAAGCGAGACTAGAAGCCCCGCGCAGTCGGCCGGGGTCTCCGCCTCGAGCAGCGCCTGCTTCTCGCCCGGCTGGAACGGGCACGACATGGCGATCGCGGCCAAAAGCTCGCGGTCGGGAAGCTCGGCGATTCCGGTCCCGTTGAGGCTGGCACCCCGCCCGACCAGGAACTGCTCCAGCCCGATCAGGAGCTTCGCCCGCGACGCGGGATCGAGGACGTCCTCGGCGGCCGAAGTGTCGACCGCGAACGGGTCGTAGCGCACCGCCGCCACGCGGTAGCCGTGCCGTATCGCGGTCTCGCGCACGATCTCGAAGCGGCTCATGCCGTCGAGCACGATCTCGAAGCGCTCGTCGCGGGTGTCGCGGAACATGGTGAGGCGCCCGGCGCAGCCCACCCGGTAGACGGCGGGATCGGGCGTGCGCGCCTCCGCGTCGGCCTCGAGCGGCTGGACCATGCCGATGATGCGCGTGGTCCGCAGCGCGTCCTCGACCATGGCGAGATAGCGCGGCTCGAAGATGCTGAGCGGCAGCCGCCCGGAGGGCAGAAGCAGCGCCCCCGTGAGCGGGAAGATCGGGATCTCGGCGGGCAGCTCGATGGGCGCGTGCGTTTCGGTCATGCGAACAGCACCGACGAAAGCTTGCGCCGTCCCGCCACCGTCACCGGATCGGTCGGGCCGAGCGCCTCGAAATACTTCAACAGCTCCTTGCGCGCGGCCTGGTCGTTCCAGTTGCGCTCGCGCTTGATGATCTCGATCAGCTGGTCCACGGCCTCCGCGCGCCGCCCTTCCGCGTAGAGCGCGGCGGCCAGCTCGAACCGCGCCTGGTGGTCGCCGGGGTCCCGGCTCACCCGCGCCTGCAAGTCGCCGGCCGCCCCTTTCTTGGGCGCGGCTTCGGCGAGATCGAGGGCCGTGCGCGCGGCCACGATCTCGGGCGTCTCGGCGAGCTCGGCGGGCACGCGCTCGAGGAGCTTGCGCGCGGCGCGCGCGTCGCCGGCGGCGAGCCGGCAGCGCACCAGGCCGGCGTGGGCCGGCGCGTTGCCCGCGTCGGCGGCCAGGACCTGCTTGTAGACGTGCTCGGCCGCCGCCACGTCGTTCGCGGCGAGCGCGGCGTCGGCCTGGGCGAGCGCCTCGCCCGCGCCGCCGCTGCCGGTCGCGCGCACCAGACGCTCGATGAACGACTTGACCTGGGATTCGGGGATCGCGCCCATGAAGCCGTCCACGGGCCGGCCCTGGAAAAAGGCGTAGACCGCGGGGATGGACTGCACGTGCATCTCGCGGGCGAGCTCGGGGTTCTCGTCGATGTTGATCTTGACGAGGCGCGCCTGCCCCTTGGCCGCCTGGACCGCGCGCTCGAGCGCGGGGCCGAGCTGCTTGCAGGGTCCGCACCACGGCGCCCAGAAGTCGACGATCACCAGACCCTCGTGGGAGCCCTCGATGACGTCGGCCATGAAGCTCGCGGTGCTGCCTTCCTTGATCGGCGGCGCGGCGGGCGAAGGTTTGGGGCTTGCGATCGGGTCCATCACCATGCCAGGGGCTCGTGAAAACCGGGGCCTCGAAAGGAAGTCTTAAGGCGCCGGCCTTATAAATGGAGGGGTCGGCCGCCTCCCTCAAGGAGGGGCCGGGCCCGGGCCCAGAATAGGCCAACGCGATTTCGGCCCACAAGCTTCGCCGGCCCTTTCCGTGGCCGGAACGAGGCTTGCAAAGCCTCGGGCTTCACTTATTATCGGGGCGCCCTGACCCAGGGAAATGCGGGAGTAGCTCAGAGGTAGAGCATCACGTTGCCAACGTGAGGGTCGCGGGTTCAAGTCCCGTCTCCCGCTCCATCGCCCCGGCCCGTTTCCCCGAACCCGTCCCTAAATTTTCCCGACGCGCGTCTTCCCGCTGCGCGGGCGGTGCGGGCCGCGGTCAGAAATCCGCGCGGACGACGAAGAACAGCCGCGGCTCCTTGCCCTCGGTTCCCTCGCCCAGCACCGAACGGGTCAAGGGCTTCGCCACCTCGACATAGGCGAAGACGCCGTGCTCGAGTTGCGCGCGCACGCCGCCGCCCGCCGACGAAAGCGATTGGCGCCGCCCGTTCCACACCGCGCCGATGTCGTAGAAGCCGTAAAGCTGCACCTGGGTGACGGGGAAATCCTTGGGCCAGAAGTCGCGCTGGATCTCGAGGCGCGTGCCGAGCCCGTCCTGGCCGGTGATCTCCGCCGCGTCGTAGGCGCGCCCGATCCGCTCGCCGCCCAAACCGAATTCCTCCGCCGCCAGCAGCTTGCCGCTCGCCGCCTGGCCGGCCGCGAGCACGAGGACGCCCCAGGATTCCGCGATCCGCTGGTAGCGCGAGAGATCGAGCGTGAATTTCGTGAAGCCCGAATCGGCCCCCGGGCGCGAGGTCATGCGCGAATTGGAGCGCGAGGCGCCCAGGATGCCGAGACCCTGGCTCACTTCTGCGGACAGCCAGTCGCGCCCGTCGGCCTCGTCGTCGAAGGAAACGACCGTACCGGCGCGCAGCACCCGCAGCCGGTCCTCGAAGGCGCGCACGCCCTGCTGGTCGCTCACCGAGTTCCGGTAGCCGAACCGGGCCGTCCCATAGACGTCGAGATGGCGCGAGCGGACGAAGGGATGGGTGACTTGGAGCTCGCCGTAGATGCTGCGGGAACGGATGTCGTATCGCTCGAGGGTGTGGCCGGGCGCGGCCGTGCTGTACGACCCGCTCACCGTCACCTTCGTCCCTTCCGAGCCGACCGGCTCCGTGTGCGCGGCGTCGAAGAAGATGAGCTCGTGCGCGTCCGGCGTGGTGATGAACCGCAGCCGCGAGAAGTCGTAGAGCCCGAACAGCGAGTTGAATCCGGCGCCCGCCCAAAGCTGGAAAGGCCCGATGAAGTTGCTGCCCCGGTTGTCCGCCTGCAGGAACCCGGTCACGCTCCGCTGCGTCATCTCCAGGATCAGCTTGTACGCGCCGGCCTTCTCGTCGATCGGCTCGAGCAGCGGGCGGATCGTGACGCCGGGCAGATCGGAGATCAGGAGGACATAGCGCTCGAGATTGGCGATCCGCGTCGGCCGGTCCGCCGTGATCTTGTCGCCGTAGGCCTCCAGAAGCGCGGCGTCGCCCTTGACCTCGCCCTCGATGGCGACCTGGCCGATGAAGCCTTCGATCGCGCGGATGACGACCGTGCCGCCGTCCTTGCGCTGGGGCGCCGCCGCCCGCGAGAGCACGTAGCCATCGCGCTGGTAGCGCGCGGTGATCTCCTTGGCGACCGCCTCCAGATCGGAAAGCCGGACCTCCTTGCCGAGAAGGTCCCGGTAGAGCGGCGCGAATTCGCCGGGCCCGTAAACGGTGACGCCTTCGATCTTGACGTCCGAAAGCGTGAAGACCTCCGGCGCCGCGGAAACGGCCTCGGGCGCGGCCTCGGGCCGGACGATCTCCGGCGCCTCCCCCTCGCGCTGGCGCGGGGTGACGTCGAAGCGCTTTTCGATCTGGCCCGGATCGACCGAGCTGGGAACTTCCTGGGCCGCCGCCCCGCCGCAGGCGAGCAGAATCACCCCGGCCAAAAGCAGCCCGAGGGTGGGCCGGCGCGTGCCGCCGCGCCCCGATCCGGAAATAAAAGCGAATGCCACCGTGTGCCGGAGCCCCCTTGGTTCCGATCCCCGCAGGCGAGTCTCGCAAATCCAGCGGCCGGCCGCGACCCCGTTCTTGCAAGGGCTGCGGTCGCGTCGGCGGCGAAAGCGCCGTTTCCGCAGCGGATTGAAAAATCACCTAAAATTTTCGACAAAACAAAGTAATATTGAAGTAAAAACGTAGTCTAATTCGAATTAGATTATAATCTTTTCTTTTTGACATTAACACTTTTCTAGATTAACAAATCCGTAATCTGCCAAATAACCAAAAAATACCTGGCAGGGCCTGCGCAAGATTTTAGACAATGCTTTCGACGGCGGAGGTTGTCATGTCAGGTATCGAACGTCTTCCCGGTCGGCGCGGTTTTTCGTGGCGCCGCGGCCCGTGGGCCCGCCTCAGGGCGGGATTTCTCGGCGTCGCGCTGGCGCTCGCGGCGGCCGCCACGCTGGCGCCCGTTCCGGCGCGTGCCGATGACGGCGCCGCCGTCTGGACGGTGACGGAGCTCGCGGGAACGGCCCGGGCGCGCCCCGATGCTGAGGCCCCGTGGGCGGCGCTCGCGACGGGCGACGTCCTCGCGCCCGCGGCCGAGGTGGAAACCGGCCCCGGCGGCCGGCTCGTCCTCACCCATCAGGGCTCGACCATGCGGGTGTCGCCGTCGAGCCGCCTCGCCCTGCCCTCGGACGAGGCGGTCGCCGCGACCGGCGTCTATCGCATCATGCAGACGGTGGGCGACGTCATCTACCGGGTGAAGCGGCGCGTCGCGAAGATGCGCCACTTCGAGGTCGAAACCCCGTTTCTCGCCGCGGTCGTCAAGGGAACCACCTTCCACGTGGAGGCCGGCGGCACCGGCGGCTTCGTCAACGTCATCGAGGGCGTGGTCGGCGTGCGCAACATGCTGGGCGGCGGCGACGTCACGATCACCGGCGGCCAGACCGCGCGCATCGGAACCAAGCCCGGCTCTTCCATCGAGGTGACCGGCGCCCCTGCCAACGGCCCCGGCAAGAAGTCGGACGCCAAGCCGGAATCGGCCGGCGGCAAGCGTGCCGACGCCCTCGACGGGCGGAGCGATAAAGCGAAGGACGAGGCCAAGGACGCGGTGCGCGATTCGTCCGCCCCCGGCAAGTCGTCCGGCAAATCGGTCGTGATCGCCAACCTCGGCGCCGGCAGTGCCTCGGTCGAGCAGCGCCATCCCAAGGCGGTGCCGATCTTCACCGCCGACAGCGGCAAGGGGATCTTCGCCAAGGGCGTCACCATCGAAACCGCCTTCGCGGAGGGTCCGGGCAAAGGCAAGGGCTCCGGAAACGGCAATTCGCGCGGCAAGGACGGTGTCGTGGCCGCGGTCGCCGTCGTCACCGACGAATCCGGCGGCAACGGCAAGGGCGGCGGCGCGAAATCCGGGGATGCCCTGGAGTCGGTGGGGATCGGCGGCGACGCCGGAACTTCCTCGGGCGGGCATTCCGGCAACGGCGGCAACGGCGGCAACGGTGGCAACGGCGGCAGTTCCGGTGGTCTCGCGACCGCCGACACCGGCGGCGCCGGAACCGGGAGTTTGAGCAACAGCGGCAACGGTCTTGGAGGTAGCAATGGAAACGGCAACGGCAACGGTCTTGGCGGTACTGCCGTCGGCGGCGCGGGAAGCAACGACGGTGGCGGGCTCGCTGGGAGCAATGGCGGCGGGCTTGGCGGTGGCAACGGCAATGGCCTGGGCGGCGGCGCTGGTGGCGGCAACGGCGGCGGCAACGCGCTCGGTGGCGAATCGTCCGGCGTCTCCGGCGGAAGCACCGGCGCCTCCGGAAGCGGCCTGGGTGGCGGATCGAGCGGCCTAGGCGACGGCGCCGCGCTGGGCGCGGGCTCGGGTAACGGCAACGCGCTGGGCGCGGGCTCGGGCAACGGCAACGCGCTGGGCGCGGGCTCGGGCAACGGCAACGCCCTGGGCTCGGGCAACGGCAACGGCAACGGCAACGGCAAAGGCAAGGGCAAGGACACGTAGCAGGCGGCGGCGGCGCGGGCGGGCAAACCGTCCGGCGCCGCCGCCCTTGCCGCGGGCAATCGCATGAATCCACGCGAGCACGCAAACCCGGTCCGCTCCCGCCACGGCTTCGCCGCGGCGGGACTCGTCTTTCTCGCCGTGGCGTTGCTGTACGCCGGCGGCGCGTTGCGCGTCCTCGACAACAAACTTCTGGACGCGCGCTTCGCCCTGTTTTCCCGTCCGGCGAACCACGATCTCGTGGTCGTCGCGATCGATCCCGAAAGCCTCGCCCGGTTCGGAACCTGGCCCTGGCCCCGCGACTACCACGCCACCGTGATCGGGAACCTGATGAAGGCGGGCGCCAAGCGCGTCGCCTTCGACGTCGATTTCAGCTCGGCCTCGAATCCGGCGGCCGACCGGCGTCTGGCGGAGGCGGTCGCCGCGGCGCATGGGCGCGTCACGCTCGCGGCGCTCAAGCAGCGCCGCCAAGAGGCGGCCCAAGGCACGATCCTGACCGAGCCCCTGCCGGCGCTGCGCGCCGCGGCGGATCTGGCCTCGGTCTCGGTGCGCCCCGACGAGGACGGCGTGGTGCGCCGCATCCGCGTCCGCGAGCCCTGGCGTGGCGGCTTTCTCCCGTCCATCCCCGCCCGGCTGGCCGGTGCCGCCGATGCGCCGGAATCCTTCTACATCGATTTCGGATTCGAGCCCGGAACGATCCCGCAGATCTCCTACGCCGACGTTCTGGCGGACAGCTTCGATCCGAAGGCCGTGGCGGGCAAATTGGTCATCGTCGGCGCCACCGCGGTCCAGCTCGGCGACTATCTTCCCGTCCCGCGCTTCGGCGTGCTTCCCGGCGTCGACGTGCTGGGGCTCGCCTTCCAGTCCCTGGTCCACGGCCGCGCGCTGCAACATCTCGACGCCGGCTGGATCCTGGCCGGGGTCCTGCTGATCTGCCTCGTCATGGGGCCGCTGTGCGCCCGGTTGAGCTGGCGCCTCGGCCTCGCGGCGCTCGCGGCCGCGGGCGGCGCGATCCTGGCCGCGCTGCTGGCCGCCTTCGCCATGGGGACGATCATCGACGCCGCGCCGCTTCTGCTCGCGGCCTTCCTGTGCTTCGTCGGCGGCACCCTCAGCCGCTCCGATTGGCAGGCGCTGGTCGTGCGTCTCCAGAAGCGCGAGATCCGGCACAAGGACACGATGATGAACGGCGTCGTCCACAACAGCTTCGACGCCATCTTCATCATGGACGACACCGGGCGCATCGAGGAGACGAACAAGGCGGCGGCCGACATGTTCGGCGGCGGCGACGCGGCGCTGCGCGGCCGCGACATCACGCAGCTCATCCCCAGCGCCCGGAACCTGATCCCGCGCGCCAGCATGCACCTCGTCCCGACGCCGGACGCGACGCGCAGCGAGATGACGGCGCGCCGTTTCGACGGCTCCGCCTTCCCGGTCGAGATCGCGATGCGCGAGATGACGACCGAAACCGGCTGCTGGCAGATCGCGTTCGTCCGCGACATCACCGAACGCAAGGCGCATCAGCAGGAGCTGGAGCATCAGGCGCTCCACGACGCGCTGACCGGCCTTCCCAACCGGACGCAGCTTTACCGGACCTTGAAGGAATCGATCCGCCACGCCGCGCACACCCGGGAATCCTTCGCCCTGCTGCTGCTGGACCTCGATCGCTTCAAGGAGATCAACGACACGCTCGGCCATCACATCGGCGATGCGCTGCTGCGCCAGATCGCGCAGCGCCTCAGAAGGCCGCTGCGCCGCACCGACATGATCGCGCGCCTGGGCGGCGACGAATTCGCCGTCCTGCTTTCGCCCGCGCCCGACCGCGCCTCCGTCATCTCCATCGCCGAGCGTCTGCAGCACGCGTTCGACACGCCGCTGCGCTGCAACGGCATGGCGCTCGACCTCGGGGCCAGCATCGGCGTCGCCTTCTTCCCGGACGACAGCGCCGACGCGACCGAGCTCGTGCAGAAGGCGGACGTCGCCATGTACCAGGCGAAACACGCGGCCCAGCCCATCGCCTTCTACGATCCCGCCACGGACCGGAACTCGGTGCGCCATCTGACGCTGACGGGCGAGCTCAAGCGCGCGATCGAGGACGGCGGGCTCATGCTCTATTACCAGCCCAAGATCTCGGTCGAGACGGGCGAGGTCATCGGCGTCGAATCCCTGGTGCGCTGGAAGCACGCGACCCACGGCTTCGTCCCGCCCGACGAGTTCGTCCTGCTGGCCGAGCGCACCGGCCTCATCCGCAAGCTCACCGAATGGGTGCTGGAGACGGCCTTCGCCCAAAGCGCGCGCTGGCGCGCGGCCGGGCGCCCGCTCGATGTCGCGGTGAACCTGTCGGCGCGCAACCTTCAGGACAGCGACCTTCCCGGCCTGGTCGAGATGCTGCTGGCCCGGCACGAGGTCGCGCCCGGGTCCGTCGTTCTCGAAATCACCGAGAGCGCCATCATGGCCGACCCCGAGCGCGCCCGCGCCGTGATCGGCCTGCTCCACGCCCGCGGCCTCAGGCTCTCGATCGACGACTTCGGGACCGGCTATTCCTCGCTCGGCTACCTGAAGAAGCTCCCGGTCCACGAGCTCAAGATCGACCGGTCGTTCGTCCAGGACATGATGGAGAACGACAACGACCGGGTGATCGTGAAATCGACCGTGGATCTCGCCCACAACCTCGGCCTTTCGGTGGTCGCCGAGGGCGTCGAGAACGCCGAGGCGCTGGAGGCGCTGAAAACGCTCGGCGCCGACGTCGCCCAGGGCTATTTCATGAGCCGCCCGCTGGCCGCGGCCGACTTCGAGACATGGCTGTCGGGCTGGCAGCGCGGCCTCGCCAAGCCGGCCCTTCGCCTCGTCGCCGGCGCCTGAGCCGCGGCGTCCGGGCCTCGCCCGCGACCCCCGAGACCGCTTTTCTGCCCGCGTTTCCGCGCGCCCTGCCCGCAAGCCGCGTGAAGGTGGTATAACCGTCGCGGGAACGCGGTTCACTTCCGCGCGAAGGGGCGGGATCGTTTGGCGCGCGCTTCGGGCAGACATCGGCGCACCATCGAGCGGGACCGGCAGGCGATCCTGGGCCGGGTCGCGGCGCTCGCCCGCGCCCGCCTGAAGGGGCCCGACCTCAAGGAAACGCTCCGCTTCATCCGCTATTTCTACGGCCGCCTGGGCGTCGAGGACCTGCGCCGGCGCGGTCCCCGGGACCTGCTCGGGGCCGCGCTCGCGATGCGCGGCTTCGCCGAGACGCGCCGGCCCGGCGGCGCCAAGGTCCGGGTTTACAGTCCCGATCCCGGCCGCGACGGCTGGCGCTCTCCCCACAGCGTCATCGAGATCGTCAACGACGACATGCCGTTCCTCGTCGATTCGCTGTTCGACCTCCTGACGGCCCGCGGCATCGCCATCCAGGTCATCGTTCACCCGGTCCTGCGATTGCGGCGCGACAAGCGCGGCCGGCTGACCGAGATCGTGGAGTCGAAGCTCGCGGCCGCCAAGCAGAAGGGGACCCACACCGAATCCTACATGCAGGTCGAGATCGAGGCGCAGGACGAATCGGCCCATCGCGCCCTCGCGCGCGCGGTCGCGCACATGTTCGCCGACGTCCGCGCGGTGGTGAGCGACTGGCAGGCGATGCGCGCGCGGGTGGACGCGGCGCTGGCCGAGATCGCGGCCGTGCGGCCGCCCCTGCCCGCGGCCGAGATCGGGGAGGCCATCGCCTTCCTGGAATGGCTGCGCGACAACCATTTCACCTTCCAGGGGGCGCGCACCTACACGCTGTCCCATGTGCGCGGCCAGGACTACCTGCGCCCGGTGCCGAAGTCCGGCCTCGGCCTGTTGCGCAAGGTCTCGGCCGAATCGGCCGCGCGCCACAAAAGCCCGCTGCCCCCCGCGCTCGCCGCCTTCACCCGCGCGCGCGAGCTCCTCATCATCGCCAAGGCGACGACGCGCACCCTCGTCCACCGCGCGGCGCCTCTCGACTTCATCGGCATCCGGCGCTTTTCCCGGGACGGGCGGGTGATCGGCCAGCACCGGATCGTCGGCCTGTTCACCTCGCTCGCCTACAGCCAGAGCCCGCGCTACATCCCGCTCCTGCGCGAGAAGGTGGCGCGCGTGATCGCGCGCGCCGGCTACGATCCCCACAGCCACGACGGCAAGACCCTGCTCCACGTCCTCGAGACGTTTCCCCGCGACGAGCTGTTCCAGGCTTCCGAGGACGACCTCTTCAACGCCGCCGTCGGCATCGTCCAGCTCCAGGAGCGCCGCCGCGTCGCCCTGTTCGTGCGCCGCGATCCGTTCGAATGGCACGTCTCCTGCCTCGTCTTCGTCCCGCGCGACCGCTATTCCAACGAGCTCAAGCAGCGCTTCCAGAGGATTCTCGAGGCGGCCTTCCACGGCCGGGATTCGGCGTGCGACATCCAGGTCTCCGAGGCGCCGCTCGCCCGCCTCCATTTCGTCGTCAATACGGTCCAGGGCGGCATTCCCGATTACGACGTCGGCCGGATCGAGCGCGATCTGGCGATGGCCGCGCGCTCCTGGCGCGACCGTCTGGCCGACGCGATCGCCGACAAGAAGGGCGAGGCCGCGGCGCGCGCCGTGGCGGAGCGTTACGCCGAGGCGTTCTCGGCCGGCTACCGGGACCGCTACGGGGCCGACTCCGCGATCTTCGATATCGCCCGTATCGATGAGGTCCTCGCCGACAACCGCCTGGGCGTCCATCTCTACCGCCTGGGCGGTGCGCCCGAGCGCGAGGTCCGCCTCAAGCTCTACCGCGCGGCCGAGCCGATCGAGCTTTCCGACATCCTTCCCGTGCTCGAGCACATGGGCTTCCGCGTCGTCACCGAGCTTCCCTTCGAGGTGAAGCCGGCGGACGCCCCCCATTCGGTCTGGATCCAGGAGCTCGCCATGGAATCGGACTCGGACGGGCCGGTCGACACGGCGCGGCTCGAGGCGCGCTTCCGCGACTGTTTCGTGCGCGTGTTCGCGGGCGCGGTCGAGGACGACGGCTTCAACCGCCTGGTCGCCACGGCCGGGCTGTCCTGGCGCGAGGCCATGGTGCTGCGCGCCTACGGAAGGTATCTGCGCCAGGCCGGGATGCCGTGGAGCGACTCCTATGTCCAGGCGACGCTTTCCCGCAACCCGGGCGTCGCCGCGCGGCTGCTGCGCCTGTTCGCGGCCAAGTTCGATCCCGACTCCCGCAAGCGCGCACGGGTCCCCGACATTTCGGCGGAGATCGAAAAGTCATTGGAAGCGGTCGAGAGCCCCGACGAGGACCGGATCCTGCGCCGCTTCCACAACCTGATCGCGGCCACCGTGCGCACCAACTATTTCCAGGCGGGCCCGGCGGGCGGGCCCAAGCCCTATCTCGCGCTCAAATTCGAGAGCCGCCGGATCGAGGAGCTGCCCGAGCCCAGGCCGCTCTACGAGATCTTCGTCTACAGCCCGGAGATGGAAGGGGTGCATCTGCGCGGCGGGAAGATCGCACGCGGCGGCATCCGCTGGTCCGACCGGCGCGAGGACTTCCGCACCGAGATTCTGGGGCTGATGAAGGCCCAGATGGTGAAGAACGCCGTCATCGTGCCGGTCGGGGCCAAGGGCGGCTTCGTGGTCAAGCGCCCGCCGCCGCCGGGCGCCCCGCGCGAGGCGCTGGCCGAGACCGGGGTCGCCTGCTACCGGACGCTGATTTCCGGCATGCTCGACCTCACCGACAACCTGGTGCGGCACAAGGTCGTGCCGCCGCGCCGCGTGGTCCGCCACGACGGCGACGACACCTATCTCGTGGTCGCCGCCGACAAGGGCACCGCGACATTCTCCAACATCGCCAACGCGATCGCCCGCGAGCGAGGGTTCTGGCTGGACGACGCCTTCGCCTCGGGCGGGTCGTCGGGCTACGACCACAAGAAGATGGGGATCACCGCGCGCGGCGCCTGGGAATCGGTCAAGCGCCACTTCCGCGAGCTGGGGCGCGACGCGGAGGCCGACGAGATCACGGCCGTCGGGGTCGGCGACATGTCGGGCGACGTCTTCGGCAACGGCATGCTGCTCTCGAAGAACCTCAAGCTCATCGGCGCCTTCAACCACCTCCATATCTTCGTCGATCCCGATCCCGATCCGGCCAGGAGCCACGCCGAGCGCGCGCGGCTGTTCAAGCTCCCGCGCTCGACCTGGGCCGACTACCGCCCGGAGCTCATCTCGAAGGGCGGCGGGGTGTTCGACCGGAAGGCGAAGGCGATCAAGCTGAGCCCCGAGATGCGCGCGCGCTTCGGTCTCGCCGGCGACACGATCGCCCCCCACGCGCTCGTTCGCGCCTTGCTGTGCGCGGACGCGGACCTCCTGTGGTTCGGGGGCGTCGGCACCTTCGTGCGCGCCAGCGGCGAGAGCGACCTGGACGTCGGCGACCGCGCCAACGACGCGGTGCGCGTCCGCGCGCGCGAGCTGCGCTTCCGGGTCATCGGCGAGGGCGCCAATCTCGGCATGACCCAGCGCGCGCGGGTCGAGTTCGCGCTCCACGGCGGGCGCGTCAACACCGACGCCATCGACAACTCGGGCGGGGTGGATTGCTCCGACCACGAGGTCAACATCAAGATCCTGCTGGGCGCGCTGACGGGGCGCGGCCGCCTCAGGCCCAAGGGGCGCGACGCGCTGCTGGCGCGCATGAGCGGCGAGGTGGCGGCGCTCGTGCTGCGCGACAACTATCTCCAGACCCAGGCCATCACGATCCATGAATTCCGCGCGGTGGAGACGCTCGACCACGACGCGCGCCTCATGCGCGCGCTCGAGCATCAGGGGCGGCTCGACCGCGCGCTCGAATTCCTGCCCGACGACGAGGCCTTGGCCGAGCGCGCGCGCCTGAAGAAAGGGCTGACGCGCCCCGAGATCGCGGTCCTGCTCGCCTATGCCAAGCTCTCGCTGTTCGACGAGCTGTGCCATTCCGATATCCCCGACGACCCGCTGCTGGCGGACGATCTCCTGCGCTATTTCCCGCGCGCTTTGTCGCGCCGCTTCGTCCCGGCGATGCGCCGCCATCCGCTGAAGCGCGAGATCGTCGCCACCTCGGTCACCAACAGCCTGGTGAACCGGATGGGCGGCAGCTTCGTCAACGAGATGAAGGATCAGACGGGACGGGACGCGGCCGACATCGCGCGGGCCTATGCGGTCGCCCGCGACGTGTTCCGGTTGCGCGAGGTCTGGACGCGCGTCGAATCGCTGGACGGCCGCGCCCCGGCCGCGCTCCAGGCGAAGATGATGATCGCCGCCTGCACACTGGTCGAGCGCGCGGTCTCGTGGCTGCTGGCGCACGTCCCCCCGCCCCTCGACGTGAGCGCGCTCTCCGAGATCTTCCGTCCCGGCGCGCGGGAGATCGCGCGCGAGCTCGACAAGCTTCTCGCCGCGGCCCACGCGCAGCGCCTGGAGAAGCGCGGCGTCGAGCTCGCGGCGGAAGGCGCGCCGGCCGCGCTCGCGCGCGCCGTCGCCGCGCTCCCCTATCTCGTCTCGGTACTCGACATCGTCGCGATCGCGCGCGAGCTGCGCCTCGACGTTCCGCGCGCGGCGCGCGTCTATTTCGCGGTCGGCGCCCGCTTCAAGCTGACGGCGCTGCGCGAGGCGGCGTCCACGCTCCCGGCCGAGTCGCCCTGGCAGCGCCAGGCGGCGATGGCGCTCATCGGCGACCTCTACGGGCAGCAGGCCGGCATCACCCGGGGGGTGCTGCGCGGGTCGCGGGCCCACGCGGCCGACTCCGCCATCGCCGAATGGGCCAAGTCCCACGCCCATGCCGTCGAGCGCGCCGACCGCGTGGTCGAAGACATCGCCGGCGCCCCGGTCCTCGATCTGCCGATGATCGCGGTGGCGAGCCGCGCGCTGCGCGACCTCGCCTTCGGGTGAGCGCGTTCCCGCCTGGCCCGCTCCGGCCCCGGCGCGCCATCGCCGCCTGGTGCCTTTACGACTGGGCGAACTCCGCCTTTCCCGCCGTCATCTCGACCTTCGTCTTCGCCGCCTATTTCGTCCAGGGCGTCGCCCAGGACGCGGCCCGCGGCACCGCGATGTGGAGCTGGGCGGTGACGGCCTCGGCGCTCGCGGTCGCGGTCCTGAGCCCGGCCTTGGGGGCGATCGCCGACGCCGCGGGAAGGCGCAAGCCCTGGCTCGCCACCTTCACCGCGCTTTCGGTCGCCGCCTGCTTCTTCCTCTGGTTCGTGCGCCCCGATCCCGCCTTCGTCCTGCTCGGCCTCGTGCTCTACGGGATCGGGAACGCGGGATTCGAATTCGCGACCGTGTTCTACAACGCCATGCTCGCCGACATCGCGCCGCCCGCGCGCATCGGGCGCATCTCCGGCTGGGGCTGGGGGCTGGGCTACGCCGGCGGGCTGGTGTGCCTCATCATTCTCCTCGTCTTCTTCGTCAACGCGGCGACGCCCCTGTTCGGTCTCGACAAGGCGACGGCCGAGCACGTGCGCGCCGCCGGGCCGATGTCGGCGCTGTGGTACGCGCTGTTCTCGATCCCGCTGTTCCTGTGGACGCCCGACGCGCCGCGCAAGCTGGCCGGGCGCGCGGCGGTCACGCGCGGGCTCTCCGATCTCGCGCGCACGCTGCGCGGCCTCCCCCGCCATGGCAACGTGCTCCGCTACCTCATCGCCCACATGATCTATACCGACGGCCTCAACACGCTGTTCGCCTTCGGCGGGATCTACGCCGCCGGCACCATCGGCATGAACATCGCCGAGGTCACGATGTTCGGCATCGGCCTCAACATCACCGCCGGGCTCGGGGCGGCGGCCTTCGCCTGGATCGACGACTGGATCGGCGCCAAGAAGACGGTGTCCATCGCCCTGGTCGCGCTGACGGTGCTGGGTGGCGCCATCCTCATCGTCCACGACAAGACGCAGTTCTGGGTCCTGGCGCTCGCTTTGGGGTGCTTCTTCGGCCCGGCCCAGGCGGCGAGCCGCTCGCTGATGGCCCGCCTCGCCCCGCCCGGCCTGCACGCCGAGATGTTCGGGCTTTACGCTTTCACGGGAAAGGCGACGGCCTTCGTCGGGCCGTTCGTGCTGGGCTCGGTGACGCTCGCCTTCGACAGCCAGCGCGCCGGCCTCGCCACCGTGCTGCTGTTCTTCGTCACCGGCCTCGCGCTGCTCCTGACGGTGCGCGAGCCGGGCCGCTAATGCCGGAAATGCCGTAGCGGGGCGTGGACGAACGCGAGCCCCCGCTCGTCGGCGGCGGCGATCACCTCGGCGTCGCGAAGCGACCCTCCCGGCGCGATCACGGCCGTGGCGCCGGCCTCGGCCGCCACCACCAGCGCGTCGGGAAAGGGAAAGAACGCGTCGGACGCCACCACCGATCCTTCGGTGCGCGCGTGCGTCTCGCCCGCCTTGCCGGCGGCGTCGAGCGCCTTGAGAACGGCCATGCGCGCGGCGTCCACCCGGCTCATCTGCCCGGCGCCGATCGCGACCGTCGCCTTGTCGCGGGCGAACACCACCGCGTTCGACTTCACGTGCTTGGCGACGACGAAGGCGAACAGCAGGTCTTCGGTCTCCTTTGCTTCGGGCGCCCGCTTGGAGACCGTCTTGAGGTCGCGCGCCTCGGTCTTGCCCGTGTCGCGCGTCTGCACCAGGAACCCGCCGGCCAGCGAGCGCACCAACAACCCGGTCTGGGATGGCACCGGCAGGCCGCCCGCCTCGAGCACGCGGACATTCTTCTTTTCGCCCATGATCGCGCGCGCCGCGTCCTCGACCCTGGGCGCGATCACGACCTCGGTGAAAATCTTGGCGACCTCTCTTGCGGTTTCGGCGTCGAGCGGCCGGTTGAAGGCGACGACGCCGCCGAACGCGCTCACCGGATCGCAGGCGAGCGCGCGGGCCCAGGCCTCGGCGGGTGTGGCGCCCAGCGCCACGCCGCACGGGTTCGCGTGCTTGAGGACGACGCAGGCGGGGGCGGCGAACTCCGCCACGCATTCGAAGGCGGCGTCGGTGTCGTTCAGATTGTTGTAGCTCAGCTCCTTGCCCTGGAGCTGGATCGCGGTCGCCACCCCGAAGCGCGACTCGGACGAGGCGTAGAACGCCGCGCTCTGGTGCGGGTTCTCGCCGTAGCGCAGGATCTGCTGGCGCGTCCCCGCCATCACCAGGCGGTGGGGGAAAAGCTCGCCCTGGACCTGGGAGAGCCAGGTCGAGATCGCCGCGTCATAGGCGGCCGTGCGCGAGAACGCGAGGGCGGCGAGCCGCCGGCGCAGCGCCGCGGTGGTGGCGTTCCCGTTCTCCGTCATCTCGGCGGTGACCAGCGGATAGTCGGCCGGGTTGACGAGGACGGTGACGAAGCCGTGGTTCTTGGCCGCCGCGCGGATCAGCGTCGGCCCGCCGATGTCGATGTTCTCGATGCAGGCGGCGACGTCCCCGCCGGAGGCCAGCGTCGCCTCGAAGGGATAGAGGTTCACCACCACGAGGTCGATGGGCGCGATCCCTTGCGCCGCGAGCTCGGCCATGTGCGCGGGATCGTCGCGCCGGGCCAGGATGCCGCCGTGGATCTTGGGGTGCAGGGTCTTGACCCGCCCGCCCAGGATCTCGGGGTGGCCGGTGGCCGCCGCCACCTCGGTGACGGGCACGCCCCCCTTGCGCAGGGCCTCGGCCGAGCCGCCGGTCGAGAGGATCTCGACGCCGCGCTCGGCGAGGAAGCGTCCGAGCGCCACCACCCCGGTCTTGTCCGAGACCGAGACCAGCGCCCGCTTGATCGGCGTCGCTCCGGGATCAGCCATCGCCACCCCGCCCCTTGCCGCGCGCCGGGGTCACGGGGCCGCCCCGCCGGCCCGCCTCGCCTCGTCCGGGCGCCCGGGTGGCCGGTACTCCGGCACGAGCCGCGCCAGCAGGCCGAGCGTCTGCTCGCTGCGGCCGGCGCGGGCCGATTCCTGGAGCTCGTCGAAGGCCCGCGACAGGACCGCCAGATCGGCGGTGCGGGGCGCCGCGAGGAGAATCCCCTTGGCCTTGGTCGGCGCGATCTTCTCGGCGTCGTGGAACAGCGCCTCGTGCAGCTTCTCGCCGGGCCGGATTCCGGTGAACGCGATCTTGATGTCCTCGTCGGGCTTGAGCCCGGCCAGCCGGATCATCTGGCGCGCGAGGTCGAGGATGCGGACCGGCTCGCCCATGTCGAGGACGAAGATGCGTCCCTCCCCGCCGCCGTCCTGGGTGCCCAGCGCAGAGGCCTGGAGCACCAGCTCCACCGCCTCGCGCACGGTCATGAAATAGCGCGTCATGTCGGGATCGGTCACGGTGAGCGGCCCGCCCCGGGCGAGCTGGTGCTGGAACAGCGGCACGACCGAGCCGGTCGAGCCCAGCACGTTGCCGAACCGGACCGTCAGGAACCGCGTCGTCCCGCCGCCCCGGCGCGCCACCACGTCGCGCGCCTGGCAATAGCTTTCGGCGAGCCTTTTGGTCGCGCCCATCACGCTGGTCGGGTTGACCGCCTTGTCGGTGGAGATGAGGACCATCGCCGGCACGCCCGAGTCGGCGCAGGAATCGGCGACGTTGCGGGTGCCGATCGCGTTGGTCAGCACCCCTTCGTTGGGATGGTCCTCGACCATCGGCACGTGCTTGAGCGCCGCGGCGTGGAACACGAGCCCGGGCGCTTCGCGCGCGATCGCCTCGTTGACCCGCACGCGGTCGCGCACGTCGGCGAGAACGGCGCTGCGCGACAGCCCCTCGTGCCGCTCGGCGAGCTCGCGGTCGACGGCATAGAGCGCGAACTCGGAATTGTCGAGAAGCGAGAGATGCGCCGGGCCGAGGTCGGAGATCTGGCGCGTCAGCTCCGCGCCGATGGTGCCGCCCGCGCCCGTCACCATCACGCGCTTGCCCGCGATCAGCGCGCGCATCGCGTCCCGGTCCAGCACCGTCTGCGGGCGGAACAGCAGATCCTCGATGTTCACCGGCCGGACGTCGAGCTTCTCGGGGCTGTCGCTCTTGAAGTCGGTGAGCCGCGGCATCCGCGACAGGGCGATGCCGAGGCGCGAGGCGGCGTCGAGAAGCCCGCGCACGGTCTCGCCCTCGATGCGGTCGCTGGTGATGATCATGCGCTGCGGCTTCTCGCCCAGCGCCGCGAGTTGCTTCACGACCGATTCGATGTCGCCCAATCCCCCCATCACGTCGATGTCGTGGATGCGCCGCCCGACCCTTCCTTCCTTGAGCGAGAGGATGCCGACGACGCGATAGCTCGCGTTCGGGTCGCGCCGCATCTCGCGGATGAAGGTTTCCGCCCCGTCGTCGGCGCCCAGCAGCAGCACCGGAATCTGCGGATAGGTCTCGCGCTTCAGGACGAAGCGGAAACCGCGGTCCTTCAAGACCCGGTAGAAGAGGCGCGGGCCTCCCAACAGCCCGATCAGAACGAACCAGTTGATGATCTGGGCCGAGCGCGGGAAGTCCTCGAGCCGGGTGGCGAGGAACTGGAAGGCGAGGAAGATGAGGCAGACGAGCGTCACCGCCTTGGTGATCGCCACCATGTCGTTGAGCGAGGCATAGCGCCACACGCCGCGGTAAAGCCCGGTCCACCAGAAGACCGCGGCCGCGATCGCGGCGAAGGTGACGGCGCCGCGCAGCAGGAAGTCGAGGTCGTAGGCGAACAGCCCGTCGCCGAGCCGCAGATAGAGCGAGACGAGATACGACAGCGCCGCCATCGCGATGTCGTGGGCGAAGGTGATGTGGGCGCGGCTGATGCGTCGGCGCGGCATGCGGGTCCCCTGGAAAGCCCCCGAAAGTAGCACAAGCAGGGACGGGATTCATGGCCTCGCCGCTCCCGGTCCGGCCCCCGTTCCGCCCCGGTCTTTCCGCCCTTCAGGCGGCCGGGCGCGCCTTGGCGCCGGCGCGCCCGAGATAGACGAGAAGGAGCGCGACCGCCGCCCCCGCCCCGGCGAGCGCCGGGCGGACCGGCCCCGCCGCGGCCACGACGGCCAGCACGACCAGAACGATGTCGGCGACCAGGATCGCGCGCACCACCCGGGCGTGGGAGGCGAGCCCGCGCGCCGCGCGCTGATAGAAGTGGCTCGCGTGGGCCCGCCAGATGCGCTCGCCCCGGGCGAGCCGCGCCAACAGGGTGATGCCGGTGTCGGTCACGTAATAAAGCGGCAGGATGAGGGCCGCCGCCCACTGCCCCGCCGCCGCCAGCCACAGCAGCAGGAAGCCGAGCATGAACCCGAGCGGCACGCTCCCCACGTCGCCCATGAAGATCTTCGCCGGCTCCCAGTTCCACCACAGGAAGCCCGCCCCCGCCGCCGCGACCGCGAGCGCGTAATAGGAGAATCCGTTTCCTGGCGCCGCCTCGGGGAACCCGACCGCGATCAGGAACAGGCCGAATCCGACCGCCGCCGTCTCGACCCCCGTGATGCCGTCGATCCCGTCCATGAAATTGAAGAGATTCACGAACCACACCCAGGCCAGCACCGCCGCCGCGCGGTCGAGGGCGAAGGGAAACAGCCCCTGGAACACCAGCCCGGAAGCGGGCAGGGCGGTCAGCGCCAGCGCCGCGGCCGCGAACTGGATGGCGAGCCGCCAGGCGGGATGAAGGTCGCCCAGGTCGTCGATCCACGAGACCACCGCGAGCGCGAGCGCGCATCCCACCACCGCGACGATCCCCGCCGGGCGTCCGCCCGCGGCAAAGGCGATCGCGAGCCAAGTGGGCGCGACGCCCGCCATGATGGCGATGCCGCCGCCGCGCGGGGTGGGGTCCTTGTGGCTGCTGCGCTCGTTGGGACGGTCGAGGATCGCGCGCGCCCGCAGGAACAGTGCGACCGCGCCGGTGCCGACCAGCGCCGCGGTGAACGGCGCCATGAACACCAGCATGTAGGTCATGACCCTCATGGAGAGGTTATACCCCCGGCCGTGAGGGCGGCGATACCCGCCGCCGGGAACGCCCCGTTCGGATTGACAAAGGCCGGGCGGGGGGCTAGGGATCGCGCCCATCGCCGCCTCTCCAGGGGATCGTCTTGCGCATCGCCGTCATCGGCCTCGGCTACGTCGGGCTGCCACTGGCCGTCGCCTTGTCCCGTCACCACGAGGTCACGGGCTTCGACGTCAACGCCGGCCGGATCGAGGAGCTGCGCGCCGGCCTCGATCGCACCGGCGAGGTCGAGTCCGCCCGTCTGCGCGACGCCAAGATGACGCTCACCGCCAAGCCTTCGGAGATGGAAGGCTGCGACGTCTTCATCGTCACCGTGCCGACGCCGGTGGACAGCGCGAACCGCCCCGATCTGTCGCTCGTGCTCGCCGCCTGCGCGACGGTGGGCGCCGTGCTCTCCAAGGGCGCCGTCGTCGTGTTCGAAAGCACGGTCTATCCCGGCGTGACCGAAGATTTGTGCGGCCCGGCGCTGGAGAAGGCCTCGGGGCTGGCGTGCGGGCGCGACTTCTTCCTCGGCTATTCGCCCGAGCGCATCAATCCCGGCGACCGCACCCACACGCTGGAGAAGATCGTCAAGGTCGTCGCCGGCCAGACGCCCGAGGTCGCGCAAAAGCTCGCAGAGGTCTACGGCAGCGTGTCCGAGGCCGGCGTGTTCCTGGCCAAGGACATCCGCACCGCCGAGGCGGCGAAGGTGATCGAGAACGCGCAGCGCGACATCAACATCGCCTTCATCAACGAGGTCGCACAGATCTTCCAGAAGCTCGGCCTGTCGGTGTTCGACGTGCTGGATGCCGCGCGCACCAAATGGAACTTCCTCGATTTCCGCCCCGGCCTCGTCGGCGGCCACTGCATCGGCGTGGACCCGTTCTATCTCGCCCACTGCGCGCAGGAAGTCGGCCACCATCCCGAGGTGATCCTCGCCGGGCGGCGCATCAACGACCGCATGGGAACCTTCGTCGCCGAGCGCATCGCGGCGCTCCTGGGCGAAGACGGCGCCGGGCACAAGGAGATCCTCGTGCTCGGCCTCACCTTCAAGGAGAACGTGCCGGATCTGCGCAACTCCAAGGTCGCCGACGTCGTCAACGGCCTGCGGCTCTACGGCCACCGCGTCACGGTCCACGACCCGCTCGCCGATCCGCAAGAGGCCGCGGCGCTCTACCGCATCGAGGTCGCGCCCCGGCTGCCCGAAGGACAGCGATTCGACTGCGTGGTGGGGGCGGTGGCCCACGACGAATACCGGGCGCTCGATGCCGAGTCCCTGGCCGCGCTGGTCAAGCCCGGCGGGCTGGTGGCCGACATCAAGGGGCTGTGGCGGAAACTCGCGCTTCCCCCGTCGCTGCGCCGCTGGGAGCTCTAGCCTCAGATCCGCGAGAAGCGCCAGGTCACCCACGCCGCCTCGCCTTCGGTTGCCGCCTCGCTGGTGCCGCTGACGACGATCTGGCGGCTTCGCCGCGCCTCGCCGCTTCCCAGATACACCGAATCCTCGAGCCCGATCTCGCCCCCGCTCGCCTGGAACCGCACCCCCGCGCCCGAGCCCAGCTTCACCAGCACTCCCGTGTTGCCCTGCATCAGCGACGCCGTGGCGTCGGGATGAAGATGGAAGCGCAGCGCGAAGTGCCGCGCCGCCGCCTTGCGCCGGCGCGCCGGCGCGGCGAGAAGCGAATCCTCGCCCTGCAATTCGTCGCCGCCGGAGGAAAGCCGCAGGCGCCGCCGGTGGACGAGGCCGAACAGCGCGCGGTAGCCGTCGTGGCTCGCCTCGATGCCGAAGCCCTCCGGCGATTCGCTGCGACTCGCGGTCACGCGCCGGACGCCGCGCCCCAGGCCGTCGGCCGTCACCTCCGAGGAATTGGTGTCGGCGACGATCAGCGTCGAATGGGCCGCGGTCGCCTTGGCGGCGAGAGTCCAGGCCGCGCTGCGCCGCGCGCTCGCGCCGCAGTTCACCACCACCCGGTCCTTGCCGAGGCTCATCTCGAAGGCGAGCGTTCCCGCATGCGCGCGCGCCGCGCCGGAGCAACCCAGGCGCGCCGGCGCGCCCGCATCCACCACCGCCACGGCGCGCCCCGCAGCGAGGCGCTGGAAGCCGCTGTGGGGCGCGCCCGTGAGCGGTTTTCCCTTGGCCCCGGCGCGCGACAGCACGAGATCGACGACCCAGCCCTCCTCCTCGGCACCGCCGTTGAAGAGCGCGAGCCCGCCGTCCCCCAGCCGGAAGAAGCGCAGCATCGGCGCCATGCGGTCGATCGTGTGCTGCACCTCGTCGGGAACCGGCTGCTGCGCCGAGAGCAGCGCGCCACGCACGTCCACGAGATCGCGCAGGATCGCGAGCTGGAGCGACGGGCAGCGCTCGATGTGCCCGCCGTCGGGAAGGATCTGGCGCGTCAGCTCGCGCGCGAGCGCGTCGAGCGCGCGCGCCAGCACGCGGTTGCCGCCGGGAAGCGCCAGGCCCGCCAGCACCTGTCCCTTGATCGCCGAAAGAAGCGCCGCACCCTCGAGCGCGCCGGGAACGACCCGCCCGAGGTGCCGCGCCTGGCGGGCCATGCTGGAGAGCGCCTGCTCGCGGAAGGCCGCGTCCGCGCCCGCCGCGAAGAAATCGTAATGGGCGATCCACGACGAAAGCCGCCGCCCGGTCACGTCGCCGCGCCAGGCGGTCCGGCTCCAGCGCTCGTTGCGGACGATCCAGTCCTTGACCAGCTTGCGCGCGCGTTGGTGCGCGGCCTCGCCGCCGAGCGCGCGCAGATCGCGCAGCCACTCGAAGGAATGGAACGCCTCCTGCCAGGCAACGCCGCCCTCGCCGCCCCAGGCGGAAAGGTCGCCCGACACGGTCTCGCCGCCCATCGCGAACCGTCCCGCGACGATCGCCTCGCCGGCGGAAGCCTCGCCCGGCCACGGGTCGGGCGCGGCCGCGCCAAAGCCGCGCGGCGTGCGGCCGGCCAAAGTCAGACGATAGAAGGGAAGGCGGAAGAACAGCGTGGCGGCCGCCGTCGCGGCCCGCCGCCCCAAGCAGCTCGCGGCGCGCCCGAGGTCGGGCATGCGCTGGGATGCGGTCATGGTGGCCCGCGCGTCAGCTTCCTGTTCGCCGGCCTTGGGGTATCAGCTTAGCCGCGGCGCCGCAAGCGCGCGGCGTAGAAACCGTCGCACCCGCCCAGCTCCCGCAAATGGCAGGGCAAGGTGCGAAGGTCGCCTTCCGCGGTCACGAATTCGGAAATCCCGCCCACCTCTTGGACCGAGATCGGCTGGCGCGAGAATTCGCCATGGCGCGTCATGAACGCCGCCGTGCGCTCCCCGCCCTCCTCGGGCTGGAGCGAGCAGGTGCAGAACACGAGGGTGCCACCCGGTGCCACCATCGCCGTTGCGGCGTCGAGCAGGCGGTCCTGGACCGCCGCCAGCCGGGTCACGTCGTGCGCGGTCTTGAGCCGGGCGATGTCGGGATGGCGGCGCATCGCGCCGGTCGCCGTGCAGGGCGCGTCGAGAAGGACGAAGGGCGCCGGCTCGCCGGGGCGGAACTCTTCCGCGTCCGCGCGCACCAGCTCGGCCTCGAGCTGGAGGCGCTTCAGGTTCTGGGCGATCGATTCGAGGCGCGGGCGCGAGGAATCGACCGCCGTCACCTTGGCTCCGCGCGCGGCGAGCTGCGCGGTCTTGCCGCCGGGCGCGGCGCACAGGTCCACGACCGCCCGGCCCGCGACGTCGCCCAGGAGCACCGCCGGGATCGCGGCGGCCATGTCCTGCACCCACCATTGCCCCTCCGCGTAGCCGGGAAGCTCCGCGACCATCCCGCCGCCCCCTTCCGCCGCCGAGGGGCGGCGCAGGCTGCCGTTGGGGAGCACCGCGGCGCCCAGTTTCTCCGCCCAGGCTGCGGCGTCGCTTTTCACCGTGATGTCGAGGGGCGGCTCTTCCATGTTGGCGGCGGCGATGGCGCGCGCGGTCTCCTCGCCATAGGCCGCGGCCCACGATCGCCACAGCCAGTCCGGCGTGTTGAGGCGCGGCGCGTCCTGCTCGGCCAGCGCCGCCTCGCCGGTCCGCGCGACCCGGCGCAGCACCGCGTTGACGAGGCCCTTGAAGGCGCCGCGCCCCTGCTCGTCGGTCAGGCGCACCGAGGTGTCCACGGCGGCGTGCGCCGGCGTCTTCAGGAACAGAAGCTGGGCGGTCCCCAGGCGCAGGATGTCCTGCACGATCGCGTGGCGCGGCGGGATCGGCTTCTCGATGCACGGCGCCAACACGGCGTCGATCTGGCCGAGCCGGCGCAGCGCGGTCGCGACCAGAAGGCGGACGAAGCCGCGGTCGCGCGTCTCCATGTTGCGAAGCGCGCCGTGCCCGGCGAAGCCTTCGTCGAAGGCCTGGCCGCGGCGCACCGTGCCGTGAAAGATGTCGAGGGCGCAGGCGCGCGGGGAAGGCTGGGCGCGCGGAACCGGACGGCGGATCGTGCTGGGTGTGTCGCGGGTCGCCACGCGCCTAGCTGGTAGCGCAAGGGCGGCGCGGAGTAAACGGCCGGCTTACGCCCACGGCCCCCGGCCCGAATCGGGGACCGAGCCCCGCGCCCCGCCCCACGGCCCGCCGCCGGTCCCGCCCGGGGGCCCGCCGCCCGCATGGGCCCCGGCCATGGCGCGCAGGCGCGCGATCCGGTCCGCGGTCGAAGGATGGGTGGAGAAGAGGCTGTCCATTGCGCGGCCCGAAAGCGGGTTGACGATGAAGAGATGGGCGGTGCCGGGATTGCGCTCGGCGTCCACGTTCTCGACGCGGTGGCGCGCCTGCTCGAGACGCTCAAGCGCCTCGGCCAGCCACAGCGGCTGGCCGGAGATCTCGGCCCCGCCCTCGTCGGCCGCGTATTCGCGTCCGCGCGAGATCGCGAGCTGGACCAGCATGGCGGCGAGCGGCGCCAACAGCGCGATCAGAATCACGCCGACGAAGCCGAGCTGGTTGTTGCGGTTGCCGCCGAAGAAAAAGGCGAAATTGGCGAGCATCGAGATCGCGCCCGCGATCGTCGCGGTCACGGTCATGATGAGGGTGTCGCGGTTCTTGATGTGGGTGAGCTCGTGGGACAGCACGCCCGCGATCTGCTCCATGGTGAGCCCGTGCAGCAGGCCGGATGTCACCGCCACCGCCGCGTGCTCGGGGTCGCGCCCGGTGGCGAAGGCGTTGGGCTGCGGGTTGTCGACGATATAGACCCGCGGCATCGGCAGCCCCGCGCGCGCGGCGAGGCGGCGCACCGTGCCGAGGAGCGCCGGCGCGCTCTTCTCGTCCACGGGCGTCGCGCCGTACATGCGCAGCAGCACCTTGTCCGCGTTCCAATAGGCGAAGGCGTTGGTGCCGAGCGCGAACAGGAAGGCGATGATCATGCCGCCCTCGCCGCCGAGGAGATAGCCCACGGCGAGGAACAGGCCGGTCAGTGCCGCGAGTAGCACGGCGGTGCGGACGTAATTCAAGAATCGCCTCTTCGGTGCGGGTTCGTTGCCGGCCGGCGCCCCAAGGGAAACCGGCCCTTACTCGGGCCCAGGTACTCAGGCCCAGCTACTTAGGCCCGGGTACTTGGGCCCGGGTGCGGCCGGATCAAGATTGCGCGCGTTCGCGCCCCTTGTCAGCAGGACGTCAACAATCGGTCCCGATTTGCCGGAATCGGGCCCGCATCCCGGGGCAATTTTCCGCGCTTCTTGCGCCGGGATGTTGACAAAAGTTGACAATCGCGCACTTTTCCCCGGCCATGAGCGACACGCGCAAATCCAATCCCCGTCCGCCCGAACCGGCGCCCGCGCCGGCCAAGGGTGCCGCGCCGGCCAAGCCGGCCGCCGGGGAGGCCAAGCCCGTGGCCGGCAAGACCCCGGCCAAGGTGGCGGAGATCGGCGGCCCCGAAGGTCCCGAGCCCACCCGCTTCGGGGATTGGGAGCGCAAAGGGATCTGCGTCGACTTCTAGGCCGCCCGACGCCCCCTTTCCGGCACGCCGCGTGGTGCCCCGCTTTGCGGCCCCTTGCCCCCCTGCCGCGCCTCTCCACCGGTGTTCAAGGATATAATACCTAATTTTGCCTTGCCTCGCCCGCTGTATCGGGTTATATTCCTATCCTGGTTCCGGCACTCGTCATGCCCCCGTACACGGGAAGGTAAGAGACCTTGTGCGATAGTCGGCCTTTGTCGCGGAACACGGCCGCGCATGTGAAAACGCATCGGCATAGGGGCCCATCCAAGGCGTCGGCGGCGCGCCGCGCGCTCGGCGCCGCGGCGTTGGGCTGCGCGCTCGCCCTCGGGCTCGGTGCGGCGAACGCCGGGGAATCCGTGCCCGGCCCGGTCCCGGCGGAGGTCGTCCGGGTGGTGGACGGCGACACCCTCGCCGTGAAGGCGCGCATCTGGCTCGGCCAGATGGTCGAAACCGACGTGCGCATCGCCCGAATCGACGCGCCCGAGCTCACGAGGCCGCGCTGCGGCCGCGAGCGGGAGATGGCGGAACAGGCACGGGCCCGGCTTTCCCAGTCGCTGGGGGACGGCCCGGTGAGCCTGCGCGACGTCCGCTACGACAAATACGGCGGGCGCGTGCTGGCCGAGGTCGAGACCGCGAAGGGGGAGAACGTCGCCGACCTGATGCTGAAAAGCGGGCTGGTGCGGCCCTACGGCGGCGGCAAGCGCAAGCCTTGGTGCACGGATTCCGAGGCGCGGCGTTAGCCGCGCGGGGCGCTCACGCCTTGTGGCGTCCGCGGCTCGCGATCAGATGCTGGACGACGCCGGGATCGGCGAGCGTCGAGGTGTCGCCCAGGGTGTCGAACTCCTTGGCCGCGATCTTGCGCAGGATCCGGCGCATGATCTTGCCGGAGCGCGTCTTGGGAAGCGCGGGCGCCCATTGGATGATGTCCGGGGTCGCGATCGGCCCGATCTCCTTGCGCACCCAGCCGACCAGCTCCTTGCGCAACTCCTCGGAAGGCTCGACGCCGGCCATCAGCGTGACATAGGCGAAGATGCCCTGCCCCTTGATGTCGTGGGGAAAGCCGACCACCGCCGCCTCCGCCACCTTGCCGTGGCCGACCAGCGCCGATTCGATCTCCGCCGTGCCCATGCGGTGCCCCGACACGTTGATGACGTCGTCCACGCGGCCCGTGATCCAGTAATAGCCGTCGCCGTCGCGCCGGCAGCCGTCGCCGGTGAAGTAGCGTCCGGGAAAGGTCGAGAAATAGGTCTGCACGAAGCGCTCGTGGTCGCCGAAGACGGTGCGCATCATCCCCGGCCAGGAATCGGCGATGCACAGGCTCCCTTCGCACTTGCCATCGAGCTCGTGGCCCTCGTTGTCCACGATCACCGGCTTGATGCCGAAGAACGGCCGCGTCGCCGAGCCGGGCTTGAGAGGGGTCGCGCCCGGAAGCGGCGTGATCAGGATCCCGCCGGTCTCGGTCTGCCACCAGGTGTCGACCACCGGGCAGCGGCTGTCGCCGACCACGCGGTAATACCATTCCCACGCCTCGGGATTGATCGGCTCGCCCACGCTGCCCAGGATCCGCAGCGTCTTGCGCGAGGCCTTCTTCACGAACTCGTCGCCCTCGCGCATGAGGGCGCGGATCGCGGTGGGCGCGGTGTAGAAGATCGAGACCTTGTGCTTGTCCACCACCTGCCAGAACCGCGACGCGTCCGGGTGGCTCGGCACGCCCTCGAACATGACGGTGGTCGCGCCGTTCGCGAGCGGGCCGTAAACGATGTAGCTGTGCCCCGTGACCCAGCCGACATCGGCGGTGCACCAGAAGATGTCGCCGTCGTGGTAGTCGAAGACGTATTTATGGGTGAGCGCCGCGAACAGGAGATAGCCGCCGGTCGTGTGCAGCACGCCCTTCGGCTTGCCGGTCGAGCCCGAGGTGTAGAGGATGAACAGCGGGTCCTCGGCGCCCAACTCCTCGGGCGGGCAGTCGTCCGATTCCTTCGCCGTCACTTCGTCGTAAAGGACGTCGCGGCCGGGCGTGATCGGAACCTGCGCCCTCGTGCGCCGCACCACCACGACCTTCGCGACGTCGGGGCAGGACTTCAGCGCCTCGTCGGCGTTCTTCTTGAGGGGGATTCTCTTGCCGCCGCGCAGGCCCTCGTCCGCGGTGACGAGAATCGTCGAGCCGCAGCCCTGGATGCGGCCCGCGAGCGAATCGGGCGAGAACCCGGCGAACACCACGGAATGGATCGCGCCGATGCGGGCGCAGGCGAGCATCACCACCGCGGCCTCGGGGATCATCGGCAGATAGATCGTGACGCGGTCGCCCTTCTTCACGCCGAGCGACTTGAGCGCATTGGCGAAGCGGCAGACCTGCCCGTGCAGCTCGCGGAAGGTGATATGGAGGCTGTCGGCGGGATCGTCGCCCTCCCACAGGATCGCGGTCTGGTCGCCGCGCTTCTCGAGATGGCGATCGAGGCAGTTCGCCGACGCGTTGAGCGTGCCGTCCTCGAACCAGCGGATGTGGACGTCGCCGGTGAAGGACGAGTCCTTCACCTTCGTGAAGGGCTTGATCCAGTCCAGCATCTTCGCGTGCTCGCGCCAGAAGGCGTCCGGCTCGGTGAGCGAGCGCGCGTATTCGCGGAAGTATCCCTCCTCGTCGATCCAGGCGCTTTCGCTCAGCGCCTCGGGGACGGGGTAAATGTGCTTTTCAGTCATCCCGTCGTCGTCCTCCCGTTGCTGTGCCCCGCCCTATCCCGCGAGCAGCTTGTTCCGGAATTCGAGCGGGTCGTCGATGTTCGCCATCGGCTCCAGGGTCGATCCGGTCCCGCGCACGATGATCGTGCCGTAGTCGAGCATCCGGCCGAGAATGCTCTGGTCGACCGAGACGCTTTCCACTTTCTGGCGCTCCATCTCGATCGTGCGGCGCCAGATGAACCCGATCTTGGCGATGACGCGCCGGTTGGTGATCGCCATCTCGGTCGAGATGAATCGGAGCCAGACCGAGATCGCCAGCACCACGGAGAAGAGAATGAGGGCGTAGCCGAGGGTGGTCACGAGGTTGCCGGCGGTGGCGTCGCCGGCCCGTCCCGAAAACACGATCGCCACCACACCCGCCAGGGCCACCGTCGCCACGGGCAGGTAGATGATCCAATGAAGCCTGGTCTGATAGATGATCGTCTCGCCCGGCTGAAGTGTTCTTTTGACGTAGCTCATGGCCCCTTTCCCCTGGGCGCGACCCCCGACGCTAATACGGAAAGTACCGCCGGATCAATCGGCCCCGGGGCGTCACGGGGTCGCGCCCGCCATCCGGCACAAAAGCGCCCAGGCCTGGGCGTCCACCGGCATGACCGAAAGCCGCGACTGGCGCACCAGGGCCAGGTGCGAGAGCCGGGGCTCCGCCTTGATCTCGGCCAGCGTCACGGGGCGCTTCGCGCCCGTCACGGTGCGCACGTCCACCATGCCGAACCGGCCCGATTCGTCGCTCGGGTCGGGGTAGTACGGACGGGCTATCTCGACGACGCCCATGATCCGCTTCTCGTCTCCCGAATGGTAGAAGAACGCGCGGTCGCCCACGCGCATCGCCTTCATGTTGTTGGCCGCCTGGTGGTTGCGCACGCCGTCCCATTCCGCGACCTTCGCCTTGACCTGATCCGCCCACGACCATTCCTCGGGATCGGATTTCATGAGCCAGTACGCCCGCGCGCCCATGCCGCCTTTTCCTTATGCCGGCGCCGGGAACACTTTCTTGAACGGCGCGACCGTGACCGTTTCGAACAGCCCCGCCTTGGCGTAAGGATCGCCCTCGGCGAACGCCTGCGCCTCGCCGGCGTCGGCGAAGTCGAGGATGAGAAGGCTCCCCTTCGGCGTCGCGCCGTCGTCGTGGAGAAGCGGCCCGGAGATGGCGATGCGCGCGCGGAACTTCTCCAGATAGTCGAGATGTGCGGGCCGGGTGGCGGCGCGCAAGTCGCTCCGGTCCGGCTTGTCGATGCAGATGACCGCGAACAGCATGATCCCCTCCCCTTGCGCCCGGCTCGGTGCGCCGCAGCCTATCCGAACTGGGGCGCGCGATCGAGGCTCGACGGCAGGTCCGCCGTCTCTTCGCCGGCCGGGCGGTCGAGAAGCTCCGCGATCGCCGAATCGATGGCAAGCCCCGCGTTGAGGATGCGCTCCACGGCGAAGCAGATCGGCATTTCGACGCCGAGACGGTTCGCGAGCTCCCGCACCGCCTCGGCGGTGAACAGGCCCTCGCTGATCCCGTGGCCGCGCGCCACCGCCTCGTCGAGCGCGACGCCCTGGCCGAGCAGGATGCCGAGCGACGTGTTGCGCGACTTCGCGCTGTTGCAGGTCAGCGACAGATCGCCGAACCCGGAAAGCCCCATCATGGTGACGAGGCGCGCGCCTTTGGCGAGCCCGAGGCGGATCATCTCGGCCAGGCCCCGGGTGATGAGGGCGGCGCGCGCGTTCTCGCCGAGCTCGCGCCCCATGGTGATGCCGCAGGCGATCGCCAGCACGTTCTTGACGGCGCCGCCCACCTGCGCCCCCACCACGTCCTCGGAGAGATAGACGCGGAAGCGGCGGCTGCCGAGATATCCGGCGAGCGTCGCGGCGCGCGCGGCGTCGCCGCAGGCGAGCGTGACGGCGGTCGGCAGGCCGTTTGCGACCTCGCCGGCGAAGGTCGGACCCGACAGCACCGCGACCGGCGAGGCGGGCAGTTCGTCCGCGACGATCTCGCTCATCAGCGCGCCGCTGCCGCGCTCGATCCCCTTGGCGCACACGACCGCCGGCGTGCCGCGGGCAAGGGCGGGCGCGAGGTCGCGCAAGGTGGCGCGCAAAAACTGGGCGGGGGTGACGAGCAGGACCGCGTCGGCCCCGGCGGCGGCGGCGAGATCCGCGCTCGCCGTGACCGCGGGATCGAGGCGCACGCCGGGAAGGAACGATGGGTTCTCGTGGCGCTCGTTGATGGCGGCGGCGACCTCGGCCTCGCGCGCCCAGATCACGGCCTCGTGGCCGGCGCGGCGCGCGACCAGCGACAGGGCCGTGCCCCAGGCGCCGCCGCCGATGATGCCGATTCGCGCCATGCCGCCTCCTCCCCGGGGTGCCACGGTGCCACGCCCCGGGCGTCGCGTCCAATCCCGAACGGAAGCGGAACGCCGGCTCCGGCGCCGGCGCGCGGGCGCCTCAGGCCTTGACCCCGGCGCCGGCCGCGGGCGGGGCCGTGGGGTCCAGCGGCCAGCGCGGACGGGGCGCGAAATCGAGGGGATCGGCCAGCCCCAAGCGCAGCCGCTCAATCCCGGCCCAGGCGATCATCGCCGCGTTGTCGGTGCAAAGCCTCTGGGGCGGGGCGACGAGCGTCAGGCCCGATTCGGCCGCCAGCGTCTCGAGGCGCTTGCGCAGCATCCGGTTGGCCGCGACGCCGCCCGCCACCACCAGCGTGTCGCCCCGGGGATGGCGGCGGCGGAAGGCGGCGATCGCCCGGGTGCAGCGGTCGGCGATCGAATCGGCGACCGCGGCCTGGAACGAGGCGGCGAGATCGGCGACGTCGCGCGCCGACAGGGGCTGGGGAAGCGCGGCGATGGTCCGGCGCAGCGCCGTCTTCAGACCCGAGAACGAGAAGTGGCAGCCCGGCGATCCCAGGAGCGGGCGCGGCAGGTCGAACCGCGCCGGGTCGCCGGTTTCCGCCGCACGCTCGATTTCCGGCCCGCCGGGATAGGCGAGCCCCATCATCTTCGCCGCCTTGTCGAAGGCCTCGCCCACGGCGTCGTCGATGGTGGTGCCGAGCCGGCGGTAGCGCCCGACCCCCTCGGCGATGAGGAGCTGGCAATGGCCGCCCGAGACCAGCAGCAGCAGATACGGGAACGCGACCTCGCCGACGAGGCGGGGCGACAGCGCGTGGCCCTCGAGATGGTTGACCGCGGCGAAAGGCAGATCGCGCGCGGCGGCGATCGCCTCGCCCATCATCACGCCGACGATGAGCCCGCCGATCAGTCCCGGCCCGGCGGTGGCGGCGACGCCGTCCAGGTCGCCGAAGCCGATTCCCGCCGTCGCCAGCGCCTCCCGGATCAGGGAATCGAGATGGTCGAGATGGGCGCGCGCGGCGATCTCGGGAACGATCCCGCCGTAAGGGGCGTGGGCGGCGACCTGCGAGCGCACGAGGTCGGCCAGGATCTCACGCCGGTCGCTCACGATCGCGGCCGCCGTCTCGTCGCAACTCGTCTCGATGCCCAGAACCACCATGAATCGCTTTCCCGTGCGGCGCGGCCTTCGGGCCGGGAATCCGGCCGCCACGAAGCACTTTCGCAAGGCCCCGCCAAGGCGTAAAGACGGGCCATGACCAGAGCCCCCCTCATCATCGGCACCCGCGGCAGCCCCCTGGCGTTGGCTCAGGCGCGCGAGGTCCGGGCCCGGCTGGCCCGCGCCCATCCCGCGCTTGCCGAAGAAGGCGCTGTCGAGATCTCCGTCATCCGCACCAGCGGCGACAAGACGACCGACCGGCCGCTCTACGAGATGGGGGGCAAGGGGTTGTTCACCAAGGAGATCGAGGAGGCGCTGCTGGACAAGCGCATCGACGTCGCGGTCCATTCGGTCAAGGATCTCCCGGCCTTCCTTCCCGCGTCGCTCGCCGTCGTCTGCATCCTGCCGCGCGAGGACCCGCGCGACGCCTTGTTCAGCCCGGGCGCCGCCTCGCTTTCGGCGCTTCCCAAGGGCGCCCGGCTCGGCACCTCGTCGCCGCGGCGCCAGGCCCAGGCGCTGGCGCTGCGCCCCGATCTCGAGGTGCACCCGATCCGCGGCAACGTGGAAACGCGGCTGCGCAAGGTGCGCGAGGGCCAGGCCGACGCCACGCTCCTGGCCCTGGCCGGGTTGAAGCGCCTGGGGCTCGAAGCCGAGGCCACCGCGGTCATTCCGGCGGAACAGATGCTGCCCGCCGTCGGCCAGGGCGCGCTCGGGATCGAGTGCCGCGAGGACGACGCCCGCGCCCGCGACCTTCTCGCTCCCTTGAACGACGCGGCCGCCGCCGCCTGCATCGCCGCCGAGCGCGCGCTGCTCGCGGCGCTCGAAGGGTCGTGCCGCACGCCCATCGCGGGCCTGGCGGAATTCGGCGCGGACGGCGCATTGCTGCTGCGTGGCCTCGTCGCCTCGCTCGATGGGAAGCGGGTCTTGAGGGCGGAGCGCTCGGGCACGCCGGCGGACGCCGCGCGGATGGGGGCCGAGGCCGGCGCCGAGCTTCGCGGCCGGGCGGGCCGCGACTTCTTCGCCGAGTTCGCGTGATCCCCTTGCGCGTCCTTCTCACCCGGCCGCGCGACGATTCGGAAGAGCTCGCGCAGGAGTTGCGGACGCGCGGGATCGAGCCGGTGATCGCGCCGATGCTGGCCATCGCCAACCTGCCCGCGCCCGATCTCGATCTTGCCGGAGTCCAGGCCCTGCTGTTCACCAGCGCCAACGGCGCGCGGGCCTTCGCCGCGGCGTCGCGCGAGCGCGCCTTGCCCGTGTTCGCGGTGGGCGAATCCACGGCCGCCGCCGCGCGCCGCGCCGGCTTTAACCGTGTCGAGAGCGCCGGCGGCGACGTCGAAAGCCTGGCCGCGCTCGCCGCGCGAAGGCTGGACCCCGCGCAAGGCGCGCTGCTTCACGCGGCGGGAAGCGCGCTCGCCGGCGACCTCGCGGGGGCCCTGGGCCGCCAAGGGTTTTCGGTGCGCCGCGCCGTGCTTTACGAGGCGAAGCCCGCGGAAAGCCTCGATGCGGCGGCGGCGGCGGCGCTCACCCGGGGCGCCATCGACATGGCCCTTTTTTTCTCTCCCCGGACCGCGGCGACGTTTGTTACCCTTGTCCGGAAAGCGGGGCTCGAGCGGGCGTGCCGGAACGCGGCCGCGTTGTGTTTGAGCCCTGCGGTGGCGGATGCGGCGCGCGCGCTGCCCTGGCGCGAAGTGCGTTGCGCGGCGCGGCCCCAGGGAGCCGCGATGCTCGACGACATCGACGCCGCTTTGCGGCAGGCGCGGCGCTGACGGCCGGCCGGCCCGGGCCGGACGAAGCCGACAACCCCGAGGAGACGACGGATGGCGGATCCCGAAGGCGCGGAAGTCCCCGGCAATTCCCAGAAGCAGGAGAAGCCCCGCCGTCCCGCCGCGGCCACGGCCAAGCCGGCCAAGGCCAAGCCGGCCAAGGCTCAGCCGTCCAAGCCCCGCGCCCCGGCCAAGCGCAAGCCCGCCGAGCCCGCCCATTCGCGGGCCGGCCACGGCTGGATCTGGACCGCGCTGGTGGCGCTGGCGCTCGCCAGCGGCGGCTCGGTCGCCTCGCTGTGGTTCCTGCAAGGCGCGGCGCGCCACGCCCAGACCCAGCACCTCGAGGCGCTGGTCCGGGCGGCCTCGCCGGCCCAGCTCGCGCAGGCCCAGGACAGGAAGATCGCCGCGCTCGACAAGCGTCTCTCCGATCTCGAAAGCCGGTTCGCCAGCATCCCCGATCTCTCCGCCGTCAAGGAGGCCGAGGCCGCGACTGGCCTGCTCTCCGAGAAGATCGACGGCCTGTCGGGCCGCCTTTCCGAGGTCGAGAAGGGCCTCGCCCGGCTTCAGGCGGCCGGCCTCGCCGGGGGCGGCGAGGGGACCGACGCGGCCAAGGCCGCCGCCCAGGAGCTCGACTCGCTCAAACAGCGCGTCGCCGCCCTGGAGCAGGCCAAGCAGGCGCGCGTTTCGACCGAGACGATCGAGCGCAACCAGGCCCTGGTCGTCGCCGTCGGCCAGTTGCGCGAGGCGCTGGCCTCGGCCCGGCCGTTCGCGTCCGAGCTTTCCACGGTCACCGCGCTGGGCGACGCGGACGTCGCGCGGATCACGGACAAGATCGCGTCCTTCGCGGATTCGGGGATCCCCACCGTCGCCGACCTGCGCGAGCGGTTCCCGAAGATGGCCGACGCCGTGGTGCGCGCCGCGGGCGAATCGAAGCGCGCGAACTGGATCGACAAGGCGATCGCGCGCGCCGCCAGCGTGGTGACGGTGCGCAAGGTTGGTCCCGACGTCGAGGGAGACACGCCCGACGCCTTGCTGGCGCGGGCCGAAAGCCGGCTTGCCGCCGACGATCTCGACGGGGCGCTCGCCGAAATGTCGAAGCTGACCGGCCCCCCCGCTGCGGCCGCGGGCGCATGGATGGACAAGGCGAAGGCGCGCGCGACCGCCGAGCAGGCGCTCAAGGACCTCCACCTCCACGTGATCGGGCAGATCGCGCAGAGCGACGGCGCCGCGAAGTGATCCGCGGAGCCCGCGCCCCGGGGCAGAGATGATTCGCGCGTTCCTCCTATTCCTCATCCTGGTCGCGCTGTCGCTCGGCGTCGTCTGGCTCGCCGACCATCCCGGCCATGTCACGGTCTTCTGGCTCGGCTATCGCATCGACGCCTCGTTCGCGGCGCTCGCCGGGGCGGCCGCCGTTCTCGCCGTGGTCTCCGGGATCGCGTGGCGGAGCTGGGGTGCGGTCAAGGACGCCGTGCACCGCACCGGGGCGTCGCGCGCCGAGCGCCGGCGCCACCGCGGCTACCGCGCGCTGACGCGCGGCTTCGTCGCGGTCGCCGCCGGCGATGCCGAGGAGGCGCGCCGCCAGTCCGGGCGCGCCGACGTGCTTCTGGCGGAGCCGCCGCTGACCTTGCTGCTGTCGGCGCAGGCGGCGCAGCTCTCCGGGGACCAGGAGGCGGCGCGGAAATATTTCACCGCCATGCTGGAGCGTCCCGACACCGCCTTCCTGGGCTTGCGCGGGCTCATCAACCAGGCGCTTCGCGATCACGACCGCAGCCAGGCGCTGGCGCTGGCGCGGCGCGCCTACGCGCTGCGCCCCAAGACGCCGTGGCTGGTCGGGATGCTGGCGGAGCTTCTCTCCCAAGCCGGGCTTTGGGCCGAGGCGGCGACGGTGCTGCACCGCGCGCGGCGCGCGCGCGTCGTCGCCGACGGCAGGCGCGGCGAGGCGGTGGCGCTGGTCGGCCAGAGCGAGACCGCGGAATCGGAAGGGCGCCCCGCGGAATCGACGGAGCTGCTGCGCCGCGCCCACAAGCTCGCGCCGGACCTCGTGCCGGTTTCGGCGCGGCTCGCCGCGCGGCTCGCGGAAAGCGGGGAGCGGCGCCGGGCCCGCAAGGTCCTCGAATCCGCCTGGGCCGAATCGCCCCATCCCGATCTCGCCAAGGTGTTCGCCGCGCTCGTCCCCGACGAGGACGCGTTGGGCCGCCTGCAGCGCACGGCGCGGCTGGCCAAGCTGCGTCCCGACGCGGGCGAGAGCCACATCGCCATCGCCGAGGCCGCGCTCGAAGCCTCGCTGTGGGGCGAGGCGCGCCGCCACCTCCGCCTCGCGCTGCTCGCGCCCCATCCGGCGCGGCGCGTGTTCCGCCTCATGGCGAAGCTCGAGGAGCAGGAGCACGACGATCCGGTCGCGGCGCGGCAATGGCTCGCGCGCGCGGCCGAGGCCGAGCCCGATCCCGCCTGGGTGTGCCGGCGCTGCGCCGCGCCGGCCGCCGAGTGGCACCCGCTGTGTCCGTCGTGCGAGGCGTTCGACGGCCTCACCTGGACCTCGCCGGCGCGCCCGGCGCTCGCCGCGCCCACCGGTTCCGAGGTCCCGGCGCCGCTCGCCCCGCCCGCGGGCAGCGCGTGACACCGCGCGGCGTTGACGCCGCGCGAAGCTTGGGGGTAGGTTGCGCGTGAGCCGGGCCGTCCGCGGCTCCCAGGACCGCCAATCTTAACGTTATTTCAATAGGTTGTCGGCAGGCTGGCGGGTCCGGCGGCAGGCACGGAAGGGCACCGGTTGTGCCGCCGCGCTTGTTCCGTTCCGGCTATACTACCGTTGCGAAACCACGGTCCCGAAGCCGCCTTAGCTCAGCTGGTAGAGCATCGCATTCGTAATGCGGGGGTCGGGTGTTCGAATCACCCAGGCGGCACCACCTTCCTTCCCTTCTCTTTAATTTGCACAACCGGCCGGATCGCCGTCGCACGCAAGCGGCGACCCGGATGGATGACGCGCGCCCGCGCCCTCCGGACCTTTGGGTCAGGACGGCCGCGGCTTTGGCGCGAACATCGGCCAGAGCGGCGGGAAACCGGGACCGGACTCGTCGCGCCACGCCGGTTCCGGCTTGGGCGAGGAGAAATCCAAGGAGCCGCGGTCCTGCGCGTGCTCCGGTGCGATCGAGACGAAACCGTCGATCCACGAATCGTAGAGATCGGGCGCTTGCGCGTATTCGTCGAAAAGGCGCTTGTTGCCCGACAGGAACGCGGCCATGGAGCAGATCGATTGGCCGTTCGCGCCCCGGTATCGCCAAAGATCCACCCCGAGCGAGCGGCCGAGAGTCGCGAGCGCCGTCCAGGCGGAAAGATTGAACAGCGCGTAATGCAAGGGCCTGCTGCGGCGAAGCTCCTGATGCGGCATCCCGAGCGGTCCCAATTGGGCCACCAGGCGCAAGGGGGCGGCATTCAACAAATCGGCGGCGCCCGCCAAATGATCCGTGAACGCGGCCGCCGCGGCGAGGATCAAGTGCGTCCAGGTGCCGACGTTGTTGGGCTGGGAATACGCCGTCTTCCCCTGGTTGGATTTCAAAAGATATTCGAGAAGTTCGGCAAACCATGATTTCGCCGCCAGGTAGGTGTCCTCGGCAATAAGGGCCCTCTTCGCCAGCGCGTTCAGGAGACCCGGCACCACCCAAATATCCCGAAAGTCGAGGACGCCGGAGAAATTGGCCGACTCGGGAGAATGCGGCAGCCAGTGGGCGTATTTGAGATGCGGGTTCATGCGTGTCTTTGGATCGGCGAACCATGCGTCGATGATTCGGGCCGCCCGTTTTACGTAGCGGTCGTTCCCGGTCGCCATTCCCGCCAGCGAAAGGACCACGAAGGAGCGCAAGCACGCCTCGAGCGCCGTGCGGTCGTCGGCCCCGGGTTCCGCGGACTCCGGGGCCGCGTCCTGCCGCCGCCCCCCTTCTTTCAGGACGAGCTGCTCGGCGCTGCCGGGGTCGTAAGGCGCGGGGCTGAAATAGTCCTGCTTGTCGCCGCTCGGGGGCAGGCCCGTCTTGTCGAGGATCGTCACGAGGGGCTGGCCGCACAAACCGTCCGCGCAAGCGGCCAGGCGCGCCATGTCCGGGGCGGGTCCGCCCGCGGCGTCTTCCCCTTCGAGACGATAGCAGCAGGCGCCGCCGCGCCGGTATTCCCGCTCCACGATGTCCTTGTCGAGGCGTTTGGTGAACCGCCACAGCCCCTCGAAACGGGCTTCCCAGCGGCTCGATTCCCGGACTTCGACGGCGTCGGCCGCCCCCGCCGCCAATCGCGCCACCCACCCGCACTGGATGAAATTTCCGGGTTCGCGCGCCTTCAACCGCTCGTCGCGCTCCCAGGGCGGCCGCCGCCAATTGTGCCATTCGCCGGGCACCCCCAGGCGCACCAGCAGCTCGGACTTGTTCAAGCTTCCGTAACGCAGCCTTTCGTCGAACCGGTCGGGCGCGTCGTTGCGGAATGCGATCTGGGGCTCGTGGAACGCGCTGGGGACGAAGCCGGCATCCAGAAACCCCGCGTTGTCCGCAACCCTGACCAGCGGGATGATCGCGTATTTCTCTTTCGTGGCTGCCGTGAGGCCGCGGCGGACGTCCTCCCAGGCCGCCGCCGTGAAGAAACAGGAGCCGTCGAGCGGCAGTATCCACCGGGCTCTCGACTTTCCCTGCTCGATGGCGAAGTTGCGGGTGGCGTTCAAGTTGATCGCCGCGAACGACTTGTGGCGGAGCATCCATTCCTCGGCCCACCCTTTCTCGGCGAAACTGGTCTGGTAATTCTCTTTTGCGGCGAATGGATTGAGGACCGCCGGCATTCCCGATGCATCGAGAAACGCCCGTGCATATCGCTCGGGATCGAACGGGATCCGGTGGTAGGTGATGCGTGCGTCTTCGAGAAGGCCGATACACGCCGCCTCGGCCTCCGGGTCCGCGATCCGATTGAGGATCCACCGCTTCTCGGCTTGCGGCAGCGCCGGCTCGTTCGCCAAGATGAACCGCAGGGCTTCCGCCGTGTGCTCCGCGCTGTGGCGCGGCGGAAGGCTGTTGCCGATCAGGCGGTAAATGACGATGCGGTCGGTCATCCGGACTTGTGCGGTGAAGGAAGCGGCCGTGCTACGGCTTCATTTCGGGCCGCACAGGTTGGGGAGCTGCACCAGCCCGTAGCCGAAGGTGTCGTCGCGCCCGGGGGCCCCGAGATCGCGCGCGGTCGCGACCAGCTTTTGCGTCGTCTCGTCTGCGGATTGCGCGGGGGCGGCGGCGCGCGCCTCGGCGAAAGCGGCGGTGACGAAGGGCGCGGCGAACGAGGTGCCGGATTCGATCTTGCCGCCGCCGCCGGGCGCCGCCAGGAAGACGTCCACGCCGGGCGCGGCGAAGGTGACGTAGGCCCCGCGGTTCGCCCACTCGTAAATGCCCATGGAGGAATCCACCGCCGTCGCCGCGATCACGCCGGGCTGGGCGGCCGGATACGCGGGCGGCGCGGTCGGGCCGCCGTTGCCGGCGGCGGCGACGATGGTGATGCCGCGCTTGAGCGAGGCGTGCACCACCGCCTCGAGTGCGGCGTTGCGCGGGCCGGCGAAGCTCATGTTCACGATCGTCACCTTGTTGCCGGCCATCCAGGAAAGGCCGCGCAGGACCGCCTCGGTCGTCGCCACCTGCCCGCGCAGCCCCGCGATCTTGAAGATCGCCGCGGAATAGATCCGGGCGCCGGGCAGCACGCCGGCGAAGTCGGGGGCCGCCGGGTCGCCGGCGATGATCGCCGCGACCGCGGTGCCGTGATCCGGCGGCGCGAGCGTTTCGCCCGCCTTCGGCGTCACGAAGGTCTGCGCCTCGATCTCGCGCGCGGCGAGCGCCGGATGGGCGAGATCGACGCCGGTGTCGAGTATGCCGATGCGCATGCCCGCGCCGCAGCCGGGCGCGCCCCCGTGCCAGCCGATCAGCGACAGGCCATAGCGCCCGCCGCCCGCCGCCTGGAGCGCATAGCGGTAGTTGGCGTCGAGGGTGGCGCCGGGGAAGGCCGCCCGCAGCGCCGCGACACCTCCGGCGACCGAGATCCCGCCCGGAACCTGGAGCACCACGAGGACGAAGCCGAGGCCGCCCAGATCCTCGCGGCGCGCCAGCGTGTAGCCGAGCCCGGCCGCCCCGGCGACGAAGGCGTCGGCGTCGGGCGCGGTTTCGAACAAGGCGACGATCTCGCCGGGCTCGATGTCGATGCTGGTGGCGGGCGGCGGAACCGGCGGCGTGGCTGCCGGAGCCGCCGCCGTCCTGGTCGTGCCCAGGGGAACGCCGACGCCAAACCCGAGTCCGACGTTGCCGCCGCCCGGCGAGGCCTGGCCGCTCCCGGGCCGCGGCTGCGGGCGCGGATTGTTCGGCCCTTGCTGTTGCGGGGCCGGCGCGCCGCCGCCCCCGCCGCCGCCCAGTCCGAAGCCGAGCCCGAAGCCAAGCGTGACCCCGCCATCCTCGGGCTCGCTTTCGGTGGGGGCCGCGGCCGCGGCCGCGCACAAGGGCGCGGTGACCGCGTTGCTCAGAAGGGCGTTGGCCCCCTCGAGCGCGACGCCGATCGCGTAGATCCGCCCCGGCTCGGCGCGCGAGTCGTCGGGGACGGCGGCGACGATCCGGGTGTCGGTCCAGGATTTGGCCGGGAGGTCGATGAACTCGAGGGCCGAGGCGACCGCGACCAGCCGCAAGCCGCCGCCGGGCCCGAAATGAGCCCCATGGATCGTGACGGTCCCGCCCTTGGCGAGGCAGTGGGTCTCCTCGATTCCGGCGATGGCGGGGTCGGGGGCGCCCGCACCGAGCGCGGGCAACGCGAGCCAAGGGCTCGCCGCGAAGCCTGCGCACAGGCTCCCGATCAACGGGCGGAATGGGCCACGGGACGCGCTCATCACGGCCTCCGCGCCATCGGCGAACAGTGCCGGGGCGCATTATACCACCGGCGCGGCCCGGCGCCTCGGCTCAACGCCCGGCGGCGGCCCGGCGGGGGGCGGCGAGAAGCTCCTCGCAGGCGGCGATGATGGGGGCCACGCCGGGACGCTTCCCGCGGGCCTCGATGTCGCGGGCGAGCGCCGCCGCCCGTTCCTGCGCCGCGCCGTCGCCGGCGGCCTCCCGCACGGTCTTGGCGGTCGCCTCCTCGCGCGAGTCGTGGGAAAGGGCGAGGCCGACGCCGAGGTCGCGCAGCGCCCGGCCGGTCATCGACTGTTCGAGATGGCGCGGGAACAACAGCTGCGGCCGTCCCGCCGCGAGGCAGGCCTCGGCGGTTCCGGCACCCCCGTGGTGGATGACGACGCTCGCATCGGGAAGGACTCGGGCGAGCGGCTGCGGCTCCTCATAGAGCGTGAGGCCCGATTTCCTGACCGCCTCCCTGAGCGCGGGCGAAGGATGGCGAAGGTACACCCCGCCCGGGATCCCCGATTTGGCGAGAGCCGAAAGAATTTTCGTGAGCCCCGGCGCGTCGGCGGCGAGATAGGCGAAGAAGGCCGGGCGCGCGGGGGCGGGCAGCGGCGGCGGAAGATCGGTCAAGGGCGGGATCACGGTCTCCCGGCGCACGGCGCGGTAGGGATCGAGCTCGGGAAAGGTGCAGGGAAAGCGCCGCTCGCAGGCGAGCACGGCGGGGAGCGTCTCGGGCGCCGGCTTGCCGCGGCGCCGTTGCGCCTCCTGGATCACGGCGAGGATCCTGTTCTGGGTCGCCACCGGCTCGACGCGGGGCTGGAGGCGCGGATAGACCGGAAGGTCCGCGGGCGGCACCGTGAAGCCGCTGCCGAACAGGACCGTCGGGACCCTCGCATGCGCCGCCAGCGCCAGAAGCGGCGCGTACTCCGCCACCACCAGGTCGGGCCGCACCACGTCGATCAGCCCGTCCCAGGCGCGCAGCATCGCCGAAAGCGCCTCGGCGTCGGCGAAGCCATTGACGGCGAGGATGTCGGAGAAGGTGGCGGCGCTGAACGGCCTGCCCCGGATCGTGGGGGTGGGGCGCGACCAATAGGGCCCCTGGAGGACGGGATAGGGCTCGTCCTTGAGCATCGGCGCGGTCTCGACCACGTCCCGCAGCGCCATGACCGGCGCGTGCCCCCGCTCGATCAGCGCGCGCGCGACGAGCCGCATGGGGGCGACGTGGCCCAGCCCGCCGCCGCTTTCCCAGCCCATGAGGATTTTCGCGATGGCGCGTCCCTCCGGGCGGAGCCGCGGCCGCGTTTACGCGCTCGCGCGGGTGGAGGCCTGGGCGCGCGCGTCGGACGGCGCGAGATCGCCGAGCGCCGCGATCAGCGGCGCCAGATTCTTGACGTAATGGCGCCAGCGGTCCACCGAGCTCGAATACATGGGCTGGCGCACCTGCCAGGAGCTGGCGGTGCGGATCGGGCGCTCGTTCTTGTGGAACTCCAGGCAGCGGTCGTCCCAGTCGAGCCCGCAGAACGCGATGATGCGGCGGCTGACCTCTTCCTGGTTCGCCACCAGGTCCTCGTACTGGACCTCGAGGAAGGGCGGCGGCAGGGCCTTGCGCCAATGCGCCATGAGCCGCGCGTACTCCCGGTAATACTTCCCGAGATAGCCGAGGTCGTAGGAGAACTGCTGCCCGGTCTGGAACTTGTTGAAATAGGCGGACAGGCAGTTGTCGAGCGGGTTGCGCATCGTGTGGATGATGTGGGCGTTGGGGAACAGGATCCGGATCAGCCCGGCGTGGAAGAAGTTGCCCGGCATCTTGTCGGTGACGTAAGGCTCGCCCTCCGACATCTTCGCGATCGCGGCGAGATACTGCTTCGCCCCCTGCCTGATCTCGGCCGGCGCCGCGTCCTCGAGGCAGCGGGGAAACGTCTTCTTCGACTTGAGGAGCTGCGGCATCGCCCGGGCGACGTTCTTGATGTCGTCGAGCTCGCCCGCGCCGAACACCTTCGGGTGGCTGGAGATGATCTGCTCGACCAGGGTGGTGCCGGAGCGGATCATGCCGACGATGAAGATGGGCTTGTCCGAAGGATCGCCCATGCCCTTGCATTTCTCGAACAGCTCGGGCGAGAACGTCTCGATGAGCTCGTTCACGAAGTCGGCGTGCTTCTTCGGATCGAAATCCTCGCGCATGAGCTCGTTGCCGCGCCGGTAGTTCTCGAAGGAGCGGTCGTATTCGCCCTGGCCCTCGTAGATGCGCCCGAGAGCGAAATGGGCCGAGCAGCGCTCGCCCACGGGCAGGTGCTGCTGCGTCAGCAGCTTCTCGAGGGATTCGGCGCCCTCACCCTCGTCGTCGAACTTCTTCTGGCGCGAGAGCGCGTCATAGGCGGGGGCGAAATCGGGCCTCAGCACCAGCGCCTTCTCGAAGTGCTTGCCCGCCTCGTCGATCTTGCCGAGCTGCTGGAGCGCGTTGCCGATGCCGTGGTGGGCCTCGGCGAAGCCGGGGTTGAGCTCGAGCGCGGTCTCGTAGGCGGCGATCGCGTCCTCGAGCCTGCCCATGCGCGCCAAGGCGTTGCCGAGCGAATACTGGACCCGGAAGTGCTGCGGGACGATGGCCAGGCACTTGCGGTAGGCCTCGGCGGCCAGCTCGGCCTGCTCCAGCTTGAGGTAGGCGTTGCCCATGTTCTGATAGGCGTTGGCGTGGTCGGGCCGGATCGCCAGCGCCCGGCGGTAGAAGACGATCGCCTCCTCCGGGTGGTTGAGCTGGGCCAGCACGATGCCGAGGTTGTTGAGGGCGTTGGCGTGGCGGGGGTTGATCGCCAGCACCTTCTCGAAGCAGACCCGCGCCTCCTCGGACCGGCCCATCTTGGCGAGCACGGTGCCGAGGTTGTTGTGGCTCTCCGGGTCGTCGGGGACGAGCTGGACGGCCCGGCGGTAGCATTCGGATGCCGCCTCGAGGCGACCCATCTTCTCGAACTCGGCGCCCATCTCGTTGTGGGCGGCCGCCGGGTTGGCGGCCGGCTGGCCGGACTGGCCGTTGCCGGCCTTCGCCTGCTCCGGGGGCGGGGCTTCCGGCTGGGGCGCGGGCGCGGCCTCTTCCTTCTCGTCCATGACGTCCACTCCTGGTCTCAAGTGCGGGCTGAAGGCGGCCCAGTCTAACGGCAAAGGGTAAACCAAATCTATCCGTTGGCCCGGCCCGGGTCCAAGGCCGGCCCGGCTGGCGCCCCGCCTCGCCCCTCTGCTGCCCGGCGGCAAGGGCAACGCCGCCCCTGGGCCAGAGGGCGCCGGCGAGCGGCCGGGCCCAAAAGACCGGGGCCGGCGCCCTTTCGGATGCCGGCCCCTTGGGTTGGCTCCGGCCCGGGAGATCCCCGGGGCCGGCGGTCACGCTAGTGCGCGACCTGCATTTGGACCTGCGCTTGAAGCGCCGAGAAGTCTTCGTTGGAGTTCGCCGTGCCGGTCGAGACGCCTTGCAGATCGATGCTGGCACCGTTGGCGAAGGTGATGGTCGTGTTGGCGCCGTCATCGCTGATATTGGAGATCGACGCCTGAATGTCCTGCAAGTCGGTGTTGCTGCCGATGTGTACGACATCGGTGAATTGCAGGACATCGCCCTGGCCCTGGTTGTAGTCCATGACCACGTCATGGCCGTCGTTGCCGTCGATGGCCGTGGTGAGGGTGTTCGTGTCGTGCAGGCTGAACTGGAACACGTCGTTCCCGGTCCCGCCGGTGAGGTTGTCGTCGCCGATGCCGCCGTCGATCGTGTCGTCGCCGGCCCCGCCGTTGATCGTGTCGGCGAAGAGCTTGAAGCCGGTGGTGTCGCCCGAGACGCTCACGTCCACGTGCTCGTGGCCGCCGCTGAGCGCGTCGTTCTCGAGGAAGTCACCGAAGAGCTGGTCGTTGCCGGCGCCGCCGCTGATCGAGTCGCAGAACAGCGTGTCGTGGCCGTCGCCGCCGTTGACGGTCAGGTTGAAGTTGCTGCCGCCCAGCCACAGGTCGCCGACGATCGTGTCGTCCCCGCCGCCGCCGCTCAACGTGTCGTTGAACAGGCTCATCGTGTCCGTGCCGTTCGTGTCGTTGACGGTGACGTTGACGATGCTGTTGTCCGCGCTCGCCATGTAAACGTCGCCGGTGATGGAGTCGGCGCCGCTGCCGCCCGTGATGCTGTCGTTGAAGGCGGTGAAGGTGTTGTTGTACCCGCCCTCGTCGAGGACGGTGAAATTCACGTGGTTGACATAAGGCTCCGTTCCGTAGACCGCGGCGTCGCCGACCATGAAGTTGTTGCCGTCGCCGCCGGCGATCGTGTCGTTGAACAGGACGAAGGTGTTGTTGTCGGCGGATGCCACGCCGAGATCGCTGTTGATGACGTTGTGGACGTCGAACGTGACGGTGTTCGAGCAGCCCGACTGGTACGCCGACACGTCGCCCACCAGCCTGTCGTCGCCCCCGCCGCCGGTGAGGCTGTCGTTGAAGGCGTGGAAGGTGTTCCCGTTGGCGCTGGCGGTGCCGCCGCTCTCATGCGCCGCGTTGGAGACGTAGAGGCTGATGTGGTTCTGGGTGTCGTCGTGCTGGGAGGCTCGGACGTCGCCGACGAGCGTGTCGGCCCCGGCCCCGGCCGAGATCACGTCGTTGAAGGCGTTGAAGGTGTTGAAGTCGGCCGTGGCGTTGACCGTCCCGTTGCCGTTGGCGTTGGCCGAGTTCCTGATGCCGAGGTCGATGTCGTTGGTCGAGCCGGACTGATAGGCCCAGACGTCGCCGACCAGATAGTTGCTGCCGCCCGCGCCCGAGATCGTGTCGTTGAAGAGCGTGAAATCGTTGTGGCTGGCGGCCGCCGTCGCCATCGCCATGCCGGGCGAATCCCAGGCCGCGCAGGCCGCCGCGATGTTCATGACGCAGAGCTCGATCTTGTTCTGCTCGCCTTCCTGGGTCGCGGAGACGTCGCCGGTGATGGCGTCGTTGCCGGCGCCGCCGACGAGCACGTCGTTGAAGGCGTTGAAGCTGTTCTCATTGGCCTGGGCCAGCGCCGTCGCCGCCGCGTAGTCGCTTGACGGAAGCGGCTGGTAGTCGCTCGCATGGGCGTTCGCGGAATTGGCGACCCCCAGCTTGATCTCGTTGTAGCAGCCGCTCTGGGTCGCGCCGACGTCACCGGTGAGGGTGTTCTCGACGCCGTCGCCGCCCACGATCGTGTCGTTGTAGGCGGTGAAGTGGTTGTTGTTCGCCGAGGCGGAGCCTTCCGCGTAGGCGTTGAGCACCCCCTCGTCGGCCGCGTCCGGCGTGGCCGCCACGGCGCAGGCCGCGGCGGAGTTGCCGATGGTGAGCCCGACCTTGTTGCAGTCGGCGTCGCTCTGCTGGGCAAAGACGTCGCCGACGATGCCGTCGATCCCCGCGCCCCCCGCCAGATTGTCGTTGAAGGCGTTGAAGGTGTTGTGGTCGGCGTGTGCGGTCGCGGTCGCGGTCCCGGTCCCGGGGGACTGGCCGAGGCCCACGTTGGCGTGGGCGGCCGCGGAATTGTTGAGGGCGAGCTCCACCTTGTTGGTGCAGCCGTATTGGTACGCCGAGACGTCGCCCGCGATGTAGTCGCTGCCGCCGCCGCCGGTGATCACGTCGTTGAAGCCGAAGAAGGTGTTGTAATCGGCGTGCGCGCCCTGGCTGGTGAAGCCGTAGCCCGTGCTGACGCTGGCCGCGGCCATGTTGCCGAGCGACAGGTCCACCTTGTTGTAATAGCCGCTCTGGGTCGCGAGGACGTCGCCCACCAGGGTGTCGTCGCCGGTCCCCGAGGCGATCTCGTCGTTGAACACGTTGAAGGTGTTGGAGTTCGCGACCGCGCTGTAGGCGTTGTTGTTGGCGTTCCCGTACACCGCCGGATCCGACGACTCGTACCAGACGTCGCCGACGATGGTGTTGCCGCAGGCGTCGCCCGCGGTCAGATGATCGTTGAAGGCGTTGAAGGTGTTGTGGTCGCCGCCGCAGTTCTCGACCGAGAGCGTGACCTTGGCGCCCTGGTTCCACGCGAAGTAGGCCACGTCGCCGACGAGGGTGTTTTCGTACCCGCTGCCCACCGTGGCGGTGTCGTTGAAGGCGTTGAACGTGTTGCCGTCGCCGCCGGCGTTCTTGACGTTCAAGTTGACGGCGCTGCAGACGTCCACGCAGTCCACGCTGTACCAGACGTCGCCGGCCGCGTAGTTGCTGCCGTTGCCGCCCAGCAGAAGGTCGTTGAACGCGTTGAAGGTGTTGCCGTCGCCGCAATTGTTGCTGACGTAGAGCGACACGTCCGAGCCCTTCCAGGCGCTGACGAAGACGTCGCCGACCAGCGTGTTCCAGCCGAAGTAGGAGTCGCCGCCGAGGATGGTGTCGTCGAAGGCGTTGAAGGTGTTGCCGTCGCCCCAGCAGTTCACCACGCCCAGCGAGATGTCGCCGGCGAAGCCGCTCTGGACGGCGACGTCGCCCACCAGCAGGTTGCTGCCGAGCCCGGTCACGCTCTCGGTCTCGCCGTTGAGCGTGACCGTCAGCATCGACGTGCCCAGCGTGATGTAGTCGTTGAAGACGTCGTAGTAGTTGCTGGAGCCCTCGTTCTTGACCGCGAGGTCGGCGCAGCCGCCGCCGATCTGGTAGGAGTCGCCCACCAGCGTATCGCCGAAATCGGGGAGGAGAAGCGCCGCGAAACTAGGCGCGACGTCGCCGGTGTAGGTGACGCGGAAGTCGTGGACGCCGCCCATGATCACGTCGTTGTAGGCGGCCATGGTGTCGTTGCAGCCCGAGATGGAGGCGTCGAGGCCGACATGGCCCCAGCCGCACGCGCCGTTGTCCTGGAGCACGTCGCCGACCAGCACGTCGTTGAAGGGCGCGAGCGCCAGGAAGGGGTTGGCGTAGGCGTAGCCGCTGGCGATCGACACGTCGAAGTTCATCTGGACGTACTGGTGGGCGCCCTTGATCACGTCGTTGAAGGCGCTCAGGAAATTGGACTCGCCGCAGATCGCGGCGCTGAGATCGACGCAGCCGCCGCCCTGGTACTGGCCGTTGATCTGGAAGACGTCGCCCACCAGCGTGTCGGCGAAAACCGAGAAGCCGCTGCCGTCCTGCGGGACGCTGAGCTCCCCGATGGCCTCGCCGCCGTATTCGGCCGAGATCGTGCCGTTGACGATGATCTGCTCGCGCGCGGCGCCGGTGATGATGTCGTCGAAGGCGTAGGTCACGTTGTGGTAGCCGCCGGTCTCGGCCGAGAGATTGACGCTGCCCTGGCCGAAGTTGCCGTTGACCTGCATGACGTCGCCGACGAGCGTGTTGGCGAACAGGGAGACGTCGCCGCACGAGCCCTCGTTGAAGCCCCAGAAGATGTTGGTGGCGTCATAGGCCGAAACGTTGGCGTTGACGACGAGGTACTGGTCGCCGCCGACCAGGATGTCGTCGAAGGCGCGGGTGACGTTGTAGGCGCCGAAGGCCTGCACGCTCGCGTCCACGCAGCCGCCGCCCTCGCAGGAGGCGTTGTTCTGAAGGATGTCGCCCACGAAGGTGTCGGCGAAGAGCTTCCCGTCGCCGTAGTTGCCGTTGGGCGCGAGGGCAAAGAGGCCGTTCGCGCAGAAGAAGGAGGCGTCGATGTTGAGGTCGATGGTGTGGGTGCCGCCCACCAGCGCGTCGTCGTAGGTATCCGCCTCGTTGCCGTAGCCGTACACGCCCACGGAAGCGCCGGCGTAGCCCCAGCTGTCGCTCTCGAGGACGTCCCCGACCAGCACGTCGCCCATGACGGAGCCGAAATCGCAGTTCGGCCCGAAGGCGAGGAGGTCCTTGCCGAGGAAGGCGCACAGGCTGATGTCCAGCGACAGCAGGTCGTCGCCGGCGATGATGGTGTCGTTGTAGCCGTCGATCGTGTTGCCCTCGCCGCAGATCTCGGCGTTGAGGCAGACGCTTCCCGACCAGTCGTTGAAATTCTCCTGGTACACGTCGCCGACCATGGTGTCGCCGAAGCCGCCGAGCCCGTACAGGCTGGCGAGGTCGAACTCGCTGCAATAGCCCTGCTGGAACAGGCCGGTCATGGTGACGCGGTCGGCGCCGCCGGTGATCGAATCGTCGTACACGCACAGGTGGTTCGAAACGCCGGAGGCGGACGCGCTCAGATGGGCGCCCTCGCCGTAGACCTGCGCGACGTCGCCGACCAGGATGTCGCCGCTGAAGCCTTCCTGGAACAGGCCGCCGAACCCGACCTGGGCGTCGGCCCAGTTGGTGAGCGAGAGGTTGAGGATGTGGTCGCCGCCCGTGATCGTGTCCATGTAGGCGTAAATAAGGTTGCCGCTGCCGTAGGCGTCGGCCGACAGGCAGGCGGAGCCGTTGACCTGCCAGACGTCGCCGACCAGCAGGTCGCTGAAGAAGTTCTCGAGCGTGATGAAGGCGCAGGAGCCGTCCACGGTGATGTTGGCGACATCGTCGCCGCCGACGATCGTGTCGCTGAAGGCGCTGACCACGTTGGCGTCGCCCTCGGCAAAGGCCGAAAGGCCGACGCTGCCGCAGCCGCCTTCGCTCCACTGGTACACGTCGCCGACCAGCGTGTCGCTGAAGTTGCCGATGTCGACGCACACGAAGCCCTGGCCGATGGAGTCGGTCGTGATCTCTAAGATCAGCGGAGCGATGTCGACGTTCACGACCTTGTCGCCGCCGAAGATGCGGTCGTCGAAGGCGCAGACCGACTGGCCGAAGCCGCCCTCGCAGAAGCCGCTGGCGCCCGCCGACAGGTACGCGGAATCGCGCCAGCCGCCGTCCTGCGCGACGTCGCCGACGAGCAGCGCGCCGGACTGGGAGCACACCTCGTTGTCGTAGTGGGGGGTCATGTTGACCGTGTAGGAGGTGCCGATCAGGTAGTCGTTGAAGGCGAAGACGAGCTGGTCGCCGGAGCCCATCGCCTCGGCCTTGAGGTCGGCCTGGAAGCAGCCCCGGCCCCCGCCCTGCTGATAGACGTCGCCGACGATGACCTGGCCGCCCTCGATGTAGTCGTTAAAGGCGTAGACCTGCGCCGCGTCGGCCGCCGCGAAGGCGCTGAGGCACGCCACCGCGCCCTCGCAATAGCTCTGCTGGAACACGTCGCCGGCGATGGTGTCGCCCTTGAACGAATAGTTCGACCCGCAGGTCGTCTCGCTGACGTCGGGGGATGTGCCGGGGCAGCTGCCGCCGCCGAAGATCGTGTCGTTGAAGGCGAAGACCACGTGGTTGCCGGGGCCGAACGCGCCGGCATGGAGCCCCACGAAGCCGCCGCCCCTCTGATAGACGTCGCCCGCGATCTTGTCGTCGCCCGAGCCGCCGCTGATGTAGTCGTTGAAGGCCCGGACGTCGCCGCCGAAGCACCCGGCGATGGCCGCGAGATCGACGCAGCCGCCCGAGGGCTGATAGACGTCGCCCGCGATCTTGTCCGATCCCCAGCCGCCGAAGATGGTGTCGTTGAAGTCCCTGAAAGTGCCGCCGTAATCGACGAAGGCGCACAGATTCGCGTAACCGCAGTTGTCGATCAGGTCGCCGGCGATCGTGTCGCAGCCGCCGCCGCCGACGATGATGTCGTTGCCGTCGCCGCCGTCGATCTTGTCGTCGCCCCAGCAGTAGCCGTTGATCTCGTCGCCGTAGATGGTGTCGTCGCCGCAGCCGCCCTTGAGGCAGTCGTCGCCGCCGTTGCCGACGATGAGGTCGTCGCCGCCCCTGCCGTTGATGTAGTCGTGACCGGAATCGCCGATCAGCGAATCGTTCAGGCTGGTGCCGCAGGTGCCTTCCGTGTTGCCGTCGAAGAAGCTGGAGCCGGGAATCGTCACGTCGTCCGGGCACAGGCGCGGGATGTCGCTGAAGTAGTTCGCCAGCTGGCCTCCGAAGGGGTTCTCGCACACCGGGGCGCCGATGAGCCTGCCCGCCTCGAGTCCGGGGAAGACGAAGGGCACGAGCTCGGGGGGAATGAAGGCGAGCGATGTGGGCGGAATCGGGCCGATCTCGGCGATGCCCGGAGGGAGCGGTCCGGGCGCGAACGGCGAGAACGAGGCCGGGCCGGCCGGAACGGCGCCGCCGCCGGGGCCCGCCGCCGGCTGGATCTCGGCCAGCTGCTCGGCCGAAGCCGTCTGGTTCAGGAGATCGAGGGCGCCGACGATGTCGCCGGCGAAGTTGAGCGCGGGGATCTGGTTGCCGAGGGCCTCGCTGCCGTAGCCCTGAAGGATGATCTCACCGCCCCCATGGACCAGGATGATGAGATTGCCGTCGGAGAACACGAAGTCGGCGTCGCCCTGATGGAAATCGAAGGTGTATTGGGTGCCGGGGACGACCGCGACCGTCGTCTGCTCGCCCGCGGGCGGGGTCGCGACATGCTCGACCGCCTGGGCGACGGTGACCGTCTTGGCCGCCGGGGCGTCGTTCGCCGCCACGACCATTTCCGGCGCCGGGCCGTGCCCGGTGTCGGCGTCGCCGTCGGCCGCGGTGTTCGCCGCGGTGTCCGCGATGTGCAGATTGTCGTTGTAGCTGTCCATGGTCCCCGCTCCCTAACTCGCCCGAATGGGCGCCCCCCGGTCGAAAACCGGGATTTTTACGATTTCTTAACATCAACCGAAGGTCATCTGCGGGCAACCGAATAAGCCCCAGGTTCTATACACTCGAGTGTGCGCAAACTCACTTTTCCGTGAATTTTGGTTAAATTTTACGGAACCCCGCCTTTCGCCCGGCCCCAGATCCACAAGCGTTTGCAAGGGCTTGGCAGGGCGGGCACCGGCCTCGGCCGCCCGGGAAAGCGGGCCCTCGGGATGGATCGCCGGGGCCGCCTGCGAAAGGCCGGGCGAGGGGAGGGATCGCGCCAGGGTTGAGCGCCGGGGTTGAGCGCCGGGGTTGAGCGCCGGGGTTGAGCGCCGCCGGGGGTGCGGCCGAGGGCCCCAAAAGGCCGGGGCCGGCGCCCTTGCGGGTGCCGGCCCCTTGGGTTGGCTCCGGCCCGGGAGATCCCCGGGGCCGGCGGTAACGCTAGTGCGCGACCTGCATTTGGACCTGCGCTGCAAGCGCGCTGAAGTCTTCGTTGCTGTTCGCCGTCCCGGTCGAGACGTGCTGCAACTCGATGCTGGCACCGTTGTCGAAGGTGATGGTCGTGTTGCTGCCATCATCGTTGATATTGGAGATCGACGCCTGAATGTCCTGCGCGTCGGTGTTGCTGCCGGTGTGTACGACATCGGTGAATTGCAGGACGTCGCCCTGGCTCTGGTTGTAGTCCGTGATCACGTCATGGCCGTCGTTGCCGTCGATGGCCGTGGTGAGGGTGTTCGTGTCGTGCAGGCTGAACTGGAACACGTCGCTCCCGGTGCCGCCGGTCAGGGAGTCGCTACCGATGCCGCCGACGAGGAGGTCGTTGCCGGCCCCGCCGTCGAGGGTATCGGAGAACAGCTTCATCCCCGCGGTCTCGCCCGTGACGGTGACATGGAGCTGATCGCCGGCGAAGTCGCCGTACAGCTGATCGTCGCCGTTGCCGCCGCTGATCGAGTCGTTGAACAGGTTGAGCGTGTTCCCTGCCCCGTTGTCGGCGAGGTGGATATTGATGTTGTTGCTGTCGCCGCCGCTCATCGAGACGTCGCCGACCAGCGTGTCGTTGCCGCCGCCGCCCGAAAGCGTGTCGTCGAAGGCGGTGAAGGTGTTGTTGTCGCCGTCGGCCTGCACCGTGACGTTCACGTTGTAGTCGTTCCCCGGATCGCCCAGAACCATGACGTCGCCCACCATCTGGTCGGCGCCGCTGCCGGCGGTCATCGAGTCGTTGAAGGCATTGAAGATGTTGTGCGAGGCCACGTCGCTCGTGTTGTTGAGCTGGGTGTCGAGCAGGAACAGGTGGACGCTGTTCGCCGTGCATGCGCCCGGGTCGTTGATCGACATCGAGGCGAAGACGTCGCCTACCATCTGGTTGTGGCCGTCGCCGCCCATCATCGTGTCGTTGAAGGCGTTGAAGATGTTGTCGTTCGCCTGGGCGCTGTAGCTCGCGACGTTGCTGATCCCGAGCGAGATCACGTTGGCGTCGTGATCGTTGACGCCGCTGCCGAAGATGAACATGAATGCCGCGACGTCGCCGGCCATCTGGTCGTCGCCGCCGCCCGCCGTGAGCATGTCGTTGAAGGCGTTGAACTCGTTGCCGTTGGCGAACCCGCGCACGTCGCCGCCGATCGCTGCGTTGACGAGCGTGAGGTCGATGACGTTCTGGTCATAGGCCGCCGTACCGTAGCTGGTGATGTTCAGGGCCGAGCTGTTGATCGGCACGTCCAACCCCTGGCTGGGCTGGCCCGCGAGGACGTCGCCGACCACCAGGTTTTGGCCGTCGCCCGCCGAGATCGTGTCGTTGAAGGCGGTGAAGATGTTGTTGTTGGCGTTCGCGAAGCTGGTGCAGACGGTCGCCTGGTTCAGGACCTCGAGCGAGATGTTGTTGGTGTTGTGGGCTCCCACCCCGCCCGAGGTGATGAACATCGCCGCCCACACGTCGCCGGCGATGAGGTCGTCGGACCCCGGCCCCGCCGTGATGTGGTCGTTGAAGGCGTTGAAGGTGTTGCCGTTGGCGTCGCCGCCGTTCCCGGCGCTGTTGGTGATCCCGAGGGCGATCGAGTTGAGGTTCTCGTTGCCGCACTGCTTGGGATCGATCGCCATGTAGGCCGACACGTCGCCGATCAGGTAGCCGCTCAAGGCCGGCCCCGTCACCAGGAGCGTGTCGTTGAAGGCGGTGAAGGTGTTGGCGTTCGCCTCCGCCGACCGGTCGCCCGAGGCCCCGTTGAAGAGATCCAGGTGGACCTCGTTGGTGTTCCGGATCAGGTCGCCGTCGGAGAGGATGCTCATGTCCACGGCCACGTCGCCGATCAGCCAGTTGCTGCCCTCCGCCGTGGAGCCGTTGACCGTCATGATGTCGTTGAACGCCGTGAAGGTGTTGTTGTCCGCGGCCGCCCAGCCCGACGCCGAGTTGTTCAGCGCCAGCCACATCGCGTTGTCGTTGTTGACGAAGGTCGCGGCCGCGCTGATGCCCATCCGGGCCGCCACGTCGCCGACCATGAAGTCGTCGCCCATGGCCGCCGACATGGTGTCGTTGAAGGCCGTGAAGGTGTTGTCGTCCGCCTGCGCGGAGACGTGGTCGCCGCCGCTCGCCGCGTTGGTGGCGCCGAGGGCGATGAGGTTCTCGTTCCAGGCCGCCTTGAACCCGCCGCCGGGGACGAGGATCTCCAGGCCGCCGCTGTGTCCGCCGTACTGGAAGTCGGGGGTCGCCGCGAGAACGTCGCCGACCATGAAGTTGCCGCCGCCCGCCGCGTGCATGGTGTCGTTGAAGGCGGTGAAGGTATTGTAGTCCGCGATCGCGTTGCTGCCGGTGGCGAAGTTGCCGATCCGCAGCTCCACGCCGTTGTAGTTGCAGGCGTTGCCGTAGCTGCTATAGGCGCATCCGCCCGACGCGTTCTCGCCGCTGGCCCCGCCGGCGATGGCGTTGACGACGCAGGGCCCCGAGGCCGTCGCCGCCATGCCCTCGACCCAGACGTCGCCGACCATGACGTTGCCGCCGCCGCCCGCCGACATCGTGTCGTTGAAGGCGTTGAAGGTGTTGTAATTGGCGTTCGCCCCGCTCTGCGACGGATCCTCGAGGCTGCTGACGTAGGCCGAATTGAACAGCCCCGCTCCGATCCAGTTGGAGTTGTGGACGTCGCCGCCGATGGCCGCCGCGTTCCCGCCGACCGCGCCCTCGTCGGGGCCCGGGTAGGTCGGAGCGCTCGCGGGATCGCCCGCGGTGGCGTAACCGCCGACGGCGAGGGCCGAGCCCGCCTGGCCGTAAGCCATCATCGCGGCGAGCATGTCGCCGACCATGACGTTGTTGCCGGCCGCCGCCGTCATGAGGTCGCTGTAGGCGGTGAAGGTGTTGTTGTTGGCGTTGCCGAAGCCCGCCGGCGTGCCGCAGTCCTCGCCGCCGACCGCCTTGTTGCCCGCGCCGAGCGAGAGGCTGTTGCGGTTGTAGACGCTGCCGCCCACGGCCGTGGCGTTGCCGCCATAGGCTGCGCCGCCGTCGCTCGGCGGGCCCGGGGGCAGGATGGTGTCGCTGGTCGGGCCGCCGCCCTCGGCGCCGATCCCGCCATAGGCGGCGCCGCCGAAGGCATAGGCGTCGCCGCCGTAGCCGATCGCCTCGACGTTCACCGCCGCGACGTCGCCGATGAGGTAGCCGCCCTCGGCCCCGCTCACCGACATGTCGTCGTTGCCGACCGAGAAGGTGTTGTTGTTGGCGTCGCCGAAGACGGCGTCATTGCCGGCCCAGGCGTCGATGTTGTTGGAGTTACAGACGTCGCCGCCGTGGGCGCAGGCATCGCCGCCATAGGCGTCGCCGCCGTTGCCGATGGCGTGGAGGCCGTCGACGAAGTCGGTCGGAAGCGACCCTTCCGCGAAGGTGGCGTTGCCGCCATAGGCGTCGCCGCCGAAGGCCGAGCCGTTGCCGCCTTGGCCCGTGGCGACCATGCCCTCGACGAAGATGTCGCCGACCAGGGTGTTCGGGTTCGTGTCGCCGCCCGCCGTCATGTGGTCGTTGCCGACCGAGAAGGTGTTGGCGTCGGCCTCGCCGTAATAGGCGGTGTTCGCGGCGCCGAAGTGGAGCGCGTTGTCGCTGTGGGCGTCGCCGCCCTGGGCAGAGGCATTGCCGCCCCAAGCGTCGCCGCCGTTGCCGCCGGCGCCGCCGAAGCCGGTGCTGCCGGAGCTCCCCGTGGTCCCGGCGCTGCCGGGATCGCCGGTGCTGCCATCGGCGCTGGTGCCTGTGCCGCCGGTGCTGCCGGGCGAGCCGCCGCTAGCAGGCGTGCCCGGCGCCCCGCCGGCGCCGGCCGTGCCGCCTGAGCCCGGGGCCCCGCCGCTGCCAAAGGCGCCGGGCGCGCCGCCGGCGCCTTCCAGGCCGCCGATGCCGCCGAAGCCGAACAGGCCGCCATAGCCGGCCCCGCCGGTGGCGCAGGCGTCGCCGCCCACCGCCACCGAGCTGAAGTAGGCATGGGCGTCGCCGACCAGCAGGTTGCCGCCGTAGCTGCCGGTCACGGTCATGGTGTCGTTGCCGACCGAGAAGCTGTTCTCGTCGGCCGTGCCGGTGTCGGCGTAATTGCTGACGACGAGCGCCGCGACCGAATAGTCGTAGGCGTCGCCGCCGAAGGCGGTGGCGCAGCCGCCGACGCCGATGCCGCCGTCGCCGCCGGCCCCGCCGGTGCCGCCGTCGCCGCCGGTGCCGCCCTTGCCGCCGTTGCCACCCTGGCCGCCGTCGCCGCCGTTGGCGTCGCCGCCGTTGCCGCCATTACCGGCGTTCGGATGGTTATGGGAGCTATAGCTTGAGTGGTATCCTTCGCCGCCCTGGCCGCCGGTGCCGCCGTGGCCGCCCGCGCCGCCCATGCCGCCGGTGCCGCCCTGGCCGCCCTGGCCGCCGGTGCCGCCGACGCCGCCAAAGCCGCCGGTGCCGCCCTGGCCGCCGGTGCCGTCGCCGCCCGTGGCATGGGCGTCGCCGCCATAGGCGCCGTTCTCGATGTCGAGGTTGAGGTCGCCGACGAGGGTGTTGTTCCCGCCGCCCGCCGTCATCTGGTCGTTGGCGACCGAGAAGGTGTTGTTGCTGGCCTCGCCGTTGTAGGCGTAGTTGGTGACCGCGATCGCCGCGTAGTTGCTGTTGTCGCCGCTGCCGCCCTGGGCAAAGGCATCGCCGCCGAAGCCTGCGCCGCCGGCCCCGCCGATGGCGCCGTTTCCGCCGTTGCCGCCCTTGCCGCCCTTGCCGCCGTTGCCGGCCTGGCCGCCGTTGCCGCCGTTGGCGTCGCCGCCGTTGCCGCCGGTACCAGCGTTGTGGCTGTAGGAAGCGTTGTGGCCGTCGGAGCCGGTGCCGCCCAGGCCGCCGTTGCCGCCGGCCCCGCCGATGCCGCCCGCGCCGCCCGCGCCGCCGATCCCGCCGGCGCCGCCGGCGCCGCCCGCGCCGCCGTGGCCGCCCAGGCCATAGCCGCCCTGGGCCGTCGCGCCGCCGCCATAGGCGACGCCGCCCATGCCGAGCGACATGTCGCCGACCATCTGGTTGCCGCCGTAGTCGCCGCCCGCGCTCATGGTGTCGTTGAAGGCGGCAAGCGTGTTGAGGTCGGCCGTGCCGCCGCTGGCGCTGTTGGTGACGTGCAGGCTCGCCTCGTTGCTGTTGTAGGCCTCGCCGCCGATGGCGCAGGCGTTGCCGCCCTGGCCGTCGCCGCCGGTGCCGCCGGTGTTGCCGTCGCCGCCGTCGCCGCCGGTGCCGCCCTGGCCGCCGTTGCCGCCGGTCTTGCCGTTGCCGCCGTTCTCGTCTTGGCCGTAGTAGTAAGGCTGTCCGCTGCCGTTGCTGCCGTTCGCGCCGGTGCCGCCGTTCTCCGCGAGGCCGCCGGCCCCGCCGGTGCCGCCCTGGCCGCCCTGGCCGCCCCAGCCGCCGAGGGCATCGCCGCCCGAGGCATAGGCGTTGCCGCCGTAGGCGTGCCCCGTGACGTAGGCCGCGACGTCGCCGACCATGGAGTTGCAGCCGCTGCCGGCGGTCATCGCGTCGTTGAAGGCGTTGATGTGGTTGCCGTCGGCGGTGCCGCCGTCGGTGGCCTGGTTGGTGACCGCGAGCTGGATGTCGTTGCTGTTGAACGCATCGCCGCCCACGGCATGGGCGTCGCCACCGAAGGCGTTGCCGCCGGTGCCGCCGATGCCGGCGTTGTTGTAGGCGTCGCCGCCGTTGTTGCCGTCGAGACCGTTGACGACGTCGTTGCCGCCGCCGCCGCCGACGTAGTCGGCGACGAAGTTCAGCGGTTCGGCATCCGCGCCGTCGAGGCCGGCCCCGCCGACGCCGCCGGTGCCGCCATAGGCGCCGCCGCCGGTCGCGCAGGCGTTGCCGCCGTAGGCGCCCGCGTCCAGGGACGCCGCGACATCGCCGACCATCTCGTTGCCGCCGTATGCGGCGGACATCGAATCATTGAAGGCGTCGATGAGGTTCGAGTCGGCGGTGCCGTTGTAGGTCGCCCCGTTGTAGACGGTGAGTTCGATGCTGTTGCAGTTGGTCGCGTCGCCGCCATGGGCGTCCGCGTTCCCGCCGACCGCGCAGCCGCCGTCGCCGCCCGTGCCGCCCTGGCCGGGCTGGCCGTCCGCGCCGTCGGCGCCCACGTAGGGACTGTAAGTGGAGTCGCCGCCCTGGCCGCCGGTGCCGCCGAGGCCGCCCTGGCCGCCGTCGCCGCCCTGGCCGCCGAAGGCGTAGCCGCCGGACGCGTGCGCGTCGCCCCCGTAGCCGTGGGAGGCGATGTCGACGCTGACGTCGCCGGCCATGTAGTTGCCGCCGCCGCCCGCGCTCATCGTGTCGTTGAAGGCGTTGATGACGTTGCCGTCGGCCGTCCCGCTTTCGGACCCGGTCTGGTACACGCCGAGCTGCAGGTAGTTGTTGTTGGACGCATCGCCGCCCACCGCGCAGGCGTCGCCGCCCCGGGCAAAGCCGCCGTTTCCGCCGTCGCCGCCGGTGCCGCCATTGCCGCCGTTTCCGCCGTCGCCGCCGTGCTCGTAGCTCGCGGGCAGGTAACCGCTGCCACCGGCTCCACCGTTGCCGCCGTCGCCGCCGTTGCCGCCCTGGCCGCCGCGCCCGCCGTAGGCGCTGCCGCCCGAGGCGCTGGCGCTGCCGCCGTAGGCGCCCTCGGGATAGCAGTAGCCGCCCGCCTCGGTGATCCCGACCGAGACGTCGCCGATCATGTGATTTTGGTCGCCGCCGGCGGTCATCGAATCGTTGAAGGCGTTGATGGTGTTGCCGTTGGCCTCGCTGCTGGGGCCGAACCCGTAGTTGGCGACCGTCAGGAACACCTCGCCGAGGTTTCCGGCGTCGCCGCCGGCCGCGTGCGCGCCGCCCGCGAAGGCGTTGCCGCCGTTGCCACCGTGACCGCCGTTGCCACCCTGACCGCCGGCGCCGCCGTTGCCGCCGTCCTTGTTGCTGTAGCTGTAGCCGCCGTAACCGGTGCCGCCGTCGCCGCCATAGCCGCCGTTGCCGCCGTTCCCGCCGTAGCCGGCAAAGGCGCTGCCGGCGAAGGCGTGGGCGCTGCCGCCTTCCGCGAAGGCCGCGAGGCTGGCCGCGACGTCGCCAGTGAAATCGTTGCTGCCGCTCGCGGCGGTGATCGTGTCGTCGAAGCTGTTGATCGTGTTGCCGTCGGCCGCGCCGGGCACGGATTCACCATGGGCCTTGTTTTCGGCCTGGAGGTCGATCCGGTTGTTGGTGTCGGCGTTGCCGCCGCTCGCGCACACGTCGCCGGAGCAGGCGTTGCCGCCGTGGCCGCCGTTGCTGCCGTTGCCGCCCGGCTGGCCGCCATAGCCGTCCATGTGGTAGGCGGTGCCGTCGGCCGCGGGGCCCTGGTTCCCGTTGACTATTCCGCTGTAGTCGGTGCCGCCGCCGACGACAGAGACGCTCGAGCCGTAGACGCAGTCGTTCTCAGCCGACGCCACCGCCGTCTGGGTGGCGAGCACGTCGCCGACGATCAGGTTGCTGCCGCCGCCGGCGTCCATCGCGTCGTTGAAGGCATTGAACTCGTTGCCGTTCCCGACGCCTTCGTTGACGTAGTTGGAGGCGCTGAGGCTGATGAAGTTCTCGGCGCAGAGCGTGTAGCCGACGCTCTGGCCGCCGATCCCCCCGATGTTGGCGCCGGAGGCGAACTGCTGGCCATAGACGTCGCCGACCAGCGTGTCGTTGCCCGAGCTGCCGATTATGGTGTCGTCGAAGACGTGGTATTCGTTGCTGTTCGACACGCCCTCGAAGAACGCGGCGTTTTGCACCCCGAGGCTGATGTTGTTCTGCGAGAAGCCGTTCTCCTGCTGCGACCAGGCGTCGCCCACCAGAACGTCGTTGGTGAACCCGTAGAGGGTCTGCACCGCCTCGCCGCTCTGCTCGATCACGATCTTGGATTCGCCGGCGACGATGAGGTCATCGTAGACGCACAGGTGGTTGTTGCTGCCGATGCCCTCGGCGTACAGGCTGGTTTCGCTGCCGCCCTGCTGCCAGACGTCGCCCACCAGGGTGTCGCCCGGAACGCCGCACCAGAACTCCGGCGTGCCCTCGGCGTACGCGCCCTCGACGAAGTTGATGGTGAGGGTGTGGTCGCCGCCGATGAGCGTGTCCATGTAGGCGTACATGTCGTTGTTGTTGCCGTCCACGGTCGCGGCGAGATTGGCGACGTGGCCGTTCTCCTGCAACACGTCGCCCACCAGCACGTCGCCGAAGAAGCCGCCGTGCGCGAGCTGGTCCACCACGCATTTGATGTCCCACGCGCACAGGTTCGTGTCCTGGCTGAGGATGTTGATGGAATCGCCGCCGGCAACGATCGTGTCGCTGAACGCGCTCACCACGTTGAAGTCGCCCTGGATCTCGGCGTTCAGGTCCGCATGGGTGCTCACGCTGACGGTGTTCAGGTTCTCCTGAAAGACGTCGCCGACCAACGTGTCGCTGAAGAAGCTGCCGTGGCGGATCACGGGCAGGAGGCAGCTCAGGTCGTTCATCGTGGACACGTCGATGGTCTTGCTGCCGCCGGCGATGAAATCGTCGAACGCGGCGACCTTCTGGTGTTCCGCCGGCTGCCAGACGCACTGCTCCAGCTCCGGATCGTAGACATATTGGCCGAGCGCGCCCGCGGTCAGATGCGCGCCGCCCTCGGAGAAGAAGACGCTGCCGATCTGCGCCACGTCGCCCACCAGGAGGCTGCCCGAGGCGCCGCATCCTCTGATGTAATCGGCCCCGGTGAGGACGACGTCGCCGCCGACCAGGAAGTCGTTGAAGGCGAAGACGAGCTGGTCGCCGGTGCCGTAGCCGATCGCATTGAGCTGGGCGGAGTCGGCGGCGCAGTCCTCGGCGTACTGGAACACATCGCCCACCAGGACCGTGCCGCCCTCGATGTAATCGTTGAAGGCGAAGACGTTGGCGTACTCGGCGTTGCCGATGGCGCTGAGATGGGCCTGGTTGCCGCAGTAGCCGTAGGCGGACTGGAAGAGGTCGCCAACCAGCGTGTCGCCGCCGAAGAAGAACGCCTCGACGCTGTTCGAGGTGAAGACCCGCGGGCCGCCGTCGCTGCTGCCGCCGAAGATCGTGTCGTTGAAGGCGTCCACCAGGTGCTCGCCGCTGCCGTAGGCGGTGGCGAGGAGACACGCGACGTTCCCGTAGCCGGTCTGGATGACGTCGCCGGCGATCAGGTCGTCGCCGCCGCCGCCCTGCAGGTAGTCGTTGAAGGCGTGGACCGTGCCGCCGCCGGGTCCGACCGCCGCCACGAGCCCGACGAATCCGTCGGAAGTCTGCACGACGTCGCCGGCGATCCAGTTGTCGCCGCCGCCGCCGAAGATGGTGTCGTTGAAGTTCGCGGCCGTGGCGCCCTCGGAGGCGCACACGGCGGTCCAGACGCAGTAGCCGCTGCTGATGAAGTCGCCGGCGAGCGTCTGATCGTAGTTGCTACCGACGATCCAGTCGTTACCGCCGCCGCCCTGGATCTGGTAGTCGTCGTAGTCGTCGGAAATGATGAGGTCGTTGCCGCTGGTGTAACCGGTTTCGCTGGGATCGTAGATCGTGTTGTAACCCGAGGTGTCGGCCGGCGGCCCTTCCGGGAGGCGCTGGACGTCGCCGAAATACGAGGCGAGAAGGCCGGTGAAGGGGTTGTAGCACTCGGGGACCCCGGCCGCCGCGACGCCCTGTTCCTCCAGCGCGGGGAAGACGAAGGGGACGAGCTCGGGCGGGAGGAAGGAGAGCGAGGTGGGCGGAATCGGGCCGAGCTCGCCGATGCCCGGAGGGAGCGGTCCGGGTGCGAACGGCGAGAACGAGGCCGGGCCGGCCGGGACGGCGCCCGCGCCGGGGCCCGCCGCCGGCTGGATCTGCGCCAGCTGCTCGGCCGAAGCGGTCTGGTTCAGGAGGTCGAGGGCGCTGATGATGTCGCCGGCAAAGTTGAGCGGGGGAATCTGGTTGCCGAGCGCTTCGCTGCCATAGCCCTGAAGGATGATCTCGCCGCCGCCATGGACCAGGATGATGAGATTGCCGTCGGAGAAGACGAGGTCGGCGTCGCCCTGATGGAAATCGAAGGTGTATTGGGTGCCGGGAACGACCGCGATCGTCTCCTGCTGGCCCGCGGGCGGGGTCGGGACGTGCTGGACCGCCGCCTGGGCGACGGTGACCGTCTTGGCCGCCGGGGCCGCCGGCCCGTCGTTGGCCGCCACGACCATTCCCGGCGCCGGGCCGTGCCCCGCGTCGGTGTCGCCGTCGGCCGCGCTGTTCGCCGCCGTGTTCGCGATGTGCAGATTATCGTTGTGGCTGTCCATGGTTCCCGCTCCCTCTGGCCCGAGTGACCGGCGCCGTGCCGAAATCCCGGTGTTTTTAGGATTTCTTAAGATCGGTCAGCAGATGGCCTCCCTACAACCGGACAACCCCGCAGTCCTACACAGCCAAGTGTGCGTAACCCGGGTTTTGCATGAATTTTATGTAATTTTTTAACATTTTAAGGGGTCTGGACTCCGGTACCTCTCCGGATTCGCAAGCACTTCCAAAAGGTTGGCAGGGGGGCTCGCCGGCTTTGGCCGGATGCGCCCCTTTTTTGCGATCCCCGCCGCGCGAAACGCCCTCCCGGATTCCGCGGGCCGGCGCCGGACGGGGGAGCGGGCCGGAGGGCGCGGACGCCTCAGGGAGCCTTCGAGGAGGAGGCCGTCCCGTACCGCGAGGCCTGCCGGCGGCAAGCCCCTTCGTTGAGGGACGGATCGGTCAAGGGAGGGGTTGGAGGCCGTGGCCGCCGGGGCCGGCGGCGCCCCAAAAGACCGGGGCCGGCGCCCTTGCGGGTGCCGGCCCCTTTGCTCCGTCGCGGGTCCCGCCGAGGCGGGCCGCGCTGCCCTTAGGAGGAGGTCGTGATCTGCACCTGCGCCTGGAGCTGGGCGAAGGTGAGGTCGGTGTCCACGCCGCCCGTGACCCCGGCGAGCGTGATCGAGGCGCCGTTGTCGAAGCTGATCGTGGTGCTCGACCCGTCGTCGTGGATGTTCGAGATCGAGCTCTGGAGGTGGCCGAGGTCGTCGCCGCCCAGAATATCGGTGAAGTCGAGCACGTCGCCCTCGCCCTGGTTGTAGCCGGTGATGGTGTCGTGCCCGTCGCTGTCGCCGATGCCGCCGGGGGTGGTGCTGTTGTGGAGGCTGAAGTTGAACACGTCGGCTCCGGTCCCGCCGTCCATGCTGTCGTCGCCGATCCCGCCGGTGATGGTGTCGTCGCCGGCCCCGCCGCTGATCGTGTCGGCGAACAGCTTCATCCCCGCGGTCTCGCCCGAGACGTGGACGTTGAGCGAGTCGCCGGAGAAGTCGCCGTACAGCATGTCGTTGCCGCCGCCGCCGCTGATCGAGTCGTTGAACAGGTCGAAGCTGTTCCCTTCGCCGTTGTCGGCCAGGTTGATGCAGATGTTGCTCGAGTCCGCACCGCCCATGGAGACGTCGCCGACCATCGTGTCGTTGCCGTCGCCGC